>Ga0209127_100017_pt1 | contig 552326 bp, 476 predicted proteins | sample LakSupMetagenome_FD_187469 | JGI IMG/M metagenome (GOLD analysis project Ga0209127, IMG submission 187469) | Freshwater microbial communities from Lake Superior, Canada - Sta WM archaea (SPAdes) (version 2) | ecosystem: Environmental > Aquatic > Freshwater > Lake | place: Lake Superior, Canada... | reverse complement strand
CTCCCTGGTGAAATTAGCGCTATGGAACCACCCGATCCCATCCCGAACTCGGAAGTGAAACGTAGCTGCGCCGATGGTAGTGTGGCCTAAGCCATGCGAGAGTAGGTCATCGCCAGGGTTTATACCCCAAAAACCCCGCTGCTCACGCAGCGGGGTTTTTTCTATTAAGTGAAGGCTCTGCTTTTTTGAGTTCCTTCCGCCCCAAGGGCAAGTACGCGAGCTGGCGCTGCAAGCGCTGCTGCAACCGTCTCCCTGGTGAAATTAGCGCTATGGAACCACCCGATCCCATCCCGAACTCGGAAGTGAAACGTAGCTGCGCCGATGGTAGTGTGGCCTAAGCCATGCGAGAGTAGGTCATCGCCAGGGTTTACATCCAAAAACCCCGCTGCTCACGCAGCGGGGTTTTTCTTTGCGCGCGAGAAACCGAAGGTAGTGCCGGCCGCTGGCCGGCAACCTCATGAACGTCACGCGGCTGCACGTGCCAGCCGGCCAGCGGCCGGCACTACCGGCGCCCAGCACTCACGCACAAAAAAAGCGGCGCCCAAGGGCGCCGCTTTCTTTGGAACTCAACGGCTGGGGGACTTACTTCGCCGCAGCGGCCGGTGCCTTGGCCTTCATCATCGTGTCGCGGGCAGCCTTGAACGGATTGCCTTCGTACCAGTTGGGCCAACGATCGCCGCCGGCCAGTTCCTTGCCGACGCCATACATCAGCTGCAGGTCCTCGACCGTGCCATCCAGCTTCCAGGTGGCCGGGTCATACTCGTCCTTCGGGCCGTGGTAACGGTTGGAACCGTAGTCGGCGGCCGCCTTGCGGCCAGCCTCGACACCGCCGTCGCGCAGGTCCTCACCGCCGTCGGCGTACAGCGCCGGCACACCCGCCTTGGCGAAGTTGAAGTGATCCGAACGGAAGTAGAAGCCGCTCTGCACCGAGGTCTCGCCGTGCAGGGTGCGATCCTGGGCTGCAGCCAGCGGCTTGAGGATGTCTTCCAGCTCCGAACTGCCGAAGCCGGTCACCGTCACGTCCTTGGCACGACCGGCCACCGACATCGCATCGATGTTGATGACACCAGCGATCTTGTCCAGCGGGAAGGTCGGGTGGGCGACGTAGTACTTCGAACCCAGCAGGCCGGATTCTTCCAGGGTCACCGCCAGGAACACCACCGAACGTTCCGGCTTCGGTTCCTGATGGGCCATCGCTTCGGCCACCTCAAGGATGCCGGCCACGCCGGTCGCGTTGTCGACGGCACCGTTGTAGATGTTGTCGCCCTGTTCGCCCTCGTGCTTGCCGAGGTGGTCCCAGTGCGCCATGTACAGCACGGCCTCGTCGGCGCGCTTGCTGCCAGGCAGTACACCCACCACGTTGCGCGATTGCTTCTGCGCGACCTTGCTCTTCAGGTCCACCGAAGCGGTTGCCTTCAGCGGAACCGGCTTGAAGCCTGGCTTGCTGGCGTCCTTGTAGGCCTGGTCCAGATCCAGCCCGGCGCCGGCGAACAGGGCCTTGGCCGCGTCGGCGCTCAACCAGCCCTGTACCGGCAGGCGCGGCTCTGCATCGTCCTTGGCCGGCAGGTCGTACTGCGGGCCGGCCCAGGAGTTCTTCACCACGTCCCAACCGTACGAAGCGCCCGCGGTGTCATGCACGATCAGCGCGGCAGCAGCTCCCTTGCGCGCAGCTTCCTCGAACTTGTAGGTCCAGCGGCCGTAGTAGGTCATGCGCTTGCCGTCGAACAGCTTTTCGTCATCGACATGGAAGCCTGGGTCGTTGACGAACATGACCACCGTCTTGCCCTTCCAGTCCTGGCCGGCGTAATCGTTCCACTTCTGCTCCGGCGCATCCACGCCGTAGCCGACGAATACGAGGTCGCTGGCATCGACCTTCACTTCTGTCTGGCCGGTGCGGGTGCCCACCACCATGTCGGTGCCGAACTTCAGTTCGCGGGCCTTGCCGCCCTGGGTGAGGGTGAGCACGGTCGATTCATCGGCCGTGGTCTCGGTCATCGGCACGTCCTGGAACCAGCTGTCGCCGTTGCCGGGCTGCAGGCCGATGCGCTGCATCTGGTCGCGGATGTAGTTGACCGTCAGTTCTTCGCCCTTGCTGCCGGGCGAGCGGCCTTCGAACTCGTCAGAGGCCAGGGTCTTCACCATCTCGGCGAAGTCGGCGGCGTTGATCGCCGCTGAGAAGGTGTGCGTGGCCGGCTTGGCGGCGCTGTCGACGCTGGGCGCCGGAGCCGGGGTGTCTTCGCCTTTGCAGGCGCTGAGCGCGGCCGCGGCGGCCAGGCACAGGAGGAGTTTGCGGGGCATTATCGGTTCCTGGAAACACAAGGGACGGCCGCGCAGCACGCGCGACCGGTAGCGGGGAGTATCGCCCAAGCCGCAGGCTCAGTCGGCCGGGGCGGTATCGGTATCGAAGGGGATCGGATCGGCGCCGGTGACCGGGCCGATGCGCGCACTGCGGTGGACGTACAGCACCACCTCGCGCTCGAACAGCAGGCTGCCGTTGACCACGGCATTCGGCCCGATGATGACCCGCGGCTTGCGACTGGCCGTCAGCGAGACGCTGAAGTTCGGCTTGCGCACATGCACGCCACCGCCGACCTGTGAGCCGATTCCGACGGTGATGTCGCCGTTGACGGTCTCCACGTCCTTGCGCACGCGGCTGCCGACCAGGCCGATGCCACCGTTGACGGTTTCCACGCCGCCTTCGATCTGGCTGCCCTGGTCGCTGAAGATGCTGCCGTTGACCGTGCTGACATCGCCGTGGGCCGTCACTTCGCGACCCAGGCGGATGCCGCCGTTGACGGTCTCGATGCTGCCCGTGCGCGCACGATCGGCGACCTTGACGCCGCCGTTGACGGTGTCGATGCTGCCGGTTTCCACGCCTTCGCCGACACGGATGCCACCATTGACGGTGTCCAGCTTGCCGTAGCGCTGGCCCGGATCGGCGCTGATGCTGCCGTTGACCTTGCTCACGTCTGCCTGGGCCCAGGCCGGGCCACTGGCCAGCGCAATGCCCAACAGCAGCGGAATGGAGAGAGCTTTCATGGGAACCTCGTTGTTGTGCGGCTGGCAGGCCGCGTGCGGAGATGTCACCATTCCCTGCACCTCTCCGCATCTGCCTGAAGTCACTGGAAAGCCCTTGCGCAACAACGTCTTCCCCTCACGCCGGCATCACATCGCCACCCTGCGCGGTGGACGTTGCCTGTTGCTGGGAATGGCGCTGGCCCTGGCGCTGCCATTGCCGGGTGCGGCGCAGACCTCTTCGGCCCGCGAGGCCGAACGCAAGCTGCAGAAGCTGCGCACCGAACTGAAGGGCGTGGCGCAGGAGCGCCGGCAGATCGAGGGCCAGCGCGGACAGGCGTCGCAGCAGCTGCGCGAGGCCGATGAAAAGGTTGCACGCAGTGGTCGTGCGCTGGCCCAGACCGAATCGGCGCTGCGCGAGCAGACCCAAGCGCTGGCCCAGGCCGAACAGCGGCGCAATGCACTGCAGTCCAACCTGGAAAAGCAGAATCGCGAACTGGCCGGACTGCTGCGCGCGGCCTACCAGCTTGGCAACCACGCGCCGTTGAAGCTGCTGCTTTCGCAGGACACGGTGGCCGATGCCAACCGTGCGCTGGCCTATCACCGCTACCTGCAGCGCGAGCGCGCGCAGCGCATCACCACGCTGACGGCCGACCTCAAGGAACTGGAGACGCTGCAGGCACAGATCGCCCAGCGCCAACAGCAGTTGCAGGGCACTCACCGCGACCAGAAGCAGCAGGTCGCCACGCTCGCATCGGACCGTCGCGAGCGTGCGCAGACCGTCGCTTCGCTGGAAGAGCGCTTCAAGGACAAGCGCGAGAAGGAACAGGCACTGGGCCAGGACGCCAAGGCGCTGGAAACCCTGCTGGCCAACCTGCGCGCTGCCGCGGCCCGTGCCGAGGCCGAGCGCCGTGCCGCCGCCCGCAAGGCCGCTGCGGAGAAGGCCGCTGCCGAAAAGGCCGCACGCCAGGCCAAGGCCGAAGGCCGTCCGGCACCGGCAACCAAGATCCCGCCGGCCGTGGCCTCGGCACCAGCGCCCAAGGTGGGTGGTCTGGGCTGGCCGCTGTCGGGCAATCTGCTGGCCCGCTATGGCGGCAAGCTGCCGGATGGCCGTACCAGCAGTGGCGTGTTGATCGGCGCACCCGCCGGAAGCACCGTCACCGCCGTGGCCGACGGTACCGTGGTGTTCTCCGATTGGATGACCGGCTACGGCATGATCCTGATCGTCGACCATGGCAACGGCTACATGAGCCTGTACGCGCACAACGACACCCTGCTGAAGGATGCCGGTGCGCGGGTCAGCCGTGGCGATGCAGTGGCCAAGGTAGGCAACTCCGGTGGCCAGGGCGTGACGGCGCTGTACTTCGAACTGCGCCGCGGCGGGCAACCGGTCAATCCGGACAGCTGGCTGCAGCGGCGCTGAATTCCGCCTGGCCGCAGCAGGGCGGATTCAACGGGAATTTAGCCACGCTTCGCGCATAATCGGTGCATGTGCCTTGGGCACGATGCCATCGTCGACAGGAGTGATCCATGCGCGCAGCCCGTACCGCCACCCTCTTGCTGGCTCTGTTGCCGGCCCTGTCCTGGGCACAGCAGACCGCCCCCGTCCCGTTGAAGGAAACTCCCGGGAAGGCGGCGAGCAGCGAGGAGGCGGTGACCTCGAAGGTGCCGCTGGACGACATCCGGCGCTTCGTGGCCGTCTACAACGCGGTGCGCGCGGCCTACGTCGATCCGGTCGATGACAACAAGCTGATGCAGTCGGCTGTGCGTGGCCTGCTGCTCGACCTCGATCCGCACAGCACCTACTTCAACAAGGAAGATGCCGAGGCGTTCGACGAACAGGCCAATGGCGCCTATGAAGGCATCGGCGTGGAGCTGCAGCAGCAGCCGGACAACGCCAGCATGAAGGTGATCTCGCCGATCGACGACACGCCGGCGGCCAAGGCCGGCATCCTCGCCGGCGACCTGATCATCGCCATCGATGGCAAGCCGATCAGCGCGATCGATGCCAGCGAACCGCTGCGTGGCCCGGCCGGCAGCAAGGTGGTGCTGACCATCGTCCGCGACGGCAAGCCCAAGCCCTTCGACGTCAGCCTGACCCGGCAGACGATCCGCGTGACCAGCGTGCGCAGCCGCCTGCTGGAACCGGGCTATGGCTACATCCGCCTGAGCACGTTCCAGGCCGACACCGGCTCTGATTTCCAGAAGCACCTGCAGCAGCTGCAGAAGCAGTCCGGTGGCAACCTCAAGGGGCTGGTGCTGGATCTGCGCAGCAATCCGGGTGGTCTGCTGACCGCTGCGGTGCAGGTGGCCGATGACCTGCTCGACAAGGGCAACATCGTCAGCACCCGCGGCCGCATCAGCATCAGCGATGCACGCTTCGACGCAACCCCGGGCGACCTGCTGAAGGGCGCGCCAGTGGTGGTATTGGTCGATGCCGGTTCGGCCAGTGCATCGGAAGTGCTGGCCGGCGCACTGCGCGACAACAAGCGCGCGCGCGTGATCGGCAGCCGCACCTTCGGCAAGGGGTCGGTGCAGACCGTGCTGCCGCTGGACAACGGCGATTCGGTGAAGCTGACCACGGCGCGCTACTACACACCCAGCGGTAAATCGATCCAGGCCACCGGTATCGTGCCGGAAGTGGAACTGAAGGCAGCACCGCGTCCGGAAGACGAGGCATTGCCGGCCAGCCTGAGTGACTACAGTGAAGCGACGCTGCCGGGCCACCTGCGCGGTGACGAGGAAGGCACCGAGGGCTACCACGCAGGCGCCGTGTTGCCGGGCGATGGCCCGATCAACGATGCACTGGCCGAACTGAAGAACCCGGGTTCGGTTGCGGCGCGCTTGAAGGCAGAAGCTGCGAAGGCCGAAGCGGACAGGGCAGCAAAGGCCGCCGCCAAGCCTGCACCGAAGGCGGAGCCCAAGGCTGAAGCAAAGCCGGAAGCCAAGCCCGAAGCCAAACCCGAAGCCAAACCCGAAGCCAAACCCGAAGCCAAGCCTGCAGAGATCCCGGCCAAGCCTTGATTGCCTAGCGTCGAGCCATGCTCGACTGATGAGCGGACACCGCCCGAGCATGGCTCGGGCGTTTCGCAGAATGCAGCAAGCGGACGCTAGAACCCGTGCCGCTTGCGCAGACGCCGCGCGATCGCTGCGCGCACGTACATGCCGTACACCACGCCGAACACGAAGCCCCCGATGTGCGCCCACCAGGCGACCATGCCGAAGGTCGGGCCGATGTAGGCGAACACCACCTGCAGCGCCGCCCACACACCGATCAGCAGATAGGCCGGGGCGCGCACGAACTCCAGGAACAGCCCCAGCGGGATCACCACGCCCAGGCGCGCGCCGGGGAACAGCGCCAGATAGGCACCGATCAGCGCCGACACCGCACCGCTGGCGCCGATGATGATCTGGTCCGGGCTGCCCATGGTGTAGATCGCGACCAGGTTGGAGATCGCCCCGCCCACCAGGAACAGCAGCAGCAACCGCCACGGGCCCAGCACCCGCTCGGCCGGTAGGCCGAAGATCAGCAGGAACACCAGGTTGCCCAGCAGGTGCGACCAGTCGGCGTGCAGGAACAGGGCGGTGAACAGGCGCAGCACGCTGCCGTCCTGCAGCGTTGCCCACCAGTCCAGCGGGTGGGTCAGGCCGGTGGACAGGGCGCCCCAGTCCAGCCACAGGCTTCCACGGGCATCGTCCGGGCGCGAGATCGACCACAGGAATGCCAGCCACAGTGCCGCAAACAGCACGGGTGTAGCCCAGCGCAGGGTCGCCTTTTTGCGCGAGGGAAGGGAGACAAACATGGCACTAGCCTAGCGTGCGGGCGCTTTTGGCGGGGAGGGAGCCTGTTCAGCTTTTGCGACGAAGAAAGCGCCAGCGCTGTTATTGTTTCATTAACGGCTCTGGGTAATACTCGCATACGGCGTCGTATGTCGGGAGGGGAATCCGGCGCGCTTCGAAAGGCCATCCGGCCTGACGGGCGCAGGCGCACTTAGAGCACCATCACCGCTTACCGGAGAGAGAACTACGATGCAAACTGCTTCTACCATTGCCCGCCTGACCCTGCTGGCCGTCGGCGTTGCCGGTGCGCTGGCCGCCGCCGACGCCAATGCCGCCGCCTTCCAGCTGAAGGAAAACAGCGCCAAGGGCCTGGGCCGCGCCTTCGCTGGTTCCACCTCTGCCGAAGGCGATGCCTCGGTGGTCGCCACCAACCCGGCCTCGATGCGCCTGCTGGAAGGCACCCAGATCCAGGGTGACGTCAGCGCCATCAGCTTCGGCGCCAAGTTCCGCGGCGAAGGCCGCTATGCCAACGGCGCTCCGATTTCCGGCGGCAACGGCGGCGACGCCGGCATGATCGCTCCGGTTCCGGCCGCGTACTTCCACGTGCCGTTCGGCGAGAAGGACAACATGCACTTCGGCGTGTCGCTGACCGTGCCGTTCGGCTTCAAGACCGAATACGACCGTGACTGGGTCGGCCGCTACAACGGCGTCAAGACCGAACTGCAGGCCATCGACCTGGGTGCGGCCTTCTCCTACGACGTCAACCCGTACCTGTCGTTCGGTGCGTCGGTGTTCGCCGAGCGCCTGAATGTCGACCTGACCAGCGCCGTCGACGGCGGTACCGCCATCAACGCCAGCGCCCAGCAGCGCGCTGCCGCCGCTGCACTGGCCGCTGGCCGCACCCCGGCACAGGCCCAGGCCGCTGCCCAGGCCGCTGGCCGCCAGGCCGCACAGCTCGGCTTCTCGCCGGGTACCGCTGATGGTTACCTGCGCATCAAGGGCGACGAAGTGTCCGTCGGCTACACCCTGGGCATGACCGTCAGCCCGGTGGAAGGCACCAACATCGCCTTCAGCTACCGCTCGGAAGTCGAACACAAGATCACCGACGGCAAGGCCGACTTCACCATGACCCCGGCTGCTGCCGCGTTCCTGGCGCAGGCTGCCCCGGGCACCTTCGTTGACAGCAACGGCCGGGCGACCATCACCCTGCCGGCCAGCGCCACCGTCAGCTTCACGCACCGCGTGAACGACCAGTGGAAGATCATGGCCGACGTGTCGCGCACCGCATGGAGCAAGTTCGACGAAGTGCGCGTCGACTACGACTCCAACCAGCCCGACAGCGTGCTGCCGTTCCACTACCGCGACACCACCTTCGCTTCGATCGGTACCGAGTACCGTCTGAACGAGCAGCTGACCCTGCGTGGCGGTCTGGCCTATGACCAGACCCCGACCACCGACGCCCACCGTGACGTCCGCGTGCCGGATACCACCCGCAAGTGGCTGTCGCTGGGCCTGACCTGGGCGCCGTCGGAGAAGATGGAATACAGCGTGGGCTACACCCACCTGTTCACCAAGGATCCGAACATCAACTCGACCTCCGCTACCGCCAACAACGTTGTCGGCAAGTACAAGGTCACCGGCGACGTGCTGGCTGCGTCGATGCAGTACAAGTTCTGATTCCGGCGATTGCCTGAAGCAGTACGAAGGAGGCCCCGCGCAAGCGGGGCTTCTTTTTTTCGGGGATCTGCATCCACGCATGGCGTGGATCTACGCGACAATGGCCTGATGGCCGATCGCCGATACCTGAAGAAGATGACCCGCTACTGGGCCGCCGAAGAGGCGAGGGCCACCGTGGCGCTGCAGGATGCGCTCGCATCGGAATGGTTCGACTACTGGCATACCCACTTGGACTGGAAGGGGCGTGGCAATCGCCATGGCAGTGATCGCACCGCCGTTGCCGCCGCGTTGCTGCGGCTGCTCGAGCGCGCGGTGGCCTGCAGGCGGCGGGACACCCAGTGCTGGGTGGTGTTGGCGCCGGATAGCGGCCAGAGCGCGCTGTTCCTGCATTCGCCGAATCCGCAGGGAACGCCTTGGCCGCATCCGTTCGATGGCGTGACCTGGGATATCGAAGCACCGGATTGGCTCGCGCCTGTGATGGCGCCGCACCATCAACTGGGCCGCTGGGGTAGCGCAGCGCCCCGGCTGCTGGTGCGCGTGCGCGCTTGATTTCCATCCACGCATGGCGTGGATCTACTGGCTCAATCCCGCGGGGCGCGGATCTACGCGACAATAGCGCGATGAACCTGTCCGACCCGAACTTCCAGCTGGAGCTGGCTGCCAACATCGCCGTTGCCGGCTCGATCCTGCTGGCCGGCCGCAACAACGTGCATACGTGGTGGCTGGGCATCGTCGGCTGCGCGTTGTTCGCCGCGGTGTTCGAGCGCTCCCACCTGTACGCGGACATGGTCCTGCAGTTCTTCTTCGTGGTCATCAGCGTATTCGGCTGGTGGCAGTGGCTGCGTGGTGACCATGGCGCGCCGTTGCCCATCACCCGCTTGCCAGCACGCGCGTGGAGCTGGCTGCTGCCGTTGGCGGTGCTGGCGACCTTCGGTTACGGCTGGATGCTGACCCGGCTGACCAATGCGTATGCGCCCTACATCGACTCGGCGGTGCTGGTGCTGAGCGTGATCGCACAGATCCTGATGATGCGGCGCAAGCTGGAATCGTGGTGGGTGTGGTTGCTGGTCAACACCATCGCGGTGCCGCTGTACTACAGCCGCGGGCTGCACCTGACCTCGATCCTGTATGTCGGTTTCTGGATCAACGCGCTGGTGGCGCTGCGTCACTGGCGGCACCTGATGCGCGCCGAGGCGGATACGGGCAGGGCGGCCGATGGCGTTGCCTGAGCGGGTACCGCGCGGGTTGGTGGTCGGCAAGTTCTGCCCGCTGCACCTCGGCCACGAGCGCCTGATCGAATTTGCTTCTGCCCGCTGCACCCAGCTGCTGGTGATCGGCTGGTCGCAGCCGGGCTTTGCCGGCTACAGCGCAGAGCGCCGCGAGTGCTGGCTGCGCGCGCGCTTCCCGCAGGCGACGGTTGCGGTGCTGGATGATGCGCGGCTGGCGGCGTTGTGCAGGCAACAGGGTGTTCCCGTACGTGCGCTGCCGCAGGACAAGGACAGTGAGCAGGTGCAACGCGCGTTCACCGCATGGCTGTGCGCGGCGTTGTTTGGCGGACCGGTGCAGGCTGTTTTCACCGGTGAAGACTACGGCGATGGTTTCGCTGCAGCCCTGGCGCAGCATTTCAATGCGCCGGTGCAGCACCATCGGCTGGAGCGTTCGACCGACATCGGTCAGGCCAGTGGTACCGAACTGCGCGCCGATCCGCATGCGCATCGACAGGGCCTGAGCCGGTCGGTCTATGCCGACCATGTGCAGCGGGTGGCCTTCATCGGCGGTGAGTCCACGGGCAAGAGCACGCTGGCGCGGGTGCTGGCCGAGCGCCTGGGTACGGCATGGGTGCCGGAGTTCGGGCGTACGTTGTGGGAGCAGCAGGGCGGCGAGCTGCAGGCGCAGGATCTGCTGCGTATCGCTGCGACCCAGCTGCAGCACGAGCACCGGGCCGCGCAGCATGCGCATCGCTGGTTGTTCTGCGACACCACGCCGTTGGTGACGCTGGGCTACAGCGGCTGGATGTTCGGCACTGCGCCCGAACCACTGCAGCGGGCCGCGGCGCGTGCGTACGACCTGCTGTTCCTGTGCGCCCCGGATATCCCGTTCGAGCAGGATGGGACGCGTGTGGGCGAGGAGTTCCGCATGCGCCAACACGCGTGGTATCTGCAGCAGTTGCAGGCGCGTGGGATGGCGTATGTGCTGCTGGAAGGCGACCTGGAGATGCGTATCGCGCGGGTGCTGGAGGAATTGGCGAGGCGTGCGGACAACCGGTTCAGTGTGCTGGCGGAATGAGTTGCCAGGGGCTGGCAGGCCCGCATCCGCCCAACATGAAAAAACCCCGCTTTCGCGGGGTTTTTCGTTTACTGCATGACGCCTGGGATCAGTCGCCCAGGGTCAGCAGCGAGGCGTTGCCGCCGGCGGCGGTGGTGTTCACCGTCACCGTCTTTTCGGTGGCGAAGCGCAGCAGGTAGTGCGGGCCGCCGGCCTTGGGGCCGGTGCCGGACAGGCCCTGGCCGCCGAACGGCTGCACGCCGACCACCGCACCGATCTGGTTGCGGTTGACGTAGACGTTGCCGACGTGGACGCCGTTGCTGATGCGGTCGACGGTTTCGTCGATGCGCGAATGCACGCCCAGGGTCAGGCCATAGCCGGTGGCGTTGATCTGGTCGATCACCGCGTCGAGCTGGTCGCCCTTCCAGCGGATCACGTGCAGGACCGGCCCGAAGATTTCCTTCTGCAGCTGGCCCAGGTCCTTCAGTTCGTACGCACGCGGTGCGAAGAAGGTGCCGTTGGCCGCTTCGGCGGACAGTTCGGCCGCAGCGATCAGGCGCGCTTCGCGGTCCATGCGCGCGGCGTGGTCCTGCAGGATCTTCAGTGCATCGGCGTCGATCACCGGGCCGACGTCGGTGGACAGCAGACCGGGGTTGCCGACCTTCAGTTCCTTCATCGCACCGGCCAGCATGGTCATCACCTTGTCGGCGATGTCGTCCTGCACGAACAGCACGCGCGCGGCCGAGCAGCGCTGGCCGGCCGAGGTGAAGGCCGAACCGATGGCGTCCTTGACCAGCTGTTCCGGCAGTGCCGAGGAGTCGGCGATGAAGGCGTTCTGACCGCCGGTTTCGGCGATCAGCACGCCGATGGCGGCGTCACGTGCAGCCATCGCGCGGTTGATCGCACGGGCGGTGTCGGTGGAGCCGGTGAAGGCCACACCGGCCACGCGCGGGTCGGCGGTCAGCGCGGCGCCGACGGTGGCGCCATCGCCCGGCAGGTACTGCACCACGTCAGCCGGCACGCCGGCATCGTGCAGCAGCTTCACTGCGTAGTAGCCGATCAGGTTGGTCTGCTCGGCCGGCTTGGCGATCACGCTGTTGCCGGCGGCCAATGCGGCAGCCACCTGGCCCAGGAAGATCGCCAGCGGGAAGTTCCACGGGCTGATGCAGACGAACACGCCGCGGCCATGCAGCTGCAGTTCGTTGGATTCGCCGGTCGGGCTGGGCAGCTTCTCGGCGTGACTGAACTGCTCGCGTGCCTGCTTGGCGTAGTAGCGCAGGAAGTCCACGGCTTCGCGTACTTCGGCGATGCCGTCGGGCAGGCTCTTGCCGGCTTCCTTCACGCACAGCGCCATGAATTCGGGCATGCGCGCTTCCAGCTGGTCGGCGGCGTGCTCGAGGATGGCGGCGCGGCTGGCGGCCGGGGTGCGGTTCCAGGCCGGCTGTGCGGCTACGGCATTGGCCAGCGCCTTCTGCACGGTGGCGGCATCGGCGGCCTGCCACTGGCCGACCACTTCGCGGGTGTCGGCCGGGTTGGTTACCGGCAGCGAGGCACCGGTCGGGTTCGCGCCCGGCACCAGCGGTGCGGCCTGCCAAGGCTTCACTGCAGCGTTGAGCTGCTCGGCCAGGGCGCGCAGTTCGTTGTCGTTGGCGAGGTTGGCGCCCATGGAGTTCTTCCTGTCGTGGTTCTGGCTGCGCAGCAGGTCAACCGGCAGCGGGATCTTGGGATGCGGAATCGATTCGAACGAGGACACCATCTCGACCGGATCGCGGACCAGGTCGGCGATCGGCACGCGCTCGTCGGTGATGCGGTTGACGAAGCTGGAGTTGGCGCCGTTTTCCAGCAGGCGACGCACCAGGTACGGCAGCAGGTCTTCATGCGAGCCGACCGGCGCGTACACGCGGCAGGGCAGGCCAAGGCGATCGGCCGGCACTACTTCGGCGTACAGGTCATCGCCCATGCCGTGCAGCTTCTGGTGCTCGTAGACGCCACCGTTGGCGATGCTGCGCACTGCGGCGATGGTGTGCGCGTTGTGCGTGGCGAACATCGGGTAGATCGCGTCGGCATGGGTAAACAGACGCTTGGCACACGCCAGGTAGGACACGTCGGTGTTCTGCTTGCGGGTGAACACCGGGTAGCCGGCATAGCCTTCGATCTGCGCGCGCTTGATCTCGGCGTCCCAGTAGGCACCCTTGACCAGGCGCACCTGCAGGCGACGACCGGCGCGACGCGCCATGTCGGCCAGGTGGTCGATCGTGTACGGCGTACGCTTCTGGTAAGCCTGCACGACCACGCCGAAGCCATCCCAGCCGGCCAGCGAGGCATCGCCGAACACCTGCTCGATGATGTCCAGCGACAGTTCCAGGCGATCGGACTCTTCGGCGTCGACGGTGCAGCCGATGCCGTAGCTCTTGGCCAGCTGCGCCAGTTCCAGCACGCCGGGCACCAGGTCCTTCAGCACGCGCGCGCGCTTGGCGTGCTCGTAGCGCGGGTACAGCGCCGACAGCTTGATCGAGATGCCCGGTGCGTTGTTGACGTCGCCATCGGCACGGCCACCGCGCGCCTTGTGGTCACCACCGATGGCGTGGATCGCACGACGGTAGTCTTCCAGGTAACGCAGGGCGTCCTTCATGGTCAGCGCGCCTTCGCCGAGCATGTCGAACGAGTAGCGATAGCTGGCGCTGTCGCCCTTGTGCGAGCGTGCCAGCGCTTCGCCGATGGTGCGGCCCATGACGAACTGGTGGCCCATGATCTTCATCGCCTGGCGCACGGCCAGGCGTACCACCGGCTCACCGACGCGGCCGACCAGGCGCTTGAACGCGCTGGGCGCATCGGCGCGGGTGGCGTCGTTCATCTGCACCAGCTTGCCGGTCAGCATCAGGCCCCAGGTGGAGGCGTTGACCAGCACCGAGTCGCTGCCGCCCAGGTGTTTTTCCCAGTCGGCATCGGCCAGCTTGTCGCGGATCAGCTTGTCGGCGGTCTCCTGGTCCGGAATGCGCAGCAGCGCCTCGGCCACGCACATCAGCAGCACGCCTTCCTCGCTGCCCAGGTCGTACTGGCGCATGAAGGCTTCGATCGCACCCTGGTCCTTGGCGCGCACACGCACGCGGGCGACCAGGTCGGCGGCCAGCGCCTGCACCCTGGCCTGCTCGTCGGCCGGCAGGCGCGCCTGCGCCAGCAGTTCGCGCACATGGCTGGCCTCGTCCTTCAGCCAACCATCGGTGATGGCCTGGCGGAACGGGTTGGGGGACGCCGGCAGTTCCGGCGACAGCAGCGCCGAGGGACGCGGGGCGTCGCTGGCGGCAATGGGAGAGGAGGGTGCGTTCATGCCGGTCCGGCCAGTGGAAAACTTGGCGATTTTAATCATTTTTTCGACTTCAGGAAGGCCCGCGCAGCCACCTTCATGAATGCTGATAGCCCCTAGCGGTGGTGGATTCAGCGTGTTCAGCAAAGTCGGGCCATTTTGTGCCGAATTCGTCATTCGTGCCGCTGGGCCCATGCTGTATTGCAGCATCGGAAAAAGTGTGAATGCACCCTTGCTACCGGCGAGAGGGCAGGGCTACCATCGAGACGTTTCCCGCGGCAGGAACGCGGTTGCGACATGATCGAGGTGCTTACAGCTCCGGATGGGTCAGGTACGCAGCTGCGACTGCGTCCCCCACGGGCGCTCGATGCCCGGCAGTTCGTCCTGTTGTTTGCTGTGTTGTCGGGAGTGATGTGGCTGGTGTCCGCCTTCGGGTGGGTGGCCGGCAATGCATTCGCCCCCCTGTTCGCGCTGCTGTACAGCCTGTTGCTGGCAGCTGCGTTGCGCGCGTTGTGGCGCAGTGGTGAACGGAAGGAGGAAATCCGGGTAGTGCCGGCGTGCGTGGAGGTCATCCCCGTGCCCGGTGGATCGCCGGTGTTCCGGGCTCATCCGCATTGGGTGCGCCTGCTCACCGACGACCAGAGGGTCCGGCTGGCATCCAGCGGCCGGCAGGTGGAGGTGGGGAGTTTCCTCGCGCCGGCCGAACGTCAAACGCTTGTTGAAACGCTTGAAGATTTGCTCGCCGCCAGCGATGGCGGCAACCGACGACGCTAAGGGTCTAGGCAATGAAGCAAAGCAGAGGGTGGGGCACGAAGTGCGTTGCAATGGCCGCCGCGATGGGGGCCCTGCTGTCGATGACGGGGACGGTGCTGGCCCAGGCGGCCGATCCAAAGCCGTGGCAGTTGAACATGGGCAAGGGGGTGACCCAGACCTCGCGCCTGGCCTGGGAATCGAACAACCTTTCGCTGATCGTCTGTACGGTGATCGGCGTGATCGTGTTCGGCGCGATGGCCTACGCGATGTTCAAGTTCCGCAAGTCCAAGGGTGCTGTCGCTGCCACCTTCAGCCACAACACCAAGGCCGAAGTCATCTGGACGGTGATCCCGGTGATCATCCTGGTGGTGATGGCGTGGCCGGCCACGGCCAACCTGATCAAGATGTACGACACCCGCGATGCCGAGATGACGGTCAAGGTCACCGGCTACCAGTGGATGTGGAAGTACGAGTACCTGGGCGAGAACGTGACCTTCACCAGCCGCCTGGACCGCGAGTCCGACCGCATGCGGCAGAGTGGCAAGGTACCGACACGCGAGAGCCATCCGCACTACCTGCTGGATGTCGACAACCGGCTGGTACTGCCGGTGGACACCAAGGTGCGCTTCGTCATCACCTCCGACGATGTGATCCACGCCTGGTGGGTGCCGGCGCTGGGCTGGAAGCAGGACGCCATTCCCGGCTTCATCAACGAAGCCTGGACCAGCATCGAGCAGCCCGGTGTCTACCGCGGCCAGTGCGCGGAGCTGTGCGGCAAGGACCATGGCTTCATGCCGATCGTGGTCGAGGCGGTGTCCAAGGAAGAATTCAAGCAGTGGCTGGCGCAGCGCAAACCCGCGCCTGCACCGGCAGCGCCTGCCGCGCCCGCCGAACCCACCGCACCTGCCAGTGAAACGCCGGCGCAGCCGGCGGCACCGGCAGCCGCCGAGGCCGGCAACGCGCCTGCGGCGGCGGCCAGCGGAGCCTGATGTAACTGCCCGCGGCCGTATCGCGGCTGCGGCGACAACCGATCCTGAGAGGTGTTTTGCAATGGCGCACTCGGCAGTTGGGCACGACGATCACCATCACCCGCAGAGCTTCTTCGAGCGTTGGTTCTTCTCGACCAACCACAAGGACATCGGCACGCTGTACCTGGGTTTCAGCTTCATCATGTTCGTCATCGGCGCGTTCATGAGCGTGCTGATCCGGCTGGAACTGGCCCAGCCCGGCATCCAGTACATCCGTCCGGAAATCTTCAACCAGCTGACCACCGTGCACGCGCTGGTGATGATCTTCGGCGGGGTGATGCCGGCCTTCGTCGGCCTGGCCAACTGGATGATCCCACTGCAGATCGGCGCGCCGGACATGGCGCTGCCGCGCATGAACAACTGGTCGTTCTGGCTGCTGCCGGTGGCCTTCAGCCTGCTGCTGCTGACCTTCCTGCTGCCCGGTGGCGCGCCGGCCGGTGGCTGGACGCTGTACCCGCCGCTGTCGCTGCAGGGCGGCTACAACGTGGCGTTCACCGTGTTCGCCATCCACGTGGCCGGCATCAGTTCGATCATGGGCGCGATCAACATCATCGCCACGGTGCTGAACATGCGCGCGCCCGGCATCGACCTGCTGAAGATGCCGATCTTCTGCTGGGCCTGGCTGATCACCGCGTTCCTGCTGATCGCGGTGATGCCGGTGCTGGCCGGTGCGGTGACGATGCTGCTGACCGACAAGTTCTTCGGCACCAGCTTCTTCAATGCGGCCGGTGGTGGTGACCCGGTGATGTTCCAGCACATCTTCTGGTTCTTCGGCCATCCCGAGGTCTACATCATGATCCTGCCCGCCTTCGGCGTGGTCAGCGAGATCATTCCGACCTTCAGCCGCAAGCCGCTGTTCGGCTACCAGGCGATGGTCTACGCCACTGCGGCGATCGCGTTCCTGTCGTTCATCGTCTGGGCCCACCACATGTTCACCGTGGGCATGCCGCTGGGCGGTGAGATCTACTTCATGTTCGCCACCATGCTGATCTCGATCCCGACCGGGGTGAAGGTGTTCAACTGGGTCAGCACGATGTGGCGCGGCTCGCTCACGTTTGAAGCCCCCATGCTGTGGTCGGTGGCGTTCGTCATCCTGTTCACCATCGGTGGGTTCTCCGGCCTGATGCTGGCGATCGTGGCCGCCGACTTCCAGTATCACGACACCTACTTCGTGGTCGCCCACTTCCACTACGTGCTGGTGACCGGCGCGGTGTTCGCGCTGATCGCGGCGGTGTACTACTGGTGGCCGAAGTGGACCGGGCGCATGTACAGCGAGAAGTGGGCCAAGGTGCACTTCTGGTGGTCGATCGTGTTCGTCAACCTGCTGTTCTTCCCGCAGCATTTCCTGGGCCTGGCCGGCATGCCGCGCCGCATCCCCGATTACTCGGTGGCGTTCGCCGACTGGAACCTGATCAGCTCGATCGGTGCGTTCGGCATGTTCGCCACGCCGTTCATGATGGCTGCGATCCTGCTGTCCTCGCTGCGCAATGGCGAGAAGGCCGAGGCCCGCTCCTGGGAAGGCGCGCGCGGTCTGGAGTGGACGCTGCCGTCGCCGGCACCGGCGCACACCTTCACCACGCCGCCGACCATCCGCCCGGGTGACCTGGCCCACGACGATATCGGTCATTGAGGTGGTGCATGCATAACGAGAGCCCGATCACCCCGGCCAGAGCCGAGCCACGCGTGGCCGCAAGCGCATCGACAGGCCAGCGGCCAGGCACCGCGCCGCTTTATGCGGAGCAGCGCCAGCGCGCCAAGCGCACCGCGTTGTGGGTGGGCGCGATCGCCGTGCTGGTGTACGTCGGCTTCATCCTCAGCGGCGTGATCGGTCGATGAGCGAAACACCGGCCACCGCTCCGTCACGCAGCGCCGGCCTGCCGCGCCTGATCGGCGTTGCGGTGGTGGTGTTCCTGCTGACGTTCTCGCTGGTACCGCTGTATCGCATCGCCTGCGAGAAGGTATTCGGCGTGCGCCTGGAACGTGGCCCGGGCAGCGAAGCCAGTACCGGTGCTGCCACCGGCAAGCGCACCGTGCGGGTGGAATTCGATGGTGGCGTCAATTCGCGGCTGCCGTGGTCGTTCCATCCCGAGCAGCTGACCATGGATGTGGTGCCTGGCGAGCTCAACGAGGCGCTGTACTTCGCCCGCAACGACAGCCAGCAGGCCGTGGTCGGCAGCGCGGTGCCGTCGGTGGCGCCGGCACGCGCGTCCGGGTTCTTCAGCAAGACCGAGTGCTTCTGCTTCACCGCGCAGACCCTGCAGGCCGGCGAGAAGCGTGACATGCCGGTGCGCTTCATCGTCGATCCGGACCTGCCGCCGGAAATCCGCACGATCACCTTGTCCTACACCTTCTACCGCAACGATGCGTTGTCCGATCGGCTGGCGCCCGCCGCCACGTCGGAAGGCGCCCACGCTGCTCCCTGACCCGGATACCGACCATGGCCCAGACACCTACCGACGCCAACGTGTACTTCGTCCCGGCCCAGAGCAAGTGGCCGTTCGTCGGTTCCATCGCGATGATGGTGACCATGGTCGGCGTGGCCAGTTGGCTCAATGACGCCAGCTGGGGCCGCTGGACCTTCTACATCGGCGTGGCGATGCTGGTGCTGACCCTGTTCTGGTGGTTCAGCGATGTGGTGCGCGAGTCGCAGGCCGGCAACTACAACCGGCAGGTGGATGGTTCGTTCCGGATGGGGATGGTCTGGTTCATCTTCTCCGAAGTGATGTTCTTCGGTGCCTTCTTCGGTGCCCTGTTCTACACCCGCCACCTCGGCCTGTCGTGGTTGAGCGGCGAAGGGCGCGGGGTGATGACCAACGAGCTGCTGTGGCAGGGCTACTCGGCCGGCTGGCCGACCAATGGCCCGGCGGCGATCGGTGGCGCGTTCCAGACGATCCCGGCCTGGGGCCTGCCGCTGATCAATACGCTGATCCTGCTGACCTCGGGCGTGACCCTGACCATCGCCCACCATGCGCTGAAGGCGGGCAACCGCCGTCAGCTGTTGATCTGGCTGGGCCTGACCGTGCTGCTCGGCCTTGGCTTCCTGACCCTGCAGGCCGAGGAGTACATCCACGCCTACAAGGAATTGAACCTGACGCTCGGCTCGGGCATCTACGGTTCGACCTTCTTCATGCTGACCGGCTTCCACGGCGCACACGTGCTGCTGGGAACGATCATGCTGATCGTGATGTGGCTGCGGTCGGCGAAGGGACACTTCACCCGCGACAACCATTTCGGCTTTGAAGCGGCCGCGTGGTACTGGCACTTCGTCGACGTGGTGTGGCTGATGCTGTTCCTGTTCGTCTACGTGCTTTGACCGCGCAGGCGTCGGCAGCGTCAGCCGCCGGCGCTGCCTGGCCTGATGGGGCGTCAGCCGCCGATGCCGTGCGGTTTGATCCAGCCCATGTAGATGCTGACGATCACCAGTACGATCAACGCCACCGACACTCCGATGCGGCGGGTCAGTGCATTGACCGTGCGCTTGGTCTGGCCGCGATCCACCAGAAGGTAATACAGGCCGGCGCCCAGATTCCAGACGATGACGATCAGAAACGCGATTACCAGCAGGGTCTTCAGCGAATCACTCATGCGCGGCTCGAGGGCAGGGTGGATGTGCCTATCTGACCGCGTTTGCGCGGACTTGTCATGATGCGCCAGCACACGCGCCTGATCGGCTGGCTGATGGCGTTGCTGGCGATGGCCGGATTCACCGCGCTGGGGCTGTGGCAGCTGCAGCGGATGCAGGCCAAGCAGGCGTTGCTGGATGCACAGGGGCCAGCCGTGGCGCAGGCGCTGCCGTTGGCGCAGGCGCTGGCGGCGCAGGGCGCGCTGCATGGCGTGGCCGATCACGGTCGCTTCCTGCCGGGCGTGGTGCTGCTGGACAACCAGACCCGCCACGGCCGCGCCGGGGTGAAGATCTATCGTCCGTTCCGCAGCGATGCGGGCAGCGTGTTGCTGGTGGACCTTGGCTGGCGCGCGCTGCCGCCGGACCGCAGGTTGCCGGTGGTGCCGGCACCGCCGTCGCCGGTGGCCGTACGTGGCCTGTTGGCGCCGCCCCCCTCGTCCGGGCTGGCGCTGGGGCCGGCGTTCACTACCACCGATGTTGCAGGGCGCTGGCTGGCCAGTCGCCTCCCCGCCGATGGCCTGGCTGCGGCACTGGGCCTGCCATCGTTGCCCGAACGCGTGCTGCGGCTGGACCCGGCGCTGCCGTTCGGCGATGAGCGCGATCTCGACCTGCTGCCGAACACGCTGCCGCCGCAGCGCCACCTGGGTTACGCCGTGCAGTGGTTCGGGCTGGCGCTGACCGTGCTGGTGGTGGCGCTGGTACTGGAGTGGCGCGGAAGACGGCCCGTTGCCCGGTAGTGCCGGCCGCTGGCCGGCATCCCTTTCCCAACCATGAGAAAATGCCCTGCATGAACACTGCTACCTCCCCGCAGGCGCGCGGCAACGGCCGCCGGACCCTGGTGCTGCTGTTCGCCGTTTTCTTCGGGGCGATGGCGCTGGCCGCCCTCCTGCGTTTCTCCGGCTGGCAGCCAACCGCGCACCGCAATGCAGGGCAATTGCTGAAGCCGCCGGTGGATCTGCGCCAGCAACCGCCGACGCTGGCCAATGGCGCGGCCTACCCCTGGAACCCCGAGGCGCGCACATGGCGCCTGTTGGTGGCCCCGGCCGGAGCCTGCGACGCGCAGTGCGTCACTTTGTCGCAGGGACTGGGCAAGGTGTGGCAGCTGTTCGGCCATAACGCCGATAATGTCGAGATCCTGTGGCTGGGAACGCCACCGGCGTCGATCGCCTCGCTGCCCGCGCTGCGGCCGCTGGCCCCGTCGCCAGCCCTGCGCGCGGCGCTGCCTGGCGTCGATGATCCGGCGGGTCTGCCGGTCTACGTGATCGATCCGAACGGCTTCGTGATCATGCGTCATGCCCCCGGGAGCGATCTCGGCGGTCTGCGCAAGGACATGGCCACGTTGCTGAAACTGAAGTGAGTCCCGTTTGATGAGCCTTTCCGCGCGTCCGGCGCTGCACCGCAATTTCCACCGCCTGGCGTGGTTCGCCATGATCATGACCGCGAGCACGATCATGTTCGGTGCCTTCGTGCGCCTGTCCGATGCCGGCCTGAGCTGCCCGGACTGGCCGACCTGCTATGGGCAGGCGACCTGGCCGCAGCACGTGGAAGAGACCATCGGCCACCCGGCAGCGGAGATCCGTCCGCTGGAAACACACAAGGCCTGGCGTGAGCAGGTGCACCGCTTCCTGGCCGGCGCGCTCGGCATCGAGATCCTGACCCTGGCCCTGCTGGCCACGCGCAAGCGGCGTTTCGGAAGCACGGCGGTGGTCACCGCCTGCGTGCTGGTGGCCGCGGGCATACCGCTGTACATGATGGGCTGGCATGGAACCGCCAGCGCACTGGCGCTGGTCGGCGAGGCCATCCTGCTGATCGCGGCGCTGCGCTGGAGCAACATCGACCTGGCGCGCGCTGCGCTGCTGACATTGGCGGTGGTGATCTTCCAGGCGCTGCTGGGCATGTGGACGGTGACCCTGCTGCTCAAGCCGATCGTGGTGATGGGTCATCTGCTGGGCGGCATGCTGATGTTCGGCCTGCTGGTGTGGATGGCCTGGCGTGCCACGCACATGCCGATCACCCTGGCTGAGGCGCCGAAGCTGAAGTGGCTGCTGCGCATTGGCGTGGCGGTGCTGGTCACCCAGATCGCGCTCGGTGGCTGGGTCAGCGCCAACTACGCGGCGCTGGCGTGCGGCGGCGGCAGCGCCTCGCTGGACAACTTCCCGCGCTGCGCCAACCAGTGGTGGCCGCAGCACAACTTCGCCGAGGGCTTCACCCTGTGGCGCGGTATCGGCGTGGACTACGAAGGCGGCGTGCTCGACGGTGCCTCGCGCATCGCCATCCAGATGGCCCATCGCCTGTTTGCCATCGTCGTTGCCGTTTACCTGCTGTGGCTGGGCCTGCGCCTGTTCCGGCTGCCGAGCATGCGCGGCTGGGCTTCGGCCCTGGTCGCGCTGCTGGTGCTGCAGGTCACCCTCGGCATCCTCAACGTGAAGCTGGCGCTGCCGCTGGAAGTGGCAGTGGCGCACAACGGCGTTGCCGTTGCCCTGTTGTTTGTATTGGTCAGCCTGCTGGCCCGCCTGCGTGCCCCGGACTGATCCCATGTTTTCCAACTATCGCCAGTACTGGGACCTGACCAAGCCCAAGGTCGTTGCCCTTATCGTCTTCACCGCCCTGGTCGGCATGGTCCTGGCCATTCCCGGCGTGCCCAGCTGGGAGCAGGTGCGTGCCGGCCTGCTCGGCTTCCTCGGCATCTGGCTTGCCGCGTCCGCCGCTGCAGCCATCAACCAGCTGCTGGATGCGCACATCGACGCGCAGATGGCGCGCACCTCGTGGCGTCCGCTGGTGGTGGGCAAGGTCAAGCCGTGGCAGGTGCTGGTATTCGCCGGCGTGCTGATCGTGCTGTCGATGGCGATCCTGGTGCTGTGGGTGAACTGGATCACCGCGGTGCTGACCTTCGCCTCGCTGATCGGTTATGCGGTGATCTACACCGTCTACCTGAAACGTGCGACCTCGCAGAACATCGTCATCGGTGGTCTGGCCGGTGCGATGCCGCCGATGCTGGGGTGGGCGGCGGTGACCGGCATGCAGGGGCAGTCGGACTGGGCGTACTCGTCGCTGCTGGTGCTGATCATCTTCATCTGGACGCCGCCGCACTTCTGGGCGCTGGCGATCTTCCGTCGCGAGGATTACGCCAAGGCGGAAATCCCGATGCTGCCGGTCACCCATGGCGTGGTGCACACGCGCAAGCAGATCATGGCGTACTCGGTGGTGCTGGCGCTGGTCTGCCTGCTGCCGTACCTGGTTGGCATGAGCGGAGCGTTCTACCTGGGCGGGGCGATCGTGCTCAACGCGGTGTTCCTCTGGTACGCCTGGCGCATGCTCAACCCGCCGGACGAGCTGTTCTCGATGAAGATGTTCAGTTACTCCATCGTCTACCTGATGGCGCTGTTCGCCTTCCTGCTGGTGGACCACTGGATACTGCCCTGGTTGTGACGGGGTGACGCCGCCGGGCATGGCCCGGCGCTACCTGTGAAACATCCACGCATGGCGTGGATCTACTTTTGTGGGCCCGGCCGACAGTAGATCCACGCCATGCGTGGATGGCTGTTCCACAGGTCAGGGCGCGCGCTTGGCATACCGTTGCGCGATCACGCCGCAGACGATCAGCTGGATCTGGTGATAGATCATCACCGGCAGCACGATCGCGCCGAGGCTGCCACCGGCGAACAGCACCTTGGCGATCGGAACGCCGGTGGCCAGGCTCTTCTTCGAGCCGCAGAACACGATGGCGATCTCGTCTTCGCGGTTGAAGCGCAGGCGGCGGGCGATGAAGGTGATCAGCGGCATGGCGATGCCCAGCAGTACCGCCGCCACCACCGCCACCGCGAACAGCGACAGCAGCGGTGTCTTGCTCCACAACCCCTCGGTAACCGCTTCGCCGAATGCCGAGTACACCACCAGCAGGATCGTGGCCTGGTCGGTGTAGCGCAGCAGCGCGCGCTGCCTCTCAACCCAGCCGGCGATCCACGGGCGCAGCAGGTGGCCGGCCACGAACGGCACCAGCAGCTGCAGCATGATGCCGCCGATGGCATGCAGCGGGTCGTGCACGCCGCCGGAGGTGCCGGCCAGTGCGGTCAGCAGCAGGGGCGTGAGGAACACGCCGAGGATGCTCGACAGCGAGGCACTGCACACGGCCGCCGGCACGTTGCCGCGCGCCATCGAGGTGAACGCGATGGACGACTGCACGGTGGAGGGCAGGGTGCACAGGAACAGCACGCCCAGGTACAGCTCAGGCGTCAGCAGCCTGCCGGACAACGGCTTGAACAACAGCCCCAGCAGCGGGAACAGGATGAAGGTGCAGGCGAGGATCGTCAGGTGCAGGCGCCAGTGCAGCATGCCGCCGATGATCGATTCGCGCGGCAGGCGCGCGCCGTGCAGGAAGAACAGCGCGGCGATGGCGACGGTGGTGACATCGTCGAGCACCAGGGCGGCGGCGCCTTTCATCGGCAGCAGCGAGGCCAGGCCGACGGTGCACAGCAGGGCGAGGGTGAAGTTGTCCGGTCGCAGGCGCGACCACCAGCGGGTCATGGTGGATGGGCTCCTTGGTGCGGGGGGATTACCCCGGGAATCAGGGGGTGGGAGAAGGGATCGCCAGACGCTCGCGGGTGGCCGCTTCCAACGACTTCAGGCCGGCTCGCTGGCCCAGTTGCAGCGCCTGTTCCGGGCTGGCGTGTTCGTAGCGTGCGTTGACCAGGCCGAGCACGGCACCGGCGCGGTTGCCGGAAGCGCAGTGCAGCAGCACCGGCCCCTGGCTCTGCTGCAGCGCCTGGTGCACGGCGCGCAGGTTGGTGGCATCCAGGCCCTCGGCGCCGGCTACCGGGATGCGCACATAGCGCAGGCCGAGCGCTTCGGCCTCGCGTGTTTCATCGAAGCCGCGATCTTCATCGGGTTGGCGCAGGTCGATTACCGTGCGCACGCCTTGGGCAGCCAGTTCGTGCAGTTGCGCGGCCGTGGGCTGGCCACCGGCGTAGAGGCCGGGGCGGACTTCAGCAAGAACAGGGTCCGCAGCCCAGGCCGGCAGGATCGGGCAGAGCGACAACAACAGCAGGCAGGTCAGGCGCAGCAGCATGCTCTCTCCGGGGATGTGTTCTGCCGCTACAGGCGCAGATTGGCGCGCGCCTTCAGCAGCTCGCGCATCTCGTACTTGTCAGTATCGTCCAGACCCTGTTGTCGCTGCTTGGCGTTGAGGTCGTCGATCCGCTGGAACAGCAGCTGCTTCTCCAGCTGGCCGACCGCGTCATGCAGTTCCACCGTCCACATCGCTTCATCGCCCGCCAGCGTCTGCGCGGCCAAGGTGTGCAGTGAGGCCTGTTCTTCGCGGCCGTCGAAATGCTCGAGCAGGGCGCCGGTACTGATGTCCGGGCGCTGTTCGACCAGCCCCAGCAATTCCAGCAGCAGCTCAACGCCCGGCAGGCGCAGGCCCTGGAAGTGGTGCTTGCCGCCCAGGGTCAGGGCCAGCGACGGCTGCTGCAGCAGGACGGCGATCGCGCCACGCACCAGGCTGCGCTTGGCCGCCGGCTGGATCGTGCGCGGAGCGGCGCGTTGCGGCATCTGCGGCCGGCCCGCCTGCGCGTTGCCGCCCAGGCCGGTCAGCTGTGCCAACTGCTGCTTCATCAGGTCGCCGAAGGCACCATCGGGAATCTGCGCCAGCATCGGCTTGGCGCGCTCGGCCAGCCGTGCCTTGCCATCCAGCGTGCCCAGGTTGATCTCGCGGGTCAGCTCGTCGAAGAAGAACTGCGACAGCGGCGTGGCCTGCTTCAAGCGTTCGTCGAAGGCCTCGGCGCCTTCCTTGCGCACGATGCTGTCCGGGTCTTCGCCGTCGGGCAGGAACAGGAAGAAGGCCTGGCGGCCGTCCTTCATGCGTGGCAGCACCGATTCCAGCGCCTTCCAGCCGGCGCGGCGGCCGGCGGCGTCGCCATCGAAGCAGAAGAACACGTCCGGCGCGTTGCGGAACAGCAGCTCGGCATGGTCCGGCGTGGTTGCCGTGCCCAGCGTCGCCACCGCCTGGGTGACGCCGAACTGGAACAGCGAGACCACGTCCATGTAGCCCTCGACCACGATCAAGCGCTCGATCTTCTGGTTGGTCTGGCGCACCTGCCACAGGCCGTACAGCTCGCGGCCCTTGTGGAACAGCGCGGTCTCGGGCGAGTTGAGGTACTTGGGGCCGTCATCCTTCTCGAACACGCGCCCGCCGAAGGCGATCACCCGGCCACGGCGGTCGAAGATCGGGAACATCACCCGGTCGCGGAACTTGTCGTAGACGTGGCCGCGATCGTTCTTGGAGAACAGGCCGGCGCGGTCGAGCAGCTTCATCCGCCGCTCGTCCTTGCCCAGTGCGTCGCGCAGGCCGCTGTAGCCATCAGGCGCATAGCCGATCTGGAAGCGTGCGCGGTTCTCTTCATCCACGCCGCGGCCATCGAGGTAGCTGCGGGCTTTCTCGCTGCCTTCCAGGTTCTTCTGGAAGAACTTGGTTGCCGCGTCCAGCGCCGAATACAGCTCGCGGCTGTCATCCTGCTGCTGGGCGCTGCGCGGGTTCTCGCTGCGCGGCACTTCCATGCCGGCACGCTTGGCCAGTTCATCCACCGCGTCGAGGAATTCGAGGCGGTCGTAGTTCATCAGGAAGCTGATGGCCGTGCCGTGCGCGCCGCAGCCGAAGCAGTGATAGAACTGCTTGGTCGGCGAGACGGTGAACGAGGCCGACCGTTCGTCATGGAACGGGCAGCGCGCGGCGTACTCCTTGCCCTGGCGCTTCAACGGCACGCGGCTGCCCACCACCTCGACGATGTCGGAGCGGGCCAGCAGGTCGTCGATGAAAGCGTCGGGGATACGGGCCATGGGCAACGAGGCAGGGCGCGGCGGCAGCCACGCGGAAGGGGGGAAGTCAGTCCCCCTAGTTTACCCCTTGCCGGCCACGTTCCCGGGCGCGTTCGCCGCAGTGCCAGGGTCGATGCCGGCAGCCAGCAGATGATGGCGTGCGCGCAGGCGTTCATCGATCACCGCGGTCATCAGCGCGCCGACGAAGAAGACCACGGTGGCGTAGTAGATCCAGACCAGCGAGATCACCAGCGCACCCATCGAGCCGTAAGCGCTGCCCGGTGCGACGGTGGCGATGTACACGCCGATGCCATAGCGGCCGAGTGCGAACAGCGCCGAGGTGATGAGGCCGCCGATGAAGGCCTGGCGCCACGCCACGCGCCGGTCCGGCAGGTAGTGATACATGAAGGCGAAGCCGACCGCGTACAGCAGCAGGCTGGTCAGGTAGCCGATGGCCGGCAGGATCGAGGGCAGCTGCGCAAAGGCCACCTGCAGCACGGTGGTGGCGGTCATCGACAGGATCAGCAGGAAGCCCAGCGCCAGCACCACGCCGAAGGAGAACACGCGCTTGCGCAGCCAGGCCTTGATGCCCTCCAGACGTTCGCCGCTGGTGCGGAAGATCAGGTTCAGTGCGTTCTGCAACTGGGCAAACACCGCAGTGGCGCCAACGAACAGCAGCAGCGTGCTCCACAGCCCGGCCAGCGATCCGACGTCGGGCTGGTTGTCGGCATTCTTCAGCACGGTTTCGGCCACGGTCGCGGCACTGCTGCCGGCCACCGAGCTGATCTGGTCGACCAGGGCCTGCTGTGCCGGCGGATACAGCGAGGCGGTCAGCCACAGCAGCAGCACCAGCAGCGGCGCCATCGACAGCAGGGCATAGAAGGAAACCGAGGCGGCCTGGGTCAGCACGTCGATTTCGACGAAGCGCTTGACGACGGCCATCGGGAAACTGTCCTGCAGGCGCTTGATGTACTTGTGCAGGGACGCGGTGCCGCCGTGCGGCGCGCTGTCTTCGGGGGCGTGGGACGTTGGATCAACCATGCCGGAGTTGTAGCAGCACCACGTCGAAGACGCGGTGAAGCAGGTGCGCAGGAGCGCGTCCCGCAGTCCCTTCGCAGTGCGGAAGGGACCCGGGTCTGGCGTTGGTTACGACAGCGCCTGCTTGACCAGCTTGGATACCAGGCCCATGTCGGCCTGGCCGGCCAGCTTGGGCTTCAGCGCGCCCATCAGCTTGCCCATGTCGGCCGCGCTGGTGGCGCCGGTTTCGGCGATGGCCGCCTGGATGGCCGCGACGATCTCGGCTTCGCCCATCTTGGCCGGCAGGTAGGCTTCGATCACCACGATTTCGGCGCGCTCGATTGCCGCCAGGTCTTCGCGGTTGGCCGCTTCAAACTGGCTGACCGAGTCCTTGCGCTGCTTGACCATCTTGTCGAGCACCGCGATCACGGCGGTGTCGTCGAGCTCGATGCGCTCGTCGACTTCCTTCTGCTTGATGGCGGCGTTGATCAGGCGGATGACGCCCAGCTTGTGCTTCTCGCCGCCCTTCATGGCGGCCTTCATGTCTTCGGTGAGCTGCTGCTTCATGCTCATGACGAACCTCGTGGTGGTAGTGGGGCAGGGCGGATGCCCGGGCCCGGAAACGCAAAAAGCCGGCGACGCTCGCGCGTGCCGGCTTCGACTCCATCGCGGCAGGGAATGCCCACCGCAATGAAGATGCGTCCGATCAGTACAGGCGCTGACGCTTGGTAACGTCGCGCGACGAGCGGCGCAGCTGACGCTTCACAGCAGCGGCGGCCTTGCGCTTGCGCTCCTGGGTCGGCTTTTCGTAGAACTCGCGCTTGCGGGTTTCGGCCAGCACACCGGCCTTTTCGCAAGTGCGCTTGAAGCGGCGAAGAGCAAACTCAAAGGGTTCGTTCTCGCGGACTTTGACGCTGGGCATGGAATCTCCGGGACACAGTAGAACCGGGTCACGCCCGGCGAGCCGCACATTATAGTGGCGAATAAACAAACTGCAAGCCACAAATCCTGAATAGGGGCAAGTTGTTGGATTGCAGTGAGGCCTGCCAGTTCCCCGAGGGGTTGGCAGGGGCGTCATAATAGCAGGCATGCGAGTCCTTGGCATCGAATCTTCCTGTGACGAGACCGGCGTGGCGGTGTATGACACCGACCTGGCCGGCAGCGCTGCCCTGCGCGCCCATGCGGTCTACAGCCAGATCGCCCTGCACGCCGAGTACGGCGGTGTGGTGCCTGAACTGGCCAGCCGTGACCACGTGCGCAAGCTGCTGCCGTTGATCCGGCAGACGCTGGCCGAGGCCGGGCTTGGCGTGAACGACATCGACGGGGTGGCCTACACCGCCGGCCCCGGCCTGGTCGGGGCGCTGCTGGTGGGTGCCGGCGTGGCCCGGTCGCTGGCCTGGGCGCTGGAGGTCCCCGCCGTGGGCGTGCACCACATGGAAGGTCATCTGTTGGCGCCGCTGATGGAAGACGATCCGCCGCAGGCCCCGTTCGTGGCCCTGCTGGTGTCCGGTGGCCATACCCAGCTGGTGGCCGTCGATGCCATCGGCCAGTACCGGCTGCTGGGCGAAACCCTGGACGACGCCGCAGGCGAAGCCTTCGACAAGACCGCCAAGATGATGGGCCTGCCGTACCCGGGCGGGCCGCAGCTGGCCGCGCTGGCCGAGCAGGGCACGCCGGGCGTCTACCGCTTCACGCGGCCGATGACCGACCGCCCGGGCCTGGATTTCAGCTTCTCCGGCCTGAAGACCCAGGTCCTGATGGCCTGGCGCGACAGCGACCAGAGCGAGCAGACCCGCGCCGACATCGCCCGTGGCTTTGAAGACGCCGTGGTCGAGACCCTGTGCATCAAGTGCGAACGCGCGCTGGAAGCGGCCGGCACCAATGTGATCGTGGTGGCCGGCGGCGTGGGTGCGAACAAGCGCCTGCGCGCCCGCCTGCAGCAGATGGCCGAGCGCCTCGGCGGCCGCGCCTGCTTCCCGCGGCCGGCGTTGTGCACCGACAACGGCGCGATGATCGCCTTCGCCGGCGCGCTGCGCCTGCTGGCGGGCCAGCACAGCCCGCCGAGGGTGGACGTCACCCCGCGTTGGGACATGGCGACGCTGCCGGCGGTGTGAGCCCCGCAACCGGTAGCGCCGGGCCATGCCCGGCGGACGCATTATGGACGCCCTGCCAACGGCGAGGCCGCCAGCACCGTGGTGGCCCGTTCATGGCGCTGCAGCCATGCCAGCGTGTGCGGGCACCGGGCGTGGATCAGCCGCCCGATCGCGGCCAGGTCGGCGCCGATGTCGCGCTCAAGGATCGGTTCGTGGTGGGCGATGCGGTTGCGCAGGTGGCGGATGCGTCCGATATCTGCGTGGATGGCTTTCCTGATGACACTGGGATGGGCCGAAGGCGCATGGCGTAGAACGCCGCTGAGTGCTGGTATCCACAGCGAAGCGTCGAAGCGGCAGGTGAAGAGCTGCTGCCAGAAAACCATCGGCAGGTTGGCGACGATCTCGGGCGTGTCGGTGGTACGGCCGGTGACCAGTTCCAGTGCGGTTCTCGCCGAAGCGGATGAAGATGCCGGCAACCTGCGTCGGAAGGCATCATTCCACGGCCATCGAGGCCCATGTTGCCGGGCCAGCGCCGATGCGGCTGCGTTGCGGATGACCACTTCGCACAGATGCACCGGCATCATCAGCGCACCGCACATCCGCATGTTCCACAGGTACAGGGATTCGGCGGTGACACCCGGGCTGCAGGCCGATGCAATTCTCTCGTAGGTCGACAGGCGCTCCGCTGACAAAGCGCGCCTCAATGCATCGTATGCAGCCATCGTGATGTGCGGTGGTGAAGGAAGGGTCGATGCTGGCCAGAGACGGCGGCGATCACCATCGGGGAACGCCGTTGCCTGCGTGACCGATTTCCTGTGTTTCGGCTCGGACGAATTCCGTGAGCTGCTTTGTCGCAATTGGCCTTGACCGGCGATTGGGACCTTGCCTAACCTCAGTGCCTGCGCCACCGGGACCCGCGGCTTGAGAAAGCTCCCCCCGGGGACAAAACGGTAGTACCAAAGGGCCCCGCTAGCAGGGCCCTTTGTCTTTTCCAGACCTTGCGAATGCCCGGCGACCCACCTCCGTTCCGGGCAGGCTCACTGCCGTCCCGTTACCATGGCCGCCTGTTTTCCGGCTGGTAACCGCAATGGACAAGGTTTTCATCGAAGGGCTGACGATCGACGCCCTGATCGGCATCTACGATTGGGAGCGGCGGATCCGCCAGGACCTGGTGTTCGATCTGGAGATGGGGTTCGACAACCGTCGCCCGGCCGCCAGCGATGACATTGCCCATACCCTGAACTACAAGGCAGTCAGCAAGCGCCTGGAGCAGTTCGTGCGCGAATCGGAGTTCGGCCTGGTGGAGACCCTGGCCGAGCGCTGCGCGCAGATCGTGCTGGACGAGTTCGACGTGAAGTGGCTGCGCCTGAAGCTGAGCAAGCCCGGGGCGGTGCGCGGTGCACGTGCGGTCGGCGTGATCATCGAACGCTCGCGGGACTGACACGCCGGTAGTGCCGGCCGTCGGCTGGCAACCCCCGGTAGAGCCGGCCGCTGGCCGGCAACCTCAACAGCAATGAAGAAGGAGACAACCGATGGTGGACGCAGTGGTGGCGGTACAGTGGCTGGAAAAGCTGCAGAACACACTGGAACCCTATCCTGGCGCCTACCTGGCGTTGATGATCTCGGCGCTGCTGGTTGCCGCCGGCCTGGCCAACTGGGTGACCAAGCGCATCCTGCTGCGCGGCCTGCGTCGCCTGCTCAACCGCCTGCCCGGCGCCGATACCGGCCGCGGCAGCCATCTGATGCGGGTCATTTCGCGGCTGTCCAACGTGGTGCCCAGCCAAGTGATCGCCTCGGGCATCCGTATCGTGCCGGACCTGCCGCCGGGCCTGGTCGGCTTCATCATCGGTGCCTGCCAGGCGTGGGCGATCCTGACCGTGGTGCTGGCGCTGTCGCATGCGCTGGATGCGGCCAACGACCTGTACGAACGTCGCCCCGAGGCGCGCAACAAGCCGATCAAGGGGTACCTGCAGGTCGCCAAGATCATCATCTTCGTGATCGCCGGGCTGTCGATCGTTGCCACCCTCGCCGGTGTCGACCTGCGCTACCTGGTCACCGGCCTGGGCGCGGCCACCGCAGTACTGATGCTGATCTTCCAGGACACCATCCTGTCGCTGGTGGCCAGCGTGCAGATCAGTGGTGATGGGCGTATCCGTATCGGCGACTGGATCGAGATGCCCAGCCAGAATGCCGACGGCGATGTCATCGATATCGCCCTGCATACGGTGACGGTGCAGAACTTCGACAAGACCATCACCACCATCCCGACCAAGAAGCTGGTGACCGAGTCGTTCAAGAACTGGCGCGGCATGCAGGAGGCCGGTGGCCGCCGGATCAAGCGCGCGCTGTTCCTGGACCAGCACAGCGTGCGTTTCATGGAGGAACAGGACCTGGCCTTCCTCGGCCAGTTCGCCCTGCTGGGCGACTACCTGCGCGGCAAGCAGCAGGAGCTGGGCCAGTGGAACGGGCGCCTGCGCGAGCAGGGCGTGGCCGAGGTCAACAGCCGCCGGGTGACCAACCTGGGCACCTTCCGCGCCTACGTGGAGCGCTATCTGGCCAGCCATCCGGGCATCCATACCGATATGACCCTGCTGGTGCGCCAGCTGCAGCCGACCACCGAAGGCCTGCCGCTGGAGCTGTACTGCTTCACCCGCAGCACCGCCTGGGGCGAATACGAGGCGGTGCAGTCGGACATCTTCGACCACCTGCTGGCGATCCTGCCGGCCTTTGGCCTGCGGGTGTTCCAGGCGTCCAGCGACGCGATGTTGATGGCCGGGCAGCGCCAGTTGGCCGGCTCGGAGTAAGCTGCGATGCCCCCGGCCGGACCGTACGGATCCGGCTGGTGGCTGAAACTGAATGACGAAACCTCTCGCCAAATCGTCCGGGATCGCTAGAATGCCGGGCTTGTAAACGTTTTCATCAAGGACTGCCGGTGGCCTCCGATCGCATCGAATCCCTCATTGCCCAGATGACCGTCGAGGAAAAAGTCGGCCAGCTGGGTGTCTTCGCGGACATGGTCCGCCCGTTCGCCCCGGACGTGAACCCGGAAGCCAACGTGCGCAATGCCGACCAGGTGCTGCAGCAGGTGCGCGAGGGCAAGGTCGGCTCGCTGTTCAACGGTGTCGGCGCCGAGCTCGGCCGCCGCATCCAGCAGGTCGCCACCGAGGAGAGCCGCCTGGGCATCCCGGTGATCCTGGCGGCCGACGTCATCCACGGCATGCGCACGGTGTTCCCGATTCCGCTGGGCGAGGCCGCCAGCTTCGAGCCGGACCTGGCCGAGCGCACCGCGCGCGCCACTGCGGTTGAAGCTACCGCTGCCGGCCTGCACTGGACCTACGCACCGGCAGTGGACATCGCCCGTGACCAGCGCTGGGGCCGCGGTGCCGAAGGTGCCGGTGAGGACGTGGTACTGGGCTGTGCCTTCGCCGCTGCCCGCGTGCGTGGCTTCCAGGGCAGCGACCTGCGGGCCGCCGACTCGCTGCTGGCCACGCCCAAGCACTTTGCCGCCTACGGCGCGGTGATGGCCGGCATGGAATACAACATGGTGGACATCTCGCCGCAGACCCTGCGCGATGTGCACCTGCCGCCGTTCAAGGCGGCCTTCGACGCTGGCGCGATCACCGTGATGTCCTCGTTCAACGACATCAACGGCGTGCCGGCCAGCGCCAACGCCGAGCTGCTGACCGACATCCTGCGCGGTGAATGGAAGTTCCCGGGCGTGGTGATCTCCGACTACACCGCCGACATGGAACTGGTCGCGCACGGTTATGCCGCCGACGATCGCGATGCCACCGCCAAGGCGTTCACCGCCGGCCTGGACCTGAGCATGCAGAGCGGCTTCTACGCCGAGCACCTGCCGGGCCTGGTGGAGAGCGGCGAGGTGCCGATGAGCGTGCTGGATGAAGGCGTGCGCCGTATCCTGTGGCTGAAGGAAGCCATCGGCCTGTTCGACGACCCGTACCGCTCGCTGGACCCGGCGCGCGAAGCCGATACCTCCCATATCGCCGCCCATGACGAACTGTCGCGCGATGCCGCGCGCCGTTCGATCGTGCTGCTGAACAACCGCGACAACGTGCTGCCGCTGCAGAAGAACGGTCAGAAGATCGCGCTGATCGGTCCGTTCGTGCAGGACCGCGACAACATCGAAGGCTGCTGGACGCTGTTCGGCGACAAGCAGCGCTACGTGGATCTGGAAACCGGCGTGCGCGCGGCCATCGGCGATGACACGCTGCTGGAAGTGGTCCCGGGTTGCGAACTGGAAGCCGCCATCGCCGGCGGCACCGAGGCGGCCGTGGCCGCTGCGCTGCGCGCCGACGTGGTGGTGCTGGCGCTGGGCGAGCCGCAGCGTTACAGCGGCGAGGCGCAGTCGCGCGTGGAGATCACCCTGCCGCCGGCACAGCAGGCGCTGGCCGAAGCGGTGGCGATGACCGGCAAGCCGCTGGTGGTGCTGCTGCGCAATGGTCGCGCGCTGGCCCTGCAGGGCGCGGTGCGCAATGCGCATGCCGTTGCGATCACCTGGTACCTGGGCACGCAGACCGGCCATGCCGTTGCCGATGTGCTGTTCGGCGATTACAGCCCCTCCGGCCGCCTGCCGGTCAGCTTCCCGCAGGTGTCCGGCCAGCAGCCGTACTTCTACAACCACCCGCGCACCGGTCGCCCGGAACTGCCGACGATGTCGGAATTCAAGGCACGCTGGCGCGAGATTCCGAACGAGCCGTTGTACCCGTTCGGCCACGGCATCGGCTACACCACCTTCGCCTACGGCGTGCCGCAGTTGAGCAGCGCGCGCGTCGGCTGGGACGACACCCTGACCGTGACCACCACGCTGACCAATACCGGCAGCGTGGCCGGCGAGGAAGTGGTGCAGCTGTACATCCACGACCGCGTGGCCAGCCGCGTGCGACCGGTGCGCGAGCTGAAGGACTTCCGCAAGGTGGCGCTGCAGCCGGGCGAGTCGGCCGAGGTGGTGTTCACCCTGACCCGTGAACAGCTGGCATTCACCGGCCGCGACGGCGTGCTGCGTGCCGAGCCGGGCCTGTTCGACGTGTGGGTGTGCGCCTCGTCGATGGCCGGTGACGCGGTGCAGTTCGAACTGCTGAAGGCCTGACCGGTAGAGCATCCACGCATGGCGTGGATCTACTGGCAATGAGTAGCGCCGGGCCATCCCCGGCGTCCTCACCCATGGCGAACACGCCGGGCACGGCCCGGCGCTACCATCGGAGCCTGATCCGATGGAGACCGCGCATGCGCACGATGGCCTACCTTGTTCCTGTCCTGTTGCTGGCAGCGTGCTCGCAGCCGGCACCGCCGCCCGAACCTGCCGCCGATGCGCCTCCGCCGATGACGGGCGCGACGCCGGCCGAAGCGGCCGCCAGCACCACGCCCGATGCCGTCGCCGCGCCACAGGCTGCGGCGGAGCACGCCAAGGATGCGGCTGCGACGCCGGCCGATGCTGCCAACCCCGCAGCACCTGCGGCGGCAGACGACGCCCGCGCGCGCATCGAGACGCTGCTCGGCGATGCGGCGCAGTATGAAAAAGTATTCACTGCCTTCAAGACCGCAGTGGTCGGTGGCGATCGCGCGGCGGTGGTTGAAGAAGTGCGATTCCCGCTGAACATCAGCGGTGGCAGGAAGATCACCGGGCCCGGTGAATTCCAGCGCAACTACGAAAAGATCATCACCCCGGCGGTGGTCAAGGCGGTGTCCGCGCAGGACTTCGGCACGGTGTTCGTCAACCAGCAGGGCGTGATGATCGGCGATGGCCAGGTCTGGCTGACCGGCGAGTGCCTGGACAAGGCCTGCACGCGCACCGAGGTGAAGGTCGGCACCATCCAGTAACGAAAACGGCCCCGTATGCAGGGCCGTTCCAGATCGGTAGTGCCGGCCGCGGGCCGGCAACCAGGGCTCCTGCAGGTGCCGGCCAGCAGCCGGCACCACCCGGCCGTCAGGCCTTCGGCGTGAGCTTCAGCAGCCGTGCCTTGCTGCCGTCTTCCAGCAGCCACAGCGCGCCGTCCGGGCCCTGTTCCACTTCGCGGATGCGCTCGCCCATGTTGAAGCGTTCGGCCTCGCGCGCGCTGTCGCCGTCGAAGGCAACCCGCACCAGCGAGGTGGACGACAGCCCGCCGATGAAGGCGCTGCCCTTCCACTGCGGGAACAGGCTGCCGCTGTAGAACATCAGGCCGGCCGGGGAAATGACCGGGTTCCAGGTCACCTTCGGTGCGGCGAACTCCGGGCGGGTGTCATGGTCGGGAATCGGACGGCCGTCGTAGTGGTCGCCGTTGGACACGATCGGGTAGCCGTAGTTGGCACCGCGCACGATCAGGTTCAGCTCATCGCCGCCGGCCGGGCCCATCTCCTGCGCCCACAGCTTGCCATTGGCATCGAAGGCGATGCCCAGCACGTTGCGGTGGCCGAGCGACCACACCTGCGCGGCCACGCCGCCCTGCGAGGCGAACGGATTGTCGGCCGGCAGGCTGCCGTCGTCGTTGAGGCGGATGATCTTGCCCAGGTTGCCGCTCATGTCCTGCGCAGGATCGAACTTCTGCCGTTCGCTCGAACTGATCCACAGCTTGCCGTCCGGGCCGAAGGCCAGGCGGTGGCCGTAGTGGCCTTCGCCACTGACCTTCGGCGTCTGCCGCCAGATCACCTTCAGGTCCTTCAGCTGGCCGCCACCGTTGGCATCGAGGGCGAGGGTGGCACGGGCCACCGCCGCGCCGCGCGTGTCCAGCGTGCCTTCCTCGGCGTAGCTGACGTACACCACACGGTTGCGGGCGAAATCCGGATGCAGGATGACGTCACCGAACCCACCCTGGCCGCCGTAGGCGACCTTCGGCACACCGGTGATTTCATGTTTCTGGCCGCTGGCCAGGTCAAGGTGCTGCAGCTTGCCGCGCTTTTCGGTGACCAGCAGGCTGCCATCGGGCAGGAAGGTCATCGCCCACGGCTGGTCGAACCGGCTGACCTCGGTGGCGGTGAAGGGACGTTGGTCTGCGCTGGCCGCGGCGGTCGCCGGGGCCTTCTGGCCAGACGCATCAGGGCCGGCCGCGTTGCAGGCGGTGGTGGCGAGGATCGGCAGCAGGCCGAGGGCGAGCAGCAGGGGCGTGCGGGTCATGGGTATCTCCAGCGGAAGGGGATGCGGATGGCCAGGCTCTCCCTTGTATACCACCGGGGCGGTGACGGTCGTGGCCCGAAGGTCCTGCTCCCCCCTGTGCGGCATGGCGCGGATCGTCTAGGGTGTTGTCGCCCGGGCAAAGCATTGCCCGCCTGTCTGCCAAGGACCTGCAATGAACGCACCCCTCATCCATCGACCCTCGCCCGCCTTCATCGCCGCCTCGTGGGTGGCCCTGCTGCTGGGCGCGGTGGCCTACCTGGTCGGCCTGTTCAATGCCGAGATGCCGCTGAACGAGAAGGGCTATTACCTGACCCTGCTGCTGTTCGGCCTGTTTGCAGCGGTATCGCTGCAGAAGAGCGTGCGCGACCGCGTCGAGGCCATTCCGGTGAGCGGCCTGTACTACGCGCTGTGCTGGTTCGCACTGCTGTCGGCGCTGTTGCTGCTGCTGGTCGGCCTGTGGAACGCCACTCTGGTGCTGAGCGAAAAGGGCTTCTACGGCATGGCGTTCGCGCTGTCGCTGTTTGGCGCGGTGGCGGTGCAGAAGAACACCCGTGACCTGATTGCCGCCAACGCGGCCGAGCCCAAGCGCGCTTCGTCGATCCCGCCGCTGCCGGAACAGGAATGACCGGCTGAGGTAGCGCCGAGCGCCTGCCCGGCCCAGGCCTGCAACGCAGAAGGCGCCGAGGAGGGGCTCGGCACTACTGTGCTCGGCGCTACTGTGGCTGCATCACTCAACAGCTGTAGGGGTCAACCGTGGCGCGTCAGCCGCGGATCGGCCACATGGGCTTCATCCCAACCGCGGCGTACAGCGGCGCGGGCCTGATCCCATTCCAGGCGGCTCTTGCCGCGCTCGGTCGCCCAGCGGGACTGCAACTCCGCTTCGACCTGTTCGTAGGCGCGGATCACCTGATCGGCGCGGGTTTCGTTGAAGCGTGCTGCGTGGCCGATCTGATAGGCCGGCTCGTAGTCATCGAACAGCAGGCTGGCGTCGTAATACGGTTCGGCGCTGTAGCGGTCGCGCCAGTAGTCGGAAATGGCCTCGCGCGGGGTGCTGTCTTCCGGCACGCGACCGGGGATCTGGTAATCGGGGCTCATGGACAGAAGGCTCCGTAGTGGACGAAGCCTGATCGTGCCCATCGGCCGGTTAACGCGCCGGACCGGCAGCGTGATCGGCAGGTCAATCAGCAGCGGCATCCTTGCGCGGCAGCTTGTAGATCACCGCGCCAACGGCGAAGGCGACCAGCGCTGCGGCGATGTTCTGCCAGCTGGCACTGGCAAACAGGGCCACGCACAGCAGCAGGGCCAGCACCGGAATCAACGGGCCGCCGGGCAGCTTCAGCGCGCCGGGACGGTCGGCATAGCGCTTGGCCAGTACCAGCACTGCGGCGGCCGTGCCGATGTAGGCGAACAGGCGTGTGGTCATCGACAGCAGTGCCAGCTGCACGAACGACCCGGACAGCGCCAGGCCGAGGGCGATCAGGCCCTGGCAGAAGATCGCCGCGGCCGGGGTACGGAAGCGCGGGTGCACCTGCGCCAGCACCTTCGGGCCGTAGCCATCGCGGGCCAGGGCGAACAGGAAGCGCGGGCCCATCATCATCGTGTTGCTGTTGGTGCCGAGGATGGAGATGGTCGCGCCCACGGTGAGGATCAGCGCCAGCGCCTCGCCGCCGAAGCTGGAGGCCGCATCGGCCAGTGGCGTGGCCGAGTTGGCAAGGCCGGGCAGCGTGCCCTGCGCCACGATCTGCACCGCCGCGTAGATCACGGTGACGGTGACGATCATGGTGATCAGCGCGAACGGGATGTCGCGGCGTGGGTTGCGGTATTCACCGGCTGCGGCCGGAATGTTTTCGAACCCGGCGTAGGCATACAGCAACAGCAGCGCCGCCTCGCCCATGCGCTGCAGGTCGTGCGGGTCCGGGCGCTGGCCGGAGAAGGCCAGCTGTGGGTCGATGTAGAACGCGCCGATGGCCACGAACAACAGCAGCGGCAGCATCTTGCCGATCACCAGCACGATGCCGGTGCGGGCGGCCGAACGCACGCCGATGATGTTCACCCCGGTGAGGAAACCGAGCGAGACAACGATGATCGCGATACGGCCCATGCCTGCGCCTGCCCACGGCCAGAACCGCGCCACAGCGTCGGCCAGCGCATTGCTGAGCGCTGCGGCCGAGCTGATGCGGGTCAGCCAGATCATCCAGCCGATCTCGAAGCCGGCGAAGCGGCCAAAGGCTTCGCGCGCGTACAGGTAGCTGCCACCGGGCTCATCGAAATAGCTGGCCGCCTGCGCGTAGCACAGCACCAGCAGGGCGACGACGATGCCGGCGGCGACCACGCCCCACAGGCTGAAGGGACCGAGCAGGGCGACCGTGGCCGCCGGCAGCAGGTAGATGCCGCTGCCGACCACATCGTTGATGGACAGGCCGACGATCTGCCAGCGGCTGACCGCGCGCTGCAGTTGGGGTTCGTCGGCGGCGCTCAACGTACGGCTCCTTCAAGCGCGGGCAGCTTCCACTGTGCCTGCAGGCGCTGGTATTCGGCCCTTGGCAACAGGACGAAGCGTGGCGTGTCCTGCGGGCGCAGCCAGTCCAGCAACGCCTGCATGCGCACCTCTGGCATCGCAGTGCAGCCAGCGGTGGCCTCGCCGGGCTGGCGCCACAGATGGGCGAAGATGCAGCTGCCCTTGCCGGGTTGGTTGTCCGGGTTGTGCGCGATCACGAAGCCTTCCCGGTAACGCACGTCGCCCTGGTTGTGCAGGTCCAGCCGCATCGGTTCGGTGGAACCGGCTATGGCGGCGCTGCCCACCTTCTTCGCATCGACGATGCGGTTGTAGAACGGCGATGCTGGCACATCCATGCAGTAGCTGCTCTCGAGCATCGGCTGATAGGTCATCGCCGTGCCGGGCCGGGTGATGGCATAGCCGAACGCGCTGCCCAGCGCGAACACACCGGCCGGACTGCGGCCATCGCCTTCCTGTTTCTGCGGACCGTCGGTCTGGGCAGGATGCAGGCCCAGGCCCCAGGCACTGCCGGTGCGACCCAGCGCCACGGGGAAGGCCTGGCCGTGCCTGCGCCAGTGCTTGCCGTCGCGCACGAAGGCCTGCAGCTGGCCCTGCGTGCTGTCCCAGGTCTCGCTGGTGACCACGATCAGTTGGCGAGCGTTGTCCAGTGGGGCAGCGTGGAGAGCAGCTGCGGCAACGAGCAGCAGCGCGGCAGATGCAAGGCGGGCCAGCAGCAGGTTCATCGGGCGCTCCGGTCAGGAATCCAGCAGGTGGTCGATCCGTTCCAGGTTCACCGCCAGCTGCTGCTGGCGATCCGGATTGGCGTGGCAGAGCAGCACGAACAGGAAATCGAGCAGGGCATGCATGGCGCTACGGTACAGCAGCTGCGCCACCTGCGGCGCGCGGTCGTGCGCGCACACCACCAGTGCCGCATCGGCATGCGCACGCAGCGGGTTGGCGGTGTGGCGGGTGATCGACACCACTTTGCCGCCCATGTCCTGGAACTGGCGCGACAGCTGCGAAAGCTGTGGCAACTTGCCGAACTCGGAGAACATCAGCAGCACATCGCCCGGGCGCGCGGCGGACAGGTTGGCCAGCATCAGGATCGGATCGGTATGCGGCACCACCAGCAGGCCGAGCAGCGACAGCCGCATGGCGAATTCGCGCGCGTACAGGCCGTCGTCACCCAGGCCGTACACAAACAGCTTGGGCGCGCCGTCGAGCAGCTGCACGATGCGCTCGATCTCCTCGCGTGGGTTGGCCTGGCGGGTTTCTTCCTCGGCCTGGGCCTTGCTGCGGCGCAGGGCGTCGCCCAGGCGCAGGTAGTCATCGCTGATGTCCGGTTCGGCGGGCGCCTGCTGTGGGTCGGCACCGGCGCGGGCGACGTCCTCGCCGATGGAATATTTCAGGTCCGGGTAGCCCTTGAAGCCGAGCTTCTGGCTGAACTTGACCACGCTGGACTGGCTGATGCCCAGCGCGCTGGCCAGCTGCTGCGAGGAGTAGTCGCGCAGCAGGTGCGCGTTGTCGAGGATGAAGTCGGCGATGCGGCGTTCGATGGCCGACATCTGCCCGCGCTCGGTGCGGATTTTCAGCAGGGGCGGCATGCGGGGCGTCCGGGCATGTGTAGGCGCGTTGCGGTTGGCGGCGTAGAGCAGAGTATGTGGTGGCTCGGGCGGGTGCCAGCCGCGAAGGGGGTACGGAGTGGGGCAAAAGCAGGAGCAAGGACATCCACGCATGGCGTGGATCTACCCGGAGCTGCAGTTGAGTCCGCCTTCAAGCGAGCCGAGCACCGCAGGTCCGGCGAGGGCGAAGAGGCGCGGGTGTCTGAGCGCAGCGAGTTCCGCGCCGTCCCTCGGCGGACCGAGGAGCGCAGGGCACCGGCGTGCGCAGCACGTCGGCTCGCGGCCGGCGGAGCGTTTCTTTTGGTTACTTTTCTTTTCGCGAAAAGAAAAGTAACGCCCGACCCAACGTCAGTTGTACGCCAAGCCAGCCGCAAGGCAGAAATCAACCCAGCATCTCCAGCCCCCGCACTTCGGTGATGCCCAACCCCGGCACATCGCTGATGCTGATCTCCGACTCGTTGAAGCGCACCCCGCCGCTGACCGGATCGAACTGTCCCAGCGAGGGACCATCCAGGTCGACCTTGGTGATCACATCGCTCTTGGCTACCGCCAGGTGCACCGCTGCAGCCACGCTGATGCTGGATTCGATCATGCAGCCGATCATGCACGGCACGCCGTAGATGCCGGCGATGTCGGCAATGCGGATTGCGTTGGACAGGCCACCGGTTTTCATCAGCTTGATGTTGATGATGTCGGCGGCGCGCTGCTGGATCAGGTCCATCACCTGGCTCGGGCTGAACACGCTCTCGTCGGCCATCACCGGGGTGTTGACCCGATCGGTCACGTACTTCAGGCCGCTGATGTCGGCGGCCTTGACCGGCTGCTCCAGCAGTTCCAGCACCACACCTGCATCTTCCAGCGTGCGCATCGCATGCACCGCCTGCTTGGCGGTCCAGCCCTGGTTGGCATCCAGGCGCAGCAGCGCGCGGCCTTCGACGGCGGCATGGATCGCCTTGACCCGCTCGATGTCCACGCCGATGTCCTTGCCGACCTTGATCTTCAGCGACTCGAAGCCGCGTTCGATCGCCGACAGCGAATCGGCCACCATCTTGTCGATGTAGTCCACGCTGATGGTGATGTCGGTGGTGATCACCGGGTCGCCACCACCGAGCATCTGGTACAGCGGCGCGCCATGCAGCTGCGCCCACAGGTCGTACAGGGCGATCTCCACCGCCGCCTTGGCGCTGGTGTTGCGCTCCATCGCGGTCTGCACCAGCGTGCACAGGCGGTTGAGGTTGACCACCTCCTGGCCGATCAGGCGCGGGGCGATGAAGTGCCGGATCGCTTCGATGATCGAGCCGTGGGTATCACCGGTGATCACCGCGGTGGCAGGCGCCTCGCCGTAGCCGGTGTGGCCGCTGTCGGTGCGGATCAGCACCACCACGTCCTCCACGGTTTCCACCGTGCGCAGCGCGGTCTTGAAAGGGGTCTTCAGCGGCACGCGCAGCATGCCCAGTTCGATGGCGGTGATCTTCATTCAGGGGTTCTTGGCACGCAGGCGTTGGATGTTGGTGATGCGATCGATGTAGCGGACGCTGTCGCTGGCCATCATCGGCTCCAGCGGGGTGACCGATACGCCATTGAGGTGGGCCTGCACACGCTTGCCGTCGGCGCCGAACCAGCTGCCGCCCGCGGTATCGTGGATCACCCAGGTGCGGCCATCGACGTGGCCGATGGCCATCATCACGTGGCCGGGGATGTAGACCAGGTCACCCACCTGCAGATCGGTGACGGCGCGGTCGCGCACGGCCTTGCCGTCCTTGGCGGTGAACGGCAAGCGGTCCAGCGCGGGACTGACCGCCTGTGCGCTGGTATTGCGTGGCAGCAGCACGCCGAAGCTGCGGTAGATCTCCGATACGAATCCACTGCAGTCGCGGGTGTCGTAGTCGTGGCCCCAGCCGTAGCGCTCGCCGAGGAACTTGAACGCTTGCTGCAGCAGCAGGCGCGGAGTCAGCGGCAGGTAGTCGGCGGCGGTCTCCTGCGAGCGCGGCAGCAGCGCCGGCACCAGCTTCAGGCGGCCATCGGCCTCGCGCACCGGCAGCTGCACCACCCACGAGGCGTGCGCTTGTTGCCCGTTCACTGGCTCGGCGGCGGGCCAGTCGGCCAACACCGGCAGGCGCACGCCCATGTCCAGCTGCAGGCGCGATACGCGCGGTTCTTCGGGTGTGTAGGCGGTGTGCGCTGTGGCGGCGGTGACGACGCGGTACGGGCCCTTCGCGCCGTAGCCGAGCACCGTGGCCTTGTCACCGCTGGCCACCGCGTCGGCTTCGATCCATGCGCTGTAGCGCTCGCTGTGCACGAACAGCCAGCGGCCGTCGGTGCTGCGGTGGACGACGGCAACCTTGTCGCCGGGGAACAGTGCCGACTCCTGGAAGCGGTCGATGTCGGTATCGCCGACGGTGCTGAAGACACGCTGGCGGGTGGGGAAGGTGCGCAGCGCGGCGCGCTTCACCACCAGGGCGTAGTCCGGCGACACCTGCGCCGGAACTGCGTCGAGACCGAGGTTGGCTTCGATCGCGCTGCGCACGTCCGGTGCGATGGCGCGGCCCTTGTCGTCATACAGCGCCCGCGTGGGCCAGCTCGACAGCGTGGTGATGCTGTCACGCACCTGTGCCGCGCTGAGCTGCGCAGGCAGGGTGGCGATGTCCTGGATGTGCTTGTCCTGCGCGCGCATCCGTGCGTTCTGCGCCTCGATCTGCGCGCGGTCCAGGATCGGTGCGTCGGCATTGTCCAGCCGTGCCGCCCAGTAGTCCGCGGTGAGGTAGGCCTCGTGCAGGCCGATCACATAAGGCAGCGGGGCGCCGGGGTCGGGTACAGGCGTGGCCGCCTGGGTGAATGCGGGGGCGCCCAGCAGGCCCAGGGCCAGTGCCAAGGTCAACCGGTGCGGCCAGTGCCGACGCGGTTCGCGGGAAGCCAGGATCATGCGCTGCACACCCTCCTCGAATGCCTGTTGGAATATTTATTCCTTTCGGCCCCGAAAGCAAGAATAAATTATTGACCGGTCTTTCGGCCCGTGTTACACAGCCGTTACCACCCGCGCTTGGGAAGTGTCGCTGTGGATCCTGCCGTTCGCAAACCGTCTCTGCCTGCCGCTGCCGGCCTGTGTGCCGCGCTGCTGCTGTGGGCGTCGGCGGCACCGGCCGCGGATCCGCGCAGCGCCACTGAACGCGAACGGGAAACCCAGCTGATCGATCTGGTCGACAGCGGTCGTTTCAGCGATGCCGATGCGTTGCTGGCGACCGCAGGCGATGCTGCCGAAAGCGCGTTCCAGCGCGAGCGCATGCGCCGCATCAAACTGGATTTCTCCCTTGACCAAGCCGCTGCCAAAGCAGCGGTACGCCGCTGGATTCCCGACCTGACCGACGAGGAATTCGCGCGCTGGGACCAGCTTGGCCTGATCGAGCATCTCGACATCGATGGCACGCGCTGGTACTTCAAGCGCGCACCATCAAACCTGTTCCTGCTCAGCGATGAAGCGCGTGCACGCCGCCGCGCGGATGCGCCGATGCCGGCGCCGGGCCCCAACGAGGTGCTCAACGCGCATCACGCGCGCGTGGTTGCCGCCGCCGAACAGAGCGGCATGGCATCCGTGCTGCCGCAGCGCATCGAATTCACCCAATCGTTGACGGTCAAGGCGGATGCCGTACCGGTCGGCGAAACCGTACGTGCCTGGATTCCGTACCCGCGCGAGATTCCCGGCCAGCAGGAGCGCGTGCAGTGGATCGGCAGTGCACCAGGCAAGGCTCGAGTCGCCCCGGCCAGCACCCAGCAGCGCACCGCCTACCTGGAAGCCAAGGCGGTGGCCGGGCAGCCGACGCACTTTGAAATCCACTATGCGGTGACGATCTTCGCGCGCCACACGGCAATCGATGCGACGAAGGTGAAGGCCACGCCGGATGATCCAGCATTGAAGCCCTATCTGGCCGAGCAGCTGCCGCACGTGCGCTTCACGCCGGCGCTGAAGCTGTTCTCCGACCAGGTGCTGCAGGGCGAGACACGCCCGTATGAAGTGGTACGCATGCTGTTCGCCGCGGTCGACCGCATTCCATGGGCCGGTGCGCGCGAGTACTCGACCCTCAGCAACATCAGCGACTACGCGTTGCGCGCCGGTCATGCCGATTGCGGGCAGCAGACACTGCTGTTGATCGCCCTGCTGCGCATGAACGGCATTCCCGCGCGCTGGCAGTCGGGCATGGTGTTCTCCGACGATGGCAGCGGCTACAACAACCTGCACGACTGGGGCCAGGTCTACCTGGCGCCCTATGGCTGGCTGCCGATGGATGTGACCACCGGCGCGCTGGCCAGCGACACGCCCGCGCTGCGTGACTTCTACCTCGGTGGCCTCGATGGCTACCGCATCGCCTTCAACGACGATTTCGGCCAGGCGTTCGTGCCGGCCAAACAGCACTACCGCTCGGAAACGGTCGACTCGCAGCGCGGCGAGGCCGAGTGGTCAGGCGGCAACCTGTACTTCGACCAATGGAGCTACGACTTCCAGTGGCGGGTACTGCCAGCCGGGCAACGCTAGCGCGACACACCACCCCACCACCATTCAATTCTTGCAGGAGAGAGCAGGGGATGAAGGCTTACAACATCAAGCGGGCGGCCTTGTGCGTCGCCCTCGGCGCGTGCATGGCCACGCTGGCGCCCAGCGCATTCGCACAGGACGGAGCCGTGGTCGGCCGCCTGACCAGCGATGCCGGACAGGTGCCTGCCGGTGCCACCGTTACCGTGCGCAACCCCGCCACTGGCTTTGTGCGTTCGGTGCAGGCCGACAGCAAGGGCAGCTACCGCATTCCGTTGTTGCCGGTCGGCACCTATGACATGGAGGTCAGCCTGCCGGGTGGTGCTGCCAGCCGCGTCGGCCAGGTCACCGTTAGCCTGGGCAGTGCAACCACGGTGAATGTGCCGCTGGGCGCGGTCAGCACGTTGGGCACCGTTGAAGTACGCGCGCCGCAGGTGGTGTCGATGGTGGACGTGAAGTCCACCGAGTCGGCCACGAACATCACCCGCGAGGAACTGTCGCGGCTGCCGGTGGACCGTGACATCACCGCGGTGGCGCTGCTGGCGCCTGGCGCGGTGAAGGGCAAGGGCTCGCTGGGTGGACAGGGCATCTCCTTCGGTGGTTCGTCGGTGGCGGAGAACACCGTCTACATCAACGGCCTGAACGTCACCGACTTCTACAACCGGGTCGGGTTCTCGTCGGTACCGTTCTCGTTCTACCAGGAGTTCCAGGTGAAGACCGGCGGCTACTCGGTGGAGTTCGGTCGCAGCACCGGCGGCGTCATCAACGCCGTCACCCGCTCGGGCAGCAACGACTTCAAGGCCGGTGCCGAACTGGTGTTCGAGCCGCGCGCCTGGCAGTCGCAGGCGCGCGACCGCTATGACGGCGACGGCAGCCGTTACATCACCGCCAGCCGTGACGACTACTCGCGCAGTGCGCTGAATGTGTTCGCCTCCGGTGCGTTGGTGCAGGACCGGCTGTTCTTCTTCGGCATGTACGAAGCGCGCGACTACACGCCCAATTCGACCAATGATGCCGGTACCGTGTTCAACCGGGGTACTGCCGATGATCCGTTCTGGGGCGGCAAGCTGGATTGGCAGATCACCGACAACCAGATGCTGTCGCTGTTCGGATTCTCCGACAAGAGCGATACCGTCACCGACGTCTATCGCTACGACCATGACACCGGCACTGTCGCAGCCGAGCGCAACAACCAGATCTACAACACGGTGGGCGGCAGGAACTGGTCGGGCACCTACAGCTGGCAGGTCAACAACGATCTGACCATGAAGCTGATGTATGGCGAGAACAAGCGCAACCGCACGCAGAGCTCGTTGATGGACGAGAACTGCAACCGCGTGTTCGACAACCGCACTGCCAGCCAGGGCGTGCCTTCCAACCTGCAGGGTGACCGCAGCTGCACCAGCAGCTCGCAGCTGGAGTCGGCGCTGGATACGCGCAAGGCCGCGCGCGCCGACTTTGAATGGTCCATCGGCAACCATCTGCTGCGCTTTGGCCTGGACCGCGAAGAAAACACCTCCGACTACGAGCGCGCCTATCCCGGTCCCGGTGGCCTGCGCTACGACATCTACTACCGCACGCCGGGCAGTTCACTCAACGGCGGCACCGTGCCCGCCAGCGGCCTGGTTGCGCGTACCCGCCGCTACGAAGTGGCCGGTTCGTTCGAGACCATCAACTCAGCCTACTACCTGGAAGACAACTGGCAGGTCACCCCGAACTTCCTGCTCAACATCGGCGCGCGCGTGGAAGGGTTCGACAACAAGGGCGGCGACGGCGACAGCTACATCAAGATCGACAACATGATCGCGCCGCGCCTGGGCTTCGCCTGGGACGTTCGTGGTGATGGCACCACCAAGGTGTTCGGCAACCTGGGTCGTTACTACCTGCCGGTGGCCAACGTCATCAACATCAAGCAGGCCGGTGGCTTCCTCGATGAGCGCACCTGGTATGAGTTCCTGGGCTACACCGGCGCCGCCAACAACGTGCCGAACCTGGGCGGCCAGATCGGTCCGGTCGACAATTCGCAAGGCGATGGCAGCGTCCCGGACCTGCGCGCCGAAGTGAACCGGGACATGGATCCGGTCTACCAGGATGAGGCGATTCTAGGCTTCCAGCACATGCTGAGTGAATCGTGGTCGGTTGCCGCAAGCGTCACCTACCGGCGCCTGAGCAACGCCATCGATGACATGAACATCACCGCCACCGGCCAGTGTGGTGCGATCGACGGCGTCTGGATCATGGGAAACCCCGGGCGCACGAACACAGTCTGGGGGGACACCAATTGCGATGGCAGCAACGATGGCTGGATCGACATCGACACCTCCAAGGAAGGCTGGGCGTTGTATGACGACGACGGCAATTACGTGGGCCAACGCGGCTGGGTGAAGCCCAAGCGTGACTACAAGGCGCTGGAACTGCAGGTCGATCGCGCGTGGGATGGCAAGTGGGGCTTCAATGCCTCCTATACGCTGGCTTACGGCCGCGGCAACGCCGAAGGCCCGGTCAACTCCGATACCGACTTCGCCGACGCTGGCCGCACCGAGAACTTCGACAACCCATGGGTGAACTACCGCGGTTATGGCTATCTGGCCAATGACCGCCGCCATCAGTTCAAGTTCCGCGGCAGCTACGCGCTGACCGAGAACCTCAGCGTGGCCGCCACCCTGGGCGTGCAGTCGGGCAGCCCGATCACCCGCTTCGGTGCGGGTAATCCCTTCGACGACACCGACTTCCACAGCTATTACGTGTGTGTGTCCAACTGCCAGTCGACGGTCCCCTCCGAACGCGTGTTCGTGCATTCGCCGCGCGGTGGCGATGGCCGTACCCCGTGGACCTACGATCTGGACGTCAGCGTTTCCTACAAGGTGCCGATCCCCACTGACCTGCGCCTGAAGCTGGCGGTGTACAACGTGCTCAACCAGCAGCGCGTGGTCACCGTGGACCAGGACTACGAGCCGCAGGACAGCATCGGCACGCCGAACCCGATGTATGGTTATGGCACGGGATTCCAGTCGCCGCGCTATGCGCAGTTGACGGTGACCTGGAATTATTGAGGATGCATCTGCGCGCCGCCCTGCGGGCCGGCGTGGCGTGATGAACGCCGTACCTGCCTGCGCGCTGCCTGACGGAGACTGACTTGCATCGTCTGTTGCTACTGGCTGCAGCAATGGCCATCCCCACCGCCCCAGCAGGGGCGGTGGACACCGCACGCCTGGACGCCGACATCGCCTTCGTGGGCCAGCACGAGCACCTGCCGGGGCTGGCGATGGCGGTGGTCGAGGATGGCCAGGTGGTCTATCGCCACACCGAAGGGGGGCGCGGTGACGGCGGCCGCATCGACGAAGACACGCTGTTCAAGATCGCCTCCAACAGCAAGGCGATGACCGCCGCGCTGCTGGCCACGCTGGTGGAGCAGGGCAAGCTGCGCTGGGACGACCCAGTACGCCGCCATCTGCCGGCGTTCCGCATGCATGACCCGTGGGTGGGCGAACACCTGCAGGTGCGCGATCTGCTGATTCACAACAGCGGCCTCGGCCTGGGGGCCGGTGACCTGATGCTGTGGCCTGAGCCCAATGCCTTCACCCGCAGCGATGTCATCGCCGGGCTGGTACACCTGAAGCCAGTCACCAGTTTCCGCAGCGGCTACGCCTACGACAACCTGATGTACGTCGTTGCTGGTGAGGTGGCTGCGGCCGCCGGTGGCAAGCCCTATGACCAGCTGATGCGCGAGCGGGTGTTTGAACCGTTGGGGATGACCCGTTGCCAGGTGGGCGCATGGTCGGTGAAGCAGGTCGGCAATGTCGCCCAACCGCATGTGCGTCGCGATGGCCGCAATGTGGTGGCCGGTGCCGATGGAACGCTCAGCCCCGATCTGACGTCGATGGCGGCCGGTGGCATCCGCTGTTCGCTGCGCGACATGACGCGCTGGATGCAGGTGCTGCTGGACCCGGCGCTGGCACCGGCGTGGTTGGGCGCCGAGCAACGCCGCATGCTGTGGACGCTGCACATGCCGATGCCGTTGGGCGAACGCCAACGCAAGTGGGACAACGCCCACTTCTATGGCTATGGGTTGGGCTGGCGGGTGTCGGACATGGACGGGCACTGGAAGGTCGCGCACACCGGTACGCTGTCGGGCATGTATTCCTCGCTGGCGCTGCTGCCGGATCGCAAGGTCGGTGTGGTGATGCTGATCAACGGCGAGGCCGAGGACGCGCGTACCGCGCTGATGCAGTCAACACTGAAACAGTTCACCGCGCCGGATGACGCGCAACCTGTGGGGTACTACCTGGCCGAGCTGAAGGCCGATCGGGCCGCGCGTGCCGCCACAGGAAGTCGTGCACCCTCTACCCGGGCTGCGCAACCGGCCGCCGCCACCGATCTGGCGCAATGGCAGGGGCGTTACCGCGATCCCTGGCTTGGCCCCGCCTCGCTGTGTCCCACCGCCAACGGCCTGCGCTTCAGCGTCGACAAATCGCCCACGCTGCAGGCAACGGTGCAGCAGCTGCACGGTCGCTGGCTGTTGCAGTGGGATACGCTGGAACCCTCGGCACAGGCGTGGCTGAATCCCGATGCAGGCACGCCGACGCTGGAGCTGCGCGCCATCGATCCGGAGATCGACTTCAGCTATGACTTCCAGGACCTGCATTTCACTCGTACTGGCGATTGCCCTGGCAGCGGCGGCCCACGCCGCTGAGCCGCCGCGCATCTCGCCCGCCACCGACGTCACTGCGGCGGGACTGGTGGAGATCCGCACGCTGTCGCCGCGCATCGAGATGGACATCCGCTACGCCGGTGCCAACAACTTCACCGCTGCGCGCGTGCCCGGCTATGAGGCGCCCGCGTGTTATCTGCTGGCGCCGGTGGCAAAGGTGTTGGCTGCTGTGGAAGCCGACCTGCGCGCGCAGGGTTTTGGCTTGCGTCTCTACGATTGCTATCGCCCGGTGCGCGCGGTGCAGGCGTTCATGGCCTGGGTGAGTGATCCGCAGGAACAGTCGCGCAAGGCGCTGCAGTATCCGGATCTGGACAAGCCGCAGCTGCTGAGCGACGGCTACATCGCCGAGCGCTCCGGCCACAGCCGTGGTGCCACCGTGGATCTGGGTCTGCTGGATTGCCGCAGCGGGCGCTGTACGCCGATGGACATGGGCACCGACTTCGATTTCTTCGGCCCGCGCGCGCATACGCAGACGCCCGACCTGAATGACGCGCAGAAGGCCAACCGCCAGCAGCTGGTACAGGCGATGGCACGGCGTGGTTTCGCCAACTATGCGCAGGAGTGGTGGCACTACACGCTGCAGCCCGAGCCGGACCCCGGTACCGCCTACGACGTGCCAGTGCGGTAAGGGGTTGTCGGCAGGGCTGCGCCCTGCACCCGCCGAATCGACGGCAACAGCAACAGCAACAGCAACAGCGGGCATACCGTGGGATGGCGGGGTGGGTCCGGTTGCGGGGGGCGCTGCAAGTACGTCCATGTAAGCTCGGTCGCCGCATCCATGCGGCTCACGCCCCCGCAACCGGACCCACCCCGCCTTCGACAGGTTTCCGCGATCTGTCGGAATGGCTTGGCGTGCTCCTGGTGGGTGTCGACCTTGTTCGACACGGTAGGTCCACGCCATGCGTGGATGTTCTTCGTTCAATTGTCGAAATTTTCGATTCGATGGAAATCCATCCACGCATGGCGTGGATCTACTGAAGCCGCCGGTACTCGTCTGGGGAAGAGCCCCCTGAGTCAGGGGGCGGCCGCGAAGCGGCGGGGGTGTGGAAGCTGGTAAGGGGGCCCGCGGTTCGCGCAGCGAAGCGTGGGAGCGACAGCGCGTATGCGATGGCGCGTACCAGGGCGCAGCCCTGCCGATACCCCTTACACTGGCCGCCTTCTCCTGCGTCCCCGCCTGATGAACCTTCCCCTGCATTTCGGCCTGCTCGGTACGCTTGAGGCGGGCCTCATCGCTCTGCTGGTCGGCCTGCTGGTGTATTTCCTGTGGCACCACCTGTGCCGGGTGCTGCACTGGACCGTGGGCCATGCGATCGGCTGGTCGTGCGTGATCGCGGTGATCATCTCCGCCGGCATCGACGCCTGGAAGCTGTTCTACATGGGCATCGTGCGGCTGGAGTCGCCGCTGTATGCGCGCCTGTTCCTGTCCACCATCCACGATCCGAACGAACTGGGCAGCCGCGTGGTGCTGGAGATCGCCGGTGCGCTCTCCGGTGTGGCATTGGGATGGGTGTTGTTCAGTTCGCGGTCATCGGAAAAAACCGTCGACTGACGCAGGTTTTTCGTTCGCTGCCGGTTAAATCCTGCAGCGCTGAATGCTCGTCTTACTGTCTGCTCACTTCGCACTAACCACCGCGCTAACGCATGCGTCTGCGCCAGTGGTTAACCATGCGTGTTCGAGGGAATCGCGGCGCAAAATCGATTCAGAAACGCGGTGGCAGGGTAGGTGCCGTGCGGAGACAACGACCGCGCACTACCACCCTTCAGGAGACACCCCAGATGACTATTCGCAACCGCAAGCCCCTGATCGCCCTGATCGTCGCCGCCGGCAGCGTGTTGGCCATCCCGGCGATGGCGCAGTCGGCCAAGCAGCAGGCCGCGCATGCACAGAACGAAGCGGCACAGGCCCAGCAGGCGGCGGCACAGGCAGGCCAGGCGGCTGACCAGGCCACCGACGCGGCCGCAGCAGCCTCGGCGCAGGCCAACGGCGGTGGCCAGACGTGGGCCAGCATCGATACTGATGGCAACGGCACCATCAGCAAGAGCGAGTCGCAGGTGAATGCGGGCCTTGCGCAGGTGTTCGACCAGGCTGATGCCAACAAGGACGGCCAGTTGAGCGCCGACGAGTACAAGGCCTACGTGGCCGCCCAGCAGGCGGGTGCCGGCGCGGGTGGCACGGCCGCAGGCCAGGGTCGCTGATCCACGGTTGAATTCGGGACAACCGGTGCATGGGCAACCCGGGTGGCTTCGGCCACCCGGGTTTTTTTCGTCATCGCCTCGCCTGTATCCTAGGGCGATGAACACCTCCACGCCTGCGCCCTCGCGCGCCATCGGCCTGGTCGGTTTTGACGGTGACGACACGCTGTGGAAGAGCGAGGACTACTACCGCAAGGCCGAGCAGGATTACCTGGACCTGCTGTCGCGCTACATCGACGTCCACGACACCCAGACCGCCCGCCACCTGCTGGAAGTGCAGCAGCGCCACCTCGGCGTGTTCGGTTACGGGGTGAAAAGCATGACACTGTCGATGATCGAAGCGGCCATCGAGATCACCTCGCAGCGGATCGAAGCCAAGGACATCCAGCGCATCCTCGACATCGGCCATGACACCCTGCGCCATCCGGTCGAACTGATCGACGGCGTACGCGAGTCGGTGGCGGCCATCGCCGCGCGGTACCCGGTGGTGCTGATCACCAAGGGCGACCTGTTCCACCAGGAAGCCAAGATCAAGGTCGCGGCGCTGGCGGACCTGTTCCCGCGCATCGAGATCGTGTCCGAGAAGGACCCGGAAACCTATGCCCGCGTGCTGGCCGAGTTCGACCTGCCGATGCAGCAGTTCGTGATGGTCGGCAATTCGCTGCGCTCGGACATCGAACCGGTGATCACCCTCGGCGGCTGGGGTATCCACACCCCGTACGCGGTGACCTGGGCGCACGAGACCCAGCACGGCGTGGCTGACGACGAACCACGCATGGTCAACGCCGATACCGCCTGGGACTGGCCGGCGGCGCTGGCGACGATCGAGGCCAAGGCCGCTGCCGCGGCCTGACACGGCGCGGCCGCTGCGGCAGAATCGAAGCATGAAACTGCCACTGCGCGCCCTGCTGTTGTCCCTGCTGCTGGCGCCGGCCATCGTGCTGGCGCAGCAGACCGCCGAACGTTCGGCGACCTATGAGGTGGATACCGGCGATGCCTGGGTCGACACCCAGCTGGCCGACATCAACCACTACGCCGAGCGTTACCCCGATGCCTTCCTCGACGAGGTATCGCGCTATGCCGGTGTACCGCGCGGTTACATCGCCGCGCTGGCCACCACCCACCGGTGGCAGGCCGGCGACATCTATTTCGCCTGTTTCTGGGCCAAGGCCAGTAGCCAGACCTGCCGCGACAGCGTGCGCGCCTTCAGCCAGGACCCCGAGGGCGGCTGGGCCGAGGTGGTGAAGCGGATGCCGGCCAAGCCGCAGAACCTGCACTACCGGGCCGTTCGCCACGCCATCGTGGCCAGCTACGAGCACTGGGATCGGCCGATCACCCTCGATGCCACGCTGAAGCGGCAGTTGAAGCGGTAGCGCCGGGCCACGCCCGGCGAGCGCGCAGCGCGGCCCTGGGATTCGCCGGGCATGGCCCGGCGCTACCGATGTTCTTCATGTTGCTCTGCGTATCGCCGCCGCCGCGCGCTCCGGCGACAATACGGGTCCGAGCTGTTCCCCGTTCCCGTAATCGAGTGACTGATGAGCGCCTCTTTCGTTTCGCCTGATGTGATCCGCCGCCTGTTCGCCCAGGCCATGTCCCGCATGTACCGCACCGAAGTGCCGTTGTACGGCACGCTGGTGGAACTGGTGGAGCGGATCAACACGCAGGTCCTGGCGCAGGACCCGGCGCTGGCCGCGCAGCTGCTGCGCAACGACGAGCGTGCCCGCCTGGATGAAGAACGCCATGGCGCGATCCGCGTCGGTACCCCGCAGGAACTGGCAACCCTGCGCCGCCTGTTCGCGGTGATGGGCATGTACCCGGTGGGCTACTACGATCTGTCGGTGGCCGGCGTGCCGGTGCATTCCACCGCCTTCCGCCCGCTGACCGCCGCCGCGCTGGCACTGAACCCGTTCCGCGTGTTCACCTCGCTGCTGCGCCTGGAGCTGATCGAAGACGAGGCGCTACGCGCACAGTCGGCCGAGATCCTCGCCCGCCGCCGCATCTTCACCGACGAGGCACTGGCGCTGATCGACCAGGCCGAGCGTGATGGTGGCCTGACCCAGGCCGATGCCGAGCGCTTCGTCGAACAGGCGCTGGAGACCTTCCGCTGGCATGGCGATGCCACCGTCGACCTGCCGACCTACCATGCCCTGCACAAGGCGCACCGGCTGGTGGCCGACGTGGTCAGCTTCCGTGGCCCGCACATCAACCACCTGACCCCGCGCACGCTGGACATCGACGCTGCGCAGGTGGCGATGATCGAGCACGGCATGGCCGCCAAGGCGGTGATCGAGGGCCCGCCGCGCCGCGCCTGCCCGATCCTGCTGCGGCAGACCAGCTTCAAGGCGCTGGAAGAGGCGGTGCACTTCCCGGGCAACGAAGGCGGCGACGCCGGTACCCATACCGCGCGCTTCGGCGAGATCGAGCAGCGTGGCCTGGCGCTGACCGCCAAGGGCCGCGCGCTGTACGACCAGCTGCTGACGCAGGCGCGCGATGCCGACGGCGCGGGCAGCACCGGTGGCGACTATGGGCAGCGCCTGCAGGCAGTGTTCGCCAGCTTCCCGGATGACCACGACACCCTGCGCCAGGAAGGCCTGGGGTATTACCGCTACCAGCTGACCGACGCTGGCCGCGCTGCGCCGGAGCGCGTGGCCGATCTGCCGGCCGAAGTGCTGGTTGCTGCGGGCCTGGCCACGGCCGATCCGATCGTCTACGAGGACTTCCTGCCGGTCAGTGCCGCAGGCATCTTCCAGTCGAACCTGGGCGGCGGTGAGCAGCGCGCGTACGCCGCCCATGCCAATCGCGAGGCCTTCGAACAGGCGCTGGGTGCGGCGGTGAACGATGAGTTCGAGATCTACGAGCGCATCCAGGCCGAATCGCTGGCGAGCCTGCGCACCTGATGCGGCACACCCGCCGGGCATGGCCCGGCGCTACCAAGGTGCGATGCGGCACACCCGCCGGGCATGGCCCGGCACTACCAAGGTGCGATGCGGAACACCGCCGGGCATGGCCCGGCGCTACCAAGATGCGATGCGGGGTAGCGCCGGGCCATGCCCGGCGAACCGGCAATACTCAGGCTTTCATGGTGCCCGTATCCAGCCACCGCTGGTGCCACGACAGCGCCTCCGGCAGCAGGTGCGGGGTGTGCTTGCCGTAGCTCTCGCGGCTGGCGCGGTCGAAGTAGTCCTGCAGCTGCGCGCGGAAATCCGGGTGCGCGCAGTTGTCGATCAGCACCTGCGCGCGTTTGCGCGGGGTCAGGCCACGCAGATCGGCCAGGCCCTGTTCGGTCACGATCACCGACACGTCGTGCTCGGTGTGGTCGACATGGCTGGCCATCGGCACGATCGCCGAAATGGTGCCGTTCTTCGCCGTCGACGGGCTCAGGAACGCAGACAGGAAGCCATTGCGCGCGAAGTCGCCCGAACCGCCGATGCCGTTCATGATCCGCGTGCCCATCACGTGCGTCGAATTGACGTTGCCGTAGATGTCCACCTCGATCATGCCGTTCATGCCGATGCAGCCCAGGCGGCGCACCAGTTCCGGATGGTTGGAGATCTCCTGCGTGCGCATGATGATGCGCTCGCGGTAGAAATCGATGTTCTCCTTGAACGTCTCGTTGGCCTGCGGGCTCAGTGCGAAGCCGGTGCACGAGGCATAGCTCAGCACGCCGTCGCGCAGCAGGTCGAGCATGCCGTCCTGGATCACTTCGGTGAACGCGGCCAGGTCGCGGAAACCACTCTTGGCCAGGCCGGCCAGCACCGCATTGGGGATGTTGCCCACGCCCGACTGCAGCGGCAGCAGGTTGGCCGGCAGGCGGCCGCGTTTCACTTCGTGCTGCAGGAACTCGATCAGGTGCGCGGCAATCTGCTCGCTGGTCGCATCGATCGGGCTGAACGGGCTGTTGCGATCCGGGCCATTGGTGCGCACCACGGCCACGATCTTGTCCGGGTCGCAGCGCAGCGCGGTCTCGCCGATGCGGTCGTCGGCATTGACCAGCGGAATCGGCTTGCGGTGCGGCGGCAGCGCGGTGCCGTAGTAGATGTCATGCATGCCGTCCACGCCGGCCGGCTGCCACTCGTTGACCTCGATGATCACCTTCTTGGCCAGGTCCAGCCAGGTCTTGTTGTTGCCCAGCGAGGTGGACGGCACCAGCGAGCCATCCTCGCGGATCGCCGAGACCTCGACCACGGCGGTATCGATCTCGCCGTAGAAGCCGAACCAGACGTGCTGGGCGACGTGGCTGAGGTGGATGTCGATGTAATCCAGCTTGCCCTCGTTGATGCGGTTGCGCGCATCCGGGTCGCTCTGGAACGGCATGCGCATGGCGATGCCATCGGCCTTGGCCAGCGCGCCATCGAGTTCCGGCGCGGTGGAGGCGCCGGTCATCAGGCTGATCTGGAAGGGCAGGCCCTGGGCATGCACCGATTCGATGCGGCGGGCCAGCTCAACGGGAACGGCCTTGGGGTAACCGGAGCCGGTAAAGCCGCTCATGGCCACGGTTTCACCGGGCTGGATCAGCGCGGCTGCGGCCTCGGCGGAGACCACGCGGTCACGAAGACGCGCGTTGGCGATGCGATCAACAGTCATGACAACAGCGTTTCTGGGGGGAATCCCGATTATCGGCCATCCCCTGCCGTACGGGGGGTTCTACCTTCGTGGAATGGTGTTTCCGGCAAGGCCTCTCCCATACCCGTCAGTTTTGTTTTGCAGTGCAGCGTGCAAAGTACTTTCGTACACCGCACGATGGCCCTGCATCCCGACGTGGGGGAGGGAGCAGAGCCCGCTGGCAGTTCGCTGCAAGCGGGCTTTTTTATTGCCTGTCGCCCAAGATGAATGCGCGGATTCCATTTTCGGTAGTGCCGGCCGCTGGCCGGCAACCCCAGCAACCTTCGGCGATATCGCAGCAAGCGGTCACAGCCCTTCGCCGTTGGCAAAGGGATGCGACCCCGCGAGAATCAGTGCATGACCCTCGCCCCCGCCGAATTGCCCGCCACCCTGCAGCCCCTCGTCCACCGCGCGCTGGCGCGCCTGGCCCAGGCAGTGCCCGATCCCATCCCGGCCGAACTGCAGCCGATGCTGGTGCAGCTGGCCATCAGCAGCGACTTCGCCCTGGACACCCTGGTGCGCCAGCCCGGCCTGCTGGCGCAGCTGGCCGCGCCGGGCTGCCCGCCGCTGCCGGCGCCGGTGCTCGACCCGCTGCAGCCCAGCGACTGGCCGGCACAACTGCGACGCTGGCGCACGGCGATGTCCACCCGCTTGATCTGGCGCGACCTGGCCGGGCTGGATGACGTGCCGCAGACCCTGGCGGGCGCCACCGCGTTGGCCGAGGACTGCCTGCGCTTGGCGCTGGACGCCCTGCAGCAGGAGTTCGCCCAGCGCCACGGGGTGATCACCGATGACCACGGCCAACCGCAGCAGCTGGTGGTGTTCGGGCTGGGCAAGCTGGGCGGTGGCGAGCTCAACTTCAGTTCCGATGTCGATCTGGTCTACGCCTACGTGCAGGGGGGGGAATCCGACGGTCCGCGCGCGTTGGCGGCCGAAGAGTATTTCGCCCGGCTCGGCCAGCGCCTGGCCAAGCTGCTGGATGAAACCACCGTCGATGGCTTCAGCCATCGCGTCGACCTGCGCCTGCGCCCGTTCGGCAGCGCAGGCCGTGTCGCGCTGTCATTCGCTGCGATGGATCAGTACTTCCAGCGCGAAGGCCGTGACTGGGAGCGCTATGCCTGGTTGAAGGCGCGCGCGGTGGCGGGCGATATCGCCGCTGGCGAGGCCTGGCTGCAGACCCTGCGTCCGTTCGTGTACCGCCGCTACCTCGATTTCACCGCGCTCGACGGCCTGCGCGAGATGAAAGCGGCGATCACCGCTGAAGTCGCCCGCCGCGAGATGCACGACGACATCAAGCGCGGTGCAGGTGGCATCCGCGAGATCGAATTCCTGTGCCAAGCGCTGCAGCTCATTCGCGGTGGCCGTGAGCCGGCGCTGCGTGAGCGGCGGTTGCTGGTCGCGCTGGATGCCCTGGTGGCTGCCGGGCAGATCGCTCGCGATGATGGCGCCGCACTGCGCGAGGCCTATCTGTTCCTGCGCCGGCTGGAAAACCGCCTGCAGATGCTGCGCGATGCGCAGACCCATGTGCTACCCAGCGATGCGCTGGATCGCGAGCGGATTGCCGTCGGCCTGGGCTATGCCGATTGGGATGCGCTGCGCGAGGCACTGCGTGTGCAGCAGCAGCGTGTCAGTACCGAGTTCGGTGCGCTGCTGGCGCCACGCAAGGGCCAGGCAGCGCCCGATGCGCTGGCCAATTACTGGCGCAGCCTGCCCGAAGGCAGCAACGCGCCGTTGCTGGCCGAGGCCGGTTTCCTCGATGCCAATGGCGCCGATCAGTCACTGCGCGATTTCGCCCAGGGCACGGGCGTGAAGTCGCTGTCCGATGCGGCGCGTGCGCGCCTGGACCGCGTACTGCCGGCACTGCTGCACGCCGCCACCCGTTCACCGCAGCCCGATGCCGCACTCAAGCGCGTGCTCGGCCTGCTGCAGGCAGTGCTGCGCCGTACCAGCTACCTGGCGCTGCTGGACGAACAGCCCAGCGCGCTTGCGCGACTGGTCGACGTGCTGGCACGCAGCGCGCTGCTGGCCGAGCGCCTGGCCGCGTATCCGCTGCTGCTGGACGAACTGCTGGACGTACGCGTGTCCGGGCCGATGCCCGACGCCGCCGGCATGCTGGCCGAATGCCGGCAGGTGCTGCCGGTGGAAGATCCCGAATCGCAGCTGCGCTGGCTCAATGAAACTCGCCTGGCGTTGAGCTTCCGCATGGCCATGGCCACGCTGGATGGCCGCCAGGGCGCGGTCGACAGCACCCGGCAACTGGCCGAACTGGCGCAGGCGGTAGTCATCACGGTGTTGGCGATGGCCGAGGCCGATATGCACGCCGCGCACGGCGCTATCGCCGGCGGCCGCTTCGCGATTATCGGTTACGGCAGCCTGGGCGGCCTGGAGCTGGGTTTCGGCTCGGATCTGGACCTGGTGTTCCTGCACGATCACCCGCCGGGCGTGGAAGCCAGTGACGGCGCGCGCCCGCTTGAGCCGGGTCGCTGGTATGCGCGCCTGGCCCAGAAGGTGATGGCGCTGCTGGCTGCGGTCACCGCCGCCGGCCGCCTGTACGACATCGACGTGCGCCTGCGTCCGGATGGTGGCAAGGGCTCGCTGGTGTCTTCGCTGGCCAGCTACACCGAGTACCAGCGCGATCGCGCATGGACCTGGGAGCACCAGGCGCTGGTGCGCGCACGCGGCGTGGCCGGCGATGCCAGCCTGCTGCAGGATTTCGAACAGGTACGTGCGCAGACCCTGGGCCGCGAACGTGATCGCGCAACGCTGTATGCCGATGTGGTGAAGATGCGCGGGCGCATGCGCACCGAATTGGACCGCAGCGATGCCGCGCGACTCGACCTGAAGCAGGGCGCGGGTGGCGTGGTCGACCTGGAATTCCTGCTGCAGACCGGCGTGCTGGCATGCAGTGCGCAAACCCCGGCATTGCTGCAGCCTCGTGCCACGCCTGCATTGATCGACGCGCTGGCGGCGGCGGAGTTCCTGCCCGAAGCGACCGCACAGGCGCTGCATGGCGCGCATGCCGCGCTGCTGGAGGTCGGGCTGGCCTGCACGCTGGATCGCCGGCCGCGCTTGGCACCGACCACGCCGGCCATCGAAGAGGCGTGTGCGGCGATCCGCGCCGCGTGCATCGCCGCGGAGCTGCCGTTCGCCTGAGTGCTTGCAATGGCGGTAGCAGCTTTGGGTAGGTGCCGACCGTGGCACCCACCAGATCAATGGTCTGGCGATGGCTTTTCATTGGTAGGTGCCGACCGTTGGTCGGCACAATCCCTCAGCTGCGATGAACCCTGAAGAAGCGTGCCGACCAACGGTCGGCACCCACCGGGTTCAAGGAGTGCGCCAACCAAGGTTGGCAGCTACCGGATCAATGGTCTGGCGATGGCTTTTCATTGGTAGGTGCCGACCGTTGGTCGGCACAATCCCTCAGCTGCGATGAACCCTGAAGAAGCGTGCCGACCAACGGTCGGCACCCACCGGGTTCAGGGAGTGTGCCAACCAAGGTTGGCAGCTACCGGATCAATGGTCTGGCGATGGCTTTTCATTGGTAGGTGCCGACCGTTGGTCGGCACAATCTCTCAGCTGCGATGAACCCTGAAGAAGCGTGCCGACCAACGGTCGGCACCCACCGGGTTCAGGGAGTGCGCCAACCAAGGTTGGCAGCTACCGGATCAATGGTCTGGCGATGGCTTTTCATTGGTAGGTGCCGACCGTTGGTCGGCACAATCTCTCAGCTGCGATGAACCCTGAAGAAGCGTGCCGACCAACGGTCGGCACCCACCGGGTTCAGGGAGTGCGCCAACCAAGGTTGGCAGCTACCGGATCAATGGTCTGGCGATGGCTTTTCATTGGTAGGTGCCGACCGTTGGTCGGCACAATCTCTCAGCTGCGATGAACCCTGAAGAAGCGTGCCGACCAACGGTCGGCACCCACCGGGTTCAAGGAGTGCGCCAACCAAGGTCGGCACCCACCGGTGAGGCGGTCAGCCCGCTGTACGCAGCGGCGCCATCTTCCACAGCAGCGCGCGGAACGGAGCCAGCAGGCACACGCCGATCGCCAGCTTCACCGCCAGGTCGCCCGCCGCCCAGCTCACCCACGGCAGGGTGGAACCGGCGAAGGCGATCGACCAGAAGATCGTGGTGTCCACCGTGGCGCTGCAGGTGGTGGCCACCATCGGTGCGCGCCACCAGCTGCCGCAGCGCAGGCGATCGAATACGGTGATGTCCAGCAACTGGGCCACGATGAAGGCCGAGCACGAGGCGATCGCAATGCGCGGTGTGGCCACCCACACCGACAGCAGCACCGCCACCGCAAACCCGATCCACGCCACGCGGCGGGCCGGGCCGGGGCCGAAGCGGCGGTTGATCAGGTTGCTGACCAGAAAGGCCACCGGGTAGCTGAAAGCACCCCAGGTCAGCCAGTCATTGATCGGGTACTGCACCAGCACGTTGGACAGCAGCACCACCGCGCCCATGGCCAGCACCGCCAGCACCAGGGCGCGGGCGGTCAACGGGGCAAAAACAGGCGCAGGACGCACGGACATGGCGAGCCAGGGGACAAAGGGGATCGCCCATTATCCGCCCGGCCCGCCGCAAAGCCAAAAACGGCCGTTCAGTTTTACAGCTGCTCGCTCAGCGCGTCGCCGGCGGCATAGGCGGTCGGCACATAGGCCAGGGCCTTGCCGTCACTGTTCTTCACTGTCCAGCCGGCACCGGCATCGGTCGGGTCGAAGCGCACCTGCTGGCCGACCACGAAACCGGCCACCGGGTCTTCGCCCTCGATCGCCGGCCACTGCAGGGTGGCGGTCTGGTCGGCCTTGTCCGGCACCTGCAGCTGCACCTGGCGCTCGCCAGCGGCGGTGGTCGCCACCTGCTTCACTTCCATCGGCGGCAGCGGTACTGCCGGAGAGCGCTCGGCCACCCGGCCATTGCGCTCGCTGGCCTTGAACGGCGCCTTGGACAGCGCGGCCAGGCCCATCGAGGTGGCCAGCGGAACCGATACCACGATCAGCGAAGTGACCAGCACGCTGGCCTGGCCGCTGTTGATGTGCGGGGCGGCACCAGCGTGCACGGTCGGCACCGTCAGGGCCGAGAGCAGCAGGGCGGCGGCGGGGGCGCGCAGGGAACGAAGCATGGTGACCTCCTGGTCAGGGTGAAGGCAGCGGCTCAGCGCTGCGTATCGAAAATGTCGCGCGGGCCGGTGGCTTCGGGCAGGTACTCCAGCGGCCGGCCCTGGTTGTCGCTCACCCGCCAGCCATTGCCCGATTCAGCAGGCTCGAAATTCACGGTCTGGCCCACGTTGAACTGCACGGCCGGGTCACCGGGGCGCTTGGGCCATTGCATGGACGCGGTGTTCTGCGGGTTGGCCGGGTCCTGCAGCAGCACTTCACGGCGACCATCGACGGTGGTGGAGATGGCGCTGACCTGCATCTGCGGCAGCGTCACCCGCGGGCCTTGGCCCGGAGGCATGCCGGCGACGGCGTTTTCCTTGGCGGCCATGGCGCGCGCCCGTTCCACCATCGGCGCGGACATCTCCAGGCTCGGCCCCTCGGGCACGCTGTTCTGGATGATCACGATGCGGCGCTCGGCATGTGCCGGCGCTGCAGACAACAGGCTGCCGCACAGAAGCACGGCCAACGCGGAAAACTGCAGGTTGCGCATCATCTTCTCCTTGCCAGGTCAGGGCGCAGCGGCGGCAGTGTCGGCCGTCGCATGCGCAATGGTCAGTTCCTGCTGCAGCTGGCTGCGCTGGTGCAGGAAGTCGAATACCGATTCCACTGTCACCACCGAATAGTTGCCGGAAATGCGTTCGCTGGCCGGATGGTCGGTGGTGGTGGCGTTGGCCACGAACAAGCGCGCACCCACGCGCTTGCCCAGACCGATATGCAGCACGCTGGGCTGGTACTTCTGCGCGCGCAGCCATTGCTGTGCCTGTTCGCGCTTGACGATGACCGGGCCCCCTTCGGCCTGCGCCATCGCTGCGGCCAGCACTTCCAGGATCCACTGGTTGGAATTCTGGAAGTCGGTAGCGAACGGATAGGCCACCACGTTGTAGTTCGATTCGTGCAGCGCCTTGGGCTGGATCGCCGGCGCTGCCAGCATCCGCTTCAGTGCAGCCTGCAACGCCGGGGGCGGCACGCCGATGCGCAGATCGGTATGGGTGCCGCTTTCACCGACGAAATTGCCCAGGCCCTCGCGGTACAGCTGCGAGCTGTCGGTCTTGCAGCGGTTGAGCAGGTGCATCGCACGCCAGCGGCCGTCGTCCTCGCGCAGCAGGAAGGCCAGGTGGCTGTGGCGCAGGCCGTAGCGGCTCAGGTCCTGGCCGCCACGCGCGGCGATCACCACGTCCACGTCGGGCAGCGCATCCAGGCGCTCGGCCGTGGTCCACGCCACATCGAACATCGCCGCCTGCGCGGCCACGCTGGGGTAGCGCTCGCGGCAGGTGCCGCTGTCGGCCCATGCCGGCACGGTGGCCAGCAGGCCCATCGACAGCAGCAGGGCGCAGCGCAGGCGATGCAGACGTTCCATGTATACCGCTCCAGACGCGGGCAGGCCCGCGCGCCGATCATACCCGCATCGCTGGAATCAGCGCTCCACGGGTGGGTGAGGTAGTGCCGGCCGCTGGCCGGCATCCGCATATACGTCGCCGAAGATCATGAGTTGCCGGCCAGCGGCCGGCACTACCGTGATGCCAGGCGCGCTTTGACCTCGGCGGCAATCCGCGTGGTTTCGCGCAGCGGTTCGATGCGGTCGTACTGCCAGTCCAGCCAACGCGGCTGCAGGCGCCCGCGTTCGCGCAGCTGCTGCTGGAAGCGCGCCAACCGTCCCTGTGCGGTATCGGCCAGGGCCACCATCACCGGCATGCGGGTGGCGCTGGCCTCGGACAACAGGTTCACCGAATCGGGCGACACCACCACCCGGTTGGCCCAGCCGAGCAGGCCGGCATACGGGTTCACGCCATCGCCGCCATCGCCCCAGATCACATGCGGCAGATCGGCGAACTTCGCGCGCAGGATCTCGGCCAGTGCCGGCGGCGTGCGCCGCGACGTCGTCGCCAGCAGGCTGCCGCCCTCGCTGCGGATCTGTTCGGCCAGTGCCTGGAATACATGCACCATCGCGGTTTCGTCCCACGGCGCCAGCGGCGTCGGGCCGCCCACCAGCAGGGCAGTGCGCGGGCCGGGCAGGGTGCTGAAGCTGGCGAACGCCGCGCGGCCCCAGGCCAGCCAGTCGTCGTCCACCGGGTTCAGGCTGCCGATCAGGGTCAGCACGTTGCTGCCGCGAAGGGCGTCATGTTCGGGCACCACCACCACATCCCAGTGGCGGGAACCGATGCGCGGGTCGAGGATCTGCACCACCTGGCTGCCGCGCGCACGAAGTACGCGCAGCGCGCCGGCGGCCTGGCGGCCACAGCCGATCGCCAGCGCGGGCGCATCGGCGGCGAGGGTTGCCAGAGCTTGGCCGTAGCCGTGCATATCACCGGGCAAGCGCCGCGGTGCCAGCCAGCGCCATGGCGCCCGGGGCTGCAGGATCAGGGGGCGGTGGGTGCCTTGGCGCAGCGCCGAGGCCAGCGCGACCGCCTGCCGGACATTGCCGGCACGGCCGTCGGTGACCGTCCAAGGCGCGCTCGATCGTTTCACCATTGGCATTAATTCGTTTCAGCCCTGCTGGGTGTTGCAACAGTCGCGACACTCTACACTGCGGATCGACGTTTCGCCCCGCGCCGCCCGCGGGCACAGACCTTAGCCGCCCTGGAGATCCACCGATGTCCCACGCGCTCGACGCTGCTGCACTGGACCAGTTGTTCCGCACTGCCCGTACCCAGAACGCCTTCCTCGACAAGCCGGTCGAAGACGCCCAGCTGCACGCCCTGTACGACCTGCTGAAGTGGGGCCCGACCGCCGCCAACGGCAGCCCGGCGCGCTTCGTGTTCGTGAAGTCGGCCGAAGCCAAGGCCAAGCTGGCCCCGGCCCTGTCCGAAGGCAACCACAACAAGACCCTCGCTGCCCCGGTCACCGTCATCGTGGCCTTCGACCAGGACTTCCACGAGAAGCTGCCGTACCTGTTCCCGCACACCGACGCCAAGGCCTGGTTCGACGGCCCGCGCGAAGGCCGCCATGAAGGCGCGTTCCGCAACGGCAGCCTGCAGGGCGCTTACCTGATCCTGGCCGCACGCGCGCTGGGCCTGGATGCCGGCCCGATGTCCGGCTTCGACAACGCCAAGGTCGATGAAGCCTTCTTCGCCGGCACCAGCATCAAGTCGAATTTCCTGGTCAACCTGGGGTACGGTGACGATTCGGGCCTGTTCCCCCGTCTGCCGCGCCTGTCCTTCGACGAAGCGGCGCGCATCGCGTAAGTCGCTGTATCGGTTTCGGGCCCGCCCGCCGTGGCGGGCCATTGCTGCACTGTGTTCCCACCCTACGATCCGGAGAGTTCCTGAGATGAGCGCCACCCGTAAACTGCTGCTGCCGCTGGCCCTGACCCTGGCCATCGCCGCCTGCTCCAAGCCGGCCGACACCGCCGCCCCGGCAGCCGATGCTGCTGCCCCGGCCGCCACCGAACAGGCTGCCACCACCCCGGCCGCCGATGCCGCTGCTGCCGCCCCGGCTGCTGCCGCCATCACCATCGCCTCGGGCACCTACAAGCTCGACCCGACCCACACCGACGTGCTGGCGCAGTGGAGCCACTTCGGCTTCTCCAACCCGAGCGCGCACTTCGGCAACGCCGAAGGCACCCTGGTGTACGACGCCACCGACGTCACCAAGTCCACCGTGGAAGTGAAGCTGCCGCTGAGCGGCCTGAACAGCTTCACCGCCAAGTTCGACGAGCACCTGAAGAGCGCCGATTTCTTCGACGCTGCCAAGTTCCCGGCTGCCAGCTTCAAGAGCACCAAGGTTGAATCGGCCGGCACCAACAAGCTGACCGTTACCGGCGACCTGACCATCAAGGACATCACTAAGCCGGTGACCCTGGACGTCACCGTCAACGGCGGCGGCGAGCATCCGATGGCCAAGGTTCCGGCCGCCGGCTTCGATGCCACCACCACGATCAAGCGCAGCGATTTCGGCGTCGGCGCCTACGCCCCGAACGTCAGCGATGAAGTGAAGATCCGCATCACCACCGAAGCCACCGGCGAGAAGCCGGCGGCTTGATCCCTCCCGCTCACTCGTCGTGAGAAGGCAGAAGGCCCGCTGAAAAGCGGGCCTTCTTTTTTGGCGATGTCCTGGACGGGTCGCTCGATTGCCTGATTGGCCGATTGTCGAATCATCCGGTCGCCCGATCGTCTGGTAGTGCCGGCCGCTGGCCGGCAACTGCACGCATCCAACTACACCGAGGTTGCCGGCCAGCGGCCGGCACTACCCGGTAGGTGCCAACCTCGGTTGGCGCACGAGCACTCCGCAGGCCAACCAAGGGTGGCCACTACCGGGTCCGGGCGCTCAGCGCAGCGTACCCAGCCACGCCGCCGACGCTTCGCTCGGGCTCTGCTTGGCCTTCACCGCCAACCCGCTTGCACGCACGAACGTCTGCGCCGCCTGCGCCACTACCTGGCGGGCGATCAGCGCGGCCTGCTTGGTCGTTGCCTGCTGCTTGCGCAGCTGCACGATATGCACCGACGGGCGACCGACCGGCGCGTACTTCTGGTCGCGGCGCAGGATGTCGGCCACCTGTGCCACTTCGTGTTCGGCCTGCAGGTAGCGGTGCTGTGCCTCGACCAGCTCACGCAGCGGTGCGCGCGCCGCTGCCGGGTCGGCAAAGGCGGACAGCGCTGCATCGCAGGCGGCATCATCAGTGAAGCGGGTACGCAGCGTGTCCACGCTGGCCAGGGTCAGTTTGGCCATGTGGGCCTCGTTGCTGCAGGAAAGGAGTGCGATTGTCGCATTGCTTGCCGGGTCGTGCCGGCCGCTGGCGGGCGACTGCAGGGGGGCGTGCGGACCAACGGTCCGCACCCACCGGCTGTCCGAGGGTCCGCACCCACCGGCTGGCCGACGGTCTGCACCCGCCGGCTGTCCGACGGTCTGCACCTGCCGGCGGCAGAGAGCAGCCGAGCATCGGGTCGCGGTTACCATGGCGGCCGCACTGAACCACGGAAGGCAACACCATGCAGGAAGCGCAGTATTGGCTTGGCGAATTCTGGACCGGCCTGAGCGTGCTCGATCTGATCGGCGGCAGCGTGCTGGGCACGCTGTTGGGGCTGGTGCTGGGCATCTTCGCCTGGCGCGGGCTGCATCGACGTGGTTGGCTGCGGCGGCAGCGGCGTTGGCACCACGGGCTGCTGGCCTCGTATGTGGTGCTGCTGCCGTTGCTTGTCGCGTTCTTCGGCCTGCAACTGGGCTTCACCGCCGGCGCGCACCGCGCGCTGTTCAAGCAGCTCGACCACTTCCAGCCGCACCTGCAGACGATGGTGGAAGGGTGGAGCAGTGGCTTCACCGCCTCGCTGGAAGACGAACGCATGCGTGCCGCGCTGCAGAGCCAGGGCACCGTGGGTGACGTTGCCGATTCGCTTGCTGCGATCTACCTGCGCGAGCATCCGCTGCCCGGCGTGGATCGTCTGGGTAACGGGCCGATGGCGCGCGGCGTGGGCTGGGTGATCGGCAAGGTGCGCGCCGGGTTGCTGCGCGCGATGGTGGAAGACACGCTGATCGACAAGGCTGGCACTGTGGGCCTGGAGCCGAAGATGGTGCGTGAGGCGCTGACCATGCGCATGGATGAGCTGCTGCATACGCGCGGCGTGCTGCGGCTGGTGAAGGCGCAGATCAACGGCATGATGCCGGGTGTGTACCTGGGGTTGCTGCTGCCGCTGGCGATCATCGCGCTGCTGCTGGCGCTGGAGATCTGGGCCGCGCATCGGTTCGGGTGGAAGGGTGGGGCTGCGCCCCGGTTGGTAGTGCCGGCCGCTGGCCGGCAATTGCAGGATGCTGCCGAAGGGTCATGAGGTTGCCGGCCAGCGGCCGGCACTACCACGTGTGGTCGGTAGAGTCATGAGGTTGCCGGCCAGCGGCCGGCACTACCACGTGTGGTCGGTAGAGTCATGAGGTTGCCGGCCAGCGGCCGGCACTACCACGTGTGGTCGGTAGGGTCATGAGGTTGCCGGCCAGCGGCCGGCACTACCCGTAGAAGAGCGTGCGGACCAACGGTCCGCACCTACCGTTTTGCGGTCAATCGCCGTCCTGTTCGTCCGGGTGCGCCTTCCAGTAACCGGTCGAGCGGATCCAGTCGCGCGGCACGCCCAGGTGGCCTTCGATGAACTTGCGCATCATCCGCGCGCGGCGCGATTCGGTGGCGATCCAGTAGAACGTATCGCCATCGGGCACCTCGAAGTCGGTCAGCATGTCTTCCAGCAGCGTGCTGCTGGCGGCCGGGAAGCCGTTGCGTTCCAGCCAGTGGATGCGCACGTTCTCGTACTGCGGCAAATCCTGGCGCTCGTCCTCGTCGGCCACCTCGATGTACGCCTGCACCTGCGCGCCTTCGGGCAGCACGTCCAGCCAGCGGGCGATGGCCGGCAGCGCGGTCTCATCGCCAATCAGCACGTAGGCGTCATAGCTGTCGGCCACCACGAACGAGCCGCGTGGGCCGCCGATCACCAGCGTGTCGCCGGCCTGTGCGCGCTCGGCCCACGGCCCGGCAATGCCCTGGTCGTGCAGCACGAAGTCGATGGCCAGCTCACCGGTTTCGTGGTCCCACCAGCGCGGGGTGTAGTCGCGTGCCGGCGAAGGCTGCTTGCCCTCGGGGTAGCTGCGGCCCTCGGCGGTCAGCACCGGCAGCACCATCTCGCCGCTGGCGTTGGGGAAGAACAGCTTGATGTGGTCGTCGGCGCCGGGCGAATCGAAGCCGGCCAGGTCGTCGCCGCCCAGCACGATGCGGCGCATGTGCGGGGTGACAGTCTCGGTGCGCAGCACCGTCAGTTCACGGAAGCGCACATCCAGGCGCAGGCGCGAGTTGTGATGTTCGGTCATGGGGGTACCTGTCAGATGGTCGCGCGGGGGCGCGCGGCATGGGGGAGACCTGGCTGGAATCAGTCTGGCTGGGTCGTTGAAAAGGGAGAAGGCGCGTTGTCGCCCTGGCCGTTGATCAGCGCCGACGCACGCGACAGCAGCGCCGCCACCTGCTCGGCTTCGCCGTCGGCCCAGCGCCCGTGGTGGTGCACCAGCGCCCGCTTGAACTCGCGCAGCGCAGCGGCCAGCGGTGCCGGCAGCGAGGCCTTGGTGATTTCGCGGGCGCGGTCGAACGCGCGCCGCTGCGCCAAGCGCACCTGGCTGCGCTGCACCTTCAGCTCGAACTCGCCGGCGGCAGTGATGCGGAACACACGGCGGCCGTCCACCTCTTCCGACGCCACCCAGCCGGCCTGCTCGAAGCTGGCCAGCAGCGGGTACATGGTGCCGGCGCTGGGGGTATAGGCCTGCATGAACATGGTGCTGATGTGCTGCATCAGCTCGTAGCCGTGGCGCGGCTGCTCGCCGATCAGCGCCAGCACCAACAGGCGCAGGTCGCCACGGCTGAGCACGCGCGGCTGGCCGTTGCGGCGGGGTACCGCGGCATCGTCGGTGCGGCTGCGAGGGGAGGGGGATCGGCCCATTTCGATATATCGGTAACGTGTATCGCAAACGATATATCGATAGGCCAAGCGCGGCAAGCTGGATTCCGGCCACAACGCTTGCCGGATCGGGCCACGCAGCCAGGCGGCGCAAGGGCTCAGGGGGAAAGATGCGTGCGGCGCAAGCCACCGTTGCGCGGCCTGACATCCGTATCGGGCCACGCAACGGCACTGCGGGTTTCCGCCCCGGGCAGGGGCGCAGCAGACGAGCGGCGAACCGCGGGAAGGGGCCTGCTCGCGGCCAACCGTGCGCAGCTGCCTCGTCTGCGTCGAGAGGCGCGCGCGACACGTTGTCGCGGGTTCAGCGGCGCCCCGTCAGACAACGCCGACATGGCGCCCGCCTTGCCCCACAACGGTCATCCATGGCGGTAACACTGCGTCCTGCGCATGGGCGCAGCAGGCCGCAAGCGACAGCTGGCGCAGCCCTTGCAGGCAGCCACAGCGGCCTGCCGCAGCGCGTTGTCAGCGCATTGTCCCGCCGGTGGACGTCCCGGGACAGGCCTTGCAGACATGGGTGGCCTGCATCCATACGCCAGCGTAGCCAAGTGACGAAAGCCCTTGGTGCGCTACACTTTGCGGTCTAGAAATCTATCAACAGTCGCGCGCGTGCGTGCGGTAATGGGAGCGCTAATGAACTGGTTGAACGAGGTGCTGAACAACGACCCGAATCCTGTGGAAACCCAGGAGTGGATCGAGTCGTTGAAGGCCGTTATTGATGTCGAGGGCCCCGAGCGCGCGCATCAGCTGCTGGAAGGCATGGTGGAACTGACCCGTCGTTCGGGTGCCTATCTGCCGTTCTCTCCCACTACCGAATACGTCAACACCATCGAGCCGCAGCTGGAGGCCAAGAGCCCGGGCAACGCCGAACTGGAATGGCGCATCCGTTCGATCATCCGCTGGAACGCGATGGCCACCGTGGTGCGCGCCAACCGCAAGCCGGGTGACCTGGGCGGCCACATCGCCTCGTTCGCTTCCGGCGCAACGCTGTACGACGTGGGCTTCAACCACTTCTGGCGCGCCCCCAGCGAAAACCACCCGGGTGACCTGCTGTTCATCCAGGGCCACAGCGCCCCGGGCATCTACGCGCGTTCCTTCCTGGAAGGCCGCATCAGCGAAGAGCAGCTGGACAAGTTCCGCATGGAAGTGGACGGCGGCGGCCTGTCGTCGTACCCGCACCCGTGGCTGATGCCGGAGTACTGGCAGACCCCGACCGTGTCGATGGGCCTGGGCCCGCTGGCCGCCATCTACCAGGCACAGTTCATGCGCTACCTGGAAAACCGTGGCCTGATCGAGAAGTCCGACCGCAAGGTGTGGTGCTTCATCGGCGACGGCGAGAGCGACGAGCCGGAAACCCTGGGTGCCATCGCGCTGGCCGGCCGTGAAGGCCTGGACAACCTGATCTTCGTGGTGAACTGCAACCTGCAGCGCCTGGACGGCCCGGTGCGCGGCAACGGCAAGATCATCCAGGAACTGGAAGGCGTGTTCCGTGGCGGCGGCTGGAATGTCATCAAGCTGCTGTGGGGCGGTTACTGGGACGCCCTGCTGGCCAAGGACACCAATGGCGTCCTGAAGAAGCTGATGATGGAAACCGTCGACGGCGAATACCAGAACTGCAAGGCCTTCGGCGGCGCGTACACCCGCGAGCATTTCTTCGGCAAGTACCCGGAAACCGCTGCGATGGTGGCCGGTCTTTCCGACGACGACATCTGGCGCCTGAACCGTGGCGGCCACGACCCGCACAAGGTGTACGCCGCCTACCACCAGGCCGTGAACACCAAGGGCATGCCGACCGTCATCCTGGCCAAGACCGTGAAGGGTTACGGCATGGGCAGCGCCGGTGAGGCACTGAACCCGACCCACCAGACCAAGAAGCTGGACGACGAAGCGGTGCGCCACTTCCGCGACCGCTTCAACATTCCGGTGACCGACGCGCAGCTGGCCGACGGCCAGGTGCCGTTCTACCACCCGGGCCCGGATTCGCCGGAAGTGCAGTACCTGCAGGAACGCCGTGCATCGCTGGGTGGTTACCTGCCGCAGCGTCGCCGCAAGGCCGAAAAGAGCTTCAATGCGCCGAAGCTGGAAAGCTACGAGCGCCTGCTGAAGAGCAGCGGCGAGCGCAGCTACTCCACCACCATGGCCTTCGTGCAGAGCCTGAACATCACCCTGCGCGACAAGGAACTGGGCCCGCACATCGTGCCGATCGTGGCCGACGAAGCCCGTACTTTCGGCATGGAAGGCCTGTTCCGCCAGATCGGCATCTACGCGCCGTTCGGCCAGAAGTACAAGCCGGTCGACGCCGACCAGCTGATGTTCTACCGCGAAGACCAGAGCGGCCAGGTGCTGCAGCAGGGCATCAGCGAGCCGGGTGCGATCAGCTCGTGGATGGCCGCCGGTACCAGCTACTCGGTCAGCAACGTGCCGATGCTGCCGTTCTACATCTACTACTCGATGTTCGGCTTCCAGCGCGTGGGCGACATCGCCTGGCAGGCAGCGGACATGCGTACCCGCGGCTTCCTGCTGGGTGGCACCGCCGGCCGCACCACGCTGAACGGTGAAGGCCTGCAGCACGAAGATGGCTTCAGCCATCTGGTGGCTGGTGGCATTCCGAACGTGCGCAGCTACGACCCGACCTTCGGCTTCGAAGTGACGGTGATCCTGCAGCACGGCACCAAGGCGATGATGGAAGATCAGATTGACGAGTACTACTACGTCACCCTGATGAACGAGAACTACACCCACCCGGAAATGCCGGAAGGTGCGGCCGAAGGCATCGTCAAGGGCATGTATCTGCTGACCGACGCCGGCAAGCCGAAGAAGGGCGAGCTGCGCGTGCAGCTGCTGGGTTCGGGCACCATCCTGCGCGAAGCCATTGCCGCGGCCGAGCTGCTGGACAAGGACTTCGGCGTGACCGCCGATATCTGGAGCTGCCCGAGCTTCAACGAACTGCGTCGCGATGGTTTCGACGTGGAACGTTCCAACCGCCTGCATCCGGAAGGTGAGCAGCGCAAGGCCTACGTGACCGAGCTGCTGGAAGGCCGCCAGGGCCCGGCGATTGCCGCCACCGACTACGTGCGTGCGTATGCGGACCAGATCCGCGCGTTCGTGCCGATGAGCTACACGGTGCTGGGTACCGATGGTTTTGGCCGTTCGGATACGCGTGCGAACCTGCGTAGGTTCTTCGAGGTTGACCGTTACTACATCGCGCATGCCGCGATTGCGGCGCTGGCGAAGGACGGGAAGATGACGGCTAAGGATGTGGCCCGGGCGATCAAGCAGTACAAGATTGATCCGGAGAAGGCTAACCCTGTTGGGGTTTGATTTCAGAAGGAATAAGAAAGGGAGAGCTTGAGCTCTCCCTTTTTTTTGCTCTCTACTTTGGCGAGGAGCGAATAATTATTGCCTAAGGAGCCAGCGAAAGTGCAAATTCCAGAGTGGTGGGTGAAACTAGGCGCCGGCTTAACCGGCAGTTCTCTACTGAAGGGTAATGAGGTTCGAATGGATGCCGGTGGTGCCAAGTGACTGGGGATCTACTTGCGAAGTGCGCGGAGCGTGAGCTGGAGATCATTAGAGCGTCCTTGCCAAAAGATCCAATGGGTCGAATTCATATACTTATGGAGATCCAGCGCTACTTCGATTCGAGAGTCTTGCAGGAGGAGTTGACGTACCCGAGTGTACTGGATCTCCAGGAAACTGAAATTCTCCAGTGGGGCATGAACCTCTCTACCTCTCTGCTTCTATGCTCACTACCTGCTCAAGGGGGAGTGCCAATGGCCGCAGTGTGTGAGCAGGGCAGGCGCTCTGCAGGAGCCTTGCTCTATAGGTTCGGCGTGGTTGCACTACTGCGACGGGCGGCAGAGATGGCAAGGGTTGGTATGTTGACCGTTGAGATCGATGGCAGTACTTGGAGAATTAGGGAGGTTGGACGCTTCATCCACCAATTCATGGACCAATTGGAACCAAGCAAATTCGCGCGGCAGATGGCAATCCGGGAAACTTCTGATGTGACTCCTGAAGGTTGGTCGATGATAGATCATGAGCATGCAACGGAAGGGTTTGATTCGCGTGGAGCATTCATTTTTCGCTCGCCAGCGAGTAATCGTTCTAAATTGGGGGCTGATGAAATCCGCGAAATCATGAATGCCTTGGCGAGGCCTTGGAAGACTCAATTTGGCACCTTCCTGAGCTATGGCGCAGACGAACGTTTGGACGCGGAGTTTATGATGGTGGCGCAGGAAAGAATACGGCTTGCAATCGAGGATGCGGGTATCCATCCATCAGTCAAATTCAAGGGTTTCTCGGCGCAGGAACTGATTGCTGTTTGCCTCGCTCTGAGAATGTTTAATGAAAAGCACCTGGCTCATTGCAGGGTAGCCCTCGAGAGTATGCCAGAAATCGATGCTTGGACATCTCTTACTCTTTGGCAGAAGAAGGCTGAGTTGGTTGAATCACTGATCGATATGACTGGGCTGGACTGCCAAAAGATTGAGCTGATCCTTAAATACATTTCCATTGGTCCCGGTGATGTTGGGCGTCTCGGGGAAGAGCCTGTTTCTCTGCTGCCAATGATTATTGATTTTGAAAATGGAATGCTATTGCGACCCATATCTTCAACGTATAGAAATCAGTTCGTCTCATTCCTCTCGATTTCACGATGGCGTGATAAGAACTCCATTAACGTAGTGTCGAACGCGAGAGAGGGGTGGTTCCGCGAAAATCTATATGCACTCTTTCGCGGAAATCGTTATATGTGTGTTTCTGGGAACGTTGTGCTTAGAAGGGGGGGGCGACGCGTAACGGATCTGGATGCCGTAATCTTGGATCGAGTTACTGGTGAGCTTGCAATATTTCAGTTGAAGTGGCAGGACTATTTCTCCTCCGACGTCAAGCAGTTAGGCAGTCGCGCAAAGAATTTTTCAGAAGAGGTAGATGGGTGGGCCGAGGCGGTTTCCGGTTGGATTCGAGAAGCAAGTGCATTTGATCTGTTGCAAACACTCAGGCTTGATCCCAAGAGAAGTGGAGCGCCGCAGAAAATATTTTTGTTCGCCCTGTCTTGGCGTGTGGCCAGGAGCGCGGGCTACGGGTATCCGGTTCTCAGTCCGTTCCTGTCCGTGGCGTCATGGCCACAGTTTTGTCGAGTGCGAATGGAAGTCGGTCCCAAAGATTCGATTTTCGACTCCTTGCACAGAGCGCTTCGAGAAGAAGAAGATCTTTCACCTAGGGAGTTTACACCCGCTCCCTATGCACTCAAATTGTCAGGGGGCGAATGCCTGATCTTCGAAAATCTCTGGTACGAGCGGCCTCGAGACCCTGAGGCTGTTGTGACTGAGCCGGGCAAGGCCTACTAAAGGCACCGGAGGAGCTCCCGCTCTTATCCCAAGAATGGCAGGTTCAGAGTCATCGGTCAGCTAGGAGGTGTGCTAATTGACAGAGTTTCCAAGCAGGTCAGGTCAAGACTGATGTCCGGCATCAGGTCCAAGAATTCCAAGCCTGAGATGCTGGTTCGTAGGTATCTCCATGGAGAGGGTTTCAGGTACGCACTGCATCGTCGAGATCTTCCCGGTACACCAGACCTAACTTTCCCTAAGCATCGCGCGGTCATATTTGTACATGGATGCTTCTGGCACTCGCACTTAGGTTGCAGATTGGCAACGATTCCGGCAACTCGCCCTGAGTTCTGGAAGAAAAAGCTTGAAGGGAATCGTGCTAGGGATGAGCGCCAAGTCCGTGAGCTCCTGCTAATGGGATGGAGGGTTGCGTTGGCTTGGGAGTGCGCACTCAAGGGAGCGCCCGGACAGACGCTGGCTGGGCTCGCCGCTTTTCTGAAGTCCGATGATCAGCAAGTAAGCTTCTCCTTGCTAGAAAAGATCACGGAGCCGCCTCAACACCTACGCTGAATGGCAAGCTTGGCAATAGACTGCTCTAAGAGTGGTGGTGAATCCAGCCGTTTAGAGATACTCGCTAAAGCTGTGAGTGCAGGCCACCTCGCGTGGCCTGCGGCATTTCGGTCAGCCTTCCTGCACGAGAACTGTCCGTCAGTTTCCCAATACTGAATAGACCACATCAGCAATTTGACGAGCCATCCAAGGCGGAACCGCGTTACCGACCTGACGGAACTGAGCCCCGCGAGGTCCTTCGAAGAAGTAGTTGTCCGGAAACGTCTGCAACCTCGCAGCCTCACGAACGGAGATACTTCTCAGCTGCGTCGGGTCCGGATGAATGAAGTAGTGGCCATCTTTCTGAAGGTGGCTCGTTACCGTGGAGCTCGACTCATCCCTGCGCTGGACCTTAAAGCGGTCAACAAACTTCCCGCTTGTCCAGTTCTCATGATCTGGATGCATGCGTTCCGGGAACTCGCCAGCACCTCGCGGCGACCGCCCATGAACCTTCGTGAAGGCCGAGGCATAGCCATAGCGAACGAGGTCCATCCACATGTGTGGGCGAACCTCATGATTCAAGATATGGCCGAGCCGCTCGTCCAGCAACCACGGCTTGAGATGCTCTGGAACCTCGTTCACTGTTGTCGTCCACGGTCTGGCCCTGCCGCCAGCACCAGCATCCAGGGCCGGCACCAGTTTCGCTTGGGTGCGCAGTTCCGCTGAAACCTTCGTATCTTCAGACAGTTCTGCCGCCCGCAGCAGAATCTCCTTGGCGGCACTGGGCCAGTTATCGAAATCGATGTTGGTGATTCCGCTTCTGAGGTGAGGCATTCCGCCGATCACTTCGCCCACGCTGTACTTGGCCGGCGTGCGACGGATCTGGCGTAGCGATGAAACGTCAACATCCTCTCGGACACCGAAAAGGACCACGCGGTGCCGTGCTTGGGGAACACCAAGTTCCTCGGCCCTCAGAATGTATCGGCGTCCATCGTCGTCATCGAACAGACCACTCTGGTCCTCTACCAAAGGGATAATTCGGTAGCGCGGGCCGTTCCGACCACCAGGTGCTCGAAGGTCCGCGAGAATGCGCGGGAACATCAGCTCACCGCCCACCTTCGAGGAGAGAATGCCCTTGACGTTCTCCATTACAAACGCAGCGGGTGAGTGCTTCTTGATGATCTTCAGGTAGTGCTGGTAGAGGAAGTGGCGCGGATCTTCCTCTGCCTTGTAGCCCACTACGCCACGGTTTCTGGCGCGTCCGACCAAGGAGTACGCCTGGCAGGGCGGTCCACCAATCAGAACCCACGGGTCTTCCTGCGACGCGACATCGCGAATACGGGCATGAAGCACCTTGTCGTCTTCCGGATCGCCGAGCTTCAACTGCCTCGCCTCATGGCAGGCATCGTCCCACTCAGTCTTGGTGACCTCCGTCCAAGGACGGCCTACTCGTCCTGCCACGTAGTCGTAGTAGCTATCGGGCACCTTGTGGGGCGCGAACTGGCGATAGAACGCCCGAAGTCGCAGCGTCTTGGCTGCATTGACTTCCATTTCGGCCGAAATGGCGATCTTGAACGGGCGTGACTTCGAAGAGCGGGAAGAGGTGTAAGCGGAGAACCCTTCGCCCAGCCCACCCGGGCCTGCGAAGATGTCGACGACTGGGATGTGCATGCCTATTTTCACAATTATAAATAGAGGCGCAGGTGCGCCCTTCTAGCGCCGCCAGGATGTCATGCCCTAGCGCAATTTTCAATAAGAATTGCGCCCAAACGACCTAGGACCGCACGGTGACCTCAGATACTTGGGCTACCAAAGTTCAAGCAGTTCAGCGCGTAAGCATCAAGGCCACAAGCCAATGGCTAGAAAAAAAGAAATAGATAGCTAAACCAAGCCGGGAGCGACAGTGCCTTCAGGGCACGAGCATCGTAGAGACGGCGGAGGATACTTCCGCCGTCCCCATCTTTAGCCCATGGGCCTGAACGAGAAGCTCGTTGTTAGAGGAAACGGATATCACGCTTCCAACTGCGTGAAGTCTACCCCTAGCGAACCGAAAGTCAGTCCACCACGTCAACTGTCACGTCGGCTGGGCGATCTTTGGATTGAACGCCATACCTAATGCGACGTCGCATTTTGTTATTTGGAAATAATAGCGAGAAGCCCATGGTAGGAATCTGACCTTGTTCAATCTCTGAGCTAGATAATACCGGATAGAAGAGCATTGCCGCGGTGCCCGGCAGAAGCAGTTTTTGTGTTGAAAGGTTTGATGGTTTCGCAGACTTCGAGATCCCAGTAAGCATCTTCGCAGCGACAACATGGCGTGACTCAGTAAAGACGTTGTACCGCTTCTGCCCGTCGCCGACTCTCTCGCGGCGCCGAATCGAGAAATCCCCCACTCCTGGAACGAGCCACGACCCATTGCTCTCCCCGACAGACTGCGGAGAGATCACAAGCCATCTTTGGATCTCCGGATCTCCATGAATGCCACTAATGTACTCCAAGACAAGTAAGAGGTCCTTTTGATCTTTGGCGGTTGGGCCAAACTTGTAGGAGAGCAAGAACTTGGCCATATCACTAGGGCCCGCAGCTCCAACAAATGCGCCGAATGAGAACGAGTCCCCGTCGCTATCAATGGCTATATTCGTTTCGGTCGGGTCCACTCGCTGAAGAAGGGTTTTCATGGCCTTCTCATTGGCCCGCCTGATGCCGGCATCCGTTGAGGCGATTGTACTTTGCTTCTGATCACCGCCAAAGTTCAAGAACAAAATTTTCGCGTTGTACATCTTGTTTCTTGAGGTTGGCATGAGCATGTGGCTGGGAACCAGTGGTGGTATCTGCTTTGGCGTCAGTCGCTCATCCCCTTGGAGTCTAGAGTAAACCTTGAGCTGAGATCTAAACTCCTCTTCATCATCGCATACACCACGGAACGCCTCGTAGAGATCAATATTCTCCTTCTTTCCCTTCGGCTCGTGAGTTCCGATGTAAAGGCGCACCAAATCCCGATACCCATCGCGATATCCAAACCAGCGCCCCATCTGCATCAACGTGTCCGCTGCTCCAGCGACTCGCCGATAATAGCTAATGGTTAATCCTTCAACTGTATATCCGCGAGATAGCTTTGCGCCGCCAACAATGATCTTCCAGACGCTCGATTTGTCGAAGTCGGGGGCGTTTTCGCTATCATCCCCATTTAGAACAAGTGTAGGCGGGCCGTCTGAAACTATCTTAGAGACACACGCGCCAATAAATGGCTTTAGTTCTTGAAAGTCTGTAGGGATGGCTCCGTCGGCGTGGCGCCCGCCATTGCAGATGGTTTTATAGTCCGCCTCCCATAATTCCTTGAGCCTTGCAAATCCATCTCCGCCAGTCGCGTATGCGGCACTGGAGAACAGGGAATCTATTTGGGACTTGAGAAGCGTATGATCCTTGACGCTTGTCGTGAGATGTACAAGCATCGTGTGATGCTTGTACTTTACTTTATTCCTATTTTCGCGGAAAAGTTTAATGGCGCCTGATAGGACAAAGGCGTCAATTGCACGCGGAAGATTCTCTGAGAGATCGTTTTCTCCTTTGACAGGGCGAACGTAGGAGCCGTAATTGCTACTCGGGTCTGGCGCGTTCTTTGTAATCTCAGGTGGGTCGTAGAAGTCTTGGACTCCCATGTATCCATCGGGGCGTGGGAGCGATGTTATGAAGTTCGATGGGAACAAGTCTTCTGCATCATCAGGATTTACAAATACATTGGCAAATGGCGTGGCAGTATATCCGACATACTGTCCTCGCTTCAGGATGGATAGAATGTCGACAATGAGTCCGTTAATGGCTGTGCGCTCCTGCTGCTGAGAGCTCGCCGGCTTCTTTGAGTTAAGGGACGCCTGATCTGACTCATCGTCAATAATTATCGACGGGACTTCAGCCCAGGATGTACCGGCCTTCTGCGATTTTTCGAGCGCACGCAAGAGGTTGGTTAACGGAGTTTTGTTTTTTTTGATGACAACAAGCTTGGCCGGGTGCCTCCCCAAGTTCGTTGGATCATTAAAAGGCAGCGAAGGATTTGACTTGAGAAAGCGTAGTCTGGAAAGGTCTCCCACCGGATTACGGAAATCTTGTGAGCTCGTTGTCAAACGGTCTATGTTGAAAGAGCCAAGCTTGTCGGGCATCGAGCCGTGCCTGTTGAAATCTGACCAATCGCTATCCGCAGTGTACTCATCCGTACTCGCCTCCAAGGTCTCTCTGCCTACAAGCTCTTTGTCGATTCGACGCTGAGTCTGGCTCCGTAGAGTATTCTGCAAACCTCCAAGAACGATCACCAAGCGATAGCCGGCATCCAGTGCTTTAGCGATGACGCCAGTAAAGTTGGCCGTCTTCCCTGACTGGACGTATCCCACTACGAGCCCGCGTGTCGTGCGTGCTTCAGCGCTTAGCGGATCGCAAAGATCTGCAACAACGTCTGTACTTGTCGAATCGAGAACAGCGACGTTCTTTGGTGTCCAACCCTTTTCCTGCAATAGATACCGCTCGTAGCTCTTCCAGTAGAAAGAGCTTTGATCACGTCGCTGCTCGTTGTACCAAGACGCAGTGCCGGGCTCCTCTGCGGAGATTCTGATTGGCTGGTCGATCTTGGGATACACCGGAAAAATCTGCGAGACCAGCTCCTCCTCTTGCTCTGAAAGATGAAGAAGAGAGCAAATTAGGTGCCTCCTGGCCTCGGAGCTCGGCGCGGTGCCGTTGCTCCAGTCAAATTCTTGGCGATAGTCCCATTGTGAAATCATCCCGTGAAAATTCTGCCGGACATACGGTTCATGCGCTGCCGGCTGAAGCCAGCCCAAAAATTCTTGAACAGATATGGGATCGTCGAGGTCCTGCTTCTTCGACCAGCTTGCCAGCGCTTCCACCAAGCTAGCTGGTCGGCCAGTCAAGTCTTTGATCTCTCGAATAGCTTTGAGGGCAACGGTAGGGCGATCAGGCATAAAGATCCTTATTATCCGGACGACGGAGTGCCGCGGGCGACTCTGGCTGGTCTAGGGGGAAGCCCATATCATCGAGATTGACGATGTAAGTAAGCTTGGAAATACGTCGTAGGGTCGAGCTTGGGAGACTTGAAGAGAGTGTCTCCATGGTGAGGCATGGGAAGTTCTTGTCGACCCTCACAATAGTTGGCGAAGTTCGCAGACAGTATCTTGCCAAATATCGAGGATCGTCTTCATGGCGATATCCGATGGTTGCCAGCTTGTCGTTGAATTTCTTAAGAGACACTGGGTGATCAGCCAGGTCTAAGCGAATTCTCTTGACCGCCTCCCCTAGGCTCGTACCCGGTCCCTCACCCGCTGGCTTCAGTTGGATGGAGACCACGGAAAGCGAGCGCTGCTGATTAGTGGTCAACTGATCCAAGCTGCTAATCGTGTGGTCGCGCGAGTGTGACAAAGTCGTCTTCACCTCGATATCGTCGGTCGACAATCGGAAGTCATGTTGTTCACGGGCCGGACCAGTCCAAGAGTCAATCGCCGTGGCGCCAAGGTTTCCCAAGACTCGCCATAGAACGAAGAGCTCGCCGAGAAGGCCGATTACCTGATTTCTGTCCAAGTGATCTGGTACACGAAGAAGCGCTTCCCAAGCGGCAAGTTCGCTCGCGACGACCTCTGGGAAAGAATCCTGGGAGATCTCTGCGCGATGAACAATTCCACAAAGGAAGTAATAGACCTCTCGGAAGAGTGGGGGGAATTGTGATCCAATTTGGTAGTAACGGACGTCTCCGATTCGTCGGGTCGACGTCTCTATGACACTGGTCGCGGATACCGTGGAAGGTGCCTTTCCGTCTGCAGGGTAGAGTAGCCACAGTGCGCCATGTTCGGGTTCAGTGATCAGGCTAACCTCTCTCGATGTCTTTAGCCCAAACCTACGTGGAGCTTCCGTTGCCAAAGCTGTTTCAATTTCATCAAATGAAGGCAGTTGATAGCCATCTATGCCTGACATTTCAACGCCTCAAGAAGAATTCCATTAAGCATATCAACACGATCCCTCAGCCTCTTCGACATCCGACCGGCTGCAGGCAGATCCCTTAATGAGAAAAAGAGCATGATCTTGAATAGGGGAGCGTCGGCTGAGGTGTTCTTCCCGCCGGTGATTGCGTTTCGGAAGACTGAGTTTAGAATTAGTGCCTGTTCGGTGGGCTCGTATCGGAAGACGAGGTCGGGATCCATTCTTTCCCACCTAAAGTCGATAGGATGCGTTGAGGCGCTCTCCGAGCTGCCCGCAAGCAAGCGAGCGACTCTCTTTGCTAGCCCGCTGGGAATTCCCGATTTTGGATAGAAGACAACTTCCTCTGCTTCTGGTGCGTTCCGATAAACGTCCTGGGCGGCTTTAAGGTACTCAGGAAATGTTGTGTTCCCCGCCTTGGATGCCCGGACGGCATCAATGAACTCCGCCGGCACATTAAAGTCGTTCTTTTGTACTGAAAGGCGAAAAGTCGAATCGAGTTCCGGGGGCATCTCAATTAGCACGCGTGCCAAAGATGAGTGCGGCTCAGAGTCCGACTGGAGGTTGTGCCAGCCTCCAGCCTTGATAAGGCGATTATTCCTATAAAAATAGAATCCTTGGCGTTCAGCGACCTTGCCCGTCCCAAGTTTGTAGTTGGGATCCTTGGACTTCGGCGGCCAAATATGCGCAACGGCTTTGACGTTCTTCGTTCCCACCTGCAACTCGAAAGTCGCCGGATAACCTTTCCTGCCTGACTTTGGGTGTTTGAACGGATCGAGGGGCTCCACATGAAACTGGGTGTCTGGCAGGTTTCCCAAACCGTTTGTTACGTCAATAACAATTCGCAGTTGCCCGGAGTCCAAGAAGCGGTGAAATCGTATGCCGAGGTCAACCTTCAGTTCTACGATCGTTTTCTGCAGATTCTTGCTGAAATCGCTCATGGCAGACTGGAGCGAGTCAAGCTTATCGAGGACTACTGCGGTCCCAGAGGTCGCTAGTTCGGCGGGCTGCCAGTCGAGATCCAAGATCCTGCCGGCTTGATCCGGATCGAGTTCCTCGAGGCGCCAGTCGTCCTTGATCGATTCAATGGTCCAACGTCGCCCAGAGCTTTTCTGCGCCTTTCGGCTCAGTACCGAGAGTGCTTTGCATTGACTGAAGGCAGCGGCTTTCAGTCCAATTCCGTACTTTCCGAGGTCCTCTTCTTTATGATGCTGTCTCACGCCATACTGCATCGCGGCGTGCAGCTCATCGGGAAGCATCCCATGTCCATCGTCGATGATAATAATTTGATTAATTCTATCGCTGCCGCAGACGAATCTAATTACAACTGCCTTTGCTCTAGCGTCTAGGGAGTTGTCAATTATGTCTGAGAGGGCTTCTTCCAGCGAGTAGCCGATTCGACTCATGAAAGCTGCCGTTCCTTCCGGATCTGGCGCAAGCCTCTTGCTGGCAACTGAGTCAGGCAGAGTAAGGGACACATGGTTCTCCATAGGACAAGCGGCTCCTTGCAGTAAGACGGTACTTATATCAATTGCGGCGCCAAAACTCCCGTAGGATACCGCCTCGTAAGGCGGCACGCGATGGGCCTGAGTTTGGCCTAGTTTTTGCATCGCCGTGCCGGTCAAGTTGCCATTCGGATGCTTAGAGGGTGCGCGCACTTCGACTGTATCGATTCATTACCGAAGTGGTTTCGGTCCGAATATCTTCTGTTCGCATCATCTGCGCGGGGAGTGCTGTCCGAATTCATCGAGGTCCAGCAGTCGATCGTCAGGCTGGGCGCCTAGTCGCGATTTGGACCGCTCTGCGCGTTAACGCGCAGAGCGAAGCGTGTTTGATTATGGGCGTTGTCCAAAATGCCGGTTCGAGGAGCGGCGGAAAGCGAGCCTCCTCAGCAGCGAGCCCGCTCATGCTCATCCTCTAGGCTCGCTTATTGATTGACGCTATAGCGGTGAATAAGTTCTCGTACCGTAGCCGCCAAACGTTGCCAGTCGCTTAGTAGCACGCGGGCGTGACTCGTCGGCCCTACGCGTGAATCTACTCCTTTCACTGCACATTCCCCGCGAATCGCACTTCGTAGACGCAGTTGTCCGCAGCCGCACCACCTGCAACGTAAGTCAGCAGATCGGCATAGCAGACCGTGCCACCATCGGACAAGGTGCGGCGGTACTGTTGCAGGCGCCCTCTCTGGAAGGCGCGTTCGCCGCCGCGCGTGTATCCGCTTTCTGCCAGCGCTTGTCCTGCCGCCGCGGAAGACTGGAAGCAGGGCGCGTTCGGGTCATCCGTGAGCGGCTTGTCGCCCGGTCTGAAGACGGAGATGCCGTGATAGGGAACCTTCATGCCGCCCGCCAGACCGCCATAACTAGCGTGGAACGCATAGCCAACGGCCATCGGCTGATTCCCGACCTCTCCACCAAAACGCCCTGGTTCGAACGGCGTTAGCGTGACCTCCATTCCCTTTGAAAACGCATCTTCCGACGCATCTGCGGTTTCACGCAGGGAGGCGGCATAGGCGATCATGCGGTCTTGCAGTGCACCTGCATCCAGTGGCTCCCCCGGCGCTGGCCCTTCAACCGGCCGTTTGTCTGCACCGCTGGCTCTCGTATCAGCCGCGGGCGCGCACGCGGTGAGCGCTGCGATCAGGGCCGTGATCCCGAATCGTCCAGCGTCCATCAGCGCGTCCCTTGCGGTGGTCGCCATAACTATAGGCGGCGCGCATCAAGTGATTCCAGTGCAGGCGGGCTAGGGAAACCTCCTCATACCTGGGACCGCTGAATCAGCGCCCTAGCCACCCCATCCAAACGTTCCCAGTCCACCAGCAGCACCCGTGCATACGCCAATTCCACGGCAATCCCTCGCTCCACATCCAACATCAAATGCCGGCACATCGCCACTCGATCCCCACTAGACCGCACAAGCTTCCCACCCTCCATCAGCACCCCATCCGGCATGTACTCTCAAGGGTCACAACTGATGAACGTCCTCACCCGTCCATCCCCATCCCGCACCACATACCAATCCTGCGCCACCTCCCACGTATCCCGGGATACCCACGACCGATCCACCGCATAAGGCGTCAGCCCCCAACGCGGCGGCAGCGCCACGCGCTCGCCCAGATCCCGTACCAGATAGTCCGCAGCCCCCGAGCCACCTAAATACTGCAGCTCACTCGAGACCTGCCGGTACCCATCCTCCACCGACCGCACCGGATGATCCCCCGGCGGCGCGGCATCGAAGTCCGGCCGGAACACCGCCAGCATCACGCCGCCATCGGCAAACGGCCCGATCTGGTTGTAGTAAAGATTGGCCGGGAACATGAAACGGTGCGAGCCCAGGTTGGCCTCCACCGGCTGCGCCGTGTCGGTGCGGCGCCCACGGTGCGGGGGGGGGGGGGGGGGGGGGGGCTCGAGCAGGCTGAGGATGTCCTCATCCAAAGCCGTGGATGGCGCCGCTGGCAGCCAGTACGGCCACCAGGGCGGCGCAGGCCAACCGGCGTGCCGGTGTGCGGGTCATGGCGAAACTTGATCGAAGGGATGCCGGAGCAGGGGCCTACCGCTGCCCCTACACCGCTCGCTGGCCATCACCATCAGCGACAGCACGGCTATCAGCAGCCCCTCCATCTGCCGGTCGCCCAGGCGCTGGTTCGGCGCGCCGTTCTGTCGTGTGCGCTCCTCGGCCAGGGCCATTTCGGCCACGGCGCGCAGGCCGCCTGGGGTGCAGCTGGCGTCAGCCAATTGCATGCGGACGACCAGCGTGTGCAGCACGAGATCCCAGATGCGGGGCGCACTGGTGGCGGCTAGCCGTATCAGAATGTGGCCGTACAGAGGTGCTCCAGCGTGGCCTCCCATCCCGCTGTACTCACATTCGCTATTCGAGCGCTCGTTCCTCCACAATCCGCCCACTCCAATGCGACATCAGCGGCACAACGCACGGAACCTCAGTCCACCTATCCGCAAATAGCACAATCACAAGCTGCTCCAACGAGTTGTCCACCAGCATCACGGGCTTGCCGCCGCAACTGACCTCGAAGTACCTCTCTCCCGCGTACCGCGCGTCCTGCACCACGCACTCGCGCACAAGTCGAACGGCCTCCTCGCGCATGATCGCGAACTCAGCGTCGGACACCTTCCGAAACGTCCGCAGTTCCAAGCCAGCCTTGGGTACATGCCGGCTGGCGATCGCCGCAGACAGCGCCGCAAGCAGGACGGCGCCATAGATCACAGGTCTCATTGGACGCCCTGAAGATAGGGGATGGACTAGAAAGAGAACGGTCGGCTAGGAAAAACGCGGGGAGAGTCAGCAGCCGCACGACAGATGGCTAAGTCCAACTGGGCTACTCCCGCACCTGCAACCGCTCAGCCACCTGCGCAGTCAACGCCACGCACGCCATCTTCAACCCTTCCATCACCCGGTCCCCCAGGTACTCCTCGGGCGCGCCGTTCTGCCGAGTCCGCTCCGCAGCCAACATCAGCTCCGCCACTACTCGCAGCCCGGCCAGCGCGCAATCCGCATCCGCAAGCTGAAGGCAGCGTCCAGGCAGTTGATGCCCCTCCGGCCAAGGCTGGCCATCCGCAGCCGCACCGGTTCCGATGCGGCGCAGCGTGGCGACGAAGGTGTTGGGATCGACGGACGGCCTGCGCTCGGCTTCGGCGTTGTCCGGATCGTACTGCGCGTGCAGGGAACGGAAGTCCGATGTATTCATGGCAATGCTCCGTACAGGGACAGATAGCAGCGCCACCAATAATGGCGGCGGACGGTGCGTGGCTCGAAAACCGGTGAGTGTCAGACCGGCGGGTCCGAAGACCCCCACGCACCGCCCGCCATGGAACGCGAACGGATTGCCAGCCGGCGCCACACAAAAGTGACGCCGGCTGGCAAGCGCATACATCTGACACTCAGGCGGGTTTTCGAGTCCCGCGCCACCCTTTTTCGGTGGCACGCCAAGAGATACCCGCGTAGTGGCCAAATGCCAAGAAGCTGCAGAACTAACGATTGCCAGTCCTGACGCTTTCGGGATTGTCGCACACGGTGTTAAGCCGGCAAGCGATTGCGCCGCAACGGTCTTGAAGAGCTTGGCGCTATTGGCCCCAAGCGCAGGATGCCCACAGCCAGGCCCATGGTGTAGGACCAATTACGACAGATTGGAGCAGCGGTTCAGCCGGAGGACGCCTCGGCCGTGGGCGCGAAGGTCAGGCGGACGCGAACCCGCGCATGCAGCGCGACGCCCTCAACCACGATCGGTTCGAAGCGCCACTGGTCCACTGCGGTAAAGGCCGCACGATCAAGCTCGCGCAGCCCGCTGGATCGCGCCACCATCACGTTGGAAACGTTGCCCAGCTCATCCAGTTGAGCAACCAACAGCACCTCCATGGAAACCTTCAGCAAGGCATCGGACGGCGTAGCAGGGGCCGTTGAATACACAACGGCAGGCGCCTGCCGCAGCTCGAAGGTGGGGTTGTCACCGCGCTCTACGAACACTTCAATGGAAACCTGCGGGTCTGCCGCCACAGCCATGGCAGGTGTAGCGCCCAGCAGCATCAGAGCGAGGTTCAGTGCCAGGGCGGTGGTCAAACGGGGCATGCGTGGTTTCCATTCCGGTGCGCTACCAGCATAGCGGCCATCCCCTAGCATCGCTTGCCTTGAATGCCGGCGTGCCGGACTGCTTAGCGGTTCACACAGACACGCCCGGCCGTGGCCACAGCGCGTCGTCGCGCTCCAGGTCGTAGTCGCTGCCGAACGCCAGTGCCGCTTCGCGCGGAAGCAGGTCTGCGTAGCAGCCCAGCAGGTACTCATCCATGCCGGCATCGCTATGGTCGATGGCGAACAGGTGGAGGAGCTCCTTGTCGAAGGCTTCCAGCCATTCGGGGTCGATCTTGGTCATGGTCATCCTCTGTTAGGAGAGGATGGCCTGGAGCTGTCTCAAAGCGTGGGATCAGTACCCATGCGCTCTGGCGAACAGCGCCCTCAGCTGGATATGCTCCATCCGCCCATACCAGGAGTCATCGTCATGGAAGACCTGCTCAATCGATCCGCGCTGCTTCGCCAGGCGATCCTCTCCACGGTGGATCATCCGCTGGCGGATGACTCGTCCAGGTTGCTGGCCTCAATGGACGCAGCATTGCTGAGCCTTGAGCACGCAGAAGCCCTTCGCACGGCGCTGCAGGCCGGCATGGCGCCCTCTGCAATGGCATTGATGCGCTGCCAGTACGAGGCATTCACGCGGTCCATTTGGATTCTGCACTGTGCAACTGAAGAGCAGGTCGAGCTGCTGTCCCTGCCGCCGGAAGCTGGAACGAGTGAGAAAGGGTTGCCGATGCTGTCAAAGATGCTGGAAGCATTCGCACAGGTACCTCTTCTGGCCAACCTGCTGCCACACCTCGTCGAGCTGAAGGCCTATGCCTGGTCACCACTGAACTCATTCGTGCACGCAGGGGTACACGCATTGAGCCGGAGCCGCGATGGTTTCCCTACGCCCTTGGCGATCAATGTCATCCGCATGAGCAACAATATGTCGATGATGGCGGGGCAGCATCTCGCCATCCTTACCGGCATCCCGGATCTGCAGAAGGAAGTGCTCCGGCTCAACGAGACGTATGCCGGCTGTCTTCTGTTCGATGAAGAGAGACGCCGCGCCATCGAGGCGGCCTCACTGTTAGGGCAGTCGAGCTAGTTGATGGCGATTGCCTACATCGACAGCGAGGAAGCACGCTGCTGTTGCTCCTGCGTGCGCTGCATTTCTGCCGCCTGCTCGTGCGCTTGGCGCTGCCCGATTGCTTCCACCTTGCTCAGACTCTCCTGTACCGGCCGCTGGGCGGCGTCCGCCGTTGCCATGTGCGTCCGCAGTGCGGCAGGGTCGGACATGTCCCCTTGAACCACGAAGATGTTCTGTGCTGCAGGTGAATTTGCAGTTTGCCTGCTCAGCACCACATGGTCTGCGCGGGTGATGCCCGCATCCTTGGCGCTGGCCAGCAGGCTGGCCGACATGCGCTCGCTGGTTTCGTCGAAGGTGCGGCCATTGGCCTTGTCGAGGATTTCGACCTTGCTGCGGATCTGGTTCAGTAGTGTTTGATCGCTCGGGCTCAGTTCTGGTGCTGTGGGGGGCGCGTCGCCCACGGCGCGGTCTGACTTGTCCCGCAGCTTCTGCGTGAGATCAGCAGTGTTGTTCAGCTCGATTCGACCGTATCCGTCCTTGCCGAGATCGATGATGGGAAATACCTTGGCGTTGCCGAGGTCCAAACCATTGCGTTCAAGCTGGCGAGGGTCCAAGCCCAGCTCGTGAAGGTCCACCCGGATCTCCGCAGGAGGCCTGCCGCGCCATAGTCCTTCGTAGCCTTGTGCGATCGACGAAATCGGTGAGGTGCCGTAATAGTTGCGGTAATCCGAATCGCCGTTGCGGCCCAGCGTTCCCGAGCCGTCGTAAAAGCACCTTTCTACCGCGGGCGTCAGTCGTGGGCCATCCTGGTAGGGTCCCTTCGTCAGATCGTCGTAGGTTATTCCCGCAGCCAATTGAGGGGCGCGGCCGGATCGGTCGATGCAGCGCGAGGTGGAATCCTGGGCAAGCAGTCGTTCCAGTTCAGCCTCTGATGCATCAGGCGATAGATTCCTGTTGCGACTGTTGAGAGCCCGCAGGCCGCTGATCTCAGCCATCGCCTCTTCTCTGCGCCCACCATCAAGGTACTTGCGTACCGGCTCGGTCACGTCAACACGCTCGTCAAAGTTCCGGTAGGCCTGCGTCATGGCCTTGCCGTAGGCAAGGTTGAATTCAGCCAGTGCATCCCGCCGGTAGGAGGTCAGCACGCCATGCATGCCTTCGTGGCCCAGTACTTCCGTAATCAAGCCAAGGCGCGCGGTGCCGCTCCACTGCGTGAAGTTGGTGGCGCTGATGTACACAGTGCCAGGCTGGCCGTTCTGACCTGTTTCGAAGTGCCCGCCGTTATGTTCGCCATAGGAGACTCTGATTGCACCAATCTGCTTTTCACCGGCAGCGTTGCCTAGAAGGGCATGCAGATACGGAGATTCCACGATGGCCTGCCGAATAATGCTCTCGGCGCCCTTGGGGAGCCGAGGGTCTTGGGATAGTTGAGAAAGCAGCGGCTCTACGCGCGCATCCATGTCCTTCATGGCACATCTCCTGAAAACCGCACTTCATAAACGCAGGCCTCCGGCGCCGGGGTGCCTGTGGAGTAGGTCAGCAGGTCGGCGTAGAACACCGTGCTGCCATCGGAGGAAATGCGGCGATACTGCTGCAGGCGCCCTCTCTGGTAGACACGCTCGCCGCCTCGCTCATATCCGCCCGCTGCCAGGGCCTCTCCTGCAGTCGATGCAGCCCAGAAGCAGGGAGCTTGCGGGTCTTCCGTTAGCGCCTTCTTGCCGGGCCTGTAAATGGAAACACCGTGGTAGGGCGTCTTCATGCCCCGCGTAGGACTCCCGTAGCTGGCATAGAACGCGTAGCCATCTGCCATGGGCTGATCCTTGGCTTCCCCGCCAGCGCGTCCTTGTTCGAATGGTGTCAGGGTGATCTTCATGGCTCGGGAGAACTGTTCTTCCGAGGCATCAGAGGGCTCATGCAAGGAGGCCGCGTAGGCGACAAGTCGTTGCTGCAGGGCGCTTGCACTGAGCGGCTGCGCAGATGCCGGGCCGTTCGATGGGGCGCCCGCTGCTGGCTGAAGCGGTGAGCTGCTGGCAGTCGCGTCGGGCGCTGGAGTACACGCGGGGAGCGCTGCGAGCAGGGCTGACAGTCCTGCAGCTCTGAGGGCGTGAGCTGATCGCGCCGCTGTGCGGCGGCGCGCCGAGGTGAGCTGCGCGGAGAGCGGGGTAGGCAGGGCAATTGCCCCAGAGCGTCCAGCGCACATAAGCGTGTCCATTTCGATGGCCACTCCGTCATCAATGTCCATTGGGATCAGTCTACTCATGGTTCATCCTTGAAGTTCGATTGCGACTTGACCTTATAGCGGCGCATCAGCTCATGGTCGGCTCCCTTGCGTGATGCAAACGACTATAGATCGCCGGGGTTGGAAGCTCCAACGGCTGCGTTTCTTCACGGGCAACCTGCAGCCGGGTATCTCCGACGATGTGGATTGAATTCAGAACTGGCCGGCTGGCGCGGTGTATAACAGCCTGGGACTGCGTGCTGGCATGTGAGGAACGGATGCAACACCTACTGAGGCCATGGATGGTACTGCTGCCCCTGCTTATGGGCGGCTGTGGCGCCCAGGCACCCCAGATGTATGGCGATGGTTTCCCCCTCGCCAAGCTGATGGACCTTGTCCATGCAGGTGCAACGGTAGAGGCGCGTTTTGAACTGCCGCCGCCCTGGGAGAAAGACCCCAAACCTCGCACCTTCCTCATCGGCTTCCGTACCGGTGGGCCTGCCAAGCGCCCGGACATGAGACCGGGAGATGTCGACTTCCTCGAAGACGCCCGGATTCCCCTGAAAGTGCAGCTTTGGAAGCTGGATGGCAACATCGAGATGCCCATCGCGCTGCACGCCTTGAATCGCGATCTGCCCGCTGTGTGGCAGGGCAGCCGATATCAACCGGCCAAGGGCGATGTATTCGAATACAGAAATGCCGTCGGCGCGGATTCGAACAATCTCGTCAATGTAGGGAAGTACGACATGTCACTGGCCTACAGGGAGTACGAGGTGGCCCGTGCCGATTCCGGGGATCTGACGGCCGGCAAGTACCGGCTGAAGGTGACCAACCTTCAGGACAACGCGGAAGTTGCACATCTCAACATCGAGCTTCTGGTCGCCAATTACAACGTGAAATAGGTTTTTGGAAGGCTCAACAGCGGTTCGATGCTTGCTTCGATTCCTTTCACATGTCACCTCCTGAAAACCTGATCTCGTAAACACACGTTCGGAATCCGGCACTGTCATTGATGCGGTATGTCAGAAGGCTGGTGCTCATGCCTTGGTCCGCGTCGATAGGACGCCAGTAATGCCTGACTCGACCTCTCTGGAACGGCGCTTCCCCTAGGCCTTTGTAGCCAAGCCGTTCCAACGCCTGTCCCGCGCTATCCGCATCCCAATAGCAAACGTCGCCAGGAGCTTCGGTTACTGAAGGTTTCCCAAGCTGGTAGAAGACGACGGAATGCCGGGGGTAGTCACGCGGGGACTCAACAGAGAAGTATGAGGCTGCGTAATTGAAGCCTTCTGTTATCACTAGGTCTTTGGCGACGCTCCTGATGCTGACCTTCTCGTCCGGCACCAGGGATACACCGATTGCTGCGCCGAACTTCTCAGGGCTGATGTCAGATCGCGACTTGAGCGAATCGGCGTAGGCGAGGAGTCTCCTCTGAAGCTCCGACATTGAGATATCGGCGGGGCGGCTCGACGAAGCAGAGGGGCGGGTCTCGCCAGCAGGCGTGTCTGATACGGGCGCGCATGCCGAGGATAGAGTGATCAATGCCAATGGCCCGACGGCTACCCCGGCTCGGGCCAGATACGACATTAAACGCAGTCGGAGCGACCGATCCAGTGAGATAGGGGCCGGGCGCAATCGAGCCGAAGCGCCAGAGGTTGGGGTACCCATCAGCAAATCCATTGCAGCGTTCCAGCCACTATACGGCGGCATCCCAACCCACTCCACCCGCGAGCTTCCGGGGCGCTGGTACTGCACGCTGGTTCACACATTCAGCAAGCCACCGCCACTCCGGCCCAAGCTCTCCACCTGCCCGCGAACCCACCTATGCGATCATCCGGCCAGGACCGCAGTACCCAACAAGGCTGAGCAGGCATGGAGCAAGCAACACGCTACACGGTAACCCTTTTTCTGGCCGCGCCCGGCACCCCGCTGAACAGCGGTGGCAGCTCGCCGCGCGGCCACATGTATTTCCAGACCGCCGCCGGCGAGGAAGCGCACAGCTACGGCTTCGCACCGCCGCGCCTGCCGACCGATGAGGCTGCTGCCGGTGTGCAGTACGCCGAGGTCGTACACGATGATGCCGACGAGCACCGCGACCCGTACTACAGCCGCACCCTTGAGATCAGCGAGGAGCACTATGGCTGCCTGCGCGATTTCGCCGAGGAGCCGGCCGAGTTCGGCTTCGATGTCGATCGCCCGGCCACCATCAACCGCTGCAGCGATTTCGTCTGGGCCGCGCTGCACTATGCCGGCCTGCATTCGCAGCCGGCACCGCTGGACGGCGGCAGCAACCTGGGCGAGTTCGCGGTGCTGTTCAACCTGCCGGAAATCCAGTGTATTGCGGCGCCATTCCCGGCCAGCGAGCTGAATGGCGAACAGCACCACCCGATGCCCGAACGCGAGGCTGAGCTGCACCGCGAAGGCGGTCGCCCGAGCCACGAACCGCCGCCCAGCCCGATGGAAGTGGCCGGCACGCTGCTGGACCCCTCGCACCCGGACCACCGGCTGTTCGCGCAGCTGATCCAGAAGGTGGCCGAGCTGGACGCCGCACACGGACGCACCTTCGACGACACCAGCCAGCGCATCAGCGCCAGCCTGCTGGTGCTGGCCAAGCAGAACAACCTGTCGCGCGTGGACCACGTGCTGCTCAGCCGGCCTACCAAGAGCAGCCACGAGGCGGAGAGCATCTTCATCGTGCAGGGTGACCGCGATGACCCGGGGCACCGCCGCGCGAGCATCGCTACGGAAGTAGCGGCACAGGCCGATGTGGCCGATTCGCTGCGGTTGAAGGAGCAGTGATCGTGCAACTGCAGCGGGTGCTGGTGACCTTGGTTGTGCTGGGCGTGCTGGTGGCGTGCCGTGCATCATCAGCACCTGAGGTAGCGCCCACGCTTCTGACACCAGCGCAGGCTGCGGCCCGGACCGTGGTCCCGTTCACGCGCGCAGTGCAGTTGCAGAAGGCCGGGCGAATTGCTGAGGTTACTTTCGACCTGCCCGCGCCTCAAAAGCCGGCCATTCCGATCCTGAACGTCGGGCTGCGGCTGCAGGAAACCGACGCGCGCCGGCTGCTGGATGCGTCGGAGAAGATCACGCTGGGAAGGCTGCCAACGCGGCTGCGCTTGGAACGGATCGATGCCAGCACGCCTGGCCCTGTACAGCTCTGGCAGCGCACCCGCGATGGGCGTGACTCGCAGAAGATCCCGGATGATGGCGTGGTGACGGACTTGACGACCGGGAGCGTTGATATCAACAGTCTTGCCGAGGCGGGGTTGTACTCTGAAGAGGTGCTCTATCGCACGCTGCAGTTGGCGCAGGTCGGGGGAATTGCACCTGGGCGCTACGTTCTGGTGGTAGATCTTGTTGAGGATCGACCCGAGCTGGAAGGCTTGAAAGCAGAATTGATCGTTGGCTACCAATCACTAGGAAAGTAGATATGCACAAGGACGGCGCCGAGCGCTACAGCGTGACCATCCATCTGGCGGCTCCCGGTACACCCCGTTACGGACGTGACGCTGAGGGGAACAGGTTGCTGCTGGAGCCATCGTTCGCGGGGCACATGTTCTTGTCGCTGCGTCGCTCGGGCGAGCCTTTGCCGGAGAGCGTTGGTTTCACCTCGGCGGGGACGAAGGAGAACCCGAACAGGGGCAAGGTCGATGACATGGATGTATGGGTCTACGACAACCCTCGATTTGAGCGAACGATCGAGATCAGCAAGGAGCAGTACGACCGCATCCTCGAGTTCTCGGCTGATCCGAAGAAGCACGGCTTCGATATGAACTACGACTTCTTCTCCAACGCCTGTACCGATTTCGCGTGGGGTGCGCTGAACCACGCAGGCTTGCGGCCAGTGGGGCTGGCGGGGGAGATCAACAACTACGAGGGTGCCACCAAGGTTCTGGACAACATCCGCGCCGTCAACGCCATTCCTCAGCAGGTAAAGGGCAGCGAGCTGGACAAGGTGCAGTGGAACCCGATGCCGAAACAGACGTTCCGGGAGTGGATGTTCACTGAGAATGGCGAGCATCTTCGCAATAGCTCCATCGCCGCGGCCGGAACCCCCGCCGATCCATCCCACGCCGATCACACTCGCCTCAATCAGCTTCACCAGCAGGTGGCCGACCTCGGAGCCTTCGGCGCCCAGAACGGCAACGTCAGCGCCAGCCTCCTGGCACTCTCCAAGGAGCAGCAGTTCACGCGCGTAGACGATGTGCTGCTCGGCGAGCGCCGTGGCGATGCCGCCCCCAACCTCTTCATCGTGCAGGGCGATCGCAGCGACCCGGCGCATCAGCGCGCCAGTCTGCCGGCAGACGTCGCCGCGCAGACGCCGGTGGCAGCCTCGTTCGAGCGCATCGAGCAACTGGCGCAGGCACAGCCGCAGCGTGATGCCCAGCGTCAACAGGAAGAGCAGCAGCTGGCCCAGGCGCACGCCCCGCGCATGGTCTAGGCGTCCAGCGCCGAACAGCGCGTCCGCCATGCATCCGCAGGCGGACGCCACGGCCCCTACCTGCTACCATTCCCGCGCTACCCAGCCAGCCCACCCCGCGCAGACAGATGCAGGGCCGGGCCGTCGAAGAACGGCCCCGCGAGCCAGGACACCCTCCGTGCCCATTGAAGGACGCTCGCATGATCCGCAATTCCCTTTTCCGTTCGGCCGCGCTGGCCGTCGCCGTGTCGCTGAGCCTCGGTGCTCCGACCACCTTCGCCGCTGAAGCCGCCGCTGCCACCAGCCCCGCCACCGCCGTGCAGCGCCAGGCCATCGCCCAGGGCCTGTACGAGCTGGCTTACAGCCCCAAGCAGAACGCCGTGTTCGTTGCCTCGTCCGGTGGCTTCGGTGACGACGCCGGCCCGGCCCAGGTGCTGCGCCTGAACCCGACCACGCTCGCCGTGGAAACCCGCATCCCGCTGGAGCGCAAGGCGTTCGGCGTGGTGCTGGATGACGCCCACAACCGCCTGTACGTGGGCAACACCGTGGACCTGTCGGTGAGCGTGGTCGATACCGCACAGAACAAGGCCATCGGCACCGTGCAGCTGATGGAGAAGAAGACCGGCAAGGGCGGCAAGGCCGCCTACACCCACGACCTGCGCGAGCTGGTGGTCGACAGTGCCGCCAACCGCCTGTACGTGACCGGCCACAGCAGCCAGCCGGATGTGAGCAGCGTGCTGTTCGTGATCGATACCAACACCCTGAAGGTGATCAACACCATTCCGGGCCTGGGCAACGCCAAGGCGCCGGGCCTGGCGTTGGATGCCGCCAACAAGCGCGTGTACACCAGCAATCTGCTGGCCGATCTGGTGGTGGTCGGCACCGACTCCAACAAGGTGGAGGCCCAGCACAAGATCGCCGCCGAGCAGCCGATGAACATCGCGCTGGACCCGGCCGGCAAGCGCCTGTTCGTGACGGACCAGGGCTCGGAAATGCTGCGTGGCTACCAAGCCAAGAGCAGCGGGCTGGTCAGCAAGCACCCGGGCCAGCGCGTGCTGGTGCTCGACCGCAGCAATGGCAAGGAACTGGCCAGCATCCCGACCGACGCCGGTCCGCTGGGCATCCTGCTGGATGCACCGCGCAAGCGCCTGTACGTGACCAACCGCGAAGCCGGTACGGTGACCGCGTACAACAGCGACAGCTACCAGAAGGTGGCCACCTACGCTGTGCCGACGCACCCGAACAGCCTGGCGCTGGATGCGAAGAACAACGTGCTGTACGTGAGCATCAAGAACGGCGAGAAGGATGCCAAGGGCTCGGACGAGAGCGTGGCGCGTATCCAGCTGTAAGGGATGGTGCCGGGTCATGCCCGGCAGCTGGCTGCTGGAAAGGGGCAGGGCTTTTTGCCCTGCCTTTTTCTTTGCCCGGTTGCGGCCCCCACCGCCAACCCGCTAGGGTTGAAACCCATGGCAGGGAGCCAAAGGGTCTGAACATGCTGGGTATCCACCGCTGGCTGCGCGTCGGCCTGTTGATCATCTTGAGCACCGTGCTGGGTGCCTGTTCCAGCCGCATCCCGGAGCCACCCGAACCACTGGAACTGACGCAGCCGATTACGTTGGATCGGCCCGGCCAGGAGATGCGGTTCGAGTTCGAGACGAATGCGCGCAATTTCGATCCAGGCCGCACCTATGCGCTGGAGCTTGAGGTGCAGCGGCAAGGCGGGCGCGAGAACGGCGAACCGGACATGCGCAGGTTGAATCTTCCCTTTGAGGTGTCACTGCAGCGATGGGGCGCAGGTGCCTGGCAGGACGTTCCCACCCATGACAGCTACCAGGCACTCGCGCTCAACGCTGGGAAGCCGCTTCCTGCATGGCACGCATCCAATGCCTGGCGCTATGCAGCGTTGAGCGCGGGCAGCGGTGGCCAGTATCGATGGAGCATCGTTGCCCTGCCGTTGGATCTTGATGCCCGTTACCGGCTGGATGTGCGCACGGTTCAGCCCAGCGCCGAGTTGAAGCACTATTCGGCTCGTTTGAAGGTCCACGCCGCCCGCCCGGTTGGAAAGTAGTCAGCACCTCACCCTCGGAAGGAACTGAAGGAGCCACCTTATGGATAAGCCGCGCTATACCGTAGAGATCGTCATCGCCGCACCTGGCACGCCTCTGATGGACCCGAAGACCGGTCGACAGGAGGTCCTTGACGGTGTTCCGCAGACATCCTCTCCAGGTCATATGTTCTATGTCCTGCATGCATCAGGCCAGCCCGCGAAGAGTTTCGGGTTCGCGCCCAAGGTACACGGAAGCATCAACGGGCCCGGTGACATCATGCCGGATGACGCAGATGTCTATAAAGACCCACGCTACACCCGCACCCTCGAGATAAGCGAAGAGCAATACAAGAAGCTTGAGGCCTTCGGCTCGGACCCGGAGAAATTCGGCTTCAGCAAGCACTACGAGGACGTGCGCCACAACTGCGTGGACTTCACCTGGGAGGCGCTGAACCACGCTGGCATCGAGCGGAAAAGAAGCATCGACGTGAATGCTTTTGGAGGTCCCGCAGGGCAGCTCTTTCCGGATGTCCGCATTCCCCTGGACAGCAAGGGCGCGGGCAAGGACGGTTTTCGCCCGCTGCGCAACATCCACGGCGTGGACAGCATCGAGCCGCCGTTCCCGAACAGCGATCTCAATCGTACGAAGACCAATCCGATGCCCGAGCGCACGTGGAAGCATCGCTTGCTGAGCGAGAACGACGACATCGGTGAGCGCAGCGGTGAGCGGTTGGCCAACGACGCACGTGTGCCGGGTGACACATTGCATCCGCTGGACCAGCGGGTGCGTGCGGCGCTGGGGGAAGCGGCCGAGCGCCAAGGGTTGCCGCCGGGACAGCAGCCCGAGCTGTTGGCGGGCCACCTGACGCGATTGGCGGTGCAGGGTGGCTACACCGAACGCGATACCTTGCAGGTGGCCTTCAGCAGTGGCAGTGCGGTGGATTCCCCGGGCTATGTCTTCCTGCAGCGCACGGGCGACACCGCCTCACCGGACCCTGCAGCGAACCGCCAGCGTCTTTCGCTGGCCGATGCCCAGCAGGGCACGGTGGAAGAGGTGTACCAGCAAGCCAGCGTGCAGCATCAGGGCCGTGAGTCCAGCCGCGTTGCGCAGGAAGATCAGCTGCTGCAGCAGACGCAGCACGCTCAGCCCCGAATGGGCTGATACCGGCCCATGCGAAAGGCGTCGGTGGCATCGACGCCTGACGGCATTCACCCCATGCGATGCGCAGGGTTCTGCTGCTGATCCTGCGCCTGTGCATCCAGCGTCTGCTGCTCGGCCTGCACCGGCTGCTGTCCACCCAACCCGAGTTTCTGCAGTGACTGCTCGGCCGGCGTCTGCGCGGCCACGGCGGTCGGCAGCATCGCCCGCAGGTGCGCCGGGTTGGCCGGATCGCCCTGCACCACGAAGATGTTGTGCCCGGCCGGGAGGTTGGCCGTGGCGTTGCTCACCACCACGTGGTCGGCGCGTTCCAGACCCTGTTCGCGGGCTTTGACGGCCAGGCTGGCGGCCACGTTCTCGCTGGTGGCGTCGAACGCACGGCCGTGCTTCTCGTCCAGTGCGGCTACGTTCTGGCGGATCTGCTGGTGCAGGGAATCATCAGGGGTCATTGGAGGCTCCATGTGGCCGCTACCGTGTGGCCGGATGTGGCCAGTGTAAAACGGTCGCGGGCTGCGCCGGTAACCGCTTTGTTGCTAGCCTGTGGCCCGGGGCGCAGGGGATGGCGCCCGGCTGCAATGGGATGGAGGGAGAAGGTGGTGCACGGGGAGACAAACCGGATACGGGGGCAGGCAGCTGCGCGGTTGCTGCTGGGCGTGGGGCTGTGGGTCTGCGCAGGTATTGCGGTGGCTGACACGCCCGTGGCGGCGGACGATCCCGCTTGCCCTTCGCAGGACTTCACCCATTTCCTGCAACGCTTCGCCGACCCGGCCGATGACCGGGTGCGCCTGCGCTATACCTCGGACCCACTGGAGTACGAGGTGCCGACGCATACCGTGCGCGATGACCAGGAGGGGCTGGCGCCCACGCACGTCGTGCTGGAGCAGGGTGCCGCGCGGTTGAAACGTTTCAGCTACCGCTACCTGGCCGCGTTCAATCTGTTCGTGCCCTCGCCGGTCAGCCGCGATCCGGCCGCGCTGGAGCACATGCGCGCCGGCACCTACAACGCGCCCACACGCATCGAACCGATCGATGGCAACGGGCAGCGCGTGACCTTCGGCAGCGACGCCGAGCGCGATACCTACACCTTCGCGCGCCGCTACGGCTGCTGGATGCTGACGCGCGCCAGCAACCTGCGCGACTGAGCGGGCGCTGCGGTGGTGATATTTATTTGTCTGCCGGGTGGTGGTCGTAACTGATCACCCGCTCGGCCTGCCATTGACCGTTCACGCGGCGCCAGACCTGGATGAAACGGGCCTGGCCGGTCCAGCGTTCAACGCCATCGGCGCCGCGCTCATGGAAGCGGTGATCGCCCATTTCCAGGGCGCGATCGTCCTGCAGCGGAAAGACCTGCAGTGAGCTCTCCACCAGCTCGCGCCGCAGGTGCCAGCCTCCCTTGCGCGCGTTGTCGCACAGGGTGGCCACGCTGCGGCGGAAGTCCTCGCGGCTGTTGGCGGACTTGCCGTCCTTGTCATGGAAGAACTCCATGTCTTCGGTGGTCATCGCGGCGGCTCTGTCGGCATCGCAGGCATCGAAGGCCACGGCGAACAGCTGCGTGTCGGCCGCGCGGATCTGCTCGCGCAGGGTGTCGCTGGTGGGGGAGGTGCCGGCGGCGGCGAGCAGGGGCAGGGCGAGCAGCATGGCGTGGCTCCATTGAGGACCGGCGCAGACTGGCATGGACGATGGCGCACGGTAAGCGGGGCATGACGAAACCGGGGTAGGGCTCGACCAATGCCGTGCTGGCGGGTGCGAACCGATGTGCCGGCTGGCCGGTGCCCGTGTACGCGATGTCATGGCCTGAGCCGGATCCATCACGGGCGGCTCCGGTGCGATTGCCTAGGCTGGGTTCCTCTTTCCCCCGGGAGTTCCCATGGCTACCTCCTCCGTCCGACTGCACATTGAAGATACCGGCGGCACCGGCCGCCCGGTCATCCTGATCCATGGCTGGCCGCTGTCTGCCGAATCCTGGAAGGCGCAGGTGCCGCTGCTGCGCGATGCCGGTTACCGGGTGATCAGTTACGACCGTCGCGGCTTCGGGCGCTCGGACAAGCCCGCCGATGGCTACGAGTACGACACCTTGGCCGCTGACCTGGCCGGCCTGATCGACGAACGCGACCTGCGCGATGTCACCCTGGTCGGCTTTTCGATGGGCGGTGGCGAAGTGGCGCGCTACATCGCCAACCATGGTGAAGACCGCCTGCACAGCGTGGTGTTCGCTGCGGCCGTGCCGCCGTACCTGTTGAAGGGCGCGGACAATCCCGAAGGGCCGCTGACCCAGGAAAAGGCGGATGAGATGCGCCAGGGGCTGGAGAAGGACCGGGAGTCGTTCTTCGACGGCTTTACCCGCGATTTCTTCAGTGTCGACGGCAAGCTGATGGTCACCGAGGACGAGCGCCAGGCCGCCATCGCGCTCGCCCATCAATCTGACCAGACCGCTGCGCTGGGGTGCATGAAGGCGTTCGCCACCACCGATTTCCGCGCGGACCTGAAGAAAGTGACCGTACCGACGCTGGTGCTGCACGGCGACAGCGATGCGACGGTGCCGTTCGAAGGTTCAGGCAAGCGCACGCACGCGGCCATCGCCGGCAGCGAGGTGGTGGTGCTGAAGAATGCGCCACATGGCTGCAATACCAGCCACGCCGATGATTTCAATCTGGCGTTGCTGGAATTCCTGAAGAAGTAACACCGACTACGGCATCATCCGCACATGCCCACTGCCCGCACGCCGCCCTGGAAGAAGCCCAACCCGAAGGGCCAGAAGACGCAGCCGCTGACGGAAGCGCAGAAGGCGGCGGCGCGGCAGCGGGCAGAGGAGAACGGACGCCGTTACCCGAACCTGGTGGACAACATGTGGGCGGCGAAACTGCCGCGCGGTTGAAGCCTTACTGGCCGCTGCGCCCCGGCCACGGCTGCCAACCCCATTCCCGCCATGGCGCGACGGTGCGCGGCTGTATCGTCAGCGTAACGTTGGACGATGCGCTGCACTGGTGCAGGGCATCGCGCAGCATGGCCGCATCCACCGGCTGCGCCGTGGCCACCTGCAGCAGCGTTCCCCGGTGCCGCACCTGCACCGGCAGTACCCCGTGTACCTCGACCGGATTGCCGGTGCGGGTTCTGCGGTAGCGCATGGTGATGGGGCGGACAGTGCGATGCAGCACGGGGGCGCAGGCATCCAGCAACTGCAGCTGCCGCTGCATGGGCGCGCGGACCTCAATGATAGTGGAGGGATATCCCAAGGTGCTCTCGACCAGCACCTGGAAGCGGGGGCCATCGGGCATCAGGTAGACGGTCAGGCCTACCGTGCCGATGAACGCCATTGCTGCGAGCAGGACCCAGCTGCGCGGCACCTTGGGTGGCAGGGTGAAGTGCTGCAGGCGCGGCCTGCGCCGACGCATGCGGCGATAGCGTCGCTGTGCAGCGGGGTTGGGCAGCAGGCTCTCATCCGGCAGTGCAATCACGTGTGGCGGAAGGCGGGCCAGCCGCGCATTGATCACGCGTGCGCCAAGCATCGCAACCAACCCGCCAAGCAGAACCGGCAGCAGGGTACGCACGAGCAGATACAGCCCTACCATCGCCAGCTCTCCTGAAGGAGTGGACATGATCGCGCATCCTCCAGGGTCGTGTCGCATCTGCCAGCCGACAGCGGCCGTTGGCTTGGCTAGCATGCGCGTCACTCGCTGGGACTACGTCGATGACCGCCTTCACTGCCCGCCTCGGACGCTTCTTTGGCGCCGGCCTGATGTTGTTGCTGCTGCAGGTGCTGGCGCTGCTGTCGGTGGGCTTGGCCGCAGGTCATTTCCATCAGCGCGTGGCCCTGCTGCTGGAGCCCCTGTCTTTGGCCTGTGGCGGCGCCGATCCTGCTGCCCGGATGCTGGTTGCCGAGCAGCTGTTGGCACGTGCCGGCGCGCTGGACGACTGGCAGCCGCTGTGCTGGCTGCCGATGGCAACGCTGGTGCTGGCCCTGCTGGGTACGCTGCTGGTCTGCGTGCACTGGCTGCGCCATGTGGATGCACCGCTGCGCCGCAGCGCTTGGGGCCTGCTTGCCCTGCATGCGACGGCGCTGCTGCTGGCGAGCGTGATGCTTCGACTGTATGAGCATGTCTGGGCGGGCATCACCACTGCGCTGCCTGCAGCATGCATGACGGACCTGACACCAGACGGACATGCGCTCCCGTCCTCGATACGGCGATGGCTGTTGCAGATCTTCGCCAGGGCCGACCTGATGCCGCCGCACGCACCTGATGCGCTGGCCATCATCCTGTGCGGACTGCTGATAGCTGCGATGGTGGTTGGCCTGTGGCTGTGGCGCACTACCTCGCAGCTGCGATACAACAGGGTACAGACGCGACAGACTGTGTAGCGCGTCCTGCGGAAGGCCGCAATCGTGCTGCATCAGGTCAGAACACTGTCTGCGTGTTGATGTTCAACGAGAACGAAACTGCGATACCAGGAGCAGGAATGATTCAAACGCTTTGGAAATGGGCACGCAGAACCGGCGTGGCCAAGTATTTGCTTCTGCTGGCGTTTCCGATGTTCGGGCGGCCGCTGCACTTTGTAGCAGGAGAAAGCCGCAGGAGCTATGCATCGGCGCGGTTCGGTACAGTCGCGCTGCCCCTTGCGGCAGCAGGCATCTGGGTCTATGCCATGATCCTGTTCTTTGATGGCGTTGCCACTGAACTGGTTCCACGACTGAATGAGACACTTGGCGAGATGGCAGCCTATCGCCGCATGAACCTTCTCAACAGCTTGGTGAGGTGGGAAACGGCACTGCTGATCCTGGTGATGGTGGTCGTTTCTTCCTACATCCGTCACGGCTATTACCTTCTGGCGCGGAGCGTGGTTGCGCGATTTTCGGTGCCGGGGCCGGTCATTCCCAGGAAGTACTTTCTCGTTTCCACGTCGTCAACGGCGCTCCTGTATGGCATTGCAGGAGTGCTGTTCGGCTTGGTCCAGCGCTATGGTGTTGAACACCGCGCACTCATCGAGAGCGTTGTGGTATCGCCGTGGTTTGCTGCGCTATTGGCTGTTTTTGGAATCGCCAATTTTGTCGGCTGGCGCAATAGAAGAGCGGCACACGTTGAGCTTTATGGGTCACCGCTTGCGTCGACGTGCGTTGATCTTGCGGTCATTCCGCTGTTGATTGTCCCGCTGATATTCATGATGCTTGTGATGTGAGGGCGAATCTGGAGGCGGGGCTGGGACGATCTCCAGAAGCTGGGTTAGAGTCGCGGACACCTTCTCTCCCAAGGCCGACCTGATGCGTTCATCGCTGCATGCACTGACCTTGCTGCTGCTGTCCCTGACTGTCCACGCTGCCGAAGTCGATCGGCGCATCGCGGTGACCATCGACGATCTGCCGTGGGCGCGCCTGGATGAGATCGTGCCGGCTGATCTGCAGGCACGCCATGCCGCACTGATGGCGCAGCTGCGCCAGGCCGATGTGCCGGTGGTGGGCTTCGTCAACGAGAACAAGCTGGAAGTGGATGGCCAGGTGCAGCCGGCGCGCGTGCAGATGCTGCGCGATTGGCTGGATGCCGGCTACGAACTCGGCAACCACACCTGGTCGCACATGGACCTCAACGCCAAAGGCGTAGCGGCATTCCAGCAGGACTTCCTGCGCGGCGAGCAGGTGCTGCGCCCGCTGCTGGCCGAGCGTGGGCAGACGCCGCAATGGATGCGCCACCCTTACCTGCGTGCGGGCCGTACGCCGGAAGACCGCGTGGCGATGGACGTGTTCTTCAAGCAGCACGGCTACCGCGTTGCGCCGGTGACGGTCGACAACGGTGAGTGGGTATGGGCCTTCGCCTATGCCAACGTGATGAACGAGCAGCCCGATTCACCGCAGCGCGAGGCGACGCTGGCGAGCCTGCGCAAGGGCTATGTGCCTTACATGCTGAACAAGGTGGATTACTACGAGCAGCAGTCACAGGCGCTGCTGGGGTATGCGGTGTCGCAGGTGTGGCTGATGCATGCCAACGAGCTCAACGCGGCAACGTTCGCCGAGCTGGTGGCGGCCACCAAGCGCCGTGGCTATCGCTTCGTGTCGCTGGAAGAAGCCGTGCGCGACCCCGCCTACGCGCGCGGCGCCGAGGGCTACAGTGGTCGCTATGGGCCGAGCTGGCTGCACCGCTGGGCGATGGCCGAGAACAAGCCCAAGGCGTTCTACGCCGGCGAGCCGGAAGTACCGAAGTGGGTGATGAAGCTGGCCAAGGTGGAAGGCGAGTGAGCCTCAGCGCTTGACGGCCAGCACGCCATCGAGCGCCAGCTCGGCCTTGAAGCCGGCCTTTTCCAGGCGCTTGGCCACTTCGCGTGGCACGTCGCGGCCGCTGGTCAGCTTGTTCGGCGCGCCGGTGTAGTGGAACAGGCGGCCACCCTTGCGGATGACGCGGGCGAGATGGTCGTAGAACACCTGCGAGTACAGTTCGCCGGCAATGCCGAAGCGCGGCGGATCGTGCAGGATCGCATCGACGCTGTTGCTGGCGACCTGTTCGATCTGCTGCGAGACGTCGCCGTGGCTGAAGTGCAGGCGGCCGCCCGCGACGGCTGAGTCAGGATCGGGCGACCACGGATTGAGCGTGCGCAGCCACATCACGTCGGCGTTCTTTTCGAACGAGCGGATCTGGCCGACGCCGGCCTCCAGTGCGCAGGCGGCGAAGTAGCCAAGCCCACCGCAGGTATCGAGGAGGCTTTTGCCCGCCGGGGCGACCAGCTCGACCTTGCGGCGCGCGTCCTCGAACGGCGACAGCTTGGAGGTCGGCAGCATCTTGATGCCGTCGATCTCGAAGGTCGGTGCGCCCCACTCGGTCGGCACCAGCTTGATCAGCGAGCCGCTGAAGCGGGAGATGGAGCAGAACTCCTCGCCATCCCAGTAGTACAGCGTGCGGTCCTTCAGCTTGCCCGGCCACGGATAGTGCTGGCCGCGGAAGGTGAAACCCTCGGCATCCAGCTGTACCGCCTCTTCGCTGCGGCCCAGATCGAGCGAGCCCGGCCACTCGGTGGCGCCCTTGTCGTGGGCACGGCGCAGGATGTCAGCGCTGTCGCGGGTCAGCAGGGGGCCGGAGTAGTGGGGCACGGTGGGTAGCGGGAGGATTCGGGGGAGGGCATGGTACCGCAGGCGCCGTGCAGCCGAGCCGGGCAGGGGCGCGGCGCTACAGCGGGCCGCTGCAGCTGAATCCGTGAATGGTTCCCTCTCCCGAGATGAGGCCGACGCCTTGCGAGGGCTGCATTCCCCGCAGCGCGCACGAACGGCGATGGACTTCCTGGGTGGCGGCTGGTTGCCGGTCGAAGTCGTAGCGCATGCTGCCGTCTTCCTGCAGCAGCCAGTGCACGGTTACGCGTTCGGCGCGTTGCCCTTCGATCTCCCAGTCGAAGGTACGCATCACCACGATCTCGCCATCAGCGGTCTCACGCACCTCGTCGTAAGCACCCTGGGTCTTTGCAACGATTGCGGCCAGCAGGAGAAGAACGGTCATCGGAATTCCTCCTCGAAACCGGCAGCGTGTGCCAGCGGCATCGCTGAGGCCATGGGAAGAATTGCAATGTGGCCGCTACTGGCACTTCACCGCATACACCGGTCCGGCGCCGATCAGCAGCAGCGCCATGTAGTCGCTGTCGCGTGCCCGGGCCTTCAGCGTGGCGCCGTCCTTGACGCGGAAGATGCCGAAGCCGCCGGCCATCCGGATCAGCGCGCTGTCGATCTCGTCGGCGTCATCGCGGAAGTACTGCTGGATGTCGCTGCGGCTGGCTTTGTACAGCGCATTGGGTTCGCGCTGCCAGTGGCCATCGCGTTCGAACGAGACGAAGTACTGGCTTGCTTCCTTTTCGATGCGGAACTCGGCGGACTTGCGCGGACTGGTGGCGAAGCAGCCGAGCATCGGGTCGGAGGAGAACGGCAGCTGGGTGTCGCCGGAACAGGCCACCAGCAGCAGGAGGGCACCGGGCAGCAGCAGGCGGAGCGTGCGCATGGGATGTCCCGACGGGGCAGGTGCGGCCAGTGTAGGCAGCACGCAGCCGTGGCCGGTACAGATTTTCGGCAAGAACCGTCGCCCTGCTGGCGTCACGCGCTGCGGTGGATCTCCACGGTGACATGCACCAGTTCCTCGTGGATCGCCAGCGCCTGGCGCACGGTATCCGGATCCAGCGTGGCATCACTGGTGACCACGCTGGCGGCGACGGCGTACTTGCCGCGCCCCACCTGCCACACGTGCAGGTCGGCCAGGCGTGCCGGCCACGGACCCTGCTCGATCACTTCGCGTACCTCGGCCACCACCGGCGCATCCATCTGCGCGTCGAGCAGGATGCGGCCGCTGTCGCGCAGCAGGCCGATTGCCCAGACGGTGACCAGCACCGCGCCGACCAGGCCCATCACCGGATCCAGCCAGGTCAGGCCGAGCAGCTTGCCGCCCAGCAGGGCGACGATGGCCAGCACCGAGGTGGCGGCGTCGGCCAGCACGTGCACGTAGGCCGACCGCAGGTTGAGGTCGTGGCCGTGGGAATGGTCGTGGCCGTGATCGTCATCGTGGTGATGACCATGATGATCGCCATGGCCGTGCCCGTGTCCATGGTGGTGGTGGGCGTGGCCGGGACTGTCATGCAGCCACCATGCGCACAGCAGGTTCACACCCAGGCCGACCGCGGCGATGGCGATGGCTTCGTTGTAGTGGATGGGCGCGGGCACCCACAGGCGTTCCAGCGATTGCACGGCCATCAGCGCGGCGACGCCGAGCAGGGCGATGGCGCTGGTATAGCCGGCCAGGATCTCGATCTTCCAGGTGCCGAAGGCGAAGCGCGGATCGTGCGCGTAGCGCCGTGCGCAGCGATAGGCGAACACCGACAGGCCCAGTGCCAGCGCGTGCGAGCTCATGTGCCAGCCGTCGGCCAGCACGGCCATGGAGTTGAACCACCAGCCACCGACGATCTCCACCAGCATCATGCTGACGGTGAGCCACATTGCGCGGCGGGTGTTGCGTTCGGCCAGCGGATTGCCGTCGTCGAAGCGGTGCTCGTGGCGACGGGCGGCGGCGAGGGCGTCCAGGTGCATGGCGGCGGTCAGGCTTGGGTTGATACCCCCATAGGGTATATGATCCCGCCATGGCCCATGTACACAGAAATCGAAAGCAGCTGCTGACCCGGGTGCGTCGCATCGGCGGGCAGGTGGCAGCGCTGGAACAGGCATTGAACACGCCCGAGGGCGAGGCAGGCGACTGCGCCGATGTGCTGGTGCAGGTGGCGGCCGTGCGTGGCGCCGCCCACAGCCTGCTGATGGAACTGCTGCACGAGCATCTGCAGGAACACGTGGTGGGCGCGGAAGACCCGGCGCAGCGGGCGGCCGAAGCCGAGGTACTGGTGGAACTACTGCGGCGTTACGGCAAATAGCTGGGTAGTGCCGGACGCTGGCCGGCAACCTCATGACCTGCGGAGGTAGCCTGCAGTTGCCGGCCAGCGGCCGGCACTAGCTTCTGCGGTGCCGGTGCTGCGCGTTCCACAGGTGCGTGGCGGCCAGCAGCAGGCTGCCGGTGACCGTCAGCGGGGTCTCCCAGGCGTGCGAGGGCAGTGCCAGCGCCCCGGCCATCAACAGTGCCAGGCCCATGCCCGCGCTCAGCCATGCCAGCGCAGGCAGCGGCTGGCGGCGTTCGGCGCGCCACAGGGCAAAGCCGGTCATCGGCAGCGCGATGGCGACGAAGACCAGATGCACCCACTCAGCTTCGGCCCAGACGCCGAACAGCGGCAGCGCGGCCGCCAGCAGGGGCAATGCCAGGCAATGCAGTAGGCACAGGCTGGACAGGGCGACGGCGCCGGCATCAAGCAGGGCGGCAGAGGGCGACTTCATGCGGGGAGTTCCTTGCGCGACAATTGTTATACAGTAACATTTCCATTCTGCAGCCAGCCCGCTCCGACATGAACACTGTTTCCCGCGCCGACCGCCGCCTTCCGGTCACCGTGCTTTCCGGCTTCCTTGGGGCCGGCAAGACCACCCTGCTCAACCAGATCCTGCGCAACCGCGATGGCCTGCGGGTGGCGGTGATCGTCAACGACATGAGCGAGGTCAACATCGATGCGCAGCTGGTGCGCGATGGCGGCGCAGAATTGCGTCGCACCGAAGAGACGCTGGTGGAGTTCAGCAATGGCTGCATCTGCTGCACGCTGCGCGATGATCTGCTGCAGGAGGTCAGGCGCTTGGCCGACAGCGGCCGCTACGACTACCTGCTGATCGAATCGACCGGGATCGGCGAGCCGATGCCGGTGGCGGCCACCTTCGCGGTGCGCGATGAGCACGGCTTCAGCCTGAGCGATATCGCACGGCTGGACACGATGGTGACGGTGGTGGATGGCAGCGCCTTCCTGGCCGATTTCGGTTCGACGCTGCGCTTGGCCGAACGCGGTCAGCAGGCGGGGCCGGACGATGACCGTGGCGTGGTCGACCTGCTGTGCGAGCAGATCGAGTTCGCCGATGTGATCGTGGTCAGCAAGGTGGACCAGGTGGACGACGAAGTGCTGCAGGACACGCTGGCCGTTCTGCGCGGCTTGAATCGCGACGCGAAGCTGCTGCTGTCCAGTTTCGGCGACGTGCCGCTTGCCGAGCTGCTGGATACCGGCCGCTTCGATTTCGAGCGCGCGCAGCAGGCGCCGGGTTGGGTGAAGGAGCTGCGTGGCGAGCACACGCCGGAAACCGAGGAGTACGGCATTGCCAGCTTCGTCTACCGCTCGCGGCGGCCGTTCCACCCGGCCCGCTTCGCGCGCACATTGCAGCACGGCATGCCCGGGGTGATCCGCAGCAAGGGCTGGTTCTGGCTGGCCAACCGAATGGACTGGGTGGGTGAGTTGAACAGTGTGGGCGCGGCCACCCGCACCCAGGCGGCGGGCTTCTGGTACGCGGCGCGCGAGCGGGTGCGCGCCGGCCAGGAGGACACCACGCCGCTGCTGCCGCCAACGCCGCTGCCTTACAGCGATCTGGGCTGGGCCCGGCAGCAGGCCGACTGCTGGAGCGCGCCGCTGCCGGACGTACGGGAATTCCCGGACGCGGCCGCGCACTCGGCGATGGCACGCCTGTGGCATCCGCTGTGGGGTGACCGCCGGCAGGAACTGGTGGTGATCGGCGTGCACATGGACGAGCGTGTGGTGCGGTCGGCCCTGGATGCGTGCCTGCTCAACGACACCGAGCTGCAGGCCGGGCCATTGCTGTGGCAGCAGATGCCGCAGGCGTTCCCAGTGTGGAAGCGTTGATGCGTCTGCGCCACGCGTGGATGAGAGGCTGGCAGTAGATCCACGCTAGGCGTGGATGAGAGGCTGGAAGTAGATCCACGCCATGCGTGGATGAATGCCTGCAGGAGCCGAACACGTGCTCGGCCCTACAACGCATCGCGCCACTGCCAACCTGCATCACCGACCTGCAGCACCTGCGTTGGCCGCAGGGCCTGCAGCAGGTGGGTGTCATGGCTGACCATCAGCAAGGCCCCCGGCCACGCCGCCAGCAGCTCTTCCAGCGCCTGCAGCGCAGCAAGGTCCAGCGCGTTGCCCGGCTCGTCCAGCAACAGCAGCTGCGGGGCAGGATCGGCGTACAGCACGCTGGCCAGCGCACCCTTCACCCGCTCGCCATCGCTGAGGCTGCTGGCCGGGCGCTGGACGCGTTGCGCATCCAGGCCCAGCAGGGCAAGACGCGTACGCAGTTCACCCGCATCGGCCGCGGGATTCGCAGCGCGCACGGCATCGAGAATGCTCTGCTCACCTGCAAGCCCCAGCAGTTGCTGGTCGAGCAGGGCCAGCGGCGCATGCCGCTGCACCTGACCGCTGCGTGCCGCCAGCTGCCCGGCCAGCACGCGCAGCAGCGTCGACTTGCCGCTGCCGTTGTCGCCCACGACGGCGATGCGCTGGCCGCGCCTGATCTCCAGCTGCAGCGCGGCGTTGCAGCCATGCGGCAGCACCAGATCGTGCGCCTGCAGCAGGCGGGCCTGGCCACGCTCGCTCTCGCCACTGAACAACGCCAGTTCTGGCGTCACGTGTACTGCCGCAGCGGCGGCGCGCACCTGCGCCGCGCTGGCCTGCAGGCGGTCGCTCTGGATCTGCTGCGCACGGCCGTGGCTCGCTTCGGCGCGCTGCTTCTGCCGACCGAGCAGGATCGGTGCCTGGTTGGCCTCGCGCGCTTCGCGGTTGCCACGTGCCTGCCGCTGCTGCTGGCGCTCGTTCTGTTCGCGCGCGCTGCGTTGCTGCTGCCGGTGCTGGGCACGGGCATGCTCCAGCTGCGCGGCGGCGGCCTCGCGTTCGGCGGCGCGTGTGTCGGCATAGTGCTGCCACGGTCCGCCGTAACGATGCAGGCCGTGCGCGTCCAGTTCGACGATCTGCGCCATCTGCGCAAGCAGGCCACGGTCGTGGCTGATGGCCAGCAGGCCGCCCTGCCACTGCTGCAGCTGTGCGTACAGCTGGTGGCGATGACGGGCGTCGAGATGATTGCTCGGCTCGTCGAGGATCAGCCAGTCCGCGCCGCTGGCCCACGCACCGGACAGCGCCACCTGCATCGCCTGGCCGCCACTGAGCCGGGAGGCGGGCTGCGCCGGATCAAGGTCGGCCGGCAACTGCATCGCCTGCCACTGCTGCTGCAGGCGTTCGCGCAGGTCCCAGTGGTCGCCCACGCAGGCGAAATCGGCTTCATCGATGCTGCCTGCTTCGATGCGCGCCAGTGCCGCCAGTTCGGCGCCGACGCCGGCCAGTTCACCCACCGTGCCACGTGGCGGATAGCCCGGCGTAGGCAACAGGAACACCTGGCCACTGCGGTGCACGCGGCCATCGTCGGGCGACAGCTGGCCGGCGAGCAGGCGCGCGAGCACGCTCTTGCCGGCGCCATTGGCGCCGACCAGCCCGGTGGCCACCGGTTCGAAGGAAAAGGACAGATCGGAAAACAACGGACGGCCATCGGCCAACCGATACGACACGCGATCGAGCGTGAGGGAATGCGAAGTCATGCGACCTCCATGGATGCCTGGTTCTCCCCTGCGCGCAGGGGCGGGAAGAGTCGGGCCGTCTAGTGCGAAGACGGCGGCATCACTGGCGCATTGGTCGCGAGCCTCGGTGGGGAATGAGCGTTCAGTATAGCGCCGCGAGCTGAATGGTCGCGGCCGTGGCGCGGGGTCAGGGCACCGTATCCAGCCGCGCGCCGACGAATTCGATGAACACCCGCAGCTTCGGCAGCACGTGGCGGCCGGAGGGCCACAGCAGGTGGAAGATGCCGCAGGAATGCACGTGCTCTTCAAGCACGGTGACCAGCCGGCCATCGGCCAGTGCATCGCGCACCGAATGCACCGGCACGAACGCCAGGCCCCCGTCGCGCAGCGCCAGTGCCACCCGCGCTTCGATGGTGTTGGCGACCAGGTGCACCGGCAGATCCTGTGCCGTTTCGCCTTCGGGCCAGAGGATCGGCCATGGCTCGAGCTTGCCGGTGCTGGGGAAGCGGTAGTGCAGCAGGCGGTGCTGCAGCAGGTCGCCCGGCGTGCGTGGAACGCCATGCCGTCGCAGGTACGTCGGCGATGCAACCACGCGGCGTGGGAACACACCGAGGCGGCGTGCGGTGAGGCGTGAATCGCTGGGCTCGCCAACGCGCAGCACGGCGTCGAAGCCTTCCTCGATGACATCGACCAGGCGATCGCAGAAATCCAGCTCCAGCCGGATGTCCGGGTAGGCCGCCATGAATTCGGCCATCAGCGGCAGGGTCAGGTCGCCCACCAGCGGCAGGCTGATGCGCAGGGTGCCGCTGGGGGTTGCATGTTGCTGGGCCAGTTCGGTGCGTGCGGCATCGCGTTCGTCGAGGATGCGGCGGCAGCGTGCCAGGAACAGCTGGCCCTCGGCCGTGAGGGTGATGCTGCGCGTGCTGCGGTGGAACAGGCGCACGCCGAGTGCGTGTTCAAGCCGGGCCACGCACTTGCCGGCGGCCGAGGCGGAGATGCCCTGCACGCGGCCGGTGTCGACGAAACTGCGGGTGTCCGCGGCGTGGACGAAGGTCTGCAGGTTGGCCAGGTTGTCGAGGACGGACATGGGGAAGGTCGCTGCGAAAGTGGGCAGGGTAGGGCGCGGCAGTCCGGCCCGCTGACGTGGCCCGCGCAACACTGCGGTGCGCGGGCCTGGCGGGGCGGTACGGCCCAGTGGTTCCGGGCATCATGCCGATTGCGGACCTTCCGGTCCATGATGCACGGAGCCCCGCCCCGCTTTTTGCCGGTGCCGGAGCTGCCTACCGTGGCGGGCCTCTCCCCACGGATCACCCCGATGACACTTGCCCTTCCTGTTGATACCGCACCGGCGCTGCCCGCGGTAAGCGCGCTGCTACAGGCCGTGCATCCGCAGCGCCTGGTCGGTGCGGTGGTACTGGTGCGCGAGCACGGCGTGCTGAGCCACGCCAGTGCCAGTGGCCTGGCCGACCGTGAATCGAACACGCCGATGCGCCGCGACCACCTGTTCCGGCTGGCCTCGGTGAGCAAACCGCTGCTGACCACGGTGATCCTGCGCCTGGTAGCCGAGGGGGTGCTGGACCTGGACGCGCCGGTGCAGCGCTGGTTGCCGGCGTTCCGCCCGGCACTGGCCGATGGCAGCCGCCCGCCGATCAGCCTGCGCCAGCTGCTCAGCCACAGCAGTGGGCTGGGCTACCGCTTCCTGGAAGCCGATGCTCAAGGGCCCTATGCCCAGGCGGGTGTGAGCGATGGCATGGACGCGAACCCGGTGACGCTGCAGCAGAACGTGCAGCGTATCGCGCAGGCGCCGCTGTTGTTCGCGCCGGGCAGCCAGTGGCTGTACTCGCTGGGCGTGGATGTGGCGGGCGCCGTGGCTGAAGCGGCCACCGGCGAAAGGTTGCAGGTGTTGTTCGACCGGCTGCTGGCGCAGCCGCTGGGCCTGCGCGATACCGCGTTCGCCACCGCCGAGAGCGCTCGTCTGGCCACGCCGTATGTCAGTGACACGCCGCACCCGCATCGGTTGCGGGAGGGCGAGGTGGTGCCTGCGTTCGAGGGATCGGTGGGCATCGAATACAGCGTGGCGCGGGCGACCGACTCACACCGCTATCCGTCGGCAGGCGCGGGGCTGGTGGGCAGTGCCGACGAGGTAATGGCCGTGCTGGAAGCGTTGCGCGATGTGCGCGCCTCGCAGCTGCTGCCGGACAGCGTGGTTGCACAGATGGGAACGCCACAGGTCGGCGAGCTGGGACCGGTTGATCCGCCGGGTTGGGGCTTCGGCCTCGGCTTTGCGGTGCTGCGTGATGCAGCGGCCAGCGGCACACCGCAGACCGCAGGGACATGGCGTTGGGGCGGTGCTTACGGCCACAGCTGGTTCGTGGACCCGGCGCGTGGCCTGAGCGTGGTCGCGCTGACCAACACGCTGTACGAAGGCATGCATGGCGCGTTTGTCGATGAACTGCGCGATGCGGTGTACGCCGATCTGGAGACGGTGCGATGAGCGGCCACGCAATCGATGCAGCGGCTCCGGCGGGTGAAGCAACGCGCCTGCCGTGGCGCGGGCTGCTGGCACTGGCCGGTGGTGGCTTCATCACTCTGCTGACCGAAACGCTGCCAGCGGGCGTGCTGCGGCCGATGGGCGAGAGCCTCGGCGTCAGCGATGCGGCCGCAGGTCAGCTGGTGAGCGTGTATGCACTGGGCTCGGTGCTGGCTGCGTTGCCGATGACCGCGCTGACCCAGCGCCTGCCACGTCGTCCGCTGCTGCTGGCGGCGATTGCCGGCTTCATGGTGGTCAACACCGTGACCGCGCTGAGCCACGACTACGTGCTGACCCTGGTGGCGCGCTTCTTGGCGGGTGTGGGCGCGGGCCTGCTGTGGTCGCTGGTGGCCGGCTATGCCGCGCGCATGGTGGTGCCGGAACTGCAGGGAAGGGCGATCGCGGTAGCGATGATCGGCTCGCCGCTGGCGCTTTCGCTGGGAGTGCCGGCCGGCACCTTGCTGGGCCAGCAGATCGGGTGGCGCTGGGCGTTCGCGTTGATGAGCGTGTTGGCGGTGCTGCTGCTCGGCTACGCCCGATGGGCACTGCCCGCGTTGCCGGCGGCCGGTGCAGGCCAGCGCATGTCGCTGGGTTCGGTCTGGCGCATGCCCGGCATCCGCAGCACGCTGCTGGTGATGGTGCTGTACGTGCTGGCGCACAACGTGCTGTACACCTACATCGAGCCGTTGGCAGTGCAGGCCGGCGCCGGGGCGTGGCTGGACCGGCTGCTGCTGGCATTCGGCATCGCCGCGATCGTGGGTATCGCCATCGCCGGCTGGGGCGTGGACCGCCACCTCCGCGCGCTGGTGTGGGCCAGCGTGATCGGCTTCGTGATGGCGGTGGCTTCGCTGCTGCTGTGGCCAGGCGTACCGGGCGTGCTGCTGCTGGTGACGATCCTGTGGGGCGTCGCGTTCGGTGCGGTACCCACCCTGTTCCAGACCGCCCTGGCGCGCCGCGCCGGTGCCGCCGCCGACCTGGCGCAGTCGATGCTGGTGACCGGCTGGAATCTGGCCATCGCCGCCGGCGGCGTCGGCGGCGGCCTGATGCTGCAGGCCAGCGGCGCCCAGCACCTGGCCTGGCTGCCGTTGCTGCTGCTGGTAGTGTGTGGCCTGTGGGTCTGGGCGCGGCCCAAGGCCTGGGCGTAGGCGTCGATCAAGGATGACGGGGTTGCCGGCCAGCGGCCGGCACTACCCCAGCCGAAGCTCAACAGCGTGCGCGAGCGCAGCGACCCGCTGTTGCTTTTCTCTTCTCTATTTACGTGGTGGAACGCCGCAGAGATCTGTCCCGGCCAGCCCACGAACCGCTCTTAGCGACCCACCACGAGGGGCGGCGCCGTTCGCCGGCTACTCCCCCGCCTGCTCGCGCTCGAACGGCACGCTGCGCGGATTCTGCATGTGCTCCCGCGCCGCGCCGTACTGCTGCTGGCGCTTGCGGTGGAAGGCGATGAACTCATCGCGCGGCAACGGCCGCGAGAACAGCCACCCTTGGCCGAACTGCACGTGCTGGCTGTGCAGGTAGGCCAGCTGCGCTTCGGTTTCCACACCTTCGGCCACCACCCACAGGCCCAGCTCGCGGGCCATGCCGATGATGTGCGGCGTGACCGGGCTGGTCGCGCTTTCGGTGCCGATCGCATCGACGAAGGACTTGTCGATCTTCAGTGCATCCAGTGGCAGCTGCTGCAGGTACTGCAGGCTGGAATAGCCGACGCCGAAGTCATCGATGGCCACGCTGTGGCCCGCGCGCCGCGCCGCGGCCAGCATGGTGCGGGCACGGTCGATGTCGAGGAAACCATGTTCGGTGGCCTCCAACCAGATCTGCTGCGGCAGGATGCCGCTGCCGGCCATGCGCTGCGAGATCACCTTCAGCGCCCGTCCGCTGCTGATGTCCTCGGCCGCCAGGTTGATCGCGATGTGTGCACTGCGATCCTCGGCCAGCAGCTCACGCATGTCGGCAACCACGTTCTCGATCACCAGGTCGGTGATGGCGGCGATCATTCCGGCTTCTTCGGCCAAGGGAATGAACAGGTCCGGACGCACCTGCGTGCCGTCGGGGCGCTGCCAGCGCACCAGCGCTTCGGCGCCGACGCAGATGCCGGTGTCCAGTTCGATGATGGGCTGGTAGTGCAGGTAGAGTTCGCGGCGGCGGATGGCGATGCCCAGTTCGCCGCGCATCGACAGCCGTCGTCGCGACAGCCAGATCACCAGGCCGGCACCGGCGGCGGCCATCAGCAGGCCCAAGGGCACGAACAGCCACGCCTGCTGCCGGAACGTGGCCGCCAGCGCGGTGCGCGGCGCCGTGGCGATCGCCAGCCATTCACCGCTGCGCGCGCTGGCATACAGGGTGTCGCGGTCCAGGCCTTCGCCGGGCTCACGCAGCAGGCGCTGCAGCAGCGCCTGGTCCATGCCATCCTGCTGGGTCAGCAGCCGTCCATCCGGACTTGCCAAGGCCAGCCGCACGTCCGGATCGACGATGACGTCGACGAAGCGCCGAGGGTCGACCAGCACGTCGTAGGACCCGTACATCATGGACAGCATCGGCCGCCGGCCAGCCGCCTCGGGGCGCACGTTGACGGTGATGCCGGCACCATCGCTGGTGACGTGGTCCGGCGTAGGCTGGTCCACATCCTGCTGGAACGGCCCCCACGACGTGCAGCGCAGCTTGCCGCCCTCGAAGTAGCCCATCTGGTCCGACGACGGCGTGGTCATCACCAGGGTCTGCATGCGCTGGATGTGTTCGGCCCCGCAGGGCGGCAGCACGGTGGCCTCGGCCGACTTCAATGCCGCCAGCGCTTCCTGATAGGACACTTCGGTACGGCGCAGGCTGCGCTCGGCGATGGCATGCAGCCGCTGCTGTTCGACACTTACGGCACGGTCCCAGGTGGCATAGACCATGACCGCGATCGGCACTGCCGCGGCCAGCACGGCCAGGACGGTGCCGCCGATGATGACCCGCAGTCGGCTCATGACCGGGGCTCCAGAGAGGTGTGCAGGGCTGGGCACATGGGCGGGGCCGGTCCTTGGGCGATGGCGGTATATGAACACGGCGCAGGGCTGGGCGGAATGGGACAAAGGCGGTAACGGGTCACATTGTGGTGAAAGTGACACTTGCTGACGGCCCTGGGCCGTCCGGCGCTGGCGTTGTGGCAGCGGGAGGACTAACGTCGAACGCTTCACCCGCCCCTTCCCGCGCCCATGACCGAGCCCGCCACGCCCCCCGAGCACCTGCGCCGCAGCCTGTCCAACCGCCACCTGCAACTGATCGCCATCGGCGGTGCCATCGGCACCGGCCTGTTCATGGGTTCGGGCAAGACCATCAGCCTGGCCGGCCCGTCCATCGTATTGGTCTACCTGATCATCGGCGCGATGCTGTTCTTCGTGATGCGGGCGATGGGCGAGTTGCTGCTGTCCAACCTGCAGTACAAATCCTTCATCGATTTCTCCACCGATCTGCTTGGCCCATGGGCCGGGTTCTTCTGCGGGTGGACGTACTGGTTCTGCTGGATCGTCACCGCCATCGCCGACGTGATCGCCATCGCCGCCTATGCGCAGTTCTGGTTCCCGGGACTGGAAGCGTGGAAACCGGCGCTGGCCTGCGTGATGCTGCTGCTGTCGTTGAACCTGGTGACGGTGAAGCTGTTCGGCGAAATGGAGTTCTGGTTCGCGCTGATCAAGATCGTGGCGATCTGCGCGCTGATCATCACCGGTGCTGGACTGGTGGCGTGGGGCTTCACTTCGCCCAGCGGCCACACCGCATCGCTGTCGAACCTGTGGAATGACGGCGGCATGTTCCCGATGGGCCTGGTGGGTTTCTTCGCCGGTTTCCAGATCGCGGTGTTCGCCTTCGTCGGCATCGAGCTGGTGGGCACCACCGCTGCGGAAACGGCCGACCCGGAGCGCAACCTGCCCAAGGCGATCAACTCGATCCCCGTGCGCATCATCATCTTCTACGTGCTGGCGCTGATCGCGATCATGGCGGTGACTCCATGGCGCCAGGTGGTGCCGGACAAGAGCCCGTTCGTGCAGCTGTTCGTGCTGGCCGGCATTCCCGCCGCCGCCAGCCTGATCAACTTCGTGGTGCTGACCTCGGCCACGTCCTCGGCCAACAGCGGCATCTTCTCCACCAGCCGCATGCTGTATGGCCTGGCCGAGGAAGGCCACGCGCCACGTGGCCTGTCCAAGCTCTCGCGCGCTGCAGTGCCGGCACGGGGCCTGCTGTTTTCCTGCCTGTGCCTGCTGGGCGGCACCCTGCTGATCTACCTGATCCCCAACCTGGTGACCGCCTTCACCCTGGTGACGACCCTGGCGACGGTGTTGTTCATCTTCGTCTGGTCGCTGATCCTGGTGGCCTACATGGTCTACCGCCGCCGCTACCCCGAGCGCCACGCGGCCTCGATCTTCAAGATGCCCGGCGGCGTGGCGATGTGCTGGGCCTGCCTGGTCTTCTTTGCTGCGGTACTGGTGCTGCTGAGCCTGCAGGCCGACACCCGCCAGGCGCTGATCGCCAGCCCAGCGTGGTTCGTGCTGCTGGGCGCCGGTTATTGGCTGCGGCGGAAGATGGCGAGATAGTCAGCAAGACCCTCGCCAACAGATCCAACGGCCCCGGTGAGCCCCATCCACGCATGGGGCGTGGATCTACGTGTCGACCAAGGTCGACACCCACCAGCAGCCGCGGGAGATGGCGCAGTAGTCAGCAAGACCCTCGCCAACAGATCCAACGGCCCCGGTGAGTCCCATCCACGCATGGCGTGGATCTACGTGTCGACCAAGGTCGACACCCACCAACAGCCGCATGGTCGACATCCTTCAGCCGCCGCGGGAGATGGCGCAGTAGTCAGCAAGACCCTCGCCAACAGATCGAGCGGCCTCGGCGAGTCCCATCCGCGCATGGCGTGGATCTACACGTGTCGACCAAGGTCGACACCCACCAGAAGCCGCGTGGTCGACACCCATCAACAGCCGCATGGTTGACACCCACCAACAGCCGCACAGAACACCGTTCCCAGATCGCGGAAATCTGTCGAAGGCGGGGTGGGTCCGGTTGCGGGGGTGTCCGCGGCATGGATGCCGCGGCCAAGCCCCCAGGGATGGGTTTACGGCGTCCCCCGCAACCGGACCCCCCCCGCCATCCCACGGATAGCCCGCTGTTGCTGTTGCCGTTGCCATTGCCGTTGCTGCGGCCGTTGCGTCTGCGGGTGCCGGGCGCCGCCCGGCCGAACCCCCCATTCACTCAGTGTTAGCGGCCGCAGCCGGATCATCCCGCCGCCATGTCCCTCCGTCCCGCCCTCGTCGCGCTGTTGCTGCTGTCTGGCCTGTGGCCAGGGCTGGCCGCTGCGCGCACGGTCTACCGCTGCGTGCAGGGCAACACCGTCAGCCTGGCCACCGCACCGGAGCCCGGCTCGCGCTGCACGCCGAAGGAGATCGAGGACAGCGCCGTGCAGACCCCCAACCTGTGGGGCAACATGGGCGTGTTCAGTGGCGTGCTGTACGAGCGCGAGCAGGACGGCAAGCTGGTCTATTCCACCCGCAACCTGCCCGGCTCGCGGGTGTTCCTGAAGTTCACCGTGGCCACACCGCCGGGCGAACCGGCGCATGAAGGCCTGGGCAAGGTCGGCAAGCCCCAGCTGGCCCAGCACGCAAAACAGTTCAAGGCGGCGGCCAAGGCCACCGGCGTGGACGATGCCTGGTTGCGGGCGATCGCCCACGCCGAAAGCAATTTCGACGCGCTGGCGGTGTCCAGCAAGGGCGCGCAGGGCGTGATGCAGCTGATGCCGGACACCGCGCTGGAATACGGCGTGCGCGACCCGTTCTCGCCGCAGCAGTCCATCGACGGCGGCGCCCGCTATATGCGCGCGCTGCTGCGTCGCTACAACGGCGACCGTCCGCTGGCAGCGGCGGCCTACAACGCCGGCATCGGTGCGGTGGCGCGCTACAAGGGCGTGCCACCGTATGCCGAAACCCTGGCCTACGTGGACAAGGTGATGGCCCTGTACACCCGCTATCGCGAGGCGATGGGCATCCGTATCGAAGTGCCGGCGAAATGACCGGCGATCAGCGCGATGTGGAAATGCTGTAGAGAGGGTAGCGCTCAATCCGGCCGACGCGGTTGATCGCGGCACGCACATCGGCACGCTGTTTCAGTTCGCGCCAGCGTTCGTCGGCCACCCGCTCCGCGGGCAGCGAGGGATACACGCGCATGTCCTGCAGGCTGAGCAGTGCGTCGGTGCGATCCTCTGCGGATTCCAGTTGGCTTATCAGCGCGGCTGCGGCGGCCTCCATGTCGCCTTCTTCAATCAGCAGTTCCATATGGATCTGGGGTGCGTCCTTGCGGTGGCTGACGATTTCCGCGCGGGCCGCCGCCGCTGCCGCCAGATCGTTGTTCTCGCGCGCATGCACGAAGGTCAGGTAGGCGCGCGCCGCCAGCCCGAAGGGCGACAGCCCGTCCATACCGGCAAGCAGGGCGTCGCTCTCGCGTTCGTGGCCAGTGGCAGACAGCATGAAGGCCAGGTTCATGCGGTGCTCGGCCGCGTCCGGGCCAAGGGCACCGACCGCATCGGTCAGTCGTGCGGCCGCCACCGAGTCGTCGATGCGATCCAGCCGGCGCAGTGCCAGCGTGCGGTAGTCCAGCAGCCACGCCAGCCACGTTGCCTCCTCACCCGCAGGACGCTGGCCGGCACTGACCATCCGCGCCATGTCATCGGTGAACTGCACGATCTGCTCGTTCTCGCCCACCATCAGCTGGATGAAGCCGAACGCAGCCAGCTTGGCATTCAAGCGGCGGTCGAGCAGGCCCGACACGCGCAGGTCATCCAGCTTGCGCTGTGCCACCTGCTGCGGATCGAACCGCGGATCGCGGCGATCGACGTAGCGGTCGAAGCGCTTGTCGCTGCGTAATGCGATCACCTCCAACGGTGTATCGATGCGGGCAATCGTGGCAGCTGCCTCTGCGCTGTGGCCGTGCTCGACCTGCAATGTCGCCAGCACCAGCCAGAGGCCGGTGGGTTCAACGCCATCCCCCGTCCACTGGTTGTCGAACAGGCTCTTCAGCAGGGCCATGCGTTGAGCCGGCTGCGCACGCAGCGTGTACTGCAGGTAGCTGACGGTCTGCATATCAACCTGCACGGGGCCATCTGCATGGGTGGCCGCTTGCAGCAGGTGTAGGGTTGCGGCGGCGGTGTTGTCCTCGGCCAGTTCCACCGATACCAGGGTGGCCAGCGTGGCCGGGTCGTTCGGCAGCGCGGTCAGTGCCTGCTGCAGGTAGCGGCGGGCAACGCCGGGGGCATCCTGCATCAACGCGGTGGCACCGGCGATCTGCGCGTTGCGCCCACGCACGGCGGGCTCGAGACGGGCGAACAACGGATCGTCCATCAGCCGTTCGAACGCGATCATGGCACCCAGCATGTTGCCGCTGCCGGCCATCATCAACGCCGACTCCCACCGTTGCTGGTAGGCGGAAAAGGGGGTATCCGCAATCTCCTGCGCTGGCGCCTCGGGATGGGGCTCGACGGCGTGTGCAGATGCTGCCGCCAGCACGGTGAGCAGCAGCGCGGCGAGAGGCAGGGTAGGTCGGGACATGACGGCATCCATCCTTGGAAAGTGCGTTGATTTGAATGCGAAGTGCGTTGATTTGAACCCGCAAAGGGCTGCCACCACAAGCACCCCCGCATTTGCAGCGGCGCGGCCTTGGCAGCCGGGAGTGCAGCGACTATCGTCTGACCCTCTTCACGGTCTGGCAGGCGAACAGGAACGATGGCACGGCGGCATTGGATGGCGGCAGGCGTAGTGGTGGCAACAGCGGTGGCGCTGGCGGCAACCTGGTGGGAGTTCCCGGCATCGGGCCCGACAGTAGCGAGCGGCCCGGCCGCCACGCCGCTGGGCTGGACCGCACAGATCGAGCTGCTGGCCGGCGATGGCCATCCCGGTGATCGCGATGGCGCCGCCGCACAGGCGCGCTTTGCCGACCCCTACGCGCTGCTGGGCAGTGCTGATGGCAGCGTCTACTTCACCGATGCCGGTGACAACAACCGTATTCGCCGCCGCCTGCCCGATGGCCGTATTGAAACGGTAGCGGGGCAGGGCGAGGGTCGTGTTGATGGGCCTGCCCTGCAGGCAAGTTTCAACACGCCTTCGGGTATTGCCGCCGATGCGCAGGGCAACCTGTATGTGGCCGACACCGGCAATCATGCGATCCGGCGCGTCAGTACCGATGGACAGGTGACGACGCTGGCCGGTGGCCAGCAAGGCTTCGCCGATGGTCCTGCCGCGCAGGCGCGCTTCGATGGGCCGATGGGCATCGCCGTGGATGCGCAGGGACAGGTCTATGTGGCTGATACCTGGAATGACCGCATCCGGGTGATCGGTACCGATGGCAACGTGCGTACGTTGGCCGGCGGCGATCGCCCGGGCTTCGCCGATGCGCTTGGCGCTGACGCTCGTTTCGATACGCCGGTGGCGCTGGCCTTCGATGCGCACGGCGCACTGCTGGTGGCCGATCTGTTCAACAACGCAGTGCGGCGCGTCGGCACCGATGGCATGGTCAGCACCGTCGTTGGCCGCGGGGAGGTCATCAATGGCCCGCTGTCACTGGCCACCACGCATGACGGAGTGCTGTACGTGGGTGACCTGGATGGACGCATCGTGCAGGTGACCCCGCAGGGGCATCAGCTGGCACTGCTGGGCAATGACCGCCTGCCACGCTTGGCGCGCCCCAGCGGTCTGGCGGTGGAGGCCGACGGCACCCTGCTGGTGGCCGATTCCGCGGCTTATCGCCTGCATCGCCTGCGCCCGTTGCCGGTGGGTGAACTGCCCGCACCGGCGCTGGTGGGCCCGGCCTCGGATGCGGCGCTGCCGGACAGTGGCGGGCGCTGGCCACTGGCACCGCAGGATGGCTGGCACGAAGTGGTCGGCACGCTCGGCGAGGTGCGCGGCACCTTCCAGGGCGAGAGCCGCCACCACCTGCACGGCGGCTTCGATGTGCGCGGCGATGTCGGCCAGACCGTGCTGGCGATCGCCGAGGGCAAGATCAGCAGCCCGATTGCCGCCTGGAGCCTCGGTGGGCAGGCTGAGGGCCTGGCCGTGGACCGGTTGAAGTACATCCACATGCGCGTCGGTCGCACGCCACGTGGCGAACCGTTCGACGCGCGCTGGCAGCCGCTGTACGCCGAAGACGGCACGCTGGAGCGCATCCGCGTGCGCCGTGGTACACGCATCCACGTCGGCGACCGCCTGGGCAGCATCAACAACCAGGCGCACGTGCATCTGGCCGTGGGTAATGGCGGTTTCGAGACCAATGCGGTGGCGCTGGGGTTCAAGGGCTATGCCGACCACTTCGCGCCGCGCATCACCGATGTGGCGCTGCTGGACGACAACGACCAGCCAATGGCCGCCGGCAGCGATGGCGTGGTGATGCTGGCCCGGCAGGGACGCGGCGTGCAGATCGTGGTGGAGGCCTGGGACCAGGTGGACAACAACCTGCCGCGTCGCCGCCTGGGGCCGTACCAGGTGGGTTACCAGATCCTCGATGCCGCCGGGCAGCCACTGCAGGGCTACGAGCAGCCGCGCTGGAACATCGTCTTCAACCGCATGCCACCGCAGAAGCAGGCGGTGAAAGTGGCTTACGCACCCGACAGCGGCATCACCGTGCATGGCAGCGCGGTCACCCGCTTCCGTTATCTGGTGACCAACACCGTGCGCGATGGGCTGATGGAAACCGGGCGCTGGCAGCCGGCGGCGTTGCCGCCGGGCGAGTACATCGTGCGTGCCAGTGCGCGCGACTACAGCGGCAACGAAGGCGTGGGCCCGCGCGACATCAGGGTACGGCTGCTGCCGTAGCCGCGGCCGGGGCGCCGCAGCGTTCGCGCTCGGCGTCCATGTCTTCCAGCGGCCGCACCTCGATGCTGCCGAAGCGCGCCCACGGGAAGCCCTGGGCGATACGCATGGCCTCATCGCGGTCACGAGCGACGATCAGGTTGAAGCCGGCCAGCAGTTCGCGGGTTTCGGCGAAGGGGCCATCGAGTACCCGGCTGTGGCCATCGCGCACGCGCAGGGTCTGTGCTGATTCGATCGGCTGCAGTTTCTGCGCGGCCAGCAACGTGCCTTCGGCCTGCAGTTTGTCGGCATGGGCGAGGCAGTCGCGCATCAACGTATTGAAGTCGTCGATGGGCAGTGTGCGCAGCAGTGACGGGTCGATGTAGATCAGAAGCAGGTACTGCTGCATGGCGGAGTCCTGGCGGGGGTGGGGGTCCATGATCGCGCAGGTTTGCGCGGGGGCATGCTGCACTGCGAAAGGCAGAGCGGGAAGCGCGCCTTCGGCGGGGATCGGCGAACGGCGGGGCCCCTCCGTGGTGGGGTTGGTCGTGAAGAGCTGCATCTCTGCGGGTTGGCCGGGCGGGTGGGCTGCGCAGGGGACGCCGTGAATACGTCCTTGTAGGCTCGGGCGCGCCATCCATGGCGCTTACGCCCCTGCGCAACCCACCCGCCCGGCCACGGACAGGTTCATGCGGCGTCCACCACGGGAAATCACAGGAAAAGGCGAACGCGGGTCGCTTCGCTCGCAAAGCGAAGGCTGCCAGCCAACCGCTTTTGCTGTTGCTGTTGCTGTTGCTTCTGCCTTTTTTCTTGATCTTCCCGTGGTGGTTCGGCCATCGGAATCTGTCTGGGGCTGGGCGGGTGGGGTTGGCGGGGTATCCGCGCCATGGATGGCGCGGCTAAGCCTCCAGGGACGGATTCACGGCGTCCCCGCCAATCCCACCCGCCCAGCCTTCACTCGGAAACCCAGCTTTCAGCGACCAACCCCACCCCACCACGGAGGGGCCCCGCCGTTCGCCGATCCCCGCCGAAGGCGCGCTCTCCGCAGGAAAAATAATTTGCACGACGGTGTCGATCCTCGCGCCCCTGGTTCGTTGTAAGAGGGAAGGGCACGCACCCGCAGCCCAGCGGAGACCGCAATGAAAGTGATGGTGATCGTCAAAGCCAACGCCGATTCCGAAGCCGGGCGCATGCCCAGCGAACAGGAACTGGCCACCATGGGCGCCTACAACGAACAACTGGTGGCCGCCGGCATCATGCTCGCCGGGGAAGGCCTGCATGCCACCCAGCGCGGCCGGCGCGTCCATTTCGGCGGTGGTACGCCCCGGGTCGAGAGCGGCCCGTTCGGCCCGGCCGGCGAGCAGATCGCCGGGTTCTGGCTGTGGGACGTGCGCTCGCTGGACGAGGCCACCGAATGGGCCAGCCGTGCGCCCTTCGGCGCGGGCGGTGCGCTGGAGCTGCGCCCGTTGATTTCCGCCGAAGACTTCGGCGAAGCCTTCACCCCTGAATTACAGCAGCAGGAACAGCGTCTGCGTGAGCAGCTCGACCGTGCCTGAGCACGGCCGCGCATTCATCCCATCCTACGGAGCATTCCCATGAAACTGATTCCCTTCCTCGGCTTCAGCGGCCAGGCCCACGACGCAATGGCGTTCTATGCCAAGGCACTTGGCGGCCAGGTCACGTCGGAGATGAAGTACCGCGACATGCCGCCGTCCGACGGCTCGCCGGGCTGCAATGAAATGCCGGCCGACACCCTCGACCATGTGGCCCACAGCCAGCTGGAGATCGGCGCGGCGATCCTGATGGCAGCCGATGGTCCCGGCGGCGGCGAGGGTGGCTCGACCACCATCAACGTCGACGTGGACAGCATCGAAGAAGCCGAGCGCGTTTTCGCGGCGCTGGCCGAGGGTGGCCAGGTGCAGATGCCGATCGCCGAAACCTTCTGGGCCCACCGCTGGGGCATGTTGACCGACCGCTACGGCAAGCCGTGGATGGTCAACTGCATGAAGCAGCCCTGATTTTCCTTTTCTCCATCCATCGCAGGGAACCGCACCGATGAGTACACCGCAACCGCAGATGATCTTCGTCAACCTGCCCGTGCAGGATCTGGAAAAAGCCAAGGCGTTCTTCGCCGCGCTGGGCTACAGCTTCAACCCGGCCTTCACCGACGAGAACGCCGCCTGCATGGTGGTCAGCGAGAGCATCTTCGTGATGCTGCTGGTCAAGCCGTTCTTCCAGCAGTTCACCACCAAGGGCATCGCCGATGCGCATGCGCAGACCGAGGTGATCACCTGCCTGTCGGCCGACAGCCGCAAGGCGGTGGACGCCATGGTGGACAAGGCGCTGGCCGCCGGTGCCAGCGAACCGCAGCCGGCGCGCGACTACGGCTTCATGTACCAGCGCGGCTTCCAGGACCTGGATGGACATCTCTGGGAAATCGCACACATGGATGGCGAGCCGGGCTGAGCGGCCGCCGCAGGGAGAATCCCCATGGCTTACGTGGATGCTTACGTATTGCCGTGCCCGCAGGACAAGGTGGCGGCCTATCGCCGCCTTGCCCGCCAGGCCGGCGCAGTGTGGAAGGACCATGGCGCGCTGCAGTACATGGAATGCGTGGCCGATGACGTGCAGCCCGGCAAATCGACCTCGTTTCCGCAGGCGGTGAAGCTCAAGCCGGGCGAAACGGTGATCGTGGCCTTCGTGGTGTTCCGCACGCGTGCCGCGCGCGACCGCATCAACAAGAAGGTGATGGCCGACCCGCGGCTGGCGCATATCGGCCCGAAGGACATGCCGTTCGATACCAAGCGCATGTTCTGGGGCGGCTTCAAGCCGATCGTGGAAGCGTGAACGCCGGCGCTTGTGCGGGCCGGGCCCGCATGCTGTGATCGGCGCATGCACGAGCCCGCCCTGAGCCAGCGCCTGGACACCCTCTGGCGGATGGAATCGCCAGTGTTGATCGCGCGCCTGGCGCGCCTGCTCGGCGGCGATGTCGGTCGTGCCGAAGAGCTGGCCCAGGACACCTGGCTGGCCGCGCTGGAGCGTTGGCCGGTGCAGGGCATCCCGGACAATCCTGGAGCCTGGCTGATGACCACCGCGCGCAACCGTGCCATCGATGTGCTGCGCCAGCACCGTCGGGTGGCGCAGCAGCATGCGCAATGGGGAGAGGAACTGCATCCGGCCGCATTGCCCGCGCCGGACGACAGCCAGGCGCTGGAAGACGACATCGGCGATGACCTGCTGCGGCTGATGTTCGTGGCCTGCCATCCAGTCCTGCCTGCCGACGCGCGGGTGGCGCTGAGCCTGCGCCTGCTGGGCGGGCTGACCACGACCGAGATCGCCCGCGCGTTCCTGCAGCCGGAGCCGACCATCGCCCAGCGCATCGTGCGTGCCAAGCGCACGTTGGCGCAGAAGCAGATCCCCTACGAAGTGCCGCGTGCCGATGCATTGCCGGAGCGACTGGCCTCGGTGCTGGAGGCGATCTACCTGGTGTTCAACGAAGGCTATGCAGCCAGTGCAGGCGACGACTGGATGCGACCGGCGCTGTGCGCCGAGGCGCTGCGGCTGGCGCGCATCCTCGCCCATCGCATGCCGGTGCCGCCGGTACTGGGTCTGTTGGCGCTGATGGAACTGCAGGCCTCGCGCGCGGCGGCACGGGTGGATGCGCAGGGTGCGCCGATCCTGCTGGACCAGCAGAACCGGGCGCGCTGGGACTGGCTGCAGATCGAACGCGGCCAGCAGGCACTGGCGCGTGCGGTGTCGGCGGGTGGCGGCGATGACCCCTATGTGCTGCAGGCGCGGATCGCTTTCTGCCATGCCAGTGCGCGGCGTGCCGAAGACACCGACTGGGCGCGCATCGCTGCACTGTATGCGCAGCTGCTGCAGGTGATGCCATCGCCGGTGGTGGCATTGAACCGGGTGGTGGCGGTGTCGCGCAGCGAAGGCGCGTTCGCGGCATGGGCACTGTTGCAGCCGCTGCTGGATGAGCCCCGCCTGCAGGGCTACGCACCGCTGATGGTGGTGCGCGGCGAACTGCTGCAGCAGCTGGGACGTGAGCAGGACGCGCGTGACGCATTCGCCTCGGCAGCGGCGTTGAGCCAGAACCAGGCAGAGCGGACCCTGCTGCGGCAACGGGCCGGCCTGCCGCAGGAAAATTGAAGCCGACAAGGTCAGCACTTGTCGGTTTGCCCCGGAGCGGCTATGTTTCGCGCCCAGCGGGCGTGTTCGCGCCTGTCATTCGTGTGTCGTGACCGAGGAGCGGTTGGATGTTTTCAAGGACGAAGAGCGCACCGCGCGCTTTTGCGCGCCTGCTTGCCTATGCCCTGTGCCTGGCCGTATGGCCGTTGGCCAGCCAGGCCGCAGACAAATCGCAGCAGGCCTACTGGGCCGGCTTTGCCTATACCGCTGACGCCGCCGCCGTACAGGCGACCACCCCGCACGCGCATGCCGTGCTGGAAAAGCGTGGCCTGATTCCGCTCAACCAGACCCTGGCACAGGCGCTCAAGCGCCGCGCGCCGGCCAACCTGGAACTGATCGACCAGCCGGTGGCGATGCTCGATGGCACCACCAGTGCCGTGGTGCTGGCCGCTGCGCTGGACCGCGAGCTGGTATCGGTCGAACCGATCGGCGACCAGTACAAGGTGCTGGTGGAAGTGGCACTGCAGGCGCTGTTCTTCGATTTCCGCGAGCGCCAGGTGATCGCCTCCTATCCGCTTACCCTGCAGCGCATCGACGTGCAGGAGTACCGCCCGGACAGCGACGATATCGATGCGATCGTCGCCGATCTGCTGTACGGCGGTGCCGATACCAGCCTGTCGCAGGTGCTGGCCACCACCCTGGCCCAGGCCAAACTGCCGGAAGCGGCCACGCGTCGCCTGCAGGTGGGTGCGGTGACCTTGTCCGACGCCACGCTGGCCAAGCTGCCCGACCCGAAGTGGGCCGGTCCGCTGCGCGCCACGCTGGCCCATGAGCTGTCCAAGACGCTGTCGTCCAATACCGGTGTCGGCCTGCTGCCGCCGGCCTCGGGCCAGGCGATCGGCGGTGCCATGGCCGCGCGCTTTGCCGACGGCAAGGTCTACCAGCTGAAGATCCCCGAGGCCGACTACGTCATCAGCCTGCAGGTGGATGCGCTGAAGAACGGCGTCATCAGTGAAACGCCGGCGATGAAGACGATGCTGTTCGGCGCGTTCTTCACCGCCAAGGTCACCGAGCCGTTCTCCGGCAAGGTGTACTTCGAACAGCCGCTGCGCAAGGGCGCCACCAAGGTGGTGCCGGTCACGCAGTGGCAGGTCGACCAGTGGTCGGCCAGCTACGAAACCCTGCTGGCCGGCTTCGATGCCTTCGCCGGCGCCGCCGCCAAGCGTGCCGATTCGCGCGCCTGGCTGGACGAGCAGAAGCCCGGCGGACGCCCGCTGCAGCAACAGACCCAAGCCCTCCAGGAGTTGATCAAATCATGTCGCTGATGCGTACCATCCTGCTCATCCTCATCGCCCTGGCGGTGGCCTCGCCGGTCGCCGCGCAGACTGCCAGCTCGCGCGGTACCGGTTCGGCCAGCTACAGCCTGCGCCTGAGTGCCGATACCCGTGCGCAGGCCCTGAACAAGGCCAAGGCCAATGCACTGGAGGCGTACATCGCCGAATCCGGTGCGGCCAAGCTGCGCCTGTTCGAATCGCGTCGCGCCGAGTTCCTCGGTGAAATCGACCGCTACGTGCTCAGCGCCGTGCAGCTGTCGGACAACGAAGACAAGAAGGCCAAGACCTACAGCGTCACCGTCCGCGCCGAAATCAACACCACCCTGCTGCAGACCAAGCTGGATGCCGGTTCGGCCGTGGCCGGTGCCACCGCCGCACAGCGCTCGCTGCTGACCTTCCTGTTCATGGCGCGCTCGCAGGACACCGTGCAGTCGTTCCAGGACAAGGAATACCGCCGCGTCGACGCCAGCAGCAGCTACAGCGAGAACACCCGTGAGGGCGACAGCTTCCGCGGCAACTCGGTCAGCACCAACGGCAGCATCAACCAGAACGGCTCGGTGTCGGTCACCAGCGGCGGCAGCACCACCGCCCGCAGCGACAACATCAGCTGGAAGGTGGCCAACGCCGCCGAAGTCAACACGGCCATGACCGGCGCCTTCAGCGCCGCCGGCTACGAAGTGGTTGAAGCCGAATACGTGGAAGGCGAGTCGCGCGGCCTGCTCAGCATCGAGCGCATCCGCAAGGACTTCAGCACCGGCAACGATCTCTCCGCGGCCACCCTGCGCGATACCGCCAACGGCATCCGCGCGGCGAACATCCCGTACATCGCCGTCGGTACCCTTGACGTTGGCATGCGCGACCGTGATCCGGCCAGCGGCAACACCCGCGTGTTCGTCACTGTCACCGGCAAGGTGCTGGACGTGACCGGTCGCTTCCCGCGCACCGTGTCGTCGGTGGGCCCGGTGCAGTTCTCCGGTACCGGCCCGAACGAAACCGTCGCCCGCACCAATGCACTGCAGCTGGCTGCCGAAAAGGCCGCCCAGCAGATGATCAACGAACTGAACGTCAAGGCGGTCCGCTGACGTTACCGCTGCGCTCGCCGGGCATGGCCCGGCGTTACCGGCTCTGGTGGGTGCCGAGCGTGCTCGGCACTGACCCGCTGCTATCCCCGATCCCGCGCGCCGCATTGCGGCCGTCTCTCCCAAAGGACTCTTCCATGATCCGTAATACCGCTCTCGTCGTTGCCATCGCGGCCGCCACCCTGTCGATGCCGGCCCACGCCCAGTTCGGCAAGCTGAAGGACCTGGCCGGCGGCGCCACCGGCAGCTCCAGCAGCAGCGCCAGCGCTGCCGCCCCGGACGAAGCCGCGCAGGAAGCGCTGGTCCGTCGTTTCGTCAGCTCGCAGTCGCACTCGCTGCAGGCACAGACCTCCTTCGCCCGTGCCTTCGGCCTGGCCGAGCAGGTGCAGCTGCTGGAAGCCGAGCGCCAGGCGCTGTCGTCCGGTTCGGTGAACGTCGATGCGATGAAGAAGTCGGTGTCGGTCAGCGAAGCCGCCCAGGCCGCCATCGACGAGCGCCAGGCCGCACAGCCGGAACTGAACGCTGAATCCAAGCAGCACTACGCCGAAGGCCTGGTCTCGCTGCTGGCCTCGGCTGCCGAAGCACAGAAGCTGAGCGGCGAAGCCAGCGGCTTTGCGGCCGGCATGAAGAACCTGGGCGCCACCCAGATGGCCACCGTTGGCCGCAAGCTGGCCGCCGGTGCCTGGGTTGCCAAGGAATCGCCGGGCTTCATCAAGGGCCTGTACGGCTCGACCAAGTCGGCTGTGACCTTCGCCAAGAAGAGCAAGGTGAAGGTGCCGTCCAACGCCGATTCGATGCTGGATTCGCTCTGATACGAGGCAGCTCCGCATGCGTACGACGACTCGATTGATCGGCCTGGGCCTGGCAGCGGCCCTGCTGGCAGCCTGCGGCAAGCAGGATGCACCGGCAGAAACCGCTCCGGCCAAGGACAAGGCTGCCAGTGCACTGGCCAGCAATGCGCCGGTGCAGGAAGCGCCCCTGCGTGGCACGCCGGATTTCGGCGGCACCACCCAGGTCGCGCGTGAAGCCGACGGTATCGGCAGCACCCCGGAACTGGCGGTGCTGGCGGCATTGCAGTCGGCCGTGGCCCAGGTCAACGGCGTACGCGTGGCCAGCCAGATGCAGAGCCTGCGCGCAGGCCTGCATGTGGACGTGGACGGTGAACACGTCGGCGATATCCGCGCCGACGCGTTCTCCCAGCAGATGATTGCCGGCTCGCAGGGCGCGGTGCTGGGCTATGAAATCCTCTCGCAGGATGAAGTGAGCCAGCTCGATGAAGAAACCATCGCCCGCGTGCGCGCCAGCGACGAAGGCTGGAGCTTCAAGGGGTCGGCCTCGGCCAGCGCTTCCGGCGAAGCCTCCGCCAAGGGCGGCTCGGCGTCGGCCAGCGTCAAGGAGAACTACGAAGAGCAGGTGAAGGTAGACGCCAAGCGCGGTGCCAGCTCCTTCGATTCGGATGTCACCCGGCGCAGCATGCGCAGTTACTGGAAGGTGCGTGTACGCGCGCAGATTGCCCAGTACCGCGCACCGGACGAAGAAGGCAAGCCGAAGATCGTGGTGGCCCTGCCGCGCACCAAGTCGGGCAGCTATGCCGTTGGCGATGGCCGGGTGAACGCCGACGAGGTCGCCCAGGCGATCCGCGCGCGGCTGTCCGACACGCTTACCCAGACCCAGCGTTTCATCGTGCTGGACCGCGAGTTCGGCGACGAACTGCAGGCCGAGATCGACCACATCAACAGTGGCAACGTGCGCCTGCAGGACACCGCGCGCGTTGGCCAGCAGCTGGCGACCGACCTGATCCTGATTCCGACCATCGAGCGGTTCGAGTACCCGCGCAGCGTGCGCAACCTGCGCATGTCCGATCGCCAGGTGACCTCGTATTCCGGTGGCGGCCGCATCACCCTGCGCCTGGTCAATGCCACCACCGGCCAGGTGGTGATGTCCGACAGCTTCGACCATCAGTTGGCCTCGACCGGCCCGAGCACGCTGCCGCGCGTGGTCAATGGCCGCAGCATGGCCGCCTCGATGATGGACTCGCTGTCCGGGCAGATCGGCAGCACGATCGTCACCACGCTGTTCCCGGTGTCGGTGGTGTCCGTCGATGGCGACCAGGTGGTGCTGAGCCAGGGCGGTGACACCGTACAGGTCGGCCAGCGCTGGCAGGCCGTGCGCCTGGGCGAAGAGCTGAAGGACCCGCAGACCGGCCGTTCGCTCGGCCGCAGCGAGCATCCGTGCTGCACCATCCGCATCGACCGCGTTGCCGCGCAGACCTCGTACGGCACCCTGGAAGAGGGCGTCGACGCGATGCGCGGTGGTTTCCGCCCCGGCCAGATCGAACTGCGCCAGAAGCTGGGCAGCAAGCCCAAGGCCGCCGCCGGCGCAACCGCATCGGCCGCCCCGGCCGCCGCAGCGCGCCCGGCCAGCAAGCCCAAGCCCAAGCCCGCCGCCGCCCCGGCCGAAGACCCGAACTGGTAAGACACCTCGGTTCGAGGCACGTGGGGGTCAGAGACCTTTCCCGCCGGGAAAGGGATCTGACCCCTTCTTGTTTCTGCTCATCCACGCATGGCGTGGATCTACTGTGTCGACCAAGGTCGACATCTACCAACAGCGGCGATACCACCAACAGCGTTACCAACAGCAGCGGGAAACTGTCGAAGGCGGGGTGGGGCAGCGTGCGGGGGCGTGAGCCGCATGGATGCGGCGACCGAGCTTACATGGACGTACTTGCAGCGCCCCCCGCACGCTGACGTGCCCCGCCTACCCTCAGGAAACCTGCTTCCGCTGTTGCCTGGGCTGTTGCTGTTGAGGTTGCCGGCCAGCGGCCGGCACTATCGCGGCTGCCGGGTGCAGGGCGCAGCCCTGCCGAACCTCTTACCCCTTACACTCCAGAACGATTTCCCTGCTGGAGAGAGCAATGAAGCGAGTAGTACTGGGCGTGCTGGCCCTGTCGGTGTCGAGCGCACTGATGGCGGCCACCCCGAAATTCGATGGCGCGCGGATCTCCGCCGACGTCAAGGAACTGGCCTCCGACGCCTACGAAGGCCGCTCCCCGGCCACCGCCGGCGAACAGAAGACCATCGCCTTCCTCAGCAAGCAGTTCGCCGACGCCGGCCTGCAGCCCGGCGGCGACCTGAAGGACGGCAAGCGCCTGTGGACCCAGGCCGTGCCGCTGCGCAAGGGCGACATCGTCGGTACCCCGCAGCTGTCGCTGCAGCAGGGCGGCAAGACCATCGCGCTGGAGCAGGGCAAGCAGATCGCCGTGCGTGCAGCCATGAACGGCGCCACCAGCGTGGATATCAGCAAGGCACCGCTGGTGTTCCTTGGCTATGGCGTAAAGGCGCCGGAGCGCAACTGGGACGACTTCAAGGGCGTGGACCTGAAGGGCAAGATCGCCGTCGTGCTGATCAACGACCCGGACTTCGAAACCGGCAAGGGCGACTTCGACGGCAAGGGCATGACCTGGTATGGCCGTTGGCCGTACAAGTACGAAGAAGGTGCACGCCAGGGCGCACTCGGTGTGCTGATCGTGCATGAGACCGCCCCGGCGTCGTATGGCTGGGCCACGGTGGCCGGCTCCAACACCAACACCATGTTCGACGTGGTGCGCGACAATCCGGCTGACAGTCATCCGCTGCTGGAAGGCTGGATCCAGCGCGATCTGGCGATCGAACTGTTCCGCTCGGCCGGGCAGGATTTCGAGGCGCTGAAGAAGAAGGCGCAGCAGCGTGACTTCACCCCGGTGCCGCTGACCGGCGCCAGCCTGGATGCGAAGTACGCGGTGAAGACCGAAGTGATTACCTCGCACAACGTGGCCGCGCGCCTGGAAGGCAGCACGCATCCGGACGAGACCGTCATCTACAGTGCGCACTGGGACCACATCGGCGTGGGCGAGCCCGACGCACGCGGCGACCGCATCTTCAACGGCGCGCTGGACAACGCCAGCGGCACCGCCTCGCTGATCGAACTGGCACGCGGCTTCGCCAAGGCGCCGCGTCCGCAGCGTTCGGTCGTGTTCCTGGCGGTAACCGCCGAGGAGAAGGGCCTGCTGGGTTCGGAGTACTACGCAACGCACCCGCTGTACCCGCTGGAAAAGACCGTGGCGATGATCAACATGGACGGCATGGCGCCGTTCGGCCCGTCGCGCGATTTCGGCATCTACGGCGCGGCGCGCTTCGAGCTGCTGGACCAGTTGAAGGACGTGGCCAAGGGCTGGGACATCCGCTACACGCCGGACCCGAAGCCGGAGGCCGGCCTGTTCTTCCGCTCCGACCACTTCCCGTTCGCCAAGCGTGGCGTGCCCGCGCTGTCCTGGTCGGCAGGGCAGGACTGGGTGGACGGTGGCGTCGCGGCGGGCAAGAAGGCGTCCGAGGACTACACCGCCAAGCGGTACCACCAGCAGGGCGACGAGTGGCAGCCGGACTGGGTGTTTGCAGGCGCTGCCCGCGACCTGGAAGTGCTGTACACCCTGGGCAACCAGCTGGCCAATTCGCGCAGCTGGCCGAACTGGAGCAAGGACGAGGCGTTCCGCGCCGTGCGTGACGCCAGCGCCGACCAGCGCAGATAAGGGAATGCGCCGGGCTCCCCCGGCGCCTCCCCGGTTGCCGGCCGCTGGCCGGGTAGTGCCTGGTAGTGCCGGCCGCTGGCCGGCAACCCGGTGATGCCAGAACCGGTTCCATCCACCCTTTCCCGGTCTTCGTCGCACATCGCTTGTTTGCCCGAAGGGCCGCTCTATGCTCGGCTCACCCCTTCCACCAAGGCGCCGCCGTGATCGCCAGCTTCTCCCTCATCATCCGTCATCTGCTGGCCTGGGCCGCGGCGCTGTTCGTTGCCGGCATGGTCTGGAGTGGCATCTTCAGCGGCATGAACGACGGCCCAGGCTGGGTGTTCGGGCTGCTGGTGATGTTCCTGATGATTTCCGCGCTGGGCAGCGCGATCACCCACGTGCGCCGGGTCTGGCTGGTGGCCGGTCGCCTCGATGGCGCCACCTTGTCCGGCCGCCAGCGCCGGCAGATCGAACTGCCGATGGATGCCGGCCAGGCCTTCGCAGTGGTCGAGGCTGCCGTCGGCGAACTGCCGCGGGTGGAAGAGGTGGAGAGTTCTGCTGGCAGTCTGCAGGTACGTGCCTATGTGCGGCGCGTCGACCTGTGGAACGGCCGGCAACCGTCGCGCTGGAACCTGCCGGCGCGGCTGGCGATCAAACGCAACAGCGTGCTGGCCACGGTAACGCCGGGGCAGGGCACCAGCACCGTCACCCTGCTGTTCGAACCGGACGCCGGCTGGTGGGCCGATCTGCTGGCACTGGATGAAGGCAGCAACTATGAGAACGCCGAAGCGGTGACCCGTGCGATCAGCCGCCGCGTGGCCGACCAGCGCCGCGACGAGCAGGCCGCTGCCGAACAGACCCAGGTGGAAAAGGAACTGTCGGTCGCGCGCTTGAACCTGCTGCACGCGCAGGTCGAGCCGCACTTCCTGTACAACTCGCTGGCCAATGCACAGGTGCTGACCCGCACCGACCCGGCACGCGCCGAGCAGATGCTCGGCCACTTGATCCAGTACCTGCGCAGTTCGCTGCCGCAGGTGGATGAATCGGTTTCCACGCTGGGCGTGGAGCTGGAACGTACCCGCGCCTATCTGGAAATCCTGCGCATCCGCATGGGCGCACGGCTGGCGGTGGAAGTGCAGGTGCCCACCGAGCTGCACGAAGTGAAGATGCCGGCGATGGCGCTGCAGACCCTGGTCGAGAATGCGATCAAGCACGGCCTGGAGCCCAAGCCCGGCGGCGGCACGATCTGGATCCTCGCGCGTGGTTTCGATGACCATGTCACCGTGACGGTCGCCGACGATGGGCTCGGTTTCGGACAGGGCACCAGCGGCACCGGCATCGGCCTGAAGAACCTGCGCGAGCGCCTGCGCTTGACCTGCGGCGAGCAGGCCGGAGTGGCGATCGTGGCCAATTTCCCCAGTGGTGTAGCCGCTACCATGACCCTGCCGCAGTCGGCCAAGGAGCCCAGCCATGCCGCTTGAAGCGCTGATTGCCGAAGACGAGGAGCTGCTGCGGCACTCGCTGGTCGAGCAGCTCGGGCGGCTGTGGCCGGAGCTGAAGCTGGTGGCCGAATGCGAGGACGGTGCCAGTGCGCTGGAACAGCTGGCCGAGAAGCAGCCGGACATCGCCTTCCTCGACATCCGCATGCCCGGCATCAGCGGCATCGAAGTGGCGCGGTCATTGGCCGAACTGAGCCCGCGCACGCAGGTGGTGTTCGTCACCGCCTACGACCAGTACGCCATCGATGCCTTCGAGCAGGGCGCGATGGATTACCTGCTCAAGCCGGTCAGTGACGAACGGCTGCTGGCCACGCGCGATCGCATTCTTTCGCGGCTGCCATCCACGCGCCAGGACGATGCGGTGCTGGAGCGCCTGCTGCAGCGCCTGGGTGCAGGCCCGGCCGCCAACGACCGGCCGCCCCTGGCCTGGATCACCGCCAGCAATGGCCGCGATACGCAGCTGATCATGCTCGACGATGTGATCTATTTCCGCGCTGACAACAAGTACACCACGGTGGTCACTGCCGCTGGCGAAAGCCTGCTGCGCACACCGCTGCGCGAACTGCTGGAAGTGCTCGATCCGCTGCACTTCCGCCAGGTGCATCGCTCCACCATCGTCAACATGAAGGCGGTAGCAGCCGTCAGCCGCGACGATACCGGCCGTGGCGTGCTGCGCCTGCGCCAGCGTGCCGAAACCCTGGTGGTCAGCCAGCCGTTCATGAGCCTGTTCCGCGGCATGTAGCCGCAGCCATTGCCATCCACCGAGGAACGAACATGCGCCGTATCCTGCTTGTAGGTCTCGCCGTGCTGGCCATCGCCGGCTGCGAAAAGTCCAGCAACACGTCGATCACCCGCACCAATGCCAATGGCGTGGACACGCTGTACAGCAAGAGCACGGTGGTCGATGGCGTGGCGCGTTTCGAATGCATCGCCAGCAGCAGTGGCCAATGCCATTACCTGGTGCTGGCGCCGGGCTGCAGCACCGACACCGCTTGCGCGACGCCGCCGCTGCGCCGGTTCGCGGTGGCCGCAGGCAAGACCGAGCAGGTCAGTGGCCTGCCGAAGGACTTCCGCCAGTGCGTCAGCGACGTGCAGAAAGAACAATGCCACCGTGACTGAGCACGGTGGCATTGTGGCTCCCCCCGGATTGCGTTCGGCTCAGTAAGCCGGCTGCAGCGTCATGTCGTGATGGTGTTCGGTTTCACCGACATGATTCAGGCGACCCACCAGTTCGGAGTGCTGCTTCATGCGCCCGATCTCGGTCATGATGCGGATGTCCTCGTGGCGCAGCTCGCGCTTGGCGGTGACCGCCTGCTTGTAGTCCAGCACTTCCGGATAGTGTTCAGCCAGGTCCAGCGCTTCGGCCACGTGCTCGACGCTGTCGGCCTTGGAGGTGATGCGCGCGCGGCTGTTGAAGGCCTTCATCCAGCGTTCGAAGCCCGCTGTGCGGTCGAACATGTTGGCCATGAACCAGATCACGAACAGGATCGAGATCCACGAGCCGAACACCACGACCACGCGGGTGAAGGTGATGTGGTAATCGTCGCGCCACAGGTAATTGGTGATCAGGCCGAGGATCAGCAGCGAAGCCGCCTGCCATCCGACGATCGAAGTGATCAGCCATTGGCACTTGGCCTGGGCCAGCACCGCCACTTCATCGCGGATCTGCTGTTCGCTGAGGCTGCGCCAGTGCGCGACCTGTTTTTCGAACGGGCTGCTGTAGAGCTCGTTGTCGCGAAGCAGTAATCCCAAACCCTTGAACAAAGCAATCATGGCTGGCTCCTTGTGGAACGTGCGGCGATCTGCAGTGGACGGTGTGGCGGGTTCAGTTCTAGCACTTCCAGCGAGCGGTGCAATGGCCTCAAGGCCACGCGGCACTAGGGCTCAGCCTGAACAGGTGAATATTGGTGCGACGCAGCATTGCCCGCGTGGCCTGCGACAAGATGTCGCAGGGTGAAATGTGCTGCGCGCGCACATGAAACCGACGCTGAGCGGATGGGCTCGCTGTGCCGGTCGTGATCGACCAGAATCGTGGTGGACCGCGCAGGACGCGGTCCGTCCCTCCGCCGATCTGGACCCGTGATGCCGCCGTTGCTGCACCGTCTTTCCCGTCCCGTCACCGCGCCGATCCGGCGCTGGGTCCTGGATGCGTTTCCGCGTGGCCAGAGCGGCATCGACTACGACCATCCACTGGGCGATCCCGGCTGGTTCGGGCCGGACAGCGTGACCTGGCGGATGCACGCTGAGCTGCCCTCGATGCTGGCCGGCGGTCTGTGTGCGCTGATGCTGCAGACGCTGCATCCGCGCGCGCTGGCCGGTGTCTACGATCATTCCAATTTCCGCCAGGACCTGGTCGGCCGCCTGCGCCGGACCACTGCCTTCGTGGCCGGCACCAGCTACGCGCCGGCGCGCGAGGTGGAAGCGCTGGTGGCCAAGGTGCGGCGCATCCACGCGCAGATCCGCGGCCATACCGCGCAGGGTGAGCCGTATGCCGCCGATGATCCGCACCTGCTGACGTGGGTGCACGTGACCGAGGCCTACGGCTTCCTGCAGGGCTATCGCCGCTACGGGCGCGAGGTGCCTGCCGCGATCGCCGACCGCTATTACGACGAGTACCGCTGCGTGGCCGAAGCGCTGGGCGCGGTGGACGTACCACGCAGTGCAGCGGAAGTGGATGCGTATTTCTGTGCACGGCAGCCGGAGCTGGTGGTGGACGAACGCTCCCGCGAAGTGCTGCAGGTGCTGTCCGGCGTGCGCCTGCCGGTGCCGGTGCCCGGCCTGTCGCGCGAGATCTTCCTCGGTGCCGGTGCCGCGCTGCTGCCGGACTGGGCCGAGGGCATGCTCGAGCGCAGCACGCGCCAGCGTGCGCAGGCCGCAGCTTCGGCGAAGCTGATGCAGGGCATGGCGCCGCTGTTCCGCCGCGCGCTGCCCGACGGCCTGGCGAGCCGCGCCTGCGCCCGCGTGGGTGTGCCGGTGGAATCGTTGCGCGAGTGGCCGGCATTGCCCCGGTAGGCGCCGACCTTGGTTGGCGCGCCTTGCCGCGGTGCCCATCCACGCCACGTGTGGATGGCGAAAAACTGCCAACCGAGGTTGGCGTCTACCCATGGAAATAAAACGGGCGCCTTTCGGCGCCCGTCTGCGTTACATCACCACACCTTGACCCGCTTGTCCGGGGCCAGGTACAGCTTCTGGCCTTCCTTCACTTCAAACGCCGGGTACCAGGCGTCGATGTTGCGCACCGTCAACGCGCGGAACTGGCCCGGTGCATGCACGTCGGTCAGCAGCGAATTGCGCAGCGCCTGCTCGCGGCTCTTGCTGCGCCAGGCCTGGGCGAAGCCGAGGAAGAAGCGCTGGTCCGGGGTGAAACCTTCCAGGGTCTGGCCCGGCTTGCCCTGCAGCGACAGCTGGTAGGCGTCGTAGGCGGTACCCAGGCCGGCGACATCGGCGATGTTCTCGCCCAGCGTCAGCTTGCCGTTCACATGTACACCCGGGAACGGCTCGTAGCTGCTGAACTGCGCGGCCAGTGCATCGCCGGCCGCGTTGAACTGCTTGAGGTCTTCGGCCGTCCACCAGTTGTGCAGCTTGCCGGTGTCGTCGAACAACGCACCGGCGTTGTCGAAGCCATGGCTGATTTCGTGGCCGATCACCGCGCCGATCGCACCGTAGTTCACTGCGTCGTCGGCGGCACCGTCGAAGAACGGCGGCTGCAGGATCGCCGCCGGGAACACCAGGCGGTTTTCCAGCGGCACGTTCATCGCGTTGATGGTCTGCGGCAGCATCGCCCACTCGCTGTGGTCGACCGGCTTGCCCAGCTTGGCGATGTTGCGCTGGTACTCGAACAGCTCGGCGCGCTGCGCATTGCCCAGCGGATCATCACGACGGATGTCCAGGCCGGTGTAGTCGCGCCACTTGTCCGGATAGCCCATGCCCACGGTCAGGCCGGCCACCTTGGCCTTGGCGCTGGCCTTGGTCTGCGGTGACATCCAGGCCAGTGCATCGATGCGCTTGGCGAAGGCGGCGATGATGTTCTTCGCCATCTCGTCGGCACGTTCCTTGGTCTTCGCATCGAAGTGCTTTTCGACGTAACGCTTGCCGATGGCCTCGCCGACGGCATGGTTGGCGTCATCCACGGCACGCTTCCAGCGGTCGCTCTGCTGCGGCGTACCGCTCAGCGCGGTGCCGTGGAAGGCGAAGCGCGCATCGGCGAACTTCTTCGGCAGGTAGGCAGCGGCGCGGTCCAGCGCGTGGAAGGTCATGTAGTCCTTCCAGGCATCCAGCGGCTCGGTGGCCACCAGCTTGGACAGGCCGGCCACGGCCTTGGGCTGCCACACGATGAAGTCCTGCTGCTGGCCAAGCTTGGAGGCGTCCAGGAACGCGGCCCAGTCCATGCCCGGGGCCTTGGCGTTGAAGTCGGCCTGGGTCCAGGGGTTGGCGCCCTTGGTCACGTCATTGGTTTCTTCCTGCGTGGCATGCGCCTGGGCGATCTTCGTTTCCAGGGCGAGGATGCGCTGCGCCTTGCCGGCCGGGTCGGCCACGCCGGCCAGCTGCAGCACCTGCGCGATGTAGGCCTGGTACTGCTTGCGCAGGTCGGCCATGCGGCCACCGCCCAGGTAGAAATCGCGGTCCGGCATACCCAGGCCGCCCTGCACCAGGTACGGCGCGGTACGGTCCGGCTGCAGCAGGTCCACCGACACCCACAGGCCGAACAGGCGGTCGGTGTAGAAGTTGGTGGCATTGAGCAGGTCGACGTCGGCGCGCACATCGCCGCCGAGGGCGCGGGCCAGGCCGGCCTTGTCGGCGATCGCATCGATGTTCTTCAGCTGCGGCTGCACCGGTGCCAGGCCGCGCTGCTCGATGCCGGCCTCGTCCATGTAGGCGGCGTAGTAGTCGCCGATCAGCTTGTCTTCGCCGCTGGCCTGGGCGTTGCCGGCAGCGCCTTCCAGGATCGCGCGGGTGTCGGCCTGGGTCTTCTCGGCAATCACGTTGAAGCTGCCGAAGCGCGAGCGGTCGGCCGGAATCTCGGTGTTCTTCACCCAGCTGCCGTTGGCGAAACCGAAGAAGTCGTCACCGGCGGCGATGCTGCGGTCCATGCCACTGGCATCGAAACCAAAGCTGCCCAGCATCGGCTTGGCGGCAGCGGGGGTCGCCTCGGCCGGTGCGGCGGTGCCGGCGGCCGGATCGGCCGGGCGGTCGCAGGCGGCCAGGGACAGGCTGGCAACGATGGCCAGTGCCAGGGTGGGGCGGCGCAGCTTGGACATGGACTTCTCTTGCGGCGGAAAACTCCAAGTCTAATCCGCTGCGGGCCGGCTGGACGTGCTCGACAGGGCCAGCACTGTGCGTGATCTGGCTGAACACGCCGCAGCGATCTTCACGCGGTCACCGGCGTGGTGCATGCTGCGGGCTGGATGTCTGCAGCACCCGGGGGAGGGCGCATGCAGGACGGGTCGAGGCGTCAAGAATGGCGTCCGCCGGCCGTTGAGGTCGGGGATGTGGAGGAATCGTTCGCGCATGAAGCCAGCCGACTGCACAGGGAAGACCGACCGATGCCGGCGCTGAGACACGCGCTGGCCCGGCCGTTGCGTGCCATTACCTGGGGCGGCGTGGTGCTGGGCGTGCTGCTGGCGGCAGGCCTGGCCGCGATGCTGGCCAACGATTACCAGCGCCGGCTGGAAGCCGCGCAGCGGCAGAGCCGGGCGCTGGCGATAGGCAGCGAGCGCCTGCTGGCACTGGAGCTGCGCAACCTGGAACGGGCGATGGCCGGCATCGCTGCCGATGCGGCCGAGCTGTTCCGCACGGTGCCTGCGCAGGCGCCCGCGCTGCTGGACGCCGCCATAGCCGGCGTGCTGCGCCGGCACGCCGAACTGCACAGCATCGTCGTGCTCGATACCTATGGCCGCGCCCTGACCGCCGGCAAGGGCGACCTGCAGCTGCCACTGTGGACCGATCCGCAGCGAAGGGGGCAGGGCAGTGCGCTGTACATCGGGCCGCCGCAGCGTGCCAGCGACGGTGGCTGGGTGGTGCCGCTGGCGCTGCCGATGGCTGGCGATCGCTGGCTGCTGGCACGGCTGCGCTGCGGCGAACTGCAGCGGATCGTGGGCGGTCTGGATGTGGGGCCCAGTGGCCTGGCCTCGATCAGCGACGCCGATGGCTACATGCTGGCCCGTGTGCCCGATCCGCACGGCACCGTCGGCCGCCGTTACACGCTGCCGGCACGCACGCTGCTGGGCCGGCAGGCAGTGGTCGAGCTGGGCAGCATTCCCGGCGCGGTGGACCAGGTACCGCGCATCTCCACCATCAGCACCCTTGAGCGCAGTCCACTGGCGGTGCAGGTCGGCCTGGCAAACGAAGATGTGCTGAAGCCGTGGTGGCCGTATCTGCAGGCGGCGATTGCCATCATGCTGGCCTACGTGGCGCTGCTGCTGGTGCTGCTGTACGCGGTGCGCCGCAGCACGCACCGGCAGCAGTCGATGGCCGAAGAGCTGCGCACCGGCCACGCCGAGCTGCGCCTGGCCCATCAGGTGGGCCGCGTATGCACCTGGTATGTCGACGAAGACGCTGCGCTGCTGCGCTGGTCACCGCTGGCGCGCGAGATCTTCGGCGTGCAGACCGATGCGCTGCCGGTGGCCGAATTCTTCGCCCGCGTGCACCACGATGACAGCGCACGCATGCAGCAGGCCTTCGATCAGGCCTTCGCCGGCAACGCTGTACTCGACGAAGAATTCCGCCTGGTGCTGCCCGGCGGTGCCGTGCGCTGGGTCGCCGCGCGTGGCCAGCGGGTAGCGGTGGTCGATCGGCAGCGGCGCATGATCGGCGCACTGACCGACCTCAGCGAGCGCTACCAGGCACGCGAGCAGATGCGCCAGGTTGAACGCCGCTTCCGCCTGTTGTTCGATCGCAACCCCGCGCCGTTCTGGGTGTTCGATCCGGACACCTTGCGCTTCATTGAGGTCAACGAGGCGGCCGTGCAGCAGTACGGCTACAGCCGCGATGAATTCCTGGCGATGAGCATCCTCGACATCCGCCCACGCGAGGGCTGGGACGAGGTCAAGGGCGCGATCGCGCAGGTGCGCAGTGGTGAACTGCAGGACGCTGCGGTGCGCCTGCACCAGCGCAAGGATGGCACTGTGTTCGAAGTGCGCGTGCACCTGTCGCAGCTGGATTTCGATGGCCAGCCCGCGTGCCTGGTGCTGGCCGAGGATGTCAGCGAGCGGCTGGCCTACGAGCGCGACCTGGCCTATCACGCACGCCACAACCCGGCCACCGGCCTGCTCAACGTGCGCGCACTGAGCGAACAGCTGGACGAGCAGGCCGGCGCCTACACCATCGCCTATGTGCAGCTGCGCGGGCTGCAGCTGGTGGCCGATACGCTGGGTCGCGAGATCGGTGATGCGGTACTGCAGTCGATGGCCTCGCGCCTGGGCGGGCTGGGCGCGCGCTTCGGCCTGCTGGCGTTCCAGCCGGCGGAGGATTTCGTGCTGGCGATCGCGCCGGAACACAACACCCAGCGCGTGCTGGACGATCTGCTGCAGATCGTCTCGGCACCGATGCGCGGCCAGGATTCGCTGCACCAGTTCGAACCCCGCATTGGTGTGGCCGTACATGACGCCGATGCAAGCCACAGTGCCGAACAGTCGATCGGCATGGCCGCGCAGGCGGCGCACGCGGCCCGCGCCGAAGGCAACGTGGTGGCCTGGTTCGATGCGGCGGTGACCATACGCCTGGCCGACCGCCTGCGCCTGGCCGGGCGCATCCACGCGGCCATCGACAACGAATTCCAGCTGTACTTCCAGCCGATCCGGCACGCCAGCGATGGCAGCCCGGCGTCGCTGGAGGCGCTGCTGCGCTGGCCGCAGGCCGATGGCAGCTTCATCCCGCCCAGCGAGTTCATCCAGTTGTGCGAGGACACCGGCCTGATCCTGGCGTTGGGACGCTGGGTGATCCGCGCAGCGGCACAGGCGCAGCGGCGTCTGGTCGAAGCGGGGTGGGGCGAGCTGTCGATCGCGGTCAACGTGTCGGCGGTGCAGTTCTTCAACAGCGATCTGGTGGCCGAGTTTGCCCGCGCGCAGCAGGATTTCGGCCTGGCCCGTGGTGCACTGCACGTGGAACTGACCGAGAGCAGCCTGATGCGCAAGCCGGCACAGGCGATGCAGACCATGCAGCGCCTGCACGAGCAGGGCATCCGCGTGTCGCTAGACGATTTCGGTACCGGCTACTCGAGCATGTCCTACCTGCAGCACCTGCCGCTGGACGTCCTGAAGATCGATCGCAGTTTTGTGGCCGACGTGGAGACCAATCCGCGCAACGCATCGATCTGCCGGGCTCTGCTGTCGCTGGGCCACAGCATGGGGCTGACGATCATCGCCGAGGGCGTGGAAACGCCGGGGCAGCTGGACTGGCTGGCCGCACATGGCTGCGACCAGGTGCAGGGCTACCTGCTGGGACGGCCGGCACCGCTGGAAAAGATCATCGCGCAGCTGGATGAGGTTGTCGCCTAGGCCGCGCTTCGCGCTCGCCGGGCATGGCCCGGCGCTACCGTGTCATGGGTGCGCTTCGCCCTTCGCCGGGCATGGCCCGGCGTTACCGTGTCATGGGCGCGTCTCTGGTAGCGCCGGGCCATGCCCGGCGGACGCACGCTTACACCCCGGTTTCCACCAGGTAGTCGATGAAGCTGCGCACCTTGGGGGCGAGATGGCTGCGGCTGGTGTAGACGGCGAAGATGCCGATCGGCTCAGCTTCCCATCCGGGCAGGATGCGCACCAGGCGGCCATCGGCCAGTGCTTCGTGCAACAGGAAGTCCGGCTGCAGGATCACGCCCATGCCGGCAATCGCGGCTTCGCGCAGGACGTCGCCATTGTTGGCGCGCAGCAGGGTGGTCACTGCAACCTTCACTTCGCCACCCGGTCCCTGCAGGGGCCAGTGGTCGCCGGCGGCCCAGTAGCTGTAGCCGAGGCAGGCGTGGGTCTGCAGATCCTCGGGGGCCTGCGGTGTTCCGTGCGCGGCCAGGTAGGCCGGTGCGGCACACAGGCTGATCCGCGATTGGCCCAGGCGCCGCGCGATCAGGCTCGGGCCCGGTTCGCGGGTGATGCGGATGGCCACGTCGTAGCCTTCTTCGACCATGTCCACCAGGCGGTCGGACAGCGCCAGGTCCAGTTCGACCTGTGGGAAGCGCTCGCGGTAACCGGCCAGCAACGGACCGAGGCGGGCGATGCCCCAGCTGACCGGTGCGTTGATGCGCAGCGTGCCGGACGGCTCCAGCGCCTGTGCGCCGATACTGGCCTCAAGCGCATCGAACTCGGCCAGCAGGCGCACGCACTGCGCGTAGTAGGCGGCACCGGCGCTGGTCGGGCTGACCCGGCGGGTGGTGCGGTGGAGCAGGCGGGTGGACAGGCGCTTTTCCAGTGCGGCGACCTGGCGGGTGACACCGGCCGTGGACATGTCCAGCGCCTGTGCGGCGGCGCTGAAGCCGTTGCGTTCGACCACCGCGACGAACACGCGCATGGCATCCAGGGTGTCCATTGTTGCGCCTTCTGAAATAAATACGGTCGATCCATCGTATTTATCGGCAATGGAGGGCGCAATAACCTGTGCCCTGTCCCTACCGAGGTGCCCCATGAACGCTACCGCCGCCCCCCTGTCCCCGCTCGCCCCGTATGCCGCGACCCTGCTGCGGCTGGCCCTGGGCGTGTTGTTCCTGGTCCATGCGCTGACCAAACTGCTGGTGTTCACTCCGGCAGGTACCGCGGCCTTCTTCGAGTCGCTGGGCCTGCCCGGCGTGTTGGGCTACCTCACCATCGCCGTTGAACTGGCGATTTCCGCAGCGCTGCTGCTCGGCATCTACGCGCGCTGGATCGGCCTGCTCGGTGTGCCGCTGCTGCTGGGCACCATCGTGACGGTGCACGGCGCCAACGGTTTCAGCTTCGCCAATGCTGGCGGTGGCTGGGAATACCCGGCGTTCTGGGCGCTGGCCCTGGTCGTGCTGTTCCTGCTGGGCGATGGCCGCTGGACCCTGCGTTCGCGCTGAACGTCCCTTGGCCCGCTGTCTGTTCCTGTGATTGGATAAGATCATGTCCCGCCTGCCTTCGCTGTACATCTCCCACGGCTCGCCGATGACCGCCCTGCATCCGGGCCAGGTCGGCGTGCGGCTGGCCGAGCTGGCCCGCGACCTGCCAACGCCGCGTGCGATCGTCATCGCCTCGGCGCATTGGCTGGCCCGGCAGCCGCTGGTCGGCAACCATCCGCAGCCGCCCACCCTCCACGATTTCGGCGGCTTCCCACGCGAACTGTTCGCGCTGCAGTACCCGGCGCCCGGTGATCCGGCGTTGGCTGAAGAGGTGGCGGGCCGCATCGCCGCCGCCGGCCTGCCGGTGGCACTCGATCCGCAACGTGGCCTCGACCACGGCGCGTGGGTGCCGCTGCGCCTGCTGCACCCGCAGGCCGACATCCCGGTGGTGCCGGTGTCGATCCAGCCGATGCTGGGCCCGCAGCATCAGTTCGCGCTGGGCCGTGCGCTGGCGCCGCTGCGCGAACAGGGCGTGCTGCTGATCGGTTCGGGCAGCATCACCCACAACCTGCACGACTGGGGCCACTACCAGGACGGCAAGCAAGCGCCCTACGTGCGCCCCTTCATCGACTGGGTGGAGCAGCAGCTGGCCGCCAATGACCACGATGCTCTGTTCGACTACCGCCGACAGGCACCGTTCGCCGAGCGTGCGCATCCCACCGATGAGCATCTGCTGCCGCTGTACTTTGCGATGGGTGCGGCGGGGGAGGGTGGCTTCGGTGCCAAGCGCATCGATGCGGGTGTCGATGCCGGCTTCCTGGCGATGGACCTCTACCGCTTCGATGGTGACGACCGCGCTCGGGCCGCGGCGTGACCCGGCCACTGCTGCCAGGGCTGGAACGCCCTGCACAAGGACACGTGCAGGGCCGGTTGGCAGTGCTGCATGACGACGTGGCCAGCACGCCGGCCTGGATCGGGCGGCGCTTGCTGTCGCGGTCCTGACGCGCATTCAGATCGCTGGGCGCAGTGGCGGCCGGCTGTGTTAAGTTTTTTCCCGTCCCCCGGCGCACTCCGGTTTTTCCGGCCCCACGCGCCGCTCCTGTGGAAGAAGCATGCACACCATCGAAGTCGTCCTGGCGATGCTGGTGGCCGTTGTCGCCAGCGGTTACCTGGTTCGCGTCCTGCCATTCTCGTTGCCGTTGCCGCTGGTGCAGATCGGCCTCGGCGCGGTGATCGCCGGCGTATTCAACCGCGGCCATGCACTGGAACCGGAAGTGTTCTTCCTGCTGTTCCTGCCGCCGCTGCTGTTCCTCGATGGCTGGCGCATTCCCAAGCAGGGCCTGTTCCGCGACAAGGGCGCGATCCTCGAACTGGCGTTCGGGCTGGTGGTGTTCACCGTGATCGGCGCGGGCCTGCTGATCCACTGGATGATTCCGGTGATGCCACTGGCGGTGTGTTTCGCGCTGGCCGCGATCGTGTCACCGACCGATCCGGTGGCGGTCGGCGCGATCGCTGCCAAGGCACCGATTCCCAAGCGCCTGATGCACATCCTGGAAGGCGAGTCACTGCTCAACGATGCCTCCGGCCTGGTCTGCTTCCGCTTCGCGGTGGCGGCGGTGATGACCGGTACCTTCTCGTTGGCGACCGCCTCGCTGACCTTCGTGTGGGTGGCGGTGGCCGGCCTGGCCGTCGGCGTGGCGGTCACCCTGGGCGTGTCCACGTTCCAGCGCTGGCTGTGGCGCCGTTTCGGCGAAGAGCCGGGCGCGGCGATGCTGGTCAACCTGCTGATCCCGTTCGCGGCGTACCTGCTGGCCGAAGAGATCAATGCTTCGGGCATCCTCGCTGCGGTCGCAGCGGGTATTTCGATGAGCTACGTGGAAATGACCGGCCGTGTCTCCGGCAGCATGCGCGTGCAGCGCGCCGGCGTCTGGAACATGCTGCAGTTCAGCTTCAACGGCATCATGTTCGTGCTGCTGGGCGAGCAGCTGCCGGGCATCGTCGAACGCGCCACCACCACCATGAACGAGAGCGGCCACCAGAGCGCGTGGTGGCTGCTGGTGTACGTGCTGGTGATCAACGCGACGTTGATCGCGCTGCGCCTGCTGTGGGTGTGGCTGTCGCTGCGCTGGAACCTGCTGCGTGCGCGTCGCCGCGGCCTGGAGCGTGGCGAGGCACCGAACTGGCGCATCGTGGTGGCCACCTCGGTGGCGGGTGTGCGTGGTGCGATCACCTTGGCCGGCGTGCTGACGCTGCCATTGTTCCTGCCCGATGGCAGCCCGTTCCCGGCACGCGACCTGGTGATCTTCCTGGCTGCTGCGGTGATCCTGTGCTCGCTGGTCGGCGCCAGCGTGGCGCTGCCGCAGCTGTTGAAGGGCCTGCAGCTGCCGGCCGATTCGGGTGAGCGCAAGGAAGAGGATCTCGCCCGCAAGCTGTCCTCGAAGGCCGCGTTGGCGGGCGTGGAGCGCATGCGCCAGCAGCTGGTGCTGAACCAGAACACCGAGAACGTGCAGCTGTACAACGACGCCGCATCGCGGGTGAGCCTGCTGTATCAGCGGCATCTGGACCGCGACAACCCCGACGTGGACCCGGAGAAGGTGAACCGGATGGAGATGGGCTACCGCCAGCTGCGCAGCGCCGGCCTCAATGCCGAACGCGAGGAACTGTTCCGGCTGACCCGCCGCGGCGTGGTGTCGGACGAGATCGCACGGCGGTTGATCCGCAACCTCGACCTGCTGGAATCGCGCAAGCGCGAGTGAACGGTATGCCGACCGGGCTGCCGATCGGGGTCAGATCCCTTTCCGCAGGAAAGGGATCTGACCCCGCCCCGGGACGGCCGGTTACTCCGGCTTCTGTTCCAGGAAATACGCCTCGACCTTGCCCTTGACCTTGATGGTCATCGGATTGCCGCGACGGTCACGGGCCTTGCCGGCCTGCACGCGGATCCAGCCTTCGCTGACCGAGTATTCCTCGACGTTGTCGCGCTCGACATCGTTGAAGCGCACGCCGACGCCGCGCTCCAGGGCCTGCGCATCGTGGAAGGGGCTGGCCGGGTTGATCGCCAGGTGGTCGGGAGGGGTATCGCTCATCGCTTCATTCACAGTGACGGCCACCACGGCCGGCTTCAGCAGTACAGGATAAACCGTAGAATGCCCCCCTGCTCCCGAGGACGTTCCGCCATGCCTGACAACAGCGACTATTTCGACTTCGAGGAAGACGCCCACGATTTCGACGAGGACGACTTCGAGGCGCGGGTCTGGAACCTGCTCGTGCTGATCAACCCCGGTGACGAAGAGCTGGCCCTGCAGCAGTTCAACCGCTGGCGCGAGCATCTGTCCGAGGACGGCCAGCCGCTGGAAGCCGACAGCGACTGGCTGCCGGCGCTGTTCACGGCCATCGCCTGGCAGTCCGGCTTCGAGGTCGAGCGTGATGATTTCGATTCGCTGCAGTCGGCGGTGAACGAGCTGTCGGCGCGCTTCAACCTGCAGCTGGACTGGGGTGGCGACCTGGACGACGAGGATTTCGCCGCGGACCTGGATGGGGTGCAGCTGATGAGCACCGCCTTCGACCGCCTGCGCGAGCACAACTACACGCTGTGGAGCGTGGATGCCGGCAACGACGGCTTCAGTGGCTGGATGGCGCTGACCCGCGATGACGACGCCCTGCTGGCGCTGTGCTCGCTGCTGAACGTGGAAGTGCGCCTGGGCAGCGACCCGTTCTGAGATTCACCGGTAGCGCCGGGCCATGCCCGGCGGCTTCCCGCCGCGCTGCGCGCTCGCCGGGCGCGGCCCGGTGCCACCTGTACCAGCCTAGGGCTGGTACTGCGCCCTGGCGTTGGCGATCACCGCCTTCACCTGCGCCCGGTCCACATGCCGGGAGATGGCGACCGCACCCAGCGCGAGTGCCTGCGCACGCAGCTCGGCGGTGACATCGTAATGCGCCCCACTGGCCTTGTTCTGGAAGGCCCGTGGAGGAATGCCGAGCTGCGCCGCCATTGCGTGCAGCTCGGCCAGGGTATCGGCCATCAGGTGCGCCCAGCGCTGACCGCGCCAGGGATGCACCGCGTCATCGACGTAGACCGACACCGCCGCCGCCGGATCAGGCCTGCGGCTTGCCGTCGGCGTCGGCGGCCGGAGTGGCCTCGGCGTCGGCAGCGCCTTCGGCGCCGGCAGTGTCTGCAGCCGCTTCATCGGACGCTTCGCCTTCAGCGGCTGCATCTTCAGCCTGCTCGCTGGCGAACTCGGCCACCAGCTTGTCCAGGTACTCCTCGGCGGTCTGGCCCGCTTCTTCGGCCAGGGTGTCGAGCAGCTTCTGCATCAGCTCGGAATATTCCAGGGTGACCTTGCGGCCTTCGGCTTCCTGCACGTTGGACAGGTGCTTGAGCATGGCCAGCATCGGCACCGGGTTGTCGGCGTTGCCCATGGTCTGGCCGCCGATGGCCAGCAGCCACTCGCGGCCCTGCAGGCCGATGGCGGCCACGGCCTGGCCGTCCTCGTTGACCAGCACGGCATGGTTCTGCACCTGCTGCTGGGCGTTCAGACGGAGGAACGGACGCTTGGTCTGCTGCTTCTTGCGCTTGTCGCGCTTGGCCTTGGACAACTTGGACATGGGGGTGTGATCACCTGGAGTCGGAAAGACCGCCATTGTACTGGGTGCCGCGCTGCGCGCTCGCCGGGCATGGCCCGGCGCTACCCTGGTGTGTCCGGATGCGGTAGCGCCGGGCCATGCCCGGCGAAGACGGGTCAGGGGGCAGCGCCCTTTCCTGCGGAACGGGATCCGACCCCGGCCTCACCCTGCGCGGCCTGCACGTCCGGGTCCACGGTGGTTGCCGACAGGCCTACCTGCGGCCCGGCGCCGGCCAGCGCAGCTTCCTCGGCGGCCTTGGTCATCACCACGATGCTGATGCGGCGGTTGATCGGGTTCTGCGGATCGGCCTTGTCAAACAGCACCGACGAAGACAAGCCGACCACGCGGGTGATCTTGCTGTCTTCCAGGCCGCCATCGATCAGCGCGCGGCGCGCGGCATTGGCGCGGTCGGCGCTCAGTTCCCAGTTGCCGTAACCGCGCGCGGCCGAATAGGCAGTGATGTCGGTGTGGCCGGTCAGGCTGATGCGGTTCGGCACGTGGTTCAGGTACTCGGCCAGCTCATGCAGGATCTGCTGTGTGTACGGCTTCAGGGTGGCACTGCCGAGGTCGAACATCGGCCGGTTCTGCTTGTCCACGATCTGGATGCGCAGGCCTTCCGGGGTCAGGTCCAGCAGCAGCTGGTCCTTGAACGGTTCCAGCGCCTGGCTGCGGCTGATCGCTTCCTGCAGTTCCTTCATCAGCGCTTCCAGCTGCTGCTTGTCGCGCTGCTGCTCGTCCACCGGCTGCGGTATCGACTTCTGCTGGTTCTGGAAGGGATCGTTGCTGTTGCCGCGCGAAACATCGGTGGCGCCGCCGAGCTTGATCATCGAGGTGCTGGCACCGCCCGGCCCGGCCATGCCCGGCGCCGGCGTCGCGCTGGAGCCGACCAGCGGGCTGGGGTTGCGGAAGTACTCGGAAATGGCCGCGCGCTCGGGCTTGCTGGTGCTGGCCATCAGCCACAGCACCAGGAAGAAGGCCATCATCGCGGTCACGAAGTCGGCATAGGCCACCTTCCACGAACCGCCATGGTGGGCAGCGTGGCCGGCCTTCTTGACCCGGCGGACGATGACGGTGGGCTTGGTCTCGGCCATGGCTTACTTGACCGTCTTCAGGTGCTGCTCGAAGTCGGAGAACGCCGGGCGCACGTTCGACGGCAGCGTCTTGCGGGCGAACTCCAGCGCGATCTTCGGGTTGTAGCCGCGCAGGCAGGCCAGCAGGGCGGTCTTCACCGACTCGTAGATGCGGCTGTCCTGCTCGGCACGGGCTTCCATCGCAGAGGCCATCGGGCCGACGAAGCCATAGCCCAGCAGGATGCCGAGGAAGGTGCCGACCAGCGCGCCGGCCACGTGGCCACCCACTTCGACGATGTCGCCGCCGATCGAGCCCATGGTGATGACGATGCCCAGCACTGCCGCCACGATGCCGAAACCGGGCAGGCCGTCGGCGACCTTGGTCAGCACCTGTGACGGCGCCATCGCTTCGGCGTGGTGCTTTTCCAGCTCCAGCTCCAGCAGTGGCTCCAGCTCATGCGGCTCGATGTTGCTGCCGATCATCAGGCGCAGGCAGTCGGTGATGAAGTCGATCAGGTGGTGGTCGGCCTGCACCTTCGGATAGTTGCCGAACAGCGCGCTTTCGGCCGGGCGCTCGACGTGGTCTTCCAGCGCCATGAAGCCTTCACGGCGGGCCTTGTTGAGCAGTTCGTAGACCAGGCTGAGGACGTCGATGTAGTCCTGCTGCTTGTAGCGCGGGCCCTTGAACACGCCGACCATGGCCTGCAGCGTCTGCTTGACCGTCTTGGCCGGGGTGCCGACCAGGAACGCACCCAGCGCGGCACCGCCGATGATGACCAGTTCGTAGGGCTGCCACAGCGCCCCAAGGCGGCCGTGTGCGCCGAGGTAGCCGCCCAGCACGCTGATGATGACGACCAGGAATCCAACGATGATGAGCATGGCGCGACGCAAGGAGGGGGGATATCTCCTTGTCGGCCTGACACCGGTGTTTCTGAAGAGGGAATTCTGTGAAGTCGGTCAGCGGGGCCTTGCGGCGCGTGTCAGCCCGCCACGCCGGCCTCCGCGCCGCCACGCTGCAGCGGATCGGGCCACGGCTCGCCGTTGCCGGTGAATGAAAGTGAGACCGAGTTCAGGCAGTGGCGCTCGTAGGTGGGCGGCGGACCGTCCGGGAACACGTGGCCCAGATGGCTGCCACAGCGGGCGCAGGTGATCTCGGTGCGGACCATGCCATGGCTGGTGTCGCGGATCTCGCGCACGTGCGACGGGTCGAACGGGGCGAAGAAACTGGGCCAGCCGGTGCCCGAATCGAACTTGGTGCTGGAGCGGAACAAGGGCAGGGCGCACAGGCGGCAGCAGTAGACGCCCTCGCGCTTGTTGTCGAGGAATACCCCGCAGAACGGCGCCTCGGTGCCGTGCTGCAGCAGCACGCGGCGCTCCTCGGCGCTGAGCCCGGCGACCAGGGCGTCGGTCTGCGTGGCGGTGGGGGGCGTCAGATCGAAAGCGCTCATGCCGGCTCTCCGTGGGGTTGTGGCCTGGGATGCCAGCAGACGTGGGGGTGTCGGCACACGCTTGCAAGTGTGATGGCCGTTCATGGCCGGCACACAGGGGCAGGCGCAGGGTAAGGGTGGCCCACCCTGGAGCGCGCGATGAAACCCTGCCTAGTCCTGTTGCTGTCGGCCCTGTTGCCTCTGCTTGCCCAGGCGCAGGTTCCCACCGGCAGTCCGACCGCCACCCGCAGCAGCGCGACGGTGGCCCCGCCGCCTGTCGCCCCGCCACCACAAGCGTCGCGCCCGCAGCCGCAGGTGCTGCCCTCGCCGCAGCCGGCACAGCCGATCCGATCGACCGGCCCGGCCCAGGTGACCCCCACGCCCGCGCCGGCGCTGCCGGACAAGGTCTACGACCGCAACGGCCGCATCGTTCCCGGCGTCAAACCGGTCGGCCCCAACCGCGTGTTCGACTCGCGCACCGGCCGCTACTACGACAGCGTACCGACCGGCGACGGCCAGCAGATCAAGCGCTGACCCCAGCGCCCGCAACCAATCGCGCAACCCAAAGAGCGCGCAGCGACCCGCTGTCGCTCTTTTTTTTCTTTTTCTTTTCCGTGGCTGGCGCCCGCATGAACCTGTCAGAGGCCGGGCGGGTGGGGGCAGGCGGGGTGTCCGCGGCATGGATGCCGCGGCCAAGCCCCCAGGGACGGGTTCACGGCGTCCCCGCCTGACCCCACCCGCCCGGCCCACTCGCAGCACCGCACCCGGCCCCAGCCACGAGGGGCTCAGCCGTTGGCAGGAAACCCGCCACCCACATGAACGCCGGAAAACAGCCCCCGCCCTGCACACCCCGCATCACCCGTTTTTCGCCTGCGATTAACCGTGCCAGGACCACGGTGGACCTGCGCCGGCATCCCTGTCGTCGCGCTTCCCTCGTCCCCTTGGAATACGATCATGGCCAACCAGCAGAACCGTCATCCCGGCAAGGAACAGCAGGGCAAAACACCGCAGGAACAGCAGCGCCAGCAGCAACAGCAACAGCAGCCGAACGAGCAGCAGAAGAAGAATCCGCAACAGGGTTCCATGAAGAACCTGCAGCAGCGCTGATGCAGCCAGGGGCCAGAGCCCGCGTTGCGGGGTCTGGTCCCGCTGCCGCCAGTCGGTTCAATCCGGAATCGGCAGCGCCCAGGTCTCCTTGACCTCTTCCATCACGATGTAGCTCTTCGACTCACGCACATGTGGCAGGGTCAGCAGGGTGCTGCCGAGCAGCTTGCGATAGGACGCCATCTCGCTGATCCGTGCCTTCAGCAGGTAATCGAAATCGCCCGACACCAGATGGCATTCCAGCACGTTGGGCAGCTTCAGCGCCGAACGCCGGAACTCCTCGAAGATGTCGCCGGACTTGTAGGCCAGGCTGATCTCCACGAACACCAGCAGGCTCGCTTTCAACGCGCTGGGGTCCAGGTGCGCGTGGTAGCCGGTGATCACCGCTTCGCGCTCCAGCCGGCGCACACGCTCGGTGCACGGGGTGGTCGACAGGCCGACCCGTTCGCCCAGCTCGGTGAAGGAAATGCGGCCTTCGGCCTGCAGGATGCGCAGGATCTTGCGGTCGATCTTGTCCAGCTCGCGGGGACGGGTGGCCATGGGCGTCAAGCTCGGGGAATGAATCACAGGGAAATATCCTGACTGCATTGCTGAAATCAGGCAAATCATCTGGATACGGAAGAATATACTTCCCCGATTATGGCCCCTGCGCACGCAAATGCAGGGAATGATCGGGTTGGAGAATTCCCATGCGAGTCCTAGTCCTCGGCAGCGGCGTGATCGGCACCACCAGTGCCTGGTACCTGCGACAGGCCGGGTTTGAAGTCACGGTCGTCGACCGCCAGCCCGGTCCCGCGCTGGAAACCAGCTTCGCCAATGCCGGCCAGCTGTCCTTCGGCTACACCTCGCCGTGGGCTGCCCCGGGCGTGCCGAAGAAGGCCATCGGCTGGCTGTTCGAAAAGCACGCACCGCTGGCGATCAAGCCGGGCATGGACCTGGCCCAGTACCGCTGGCTGTGGCAGATGCTGCGCAACTGCACCCACGAGCGCTACGCGATCAACAAGGCGCGCATGGTGCGGATGTCCGAGTACAGCCGCGACTGCCTGAACGAGCTGCGTGCGCAGATCGGCATCGATTTCGAAGGGCGCGACCTGGGCACCACCCAGCTGTTCCGGACCCAGCAGCAGCTGGATGCATCGGCGCAGGACATCGAGATCCTGGCCCAGTACGGTGTGCCGTACGAAGTGCTGGATCGCGCCGGCATCATCAAGGCCGAGCCTGCGCTGGCCCACGTCGATGGCCTGGTGGGTGCGCTGCGCCTGCCGCGCGACCAGACCGGCGATTGCCAGCTGTTCACCCGCCGCCTGGCGCAGATGGCGGCCGAAGCGGGGGTCGAGTTCCGTTACGACCAGGACATCACCGGCGTGGAATCCGACGGCGACCGCATCACCGGCGTGCGCATCGGCGGCAAGCTGGAAACCGCGGACCGCTTCGTGGTCGCACTGGGCAGCTATTCGCCGGGACTGGTCGCGCCGCTGGGCATGCGCCTGCCGGTGTATCCGCTGAAGGGCTATTCGCTGACCCTGCCGATCACCGACCCGGCGATGGCGCCCACCTCGACCATCCTCGATGAGAGCTACAAGGTGGCGGTGACCCGCTTCGACAACCGCATCCGCGTCGGTGGCATGGCCGAGGTGGCCGGTTTCGACCTGTCGCTGTCGCCGCGCCGCCGCGAGACGCTGGAGCTGGTGGTGCGCGACCTGTACCCGAAGGGCGGTGACCTGGCCAAGGCCGAGTTCTGGACCGGCCTGCGCCCGGCCACGCCGGACGGCACGCCGGTGATCGGCGCCACGCCGTTCCGCAACCTGTTCCTCAACACCGGCCACGGCACGCTGGGTTGGACCATGGCCTGCGGCTCGGGCCGCTACCTGGCCGACCTGATGAGCGCGCGCCAGCCGCAGATCAGCACCGAAGGCCTGGATATCTTCCGCTACGGCCAGTACCGCCACGCCCCGCAACATGAGAACCGCACATGCGTCCTGCCCGCGCGCTGATCGACCTGGGCGCACTGCGCAGCAACTATCGCCTGGCCCGTGAACTGGGCGGTGGCAAGGCGCTGGCGATCCTCAAGGCCGATGCCTATGGCCACGGTGCGGTGCGCTGTGCGCAGGCACTGGAAGGCGAGGCCGACGGCTTTGGCGTGGCCACCATCGAAGAAGCGCTGGAACTGCGCCAGGCCGGCATCCGTGCGCCGATCCTGCTGCTGGAAGGTATCTTCGAGCCCAGCGAAATGGCGCTGGTGGCCGAGCATGACCTGTGGTTCTCGGTCGGTTCGCCGTGGCAGCTGGAAGCGCTGGTCGCGTTCGACAGCCCGCGGCCGCTGACGGTATGGCTGAAGCTGGACAGCGGCATGCACCGGCTGGGTCTGGACGTTCCCGGATTCCGCGCCGCGCACGCGCGTTTGTCTGCACTGCCGCAGGTGGCGCGCATCGTGATGATGACCCACCTGGCACGCGCCGATGAACTGGACAGCGAGCGTACCCGAGAGCAGGCCGCGACCTTCGTCGAGGCCATCGATGGTCTTGAAGGCGAGACCAGCATCTGCAACTCGCCGGCGCTGCTGGGCTGGCCGGACGTGCGCAGTGACTGGGTGCGCCCGGGCCTGATGCTGTACGGCGCCAATCCGCTGCCGGACAACAGTGAACTCACCGCGCGCCTGCGCCCGGTGATGACGATGCAGTCCAAGGTGTTCGCCGAGCGCTGGATCGAAGCCGGCGAGCCGGTCGGTTACGGTGCGCGCTTCGTGGCCAAGGCGCGCACACGCGTGGGCGTGGTCGCACTGGGCTATGCCGATGGTTATCCGCAGTTCGCCCCCAATGGCACGCCGGTGCTGATCGATGGCCAACCCGGTGGGCTGATCGGCCGCGTGTCGATGGACATGCTGACCGTGGACCTGACCGCGCATGCGCAGGCCGGTGTTGGCAGCGTGGTGGAACTGTGGGGTACGGCGCCGACCCTGTCCGAGCTGGCGCCGCGCTGCGGTGTCAGTGCCTACCAGCTGCCGTGCGGCGTCAAGCGCGTGGCACGCGTCTACCAGGACTGACCGGCTCTGGTAGCTGCCGACCTTGGTCGGCGCTGTGAATGCGTGTCGACCAAGGTCGACACCTACCGGATCGGATCAGACCCTGGTCGGCGCTGTGGCTGCGTGTCGACCAAGGTCGACACCTACCGGGCAGCGGTAACGCGTGAGGTCAGCTGGCGCTTCACCCAGTCATCGATCAGGCGCTTTTCATAGCGCAGCGGATCGGTATCGCTCTTCAGGCCGATGTTGTGCAGGTAGCCGCTGTCGCTCAGGCGGGCGTCGCCTTCGTCGATGATGCGCCCGCTGGCGTCCTTCAGCGTGTACTGCAGGGTGATCCGCGGCGGGTAGATGTCGCGCATGATCCGGATGTCGCGGCCACGCGGGCCGTGCCAGGGCTCGTAGTCGCCTGCGCGCTTGACGTCCACCAGGGTCACCTCCAGCGTCTGCCCGGCCTGCAGGGGCTTGGCGGCGCTGGTCTGCACGTAGCGTGCCAGCTGCTGCACCCAGTCCCCGCGTTCGGCCTCGAAGCGGTTGGTGCTCTGTCGGATCTCGGTGAATTGCGCCGGATCATTCCATTGCACGCTGACCGGGCCATCGGCCTGTAGTGCGCGCGGCGCATCGGGCGCGGTCACCGTCCGCGGCGCGGCGGCCACGCTGCCCACGGCAAGCATGCCGGCCAGCAGCAGGGCGGTTGAAAGCGAACCTTTCATGGCAGTCTCCTGCGTCCCCGAAGCGGGGAGGATGATGATCTCGGATCGAGTGTGATCCCGCCGCCGGGCCGCAGCAATGGCCAGTAGCGTCAAATGCGTCAACAGTTGCCGCCAATTCATGGTCGTCAACCGTGACTGACGGCGCTTGACGCTGTGAATACGCACTCTGGAAGATGCTGTACCTCCATCCGGTCTTTTCCTCCCACGCCCTTGTCCACACTGCCGCCCCTCGTGGAGCGCTCACCCTTGATGGTGCCGACGCCCGAAACCGACCTGCACCATGGCGTGCTTGAGCGCATCCACGCAGGTTTCTGTGTGATCCAGGTGCTGTTCGATGGCGACGAGGCGATCGACTACCGCTTCCTCGAGGTCAACGATGCCTTCGAGCGCCATACCGGGCTGAAGGATGCCTGTGGCAAGCGCATGAGCACGCTGGAGCCACATCACGAAGGCGACTGGTTCCGTATTTACGGCGAAGTGGCGCGGACCGGGCGACCGGCCCAGTTCGAAATGGATGCCCGTGCCCTCGGGCGCACGTTCGCGGTGGATGCCGTTCGGGTTGGCCAGCCGGGCGAGGACAAGGTCGGCATCCTGTTCTTCGACGTGACCGCGCGCAAGCAGATGGAAGTGGAACTGGGCGAGAGCGAGGCCCGTTTCAGTGCGTTGGCCGATGGCCTGCCGATGCCGGTGTGGGTACTGGACGAGCGCGGCCACGCCCGCTTCGTCAACAGTGCCTTCAGCGAGTTCTTCGGCGGCGACGAGAACCGTGTGCCGGAAGATGTCTGGCGCGGCCTGGTGCATCCCGACGATGCGTCGGTATTTGAATACGAATTGCAGGAAGCACTGAAGGCGCAGCGTTCGATGCATGCGTTGGTGCGTGCACGTCGTGCCGATGGGCAGTGGCGCTGGCTGGAAATGAACGCACGTCCGCGCTTCTCGCGGATGGGCCGCTTCATCGGCCTGGCCGGCAGCAGCCCGGATGTCACCGAGCGCCGCGAGATCGAACTGGCGCGCGAGGAACTGCTGCAGTCTGAGCGTGCCGCGCGCAGTGCGGCCGAAAACATGGCGCGGCTGAAGGATGAGTTTCTGGCCACGCTGTCGCACGAGCTGCGCACGCCGCTGACCACGATCCTGGGCTGGAGCGAACTGCTGCTGCAGCGCGTCGATTCCACCAGCCCGCTGTACAAGGGCCTGGGCGTGATCGCCAACAGCGCGACCGCGCAGAAGCGGTTGATCTCGGACATGCTCGACCTCAGCAGCATGCTGCTGGGCAAGGTGCAGCTGGAAGTGGAAGTGCTGGACCTGCGCGACCAGTTGAACGAAGCGATGGGCGCACAGGAGCTGGTGGCCGAGGGCAAAGCGCTGGACGTCACCCTGCAGTTGCCGGCACAGCCCTGCCAGGTGCTGGGCGATGCCACCCGGCTGCAGCAGGTGTTCTGGAACCTGTTGTCCAACGCGATCAAGTTCACCCCGGCCGAAGGCCGCATCGACGTGCAGCTGCAGGCCGATGGCAACTATTGGACGATCACCGTGCGCGATACCGGCGACGGCATCGCGCCGGAGTTCCTGAACCATCTGTTCAGCCGCTTCCGCCAGGCCGACGGCACCACCACCCGCCGCCATGGCGGTCTGGGCCTGGGCCTGGCCATCGTGCAGCAGCTGGTCGAGCTGCACGGCGGTTCGGTCAGCGCGGCCAGCGATGGCCACGGTCACGGCTCCACCTTCACCGTGCGCCTGCCGCAGCATCTGCCCGATGCCGAACGGCGTCCGCTGCGTGAGGTCGTCAGCGGTCCTATCCTGGAACCGATGGTGGTCGAGCCGTACCCGCTGCGCGGCCTGCATGTGCTGGCGGTGGAAGACCAGCCTGAAGTGCTGGAGTACCTGCGGCGCATGCTGGAAGAGCAGGGCGCGAGCGTGTCCGCCGCCAGTTCGGCGGGCGAGGCGCTGGCGCTGCTGGCCGACAATGGCCACCTGCAGTACCAGGTGCTGCTGACCGACATCGGCATGCCGGGCATGGATGGCTATGGCCTGGTAAGCACGTTGCGGCAGGACCTGGGCGTAGACGCGGCAGCGCTGCCGGCGGTAGCGGTGACTGCGCTGGCGCGTGCCGATGACCGTCGCCGTGCGTTGGCCTCGGGCTTCCAGGAGCATGTGGCCAAGCCGTATTCGGTGGCCCAGCTGGTGGGTGTGGTGCGGCGCGTGCAGGCCACGCGCGGGGACAGCCTGCTGCACTGAGCATTCACGGACGATCGGCGACCCTGCAGTTCAGGAGGTCGCCGATGTCCCGTATTGCTCCCCGTATCCATACTGATTCCGCGCAGATCGCGCGCCTGGAAGCCCTGTTGCCGCAGTTGCAGGGGGAAACCGAGGTGCAGCTGACCCTGCACGATGGCCGACGCCTGCTGGGCACGGTTGCGGTGCAGCCGACGCTGCAGCAGTACCGCAACGACGCCGGCGACGAAGGCAGCAATGGCCAGCTGCGGCTGGACGATCTTGATGCGCCGGTGCAGCAGCATCACGTGTGGCTGGATGAAATCGCCAGCATCCGCAGGTTGCCGCCGAGGCTCTGACGGCAACTGCAGATGGCTGCATCCACGCATGGCGTGGATCTACTGTAGAGCCACGCCACGCGTAGCTGCGATGATCATTCGAACAGTAGAGCCACGCCATGCGTGGCTGCGATGGTCAACGTTCGAACAGGCGTAGAGCCACGCCATGCGTGGCTGCGATGGTGAACGTTCGAACAGGCGTAGAGCCACGCCATGCGTGGCTGCGATGGTCATTCGAACAGTAGAGCCACGCCACGCGTGGCTGCGATGGTCATTCGAACAGTAGAGCCACGCCACGCGTGGCTGCGATGATCATTCGAACAGTAGAGCCACGCCATGCGTGGCTGCGATGGTCAATGTTCGAACAGCGTTGCCGTCGCTTCGAACCTGCGCGCATACGCGCGCTCCTCGGCTACCCGGGTCACTTCATCGTCTGCCAGATCCGGCGCGCCATAGACGGCGTAGGCCACGCTGCCATCGGCGCCGTGGCCAACCTGGTGCAGGCGGTAGCGGGAATGGCCGCCGCCGGTGTCCTCCGGGTAATGCACGGGGGGATGGCTGCCTTCCAGGTCCATTTCACTGTTGTCGACGACACCTCCGACGAACAAGGCACGCATGCAGGATCTCCAGGGGTTGCGGGGGAGCTTCTACCCTGAACGCTGGCATGTTGCTGCGGCATCAAGGCAACGTTGAAGTTTCGCAAAGCGGTGGCCGGGGCCGGGCCGGGGCGGACAAGCCGGTACAATGGACGGCCCTCACGCTTCCAGTACCCGCGCCGATGGCATCCAGCGACGACGCCCCCCTGCAGACCCTGTTCCTGCCGTTCTCCAGCGGCGCCCTGCGCTGGCCGGAGGGTCCGGTGGCCTTCCTGCGCGCCCGTGACGGCTGGCCACTGCGCGAGCAGGCCGGCGGCCGCGAGGTCGACTGCGAGCAGAGCTTCGCCCCGTTCGCACAGCCGCTGCAGCAGGCCGCTGGCTGGACCGTCAGCGGGCAGCTGGATGATGTTGCCGGCCGCGGCCGTTACCCGCTGGTGCTGGTGCTGCCGCCGCGCCAGCGCGAGGAAGCCCGCGCGCTGTTCGCCCGCGCCTTGGCGCTGGTCGCCGAGGGTGGCCGCATCGTGGCCTGCCAGCACAACAACGAAGGTGCCCGCTCCGGCGAAGGCGACCTCAAGCAGCTGGCCGGCCTCGGCGGCAGCCTGACCAAGAACCACTGCCGCGTGTTCTGGACCGCTCCGCTGCAGGGCCAGCACGATGTGGACGTAGCCAAGCGCTGGGGCGCGCTGGACGCGGTGCGGCCGATCGTCGGCGGCCGTTTCCTCAGCCGTCCGGGCGTGTTCGCCTGGGACCGCATCGACCCGGCGTCGGCCCTGCTGGCCGAGCATCTGCCGGCCGACCTGGCCGGGCGTGCAGCTGACCTCGGTGCCGGTTACGGCTACCTGTCGCGTGAACTGCTGGAGCGCTGCCCGAAGATCACCGCGCTGGACCTGTACGAGGCCGAGAAGCGCGCGCTGGACCTGGCCGAACTCAATCTGGCGCCGCCACCGCGCCCCGTGCCGCTGCGCTTCCTGTGGCGCGACGTCACCGCCGGAATCGAGCCGGACTACGACGTCATCATCAGCAACCCGCCGTTCCACACGCCCTCGCGTGCGGATCGCCCGGACATCGGCCAGCGCTTCATCGCCGTGGCCGCGCAGGCGCTGCGCCCGGGTGGGCGCCTGTACGTGGTGGCCAACCGCCACCTGCCCTACGAGTACACGCTCAACGAGAGCTTCGGCGCGGTGCGCGTGGTTGCCGAGCGCGATGGCTTCAAGCTGGTCGAAGCGGTGAAGGGCAAGGGGAAGGCCCGGTGAAGCTGGTCAAGCACATCGCCAACCTCGGCTACGGCAGCCGCAAGCAGGTGCAGTGGATGTTCCGCGAAGGCCGCGTCACCGACGCCGATGGCGAGGTGCTCTACGCCGACGACCAGGTGCCGCATGAAGCGGTGCGGGTGGACGGCGAGCCGCTGGACCCGCCGGTGGGCCTGGCGCTGGCGATGTACAAGCCGGCCGGCTACACCTGTTCGACCAAGGACAAGGGCCGCCTGATCTACGACCTGCTGCCGCCGCGCTTCCGCGACCGCGACCCGGTGCTGTCCACTGTCGGCCGTCTGGACCGTGAGACCAGCGGCCTGTTGCTGCTGACCGACGACGGCAACCTGCTGCATCGGATCATTTCGCCGAAGTCGAAGCTGCCCAAGGTCTACGAAGTGGAGCTGGCCGAAGACCTGCGTGGTGACGAGGTGGCGCTGTTTGCCAGCGGCACGCTGATGCTGGAAGCGGAGAAGACGCCCCTGCTGCCGGCTGAACTGCAGGTGCTCGGGCCGCGCAAGGCGCGCCTGGTACTGCACGAAGGCCGCTACCATCAGGTACGCCGCATGTTCGCTGCCGCAGGCAACCATGTGCAGGCACTGCATCGCAGCCGTGTTGGTGGCCTGGACCTGCAGGGACTGGCCGAAGGGCAATGGCGGCTGCTGACCTCCACCGATCTGGATACGTTGTTCGCTCCATGACCTCCATCGCTGCGCTGCCGTTCCTGCCCGACGCCGTCATCTTCGACATGGACGGCCTGATGATCGACAGCGAGCGTGTGTCGCTTGCATGCTGGAGCGAGGCGGCGGAGGAATTCGGCCTGCCCCTGGATGCCAGCTTCTTCGTGCGCATGGTCGGCCTTGGCGACCGCGACAGCCAGGCGCTGCTGCGCCAGCAGGGTATCGAAGACAGCATGATCGAGGCCATGGCCGCGCGTTGCCATGATCTGTACGAGGAGCGCACGCAGACCGGGCTGCCGCTGCGGCCGGGCATCCTGGAACTGCTGGAGCTGCTGAAGGCGCATGCGGTGCCGCGCGCGGTGGCGACCACTACGCGGCAGCCGCGGGCCAACCGCAAGCTGGCTGCAGCCGGGCTGCTGCCGTACTTCGATGCGGTGATCACCAGTGGCGATGTGGCGCGGCCGAAGCCGGCGCCGGACATCTACCTGCTGGCCGCGCAGCGGCTGGGACAGGCGCCGGAACGTTGCCTGGCGCTGGAGGATTCGCCGGCCGGCACACGAGCCGCGCTGGCCGCCGGCATGACCGTGATCCAGGTACCGGACCTGGTGCATCCCGATGAAGAACTGCGCGCGCTCGGCCACCGCATCGTCGGCTCGCTGGTGGACGCGCACGCCTTGCTGCTGCCGCTGCTGCCGAGGTAACGATGGGGGATGGTGGGTGCCGACCGTTGGTCGGCACGCTTCACCGTTCTCGCCGGGCATGGCCCGGCGCTACCGCTCTGGTGGGTGCCACCTTGAATCTGGTGGGTGCCGACCGTTGTTCGGCACGCTTCACCGCTCTCGCCGGGCATGGTCCGACGCTACCGCTCTGGTGGGTGCCGACCGTTGGTCGGCACGCTTCACCGCTCTCGCCGGGCATGGCCCGGCGCTACCGCTCTGGTAGGTGCCAACCTTGGTTGGCACGCTTTCAGATCACACCCTGCCGAACACCAGCGCCGCGTTGGTGCCACCGAAGCCGAAGCTGTTGGACATCACCGTGTCCAGCTTCTGCTCGCGGCTTTCGCGCAGGATCGGGAAGCCTTCCACCCTCGGGTCCAGCTCGCCGATGTTGGCCGAACCGGCCACGAAGCCATCGCGCATCATCAGCAGGCAGTAGATCGCTTCATGCACGCTGGCAGCGCCCAGCGAATGGCCCGACAGCGCCTTGGTCGAGGACAGCGGCGGAATCGCATCGCCGAACACCTCGCGGATCGCACCCAGCTCGGTCACATCGCCCAGCGGGGTCGAGGTGCCGTGGGTGTTGAGGTAATCCAGCGGACGGTCGACGTTCTGCAGCGCCATCTTCATGCAGCGCACGGCGCCTTCGCCGGACGGCGCGACCATGTCGGCGCCATCGGAGGTCACGCCATAGCCGATCAGCTCGGCATGGATGTGCGCGCCACGTGCCACCGCGTGGTCGTAGTCCTCCAGCACCAGCATGCCGCCACCGCCGGCGATGACGAAGCCATCGCGGTCCTTGTCATACGGGCGCGAGGCGCTGGCGGGGGTGTCGTTGAAGCTGGTGGACAGCGCGCCCATCGCATCGAACATCACACTCATCGACCAGTGCAGGTCTTCACCGCCGCCAGCGAACATGATGTCCTGCGCGCCGTGGCGGATGAGGTCGGCAGCCGCACCGATGCAGTGCGCCGAGGTCGCGCAGGCGGCCGACAGCGAGTAGCTGACGCCCTTGATCTGGAATGCGGTGGCCAGGCAGGCCGACACGGTCGAGCACATCGTGCGCGGCACCATGTACGGACCCACTTTGCGCACGCCACGGCTGCGCAGCAGATCCACCGCACCCACCTGCCATTCGCTGGAGCCACCGCCGGAACCGGCGATCAGGCCGGTGCGCAGGCCACTGACCTGTTCCGGGGTCAGACCCGCATCGGTGATGGCATCGGCCATCGCCAGGTAGGCGAAGGCAGCGGCATCACTCATGAAGCGCTTCTGCTTGCGGTCGATCAGCGCATCCAGGTCGAGGTCGACGCGACCGCCGACCTGGCTGCGCAGGCCGGCTTCGGCGTGGTCGGCCAGCGCGGTGATGCCGGCGCGGCTTTCACGCAGGGCGGCCGAAACGGTATCCAGATCATTGCCGAGGCAGGACGTGATGCCCATGCCGGTGATGACGACGCGACGCATCAGAAGCTCCCGGTTTCGGTGAACAGGCCCACGCGCAGGTCGCGGGCGTTGTAGATCTCGCGGTCGTCCACGTACATGCGTGCGTCGGACTGGGCCATCACCAGCTTGCGGTTGATGACGCGGCTGATGTCGATCTCGTAGCGCACCAGCTTGGCATCAGGCAGCACCTGGCCGGTGAACTTCACTTCGCCGCAGCCCAGGGCGCGGCCCTTGCCGGGGGCACCCAGCCAGGTCAGGAAGAAGCCGGTCAGCTGCCACATGGCATCCAGGCCCAGGCAGCCGGGCATCACCGGGTCGCCGATGAAGTGGCAGCCGAAGAACCACAGGTCCGGGCGGATATCCAGTTCGGCGCGTACCATGCCCTTGCCATGCGGTCCGCCGTCCTCGCGGATTTCGGTGATGCGGTCGAACATCAGCATCGGGTCGTTGGGCAACCGGCCGGCGGCAGCGCCGAACAGTTCACCGCGTGCGCTGGCCAGCAGCTGGTCGCGGTTGAACGCGTGGAGACGAGTCATGGAAAGCGCAATCCTGGAAGCGAAAACAAGGCAACGAGTTCCCGAGGATGCACGACGGATCAGGCGGATATCAAACCGCGTCTCCGTACGCGTGCGTAGTGTTTTCAGCTGAAACCACGCATCCCGTTGATGCACAACGACCATACTTCGGCGTCTGGACCGGTACGGTGCAGGTATCATGTGGGCCAACCATGAACGCACTGCGCAAGATCATCCACGTCGACATGGACGCCTTCTACGCGTCGGTGGAGCAGCGTGACGATCCGTCACTGCGCGGCAAGCCGGTGGTGGTGGCATGGCGTGGTGCGCGTTCAGTGGTGTGTGCCGCTTCGTACGAGGCGCGCGTGTTCGGCGTGCGTTCGGCGATGCCGGCGCTGCGCGCCGAACGCCTGTGCCCGGACGCGATCTTCGTGCCGCCGGACTTCGCGCGTTACAAGGCGGTATCGCGCCACGTGCGCGAGATCTTCCTGCGCCATACCGACCTGGTCGAGCCGCTGTCCTTGGACGAGGCCTACCTGGACGTAACCGAGCCGAAGAGTGGCATCGAACTGGCCACCGACATCGCCCGCACCATCCGCGCGCAGATCCGCGAGGAAACCAACCTGACCGCTTCAGCCGGGATCGCGCCGAACAAGTTCCTGGCCAAGATCGCCTCGGACTGGCGCAAGCCCGACGGCCAGTTCGTGATTCCGCCGCAGCGGGTGGACGCATTCCTGCTGCCGCTGCCGGTGAACCGCGTGCCCGGCGTGGGCAAGGTGATGGAAGGCAAGCTGGCGGCGCGCGGCATCGTCACCTGCGGCGACCTGCGGCAATGGACGCTGCCGGACCTGGAAGACGCCTTCGGCAGCTTCGGGCGCAGCCTGTACAACCGCGCACGTGGTGTCGACGAGCGGCCGGTGGAGCCTGACCAGCAGGTGCAGTCGATCTCTTCGGAGGACACCTTCGCCGAGGACCTGCTGCTGGAAGACCTGAGCGAGGCGATCGTGCAGCTGGCCGGGAAGACCTGGCAGGCCACGCGCAAGACCGAACGCATCGGCCACACCGTGGTGCTGAAACTGAAGACCGCGCAGTTCCGCATCCTCACCCGTAGCTTCACCCCCGAACGCCCGCCGGAATCGATGGAAGAACTGCGCGACATCGCACTTTCATTGCGCGCCCGCGTAGATCTACCCGCCGACACCCGCTATCGGCTGGTCGGCGTCGGCCTCGGCGGTTTCCGCGAAAAGGAAGCCGTGGTGCAGGGCGAATTGTTCGAGCACGCAACGAACGATTCCCCACGGACCTGATACATGTGTCGACCAAGGTCGACACCCACCAACAGCCGCGTGCCGACCAACGGTCAGCACCCACCAACAGCAGCGGGAACCTGTCGAAGGCGGGGTGGGTCCGGTTGCGGGGGTGTCCGCGGCATGGATGCCGCGGCCAAGCCCCCAGGGGTGAGGGCGCTTTGCTTGCGAAGCACTGCTTCGCAAGCGCCCGAACGCACAGCCGCCAGCGGCTGGGCCGGTCTGGGGGTTTACGGCGTCCCCCGCAACCGGACCCACCCCGCCTACCCACGGAATGCCTGCTGTTGCTTTGGCTTTGAGGTTGCCGGCCAGCGGCCGGCACTACCGTTTCTGCGGGTGCAGGGCGCAGCCCTGCAAAAGAACCCCCTACCTTACGGCCACTGCATCTCGCCCTTGGCCACCTTCGCACTCAACTCCAGCGACGCCACGCCCGCCAGCTGCGGATAGCGCGCCTGCATCGCCTTCACCAACGCAGCGCTGTCCTTGGCCTTGGCGGTTTCAACATCGAAGGCACGGATGTAATCCGCGGTGAAACGCAACGCACTGGCATCCAGTACCGCCCCCTCCGCGTAATGGCCGGGCACCACCACCTTCGGCTTCAGCGCCTGCAGCTGCTGCAGCGTGCGCAGCCAATCGGCATGCGACTGCGGCGTCTGCGTATCGGCCATCCACACGTGCTCGCCGGCCACCACCGGAATGCCACCGACGATCGCGCGCAGCGACGGCACCCACAGCACGCTGCGGTCCGGCGTCGGGCCATCCAGGCCGATCAACGGCAGGCGCTGGCCTTCCAGCTGCAGTGCATCGCCTTCCAGCACCGCGGGCACCACGATGCGTGCGGGAGCATCAGCGCCCATCTTCGGCCCCCAGTACGCCAGCTTGCCGGCCTGGGACTCACGGATGTGCGCCACGGTCTGCGCGGTGGCGACGATGCGCGCCTGCGGGAACGCATCCTGCACGGTGGCCAGGCCGAAGTAATAGTCCGGATCGCCATGGCTGATGTAGATGGTGGTCAGCCGCTTGCCGCTGGCACGGATCTGCTCGACCAGCCGGCGTGCATCGCCGGCAGCAAATTGCGCGTTGACCAGGATCGCGTCGTTGCGCCCTTCGATCAGCACCGAGGACACCGAGAACATTGCCTGCGGGCCGGGATGGAAGGTCTGCAGGCGCAGCTGGGATTTGGCAGCGCTGGCGGGTGCAGGCGCGGCCGGTGCGGCCAGCAGTGGGGCGCTGGTGAAGCTGGCAGCCAGCGCGAGAGGAAGCAGCAGGGCAGCAGTACGCATGGGAGGTGTCCTTGGAGTGTCGAGCCGAGCGTTGGCTATGCCGGGCGTCCTTGCCCGGCCCCCTACGGGCCGTCGCAAGCGACGTTGGCAACGGCTCCTGCCGTTGCCTTCGGCTTTACAGGTGGGTAGCGCCGGGCCATGCCCGGCGGGCGGTCAGGCCGGCGAGCGCGCGATCAGTACGCCGCCGTGATGATCTGCCTGGGGTGCTTGTGCGCTTCCAGTTCGGCGACGAACGCGGCGCCGTAGTCGGCGTAGCTGATGCGGCTGTGGCCGCTGGCATCGGCGAGGAAGGCCTTGGGCTGCACGCGGTACTGCCCACGCTCTTCACCTGGGCCGATTTCGGCGGCCGGCGAGAAGAAGGTCCAGTCCAGGTCATCCACCGCCTGCAGGCGGTTGAACGCTTCGCGGTGGGCAAGCGCGTAGGGCTTGTAGGCGTCCGGGAAGGTGGGGGTGTCGACCAGCTGCACGCCGGGGGCGACTTCCAGGCTGCCGGCGCCGCCGACCACGACCAGGCGCGGCACGTTGGCCTTGCGGGCGGCGTTGGCCAGTTGTGCGGCAACCTCGCCGACGCGACCGATGTCGTCGCCCGGGCGCGGGCCGTAGGCGCTGGCCAGCACATCGTGGCCGGTGATGGCGGCGACCAGGGCGTCCTGGTCATCCAGCGAGGCGATGACCGGATGGGCGCCGGCCAGCTCGGCCGGCAGGTCGTGCGCGCTGCGCACGATGACGGTCAGTTGATGGCCGTTGGCCAGCGCGTGGCGGGCGATCTGGCGGCCGATGTTGCCGGTGGCACCGACGAGGGCGATCTTCATGGCAGGACTCCGTGGGGTGGTGGCTGGGAATGGGGCCACTGTAGGCCGCTGCAGTCGCTCGAAAAACAGCGTATAACGCGCTTGTTTGTTGCATGGATCGAGCAGATGGACCGATTGACCGCCATGACCGTATTCGTCGAAGTTGCCGAGCGCGGCAGCCTGACCGCCGCCGCCGAGGTGCTGGACATGTCGCGGGCGATGGTCAGCCGCTACCTGGCCGAGGTGGAGGGCTGGCTGGGCGCGCGGCTGCTGCACCGGACCACGCGGCGGGTCAGCCTGACCGGGGCCGGTGAAGCCGCGCTGGCGCGTTTCCGGCAGATGCTGGCGATCGGCGAAGAACTGCAGGGTGAGCTGGCCAGCGACGATCCCGAGCCACACGGCACGCTGCGCATCACCGCCAGCGTGTCGTTCGGGCAGAGCCATCTGGCGCGTGCGGTGGCCGCCTTCGTGCAGCGCCATCCGGCCGCACGCATCGAACTGCTGCTGGTCGACCGCATGGTCAACCTGGTGGAGGAGCGCGTCGACCTGGCCGTGCGCATCGCGCGGCAGATCGATCCCAGCCTGATCGCACGTCGTTTGGCGATCTGCCGTTCGGTGCTGTGCGCGACGCCGGCCTACCTGCAGGCGCGTGGCACGCCGACCGCGCCCGAACACCTCGCCGTGCACAACTGCCTGACCCATCACTACGTCGGCAAAAGCCTGTGGCAGCTGCATCGCGAAGGGCGCTCGCTGTCGGTGGCGGTGGGCGGCAACATCAGTGCCAATGAAGCATCGCTGTTGCTGGAGGCGGTGCGCGCCAATGCCGGTATTGCCATGTTGCCGACCTACCAGGTCGCACCGTTGCTGCGCAGTGGTGAGCTGATCGAACTGCTGCCCGAGTACAGCCTGGACGAGCTGGGCATTCATGCCGTGTACGCCTCGCGCCGGCAACAGCCCGTTATCATGCGGCGATTCCTGGATTTCCTCGCCGAGTGCTTCGCCAGCCCGGCCTTCCAGGATCTGGACTGGCGCCCTTCGGGCAAGGAGAACACATGAACCATGGACAGGCGTTGATCGACCACAACCGTGCTGCCTGGGACCGCCAGGCCAGCGAGGTGCGCGAGTGGTCGCGACCGGTGGATGCCGAAACGATTGCCGCCGCACGCGAGGGACGCTGGCAGGTACACCTGACGCCGCGTGCGTTGCCGCTGGATTGGCTGGGCGATGTGCGTGGCAGGCGCATCCTGTGCCTGGCCTCGGCCGGTGGCCAACAGGCACCCGTGCTTGCCGCGGCAGGCGCTGAGGTGACCGTGTTCGATCTTTCCGACGGGCAGCTGGCGCAGGACCGCGCCGTCGCCGACCGCGACGGTCTGTCGCTGCGCACCGTGCAGGGTGACATGCGTGATCTGCAGGCCTTTGCCAGCGACAGCTTCGACGTGGTGTTCCATCCCATATCGAACCTGTACGTGCCCGACGTGCGTCCGGTGTGGGCCGAGTGCCGCCGGGTGCTGGCACGCGATGGCCTGCTGATGGCCAGCTTCTACAATCCGGTGGTGTTCGTTGCTGCGCGTGATGCACAGCTGAGCGAGCAGGGCCTGATCCGCCCGCAGTACTCGATTCCCTATTCCGACCTGGAAGACCTGGAGCCCGCCGCGCGCGAGGCCAAGCTGGCCCGTGGCGAAGCGCTGACATTCGGCCACAGCCTGGGGGATCTGATAGCAGGGCAGCTGGATGCCGGGTTCGTCATCGACCGCTTCATGGAAGACTGGCAGCCGCAGCCGCGCTTCCTGATCGACCGTTACCTGCCGACCTTCCTGGCCACCCGCGCACGCCGGATCGGCTGAAGACGCGGGCGTACAATGGACGGCCCCACGTTGCACGAGTGAGCCGTCCCTTGTCGTATCCCTATCCGCTGGTCGTGTTCGACCTCGATGGCACGCTGGTCGACAGCGCCGCCGATATCGCCGAAGCACTGAACCGCACGCTGGAAGACATCGGCCTGGCGCGCGTACCCGAAGCCACCGTGCTGGGCTGGATCGGCGACGGCGTGCGCCGGCTGGTCGAACAGGCCGTGCAGGCCGCCGGGCGTCAGATCGATCTGGCAGCGGTGATGCCGACCTTCATGGTCCATTACCGCGAATGCCTGCTGCGCAGCCCGCAGCTGTTCGCTGGCGTAGTGGACGCGCTGGCGCAGTTGCGCGCGTTGAACGTGCCGCTGGCCATCTGCACCAACAAGCCGGCCGCGCTGGTGCCGCCGTTGCTGCAGCACCTGGGCATCGCCGATGCCTTTGCGCTGGTGCTGGGCGGTGATTCGCTGCCGCAGCGCAAGCCCAGTGGTGAGCCGTTGCGGCATATCGCCGCGCACTTCGAACTGCCCGTCGATGCGTGCCTGATGGTTGGCGATTCGCTCACCGACTATCGTGCTGCCGAGGACGCCGGCATGCCGATCGCGCTGGTGCGCTACGGCTATCCGCGAGGACTGGACCTGGAAAACGCGCAGGCCGTCGCGGTAATCGACGACCTGCGTGAACTGCCGGGATTGGCTGCGGTATCGGCGACCTGACCCGCCGGTAGCGCCGGGCCATGCCCGGCGGCCCTTCGATCTGGCGCCCCGACGCCGGGCATGGCCCGGCGCTACCGCTTACCTGGGCTGGTAACGCACGCTCAGCTGATACTCGCGGCCTGGCTGGTTGAACCACGCCACGGTTTCGTACTCGCGGTCGAACACATTGGCCACCCGCGCCAGCACCGACCATGCCGGGGTCAGAGCGTATTCGGCGCGCAGATCCAGCGTGCCGTAGCCGCCGACCTTCACCGCGTTGGCGGCATCGTCGTAGCGCTTGCCCGCGCCCTGCACGGTCAGGCCGGTGCGGAAATCACCGAAACGGCGGTCGATATCCAGGCGCGCGGTCTGCTGCGCACGGCGTGCCAGCCAGTTGTCGAACTGCGCGCTGCCGTTGGTGCGGTTGCGCGGGTCGGTGAAACTCAGCTGCGCGTTGATGTCGAAGCCGGCCACGGTGGCGCCGCCGGTCAGTTCCGCACCGCGGATGCGTGCCTTTTCGACCTGCTGCATGCGGAAGGTGGCCGCGTCGTAGGTGATCAGGTCATCGATGCGGGTTTCGTACACGTCCAGGCCCCAGCGCCAGCCCTGGCCCTGCTGCGAGATGCCGAGGTTGGCACTCTTGGACTTCTCCGGGTCCAGCGTCGGCACGCCGCTCCACGGGTCGTACAGGTCGCTGAAGGTCGGTGCCTTGAACGCGGTGCCGTAGCTGGCGTTGACGCGCAGGCCGTGGCCCAGCTCCATCGCCCAGCCGAGGCTGCCGGTGGCATGGTTGCCGAACTGCTGGTTGTCATCATTGCGTGCGCTGGCCTGCAGCTGGTGACGGCCGAAGCGCGCCTGGTACTGCAGGAACACGCCGGTGTTGCGACGGCTGTCGACCAGGTAACCGGCGCTGCTGCCATCCAGGTTGTCCTCGCTCCAGTCCACGCCGGCGCTGAGCAGCTGGCCTTCGGCAATACCGATGTCGGCCTGCAGCGAAGCGCTGTCGCGGTGCGTCTGTGCGCTGCCGCGTGCACCGAAATCACCGAAGTTGTCGGACTCGTTGTCGCTGCGGCCGACGTTGGCGGTCAGCGTCAACTGCTCGGACGGGGTGTAGCGCACCTTGCCGGCCAGCACCTGCTGGCGGGTCTCGGAGTAGTTGTAGTAGCCGTCGTAGTGGTTCTTGCCGTCGGCACGCAGGGCGCTGCCTTCCACGGTCCACTGGTCGCTCAGGTTGTAACCACCGCGCAGGCTCTTGGACAGGTTGCGGTAGCCATCGCGGTCGGGTTCATCGGCAAAGCAGCCGGTGAACAGCGTAGCCGAACCGCGGCAGGCATCGATGCCATCCGAATGCTGGTAGGCGATGTCGGCGCCGAACCAGCCGCGTTCGGTGCCGCCACCGATGCCGCCGCTGGCTTCACGCAGGCCATTGCTGCCGCCGCCCAGCTGGAAGTGCGGAGCGAAATCACCCTGGTTGCGGCGGGTGAAGATCTGGATCACGCCGCCGATGGCGTCGGCACCGTACAGGCTGGACTGCGGGCCGCGCACGATTTCCACGCGCTCGATCTGTGCCAGCGGCAGATCCTGGTACATCGCCAGGCCGAGGTCGGCGCTGTTGATGCGCACGCCATCGACCAGCACCACGGTGTGCGAGGAATTGGTGCCACGCAGGAACAGCGAGCTCTGCTTGCCCAGGCCACCGGCATTGGTCAGGTTGATGCCGGCGCGGCCCTGCAGCAGTTCCTGCAGGGAGGTGGCCTGGCTGGATTCGATCTGCGCGCGGTCGATCACCTGCGCAGGCGCAATGCTGTCCTGCAGGGCGATCGGAGTACGGGTAGCGGTGACCAGCACCTGGTCGAGGTCGGCGGCGCCATCATCGGCCAGGGCCAATGCAGGAAGTGCGGCCAGCACGGCCAGGGACAGCATTCGGGACTGCAGTTTCATCGGGGGACTCCAGGTGCCGCGCACGCCCGCGCAGCGAAGGGGAGGAGTCACAACAGGCAGGCACGCGCCGATGCCGCGGCCATCGCCACAGACATCCAGCGCCATGCCCACCGCATCGCGACCTGAGGCTTCCGGGCCGGTCTCCGGGCTCGCCGCCGGGTGGCCCGAGGCCACCGTCCAGGCGCCTTCCCATGCCTGCGGCACAGTGGCGGGTTGCCTGGAATTGACGTGCTTACCGTTGCGGGGGCAGCGCCGGCATGGCGTGTTGTCACGCGTCACCGGCTTCCCGTTTCAACCTGCCGGCAGGGCCGCAGGTCACCTGGAAGTGCGCGCAGTCTACGGCATCGCGGCCGGCCCGTAGCGTCGAACCCGCACGACTGAGCAGGCGCGGATGCACCTGCACGGTGCAGCAGACCTGCGCCAGCGCCTAGAATGCAGCTCGAATTATCGTGGTGCCGTTGCCGATGTCCGTCTGTTTTCCGCTGTTCCCGCGCCGCCCTGACTGGGCACGCGCATGATCCTCGACCTGGTCCGCCATGCCGGCAACGGTCGCGATGAGTTCCTCGATGGCCGCAGCGATCCGCCGCAGCTGGCCCGCCTGCCGCAGGAGCTGGTCGATGCCTATGCCGGGCAGGCGTGGGAACGGGTGATCAGTTCGCCGCGCCTGCGCTCGCTGCATACGGCGATGGCACTGGCCACACCGCGCGCGCTGGATGTTGAGGCCGACGAGGAGTGGGAAGAGCTGGATTTCGGCGACTGGGATGGCCAGTCATTGTTCGATCTGCCGGAAGAGGCGTTGGCCGCGTTCCACGCCGATCCGCACGCGTTTCCGCCGCCGCATGGCGAAAGCTGGGGCCACTTCGAACGGCGCATCGCACGCGCGCTGGATCGCCTGCTGGATGACGACGACCCGCCGCCGACGGTCGTGGTCAGCCACGGCGGCCCGCTGCGCATGGTGCTGTCGCTGGTGTGCGGCCTGCCGATGTCGCTGTGCTGGGCGCTGCGCATCGACCACGGCACGCGCCTGCGCGTGTGGGTCGAGCGCGGAGAAGTGGGGCTGGTGGGCGAGCTGCTGGAGCTGCAGCAACCCTGACGAATCCGGTAGCGCCGGGCCATGCCCGGCGGATTGCACATCACCCGCGCTACGCGCTGGCCGGGCATGGCCCGGCGCTACCGATCGCGCATCACAGTGGTGGTGCCGGCCGGTGGCCGGCATTCCCAGCAACGCGGAGGCCTCAATCCTCGTCGGCGCTTTCGGCCGTGCTTTCTTCGCCGTCGTCCTCGGCGTCGAAGCGCTGCTCATGCACCGGGCCCGAGGCCGGACCTGCCGCCTTCAGCGGATGCACGGCAATCCGTGCTTCGTAGTCCTGCACCAGTGCCGTACGCTGCGGTTCGCTCAGTTCCTGCCAGTGGCAGTCCAGCAGCGCACCTTCCAGCGAATACAGCAGGTTGAGGCTGGGCTTGAAGCCGGCACGCTTGACCTTGACGAAGGCACCGACGGCACCGATCGCAACCAGGTCCTCACGGCTGCGCAGGCCCACCTGGCGCAGCCATGCCGCGCTCTTCGGGCCGATGTTGCGCAGCTTGACCGCGCTCACGCCAACGCCCCGACGAACACCTCGGCGATGGCTTCCAGGCCGGCCTGGTCCTCGGCATCGAAGCGGCCGACGACCGGGCTGTCGATATCGAACACACCGATCAGCTCCCCACCGCGGAGCAACGGCACCACCAGTTCCGAGCGCGATGCGGCGTCGCAGGCGATATGGCCGGGGAAGGCGTCCACATCTTCGATCCGCTGGGTGACGCGCTGGCTGGCGGCCGCACCGCACACGCCCTTGTCCAGCGGAATGCGTACGCAGGCCGGCAGGCCCTGGAACGGACCGACCACCAGTTCCTTGCCGTCATACAGGTAGAAGCCCACCCAGTTCAGGTCGGGCAGGGCGTGGTAGACCAGTGCAGCGAGGTTGGCCGCATTGGCGATGCGGTCGGACTCGCCGTAGACCAGGCCACGGGCCTGTTCCAGCAGCTGGGCGTATTGTTCCGGCTTGCTGCCGGTGAGCGAGGCGTTGGCGAACATGGCCGCAGTCTAGCAAGCGTGCCGGGCCAGCGATAATGGGGGCTCTGCTGCCCTGCTGGAGCCTGTGATGTCCCTGCCTGCCACGTTGCCGACGGCCCTGTTCGTCACCGGTACCGATACCGAGATCGGCAAGACCGCCGCCAGTACCGCGCTGCTGCACGCGCTGCGCCGGCGCGGCCTGCGCGCGGTGGGCATGAAGCCGGTGGCCAGCGGCAGCCATGACGCGGGGCAGGGGCTGCGCAACGACGACGCGCTGGCATTGCAGGCCGCCAGCCTGCCGGTGCCTGACTACGCCGATCTGAACCCCTACGCATTGCGCCAGCCGTTGGCGCCCGAACTGGCGGCCGCAGAAGATGGCGTGCGCATCGAACTGGCCCCGATCGTGGCGGCCTTCGAACGCCTGCGCGCACAGGCCGACGTGGTGGTGGTCGAAGGCGTGGGCGGCTGGCTGGCGCCGTTGTCGGCGCAGCTGGACCAGCTTGACCTGGTACGTGCGCTGCGGCTGCCGGTGGTGCTGGTGGTCGGCATGCGCCTGGGCTGCGTCAACCATGCGCGGTTGACCGCACACTCGCTGCAGGCCAGTGGCGTGGAGTGCCTGGGATGGATCGGCAACCACATCGATCCTTCGATGCAGCGCCAGGATGAGAATTTCGCGACCTTGCAGCAGCGTCTGCCGATGCCCTGCTGGGGCCGGCTGCCGCATCTGCCGGGCGCCGATGGTGAAGCGTTGAGCGCGTATCTGCACAGCGACCACAGGTAGTGCCGGCCGCTGGCCGGCAACTGCACGCGTTTCACCACATCGAGGTTGCCGGCCAGCGGCCGGCACTACCGTGTTGCCGCCACCAGCTCCCGTGCGATCGCACCCAACCGTTCCACCGCAGCGATGAAGCGCGCGTCCAGGGTCTGGCAGCACGACAACCGCAGGCAATGCCGGTAGCGCGCGCCACGCGAATACACCTGGCCCGGCATGAACACGATGTCCTCTGCCAATGCGCGCTCGAACAGCTCCCGGGTGTCTACGCCAGGCAGCTCCAGCCACAGCAGGAATCCTCCCTGCGGCTCGGTGGCGCAGGTGCCGGCCGGGAAATGTTCGGCCACCAGCTGCCGCAGGCGACCGACCTGTTCGCGGTACAACCGGCGCATGCGATGCAGGTGGTGCTCGTAGCTGCCCGCTTCCAGGTAGGCCGCCACCGCATCACCGAGCAGCTGCGGTTCGCCGCCGGTGGACTGGAATTTGAGCAGCGCGATGCGTTCGGCGAAGCGGCCGCCATCAAGCCAGCCGATGCGGTAGTCCGGTGCCAGCGTCTTCGAGAATCCGCCGACCACCATCACCCAACCGTCGCGGTCGAACGCCTTCAGCAACGGCGCCGGCGGCTCGCTGAACTGCAGTTCGGCATACACCGCGTCTTCGATCAGCGGCAGCTGGCGTGCGTTGACCAGCTCGGCCAGGCGCTGCTTGTCGGCGATCGGCATCGTGCAGCCCAGCGGGTTGTGCACGGTCGGCATCATCACCAGCGCCGCAAGAGGGGTGTGCTCCAGCAGTGCTTCCAGCGCATCCACGTCCAGGCCGCGCTGCGGATGAGTGGGCAGTTCGATCGGCTGCAGGCCCAGCGTGGTCAACAGGGGATACAGGTTGAAGTACGAGGGCGCTTCGATGCCGACTGCATCGCCGGGCTGGGTGACCGCGCGCAGTGCCAGTTGCAGTGCTTCCATCGCACCATGGGTCAGCAGCAGGCGTTCGGGGTGGGTATGCAGGCCCATCCGCGGGCCACGCCGCACGATCTGCGCCAGCAGGCGAGGCGAACCATTGGGACGGGCGTAGGTCTCCACGGTCTGCTGGCCATGGCGAAGCACCTGCGCGGTGTGCCGGGCCAGCTGCGCACCCGGGTAGAACTGGCGCCCACGCGGGCCGGCAAAGGCGAGGTCGATCACGCCGGGGCGCCGCTGCGCTTCCAGTACCCGCGCCATCAGCACCTGCTGCAGCGGGGCGGTGGGCGCGGACGGCGCATCACGCAGCGAGCGCTGCGGAACCGACAGTCGCGGCGCGACTTCGAAGCCGGCCTTGGGCCGCGGAATGACCAGACCGGCGTCTTCCAGCTGACGGTAGGCCGCGATCACCGTGTTCAGGCTGAGCTGGCGCTGCGATGCCATCTGCCGCAGCGACGGCAGCCGGCTGCCGACCGGCAGGCGCCCGCCGTGGATGGCTTCAGCCAGCTCGTCCGACAGCCGCTGGTAGCGGGGAGGAATCATCGTGGTGGCGTCTTCTGTATCCATCGACCCGGCCCGCATCTGGTTCTGTACCCATGATGCTGACGAGCCTAGCATGTCGTTGTCGGCCGGGCCTGATCGGGGCCGGGTCGACACTTCCCAAGCGCACGGCCCTGTGGCCGTGCGTCTTTTTTCATGCCTGGGTGGTGCCGGCCGCTGGCCGGAAATCCCTGGCTGCGGACGGGGCGGTTGCCGGCCAGCGGCCGGCACTCCCCGGGGTGTCACCGCATCGGCACCAACGCGGGATCGCGGCGGTACAGCGCCGGGAACTGCTTGCCCAGCGCGGTCAGCTTGGGCGCGTCGTAGTAGCGGATGTACGCGGCCTGCGGGTAGTTGCTCATGTAGTTCTGGTGGTAACTCTCGGCCGGGTAGAAGCGCTGGCCGCTGCTCACCTGGGTCACGATCGGCGCGCGGTAGCTCCCCGCCTGGCCGAGCTGGCCGATGTACGCACGGCTTGCTGCCTGCTGGCGCGCGTCTTCGGCGAAGATCGCCGAGCGGTACTGGCTGCCATGATCGGGCCCCTGGCGGTTGAGCTGGGTCGGGTCGTGCACCACCGAGAAGAACACCTGCATCAACTGTCCATAGCTGACCTGGCGCGGGTCGTAGTCCACCTTCACCGCTTCGGCGTGGCCGGTGCGGCCACCGCTGACGCGTTCATAGCGGGCGTCGGTGGCACTGCCTCCGATGTAACCGGACACCGCGTTGCTCACCCCTTTGACGTGCTGGAACACGCCCTGCACGCCCCAGAAACAACCGCCGGCGAAGACCACGCTGGCGTGGCTGGCGTCATCGCGGAACGCCGCATCACCGCTGGGCGCAGGCAGTGCCTGCAGCTGTGCGGTGGGCTCGGCCGGGGCGGCGATCGCGCTGTGGTCCACCAGCAGCACACCCGCGACCAGCGCGGTGGCGACCAGGCCGGCGACGCCGGCGGCAATGCCCTGTTCGAAGGAGAGTTTCATCGTGTGCTCCCGGTTCAACCGAAGGTGAAGGCGTAGGCCTGCACGCCTGCGTCGAGGAATTCGATCTCGAAACGATGCGGACCGATCGTGCCGCGCTGGCGGATCAGCTGGTACAGGCGGTGCTCGTTGACGGTGCCGGTGCCATCGGCGGCCACGTCGGCGCCGGCATCGGCCGCGGGCAGTGGCTTGCCATCGAGCAGCACGCGGAAGCGCACCGGCTTGCCGTCCTCGCCCGGTGCCAGCACCAGATGCAGGTCGCGGGCGTGGAACTGGAACGCGATGCGGCCGCCGGCCTGCTGCAGTTGTGCAGCCTCATCGTTGACCCGCCACTGTCCGGACAGGCCCCATTGGTTCAGCGCCAGGGTGGACGGCAGCGTGTAGCCGAATGCTGCGTCGGCGCGCTGCCCGCCCGGCGAGGCGAACTGCTCGGCACGTGCGTGGCCCAGGTAGGTTTCCGGCGAGCGCAGGTTGCCCATGTCGGCCTGCGTGGCCACGCCCTGCAGGTCAGCCGCGGCCGGATCAGCAGGCGGCGGCAGCTCGGTCTGCCCGGCTTCCACCAGCAGGCGGCGGATCACCTGTTCGGAGTGCGCGTAGTTGCCCTCGCCGAACTGATGCCCGCGGATGTTGCCCTGCGCATCGACGAAGTAGTGCGCCGGCCAGTAGCGGTTGTTGAACGCGCGCCAGATCGCATACTGGTTGTCGAGTGCGACCGGGTACTCGACCTTCAGCTGCTGCACGGCCTTCATCACGTTGCGCGGGTCGCGCTCGAACGCGAATTCCGGGGTGTGCACGCCGATCACCACCAGGCCATGGTCGCGGTAGCGCTGCGCCCATTCGTGCACGAACGGCATCGCACGCAGGCAGTTGATGCAGGAATAGGTCCAGAAGTCGATCAGCACGACCTTGCCATGCAGCTGCTCGCGGCTCAGCGGCGGGCTGTTGAGCCACCCGGTGGCGCCGTCCAGCGTGGGCAGCGTTCCTTCCACCGGCAGCGGCGCGCCTGCCTGGCCGGCTGCCATCATCATCATCGGTGGTGCTGCCGGCTGCGTGCCGGGCACGGCATCGAGCAGGCCCTGTTCGATGCGTGCGGTACTGACCGCGGACAGGCGGGTCAGCAGGCCGGTGTCCCAGCCCAGGCCGATCGCCACAACCGCCAGCAACGCTGCCACGCCCAGCACCCGGCGCACCACATTGCCCAGGCCGAGCCGGGCCTGCAACGCGCGGAACACACGGCCGCCCACCCACACCGCCAGCGCCAGTGCGGTGACGGCGCCCAGCGCGTAGGCCAGCAACAGCGAACTGGTGCCGACACTGGCGCCGTTCAGGGCGGCACCGGTCAGCACCAGGCCGAGAATCGGACCGGCGCAGGGGGCCCACAGCAGGCCAGTGGCGATGCCGATCAGCAGCGAGGTCCAGGCGCCGCCACGGCCAGCCGCATCCGCGGCGTCGGCACGTGCGCTCAGGCGCGCGCCGATGCGCTGGAACGGCGCCAGCAGGTGGTCGGCCAGGGTCGGCCACAGCAGCGCGATGGCGAACACCGCCATCAGTACCAGTGCCACCCAGCGGCCGACCTGGTTGGCCTGCGCCACCCACTGGCTGCCGACCGCCGCCAGACTGGCGACCACGGTGAAGGTCAGTGCCATGCCCAGCAGCAGCGGCAGGGTGCTGCGCAGGAAAGGACGATCAGCGCGTGCGAACACGAACGGCAGCACCGGCAGGATGCACGGGCTGAGCAGGGTCAGCACGCCGCCGAGATAGGCAAGCAGCAACAGCAGCATCATCAGGCTCCGGAAGCAGGGGAAGAACCGACCGGCACGCGCCAGCCGCCAGCGGCGTCCTGTTGCGCAGTCCCGGGCATGAACGCCATCGCGGCGCCGTTCATGCAGTAGCGCAGTCCGGTCGGCCGCGGGCCGTCGTTGAACACATGGCCGAGATGGCCGCCACAGCGGCGGCAATGTGCTTCCACCCGCAACATGCCGAAGGTGGTGTCACGGTCCTCGCCGATGGCGTTGTGCAGCGGCGCCCAGAAGCTGGGCCAGCCGGTGTGGCTTTCGAACTTGGTGGACGAAGAGAACAGCGGCAACGCACAGCCGGCACAGGCGAACGTGCCCTGCCGATGTTCCTTGTTCAGCGGACTGCTCCAGGGGCGCTCGGTGGCCTGCTGGCGCAGCACGGCGTACTGCGCCGGGCTCAGCAGCCGGCGCCACTCGGCATCGCTGCGGACCACCTCGAACTGTCGCGCAGGCCGTGCCTCGGCAGCGGCCGGGGCCGCGCGGCTGCACGCGCCCAGGCCCAGCAGGCCGGCGGCGGTGACAGCACCGCCCAGGCCCAGCAGATGGCGGCGGGTGAGGGACATGGTGGACTCCGGGAAGGGGCGACGGGGCCATGCTGCGCCCCCTCCGGTCAACGAATCCTCACGCAGGATTCAATTTTTCGTGAGGTATCCACGTCGCTCCCGCGCCACAATGCGGGCAGCCTCCCCACTGGCCCGAAGCTGCCGATGTCCGCCAAACGTGTCCTGATCGTTGAAGACGATGCCCACATCGCCGACCTGCTGCGCATGCACCTGGGTGATGAGGGCTATGAAGTCGCACACGCCGCCAGCGGCGATGCCGGCCTGCGCCTGATCGAACAGGAAGGTCCGTGGGATGCACTGGTACTGGACGTGATGCTGCCGGGCGTTGACGGCCTGCAGGTCTGCCAGCGCGCACGCGCGATGGCGCGCTACGTGCCGATCATCATCATCAGCGCACGTGGCAGCGAAACCCAGCGCATCGTCGGCCTGGAACTGGGCGCGGACGACTACCTGGCCAAGCCGTTCTCGATGCCGGAACTGGTGGCGCGCGTGCGTGCGCTTCTGCGCCGCGCCGAAGCGATGGCACAGAACGCGCGCATCGATGCCGGGGCGATCGAACTCGGCGGGCTGCGGCTGGACCCGGTCGCCCGTACTGCCGCCGTCGATGGCAATGCACTGGAACTGACCCCGCGTGAGTTCGAACTGCTGCTGTTCTTCGCCCGCCACCCGGACCAGGTGTTTGCGCGGATGGAACTGCTCAACCAGGTCTGGGGCTACCAGCACGACGGTTACGAGCACACGGTCAACACCCACATCAACCGCCTGCGCAGCAAGATCGAGACCGACCCGGGCAACCCGCGGCGCCTGCTGACGGTGTGGGGGCGCGGTTACAAACTGGTCGACCCGGCCGGGGCGGCCACATGATCAAGCCGAACCTGTGGCAGAAACTGGCGCTGGTGATGTCGGCGCTGATGCTGACGTGCTGCATGGCGCTGCTGGCCTGGCAGATGCGCACCAATACCCGGCATGAGCAGGAAGTGGTGCAGCGCCTGTCGCTTGGGTTGGCCGAGCACATCGCCCAGCGCAGCGAGCTGATGGACACCAGCGGCATGCGCGATGCGGCGGTGCGCGCATTGTTCGGCCAGCTGATGGCGGTCAACCCCAGTGTCGAGGTGTACCTGCTGGATGAGCAGGGTCGCATCCTCGGCCACGATGCGCCCAGCGGCCACCTGGTGCGCAGCCGGGTGGACGTGGCACCGCTGCGGCGCCTGCTGTCCGGTGCGCCGCTGCCGATCCTCGGTGACGATCCCCGCAGTGCCGATGGCCGCAAGGTGTTCAGTGTCGCGCCGCTGGTGGTGCAGGGGCGGCAGGCGGGTTACGTGTACGTGGTACTGGTGGGCGAACACCGGCAGATGCTGGCCGACGATCTGGCCGCCGGCAGCCAATGGCACACCACGCTCTGGTCGGTGCTGTTGATCGGCGGGCTGGGCCTGCTTGCCGGCTTGGTGGCCTTCTACTGGGTGACCCGGCCCCTGCGCCAGGTCACCCGGCGCATACAGGCCTTCGACATCGACGCTCCGACGCCACTGCCCGCGCCGGTACCGCTGCGCGCGGGTGAGCGCGATGAACTGAAGATCCTCGAACATGCCCATTCGCAGATGGCACAGCGGCTGGGCGAGCAGTGGCAGCAGCTGCGCCAGCAGGACCTGCAGCGCCGCGAACTGGTGGCCAACATCTCGCACGACCTGCGCACGCCGTTGTCCTCGCTGCACGGTTACCTGGAAACGCTGGCGCTGAAAGAAGCCACGCTGTCGCCGCAGGAGCGTCGTCGCTATCTCGGTATCGCGCTGGCGCAGAGCGCCAAGGTCGGCCGTCTGGCCCGGGCGTTGTTTGAACTGGCGCGGCTGGAGCACGGTGAAGTGCGGCTGGAGTGGGAAGTGTTCGCGCTGCCGGAACTGCTGCAGGACGTACTGCAGAAGTTCGAGCTGGCCGCGCAGGCACGTGGGCAGCGCCTGCACGCTGATTTCCCGCCGGGCCTGCCGCTGGTGCGCGCCGACCTGGGTCTTGTGGAGCGCGTGCTGACCAATTTGCTCGACAACGCGCTGCGGCATGCGCCGGACGGGGGCCGCGTGCAGGTGCAGCTGTCGGCGCTGCCCGACAGTGTGCAGGTGGCGGTACAGGACGATGGCCCTGGGGTGGCGCCAGCACTGCGTGGGCAACTGTTCCAGGCGCCGGCGGCACTGGGCGCGCGGCGTGGCGAGAACGGCGGGCTCGGCCTGCTGATCGTGCAGCGCATCGTGCAGTTGCATGGCCGCCGTATCGAACTGCGCGACAGCGAACAGGGCGCGCTGTTCGTGTTCGCCTTGCCGCGTGCCGATGCCGAGGCGAACTAGACGTTGTCTGCCGGTGGCGGGACACCGCTTTCCATCGGCAGCAGCAGCCGGATGCAGGCACCGCCGAGCACCGAATCGGCCACTTCCACGTGGCCGCGATGCTTGTCCGCCACCACCTGCACCAGCGCCAGGCCCAGCCCGAAGCCCGGGCTGGCCAGGTCCAGCCGCACGTAGGGCTGCAGCACCTGGCTGCGCAGTTCGACGGCGATGCCGGGGCCGTCGTCCTCCACCTGCAGGCACAGCCATCCCTCGTTGAGCGTGCTGACGATGCGGATCTGTCGGCGCGCATAGCGCAGCGCGTTGCCCAGCAGGTTGCGCAGCGCCAGTTCCAGCATGTGCCGGTTGACGTTGACCAGCCCTGCCGGTGACAGGTCCTGCTGCACCGGTATCGTCAGTGGTGCGAACTGCTCGACCACGCCGCGTACCAGCGCGGCCAGTTGCAGGCGCTGGCGGGTGACCTGATGGCAGCGGCCGAGCGCGGCGTACTCGACACCCGCATCGGTCAGGTGCTGCAACCGGTCGATGTCGATGCGCAGGCCGGACAGCGCATCGCGCTGGGCGTCGTCCAGTCCGGTGTCTTCCAGGTCAGCCAGGCCGAAGCGCATGCGTGCCAGCGGTGTGCGTACTTCGTGCGCCACCGCCTGGGCCAGCACGCGCTGGCTGTCCAGCAGCAGCTGCAGCTGTTCTGCCATGTGGTTGAACGCCTTGGCCAATGGCCGCACCAGCGCGGTACCGGCGCGTGGCGCCCGGCTGTCGAGTTGGCCATCGCGCATCCGTCGTGCGGTCTGCGCCAGCTGCGAGACATCGCGCCACAACCGGTAGACCATCACGTACATCGGCAATGCCACCGCCACCATCAGGATCAGCAGGATGATGGCCACGCCGGAGGCTTCGCTGTCCTGCCAGCCTTCTTCGGGCAGGGCCTGGTCCAGCGGCCCCAGGATCAGCGCACTGCTGCTGTTGCCGACGCGCTGCAGGCTGCGCATGCTGTCCAGCTCGATCTGCACGTGTCCGTTGAGCAGGCCCTTGCGCTGTTTCGCCGGCAGTATCGCGGCAGCTTCGGTCAGCGGCATCAGCTGCAGCGGATAGGCGAAATCGCTGTCCAACTGTTGTGCCAGGGCTGGCCACTGCGCCGGCGGCGTTTCGGCGAAGCGATGTTGCAGCATGGCGTGCGGGCCGCGCATTTCCGCCTGCAGGCTGGCCTCGGTGCGGTCTTCCAGCAGCGCATCCCAGGCCCACAGCCCGAGCACGATCAGCAGCAGATGGGCGGTGAGGAAACCGATGCCGTAGCGCAGGAAGTGGAAGGCATGGCCACGCATGGCCGACGACGGATGCTTCATCCCCATGCTGATCGGCTGAACAGGTAACCACGGCCGCGCACGGTCTTGATCCGCTCGGGCTGCTCCGGGTTGTCGCCGAGCTTGCGCCGCAGGCGCGAGATGCGTGCGTCGATCGACCGATCCAGGCCATCGAAGGCGATGCCGCGCAGGCCACGCAGCAGCGCATCGCGGTCGAGGATCTGGCCCGCGTTGCCGGCCAGCAGGAACAGCAGGTCGAACTCGGCGGTGGTCAGCTCCAGCAGGCGGCCCTGCAGGTGCACGTTGCGGGTGGACGGGTCGATGCTCAGTTCACCGAAACGCAGGGCGCCATCGCGTGGCTCGACCCGGCGGTGGCGGCGCAGGTGGGCGCGCAGCCGGGCCAGCAGCACCCGTGGTTCGATCGGCTTGCCGATGTAGTCGTCGGCGCCCAGCTCAAGCCCCAGCACCTGGTCGATGTTGTCCGTGCGGGCGCTCAGCACGCAGATGATCCCGTCATAGTGGGGCCGGATCTGCCGACACACTTCGAAACCATCCTGGCCCGGCAGGCCGATGTCGAGCAGGACCAGCGCCGGCTTCTCGCTGAGGATCCGGGCGATCGCGCGCTGGCCGCAGCGTTCGTGGGCGACCTGGTAACCGTGGCGCTTCAGGTAGTCGCTGACCATCGTGCCCAGCCGAGCGTCGTCTTCAACCAGTACGATATCCAGCATCTACAAGGCCTCCGGGGTGCTTCCGTACCGCCGTGGCACGAGCGCGGCGATGCTATCCCAGCTGCCGGGCCGCTCGGGTCCAGGGAGCGGGCGCCATTCAGCCGGGGTTGCTGGCGCACGGGCCGGGCCTCAGGCCGGGCAACGACTTGGCCGCACGGTAGCCATCGGGTTGTTACAAAACGTTACGCAAGCCGCGCCTGCGGTGACGGTCGCTGACAGCGCTACGACTGACGTGGCGCTCGGCGGGGCCGAGCATGGCAGCTCTCCCCATCCGCGTGCCGCCCTCATGCCGTCCGCCTCCTGCCCCGCGCTTTTCCTTGAATGCCCTTGCCATGGAGGCCAGCGATGAGCGGCGTGGTCGGGGCCTGGCTGCCGCCTGCCGACGATGAGCAGCTGCTGCAGCAGCTGGCGCCGATGCTGCGGGCGCTGCAGCAGCGCGGCCGCGGTCGCATCGGGTACTGGACCGATGCCGACGCAGGGCTGGCCCTCGGTCATTGCCGTGCGCCGACCGACATGCCGTTGCAGCCGCTCAGCTCCAGCTGCGGGCGCTACGTGCTGTGCCTGGATGGCCGCATATACAACCGCGCGGCCCTGCAGTCGCAGCTGCGCGACCTGCCACGCAGCTGCACCGATGCACGCCTGTTGCTGCAGGCCGTCGTCGAGTGGGGCGTGCAGCGTGCGCTGTCGCGCATCGAAGGGGCATTTGCGTTCAGCGTCTGGGACCGCCACGCACATGAGCTCTGGCTGGCGCGCGACCCGGTCGGCGAACGGCCGTTGTATTACGGCTGGTACCAGGGCCAGTTCCTGTTCGCTTCGGAGTTGAAGGCGCTGCAGGCCTTTGCCGGATTCGCTCCCAGCATCGACCAGGATGCATTGAGCCTGCTGCTGCGCCATGACTATGTGCCGGCGCCGCACACCATCTATCGCGGCATCCACAAGCTGGTGGCCGGGGCGATGCTGCGCGTGGACCTCAACGATCATGCCGCCGGCGGATCAACGCAGGCCACGCAGGGCGGCCATCGCTACTGGTGCGCGCGCGATGCGATGCAATCCGCGCTGCAGCAGCCGTTGCAGCCGGCGCCCAGCCTGGAGCAGGCCACCGACCAGTTGGAGGTGGTGCTGCAGCAGGCGATCGCCACGCGCGTGCATTCACCCGTGGCTTGCGGTGCATTCCTGTCCGGTGGCACCGATTCGTCGCTGGTGGTGGCGATGATGCAGGCGCAGTCGGCGTTGCCGGTGGAAGCATGGACGGTGGGTTTCGACGACCCCGGTCACGACGAGAGCGACTGGGCCTCGCAGGTGGCCCGGCACCTGGGCGTGCATCACCACCTGCACAGGATGGACAGCCGGCAGGGCCTGGAACTGCTGCAACGCTTGCCGCAGGTCTGGTGCGAACCGTTCGCCGATGCCTCGCAGCTGCCCACCCTGCTGGCCAGCGAGCTGCTCGGCGCGCGCAAGCCGGTGGCGCTGACCGGCGACGGCGGCGATGAGCTGTTCTTCGGCCACCCCAGCTATGGCCGCGCGCTGCGCAATGCTCGCCTGTGCGGTGGCCTGCCGGACTGGGTACGTGATCTTGCGCGGCGTGGCAGCAGCCGCTTGAACGTCGAGCGTGGTCGGCTTGGCGGTTGGCGCGCACTGGTGGCCGAGGTGGCCGCCAACGACGTGGAGGGGCATTACCTGCAGCGCGTCACCCGCTGGCGGCAGCCGACCCAGGTGGTACTGGGGGCGCGCGAGCCGGCGACGATCTTCCAGCAGCAGGACACCGCACTGCCGGCGGAAGCGCGCATCCAGCTGCTGGATTTCCGCATGGACCTGGCCGAGGGGATCCTTGCCAAGGTCGACCGTGCCGGCATGGCGGCCGGCGTGGAGACGCGCTCGCCGTTGCTGGACATGGAGGTCATACGCCTGGCCTGGCGCCTGCCGCAGCACTTGAAGTACCACGACGGCGAGCACAAGCGGATCCTCAAGCATCTGCTGGCGCGCTATCTGCCCGCGCCGCTGGTCTATCGCCCCAAGCGCGGTTTCGGCCCACCGATGGCACGCTGGCTGGCCGGCCCGCTGCGCGACTGGGCGGAAGCGTTGCTCGACCCGCAGCTGCTGCGCAACCAGGGGTGCTTCGATGCAGTACGCGTGCGCGCGATCTGGGAGGCGTTCCTGCGCGGCGAGCGCAAATGGCATACGCACCTGTGGAACGTGTTGATGTTCCAGGCGTGGTACCAGCACTGGCACGGCAATCGCGGGCGCTGAGCGTTCCTGCGTGGCGCGCGGTTGATCCATTCTGCGCAGCGCAGGGCGGAGGCCCTTGCGTGCGAATGTCCTCCGGCGCCGGCCTGCGGCCACCGCCTCCCCCTTTACTTCGCACGCAAGGGCCTCCGCCCTGCGTGGGGAGATCTTCGGTGGCCTCAGGAAAGCAGCGATCTGCGCGCCTGGTGCCGGAAGCCGAGCCTCGTCGGGGCGGGTAGGGGTCTGGGCAAAGTAAAGGAGGAGGTGACGGCCAACGGCCGGCGCCGGGGGACATTTGCCCAGACCTCTACCTGCCCCGGCGGGGCCCTCCAGCTCGCAGAGACCCAGACGAAGGAGCGCTCTGGAATCCAGGCGCCAGGCAAAAAAAGACCCGGCAGAGGGAGGGATCTGCCGGGTCCGGATTGCATGGGGGGAGGGACCCATGCAATGAGCGTGGGCGTCGCGCCGGTGGCTGTTGCCTGCCAGTCGCATCCGCCGTGCATTTGCATTGATGCAATGCAGCATACGCCGATCATGCGGCAATGCAACAAAAATCACGAAGGCGCCATCTCTGGGGCCTTGAGGCCTTTCAGATCAATGGGTTGATCAGGCGGCGGGGCCGCGGTAACGGCAGCCCGAGGTGCAGGTTTCGTGCACGGTGATCTCGCTCAACGCCGGCAGGTTGGGCTTGAGCTCGTTCCAGATCCACACGGCCAGATTCTCGCTGGTCGGGTTCTCCAGGCCGGGGATGTCATTGAGGTAATGGTGGTCCAGGCGGTCGTAGATCGGCTGGAAAGCCGCCTTCACGTCGCCGAAATCCATGATCCAGCCGGTCTGCGCGCCCGGCTCGCCCTCGACTTTCAGTTCCACCCGGAAGGAGTGGCCGTGCAGGCGCGCGCACTTGTGCCCCGGCGGCACGTTGGGGAGGCGGTGCGCCGCCTCGAGCATGAAGACTTTGAAGATTTCCATGGCGCGATTGTACGCCGCGGGCGGCCGATCAGCCCGGCTTTGCGTTGCCTTCCCGTGAAGAAATTATTTCCATCCGGATGAAGAGATGATAGTTTCTCTTATATCCGTATGAAGAGATGTTATTGGCCGCGCCCCGGCCAGGCATGGATTACTGCGGAACTTACCTCGTCCTTCCACTACCTCCCCCACATCGTCATGCCCCAGCACACCCTGCTCGTGGCGGCCCTGGCCGTCGCTCTGGCCGCGCCTTTGTCTGCCGCCGCCGAAACCCCCGCCGACGCCAGCGGCGAAGCCAGCACCCTGGCTGCCGTGCGCGTCACCGGTTCCAACATCAAACGCGCCGATACCGAAGCCTCCAACCCGGTGCAGGTGATCGGCCGCCAGCAGCTGGAACAGACCGGCAAGGCCACCGTGGCCGATGTGCTGCGCTCGATCTCGGCCAACACCGGCAATGCCAGCAACGAGACCACCAACAACGGTTGGGCCTCGGGCTCGGCCGGCATCGGCCTGCGCGGTCTTTCGCAGAAGAACACGCTGGTGCTGCTCAACGGCCGCCGCCTGGCCAACTACGGCTTCCCGGCCGGCGGCCTGTCGGACACTTTCGTCGATCTCAACGCGCTGCCGCTGGTGGCGGTCGAACGCATCGAAGTGCTCAAGGACGGTGCATCGGCGGTGTATGGCAGCGATGCGGTGGCCGGCGTGGTCAACATCATCACCCGGCAGAATTTCGAAGGTGCCGAGATCGGCGGCAGCTTCGGCGGCGCCGACCAGGGCGGCCTGCACGAGCAGAACCTGAAGTTCGTCGGTGGCCTGGGCGACATCGACAAGGACGGCTACAACATCCTCTTCAGCCTGCAGGGCTACAACCGCGAGCGACTGGACCAAGACGAGCGCAACCTGACCACGAGCGGCATCTACAGCGACCAGCCCGGCGGCCGCTGGAACGGCTGGTCGGCCAAGGGTGCACGCTATCTGGTCAACGGCGCCTCCGTGCCGATGCTCGATGCCAACGGCAACTGCCCCACCGGCACCACCCGCGTGGCCAGCGCGCCGATCGACGGCCTGGCCGGTGATACCTGCGGCTTCAACCAGGCCCCGTACACCACCCTGATTCCCTCCACCAAGCGCTACCAGGCCTACGCCAACGGCACGTTCCGCCTCGGCGACAACGTCGAAGCGTTCGGCGAAGTGCTGTACAGCCAGATCAAGAGTGCTGCCTGGTTCGGCAGCAGCCCGTTCTTCACCCTGGAAAGCGGTCGCTTCGCACTGAACGCGCAGACCGGCCTGGCCGAGCCGGTGTCGTCCAACCTGCCGGCCAGCAACCCGTACAACCCGTACGGCCGCGCGATCCCGATCGAATACACCTTCTTCGACCTCGGCGGCACCATCAAGACCAACCGGTCCACCGCCTATCGCGGTGTGTTCGGGCTGCGCGGCAACACCGAGAAGTGGGACTGGGAAGTGGCCGCGTTCGGCGCGCGCAGCAGCGAGCGCGAAACCGTCTCCGGCGGCTTCGCCAACCGCTGGGCACTGGCCAATGCACTGGCCACCGGCAGCTACAACCTGCTGAACCCGGCCGCGACGCCGCAGTCGGTGCGCGATTCGATCAACATCGCCACCCTGCGTCCGGCCGAGTCGGTGCTGCAGGGCATCGATGCGAAGATCTCCGGCAGTCTCGGCCACACCTGGGCCGGCGACATCGGGTTCGCCGCCGGTGCCGAATGGCGCCGCGAGAAGCTTGATTCGAACAACCCGTGGCAGATCGATGCCGGCCTGCAGGTGCGCCCGGCAATCGCCGAAGTGCATGGCGAGCGCAAGGTCAGCGCCGCCTACGCCGAGGTCAACGTGCCGCTGGCCTCGACCCTGGAACTGTCCGCCGCCGCCCGCGCAGATCATTACGACGATTTCGGCGACGCGTTCTCGCCCAAGCTCGGCCTGCGCTGGCAGCCGCTGGATTTCCTGCTGGTGCGTGCCTCCGCGTCGAAGGGCTTCCGTGCACCGTCGCTGTCGGAGAACTCCAACAGCACCAGCATCGCCTACGGCAGCGTGGTCGATCCGCGTGATCCGGACGTGCCGGGCTCGCGGCAGAACCCAACCTTCTTCACCGTCGGCAACAGCGACCTGAAGCCGGAGCGCACCAAGAGCGTGAACTTCGGCGTGGTGCTGTCGCCATGGGCGAACACCAACTTGAGCATCGACTATTACCGTATCCAGCTGGACAACCTGGTCGGTACCAACAACACCCAGACCCTGGTCAACGACAACGTTGCCGGTGCCGTGCAGCGCGATGAGCGCGGCAAGCTGCAGGCGGTCTACAACCGCTACCAGAACCTGAGCGAGCTGAAGACCTCGGGCATCGACGTCGAGCTGCGCCAGCGCATCCCGACCACGGCCTTCGGTGACTTCACCGTGACCTCGGCCTACACCCACGTTCGCGACTACCGGCGCCCGACCGTGGTCGGTGGCCCGCTGGTGGACTATGCCGGCAGCAACCTCGGCGCCACCCTGCCCAAGAACAAGGCCACCACCACCCTGGACTGGAAGTACAGCGACTACACCGCCGCAGTGACCTGGTACTACACCAGTGGCTACGACCAGAAGGCCAGCACCGCGGCCGCTGCGGTGCAGAGCCGCGTCGACGCCTACAACCAGTTCGATCTCTACCTGGGCTACACCGGCATCGAGAACCTGACCGTGTACGCCAAGGTGCAGAACCTGGGTGACAAGACGCCGCCGTACGACGCCTCGTTCCCGGGCATCCGCGCGCCGTACGACTTCAGCCAGTACGACCTGCGTGGCCGCTACTTCACGCTGGGCTTCGACTACCGCTTCTGATCCACCCGCCGCGGCCGGCCACCCTGTGTGGCCGGCCGTGTTGCCATGTTCCAGGGGAGTCACCGTGTCCTTCCACCGCCGTGCCGTTTTCCCGTTGTTGCTCGCCGTCGCCACCGCCGTATCGTTGCCGCCTGCGGTACATGCGCAGAGCGCCTATTTCTTCCCGCAGACCACCGATGCCGCGGCATTCGATACCGCCATTCCCACGCCGGAGCAGTTCCTCGGCTATCCGATCGGCAGCCGCTACACCCGCCATGACCAGCTGGTGGCTTACTTCCAGGAGCTGGCCAAGCACTCGGACAAGATCAGCGTGCGCGAGATCGGCCGCAGCTATGAGGGCCGACCGCTGCTGATCGCCACGGTCACTGCTGCAGGCAACCACGCGCGGCTGGAACAGATCCGCCAGCAGCACGCGACCCTGGCCGACCCGGCGCAGCCGCGCAGCGCTGCCGGTGACAGCCCGGTGGTGGTGTGGCTGGGCTACAGCGTGCACGGCAACGAGACCTCCAGCGGCGAAGCGGCGATGCTGACCGCCTACTACCTGGTGGCCAACCGCAGCGCGGAAACGCAGCAGTGGCTGCAGCAGGCAGTGGTGCTGTTCGACCCGGCGCAGAATCCCGACGGCCGCGATCGCGCCGCCAACTGGCACAACGCCTGGGCGTCCGACCCGGCCTCGGCCGATCCGGCCGACAAGGAACACGTCGAACCGTTCCCGCAGGGCCGTACCAATCACTACTTCACCGATCTCAACCGCGATTGGCTGGCACTGACACAGCAGGATTCGCGGCCGAAGGTGGCGCAGTTCCACCAGTGGTACCCGAACGTGCAGATCGACTTCCACGAAATGGGCAAGGACAGCACGTACTACTTCGAGCCATCGCCGAAGAGCATGCATAGTCCGTTGATCCCGGCAGCGTCGTACGAGTTCAACAAGACCCTGGCCAAGTACCACGCCCAGGCGCTCGATGCGCTGGGTTCGCTGTACTACACCGGTGAGAACTTCGACAATTTCTCGCCCGTGTACGGCTCGACCTATCCGGATTTCCACGGCGCGGTCGGCGTCACCGTGGAGCAGGCCAGCTCGCGCGGTCGCGTGCAGGAATCGGTGAATGGCCTGCTGACGTTCCCGTTCACCATCCGCAACCAGGTTGCCACCGGATTGGGCACGGTGCGCGGTGCGGTGACCGAGCGCAGCGCCCTGTTCGAGCTGCAGAAGAGTTTCTTCCAGAGCGCGCTGAAGCAGGCCGCACAACAGCCGGTGAAGAGCTTCGTGTTCGGCGACGCGCATGATCCGGCATTGACCCGACGCCTGCTGGAACTGCTGTTGCTGCACAGGATTGAAGTGCATGCACTGGACCGCGCTGTCAGCGTAGATGGCCAGCGTTTCGAAGCGGGCAGCGCCTACGTGGTGCCGGTGCAGCAGGCGCAGTTCCGCCTGGTCCATTCGATCTTCGCCGAGACCCCGCCGATCAAGGGCGACGTGTTCTACGGCAGCACCAGTTACGCGATCGCCCCGGCCTACGGCGTGGCCTTTGCTGGCAGCCGCAGCCGCATCGATGGCGGCGCTCGCGTGGTCGAGGTTCCCACAGTGCAGGGCGGGCTGACCGCCGGTGAAGCGGGCTTCGCCTACGTGATCGACTGGCGCGACTACAACGCGGGCCGCGCACTGGCCGCCCTGCAGGCCAAGGGCTTGTCCACGCGTGCCACCTTCCAGCCGTTCACCGCGGCCACCGCACAAGGTGAGGTGGCCTTTGCCGGGGGCAGCATCGTGGTACCGGTGTCCGGGCAGCCGCTGCAGGGTGCGGCGTTGCAGGAGGCGGTCGCCGCCGCCGCGCGGGCCGCCGGTGTGCAGGTGCATGCGCTGGCCAGCGGTCGCAGCCGCGATGGCATCGACCTTGGCAGTGACGGCGTCAAGGCACTGCGCAAGCCCGCCGTCGCGCTGGTGATGGGCGAGGGCGTGGCAGCCACCGAAATCGGTTCGGCCTGGTTCCTGCTCGACCAGCAGCTGCGCCTGCCGGCCAGCAAGCTGGACCCGCAGCAGTTGGGCAAGGTATCGCTGGACCGCTACACCACGATCGTGCTGTCCGGCGGCACCTATGCCGGCATCGACGCGGCCGCGGTAGCGGCATTGAAGCGCTGGATCCAGGCCGGCGGGTCACTGGTCACCTATGGCAGCGCGTCGAAGTGGGCGATCGAACAGAAACTTGCCGACGGCGAGAAGCTGGGCAAGGACGAGGAAGCAACAGACACCGCGCGCCGCGCCTTCGGTGACCAGCGCGATATCGCCGCGATCGAGCGTGTCAGCGGCAACATCCTCAGCGCCGACGTCGACCCCAGTCATCCTTTGGCGTTCGGCGTGCCGCGCCGGCAACTGGCGATCAACAAGGAGAACACGGTCATCCTGCAGCCGAGCACGAACGGGTTTTCCACGGTGGTGCGGATCGACGACACACCGCGGGTGAACGGATATCTGTCCGAGCGCAACCGCAGTCGCGTGGCCGGCAGCGCATGGCTGCTGGTGTCAGCGCAGGGGCAGGGCAACGTGATCCTGTTTGCTGATGATCCGGCGCATCGCAAGTACTGGCATGGCACTGATCGGATGCTGATCAACGCGATCTTCTTCGGGAATCTGGTGAACCCGGCGAAAGCGCGGGGTTGAGGCGTTTGGCGCCTTGATTGATACGTGTGTGGGGAGGCCGGGCGGGCTGCGCAGGACACGCCGTAAACCCCTCCTTGGGGGCTCGTTGGCGCCATCCATGGCGCCAACGGTCCTGCGCACCCCGCCCGGCCTCCCCTCGATGGTTTCCTGCGGGCGCGGACACATCAAACCCAAGGCGGGAGCAAGGGCAAAAGCAAAAGCAGGAATTGCGGCTTCGGCTTTTGCCTTTGAATTTGAATTTGAATTTGATCTTTCTTCTTCCGGCTACCCCGCGGGAGAAAGAAGGCGCTGGAATTGTCTGGAGCGTTGGGGAGCGGGGGCGACGCAGAACCGCAGGCGCCATGGGCCCGAGGCATGCCCCGGGCGGGTTGGGCAGGACGCCCAACCCCGGTCTTGCCGTGTGCGCAGGACAGCGCACACGAGCAAGGCGCCTACGAGCTTACATGGATGTATCCACAGCGTGTTCTGCGTCGCCCCCGCTCCCCAACGCCCACACAAAACTCACCGCCAGCTTTCAAACCATCCGGCAGCCAGCAACAAAAAAGGGACGACGCGTAAGCGTCGTCCCCCGATAAGCAGCTCCCGCGCAGCGGGAGACGCCATCCCTGTCAGCTGGGATCAGCCGGCGCGACCGCCACCCTGGCCGCGGCCACGGCCGCCACCACTGTTGTTGCCGCCACCGCGACGCTGGCCCTGACCGGCACCTGCGCCTGCGCGCTGCTGGCCGTTGCCGGCGCCCTCGCGGCGGCCACCGCCGGCCTTCTTCGGGCCTGCATGGGCATGACGCGGCGCATCGCCGTGCGGACGGCGCGCGTGGGTCTTGCGCGGCACGCGCTCGCCGGTATCGGCCTCGGCCTTGCCCGGAGCACTGTTGCCCCAGCGGATCGGCGTCTGCAGCTCGAAGCCCGGCACATCGCGGATGTCCATGTCACGGCCGAGCAGGCGCACGATCGCGCGCAGCAGCTTCACTTCATCCTGCGCCACCAGCGAAATCGCTTCACCGGTCGCACCGTTGCGGCCGGTACGGCCAATACGGTGCACGTAGTCTTCGGCCACCATCGGCAGATCGAAGTTGATCACCTTCGGCAGCTCGTTGATGTCGATGCCGCGCGCGGCGATATCGGTGGCCACCAGCACGGTGACACGGCCAGCCTTGAAGTCGCCGAGCGCACGCAGGCGCTGGCCCTGGCTCTTGTTGCCGTGGATCGCCGCGGTCTTGATGCCGGACTTTTCCAGGAACGCGGCCAGCTTGTCGCTGCCGTGCTTGGTGCGGGCAAACACCAGGGTCTGCTCGCGGCTGTCCTGCGCCAGCAGGTGCAGCAGCAGGTCGCGCTTGCGGCTGCCATCGACCGGATGCACCTTGTGGGTGATGGTTTCGGCGACGGTGTTCTTCGGCGTGACCTGGATCTGTTCCGGGTTGCGCATGAATTCCAGCGCCAACTGGCGGATGTTGTCCTCGAAGGTGGCCGAGAACAGCAGGGTCTGGCGGTTCTGCTTGGGCAGCTTGGCCAGGATGCGCTTGATCGAGGGCAGGAAGCCCATGTCCAGCATGCGGTCGGCTTCGTCCAGCACCAGCAGTTCAATGCCGGACAGGTCGATGCTGCGACGCTCCAGGTGGTCGATCAGGCGGCCCGGGCACGCCACCAGCAGATCCACGCCGCGACGCAGGATGTCCAACTGGTTGCCCATGCCGACACCGCCGTAGATGCAGGCGCTGGGGATGCGCAGGTACTTGCTGTAACCGCGCAGGCTGTCATGCACCTGGGTGGCCAGTTCGCGGGTCGGTGCCAGGATCAGCGCGCGCGGCTTGCGCGGGCCGGTGCGCACTTCCTGCGAAGCGGTGCCCAGGTGCTGCAGCAGCGGCAGGCCGAACGCAGCGGTCTTGCCGGTGCCGGTCTGTGCGCCGGCCAGCAGGTCGCGACCGGCCAGCACCAGCGGGATCGCCTGCTGCTGGATCGGGGTCGGGGTTTCGTAGCCCTGCTCGGCGAGCGCACGCAGCAGGAAGGGCGCAAGGCCCAGGGATTCAAAAGACATCGAGATTGCTCCAAGTACAGTTAACGCCTGTCCGAACGGACAGACGGGGGCAGATCAAACTGATCGGCTGACTCGGAGCGTTCCCGTGAACCGCGCTGCGAGAATTGGGTGCAGCCAACGCGAAGCGCAGGCTGGAATGCGTGACGAACGGCGTCGGAGTGGGGGCGGGCGATGGGGCGAACCCCGGTCGCCGGCGATCCCGGAGGGAAACGGACGGCCGCTGCAGACCCGCATAGTCTAACGGAAGGATGAGACCTGACGCAAAACAGGCTGTTCAGGTTGGGGGTTCGGCAGGGCTGCGCCCTGCACCCGCCGAAGCGGTAGTGCCGGCCGCTGGCCGGCAACCTCAACAGCAACAGCAGAAGCGGGCTATCCGTGGGATGGCGGGGTGGTTCCGGTTGCGGGGGCCGCTGCAAGTACGTCCATGTAAGCTCGGTCGCCGCATCCATGCGGCTCACGCCCCCGCAACCGGACCCACCCCGCCTTCGACAGTTGTCCGCGATCTGTCGGAATGGCATGGCCCGCTCCTGGTGGGTGTCGACCTTGGTCGACACGGTAGATCCACGCCATGCGTGGATGCTCTTCGTTCAATTGTCGAAATATTCGATTTCGTTGGAAATTCATCCACGCATGGCGTGGATCTACCACCGTCATCGGGAAACTGTCGAAGGCGGGGCGGTATGGGGCTGCAGGACCGTTGGCGCCATGGATGGCGCCATCGAGCCCCCATGGATGGGTTTACGGCGTGTCCTGCAGCCCCATACCGCCCCGCCCAACCCACAGAAAACCCAGAGCCGGCTGTTGCAGTTGCTTTCGCGGTTGCCTTGGCCTTGGCCGTTGCCTCTGCCGGTGCAGGGTGCAACCCTGCCGCCCCCCTCCTGCGGTAGGGTGAGGCGATGCCGCGCTGCAGCTTGGCTACGCTGCATATTTGATTACACTTGAAACTTGTTTGCCCACGACTCCGGACACCCACCATGAAGCTTGGTTCCTTGAAGGAAGGCGGCCGCGACGGCACCCTGATCGTCGTCTCGCGTGACCTGCGCCACGGCGTGCGCGCCACCGGCATCGCCGCCACCCTGCAGTTGGCTCTGGAGGACTGGAGCCATCTGGCCCCGCGTCTGAATGCGCTGTATGAGTCGCTCAATGCCGGTGACGCCGATGGCGTGTTCGACCTGGACCCGCAGGCTCTGGCCGCGCCGATGCCGCGCGCCTATGAATTCGTTGATGGCAGCGCCTACCTGCCACACGTCGAGCGCGTACGTCGCGCGCGCGGCGCCGAGGTCCCGGAGAGCTTCTACAGTGATCCGCTGATGTACCAGGCCACCAGCGCCGGTTTCCATGGCCCGCGCGATGCGGTCAAGGTGGTCAGCGAGGACTACGGCATCGACCTGGAAGCGGAGATCGTGGTGATCACCGACGACGTGCCGATGGCCGCCACCCCGGATCAGGCCGCCGGCCACATCCAGCTGATCGGCCTGGTCAACGACGTCTCGCTGCGCAACCTGATCCCGGGCGAACTGGCCAAGGGCTTCGGCTTCCTGCAGTCCAAGCCGCGCTCGGCGTTGTCGCCGGTGTTCGTCACTCCCGACGAGCTGGGCGCTGCCTGGCAGGACAGCAAGGTGCACCTGCCGCTGCTGACCCACATCAACGGGAGGTGGTTCGGTGCGCCGGAAGCGGGTGTCGACATGCAGTTCAACTTCGCCCAGCTGGTCGCGCACGCGGCGAAGACGCGCCCGCTCAGTGCCGGCACCATCGTCGGCTCGGGCACCATCGCCAACGAAGACACCAGCAAGGGTGCTTCGTGCTTCGCCGAACAGCGCGTGGTGGAAACCCTGCGCGACGGCAAGCCGAGCACGCCGTTCATGTCCTTCGGCGACGTGGTGCGCATCGAGATGCTCGATGCCGCCGGCAACAGCATCTTCGGTGCGATCGAGCAGCGCATCGAACAGGCGGCCAAGCCCTGAGCATGGAGGCGGCGATGGAGATTCCGGTCGACGACGGCATCGTGCTGTACACCTACTGGCGATCCAGCGCCGCCTACCGCGTGCGCATCGGCCTGGCCTTGAAAGGCCTGGCTTTCGAAGCACGACCGGTGCATCTGGTGCGCGAGGGCGGCGAGCAGCACCATGACGCCTATCGCGGGCTCAACCCGCAGCAGCTGGTGCCCACGCTGCTGCATGACGGCCACGTGCTGACCCAGTCGCTGGCGATCCTGGAGTATCTGGAAGAGCGGTTCCCGCAGGTGCCGCTGCTGCCGGCCGACGCCGCTGGCCGCGCACGGGTGCGGGCGCTGGCGCAGCTGGTGGCCTGCGACATCCACCCGATCAACAACCTGCGGGTGATGCAGTACCTCGAGCGCGATCTGCAGCTGCCCGCCGATGCACGCACGCAGTGGACCCTGCACTGGATGGCCGAGGGCTTTGCCGCAATGGAAACGCTGCTGGCCAACAGCGCTGACACCGGCACGTTCTGCCACGGTGACCGCCCGGGCCTGGCCGACATCTGCCTGTTGCCGCAGCTGTACAACGCCCATCGCTTCGGCCTGGACCTGGCGGCATACCCCACACTGCGCCGCATTGAAGCGGCCTGCCAGCAGCTGGATGCCTTCATCGCTGCACGCCCCGAAAACCAGATCGACGCCGCCTGAAGTCCCGCTGTGCTCGCCGGGCATGGCCCGGCGCTACCGGTCTCCGGCGCGCGGTAGCGACGGGTCATGCCCGGTGGGCGCGGAATCGGCCGCCAGCAGTTGCCGCAGGTCGTCGCGGAACAGCCGGTAGGCGTCCTCGCGCCGCGTCTCATCCTTTTGCCGCAGTACCCAGGCAGGATGCACGGTGGCGTACCCCCGGGTGCCATCCTCGAGCGTGAGCCAGCGGCCACGGTCGCGCGTCAAGTTGAAATCGCGACCGAATACGGACGAGGCCGCCGTGGCGCCGAGACAGACGATCACCTGCGGCTTCACCCGTGCGATCTCGCCCTGCAGCCACGGCCGGCAGGCATGCACATGGCGGCTCTCAGGGCGCTTATGCAGGCGCACCTTGCCTCGCCGCTCGTGATGGAAGTGCTTCACCGCGTTGGTCAGGTACAGGGCGCTGCGTTCGATGCCCAGCTCCTGCAGCGCACGGTCCAGCAGCTTGCCCGCCGGCCCGGCGAAGGGGCGACCACTCAGGTCCTCGACATCACCGGGCTGTTCGCCCACCAGCATGATGCGTGCATCGGCACGACCTTCACCGAACACGGTCTGGGTCGACGCTTCCCACAGCGGACACTGCCGACAGACGGCAGCCTGCTGGCGCAACGCCTGCAGGCTGCCATTGTCCGCACCGGCACCGGTTGCATCGTTCGGCCGTGCGGGAATACGTCGCTGCGGTGCCTGTGCCGGTCGATCATGCATCTCCTGCACGCGGCCGGCTGCGTCGCGCACAAGACCCGGCAACAGGTGCGCTTCGGGAAGATGCTTCCAGTAACGGGCGGGCATTTCCTGCTGCATCATCCGCGTGTTGAGCCGGGCCGGATTGAAGATGCTGGCGTAATAGGTCTGCCACAGCGTCTCCCGGGCGTCTTCGGCGGGTGCATCGCGACGGCTGCCGCCATCACCGAACGAGAGCGCGCTGCCATCCCAGCGGACACTGCGCGCGGGTGTCAGGATCGCCCAGCGCATGCCGGCAAAACGGCGGGCGAAAAACGGCGCGACCCGGTCGACGATGTTGTGATCGGGCTCGAACCAGGCGATGAACGCGTCGGTCTCGCCGGGCACCTCCCGGAAGCGCACGAAGGCCTTCATCTTGTGCGTGTCGCGGCGCACCGCCTGCGCCAGCGCCATCAACCGCAGCACATCGGCGTCGGCCGGATTGGACAGCACCGTGCGTTCGCCATGCGCGATGCGCCACAGCAGGCGGTACAGCAGCGGCAGGCGCTGCGGATCGCGATGGCACAGGCAGGTAGCGGCCAGTTCGACGAAGTCGCGCGGCACGTTCGGGACGGTGGCGCCGTCGGGCGGTGGCGCCTGCTGCACCGCCGGCGCGTCCAGCAGCGACGCTTCGGTACCTGTGATCCAGTCCAGCTGTTCCGGCAGCACGCCGCGCAGCAAGGCCTCACGCGCCGCACCGCGCCAGGCATCCAGCGACCACGGCGGGTCTACGCGCAGCGACCAGCGCTGCAGCTCAGGCAGCGGGCGTGGCATCGAACAGCGAGCCCTGGCGGGGTGGTGGCGCCAGCTTCGCGCGCAGCGCCGCCGGATCATCCAGCGCACTGCGCGGATGGTGGTCGGCCAGCTGCACGAACGGCAGCAGTTTGCTCATCGGCGCCTTCAGCCGGGCAACGTCGGCCACCCGCAGGCGACCGTGGCGGCGTGCCATCAATACGCGCTTGACGTTGCGCACTCCCAGGCCTGGCACCCGCAGCAGCAGCTCCTTCGGCGCAAGGTTCAGGTCCACCGGGAAGCGTTCGGGATGGCGGATCGCCCAGGCCATCTTCGGATCGATGTCCAGATCCAGCATGCCGCCCTGGGTGGTGTCGGTGATCTCCTCCACGCCGTAGCCGTAGAAACGCAGCAGCCAGTCGGCCTGGTACAGACGGTGCTCGCGCTGCAGCGGAGGTGGCTGCAGCGGCAGCTGGCGGCTCGCATCGGGAATCGGGCTGAAGGCGGAGTAGTACACCCGGCGCATGCGGTAGTTGCCGTAGAGGCTGTCGGCACTGGTCAGGATCTGCTGGTCGCTGGCACCGTCGGCGCCGACGATCATCTGCGTACTCTGCCCGGCGGGTGCAAAGCGGGGAGGGCGAGGGCGCGTGCCGCGGCTGGAAACCGGTGCGATCACTGCCGGCGCCTTGCGGGCCTCCTTGGCTTCTTCGATGCGCCAGCGCAGTTCACCCATCGCGCCGCGGATCGATGTGCTGGTCTTTTCCGGGGCGAGGGTGGCCAGGCCTGCCTCGGTGGGCAGTTCGACATTGATCGACAGGCGATCGGCGTAACGACCCGCAGCGGCCAGAAGTTCTGGCGATGCCTCGGGGATCGTTTTCAGGTGGATGTAGCCGGCGTATCGGTGCTCCTCGCGCAGCCGACGAGCCACCTCCACCATGCGCTCCATCGTGTAGTCCGCGTTGCGGATGATGCCGCTGGAAAGAAACAGCCCTTCGATGTAATTGCGCTTGTAGAAGTCCAGGGTGAGCGTGACCACCTCGTCCACGCTGAAACGCGCGCGCGGCACGTTGCTGGACACCCGGTTCACGCAATAGGCGCAGTCGTACACGCAGAAGTTGGTCAGCAGGATCTTCAGCAGCGACACGCAGCGGCCATCGGGCGTGTAGCTGTGGCAGATGCCCATGCCCTCGGTACTGCCGATGCCGCCGGAGGCGCGCGAATCGCGCTTGCCCGCACCGCTAGAGGCGCAGGAGGCATCGTATTTTGCGGCATCTGCAAGGATGGCCAGCTTGCGTATGGTTTCCATTGAAGAAACCTACGCACGAGGGGTCTCATTGGATGAGACCGCCCCTTAACCCTTCAGGATTCCACCGGGCATGGACCGGCGCTGCCACCACGCGTCCGGTAGCGCCGGGCCATGCCCGGCGGGCGCGCCGTCAGAACCCGTGGGTAATGCTCGGCGCGCCGGCCGAGAAGTCCGCATACGGATCGTGCTCGCCGCTGCCGCCTTCTGAGAGGCGGAACTTCAGCGCCAGGCCATCGCGCGAGTCGGCCGCGCGCAGGGCTTCTTCCTGATCGATGGTGCCGTTCTTGGCCAACCGGAACAGGCACTGGTCGAAGCTCTCCATGCCTTCTTCCAGCGAAGCCTCCATCGCCGCCTTGATCTCGTGTACCTGGCCGCGACGCAGCAGGTCGCGGATCATCGGCGTGTTGATCAGTACTTCGGTGGCCGGCAGGCGGCGCCCCTCCTTGTTCTTCACCAGACGCTGGCTGATCACCGCACGCAGGTTCAGCGCCAAGTTCATCAGCACGTTCTTGTGCGCGCTTTCCGGGAAGAAGTTGAGGATGCGCTCGATGGTCTGGTCGGCGTTGTTGGAGTGCAGGGTGGCCAGGCACAGGTGCCCGGTTTCGGCGAAGGCGATCGCCGCCTCCATCGTTTCGGCATCCAGGATCTCGCCGATCAGGATCACGTCCGGCGCTTCGCGCATCGCGTTCTTCAGCGCATTGTGGAAGGCATGGGTATCGAGCCCGACCTCGCGCTGGTTGACGATGGACATCTTGTGCTTGTGCAGGTACTCGATCGGGTCCTCGATGGTGAGGATGTGACCGGTGGTGGTGCTGTTGCGATGGTCGATCATCGACGCCAGCGAGGTGGACTTGCCCGAGCCGGTGGACCCCACCACCAGCACCAGCCCACGCGGGGTCATGATGACGTCCTTCAGCACCTGCGGCAGGTTGAGCTCTTCGATGCTCGGAATCCGGCTGCGGATGGCGCGGATGACCATGCCCACTTCACCGCGCTGCTTGAACACGTTGACGCGGAAACGCCCGGCATCGGCCAGGGCGATGGCCATGTTGAGTTCCAGCTCGCGCTCGAACTGCGGCACCTGGCCCTCGTCCATCAGCGAGTAGGCGATCTTCTTCACCATTCCCGGCGGCAGGCCGGTATTGCCGAGCGGATACAGCTTGCCCTCGATCTTGATGTACACCGGCGCGCCGGTGGTCAAGAACATGTCCGAAGCGTTCTTTTCGGTCATCAGCTTCAGGAAGTAGCCGATATCCATTGCGAATTTTCCCCAACGAAACTGCCGGTGCCCGTTGCAAGCACGGTACCGGCTTGACGACAATGGCCGCGAACCGACAACCGGTACGGCCTCCCCAATGAAACGACTTAGCTTCGCACGAATGCGCCACAGCCTGTATGTGATGGCGTTTGCATTCGCACTCTCTGCTCCCGCCTGGGCGCAGGATGGCGCGTTGGAACTGGCCCAGGCCCGGCAGGCGGTGGACAAGGCCACCCAGGCCGACGCCGACCAGTACGCCCCGGACCTGATCGGGTTGGCCCGCCAGGGGCTGGAGCAGGCCCAGCGTGCCGCTGGCGACCGCCGCGAGCGCAAGAACGCACCGGCCCTGGCCCTGCGTGCCACCGTTGACGCCGATCTGGCCCGTGCCCGCAGCGAGGAAGCCACGGCGACCGCACAGCTGCAGCTGCGCCGCAACGAGGTCAACCAGCTGCAGCGCCAGTTGTCGACCGGGGAGGACCGCCGATGAAGACGATTTCCGCGCTGACCCTGGCTACGCTGCTGGCCCTGCCGACGCTGGCATTGGCCGCTGACAACCCGATGGTGGGGCAGCTGAGCCAGCGCCTGATGGCGATCCAGGCCAATCCGGACACCGCCGAACTGGGCGCCTTCGAGCGCATGCAGGCGCAGCAGGCCATTGCCACCCTGGAAAAGGCCAAGCGCCGTGACCAGGAGCTGGCCACCTACCTGGCCGAGCGCCGGGTCGAGATCGCCGAGACCGCCGTGCGGGCTGCGCTGGCCGCGCGCGAGGTCGACCGCCTGGAGCGCACCCGCGGCGACCTGCTGATCGAGGCCAGCCGCCGCGATGCCGCCCGCGCCCGCCAGGAGGCCGAACAGCTGCGCATGCAGGCGCAGATGCAGGCAGAAGAGGCCGAACGCCTGCGCCAGGCGGCCGAGGCCGAGACCCTGGCCCGCCAGGATGCCGAGAACGCCCTGACCAGCGTGGCCGGCAAGCAGCAGCAGCGCCTCAGCTCGGCCCAGCAGAACGCGGCCAAGCTGGCCCGTGAGGAAGCCGAGCTGGTGTCCGGGCAGAAACTGCCAGGCTCGAAGTTCGATGGCCGCGGCGAGGTCTTCACCTTTGCCGGTGACGCGTTTGCGGCCGGAGCCTCGAGCCTGTCCGGTGGCGCCCGCAACCAGGCCAAGGCCCTGGCCGAGTACGTGAACATCGGCAAGAAGGGCAGGATCCGCATCGAAGCCTATGACAGCGCCAATGGCGTCGGCCAGAAGCGCGCCGAGGCACTGCGCGATGCGCTGGTGTCGGCCGGTGTCGCCAGCAGCCGGATCCAGGTGGCTGGGAAGAAGGCCGCCTCCACCCGGGCCCGCTCGGCCGAGGTCGTCATCGCGCCGTAATTGATTGATATTGTTTGTTTTTCGTTGTGTTGAGTATTCAGCCTGAACCCCGCCTCGGCGGGGTTCGGTCTTTTTGCCGCAGGGGCTTGAACCCCGTCCAGAGCAAGCGTAGGGTCAATTGTCCGGGACGCAATAACGCGGACCGGACGATGGGAGGGCCGGGCCGATGCAAGCAGGGCGCGAACCGCAGCAGATCGAAGTGCGCAGGCCAGTGCCGCACGTCGTTGTGGGCACCCATGTGGGCATCGACCGGCACTCCTCCATGAACAACGCCCCGTGCCTTGCGGCCGGGGCGTTCGTGTATCTGTCGAAGGAGGTCCATCATGTTTGAAGATCAGCCCCAGAGCGAGATCGACGCCCGTCGCGCGCGCGATCCGGAGTTCCGGGCACTCCATGACCAGCACCGCAAGTTGAACAAGAAGTGCATGGATGCGGAGTTGGGTGTACTCCCGATCGATGATGTCACCCTGGGTCGAATGAAGCGCGAGAAGCTGCTGGCCAAGCAACGCCTTCTGCGAATGTACGAAACACCGCTCGCAACCTCGTCCCCCACGCATTGACGCACCCCTGTCGTGCCCGGAATGGCATGACCCGGCCATCGATGGCCCTGCCAGGCTCTCCTGACCTGGCAACGCGGCGCCGCTGAACGCAGGCGTCGCGCGCAGGCACGTCCCCCGATGCGGGCGGTACCGGTCTCCTCGTCGATCCGGGGCCGTCCGCATCCCCTTGGGCTGCCAGCCGAGCTGATGGGTGCCGGAGGGGCCTGCGAGTGCCTGTGGGTGCCGACCGTTGGTCGGCACGCCCTACTCCTGACTTTCGTCGCCATCCATCGGATAATCACCGGTCCGGCCCTGTGTGGCGCGAACCGAAGTCCCCCGAATGCCCATCCATTCTTCCGTCCTCGAACTCATCGGCCAGACCCCTATCGTCAAGGCCCAGCGCCTGGATGCTGGCGTCTGCGAGCTCTACCTGAAGCTCGAAAGCGCCAACCCGGGCGGATCGATCAAGGATCGCATCGGCCTGTCGATGATCGAAGCGGCAGAGAAGCGCGGCGACCTGAAGCCCGGCGCCACCCTGGTGGAAGGCACCGCCGGCAATACCGGCCTGGGCCTGGCGTTGGTGGCCCAGCAGAAGGGCTACAAGCTGATCCTGGTGGTCCCGGACAAGATGAGCCGGGAAAAGATCTTCAACCTGAAGGCGATGGGTGCCGAAGTGCGCCTGACCCGCTCGGACGTGGCCAAGGGCCACCCGGAGTACTACCAGGACCTGGCCAAGACCATCGCCGAGCAGACCCCGGGCGCCTACTTCGTCAACCAGTTCGGCAACCCGGACAACCCGGCCGCGCATGAATTCGGCACCGGCCCGGAGATCCTCGATCAGATGGATGGCGATCTGGATGCCATCGTGTTCGGCTGCGGCAGCTCCGGCACCATGACCGGCCTGTCGCGCGCCTTCGCCACGCTGTCGCCGAAGACCGAGCTGGTGCTGGCCGACCCGGTCGGCTCCATCCTGGCCGAGTACATCAACGACGGCGTGCTCAACGACAAGTCGGGCAGCTGGCTGGTGGAAGGCATCGGCGAGGATTTCCTGCCCTCGATCTCCGATTTCAGCCGTGTGAAGAAGGCCTACGCCATCACCGATGCGGAGAGCTTCCATACCGCGCGTGAGCTGCTGGGCAAGGAGGGCATCCTCGGTGGCTCCTCGACCGGCACCCTGCTGGCGGCGGCACTGAAGTACTGCAAGGAGCAGACCACGCCGAAGAAGGTGCTGGTGCTGGTCTGCGACACCGGCAACAAGTACCTGTCGAAGATGTACAACGACTACTGGATGCTGGACAACGGCTTCCTTGAGCGCCCGCAGCACGGTGACCTGCGCGACCTGATCCTGCGCCCGTACGGCCAGCGCGACACCGTCGTGATCGGCCCGAACGACCTGCTGACCACCGCCTATCAGCGCATGAAGCTGTATGACGTGTCGCAGCTGCCGGTGCTGGACGGTGACCAGCTGGTCGGCATCGTCGACGAAAGCGACGTGCTGCTGCACGTCTACGGCGACGAAGCACGCTTCCGTGACCCGGTGGCCACCGCGATGGTCAGCAAGCTGGATCGCCTGGATGTGAAATCGCCGATCGAGGCGCTGCTGCCGGTGTTCGACCGCGGCCAGGTGGCCATCGTGATGGACGGTGACACCTTCCTCGGCCTGATCACCCGCATCGACCTGCTGAATTACCTGCGTCGGCGCGTTCAGTAAGGCGTTTATCGCCGCAGATCGCTGCTGAATCCCGGTTTATCCGCGTCAAAGCTCGTTAAGGCCGCGCTGATAGACTCCCGCTCCTTCGACGGCGCCGGTCATCGGCGCCAATCAGGAAACGACATGTCCAACGCTTCTTCCCCGGACCGCGCGCTGGCGCTGGCCACCCTGGCCATCCATGGCGGCCAGTCGCCCGACCCGAGCACCGGCGCGGTGATGCCGCCGATCTACGCCACCTCGACCTATGCGCAGTCCAGCCCGGGCGAGCACCAGGGCTTCGAGTATTCGCGTACCCACAACCCGACCCGCTTCGCCTACGAGCGTTGCGTGGCCTCGCTGGAAGGCGGCACCCGTGGCTTCGCCTTCGCCTCGGGCATGGCTGCCAGCTCCACCGTGATCGAGCTGCTGGATGCCGGCAGCCACGTGGTGGCGATGGACGACATCTATGGCGGCAGCTTCCGCCTGTTCGAGCGCGTGCGCCGCCGCACCGCCGCACTGGACTTCAGCTTCGTCGACCTAACCGATCTGGCCGCCTTCGAAGCGGCGATCACGCCGAAGACCAAGATGGTCTGGATCGAGACCCCGACCAATCCGATGCTGAAGATCGTGGACATCGCCGCGGTCGCCGCCATCGCCAAGCGCCATGGCCTGATCGTAGTGGTCGACAACACCTTCGCCTCGCCGATGCTGCAGCGTCCGCTGGAGCTGGGCGCGGACCTGGTGCTGCATTCGGCCACCAAGTACCTCAACGGCCATTCGGACATGGTCGGTGGCATGGTCGTGGTCGGCGACAACGCCGAACTGGCCGAGCAGATGGCCTTCCTGCAGAACTCGGTGGGTGGCGTGCAGGGCCCGTTCGACAGCTTCCTCGCATTGCGTGGCCTGAAGACCCTGCCGCTGCGCATGAAGGCGCACTGCGCCAACGCGATGGCGCTTGCACAGTGGCTGGAAAAGCACCCGGCGGTGGAGAAGGTGATCTACCCGGGCCTGGCCTCGCACCCGCAGCATGAGCTGGCGGGCAAGCAGATGGCCGGCTACGGCGGCATCGTCTCGATCGTGCTGAAGGGTGGTTTCGAGGCGGCCAAGCGCTTCTGCGAGAAGACCGAACTGTTCACCCTGGCCGAGTCGCTGGGCGGGGTGGAAAGCCTGGTGAACCACCCGGCGGTGATGACCCATGCGTCGATCCCGGTGGCACGCCGCGAGCAGCTGGGCATCAGTGATGCACTGGTAAGGCTGAGCGTGGGTGTTGAGGACCTGGGGGATCTGCAGGTGGATCTTGAGCGGGCGCTGGAAGCAGGGAATCGCTGATCCATGCAGAAGCATGCCAATCTCCTGTTCCTGTTCCGCCAGCTGCTGGGGCGCGAGTTGGCAGCGCGGTATCGCACCACCGTGCTCGGTGTGTTGTGGCTGGTGTTGCAGCCGCTGCTGATGCTGAGCGTCTATACGTTGGTCTTCAGTGGCGTCTTCAAGGCCCGATGGGCTGGCGCCGAATCCACCGGTGATTTCGCGTTGATGTTGTTTGCCGGCCTCGTACCGTTCACGTTGTTGTCAGAAGTACTGATCACTGCGCCGGGCATCATCGCCGGTCAACCCAACTTCGTTAAGAAGGTGGTGTTCCCGCTTCCAGTCCTGTCAATGGTGAAGGTCGCGGCCGCGCTGACCACTTCGGGCATCGGCTTGGCCATTCTGCTGATTGTGTTGACCTGGCAGTCGGGTCCGCCATCTCCGTGGGCACTGGTCTCGCCGCTGATCCTTCTGGAAATGACCCCCATGCTGCTGGCCATCGCCTGGTCGCTGTCGGCATTGGGTGTTTACCTGCGCGACATCGGCCAGTTCGTCGGTATCCTCAGTAGTGTGCTGCTGTTCCTTAGTCCGATCTTCTTTCCGGCACATGCGATGCCGGAAGCTGCGAAGGGGCTGGTGTACTTCAATCCGCTGGTGACTCCAATCGAACAGTTGCGAGCGGTGACCTTGCAGAACACGGCCCCCGACCTGGCCGTGCTGCTGCCGCATTTCCTGCTGTCGATTGTGGCGGCCATGGTTGCCTACGCTCTATTCCGTCGCTTGTCGCGCGGTTTTTCGGACGTCCTATGAACAATACGCAGCCTGTCCCGACGCAGGGCAATGCCGATGCGGCCATCGAAGTGCGGGGCGTGACCAAGGATTACCCGGTCTACGCCAGCCCACGTGATCGCTTGCTTTCGCTGCTCAAACCTTCAGGTGACCGCGCCAGCCGGACGTTCCGCGCCTTGGACGGTGTCAACCTGGTGGTACCCAGAGGCGAAACCGTCGGCATCATCGGTCGCAATGGCGCCGGTAAATCCACCTTGCTGCAGATTCTGTGCGGCACCGTTCGTCCGACCTCCGGCACGGTCGCCATCCATGGCCGTTTTGCGGCCTTGCTCGAACTCGGTGCAGGATTCAATCCGGATTTCTCGGGTCGAGACAATGTCTACCTGAGTGCTTCCCTGCTTGGCTTGAGCCGCAAGGAAGTGGACGACAAGCTGGAGTCGATCATCGCCTTCGCCGACATCGGCGATTTCTTCGATCGGCCGGTCAAGACCTATTCCAGCGGCATGTACGTGCGCCTGGCATTCTCCGTGGCCATCCATACCGAGCCGGACGTGTTGATCATTGATGAAGCGCTGTCGGTGGGAGACATCCGCTTCCAGATGAAGTGCCTGGCAAGGATCGAGCAGATCCGCGCGCGGGGCGCCACGATTCTGTTCGTCTCCCATTCGTTGGAGCAGGTCAAGCGTTTCTGCCAGACAGCGCTGTGGCTGGAAGGTGGCAAGGTCAAGCTCCATGGTGAGGCGAGTTTTGTCGCCGACCGTTTCCGCGATTACGAGCTGGGGCGCGAACAGGCCAGCGAGGCGGCGACCGAGTCGTGCCGCACACCGCGTCCGGACAGCATCCCCGCGCATCTGGAGACGGTTGCGTTGAGCACTGACATGCTTGCGCCGTTCGAGCCGCTGAGCGTTGACATCAGCTATACGGTGGTCGACGAGGCAGTGCAGGGGCTGTTGCTGGGGGTGGCCATCAAGGGTATGGATGGCCTGCACATCTTCGGACCCAATACCTATCTGGAGCGCGTGCAGATCCCGACTTCACGCGGGTCTCATCGGGTTACCTACCACATCCCGTCGATGACCCTGCTCACCGGTACCTATCGTATCGATGTTGGCCTGTTCACCGACAAAGGGCTGGTATGCCTGGACTATCTGTCCGAAGCCAGCGTGTTCACCGTGGCCGCGCCGTATTTCAGTGAAGGCGTGGTCTATATCCCCCATGAGTGGAAGGTCCATGACGTCGACGCTTCTTGATATTCCGTTCGACCACTACCAGCGTTACGGCGCGGCCGCGTACCTGCTGAACGCTCTGGACCTGGCCGCACCGCGCGTTCTCGAGGTCGGTGCCAACCGCCAGCGATTGCTGGGTCAGTTCCTGCCGGAAGCTTCGTTCCTTTACACCGATCTGCACGCCGAAGGCGACGAGAAGGATTTCATTGTTGCCGACGCGACGGCCCTGCCGTTCCCGGACCAGGGTTTTGACGCGGTAGTCTCGCTGGACGTGCTCGAGCACATCCCTGCGCCACTGCGGGCACGTGCTGCCGCCGAAATGGCGCGCGTGGCCGGTCGGGCTGTCATCGTCGGATTCCCGCCGGAGCAGGCTTGGGTCAAGGACGCCGAGCTGGATGCGAACAACCGCTGGTTCGAGCTGTTCGGCGAGGATTACGTCTGGTTGCAGGAGCACAAGGAATTCGGTCTGGTCGATACTGCCGAGATCGTGGCCACATTCGAGGCCGCAGGCTTGACCGTGCTGCGTTTCGGTCAGGGCAATGCCGAGCTGTGGTCCAGCCTGATGGGGGCACATTTCATCAAGGTGAAGTTCCCCGAGCTGGAACCGCTGGTGAGCGCAGCCGATCGCCTGTACAACAGCCGCGTGTTCGCTGGCGACCATAGCGACCAGCCCTATCGCGAGTACTGCGTGGCACTGCGTCTTGACAGCGATGTCGATCGGTTGCGGGCGGACCCGCCCTTCCAGGCTGGGCAGGACGAAGAGGCCACCTCGCTGCTGAAGGGCTTGGCCCGTGGCCTGCGCGACCTCGCCGTGCGTACGCGCAATTCGGAAGCCGAATGGGAGTCGACCGCGCGCGCACTGGATGCCTACATCGTGGACCTGGACTCTGCCAAGCGCGAATGGGGCGGCACGGCCCGATATGCGCTGGAGCTGCAGGCGGCCAAGGACGCAGGCGATGCTGATTGGTTGGCGCGGCAGCAGCAATGGGAGCAGCGGGACCGGGAAGGCGCAGAGGAGCTGGCGCTGCTCAGGAAACGCAGCGAGGAGGAACTGGCACTGGCAAAGGAGCGCAACGAGCAGTTGATCGCGGAGGCATCAGCCATCGAGCAGCGTGCCGAGCAGGCCCGGCAGAAGAGCGCTGATGAGTTCGAATACCAGGCCGCCGCCTACGCGCGTTCGCGCAGGAAGTGGAAGGTCGCAATGCTGCTGGTAGGTATTGCTGGCGCCGCTGCTGGGATCCTGCTGGGCTGGGCGGTCCTTTGAGCCACTACCAATTCTGCAGCGTGTACCTGCTGAACAAGAGAGGAAACACTTGATGTCCAAGCTGCGCAACCTGACCAGAGGAATCTACTGGGGCCTGCGCCGGGCAAAGAGCCAGGGCATTCCCTTGCGTTCGATCTTTTCCGCCCTGGTGCGCGCTTCGCGCAAAGGGCCGCGTCATCTGGTGCGCTCCATCTTGGCTTATGCCAACGGGGGCCATCCGATGGCGGTTACAGCAACCACGATCGATGCCTATGAGCAGTGGTTCACGGCGCAGCCTCCGTTGCCGGTGCCGGCCGATGCCGGCCTGATCAGCATCGTGATGCCGGTCTGCAACACGCCGGAGGCGTTCCTGCGTGAAGCAGTGGCCAGCGTTGAGGCGCAGACCTATCGCAACTGGGAGCTGTGTGTCCATGATGATGCCTCCGACAAGCCGCACGTCGCGCGTGTGCTGGAGGAACTTGGCGAGCGGCTGCCGAACCTGCGGATCTCGCGCTCGTCCACGCGCCAAGGCATCGCCGCGACCACCAATGCAGCGGTGTCGCTGGCCGAGGGTCGCTGGATCACGTTCCTTGATCACGACGACCTGCTGGAGCCGGACGCGCTGGCGGCCGTTGTCGCCTGCCATCTGGAAACGTCCGCCGACGTGGTCTACACCGACCACGACGTGCTGGGCGAAGATGGCCGGCTGCGCAATCCTTATTTCAAGCCCGACTGGAATCCTGACCTGTTCCTTTCGCAGATGTATCTGGGCCATCTTGTGAGTTTCGAGTCCGGCCTCGTCCGCCGGATGGGAGGCCTGCGCAGTGATTGCGACGGTGCCCAGGACTATGACCTGGTGCTGCGCTGTGTGGCAGCAGGTGCGCGCGTGGCACATGTGCCGCGGGTGCTCTACCACTGGCGCGCGCATGCCGGGTCGACCGCGGCCAACGCCGCTTCCAAGCCCTACGCGCATCACGCCGGCCAGTTGGCGTTGCAACAGCACGTGCAGATCGGCCACCCGGGTGCCCGGGTTGAAGAGGGCGAGCAGCTGTTCTGCTATGACGTGCGCTATTCCTATGCCGATGAGGGCCCGCTGGCCAGCATCATCATTCCCACACGCGATGGGCTTGACCTGCTGCGGACCTGTGTCGAATCGCTGTATGCCAAGACCCAGTACCGCGATTTCGAGATCATCGTCGTCGACAACGGATCGACCCAGCCCGAGACCCTGCAGTGGCTGCAGGCCATGTCACGGCGACGCAACTTCCGGGTGATCGATGCCGACGTGCCGTTCAACTGGTCGGCGCTGAACAACCTGGCCGCGCGTGAAGCGCGTGGTGAGGTCCTGGTCTTTCTCAATAACGATACCGAAGTGATCGACGGTGAATGGCTGCAGCGGCTGGCCGAGAACGCGTTGCGGCCGGACGTTGGGGTGTGTGGTCCGCTGCTGTTGTACGGGGACCGCACCATCCAGCATGCTGGCGTGGTGATCGGCATGGGTGGCTGGGCCGACCACGTGTTCAAGGGCGAGCCCCCGATCCACTTCCAGAATCTGTTCGTGTCGCCAGTGCTGCAGCGGCAGGTTCTCGCTGTCACCGGTGCCTGCATGGTGGTGGCACGCGATACGTTCGAGTTGCTCGGCGGTTTCGATGAGAGCTTCATCGTCTGCGGAAGTGACGTCGAGCTGTGCCTGCGTGCGCACGCGCGTGGCCTTGCAACGGTCTACGTGGCGCGGTCGGTGATGATCCACCACGAATCCAAGACTCGCGACCCGCGTGCGATTCCTGAAAGTGATTTCGTGCGCTCGGCGCAGGCATATTCACCTTATCGCGAAGAGGGCGATCCGTTCTTCAGCCCGAACCTGGATTACATGGCCTCATCGCCGCGTCTGCGTGGGGGCGTGCAATGAGCCGTATCGGCCAACTCCTGCGACGCATCGCCGCTCGTCTGGAAGCCAGCGCGCCAGGGACCCCCACCCCCAGCACCAATGTCGCCGAGATCACCCCTTGCACGCCACGCCACGACCCGTGGGTAGGCCAGCGGCTGAATCTGGTGCTGCCCTCGATCAACAAGCAGCATTACTTCGGTGGCATCCATACGGCGGTGCTGATCTACCGAGAACTGTGCAGGCACTTTCCGGCATCGCGGATCATCCTGGTAGACAGTTCGCCGGATGAAGAGGCGCTTTCGCGCTTCTCCGACCATGTGCTGGTGCCTGCGGACCAGGCCTCATCGGCGCTGCGCCAGATCGTGCCGTTCAGCGATCGCTACCAAAAGACGCTGCCGGTTGCCGACGAGGACATCTGGGTCGCCACTGCCTGGTGGACTGCGTACGCGGCCCAGCGCATGTCGCAGTGGCAGGGGGAAAATGGTGGCGTTGATCGGCCGATGGTCTACCTGATCCAGGATTTCGAGCCGGGCTTCTATGCCTGGTCAAGTCAGTACGCACTGGCATTGAGCACCTATCGCCGTGATCGGGATATCGGCATCTTCAATACCGGCCTGCTGGCTGACTTCTTTGAACAGCATGGCCTGCGTTACACGCAGCGTTCGGTGTTCGAGCCCGTGCTGCATGATGGCCTGCGTCCGGCACTGCAGCAGGTTCGACAGGCACCGGCCCCGCGCAAGCGTCGCATTGTTGTCTACGCACGCCCGGGCACGCCGCGCAACGCGTTCGAGCTGATCTGCGAAGGCTTGCGCCTGTGGGGCTGGAAGGATCCGCGCGCTGCGCAGTGGGAGGTGGCGGCGCCGGGTGAACTGCAGGCGGACCTCGACCTGGGACCATTCGCGCTGAAGGCTCTGGGCAAGCTGGACATCGACGCCTATGCAGAACTGCTTTCCAGCTCTGCCATCGGCCTGTCGTTGATGGTTTCTCCCCACCCGAGTTATCCCCCGCTGGAAATGGCGGCGTTCGGCATGGGCGTGGTGACCAATCGCTATGACAACAAGCGTCTGGATGAAACCATGGCGAATGTGGTCTCGCTGGAGTCCATGACGCCTGAGTCCATCTCTGCGGCGCTCACTGCGCAGGTTGATGCATATGAGGCCCGTGGAATGATGCCGGGCGACATTGCCGGTGTTGACCATCCTTTGTTGCAGGCGGGGAGCTTCAATCGAGTTGCTGATGTTGTAGTGGATGCCCTGCGCCTTCGGGCCTAATGCCATGGATGGAAATGTGATCCCGATGGGTACTCTTGCTGGGCGGGAGAATTTCCGCAATCGACGCAGGTTGGTACTGCCGATATTAAGCGCAGTACTGCTCGCAGCGCCTTTCCTGCACAGCGTCGCACAGGTTCATTTCCTGCTGTTGCTTGCGATCAGCTTTACCGGAATGGCGTGGTTGGGTGAGATCTGTGCTCGCCTGTTCCGGCTCGAGACGGTGGTGCAGTCACCGGCAGTGTTCACACGTGTGCTGCTGGGGCAGGCAGGCATGGTGATATTGTGGCTTGTATTGTCGCCACTTACGTGGGGCTGGAGGGTTGGGCTGGGTTTGTCTTCGGGCTTGCCACTGATCGTCCTGATTTTGCTATGCGTCACCCTTTGGACGCGCCGCCGGTTCCTGTACAAGGCGCTCGTCCCCCGCACTGGTGATGCTGCCTGGACGCTGTTGGCACTGCTGGGCGGTCTGCTCCTGATCAAGGCGGCAACCCATTACTCCTTCAGGGCCGGTGCCCTCGGCCTGGATACACACCAGCACATCGCTTTCACCCTTGACCTGTTCAATGCGGGCTACCCCAAGTTGACAGCCGGCCATAGCGACTGGCTGGAAAAGTACCCCAAGATGCTGCATCTGATCTCGGCATTGTGGGCGTGGCCTGGATTTGGCGCGCACATTGGACCTTTCGTGAAGATCCAGCCTGTGCTTCAGGCCACCTTGGCGGTGTTCGCGTTCGCGGAAGTCACGCTTCTCTGGATGCAGCAGCGCGCAGTATCCGTCTCGGCGCAGCGGATATGGGCGGCGGCGCTTGTCGTGTTGCTGGGTTACGCCATCCTGCGCGGTACCTTGTTCCTGTACCCGGTAGATGATCTCAACAGCACCGGACGACTGGCAGCATTCTCCACTCTGCTGTTGCCTGCGCTGTGCGCCATGCTTGCATGGCTGGAGCCTAATCATTCCCGTCGCCCATGGCTGCTGGCCTGGTTGAGCATGCCGCTTGCAGCTGCCATGGCGGCCAAGTTGAACCCGTCTTTGGCCATCGGCTTTGTCAGCTTCAGTGCACCCGCTTGGGCATTGTTGGTAGTTCCGTTGTGGTGGCGTGCGCCAGCCGTAGCCGGAAAGGTAGTTGTCCCGATGCTGGGAATCGCTGTCGGTGGCGTGCTGGGTGGCCTGTTGTTGTTCACCGATCCCTACTACCTCCAGCTGCTGGCAGAAGCGTTGCCGCCGGTGCGCCGGATCGTCGAGCAGACATTGGGCCTGCACATGCTGGCCACTCCGGCCGAGCTCAGCCAAACATCCGACGCTTTCCTCGCCCATATCGCGCAGGTGCTTCGCTGGGAACTGTGGTACGGTCCGCAACCTGTTTTCAGCGCGCAGTATCTGCCAGAATCGCAGCAGCTGCTGGGGCAGCGCCTATTGCCGATGACGCGGTTGATGGTGGCTCTTACTGCTGTGCTTGGTATTGCGATGTTGACCATCGCGCCGGAAACCATCCGCCGTCGGCGTACGTTCGCAATGCTGGTGGTCGCGCAGTTTGCGTTGATCGTGGCAGTGGCAGTGGCGCTGCGCATTTCAAATATCACTACGCTCGCGCTCGGTCACGAGACGCTGGAAGCCAGCCTGCTCAGTACCTACACACAGCGCTACATCGGGCTGCTGAGCATGTATGCCGTGATGCTCCATTGGATTCTGTTGCTCGCCAGCTTGGTGACCGCCGCCGACGCTATGCTGCAGTGGCGCCTTCCTCAGTGGTCGGCTGGGCGAGTAGTATCCAGGTCAGTCTCCACCCTGTTGGTGATGGCGGCCCTGACAGTCGTCGTTGGATTCATCACGATAGACATCAAGGGTGTGACTCCCGCGGATCAAGGGTGGACTTTTCCCATCACTGAGGCAAAGGTCAGGGCATTCCAGCGTGCTGAAAGTCAGCTGCCTCAAGATGCGGTGGTGCTGGCACCGGCCTACGCCATCGTCTTGAATGGCCGCGAAGACTGGGTGCTGCCCTCCATGTACGTAACACCCTATCTGCCGTTCGCTCAGCGCGACTATCTGTTCAATGTCCGTCTCGGCTCGGGATATGGATACTTTGCGAAGGATCTGCGCGCGATGTTCTGCCGTTCGCAGGTCGAGCAGACACGCGCCGAGCTCCACCGCGCTGGGGTGACCCATCTGCTCGTGCATCGATGGAATGGGCAGAGCGACGAACGCGCGCTGGATGGGCAGTACTGCCTTACCGGTTACCGCCAGTTGGGCGCCGGTGGCAAGCCGGTCGCGACTGGCCCCGATGGGCTGGTGTTTTACCGCTTGGACCCTTGAGATGGGTGGCAGCGAACAGGAGAAGGCAATGTTCGGAAACAGGCACAACCTGGGTGATGACCAATCGCAGGCGATTGCCGTGGTTGTGCCCAGCTACAAAGTCACGCGGCACATCCTGGGAGTGATCGCCGCCATTGGTTCGGAGGTCGCCGCAATCTATTGCGTGGACGACGCCTGCCCGGATAAGTCTGGAGAGTTCATCGAGACCAACAACACTGATCCTCGCGTGCGGGTGCTCTACAACGAAGTCAACCAAGGTGTGGGCGGGGCCACCATGACCGGCTACCGCCAAGCCGTTGCCGACGGCATGACAGTCGTCGTGAAGATCGATGGCGATGGCCAGATGGACCCGGCGCTGCTCCCCCTGTTTGTTGCGCCGATTCTCAATGGCGAAGCCGACTACACCAAGGGAAACCGCTTCTGGGATCTATCACACATCAGCCGCATGCCGCTGCTGCGACGCGTTGGCAATCTGGGGCTTTCCTTCCTCGCCAAGGCATCCAGTGGCTACTGGAGCCTGTTCGATCCGACCAACGGTTACACCGCCATTCATGCGGCGGTCGCACAGCGGTTACCCATGGAGGCGATCAGTACCCGGTACTTCTTCGAGACTGACCTGCTGTTCCGTCTCAATGCAATGCAGGCCGTGGTGCAGGACGTTCCCATGGATGCACGCTATGGTGAAGAAGTAAGTAACCTGAAGATCAGCCAGGTGCTGGGCGAGTTTGCGCTCAAGCACGCCCGCAACTTCTGCAAGCGGATCGCATATCGGTACTACCTGCGCGACCTGACCATCGCCTCACTGGAATTGATCGCGGCACTGATGCTGCTCAGCGGGGGCGTGCTGTACGGAGGCTGGAACTGGATCGTGGCTGCCGGAGAGGGCGTCTCCGCGCCGGTGGGTACTGTGGTGCTGCCGTCGATCGCCATTGTCAGTGGCCTTCAGTTCCTGCTGGCCTTCCTCAGCTACGACATCGCCAATCAGCCTCGTACACCGTTGCATCGCGCACTGGCGCGCCTGCGCCGTTGAAGTAGGCGCCCCGCCGGGTACGAAACCGGGCGGGGCCGATAGGCTCAAGGGGTGTAGGTGAATGCCCCGCTGCAGATGCCAGGCACGACCACCAGCATCGGGCCGGGCTGCAGGCTGTTGCTGCGCAGGTACAGCTTGAATGGCGAGCCCACGTTGTCCGAACCCTGCTGGCGCTCGGGCACGGCGAGAATTCCGCGACCTATGATCGTGCCATGCTCGTCCAGCAGGTACAGGGCGCTCAGACCGTCGCCCAGATAGGTATCAACCAGCCCGCCCTGCATACGGGACCAGCCCTCCGAACCGGGCAGTGCCTTGGTGACTGGTGGCACCACGCCACAACTCTTGGTGGGCACCTTGCCATAGACATGGCCGAGACTCTCGCGCGCGCCTTTCAGCCAAGTGCTGGCAAAGATCGACAGGTCCTGTGCGGACGCGTCCCGGGCGATCTCCAGAGCACGAGGACTGTCTGGATAAGTCCAGAGAATCTGCTCGTCGTCGCGGGCGCCCATCTCCAGCGCCATGGCCGCAGTGGTCTTCTCGAAATCAGCAAGCGCGTTGTGCTTGACGGCGTTCCATTGCAATGGCAGGAACAAAAGTGGAATGATCAACAGCGCTGCTGCCGACTGCCCGCGGGCCCAGCGGAAACGTACGGAAAGCCGGGCGACACCCAGGATCATCACAGAGGCGATCACCAACAGGGCGGGCGTGGTGTATCGGCTGGCTACTGCGCTTTCCAGACCGAAGACAATGCGGCTGCCGGCCACTGCGAATGCCGAGGTGCCCAGATACCCCAGGAACAACGACAGCGTCAGTTCCAGGTCCACGTTGTTGCGCTTGCGGACCAGCGCCCGACCTGCCAGATAGATGGCCAGCAATGTGACGATCGCTCCGCAGCCAACCGCTGCGTAGAGATTGGGCTTGCCCTCTGCCAGGTGCGCGAAAGGGCTCCCCAGATAGGCAAAGAGGAACCACACCACTCCGCGTGGAGAGTCGCGAAGCGTGTTGGACAGCGAGCCATGGCTACCGGGAGATACATAACCATGGAAGTAGAGCCCCGTGACGACGATGGCGGCCACTGCAACCAAAGCAATCCGCTTGGAGCCTTGGCGGCCGAAGATGCAACCGGCAAGCAGGAGCCACGTCGCCAGAAGTCCATTGGCCATGCTGCCAGCGGCCAGTACCGCCAGCAGCAGGGCAAAAGCAAACCACGCGTTGCGCCACCGCGAGCTCCGGCTGGAGCGCCATAGCGACAACAGGCTAGTAAGGGGTAGCAACTGCGCCAGGAAGAACTGGCTCTGGAAGCCCCAAGTCAGGTTGTTCTCTTGAGTCCACAACAATGCCAGGCTCAAGATCACTACTGCCACTACGCCCATGGCGGCGGGGGGCGAAGGAATGATGCGCATGGCGCACCAGGCCAGTAGCCCGAAGGTGATGATTGCCAGGATGTAGTTGACCACCAGCAGGAAAACGGCGTGGCCACCGAAGTATTTCAAATCAATGAAGAACAGAAGCCTGGCGAGAATGATTCGGTGTTCATTGTGCTGTGCCCACCAAGCCGAAAGGTCACTTTGCTGGCGGAGGTAGAAGCCCAGCGTGCCGTCCCACATGTCCCAGAACGGAACCGGGCTGTAACCATGTGTGCCGGCCAGAATGGCCAGTACGGCATAAAACAACGCCAAAGCCAATCCGAAGGCCACGACGGGTTGTCCCAAGAGCGAACGCATGCCAGCGTGCCGTGGCGACGAGGCAGGAGGGAAGGTGGACATGCCTAGGATTTCCTGAAGGTGAAGTGCTTGTGCCCGAAGTAGCTCACCACCGCTGGCGCGATGACGCCCAACGCGTGTGCGAGCGTTTCAGGGTGAAAGGTCAGGCCCATCCATGGGAATATGTAATGACTGAACAGCAGGCTGACGATCAGGGTCTGCAGGAGTGCCAACGCGTTGACTGCGATGAACCACATGACCTGCGATGCCAGAGGCTTGTCCGCGTCCTTGAACACGTATGCGCGGTTGAGCATGAAGGCGGTGGCCATGCCGACGAGGTAGGCCAAAACGATCGCCGGCACATAACTCATCAATTGGCTCAAGGCAATGCGCGAACCAAAGTTTGCGACCGCTGCCAAGCCGCTTGCGATGATGAAAAGAATGAAGCGGCGTTCGATCATGACTGTGGGCGCCCGTGGTTGGGAACGATCATCTGGGCGCTTCCGTGATGTAGGTGGAAGCGCCGTCGGAGGGCGGCAAGTCCTGCGGGTCAAGGGTGTTGTCAAATAGGCTATTGCTCACCAGTTGTCTGCATTGCTCAGCCGTCAGCGGGGCATTCCATAGATTCTCCAGCCGCCCGGTCCAATGCACGAAGGGGCCGGTCGAGGAGCGTCCGCTTGTGCATTCCTGCAATTGCTGTCGCCAATCAAGCGTTGCATGTGTACGGGTTCCGTACTGCACGGTCTGGGTTATCGGTACAAGCAACAACACAGTGATCATCGCCCGTGCCAGTGCTCGCGATTCGCTGATCAGGTGGATGAGAATCCAGGCCAGGAAAATATAAGGGTAGAAGAAGTAGCGGGGGCCACCGTTGAATGGATCAAGCGGGTCGACGGGGACCCTTGCTGCGGCGGCCGCGACTGAAAGAAGGAAGCAGGCAATGAGCCCGGGCAGTACCCAGCCCTCGCGCCGCTGCGCCCATGCGCCAATCAGAATGACGATCAGCAGACCCAACCCCATTCCAGCAATGAGCGCCGGCTGAGTCATCTCGGGTCGCCAGAGCAGGAAATGGCCCAGGAAGCGCTCCAGCAGCGCAGGGATACCGGGAACAGAACGATGCTCCTGCGAAGCAACGGGGTTCAGCACTACGAGGGTCGCCTGGATTGCCCCAAGGACGCACGCAGCGCCAAACATGCACCATTCAGTACGTCGACGTAAAAGCAGTGCACGCGCACCGTATAGCGGAGTCATCATCACGATGAGCGGCGATGACAAGGCGCCCAACAACAGCATGGGCATGCGCCAGCGCAGGCTGGGGGCGCGTCGTTCGTCCCAGAACAGAGGCATCAGCACGAGGAAGCCACCCCACCACAGCGCATAGGCCGACGTGGAGAAGACCTCCGGATCGGTCGGGACGGCCAGCACCGCCAGCGCACATGCCCAAGGGGCCTTCAGCCGCGTCGGCGCCAAAGCAAGCATCACCATGACGCCGACGGTCATCATCGCCGCCAGCGCCAAGCTGATTTCCGGCAGCCAGCGGAATGACAACGTGACTGATATGGCGTTGATCAGTTTGTTGGGGATCAGGATGTAGCCGGCGACGGGGTGCAGCAGCGTACTCCACCCGTACTGCAGGAACTGCGGCAGGAGATCCTTCCCGTCCTCCACCCATACGTACGGATTACTCCATTGCGAGGGTCGACGTAGAACGAGCGCAAGTAATGTCGCAGCTCCGATTGCGATGCCCAGCCACGTGCGTTTACGCCAACCAGTTGGCGCAGCTGGTTCTTGGGTGGCTTTGGGATTGCCCAGCCAAGGGTAAAGCAGCGCTGTCAATAGCAGCGCGATGCTGACGGGTAGCCAGCCGCCGTAACCTGATACAAGTCCCACGCCGATCCAGCCAAATCCCTCTTGTGTCTGATCGCGAACGATCAGACGACTCTGTTGCCCTTGCAGTGCCGGTGGAATCTGAATGGTCCAGCGGACCCAACGGTCTCCTGCTCTCGGCAACGGAACGGGTATCTGCGCCTCATCTGGTCCAGCCAAGACGGCGCTGATGCCAGCAGTATCGCCATAGCCCGCGATCTCCAACGTGATCGATGTGGTGCCGGGGGCAATGGGTTCGACGACAATCTCTGCGGTGTCCGCATTCTGCAGATTGCAGAAAGAAATCGCGCGTGGGCTGGACGACGTTGCCTGTTTCAGAAATGGAGATAGCGCCTGTGAGCATCCGCCACTGACGCGTCCCTGGTACTCGCGATCGGTCAGACCCAGTACTGCCGATGCTGCCGCGAGTAGCAGCAGCACGATACGCAGAATCGAGGCATTACCAGGCTGCAGGAGCTTCAGCATGTAGGTGGCCGGCATGGAAAGTGGCGGAGATGGCTGAAGTGGCATCTCAACGACTGGCTACGTCTGCCAATGCCGAGCCGACCGCAATACTCTCATTGATCGAGCGATCTTCCGGGTAGTAATACGCCGTATCGGCCATGAAGAAGCCCTGCAGCGGTGTCTTCATTGGCGGCAGCATGTCCTGGAAGCCTGGCGGGCAGATCGTCTGTGCGTACTCATAGCGATGGCAATGCGTGGCCTTGATCCATTCCTGCTTGAATGCTGGATTGATCATCGGCAGGTAACTGATGACTTCGTCGATCAGTTGCTGGTTGCTCCACTGCCACTTGGGGTGCGATTTGGGCATGTAGTAAGGCGCGTACACGATATGTTCGCCCGGACCCTTGCCTGGGTTGAGGTTGCTGTACTCGATCAGCCCTGGAATCTCGATGCGGTCGTCGCTGATATTCATCCAGAAGTTCTCGCTGACTGGCCGCGAGAGCTTCAGGATGACGCAGGCCACCGGGATGTTGTCGATGGCACCAACCTTATCGGCGAATGCCTTCGGCAGGCCAGGAACCAGCTTCGGTACGTACTGGATGGGGGCGGTGGACACCACCGCATCATAGGTGTGGTGTCCGACCGGAGTGCGGATGCCGGTCACCTTGCCGTCTGCAGAGGTCACTTCATCGATCGGCTGTGAGAGCAGGATGCGGCCGCCACGACGCTGGACGTCGGCGGCCATCTTCTCCAGTAGCACGGCGGAGCCGCCTTCCAGATAGCCCATGCTCTCGTTCAGCAGGTTGCGTCGGGACAGCGCCACACGCTTGATGCGGGTGCCGATCCATGACGCGGACAGGCGATCCTGATATTCGAAGAACTTCAATGCGAACGCTTTTTCCCACATCACCTTGTAGGCCTTCGGGCCGATCCAGCGGGTGATCCAGTCGCGTGCGTTTTCCTTGTCCAGTGCTGTCCAGTCCTGGATGCCCTTGGTGTGCATTACATGAAGGGCATAGCGCACCTTGTCGATGATGCCGAGGTGCGGGAAGCCCAGCAGGGCGAACGGCGTGCCCCACTTGTGCAGCTTGCCCTGGTAGTAATAGCCCATCTTCGTGTCCGTCCAGTGCAGGCGGTCGGACAGCTGCATCTCATCGAGCAGCTTGAAGAGCGGATAGTCGGTCTTGCAGATGAAGTGGTAGTAACGCTCGATGCGCAGGCCGTCGAAATCGAAGTCTGCCGACATGCCGCCGATGCGATCGTCGCGCTCGTACACGTCGACCTGGTGGCCCTGCTTCAGCAGCTCCAGGGCTGCCATGAGGCCCATCGGGCCACTGCCGATGATGGCGAAAGTGCTCATTTGAATGGATTCCCGTGTGATCTTCTGGGTCAGCGCTGCAGCACGATATGGCTGTAGCGCGGGTCGGTGTAGCTCTCGCGGATCGCATCCTCGAAAGGAGTCTGCCTCACCCCGAACACCGCCTCGGTATCAATGCCCTTGAAGTCATCACCGGCGCTGAGCGCTTTGAGCTGGTCTGCGGTGAACGGCGGCTTGCTGCTGAACAGGCTGTAGACCTTCAGCAGGAAGGCAAAGAAGCCGATCGGAATGTGCACGATCCAGGTGCGCAGGTTCTTCACCCGCTTGATGGTACGGATGATGTCCACGTAGTCCACGCGGGTATCGCCAACGATGTCGAACACTTCGCCGTCGGGCTCGGTCTCGATGCACTTGACAATGCAGCGGCAGAAATCGCGTTCGTACAGCGGCTGACGCATGAATCTGCCGTCGCCGGGAATCGGGAATACCGGCGTGCGCGCCATGAAGCGCGACAACCAGCCCAGATGCTTGGGATCGAACCAGCCGAACATCAGCGTCGGCCGCAGCACGCAGTGGCGCTGGCCGCTGGCCACGACCATTTCTTCCTGCTCGCGCTTGGTGTTGGTGTAGTCATCCTTGGCCACCGAGTTCACTACCGAGGAACTGATGTGAACCATGTACGGCACGGCGGCATCCTGGGTTGCCTTCAGCACTTGTCCAGTAGCGGTGATGTTGTTGCGCACGAACAGGTCGGTGGTCTTGCCGGTGATCTGCGCGTGCAGTTGTACAACCAGTCGCGCACCGGCAAAGCGTTCGGCCCAGTCGCCGGGCTCGGCCAGATCAGCCAGCACTGTCTCGATCTCCGGGTGCAGCTGGCGAAGGATCTCCAAGTTGTGCGCATGCTTGTCGATCGCCACCAGCCGGGTGTAGCCCTGCTGCTTCATTTCCACGATGAGGTTCTGCCCCACCAGGCCGGCTGCGCCGGTAATGACGATCTTGTCGTTCTTGTGTGCCATGGACCAACTCGACTGCTAAGGGAATGGGGTCAGCGCGGCTTGTACGCCACAACCAGCGCCTGCTTGCCCAGGATGTGCCACGCCAGCGGGATCTTCAGGTACAGCGACACCAGCCAAGGCGCCTGTGGCAGACGGCTTTTGGTGGTGTAGGGCAGGAACTTCGGGATAACGACCCTTGGCTCCAGGCCTGCCATCAGCACACCTTCCACAAGGCTGCGATCACTCAGGGCGGTGTGATGGTCGAAGTAGTCCCAGTATTCGTCGTACAAGAAGCGGATATTCGGCTGCAGGATGATCGCTCGGCCACCGGGCTTGAGCATGCGCGCGCTCTCCCGCAACGTCTGCAGCACCAGGTCCTTGCTTGGCAGGTGTTCCAGGAAATTACTCATGAACACCGCATCGACGCTGGCGTCGGGGATGGAGGCCACCGCAGTGCAGCTTTCGTTGATGATGCGGACACCGTCAGAGGCGAATTGGCGGACGTCTGGATTCAGATCCACCGCAATCTTTCCGGCTGCCGGAATGTTGTTGATGAACTCGCAGTAGCCCGCACCGATATCGACCACGGTGTCGGATGGATTCACGAACCGGCTGAAGTACTGGCTGCACAGGACCTGCCAGATCCGGTTCTTGTTTGCGAGCTCTTCCTTGGGAAAACGGTGTTGATACAGTACGTCGAGGTCGCGATCGATATCCGGCATGTGGAGCGTCCAGGTTCTGGTTCGGGTCAGAGGGAGATTCGGCGGAACACAAATTCGGGAATGTTCTTGATGATCATCATGATCGCCCACCAGAAGCCAGGCAGGTAGGCCACGGCTTTACGCTTGTCGATGGCCGTGAGGATACCGGCAGCTACCCTGTCCGGCGTCGCCCACAGGGCGCCCTTCTTGAATGCGGCGGTCATCGGGGTGTCGACGAAACCGGGCTTGATGACCAGAACGTTGATGCCGGCCGGGCGCAGGCGTTGGCCGAGACCGCTCAGGTAGGCGGTGACGGCGGCCTTTGCGCTCCCGTACAGGTAGTTGCTGGCACGGCCGCGGTCACCGGCCACCGAGGAGATGACCGCCAGGCTGGCACCGGACTGCAAGCGCTGCGCAAGCGCCGCGGACAGGGCGATGGTGGAGGTGCCATTGGTCGCGAATTCCCGCAGGGACAGGTCGACCGAGGCATCGCAGGCGGCCTGGTCAGGCAGGGTGCCGTGGGCGATCAGGACGGTGTCCACACCGCCCAGCGCAGCCCAGGCATTGTCCAGCAGGGCACCATGGGCAGCCACATCGTTCACGTCCAGCACGCCGTTGTGCACGTGCGGGGCACCGCGCACGCGCAGGTCGGCAGCGATGGCATCCAGCTTGGCGGCACTGCGGCCCACCAGGTAGAGCGCGGCACCGCGTGCGGCGTATAGACGCGCTACCGACTCGGCAATGGCCGAGGTGGCGCCGATGATCAGGATCTTCTGCATGATTACTCCATCACCCGGCGCCAGAAGCCGGATGAGAATCGAGGGTCGATGAAGCGGGAGAATGCTTCCCAGGCCGGGTAGGCCTGGCGGAACAGGGCACCGGACATCCGCGCATCCTTGGCGGGATACACTGCGCCGCCGGCGTCACTGACGATGCGATCAAGTCGATCGAGCATTTTCAGCAGGTCCGGCCCGTCATTGGGGAAGTCAAGCGCCAGGGTCGTGCCCGGACGCGGGAACGACATCAGGCCCGGTGAGGGACGGTCGCCAAATTCCTTCAGCACTGCCAGAAACGAGCCCCGTCCGCTGCGGGCGATTTCCGCCAGCAGTGCTGCAGTGGCATCGCGGGCGGTTGCCGGAGGCAGCACGCATTGGTGCTGCAGGAAACCGCGCGGGCCATACATCCGGTTCCAGTGGTTGATGCCATCCAGCGGATAGAAATAGCTCTGGTAGTGCGATATTTGGCGGGCGTGGCGCGCCGGCTGCCGCCAGTAGTACAGCGTATTGAAAGGACGCAGGGTCAACCGGTTGACCAGCGACACTGGCGGTACCAGTGGCATGCTGCGTCGCGGTGCCGAACTGGGCGTGGCGGCCTGTGCATCGCCGGGTGCATGGTCGCCCCGGAGGAAGTGGCCGCGGCCGAGGTTGGCGCCCTTGGCCAGGCAGTCGATCCAGGCCACCGTGTACTCGAATCCTTCGGCCGAGTCGCGCGACAATTCGAAGAATTCATCGAGATTGTCGAAGCGGATCGACTCGGTTTCGATCCACGGGCCAGGCACACGGCGAAGCTGCAATTCGACCCAGGTGATGAATCCGGTCAGGCCCAGCCCGCCAGCGGTGGCTGCAAACAGGCCGCTGCTGTCGGTCGGCGTGAGTTGCTGGCGCGAGCCATCGCTGCGCAGCAGTTCGATGCACCGCACGTGGTGGCAGAACGTACCCGCACGGTGATGATTCTTGCCGTGAACGTCATTGCCGATGGCGCCGCCAACCGTGGCGTAGCGCGTACCGGGGGTAACCGGCAGGAACCAGCCACGGGGCAGGGCGATATCCAGGATGTCGGCCAAGGTGACGCCTGCCTCGCAGCTTACGATGCCGGTGGCGGGATCGAAATCGATGAACCGGTCCAGTCCACGACTGGTCAGCAGCGTGGCACCTGGGTTCAGGCAGCTGTCACCGTAGCTGCGGCCATTGCCATGCGCCAATACCGTACCCCCGTCTGAGGGCAGCGGCAGGGCGCCATTGCGGTCGAGCACCGGGATGATCCGTTGCTCCACGCGCGGGTAGCGCCCCCAGGATTGGCCGATCGCCCGACTCATATCGCCAGCAGGACGATGAGCACACACAGGCCGATGACGATCTGGCTGCTGCGGTCCATGGCCGCGAACACGATCGGGTCGTCATGCATGTCGCCGCGGTGGGACACGATCCACATGCGGCTGATCCAGTACAGCAGGATGGGGCACAGCAGCCAGAGCAGTTTGGGGCTCCTGTAGAGCTCCAGGCTCTCCGGGCTGTTGATGTACAGCGCGAAGACCAGTACACCGATGTAGCCGGCGGCTGCGCCCAGCGACTGCACCAGCGGCAGGTCGGCGACGGAGTAGCCGCGACCGATCGCCATTTCCTTGCCGTTTGCCAGTGCCGAGGCCAGTTCGGTATAGCGCTTGAGCATGGCCAGGCTGAGGAACACAAACATTGAGAACGCCAGCAGCCAGAACGACAGTTCGGAGTTGATCGCAACCGCGCCGCCGATGATGCGCACGGTATAAAGCGCAGCGAGCATCACCACATCGATCATCACGATGCGCTTGAGCTTGAGCGAGTAGCTCAGGGTCATTACGTAGTAGCACAGCAGGACGCCGGCAAAGGCCGGGCTGCAGAGCAGTGCCAGTGCGAAACCGGCCAGGGTGATCAGTGGTGCCACCAGCAGGCCATGCAGCAGCGGCAGTGTGCCGGCCGCGAACGGCCGCCTGCGCTTGCGCGGATGCATGCGGTCCGGGGTCAGGTCCAGCAGGTCGTTGAGCAGGTAGACGCCCGACGCGCACAGGCCGAATGCCAGGAAGGCCACGCCGGCATCAATGATGGATCCGATGTCGAAGAACCGGTGAGCTGTCAGCAGCGGCACCAGCACCAGCAGGTTCTTCAGCCACTGGTAGACGCGCAGGGCCTTGACCCAGGTCAGCAGACCGCCGTTCTGCGAGGGCAGGTGGGCCAGAACTTCGGTCTGACGGGCGGCATCCCGGGCCAGCGCCGTGCCGTTGTTCACCACGATCGCGCCGCCGGCGTGGGCCCAGACCTTCAGGTCGACGCGGCCGTTGCCCATGTAATCGAAGCCGCGCTCACCGAAACGCTCGGCCAGCGCCGCGCCCTTGTTGTTGCCCGACAGGTTGGTGTGGCCATCGCTGGCCATCACTTCTTCGAACAGGCCCAGGTGGTCTGCAATCGGCTGCACCAGCAGGCGGTCCGACGCCGTGCACAGCACGCGCGGACGTTGCGTAGTGGTGCGCAGGATCTCCAGCACCCGCTCGTCGTAGGGCAGCGTTTCGGCGGGCAGCTGCACGCGCGAGGCCAACTGGCGCTTCACGTAGGCTTTGCCACGGAGCAGCCAGAACGGCACCAGGAACAGGTACAGCGGATTGTGCGCCAGCAGGGCCAGCAGCGATTCGTACAGGATGTCCGAACGCAGCAAGGTGCCATCCAGGTCAATGCACAGGGCACGGTGTTCAATAGCCAAAATTCTGCGCTCCGGTGTGCAGTAGGTGCATGGCGGGTCAATAGGGGCGGGAAGATGGAAGCGGCGAGCGGGTCGATTGCAGTTCGAGGTTGGTCATGGCCAGCATGCCCACGACCACCGCCAGCCACAGGCTGGTCAATCGAATACCGACGGCAACCGCCAAAGCAGCGTCCAAGGACGCGCCCGTGGTGGTCAGCATCAGGACGATGGCGGCTTCGGTTGTGCCAACGCCGCCGGGGATGAAAGAAACCGCGCCCGCCAACATGGCGATGGGGTAGATCCCCAGCGCCTGGTGCCAGTCCAGATCCAGGCCAACGGCAGCGCAGAGCATGGCAAATGCCACGGCTGTCAGGAGCCAGGCCATCGTTCCCCATGCCAGTCCTGGCAGCGCAGCATTCGGCTTCCACAACGGACCGGCGGTGATCAGGCCATCGACCAGAAAGGTTAGGAGGCGTTTGAGTGGCGCGCCGGGGATCACGCTGGCCAGCCCCAGAAGACGCGTCCGCAGCCAGCGGTTGCAGCTGGCAACAATGACCAGCATCAACAAGGCCAGAACAACGCCCAGCACCGCGCCAAGTGCCGGCACCAGCGTGGCCGCGCTCATGCCCAGCACTGTGAGGATCAACAGGTCCTGGCTTCGCTCATGGATGAAGGTGCCAAGCACCGCACGCGGCGGTACGCCCATATCCGCGAAGTAGCGGATGCGCAGCAGTTCGCCAGCCTTTCCGGGGGAGGCTGTGAACGCAAAACCGGCCAAGTAGGCGCGTAGTCCCCGCCATCGAGCGACAGGGTGCCCCTGCCGGCGCAGTGCGCCGTGCCATCGCCCGTAGCGCAGTGCAAAGCTGGCCAGCACCAGTGCCGTACAGGCCAGCAACGGTCCACCCAGAGCGGTCAGCTGTTCCAGCGCATGGGTATCCCGGTCCACATACACCAGCACGGCCAGATATCCCGCAGTCACGAGGGACAGCAGGAATACGCTACGCCATCGGGGCGGTCTGGGCTGCGAAAAGCCGTCATGGGGCGGGAGCAGGCGCAAGTTGGAGGGCTCCGCGCAGGTCAGTTAGGGGGCGACTCATCATTCTAACGGCATTGTCTGACGATTTTGACTTCTTCATGCCGTAATCAGCGTGGCTTCTCGGTGTCTTGGCGCTTACCGTGATATCCTCCCCCGCGCGGCCGGCGGGGAGGTATTGTCAAGTTATAGCTTGGCGCTTGCCGGACAGGGGGGGTTAGGGGGCTACGCGCTTGATGGCGACCCCGGAACCTCGAGCGGGCTTCCCGGAAAGGGGGCTGTGTCACTCAAGGAAAAAGTAATGGGCCTGTTGGATTTCATCTGGGGTTCGCGCGGCAAGGATGGTAAGCCCCCGCCGCACACCGCGGTCTCGGCGGCTGCCAATCTGCATGAGCAGGGATTCGTGCACCTGCCTGGCGTACTGACGGCCCAGGAGTGCGACCGAATCTGCGAAGCATTCAATGATTACGTCGACCAGCACCGCGAGGAGGCTGATCGGTTCGTCATGCAGACTGGTAGGCATTCGCGCTTGACCAACATGCATCTTGTCAGCGAGGAGGCCCAACTTGCGATCAGCAAGCCCTTGGTGATGGACACGCTGGACGTGTTTTTCTCGGATCGCGCATTCGTGGCGACGTCACTCTTCTTCGAGCAGTCCAGCGAGCAGGCGATCCATCGCGATACCCCGTTCTTCCATACCCGTCCGAACAACATGTTCGCGGGAATCTGGTTCGCGCTTGAAGACGTGCATGCCGATGCCGGTCCGCTGCAGTACTTCCCGGGCGGCCACAAGATCGAGATCGAGCCGATCCAGGCGGCTGGCACCGCGCCGTCTGAGCTTGGCGATGCGTTCAATCGCTACATCGGACGGGTGGCAGAGGAAGTGAACCGTCGCGGTATTCCGCCGCACATCGCCCTGATCAAGAAAGGTGACTGTTTCATCTGGCACCCGGAACTGCCGCATGGCGGAACGCCCATCCGCTCGCCGGGCATGACCCGCAAGAGCATGGTGTTCCACTGTGCGCCGGAGCAGGAAACCATGTACGGCATCGAGGAGTACTTTGGCGCGGTACCCTTCGCACCCAAGGAGATCCGCAAGGTGCCGATGATGGCGGGGCGCTCCATGCTGCAGCTGGAACGGCCGATGTTCGCTCCGAACAACTAATTGCTGGATCCGGAGCACCTCCAGGTGCTCCGGAATGCCGGTCATCGGGTATCGATGATCAGGTCCATCGATTTGTAGCGCTCGATGGTGTCCCGTGACTGTTCGTAATGAGCCTTCTGTTCTGCGGGAACGTAGTACTCCGAATAGGAGCCCTTGGCATCGGTCAGGATGTATTCGATCCCGATGTTGGAGACGCGGTCCAGCGCGCACTGCTCGAATATCGTGCAGCCCAGGAACAGGTTGTGCGCATCCTGCACGTTCAGCAGGCTCAGCAACGAAGGCGCCAGATCAAGAGAATTCTTGCCAGCTGCATCGATGGTACGATGCTCCACGCCCTTCCAGTAGATCAGGAACGGGATCTTGTCCACGAAGTAGCCTTGCACTCGGCTGTCCGCGGCCACTGCATTCGGGCCCGGGAAGGTGGAATGATCCGCGGTGATCACGAGCATGGTGTTCTCGTGGAGCCGGCTGGCCATGAAGCGCTCAATGAAGTGGCCAATATCCCGGTCGTATGTATGGAAGCGATTGAGGACGATGTTGTCGCCCTTGCCGTATCTGCTTTCCCCGTCCAGGAACGCATGGGTCTGGAAATTGTACGCGGCGGCAAAGAACGGCTTGTCGGCCGGCTGCGCCTCCAGTTCCGATAGCATGCTGTCGAACAACTGGGTGTCGGACAGGTACTTCGGTCGTGCCTCCTGTGCGCCCTTGCGAACGTGGGTTTCATACAGGTAGTCGCGACCCAGTACGCGGTCGAAGCCCAGGGTCTCGATCATCTTGTTGATGTACTCCTGCTGCGACAGGAAGAACATGCTGTTGTAGCCCTGTGCGCGAAGTACATCCGCGATGCTGGCGCGGGAAATCGCGGTAACGTCCGCTGAGACGTCGCGCTGGCCGATGCCAGTACCTTCGGCGTTGTAGCCATCGATTTCCTGATGGCCTGAAGTCAGCTGCCCGCGCAGACCGCGGAACGTGGCGGCCGTATGGTTGTAATAGTTGGAGACAACCAGCGAACCGCCGGCCAGGCGATCCAGGTTGGGGGTCACGCCCGCATGCGCGCTGTCATAGGTATCCATCCAGCGGGCTGACATGCCTTCGGTGAAGATGACGATGACGTTCGGTTTTGCTGGCAGGCTTGCCGTGATCTCGGCCGGGAATCCCTGTTGGTAGATCTTTTTCCTTGAGAATTCGGCTCGTGCTTCCAGCAGTTCCGTTGCAGTGAGCTGGGCACGGCCATTCATGCCGGCGAAGATGGAATAGGCGCGCAGGAACGACGTCACCGGGGCCTCGCCGCGTGCCACGACGATCCCGCGCGCCGGGGGTTGGTCGTGGACCATGCCTGTATAGGCAGTCGCAGCCACGGCCAGGCATGCCAATGAAATGCGGAGGCTGAAGCGTGGTTGGTCGGCACGATGGATGATCGCAAAAGAGATGAAGGCGAGTAGATATGCGCCCAGCATCGCGTACACGCCGTTGAATGCGATCAGGCCCGCCACTTCCTGATTCGCGAAGGCAATAGGTGGAATCAGCCCCCCGGAAAGCCAGGCTGAGTAAAGCTGGGCAACGTAGACAATGCCTGCGGTTGCCGGAAACGCCAGGGCCAGAACCCGCAGTAGCCTGTTGCGCACGCCGAGTGCCAAGTGAGTTACCAGATCGATCAATACCAACTCCAACAGGAAGCTGGTGGACAGGTACAGGAGATCCGCGGGAGCGTAATAGCGGCTCATCCGCAACAGCAGGACGCCGGTCAGCAACGCTGCGACGCAGGTTCCCCATGCGGGGAATCGTCGCGAGATATTCAGGATATTGATGCTCATCAGCCAAACGGAAGAATCTCCAAGGAATCCTTCCTCGTTGCCTCTCTAGAATGTGGAAAAAAGCATTGGAGGCTGATCTGCAGCAATGGGCTTCCATGCCAGCTCCAATCATACGGCGTTCGTCACGCCGTTTGCACATTGGTGAACGTATAAAGGCTAGTTGCCTTGTGACTTCTTTCGATACTCAGGGATACATTCCGGCGTCGAACATTTGTTACTTTGCTGATCGTGGCGGAAACACTTCACTGAGGACGCTTTTTCGTATCCCTGCAAGGAAAAAGGCCAGCATCTCCAGATGCTGGCCTTCGACGTCGGAACGCAGTGTTCTCGTTACGGGCTTTTGCATGCGCATGCAGTCTGCATTTTTCGTTGCAACTTCCGCAGGCCAAGCACGCGCTAGATGGCCGGCTTCCTGAAAACCAGTCGCGAGAAAATAAGATAATTCCACGCCGCGATCATTCCCATTACCAGGAACTTCGCGATCAGCGGATGGATATCTGCTGGGCCAACCAGCAGGAAGATTGCCAGATTGCCGGCGGCGAGATTTATTGTCGCAACGATGCCGTACTTGAAAAGCTCGCTTCCCATGTGGCCGTGGCTTTGGAACACCCAGTGGCGATTCAGCAGGAAACTCACCACGAACCCGCAGGCGAAACTCAGCGACTGATTGGCGAAAAGCCATTTGTCGCTGAGCGCCATCTGCAGGGTAATGAACACGGCATATTCGACTGCAGCGGCCGAGCCGCCGGAAATCAGGAAACGGAGAAGTCGTTGTTTCATGGGGTTTCCAGGCGGGGGCCAGGGTATCGAGTGATACCCTGGCCTTCAGCCTTTGAGACTCAGAGCGCCTTTTCCAGCTCCGGCAGGATCGCAAACAGATCCCCGACCAGGCCGATATCGGCAATTTCAAAGATCGGCGAATCCGCATCCTTGTTGATCGCCACGATCGTGCCAGCATCCTTGATGCCCGTCAGGTGCTGGATGGCGCCGCTGATGCCGACGGCCACATACAGCTCCGGCGAGATGATCTTGCCGGTCTGGCCGACCTGCAGGTCGCTGGGCACATAGCCGGCATCCACGGCGGCGCGCGAGGCACCCACGGCGGCGCCGAGCTTGTCGGCCAGCTGGAAGATGACCTTGAAGTTCTCTTCCGAACCAACACCACGGCCACCGGAGACCACGCGCTTGGCGCTCTGCAGGTCCGGGCGGTCGCTGGCGCCGGCGGCCAGGCCGACGAAGCGGGTGTGGACGGGCAGTGTGGCATCGACGCTGGCGGCTTCAACCGAGGCACTGCCGCCTTGGGCGGCTTCCGGCCACGACGCGGCACGCACGGTAGCGACCACGATCTGGTCGGCCGGGACTTCGACAGTGATGATGGCGTTGCCGGCGTAGATCGGGCGCTTGAAGGTGTGGCTGCCTTCGACGGCCATCAGGTCGGAGACCTGGTTGACGCCGAGCAGGGCGGCCACGCACGGCATCAGGTCCTTGCCGAAGGTGGTCGACGGGCCGAACACGTGGGTGTAGCCCTTGGCCAGCTGCGCGATCTGCGGGGCCAGCACCTGGGCCAGCGCCTGCGCGTTGGCGGCATTGGCCACGGTCAGGACCTTGGCGACGCCGGCGATCCTGGCCGCTTCAGCCGCAACGGCGGTCGGGTCGGCGGCCAGCACCAGCACGTCAATGCTGGCGCCGGAAATGGCGGCGGCCGCGCTGACGGTCTTGGCGGTAGCGGCGTTGAGCTTGCCGTCGTGGTGCTCGGCGATGACGAGAATCCTGCTCATTACAGCAACCCCTTCTGCTTGAGTGCGGCAACCAGTTCGGCCGCGTCCTTGACCATCACGCCCTTGCTGCGCTTGGACGGTGCGGCGTACTGGGTGGTCTTGAAGGTGTCGGCGGCGTCCACGCCGAGGTCGGCCAGCTGCAGGGTTTCCAGCGGCTTGGCCTTGGCCTTCATGATGTCGGGCAGCTTGATGAAGCGCGGCTCGTTCAGGCGCAGGTCGGTGGTGACCACGGCCGGCAGGTCGACTTCCAGCGTTTCCAGGCCGGCATCGACTTCACGGGTTACCGTGGCCTTGCCGTCGGCAATGTCGAGCTTGCTGGCGAAGGTGGCCTGCGGACGCCCCCAGAGCGTGGCCAGCATCTGGCCGGTCTGGTTGGCGTCGTCGTCGATGGCCTGCTTGCCCAGGATCACCAGGTCCGGCTGTTCCTTCTCAACCAGCTTGAGCAGGGTGCGGGCGGCGGTCAGCGGCTGGATAGCCTGGTCGGTAACGACGTGAATGGCACGGTTTGCGCCCATGGCCAGGCCATTGCGCAGGTGCGCCTGGGCGTCGGCCGGGGCGATGGTGGCCACCACGACTTCGCTGGCGATTCCCTTGTCGCGCAGGCGCAGGGCCTCTTCCAGGGCGATTTCATCGAAGGGATTGGGAGACAGCTTGACGCCATCGGTGACCACGCCGGAGCCGTCCGGCTTGACCTGAATGCGGACGTTGTAGTCCACCACGCGCTTGTACGCGACGAGGATTTTCATCTGGTACGAGATCCTTGTAGTGCCGGTCGCTGGCCGGCTCGCATTTGCTGGAGAACGTCCGGTCCTGCAACAGCAACCGGTTCGGGGGTGGGACCCCGATTCTAGCTGGCTTGGGGCAACCATGCGAATGCGTATGGTCTACTTGTTTCCTGGTGCGATGCAGCAATCCAGTGGGCGCCAGTTCACCTGTGTGATCGCCCGCTACAGGAACTGCGTTGTATCCTTTCAAGTTGCATTGTCGGGGCCACGAGGGCCCTGTCCCGCGAATCATCATCAGGAGAACAGGTAGTGCCCACATGGCTTGTCACCGGCGGCGCCGGATTCATTGGCGGTAACTTCGTTCTCGAGGCCGTCGCACGCGGCGTCAAGGTCATCAACCTCGATGTGCTGACCTACGCCGGCAACCTGAAGACCCTGTCCAGCCTGGACGGCAATCCCAACCACGTGTTCGTGCAGGGCGACATCGGCGACAGTGCGCTGGTTGCCCGCCTGCTGGCCGAGCACCAGCCCGATGCGGTGCTGAACTTCGCGGCCGAAAGCCACGTCGACCGTTCCATCGACGGCCCAGGCGCGTTCATCCAGACCAATGTCGTCGGCACTCTCGGCCTGCTCGAGGCCGTGCGCGATTACTGGAAGGCGCTGCCGGCCGATCAGGGCGCGGCCTTCCGCTTCCTCCATGTCTCCACCGACGAGGTGTACGGCACCCTGGGCGAGACCGGCAAGTTCAGCGAAACCACGCCGTATGCCCCGAACTCGCCGTACTCGGCGTCCAAGGCCGCCTCGGACCACCTTGTGCGTGCGTTCCACCATACCTACGGGCTGCCGGTGCTGACCACCAACTGCTCCAACAACTACGGTCCGTACCACTTCCCGGAGAAGCTGATCCCGCTGGTGATCGCCAAGGCGCTGGCCGGCGAGCCGCTGCCGGTGTACGGCGATGGCAAGCAGGTGCGTGATTGGCTGTTCGTGTCCGACCATTGCGAAGCGATCCGTACCGTGCTGGCCAAGGGCCAGGTGGGCGAGACCTACAACGTCGGCGGCAACTCCGAAAAGCAGAACATCGAAGTGGTGCAGGCGATCTGCGCGCTGCTGGACCAGCGCCGCCCGCGTGCGGACGGCGAGCCGCGCAGCAGCCAGATCACCTACGTTGCCGACCGCCCGGGCCATGACCGCCGTTACGCGATCGATGCCTCGAAGCTGAAGAACGACCTGGGCTGGGAACCGGCCTACACCTTTGAACAGGGCATCGGCTTCACCGTCGACTGGTACCTGGACAACCAGGAATGGGTGAACGGCGTGCTCGACGGCAGTTATCGCCTGCAGCGCATCGGCACCGCGGCCTGAACCAAGGACACGACATGACCCAACGCAAGGGCATCATCCTCGCCGGCGGCTCCGGCACCCGGCTGTACCCGATCACCAAGGGCGTCAGCAAGCAGCTGCTGCCGGTGTATGACAAGCCGATGATCTATTACCCGCTCAGCGTGCTGATGCTGGCGGGCATCCGTGAAGTGCTGATCATCAATACCCCGCACGAACAGGCCTTGTTCCAGCAGTTGCTGGGCGATGGCTCGCAGTGGGGCATGGACATCCAGTACGCCGTGCAGCCGAGCCCTGATGGCCTGGCCCAGGCGTACCTGATCGGCCGCGATTTCGTGGCCGGCAAGCCGAGCTGCCTGGTGCTGGGTGACAACATCTTCCACGGCCATGGCCTGCGCGAGGTGCTGCGCAATGCCGATCAGCGCGACCACGGCGCGACGGTGTTCGGCTACTGGGTCAATGATCCGGAGCGTTACGGCGTTGCCGAGTTCGACAAGTCTGGAAAGGTGGTCGACCTGGTGGAGAAGCCGGAGAACCCGCGTTCCAACTATGCCGTGACCGGCCTGTATTTCTACGACGGCAATGCCAGCCACCATGCGGCCGAGCTGAAGCCGTCGCCGCGCGGCGAGCTGGAGATCACTGATCTGAACCAGCGCTACCTGCGTGAAGGCAACCTGCATCTGGAGGCGCTCGGCCGCGGCTACGCGTGGCTGGATACGGGTACCCACCAGTCGCTGCTGGAAGCGTCCAACTTCATCGAGACGATCCAGACCCGCCAGGGCCTGCAGGTCTGCTGCCCCGAGGAAATCGCCTTCGGCCAAGGCTGGATCAGCGCCGAGCAGTTGGAAGCGCTGGCTGCACCGCTGATCAAGAATGGCTACGGCCAGTACCTGCACAAGCTCGCCCTGCGTGGAGTCGTTCCGTGAAAGTGATTGAAACCAAGTTGCCCGGCTGCGTAGTGATCGAGCCGGCCGTGTTCGGCGATGCCCGTGGTTATTTCTTCGAAACCTGGAATGCCGAGCGCTTCGCCGCGCTGGGCCTGCCGGATCGCTTCGTGCAGAGCAATGTTTCCACCTCGGCGCAGGGCGTGCTGCGCGGCCTGCATTACCAGTGGCCGCGCCCGCAGGGCAAGCTGGTCAGCGTGCTGGAAGGCGAGGTCTACGACGTGGCTGTGGACATCCGCCGCGGTTCGCCGACCTTCGGTCAGTGGGAAGCGGTGGTGCTGAGCGCGGAAAACAAGAAGCAGTTCTGGATTCCGGAGGGTTTCGCGCATGGTTTCGCGGTGCTGTCCGAACGCGCGGTGTTCAGTTACCTGTGCACCGAGGTCTACCTCAAGGACTTCGATGCCGGCGTGCGCTGGAATGACGCCGATATCGGCGTGGACTGGCCGGTCAGTGCACCGACGCTGTCGGCCAAGGACGAGAACGCTCCCTTCCTGAAGGACATTGCTGAAGACCGCCTGCCGGTCTACGTGCCATGACCGTTCTGGTATTCGGCGGCAACGGTCAGGTCGGCCAGGAGCTGCTGCGCGCGCTGGCACCGCTGGGCAAGGTGGTTGCGACCACCCGCAGCGGCGTCCTGCCCGATGGCAGCGCCTGTGAAACCGCCGATTTCGGCCAGCCTGACAGCCTGCCGGCGCTGCTTGACCGGCTGCAACCGTCGATCGTGGTCAATGCGGCCGCCTACACCGCCGTCGACCGTGCCGAACAGGAGGTCGACGCCGCCTTTGCGGCCAACGCGCAGGCGCCGGGCGTGATCGCGCGCTGGTGTGCGGCGCATGGGGTGCCGTTCGTGCATTACTCCACCGACTATGTGTTCGATGGTCAGGGCACGGCCCCGTACCGCGAGGATGAACCGACCGCGCCGCTGGGGGTCTATGGCACCAGCAAGCGTGATGGCGAAGACGCCGTGCGCGCTGCCGGCGGCCGTCATCTGATTTTCCGCACTGCATGGGTGTATGCCTCGCACGGCGCAAACTTCCTGCGCACGATGCTGCGGGTGGGCGCTGAGCGCGATCAGCTGCGTGTGGTGGCCGACCAGATCGGCACGCCGACGCCGGCGGCAATGATCGCGGATGTCACCGTGCAGGCGCTGCAGCATCCGGGCGCGCTGTCGGGAACGTGGCATCTGACGGCGTCGGGCCAGACCAGCTGGCATGGTTTTGCCGAAGCGATTTTCGCCGAAGCACTGGCGACGGGCGTGCTGGCCAAGGTGCCGTCGGTTGAAGCCATCCCCAGTTCCGAATACCCGACCCCGGCCAAGCGTCCCGCATGGTCGGTGCTCGACAACCGCAAGCTGCAGCAGGACTTTGGCATCGCGCTGCCAACGTGGCAGGACGGCCTGAAGCGGGTCATGGCTGAACTGGCCCGCTGACGGTAGCGCCGGGCCATGCCCGGCGGATGCACATTACCGCTGCGCTCGCCGGCCATGGGCCGGCGCTACCCAGAATGCAGCGGGTTCCGGGTCAACTCCGCCCGTAGGTATCCTCGAACCGCACGATGTCATCCTCGCCGAGGTAACTGCCGGACTGCACCTCGATCAGTTCCAGCGGCAGCTTGCCGGGGTTGCGCAGGCGATGGGTCACCCCCAGCGGGATGTAGGTGCTCTGGTTTTCGCTCAGCAGGATCACCTCGTCGCCACGGGTGACTTCGGCGGTGCCGCTGACCACGATCCAGTGCTCGGCACGGTGGTGGTGCATCTGCAGGCTCAGCGTACCGCCGGGCTTGACCGTGATCCGCTTGACCTGGAAACGCTCGCCGTTGTCGATTGAATCGTAGGCTCCCCACGGGCGGTAGACCTTGCGGTGCCAGGTCGCTTCGCTGCGGCCGTCAGCCTTCAGCTTCGCCACCACCGTCTTGACCTCCTGCATGCGGTCGGCCTTGCCGACCAGCACCGCGTCGTCGGTCTCGACCACGATCACATCATCCAGCCCGACCATCGCCACCAGGCGTTGGCCGTAGGCATAGGTGTTGCGGCAGTCGATGGCGATCACATCACCCTGGTGCGCATTGCCGTCGCCGTCCTGCTGCGATACATCGCGCAGTGCGGTCCAGGAGCCGACATCGTTCCAGCCGGCATCCAACGGCACCACCACTGCATCGGCGGTCTTTTCCATCACGGCGTAATCGATCGAATCGGACGGCACGGCAGTGAATGCGTCCTTGTCCAACCGGGTGAAATCGGCATCGCGGCGTGCGCTCTGCCATGCGTCGCGGCAGGCCGACAACATGGCCGGCTGCAGGCGTTCCAGCTCCTGCAGGTAACGCGAGGCCTTGAACAGGAACATGCCGCTGTTCCAGTAGTACTGGCCGCTGGCCACGTAGCCGGTGGCGGTGTCCAGATCGGGCTTTTCGACGAAACGCTCAACCGCGCGCACGCCTTGGCCGTCGGCGGCCTTGATGTAGCCGTAGCCGGTTTCTGGGCCGGTCGGCACGATACCGAAGGTGACCAGCTTGCCGGTTTCAGCGGCGCCGGCAGCAGCCTGCACCGCAGCGCGGAACGCGGCTTCGTCGGTGATCACGTGGTCGGAGGGCAGTACCAGCAGCAGTGCATCGTTGCCATCGCGGGTCGCCTCAAGCGCGGCAACGGCAATGGCCGGGGCGGTGTTGCGGCCGACCGGCTCAAGAATGATCGCCGCGGGCTCGGCGCCGACCTGCTGCAGTTGTTCGGCCGCAACGAAGCGATGTTCCTCATTGGCAATGACCAGCGGGCCACGGCTGGCAATGGGCGCCACGCGCCGCCAGGTCGCCTGCAGCATCGTCAGCTCACCGGCCAAGGGCAGGAACTGCTTGGGATACGCTTCGCGCGAGAGCGGCCACAGACGGGTGCCGGAACCACCGGAGAGGATCACGGGCTGGACGGTGTTCATCGGAACATCTCCGCTCAGGCCTTCAACAGCGTGGCGATTTCATCGGTGCGTGCCTGCATCAGCGCCGCATCCCCACGCGATTCCACGTTCAAGCGCAGCAGCGGCTCGGTGTTGGAACTGCGCAGGTTGAAGCGCCAGTCGCCGAAGTCGGCACTGATGCCATCGGTATGGTCCAGCGCCGGCGACTGCGCGGCGAAGTGTTCCATCACGCGGGCCACGGACGCCTTCGCATCGCTGACCTTGAAGTTGATTTCGCCGCTGCACGGATAGGCGGCCATGCGGTCTTCAACCCAGTCGGCCAGCGAACGGCCGCTTTCGGAAATGAGCTGGGCGATCAGCAGCCAAGGGATCATGCCCGAGTCGGCATAGGCGAATTCGCGGAAGTAGTGATGGGCACTCATTTCGCCGCCATACACCGCGTCCTCTGCGCGCATCTTCTCCTTGATGAAGGCATGGCCGCTCTTGCACAGCACCGGCACACCACCCGCCTGTTCGACCATCTCCACGGTGTTCCAGACCAGGCGTGGGTCATGCACGATCTTGCCACCCGGGTTACGGTCCAGCGCCGCCTTGGCCAGCAGGCCGACGAGGTAATAGCCCTCGATGAAGCGCCCGTTGTGGTCGAAGAAGAAGCAGCGGTCGAAATCGCCATCCCAGGCAATGCCGAAGTCGGCGCCGTGCTCGCGGACCGCCTCGGCCGTGGCGGCGCGGTTCTCCTGCAGCAGCGGATTGGGAATGCCGTTGGGGAAGCTGCCATCGGGTTCGTGGCAGATGCGGATGAACTCGAACGGCAGGTGCGGTGAGAGCAGGTCGACGATGGCGCCGGCGCCCCCATTGCCTGCGTTGACCACCAGCTTGAGGGGCTTGAGCTTGGTGCTGTCCACATAGGACAGCAGATGCTGGATGTAGGCGCTCTTGTCGTGCTCGCTGCGTTGGCCTGCGGTCGGCGGCTGCGGTGTTGCGCTGTCGGCTGCCACGGCATCGGAGATCGCGAACAGGCCGGTATCGGAACTGATCGGCCGGGCGTTCTCCTTGACCAGCTTCATGCCGTTGTAGTCCATCGGGTTGTGGCTGGCGGTAACCATCACACCGCCCGCTGCACCGCGATGGTCGGTCTGGAAATAGACTTCCTCGGTGCCGCACAGGCCGATGTCGATCACTTCCCGGCCCGCGCCGCGCAGGCCGGCTGCCAGGGCATCCTGCAGCGCCGGACTGGTCAGGCGGACGTCGTGCCCCACCACCACTGGCCCGGGTGACAACTGATCGGCCAAGGCCACGCCGATCCGGCGGGCGAGGTCTTCGTTCAGTTCTTCCGGCACGCGGCCGCGGATGTCATAAGCCTTGAAGGCGGGCAGGGGCATCGCTGGAATCCTTTGTCAGATCAGTTGGCTAGTGTAATCCCAGCCTTGTATGGGAATCGTTTCCATAGCCCGAACGCTGCCTGACCGCCGAAGTGGTCACGTGTGGGTGGCCCTGCGTCTGCCTGCCGCGCGTTTGGCCGGCGCGCCGGGCAGGGGAGACAGCAGGGCCTCAAGATCGGCTGCGTCGAAACGTGGGCCTGTGCCGCCACTGCCCTCCAGGATCGCGTCGGCCAGGTCGGCCTTGCGCTGCTGCAGCTCGGCGATCCGTTCCTCGACGCTGCCGGCGGTGATCAGCTTGTAGACGAACACCGGCTGGTCCTGGCCGATGCGATGGGCACGGTCGGTGGCCTGGTTCTCGGCGGCCGGATTCCACCAGGGATCGAAGTGGATGACGGTGTCGGCAGCGGTCAGGTTCAGGCCCACGCCACCGGCCTTCAGGCTGATCAGGAACACGGGAACCTCGCCCTGCATGAAGCGCTGCACGGGCGTGACCCGGTCCTGGGTATCGCCGGTGAGCTGCACGTAGGGCAGGCTGAGTTCCCGCAGGGCCTGGCCGATCAACGCCAGCATGCCGGTGAACTGCGAGAACAGCAGGATGCGCCGCCCTTCCTCGACCATGGCAGGCAACATCTCGCGCAGCAGGTCCAGCTTGGCCGAACCGGCAGCGCGCGCGGGTGTCTCGCCTGGCAGCAGGCGCGGATCGCAGCAGACCTGGCGCAGCTTCAGCAACGCGTCCAGTACCACGATGTGATTGCGCGCCAGCCCGCTGCCGTTGATCGCATCGCGGACCTGCTTTTCCATCGCCACGCGCACGGCTTCGTACAGATCGCGCTGGGCGCCTTCCATTGCCACGGTGCGGGTGATGACCGTCTTCGGTGGAAGCTCGGAAGCGACCTGGTCCTTGCGCCGGCGCAGGATGAAAGGTCGCAGCCGCTGGGCCAGCAGCTGAGCACGCCGCTGGTCGCTGCCGCGTTCGATGGGATGGCGCCAGTGCTGGTTGAACTGTTTTTCGCTGCCGAGCAGGCCGGGCAGCAGGAAGTCGAACTGCGTCCACAGCTCGCCCAGATGGTTCTCCAGCGGGGTGCCGGTCAGGCACAGGCGATGACGCGCCTGCAGCGTGCGCAGCGTGGCCGCCGCGCGCGATCTGGGATTCTTCACCTGCTGTGCCTCGTCCAGGATCAGCAGGTGATAGGAATGGGCCTGCAGCGCCGGTTCGTCGCGCCAGAGCAGGGGATAGGTGGTGAGTATCAGATCATGGGCGGCAATGGCGTCGAACTGCGTGTCACGTGCGGGGCCGTGCAGGGTCAGTACACGCAGATCCGGGGTGAAGCGCGCCGCTTCGCTCTGCCAGTTGTGCAGCAATGAGGTTGGCACGACCACCAGCGCCGGCTTGTCCAGGCGGCCACTCTGCTTTTCAAGCAGCAGATGGGCCAGGGTCTGCAGTGTCTTGCCCAGGCCCATGTCATCGGCCAGCACGCCGCCCAGGCCCTGCTGGCGCAGGTACTGCAGCCATGACAGGCCTTCAAGCTGGTAGCTGCGCAGCGTCGCGCGCAAACCCTGGGGCGCTGGGACAGCGCTCATCGCCGGGGCGTCCAGCAGGCGCTGCACGCGTGCACGGGTATCGTTGCTGCTGTGCAGCCGTAACTGCGCAGCGTCCTGCAGGGCCTGCAGGCGGCCGCGATCATGCGCCTGCAGGCGCAGCGGTTGCCCACGGTCGCCGAACAGATCCGCAAGCAGCGCGATCACCGGCTTCAGCCGCGCTGCCCGCAGGGCCAGACGTTCATTGTCTGCCGTCGTCAGCAATACGTTCTCGTCATCGCCAATCGCGTCCAGCTGGCCGCGCAGCCAGCGCGGATCGGACTGCAGTACGCCCTGCAGCAGCGGAACCAGCGCAATGCTGCGGCCATCGACGTCGATGGTCAGGGCCAGGTCGAGCTCGTTGCTGTCGGCGGACACCGACCGGACATCCAGGTCGATGTCCTCCACCCGGGTGATGCGGTGGCGGAAGGCGTCGTCAGTCTCGATCTTCCAGCCCAGCGCTTCCAGCCGCAGCACGTCCTCCAGCAGGAAGCGGGTCCAGTCGAAACTGCGCAGCTCGAACAACGGGCCGCCGCCGTCCAGCACGATGCGCGGTTGCCGCTCGCGGTGCAGGTGGACGCTGTGCAGTTCAGCCTCGCGCCGTGCCTCCCCGGCCAGGTCACGCGGCAGCAGGTAGAGCTGGCCCTCGGCGTCGTGCACGAACAGCGAGGGGTCGTCGAGAAAACGCACGTGCTCGTCGTACTCGAACGCGACGGTGGCGACGTCGAGCCATTGCGAGGGGTCACGTTCGGTGAGCCAGGCAGGTCGGTATTCCATGCTGTGCAGATGCAGGATCGGTGTCATCGCCTGGATCTGCAGGGTAGGCAGTATCGGATCGGCGGCCGCACGCAGCGAACCCGGTTCACCCTCCAGTGAGTTCTGCAGTGCGGCCAGCAACACCGCGGCGACATGCTCGCAGTGCGTGCCAGCCGGGCAGGTGCAGCGACTCTGCAGGGGGCTGTGCGGGGTGCGGGCGCTGGCATCCAGGTCGATCGCCACCTGCCAGCCCTCGACCTGGGCGGTCAGCAGCGGTGACCGGTAGCGCAGCTCGCGCACTGCCGACACCTGGTGGTTGCCCTTTTCCAGCGTCCCGGCATCCAGCCAGCGGGACAGTTCCCCTCCGGTGAATACTTCGGCCATGCGTCGTCCTGTCCTCTCCATCTACAGCACGCGTTGCCAAGGGCACCGCAAGCGGGAAAGGGAACATTCTACGGATTGGCAGCCCGGCATGCCGGTTCATGCTGCGGCGCATCCCAGCCGGTAACGGGTGTGCCGCTAGAATGGCGGCATTCTCACCGGGTAGGGCAGTAGAGATGCAGCAATCAACTTCCAGCGGCACGCGCAGCAAGCGTTTCGCCTCTGCGGCGCAGGCCCTGCAGGGCGTGGTCGCCGATGGCCAGACCCTGGCCGTGGGGGGCTTCGGCCTGTGCGGCATTCCCGAGGCACTGATCGCCGCGTTGCGCGACAGTGGCGCCAAGGGCCTGACCGTGATCTCCAACAACGCCGGCGTCGATGGCTTCGGCCTGGGCCAGCTGCTGGAAACCCGGCAGATCAGCAAGATGATTTCGTCGTACGTGGGCGAGAACAAGGAATTCGAACGGCAGTTCCTGGCCGGCGAGCTGGAGCTGGAATTCAATCCGCAGGGCACCCTGGCCGAGCGCCTGCGTGCCGGCGGGGCGGGTATCCCGGCGTTCTTCACCGCCACCGGTTACGGCACCGTGGTCGCCGAGGGCAAGGAAACCCGCGAGTTCGATGGCAAGCACTATGTGATGGAAACCGCGCTGCGCGCCGACGTTGCCCTGGTCAAGGCCTGGAAGGCCGACGAGGCCGGCAACCTGGTGTTCCGCAAGACCGCGCGCAACTTCAACCCGGCCTGTGCAATGGCCGGCAAGGTCTGCATCGTGGAAGTGGAGGAGGTGGTGCCGGTCGGCAGCATCGATCCGGACCAGGTGCACCTGCCGGGCATCTATGTGCACCGCATCGTGCACAACCCCACCCCTGAAAAACGTATCGAACAGCGCACCATCCGTGCGGAGGGCAACTGACATGGCATGGACCCGCGATGAGATGGCCGCGCGCGCTGCGCGTGAGCTGACCGATGGCGCCTACGTGAACCTGGGCATCGGCCTGCCGACGCTGGTGGCCAACCACATTCCCGAAGGCGTGGACGTGTGGCTGCAGTCGGAAAACGGCCTGCTGGGCATCGGTCCGTTCCCCACCGAGGCCGAGGTGGACGCCGACCTGATCAATGCCGGCAAGCAGACTGTCACCGCACGTGCGGGCGCCAGCTACTTCGGCAGCCATGACAGCTTTGCGATGATCCGCGGTGGCCACGTCAACCTCGCTATCCTCGGTGCGATGCAGGTGACCGACAAGGGCGACCTGGCCAACTGGATGGTGCCCGGAAAGATGGTCAAGGGCATGGGCGGTGCGATGGACCTGGTGGCCGGCGTGCAGCGCGTGGTGGTGCTGATGGAGCACACCGCCAGGAACGGCGAACACAAGATCCTGGCCGAATGCACGCTGCCGCTGACCGGTGTGGGCGTGGTCGACCGCATCATCACCGACCTGGCGGTATTCGATGTGACCGATGACGGCCTGGTGCTGGTGGAGACTGCAGCGGGTGTGGGTGATGATGAGTTGAAGGAAAAGACCGGCGTCGCGTTCAAGCGCGCCTGATTGAGCAGTGACAGGAGGCGCCAGGTGCCTCCTGTCGATCAGCCGCGTTGGGCGTAGGCATATTCTTCGCTACCGCTGGCGTCGGGCTCACCAACGCACGCGGCCGCTGTCGCCACCCGTAGTCCGGCGTGTTCACAGCATGTACCGAACACGCGTTCAACGGCGTGGGCCAGCGTCCCATCTATCTGGCCGTGCTCAGCATCGAAGTTGCTTCGATACAGGTGCGCGTCCAGCAGCGGGCGCAGGGCCTGCAGCCGCCACCAGCCCATGCTGCCGGCACCGAACCGGCCGTCGCCTGCCGCAGCGTGCAGGCCGAGCCGCACCTGCAGCCGTTGCAGCGCCGGACCATTGCCTCCAACGTACTGGGCAACCGGCAGAAGGTGGCCTTCGGCGACGACCATGCCCAGTCCGGGATCGGCCTGGAACGCGGCGTGGATGCGCGCGGCTCGGCCGTCCTGCACGAGGCGCTGCAGCAGTTCCTGCCGCCACTGATCGCCATTGGAGCGATGGCTGGAACGTTTCGTATGCAGCTTCAGGATCACATCGTGTTGGCCCTGCAGCAGTTCAGCCACTTCAAGGAACGGCAGGATGTCCCGGCCATGGTTGTCCACAGCCATGACCTCGCCCTGCAGGCCATGTGCAACAAATGCCTGCTGCACGGCGTCCACCTGCTGGGCCGGAGTAGTGACCACGATCCGCCACGGCAGTGCTGCATCGCGCAGTGCGGACAGGACCTCGGGGAGTGTCTCCAGGTACCAGGCATGGAGATGGACCGCCGGCTGCTGGATCGGTTCGGCGGCCGGTGACAGCGCATCGCGGGTAGCCTGCAGCCATGCATGACCCAACCGTGCATCCGGCTCCAGCACGGCGCCCTCGGCCCATTCGTTCCAGGCGTTGATGAAGACCATGCGCTGCTTTGCCGGTACTGCCGACAGCCGCTGATGCACCGTGGTGCGCAGCCAGTCGCGGTAGCCGCGTGGCGATGCATGCAGGTAGACCCGGCCGCGGCCGGAGCGCCTGGCTTCGTTGTCCCAGCCCGGGTTCACGCCCGGATACAGCGGATAGTCCGGCAACGGGCGGGCGCCAATCTCGGCCGCGAGTTCACGCCAATCGCGCACGTCGCCGTTGAAATCGGGATTGAGCAGCCATTGCTGTGCCGACAGCGAAGAAGGGTTGCTCATGTTTGGAGGGAATTCGACGGCAGCGTCGAATCCGATGTCACGGGGGTCGGGGCGTTCAAAGCCTTGAACGTAGGCCAGATGGACCTCGCCCACGCCATTCTCGCGGCACCAGCGACGCCAACGGTCGGCGGTGGCCCGTGCATCGGGCAGCAGATGCGGCCGGTACACCAGCAACATCGGCCGACCGTCGACCTTCAGGGCGCGACGGTCACGCAGATAGGGCGCGATGTGGGCGATGAAGGCCAGATCGTCTTCGGCGCTGTGCTGCTGGCCGATCAGGATGTCATCGTCGCGCCCGTCCCAGCGGCGTGCCCAGTTCTCGTTGGCCCAGCACAGGCAGAACGGCAGGTCGATGCTGTCGTCGTCCAGCCAATGGCGCAGCGGGTCTTCCATCAGCGTGCGGCCGCTGAACCAGTAGTAGTAGAAGCAGAACGCGCCGATACCGTATTCGGTCGCGAGGCGCGCCTGGTCACGCATCACCTGCGGATTGCGCAGGTCGTAGAAACCCAGATCGGCAGGCAGGCGTGGCTGCACATGGCCTTCGAACTGCGGCAGAGCGCGGGTGACGTTGCGCCATTCGGTAAAGCCCTTGCCCCACCAGGCATCGTTTTCCGCAAACGTGTGGAACTGCGGCAGGTAGAACGCCACCAGCGTTGCCGGCAGCGGCGAGGGCAGCGTGCCCTCGCGCCAGGCAACGTGGCCGATCGCGGGCTCGTCCGCACGCCAACGCAGCTGCGCAGCGGCGCTCGGTCCACCAGCGTTCTGCTGTCCTTTGGGCGGTGGCGGCACCCAGTCGCCATGGCGGGCCAGAAGGCGGGTGCGCAAACGGTCACGCTGCCCCTGCGACAGCGGCAACGCCCGGAAAGCTGCACGCAGCAGCGGGAACAGAGCCTGACGCAAGCGGCTGTTGGTCATCGGACGCGTTCCGGAAAGGGGGAACGGAAACCCGGCATCGCATGGAGAGCATCGATCATGCCCCCATTTTCGGCGTTGGCGGCCATGGCGGCAAACATGGCCGTGCTAGCGTGGGGGGATGCTGTTCCCGACCGACATTCCCGACGCTGACGTCCGCCATTTGCCAAGCTGGTTGCCTGGCGGGCAGGCTGATGCCCTGCAGCAGGCCCTGCAAGCCGAAATCCCGTGGGAAACCCACCGCATCCGCATGTTCGGCAACTGGGTGGATTCACCACGCTTGAGCTGCTGGATCGGCGATCCGCAGGCACGTTATCGCTATTCAGGTACCGAGTTCGTGCCGCATCCGTGGCCGCCACGGCTGTCCGCGCTGCGCGACCGGCTACAGGCCGAGGGCGTCGGTCGATTCAACAGCGTTCTGCTCAACCGCTATCGCGGCGGCAGCGACTACATGGGCTGGCACAGCGATGACGAGCCCGAGCTGGGGCCGGCGCCGCTGATCGCTTCGTTGAGCCTCGGCGCAGCGCGGCGGTTCCTGCTGCGCCGCCGCGATGACACCACGCGCAAGGCGGAATTCCTGCTCGGTCATGGCGACCTGCTGCTGATGGGCGGCGCCACCCAGCGCCACTACCAGCACGCGCTGCCGAAGATGGCGCGGGTGCAGGGCGAACGCATCAACCTGACGTTCCGCTGGATCCATCCGCGTTGACCAGGGTTCGCCGGGCATGGCCCGGCGCTACCAGGAACCGGTGGCGGTAGCGCCGGGCCATGCCCGGCGTGCGAAACGGGCAACCTCAGCGCTTCAGCGCCTGCTCGTCATTCTGCCCGCTGGTCAGCGTCCAGCCCACCACGTCCTGCGCTACCTGCTGCAGGCCACGCTCGAACGCCGCTGCCACTGCCGACACATCGGTGCTGCCCACCGGCTGCAACTGGCGGAAGGTGCGGTCGGCGACCACGCGCTGGTTGGTGACGTCGATCAGCTTGGCGTTGATCTCGATGACGACCGTCGGCGTTGCCTGGCCCTGGTAATCCGATTCGAAGCGACGGATGTCGGTGGACAGCTTGTAGTCGGCGCGGATGCCGGCGGCAACGCGGGCCACGCCGTGGATGCGGCCGGAATCCTCGAAGCCACGCAGCAGGGTGTCTTCGATCATGTCGGTGGCCGGCTGCGCCCAGCTGGCGCCCTTGTAGATCTCCAGCTCCGACGGCGTCGGCCGTACGTTGATGCGCGGGCTGTCGACCATGCGCGCGGCGCTGGGCTTGGCCAGCACCAGCTGCCAGTCGGCCTGCGGCCAGCTGGGGTCGACCTTGACCTGCACGGCCGGCGAATACAGGGTGACGGGGTTCTTGTCGCCGCTGCCGAGGATCGAGCAGCCACCCAGCAGGGTGGCCAGCGACGTTGCCAGCAACAGGCGCGGAAGGGTGGTCGGGCTCATTTGGGTTCGAACTCCTTCGGGGCGTCGCGGCCGAGCAGGTAGCGTGCGGGATTGTTCTCGAGGCGGTCGCTGACCCGGCGCAGGTCGCGGATCAGGCCACGCAGTTCACCCAGGGTCGGGCCGAGCTGGCCCAGGCCGTCATTGGCGAAGCTGTTGATGGCGGCGCGGTTCTCGCCAAGGATCGAATCGGCATTGCCGGCCGCCGAATCAAGCTTGGCCAAGGTGGCGTCGAGCTTGTCGATGATGCCCGGCAGCTGCTGCACCAGGTTCTTGTCCAGGCGCTCGATGGTGCCGTTGGTGGTCTTCAGGGTGGCGTCCAGGCTGCGCGCGGCATCGCGCGCGCTGAGCAGCAGCGACTGCGTGCCCTGGTCGCGGTCGGCCAGGCCGCCACTGATGGTTTCCAGGTTGGCCAGGGTGGCGTTGATCGAGGCGACGTTGCGGTCGCTGAGGATCTGGTCCATGCGCTCGACGATGCGGTTGGCCACGTCGGTGATGTTCTGCAGCGCCGACGGCGTGGTCGGGATGATCGGTGCCGGATCCTTGTTGACCGTGGTCAGCGCCGGCGACTGCGGCGTGCCGCCGCTGAGCTGGATGATCGACGGGCCGGTCAGGCTGGTGATCGCCAGCTTGGCGCGGGTATCGGTCTTGACCGGCGTGGTCGAGTTCAGGCGGATGCGTGCGACCACCTGGCGCGGGTCATCCGGTACCAGGTTCAGTTCGGTGATCGAGCCCACCGCGATGCCGTTGTACTGCACCGGGCTGCCGACCGACAGGCCGGTCACCGCTTCGCGGAACACCACCCGGTATTCCTGCCAGGTGCGGTCGGAGGAGTACTTGGCGGCCCACAGGCCGAAGGCCAGCAGGGCCAGGCCGGTGATCAGGGTGAACGCGCCGATCAGCACGTAGTTGGCTTTTGTTTCCATGGCTCAGGCACTCTCGATCTGTTCGCCACGCGCAGCGCGCGCGCGGGGTCCGTGGAAGTATTCCTGGATCCACGGATGATCCAGTCTCTCGATTTCCGGCAGCGGCGCATTGGCCACCACCTTGCGGTCGGCGATGACCGCCACCCGGTCGCAGATCGCATACAGCGTGTCCAGGTCGTGGGTGATCAGGAACACGGTCAGCCCCAGCGCCTCCTGCAGCGTCTTGATCAGGCGATCGAACGCCGCCGCGCCGATCGGGTCCAGGCCGGCGGTCGGCTCATCCAGGAACAGCAGGGGGGGATCCAGCGCCAGCGCACGTGCCAGGCCGGCGCGCTTGCGCATGCCGCCGGACAGCTGCGAGGGCAGCTTGTTGATGGCATCGGCGGGCAGGCCGGCCAGTTTCACCTTCAGCAGTGCCAGTTCGTAATGCCAACGCTCGGGCAGTTCGCGGTGGTGTTCCTTCAGTGGCACCTGCACGTTCTCGCCGACGGTCAGCGACGAGAACAGGGCGCCGTCCTGGAACAGCACGCCGGTGTTGCGCTCGATATGCAGGCGGCTCTCGGGATCGTCGGCGCGCGCATCGCGGCCGAGCACCTCGATCTGCCCTTCATCCGGCACGCGCAGCCCGAGGATCGAGCGCATCAGCACCGATTTGCCGGTACCCGAGCCGCCCACCACGCCAAGGATCTCGCCACGGCGCACGTCCAGGTCCAGCCCTTCATGCACGGTCTGGCTGCCAAAGCGGTTGACCAGCCCGCGCACGCGGATGGCCAGGTCGTGGCCGGCGTCGTCCTGCATGGGCACGTCTTCGGGGGTCGGATGCGTAGTCATGTCACCAGTCCATGTGCATGAACCACAACGCCGCGAAGGCGTCGATGATGATCACCAGCGAGATCGTCTGCACCACGCTGGAGGTGGTGCGTTCGCCGACCGACTGCGCGGTGCCTTCCACCTTCAGGCCTTCCAGGCAGCCGATCAGGCCGATCACCAGCGCGAACACCGGCGCCTTGGACAGGCCCACCAGCATGTGCCGCACTTCCATCGTTTCGTGCATGCGCGCGATGTACATCTGCGGCGGGATGTCCAGGTCGAACGCGCCGACGGTGATGCCGCCGGCCAGGCCGGCGACCATCGCGATGAAGGTCAGCAGCGGCAGGGTCAACAGCAGCGCGACCAGGCGCGGCAGTACCAGCAGGTCGATGGGATCGAGCCCCAGGGTGCGCATCGCATCGATTTCCTCGCGTGCCTTCATCGCACCGATCTGCGCGGTGAAGGCACTGGCGGTGCGGCCGGCCAGCACGATCGCGGTCAGCAGCACGGCGAATTCGCGCAGGAAGGCGATGTTCACCAGTTCGACCACATAGATCTCCGCACCGAAGTCGCGCAGGATGGTCGAACCGAGGAAGGCGATCACCGCGCCGACCAGATAGGACAGCAGCGCCACCAGCGGCACCGCATCCAGCCCGACCTGTTCCATCTGGTGCACGGTCGCGGTCAGGCGGAAACGTCGAGGTTCCTTGACCAGGCGCGCACCCTTGACCAGGTTCTCGCCGAGGAAGCTGCACAGTGCCTTGATGTTGTGGCCGGTGGCATGGACGCTGACACCCAGCCGCTCCAGTGCCGCCAGTACGCCGAAGTCACGCTTCGGCTTCGGGCGGTCGTCGGCTACTTCCTCAATGGTGCACACCAGCGCCTGGTGGTCCGGGCGGAACTGCAACGCGTCTTCGCTGAGGTCAGCGCGATGGGCGACGCGCAGCACCTGCAGCACGCCGGCCGAGTCGAGCAGCTCGATGCCTGTGGCGTCGATGCCGGTCAGCTTGTCCGGAACGCCACGCAGCACTTCGGCCGCGGCCAGCGCGGTCTTCAGGGTCCAGTGGCCGGACAGCCGGATCAATCCCGGATCCTGAGCGTCCTGTTCGAGCTGGGGGGCGTGGGTCGGGGTCATGGGGGCCATTCGGGTCGCAGCATAACCGTTCTGAATTGCACGTCGCGTCGAACCAGGATGAATTTCTCCAGCAGAGCCTGACGTAGGTAATACTACGGCGCATGTCCGCAGACGCTCACACGATCCCCACGCCCCAGGCCACCTACGCGCAGCGCGTGGCCTTCGTTTCCGAGATCGCCGGCCGCCTGCACAGCTACGGCACAACGGCCCAGCGCCTGGAAGCGGCGGTGGTTGCCTTGGCCCGGCAGCTCGATCTGGATTGTGAACCGTGGTCGAACCCCACCGGCATCATCCTCAGTTTCAGCGATCCGGCGCAGGCCATCGGCTCCAGCGACATCACCCGGGTGATCCGCTTGGCGCCCGGCGAGAACGACCTGCACAAGCTCAGCGTGGCTGACGGGATCGCCGAAGAAGTGGCCAATGGCCGCATGAGCATTGCCCAGGGCCACACCGCGCTGCGCCAGCTGGACAAGGATCCGGGCCGGCGCGGCAAGCTGCGCACCATCCTGTCCTTCACCCTCGGTGCGGCCGGCGTGGCGGGCATGTGGAAGCTGCCGTGGCTGGACATCGCCACCGCCGGCGTCATCGGCCTGTTGATCGGCCTGCTCGGCATGGTCACCGACAAGCGCCCGGCCAGCCGCGAAGCGGCCGAAGCACTGGCGGCGCTGCTGGCCGGCCTGGTCGCCACCGTGGTTGCCACGTTCGTGGGTGCCCTGAATCTCAACACGGTGATCATCGCCTCGCTGGTGGTGCTGCTGCCGGGCATGTCACTGACCAATGCGGTCAATGAACTGGCCAGCCAGCACTGGGTGTCCGGCACCGCGCGCTTTGCCGGCGCGTTGACCACGATCATGAAGCTCAGTGTCGGCGCGATGATCGCGGTGACCCTGGCCGATGTGCTGGGGCTGGACCCGATGATCCGTGCCTCGCGGCCCCAGGGGCCGTGGGTGGAGTGGGGCTCGTTGCTGACGGCGGCGTTCGCTTTCGCGATGTTGTTCAAGGCCAACCGTCGCGACTACCCATGGGTGATCGCCGCCTCGGTGGCCGGCTACGCGATCTCCAAATTTGGTGGTCATGCCTGGGGGACGCCGGCCGGCATCTTCCTGTCGGCGATGCTGCTGACCGCCGGCGGCAACCTGTTCGGGCGCGTGGTCGGCCGCCCCGGTGCGATCATCCGCCTGCCGGGCATCATCATGATGGTGCCCGGCAGCACCAGCCTGCGCGGCGTGCTGACCCTGGTCCAGCAACAGGACGTGGGCGCCGGCCAGAGCGTGTTCCTGACCGTGTTGAACGTGGTGATGGCGCTGGTCGCCGGCCTGCTGTTCGGCAACCTGCTGATGCCGGCGCGCAAGACGCTGTGACCAGGCAGTAGCGCCGGGCCATGCCCGGAGGATCGGGAAACCAACCGCTGCGCTCGCCGGGCATGGCCCGGCGCTACCCCAAAAAAACGCCGGCTTTCGCCGGCGTTTTTCATTCCTGCTGCAGACGGCCTCAGGCCTTCTTGATCAGGAAATCTTCCGGCTTCTTGCTGCCCTTGGCAGTCAGCTCGGCCATCCAGCGCGGCTGCTTGCCACGACCGGTCCAGGTTTCCTTCGGGTTGGCCGGGTTGCGGTACTTCGGCGCAACCTTGCCCAGCTTGCGGCCGGCAGCCTTGGACGGGGCCTTGGTGGTCTTGGCGACCTTGCGCGCGCGCGGTGCGGGCTCACCACCGAACAGTTCCTCGATGGTGTAACCCTCGGTCTTGGCCAGCTTGCTCAGCTGGGCACGCACCTTGGTGATCGGGCGACGCTTGGCGACGATGGTCTGCTGCTTCTTGGCTGTGCGGATCAATGCGCCCAGCTCACGTGCAGACAGGCCGGTCAGGTCGATGCTCATCAACGATTACTCCAGAAACTAATTTAGGGACAGGGACGAGCCGGTCCGTGGCGTCGCAGGACAGAGTAATGATGAATTAATCCCAGCACAAACAGTTGCGGTCACCGTCTGTCGGCTGGCTGGCCCGGTTGCGACCATTTTGACCGGATTATGTCCGTTGCGGTTTTCCCGGGGCGGCCAGCCGCTAAAAAAAAGACCGGGGTATACCCCGGTCTTTTCCGATCAGCCCTGCAGGCGCTGCAGCAGGGTGGCCTTGTCCAGGCTCTCCGCTTCGGCCGCCCGACGCGAGCGGTACTCGAAGGTACCTGCGGCCAGGCCGCGCTCGCTGACCACCACGCGGTGCGGGATGCCGATCAGTTCCATGTCGGCAAACATCGCGCCCGGGCGCAGGCCGCGGTCGTCCAGTGCGGCATCCAGGCCGGCATCGCGCAGCTCCTGCAGCAGAGCTGCAGCTGCATCGGCCACGCCTGCGTCGCCCTTCGGATTGATCACGCAGACCACCACCTGCCACGGCGCCATCGCGTCGGGCCAGATGATGCCGGCGTCATCGTGGTTCTGCTCGATGGCTGCGGCGACCACACGCGAAATACCGATGCCGTAGCAGCCCATCGTCATTACCGCGGCCTTGCCATTCTCGTCCAGCACGGTGGCATCGAGCGCCTTCGCATAGGTGCGGCCCAGCTGGAACACGTGGCCGACTTCGATGCCGCGGGCGATTTTCAGTTCGCCGCCGTCCAGCGCACGATCACCGGCGCGCACGTTGCGGATATCGGCCACTTCCGGTTCGGCCAGGTCGCGGCCCCAGTTGACGCCGGCCAGATGGAAACCGGCCTCATTGGCACCGACGATGAAGTCGGACATTGCCGCCACTTCGCGATCTGCGACCACGCGGATCGGCTTGGCCGGGGCGACCGGACCAAGGAAGCCTGGCACGCTGCCGAGGTATTCGGCGATCTCTGCTTCGCTGGCAAAACGCTGCTCGTCCAGGCCAGCAACCTTGCCCAGCTTGATTTCGTTGACCTCGTGGTCGCCACGCACCAGCGCCAGCACGAACTGCTGTGCCTCGCCTTCGCCGGCGATCAGCGCCACCGACTTCACCGTACGCTGCAGATCGATGCCCAGCAGCGCGGCGACGTCTTCGCAGGTCTTCTGGGTCGGGGTCTCGACCTTGCGCAGCGCTTCGCTGGCCGCAGCACGCGCGGCCGGATTGGCGGCGATGGCCGCTTCCATGTTGGCCGCGTAGTCCGAACCGGTGGAGAACACCAGCGCGTCCTCACCGGAGTCGGCGATCACGTGGAATTCCTGCGAGGCGTCACCGCCGATCGCGCCGGAATCGGCCTGCACCATGCGGAAGTCCAGGCCCAGGCGGGTGAAGATGCGGCTGTAGGCCACCTTCATGTTTTCGTACTCACGCACGAGGTCTTCGTCGTGCAGGTGGAACGAGTAGGCGTCCTTCATCAGGAACTCGCGCGCGCGCATGACACCGAAGCGCGGACGGATCTCGTCGCGGAACTTGGTCTGGATCTGGTAGAAGTTCACCGGCAGCTGCTTGTAGCTGGACAGTTCGCTGCGCGCGAAATCGCAGGCCGCTTCTTCGGCGGTGGGGCTGTAGCAGAAGGTCTGTTCCTTGCGGTCCTTGATCTTCAGCAGCTGCGGGCCGAATTTCTGCCAGCGGCCGGTCTGCTCCCACAGTTCCTTCGGCTGGATGGTCGGGATCTGGAATTCCACGGCACCGGCGTGGTCCATTTCCTCGCGGACGATGCGTTCGACCTTGCGCAGCACGCGCAGGCCCAGCGGCGACCAGGTGTACAGGCCGGATGCGAGCTTGCGGATCATGCCCGCGCGCAGCATCAGCCGGTGGCTGGTCAGCTCGGCGTCGCTGGGGGTTTCCTTGGTGGTGTGCAGGTGGAACTGGGAGAGGCGCATCGTCGGCTTCGGATTACGGCAGAGATACCTATTCTGCCAGCCCGGCCGGGGGAGGGGTATCGGCCGGGCGGCGCCCGGCACCCGCAGAGGCAACGGCTGGAGCAACGGCAACAGCAACAGCAACAGCAACAGCGGGGTTGCTGTGGGATGGCGGGGTGGGTCCGGTTGCGGGGGACGCCGTAAACCCATCCGTGGGGGCTTGGCCGCGGCATCCATGCCGCGGACACCCCCGCAACCGGACCCACCCCGCCTTCGACAGATTTCCGCGGCTGTTGGTGGGTGTCGACCTTGGTCGACACGTAGATCCACGCCATGCGTGGATGAATCTCCGTCGAAATCGAACATTTCGATAGTTGATTGAACGAAGAGCATCCACGCATGGCGTGGATCAACCCACCGTCACCGGGAACCTGTCGAAGGCGGGGCGGTGTGGGTGGGCAGGACCGTTGGCGCCATGGATGGCGCCATCGAGCCCCCAGGGATGGGTTTACGGCGTGTCCTGCCCACCCACACCGCCCCGCCAAATCAAAGGAAAACCCAGGGCCGGCTGTTGCCGTTGCAGTTGAGGTTGCCGGCCAGCGGCCGGCACTACCGCGGGTGCCGGGCGCCGCCCGGCCGATCCCCCCTCAACCCGCCGGAGGGCAGTACGCCTTGATCGCCGCCTCGGCCAGGCCCTTCTGCGCGCTGCGCTGTTCCGGGGTAAGCGCGGTATCGGCCTTGCCATCGCCATCGGTGTCCTGCATCACCGGGCCGGTGCCTTCCAGCAGCGTCACGTTGGCGCGGGCGGTGCTGCATTGTTCCGGCACCGGCGCGGCGGCAGGCTCGGGGGCCGCGTCCGTCGCCGCTGTCCTGGCTTGGGCACGCGTCTCATACTTTGCCCCGGCCGGCGGCGTTTCCGAATACTGGGTCACGCCCTTGGCATCCTTCCACTTGTAGACAGGGCCGGCCAGCGCAGTGGTACTGGCCAACAGCAGCAGGCAACCCAGGCAGGACAGGGCACGCATGGCAAACTCCGCAGAATGGGCGTAGAACGCCGATTGCAGCATTGGCGCCGAGCGCTGGCAAGTCGATTAAACTGGATTCCATGGACCCGATCACACCGCCGCCGCGCTCGCGCACGATTTACCTGCTGCCCAACCTGTTCACCACGGCTGGGCTGTTCTCTGGCTTCTACGCCATCATCGCCGCGGCCAACGGGGATTTCGTCAACGCCAGCATCGCCGTGTTCGTGGCGGCGGTGATGGATGGCCTCGATGGCCGTGTCGCGCGCCTGACCGGCACCAGCAGCGAGTTCGGCGTGCAGTACGACTCGCTGGCCGATCTGGTCAGCTTCGGCATGGCGCCCGCACTGGTGATGTATCACTGGTCCCTGTCGGAACTGAAATACGACGGTGAGCTGGTCGGTCGCCTCGGCTGGGCGGTGGCGTTCCTGTACGCCGCCTGCGCGGCGCTGCGCCTGGCGCGCTTCAATACCCAGGTGGCCGTTGTCGACAAGCGCTGGTTCGTTGGCCTGGCCAGTCCGGCTGCCGCCGGCCTGATGATGTCCTTCGTCTGGGCCTTCGCCGATGGCACGCTGGGCTGGAACGGCAACGAGCTGCGCTTCGTGGCGTTGGCGGTGACCCTGGTCGCCGCACTGTTGATGGTCAGCCGCATCCGCTTCTGGAGCTTCAAGGGCGGCGCGGCCAAGCAGGGCGCGCGCTCGGACCGTGTCCCGTTCCTGGTGCTGGCACTGGTGCCGATCGCCATCGCCATCGCGGTGATCGACCTGCCCCGCGTGCTGTTCGTCGTCGGCATCCTGTACGCCCTGTCAGGCCCGGTGATGTGGGGCGTGCAGCGCCTGCGCAAGAAGCCCGAGGCGGCGTGAGCCAGGACCTGCCCGTGTTGTGGTCCCCGGCCCAGCAGGCCTGGCTGCAGGCCATGGGCTACACCGTCTATCACGACGGCCAGTTGGCCGCCGAAATGGACGCGGCACTGCAGCTGAGCGTGGCTGAAGCCGCAGCATCGGCACCCGTGCCGGTCGAGGCGACGCGCGCGGCTCCACCTTCGATGCAGCACGCACCCAGCCAGCGCGGCGCGGCGCCGGAGCCTCGGCCCGAGCGCGCGCCACCACGCACTGCCGTGCCGGTAGCGGCGCCGGACACCGTCCCGGCTGCGGCCCGTCCGCTGCCCACCGGCAACGCGCGCCAGCCGCTGGTGCGCCTGCCTGACCGCCTGCAGATCGCGCTGTTGCGTGCCTCGGGCTGCAATCCCAACGACCCCGCCACGCAGACGCTGATGGACAGCTGGCCGCTGGAGCAATTGCGTCGCGACCCCGCAGCCAAGCGCGCGTTGTGGCCGCAGCTGCGCGCGCTGCGCAAGGGCGGAACCGCATGAGCGCGGTCAGCCAGCCCGGACCGATGGCGTTGCGTGCGCTGCGCGAGAGCGATCTCAACGCGGTGATGGCCATCGAAGTGCGTGGCTATCCCTATCCCTGGACCCGCGGCATTTTCCTGGATTGCCTGCGTGCCGGTTACCCCGGCCTGGCCATGGAGCGCGATGGCCTGTTGATCGGCTATGGCGTGCTCAGCCTCGCTGCCGATGAAGCCCATGTGCTGAACATCTGCATCGATCCGCTGGTGCAATCGCGTGGGCTGGGCCGCCAGCTGCTGCGTGCACTGGTCCGCCTGGCCGGTGATCGAGGCGCGCAGCGGGTGTTCCTGGAAGTGCGTCCGTCCAATACCCCGGCGCTGGCGCTGTATCACAGCGAAGGCTTCAACGAGATCGGCCGGCGCCCCCGCTACTACCCTGCTGCGCAGGGGCGCGAAGATGCGCTGGTGATGGCGATCGAGCTGGTGGACGGCGAGCTGGAGACAATGCCGCCGCTGTAATGGAGAGGGTTGCCGGCCAGCGGCCGGCACTACCGATGAATCTCCGCCTCGGTTGGTACGCTGTTCTCATGCCAGCCGCAGGGCCAACACGCCAGCCACGATCAATGCTGCCGCCACCCAGCGTGCACGTGGCACCCGCTCGCGCAGCAGGAACACCGAGATCAGCAGCGCGAACAGGATCGACGATTCGCGCAGCGCCGACACCATTGCCACCGGCACCTGGGTCATCGCCCACAGCGCCATCGCATACGAGGCGGTGGTACCGATGCCGCCGGCCACGCCCAGCGGCCAGTGCTGGCGCGCATACGCCAGCAGCTTGCCGCGCTGCCGATGCAGCGCCCACAACGGCAACGGAATGCCCGACAGCAGGAACAGCCACAACGTGTAGCTCAGCGCATTGCCGGACAGTCGCGCGCCCTGCGCATCGACCAGGGTGTAGGTGGCAATCATCGCCGCCGTCAGCAACGGCAGCCGCAGCTGGCCGCCACGTGCGCCGCGGGCCATGCACAGGATGCCGCCACTCACCAGGAGGACACCGAGCCAGGCCGACGGCGGCAGGCGTTCGCCGAGAACGGCGCCGGCCAGCGCAACGAGGATGGGCGCGCAGCCGCGCATCATCGGATACGCCAGGCTCATGTCGACCTGTTGGTAGCAGCGTGCGACCAATGCGTAGTAGGTCACCTGCAGCAGCGCCGAGACGGCCAGCCACGGCCAGCTTGCGGCGGTGGGCATGGGCAGCAGGGGCAGGGCGATGGCCGACAGCAGTGCAGCGCTGCCGGTGACCAGCACCGTGCCGAGGAACTTGTCCGGCCCGCGTTTGACGATCGCGTTCCAGCTGGCGTGCAGTGCGGCGGCGGCGAGGACCAGCAGGAAGATGGAAAGCGGCATCAAGCGATGATGCCACGCGTGGCAAAAGGAAACGCCGGGCATTGCCCGGCGTCGACCTCGAGAATGTGCCAACCAGGGTTGGTGCTTTGGCAGGTGCCAACCTGGGTTGGCACATCACAGCGGTGCGGACCAAGGTCCGCACCCACCCGGGAGGCGTTACAGCTTCGCGCGCTGTTCGCGCAGGCCGGCCAGCTGGTTGTTCCAGTCGACCAGGCGCACGCGTTCCTGCTCGATCACCGCCGGCGGAACCTTGTCGGAGAACTTGGCCAGCTTGGTCTCGCTCTTCTCCTGTTCGCCTTCCACGCGCTTGATCTCCTTGTCCAGGCGCGCGCGCTCGGCATCGAGATCAACCAGGCCTTCCAGCGGCACCAGCAGCTTCAGCTCACCGACGATCGCGGCGGCGGCCGGCGGCGCGCTCTGTGCGTCGGCCAGCCACTGGATGCTGTCCAGCTTCAGCAGGAACGACAGCGAAGCGCTGAAGCGCTCGATGCGCGCGCGGTCCTGGCTCTGCCCGGCATGTTCCTGGCCGGCCAGCAGGCGCAGCGGCACCAGCCTGGACGGGGCGACGTTCAGCTCGCTGCGCACGCGGCGCACCGCACTGATTACCGCCTTCAACCATTCCACGTCGGCCTCGGCCTGGGTGAAATCGCCCTCGAATTCGGCGGCGGTCGGGTACGGGCGCAGTGACAGCGTGGTTTCGGCCAGGCCCAGGCGCGGTGCCAGCTGCTGCCACAGCTGTTCGGTGATGAACGGAGTAAGCGGGTGCAGCAGGCGCAGCAGCGCTTCCAGCACGTACAGCAGGGTGTGGCGGGTGCTGTCGGCGTCGGCGGCATCGGCGCCGTTCAATGCCGGCTTGCTCAGCTCCAGGAACCAGTCGCAGAACTCGTTCCAGGCGAATTCGTACAGGCACTGCGCCAACAGGTCGAAGCGATAGGCGGCGAAATGACCCTGCGCTTCGGCGGTGGTAGCGGCCAGGCGCGAGAGGATCCAGCGCTCGGCATCGGTCCGCGGCGTCGGCACGCCGGTGAACGCTGCACCTTCGGTGTTCATCAGAGTGAAGCGGCTGGCGTTCCACAGCTTGTTGCAGAAATTCTTGTAGCCCTCGGCGCGGTTCATGTCGAACTTGATGTCGCGGCCATGGGTGGCCAGCGCGGCGATGGTGAAACGCAGCGCATCGGCACCATGGGCGGCGATGCCGTCCGGGAACTCCTTGCGCGTGGCCTTCTCGATCTTCTCGACCATGCGCGGCTGCATCAGCCCGCCGGTGCGCTTGGCCACCAGGTCATCGATGGTGATGCCGTCGATGATGTCCAGCGGGTCGAGCACGTTGCCCTTGCTCTTGGACATCTTCTGGCCCTGGCCGTCGCGGATCAGGCCAGTGAAGTAGACGTCCTTGAACGGGATCTTCCCGGTCAGGTTGTCGGTGGCCATGATCATGCGCGCCACCCAGAAGAAGATGATGTCGAAGCCGGTGATCAGCACCGACGACGGCAGGTAGCGGTCGAAACCGCGCTCGGCCATCGCCTGCTCGTTCGGCCAGCCCAGTGTGGAGAACGGCCACAGCTGCGAGGAGAACCAGGTCTCCAGCACGTCGCTTTCCTGGCTCAGCACGACGTCGCTGCCGAGATTGTTTTTCGCCCGCACCTCGTCTTCGCTGCGGCCGACGTAGCAGCTGCCGGTGGCGGCATCGAACCATGCGGGAATGCGGTGGCCCCACCACAGCTGGCGGCTGATGCACCAATCCTGGATGTTGGTCATCCAGTGGCGGTAGGTGTTGATCCAGTTCGGCGGCACGAAGGAGATGCTGCCGTTCTCGACCAGCTCCAGGCCACGCTTGGCCAGTTCGTCCATCTTCACGAACCACTGGTCGGTCAGGTACGGCTCGATCACCTGGCCGGTACGGTCGCCGCGCGGCACCTGCAGCTTGTGTGCCTTGGTCTCGACCAGGATGCCCAGGTCTTCCAGTTCAGCCAGCACGGCCTTGCGCGCGTCGTAACGGTCCAGCCCCTGGAAACGTTCCGGCGCGTTGTCGTTGATCGCGGCCACCGGCGTGAACAGGTTGATCATCGGCAGGCTGTGGCGCACGCCCACCTGGTAATCGTTGAAGTCATGCGCCGGGGTGACCTTGACCACGCCGGTACCGAACGCACGGTCCACGTAGTCATCGGCGATCACCGGCACGCGGCGGCCGGTCAGCGGCAGCACCACGCTCTTGCCGATCAGGTGCAGGTAACGCTCGTCTTCCGGATGCACCATCACCGCGGTGTCGCCCAGCAGGGTTTCCGGGCGGGTGGTGGCGACCACCAGGTAATCGCGGGTTTCGCGCAGGGTTTCGACGCCGTCGGCATCGCGCTCGACGTGCTCGTAGCTCAGGCCTTCATCCAGCTGGTAGGCGATCGACCACAGGAAGCCATCTTCCTCGGCGCTCTCCACTTCCAGGTCCGAGATCGCCGTCTTCAGCACCGGATCCCAGTTGACCAGGCGCTGGCCGCGGTAGATCAGGCCCTGTTCGTGCCAGCGCACGAAGGCTTCGATCACCGCTTCGGACGGCTGCGGGTCCATGGTGAAGGTGCTGCGCGACCAGTCGGCCGAGGTGCCCAGGCGGCGCATCTGCCGTTCGATGATGTCACCGGACTGCTGCTTCCACTCCCACACCTTGCCGATGAAGCCCTCGCGGCCCAGCGAATCGCGGGTTTCGCCGTTGCCTTCCAGCGCCAGGTTGCGGCTGACCACCATCTCGGTGGCGATGCCGGCGTGGTCGGTACCGACCTGCCACAGCGTGTCGTAGCCGCGCATGCGGTGGTAGCGCACCAGCGCATCCATCAGGGTCTGCTGGAAGGCATGGCCCATGTGCAGGGTGCCGGTCACGTTCGGCGGCGGCAGCAGGATGGTGTACGGCTCGCCCTTGCCGGACGGCTTGAAATGGCCGGCCTTCTCCCAGGCCTCGTAGAGGTCGGTTTCGAAGGACTTCGGGTCGTAGCTGGAGGCGAGTTGGGTCATGCGGGGGAACCAGTCATCAAGGCGGGAAGGGAGATCAGCGCGACCCGAGGGTGCGCCGGATCTTCTGGTCGGTGTGGTACTGGCTGACCGAATAGGCAGCCCAGATCGCGGCGGGCAGCCAGCCGATCAGGGTGATCTGCAGGATCAGGCAGACGATGCCGGCAAACGGCCGGCCGATGGTGAAAAAGGACAGCCAGGGAAGAATCAGGGCGATCAGCAGGCGCATCAAGGGGTTCTCGCGGGGGCTTACATGTCGTGCTTGTTCAGGTCGTAGCCGGCGGTCTTGTACTGGCGCCAGCGCTCGCGCAGTGGTTCGCGCGCTTCCGGATCGGCCGGGACCACTTCCAGCACGCGCTCGCACTGGCCCAGCCAGGGTTCGTCGCGCAGGTTGATCACCAGCGGCCGCACGGGGGCCTCGCCACCGGGCGGGGCGATCAGCACCAGGGCTTCTTCCTCGTCCACGTCCTCACCTACGATCTGGTGCGGAATGTAGGCATCGTCGTCGAATGACCACAGAAGTTCGTCAAGTTCTTCGGCCTGGGCCTGGTCGCGGGCGAGGACCAGGGTGAACAACCCGGCGTCGTTGGCCTTGCGCGCCAGCTCGCAGACCAGGCGCAACGGCTCGGTCAGGAAACGGGGCTTGGCGATCAGGTAGAAGTCGGCGCGGGGCATGGCGGCATCCAGGTGAGGCAGGTGCCGATCCATGCCGGGTGGCGGCTGGACCGGCGAGGCCCCGGCCGGCGGTTGCCGGCCAGGGTCAGGTACAGCGTCAGGCGCGGGCGACCTGGTCCAGCAACCACTGGCTCAGCAGGCCGACCGGACGGCCGGTGGCCATGCCACGCTTGCCTTCATCGCTGGCCACGCCGGCGATGTCCAGATGGGCCCAGCGCTGGCCTTCGGCGAAGCGCGACAGGAAGCAGCCGGCGGTAATGGCACCGGCCCAGCGGCCGCCGATGTTGTAGACGTCGGCGAAGCTGGAATCCAGCATCGGCTGGTACTCGTCCCACAGCGGCAGGCGCCAGGCGCGGTCGAAGACCTGCTCGCCGGCGGCCAGCAGTTCGTTGGCCAGGTCGTCGTGCTTGCTCATCAGGCCTGCGGTCTGGTGGCCGAGGGCGACCATGCAGGCACCGGTCAGGGTCGCCACATCGACCAGCGCCTGCGGCTCGAAGCGCTGCGCGTAGGTCAGTGCGTCGCACAGGATCAGGCGGCCTTCGGCGTCGGTGTTGCCCACTTCGATGGTCTTGCCCGACATCGAGGTGATGACGTCGGACGGACGGTAGGCATTGCCGTCGATGGCGTTTTCCACCGCCGGGACCACCACCACAAGATTCAACGGCAGCTTGGCCTTGACCGCGGCGACGAAGGTGCCGATGACGTTGGCGCCACCGCACATGTCGTACTTCATCTCTTCGATGCCGCCCTGGGTCTTCAGGTTGACGCCACCGGTATCGAAGGTGATGCCCTTGCCGACCAGCACGTAGGGCTTGGCGTCGCCGCCATTGCTCCACTTCAGCACGACCAGGCGCGGGCGGTTGGCCGAGCCACGGGCCACGGCCAGCAGCGAGCCCATGCCCAGCGCTTCCATCTGGGTCTCGTCGAGGATCTCGGCTTCGGCACCGTCATGCTCGCCGGCGAATTTCACGCCCACTTCAGCCAGATAGGCCGGGGTGCAGTAGTTCGGCGGCAGGTTGCCCAGCTCGCGGGCGAACTCGACACCGGCGGCGATGGCCTGGCCCTGGGCCAGGGCCTGCGCGTCATCACCGGCGATGGCCAGCTGGGCCAGGCCGGCATCGTCGGCCTTCTTCTTGCCCAGGGTGGCGGTGTAGCGGTAGGCCGCGTGGTCGGCGGCGATCACCGCCTGGCGGATCGCCCAGGCCGCGTCGCGGTCCTTCACTGCCACTTCGGACAGGGTGAACAGTGCGCTGCGGGCAGCGCCGGCCTTCAGCGCGCGCACGGCATCGCCGACCGCCTTCAGGTACTGCGGCACGCCGAAGCGGGCGGCATCGCCGAGGCCGACCACCAGCACGCGCGGGGCGGTCACGCCCGGCAGGTCGTGCAGCAGGGTGGTGGCGCCGGTCTTGCCGGACAGGTCGCCGCGCTGGGCCAGGGCGGCCAGGCGGCCACCGCTCGCAGCATCCAGTGCCTGCGCGGACGCAGTCAGGGTATGGTCGGCATAGGCGCCGACGACGATGCAGTCAACGGCGGCCGAAGCCGCAGCGAGGTGGTTCAGGGTGAATTCGAGAGCCATTGAGCAGATTCCATTGGCAAGTCCGTACAATCGCGGACCGTTTACGCCCAGACGCTAGACTGGGCGGCACCGCGAACGAACCTGAGAGTTTAAACCACCGCCCCATGTTGAAGCTCGACCGCTATCTATTGGGCGATTTCGTCCAGAGTTTCCTGGCTACCCTGATCGTCCTGCTGGTGGTCAGCGTGGGCGGCGTGCTGGTGGACATCCTCGGCAACATCGCCGACGGGCGGCTGCCGGCCAAGCTGCTGTTCTCGCAGCTGGGCCTGCAGTTCATCGTCTACATGCCGCTGATCCTGCCGCTGGCACTGATGCTGGGCCTGCTGCTGGCCATCGCCCGCCTCTACCGCGACTCGGAAATGGCGGTCATCACCGCCATCGGTGTCGGCCCCCGGCGCCTGCTCAAGCCCCTGCTGATGCTGGTGCTGCCGGTGATCGCGGTGGTCGGCGCCTGTTCGCTGTGGCTCGGCCCCTGGGCCGGGCGCACCGCCGAACAGATGGTGCAGGACGCCAACCGCAGCGTGCTGATGGCCGGCCTGGAGCCGGGCCGGTTCACCCCGCTGCCCAATGGCGGCGTGGTCTATGTCGCCTCCATCTCGCCCGATGGCAGCCAGCTGGGCCGGGTGTTCCTGCAGCGGCAGAAGGAGGATCGCCTTGAAGTGGTGTCCGCCGCCAGCGGCCGCATGTACTTCGAAGGCGCCCGCCAGCGTTTCCTCGAACTGGATGATGGCCACCAGCTGGAAGGGCCGGCGGCCGGCGCACTGGACTACCGCCTGGCGACCTTCGCCCGCAACGACGTGGCGCTGCCCGACGGCAGTGAGGCCCGCAAGAGTGATGACCCCGAACTGATGCCGACCACCGCGCTGTTCGGTGACAAGCGCCCCGAGGCCCAGGCACAGCTGCACCGTCGCCTGGCGCCGCCGCTGATCGCACTGGCCTTTGCCCTGCTGACCGTGCCGCTGGGACGCAGTTCGCCGCGCCAGCAGCGCTATGGGCGGATGATGCTGGCCCTGATGGCCTACATGGTCGGTACCAACCTGATGTTCATCGGCAGTGGCTGGATCGCCAATGGCCAGATTCCGCCGGCGCTTGGCCTGTGGTGGCTGACCCTGCCGCTGCTGGCACTGGCGATCTGGATGTACGCGCGTGACGGCCGCATGGCCCGCCCGAAGGGAGCCCGCGCATGATGCTGCGACCGATGCGTTTCGATCTGTACCTGGGCCGGGCAGTGCTGGGTACCGTGCTGCTGACCTGGGCGGTGCTGGTGGGCCTGGACGTGCTGATGGCCTTCTCCGGTGAGTTCAAGGACATCGGCAAGAACGGCTATTCGTTGGGCCATGCTGCCGCCTGGGTGCTGTACACCGTGCCGCGCCGGGCCTACACGATGTTCCCGACCGCGGCGGTGATCGGCGCGCTGATGGGCCTGGGCCAGTTGGCCGCGACCTCGGAGCTGACGGCGCTGCGCGCGCTGGGCCTGTCGCGCAAGCGCCTGAGCGTGTCGGTGGCGATCGCCCTGTCGCTGCTGACCGGGCTGATGGTGATCAGCGCCGAGACCCTGGGGCCGTGGGGCCAGAACCGCGCCGATTCGCTGAAGATGAGTGCCAAGTGGGGCACCGACATGGCGGTGGCGCGTTACTCCGGCCTGTGGGCGCGCGAAGGTGACACCTTCCTCAACGCACAGAGTGGCGAAGAACAGCTGGTCGGCGACAAGGGCACCCGGCTGATTCTGCGTGACGTGCGCCTGTACAAGATCGACGAAGAGGGTCGGATCGGTACGCTGACCCATGCGGCCACCGCCGAGCATGACAAGGATGGCTGGGTGTTGACCGGCGTGCGCCGTGACACCTTCGGCGAGCGCTCGGCAACGCGCCAGGAAGCGGCCCGTGAGCCGTGGAATTCCAAGCTGGATGCCGGCGCCCTGGCCACCGGCATCGCCAAGCCGCGCAACCTCAGCGTGTCCGAGCTGAGCACCAGCATCGCCTACCGCGAGCGCAACGGGCTGGATGCACGCGACTACGAGGATGTGTATTGGAGCCGCTGGTTCTATCCGTTGAATGTGCTGGCGCTGTGCCTGGCGGCGGTGCCGTTCGCGTTCGGTTCGCTGCGCAGTGGCGGCATGGGCAAGCGCTTGTTCCTGGGCATCCTGTTCGCGCTGGCGTTCTGGCTGCTGCAGCTGTTCTTCGGCCGCATGGCCGGTGCGCTCAAGTTCGACTACCGCATTGCCTATGCGCTGCCGCCGATCGTGATGCTGGCCGTGTCCGGGTTGTTGTTCCGGCGCAAATCGGGCTGATTCCGGTAGCGCCGGGCCATGCCCGGCGAAGATGTGCGATATCCCGCGTCCGCCGGGCATGGCCCGGCGCTGCCAGGACAGGTCAGCGCTTCGGCATCCGCAGCAGCTGCGTGGCACTCGCGCGGTCGTGCCAGGTCAGCCGCTGGCGATCCACCAAGGCCCACCAGAAGCCCAATCCGCCCAGCAGCAACGACAGCGTGGCCACCGCGAAGCGCAGCCACAGCTGGCCGCGTCGCAACGGCGTGCCATCGCGTGATTCCAGCTTCAAGCGCCATGGGCGCATGCCCAGCGTCTGCCCACCGCGCCGCCAGCTGGCGGTGGCATACCACCCGGTCACAGCCCAGCACACCGCCCACAGCAGCCATTGCCAGGCACTGAAAGGCGCGATGTTGTCGCGCTGCGCATGGCCGCTGAACGTATAGGCCAGGGTGAAGGCCGTTCCGGCCAGCATCCACAAGGCCAGCACCGGCAGCGCGTCATAGATCATCGCCAGCAGGCGCCACAGCAGCAGCGCGCGCGGGCGGGGCGTATCAGCGGCGACGTGGGCCGCATCGGTGGCGGGGCTCGACATGTGCCGAGCATACGCAATGCTGGCCGTGCCCGCAGTTGGCCTCGTATCCTGCGTGCATGGCCGTCACTTCCACCCCCGCCGAACGTCGTCAGCTGGTCCAGCAATTGCCCGAGCTGCGCGGCGAGGACAGCCAGCGCATCCAGCGCTTCCTCGATGCGATCTGGGCCGAGCACGGTCTGGCCCGCGCCACCCTGGACAGCTATCGCCGCGACCTTGAAGGCCTGGCGCGCTGGTGTGACGGGCGCGACGGTGGTCTGGCCGGTATTGAACGTGCCGGTCTGTTCGATTACCTGGCCTGGCGCACCCGCCACAACTGGTCGCCGCGCAGCAACGCGCGGTTGCTGTCGGCGCTGCGCGCGTTCTTTGCCGATGCCGTGCGGCGTGGCGAACGCAGCGAGGATCCCAGCGCACTGCTGGACCCGCCGAAGCTGCCACGGCTGCTGCCCAAGGCACTGGCAGAGAGCCAGATCGACGCGCTGCTGGCGGCACCGGATATCGACAGTCCGCTCGGCCTGCGCGACCGCGCCATGCTGGAGCTGATGTATGCCGCCGGGCTGCGGGTGAGCGAGCTGGTGCTGTTGCCCGCCACCGCGGTGAACCTGCGCCAGGGCGTGCTGCGGGTGACCGGCAAGGGCAGCAAGGAACGCCTGGTGCCGCTGGGCGAGGAGTCGCAGTACTGGCTGGAACGCTACCTGCAGCAGTCGCGACCGCAGCTGGTGGGGAAGGGCAAGGTGCAGGCGCTGGCCGACGGGCAGACGCCGCTGTTCATCGAACCGGCGCTGCATGGCTTGACCCGCCAGGCGTTCTGGCACCTGGTCAAGCGCTATGCGGCGGTGGCCGGTATCGACCCGGCGCGGATCAGTCCGCATGGCCTGCGGCACAGTTTCGCCACCCACCTGCTGAACCGTGGCGCCGACCTGCGCGCGCTGCAGATGCTGCTGGGCCACAGCTCGCTGTCCACCACGCAGATCTACACGCTGGTCGCACGCGAACACCTGCAGAAACTGCACGCCCGCCATCATCCACGCGGCTGAGCCCGCGGCTGAACCCCTGCCGGGCCTGTGCGCGGCATCGCGGACCGCTCAGGATGGCTGTGTCAGAATCCGGGGTCTTCTTTCTGCTGCGGACTGCTCCATGCTCCGATTCGCCATCGCCGCCGTGTTCGGCGCGCTCAGCCTGAGTGCCTGCGCCCAGCCCGCCCCGCCCGCCGCAAAGGCCCCCGCTGCAGCGGCAGCCAAGGCCGGCCCTGCCGCCACGGCCAATGCTCCGGCCGAGCAGGCCGTGCGCAAGGCGCTGACCGAGCTCAACCCCGGCTTCCAGGTGGACTACATCGGTGCCGCGCCCTTCCCGGGCTTCCGTGAAGTGGTGGTCTCCGGCCAGCTGCTGTACGTCTCCGACGACGGCCGCTACCTGTTCCAGTCGCAGCCCTACGACACCCGCGCCAAGAGCCCGGCCAACAGCGAAGGCCTGCTGGGCTATCGTCGCGACCTGCTGGCCAAGGCCAACCATGGCGACCGCATCGTGTTCGCCGCGCCGAACGCGAAGTACACCATCAGCGTGTTCACCGACATCGAATGCGGCTACTGCCGCAAGCTGCACCAGGACATCGCCGAGCTCAACCGCAACGGCATCACCGTCGAATACCTGGCCTTCCCGCGCATGGGGCTGGGCAGCAAGGATTACACCGACATGATCTCGGTCTGGTGCGCGGCCGATCGCCGCCAGGCGCTGACCAATGCCAAGCGTGGTGGCACGGTGGCAGCGAAGAACTGCACCAACCCGGTGGCGATGCAGTACGCCCTGGGCCAGCAGTTGGGCGTGAATGGCACGCCGGCGATCTTCGCGCCCGATGGCACCCAGCTCGGCGGCTACCTGCCGCCGGCGCAGTTGCGTGCTGCGCTGGAGAAGCTGTCGGCCAAGCGCTGATTGAAACGCCGCCGGGCATGGCCCGGCGCTACCGTGGATGGGCGGGTAGCGACGGGCCATGCCCGGCGGATGCATCAGACAGAAAGCCGGGGACGCAGTGCGGCCCCGGCTCTTTTTTTTACTTCAACCCATCACTGACCGCCTTGGTCAGCGTGCCCTGCGCATCGTCGCCGCTGAACTCCCAGACGAACGCACCGCCCAGTCCCTGAGTCTTCACGTAGCCCATCTTGCGGGTGATGTTGGCCGGGGTATCGAAGCTCCACAGTGTGCTGCCGTTGTAGATCCAGGTGGCACCGGCGGTGTTGTCGGTGTAGCTCGGCCACGCCAGGTTCTTCAGCACCTTCCAGTCTTCAATGCCAGCCTCGTAGGTACCCGGTGCCGCACCGGTGGCGCTCTGGTACAGGCCGTTGTTGGCGTTGGTCACCCCGGTCCAGCCGCGCCCGTAGTAACCGATGCCCAGGTTGAGCTTGGCGGCGGGAACACCACGGCTGATGAAGGCCTCGATGGCGTCGTTGCTGTTGTACAGCTTCTGGTCGCCGGTGGACGGATCATTCGGCGAATCGAACAGCGCCGACTGGTGATTGGTCTTCGCATCCCACGCGCCGTGGAAGTCGTAGGTCATCACGTTGATGTAGTCCAGGTACGGGTGGTACGCGGCCGGATCGGTGACGCGGATCTTGTCGATGCCGGCGCCGACCGCCACCGTCAGCAGCAGGCCCGGGCGCACCGCATCGAGCTGGCGGCGGAATTCGGCCATCAGCGCGGTGAAGTTGGCGTTGTCCTCGGGCGTGCCGCAGGCGATACCGCAGGCCACCGGGTATTCCCAGTCGATGTCGATGCCATCGAACACCCCCAGCGCCGCACCGGGGCCACCGGCACCATCGGTCACCGGCAGATTGCCCTTGATGTAGGCGTCGATGCACGAAGCGACGAAGGCCTGGCGGTTGGCCGGTTGCGCCGCGCTGGAGAAGCCGCGCGACCAGGTCCAGCCACCCAGCGAGATCAGCACCTTCATGCCCGGGTACTTGGCCTTGAGCTGCTTGAGCTGGTTCCAGTTGCCGCGCAGCGGCTGGTCCCAGGTATCGGCGCTGCCGCTCACGCTTTCGCCGGCACCGAAGGCCTTGGTGTAGTCGGCGAAGGCATCGCCACCGGCTCCGCTGTTCGGATCCGACGCCTGGGTGACGCCCACTTCGCAGCGGTTGTTGCGCACGTTGCCGAAGGCGTAATTGATGTGGGTCAGGCGCGCGGCCGAACCGCTGCTGTCGATGTTCTTGACCCGGTAGTTGCGGCCGTAGATGCCCCACTGGGTGAAGTAACCGATGACCCGCTTGCCGGTGGTGCCACCGTCGCCGGCCAGGGTGCTGGCGGTCACTGCCGTGCCCTGTGCCGACGCATTGCCGGCGTTGTCGCGGGCACGCACGCGATAGCTGTAGCTGGTGGACGCAGTCAGGCCGCCATCGACATAGCTGGCGCTGGACGGCGAGCCGACCAGGCTGCCATTGCGGTACACGTCGTAGCCGGCCACGCCGCTGCCACCGGTGTTGTCGGTGGAGGGGCTCCAGCTCAGGGCGATGCTGTTGGCGGTGCGGGTGCCCACGGCCAGGCCGCCGGGCACGCTGGGCGCGGTGGTATCGCCACTGGCCGCGTTGACGGTGATGGTGATGGTCGCGGTGCTGGCGGTGGCGTTGTTGTTGTCGGTGGCGACCGCGCGCAGGGTGTGGCTGCCGGCGCTGGCGTTGGCCCAGCTGGCGCTGTACGGCGCGCTGGTGTCGATGCCCAGCGAACTGCCATCGCGGAAGAACTCGACCTTGCTGACGCTGCCGTCCGCATCACTGGCGTTGGCGGTCACGTTGACCGTGCTGCCGGCGCTGAAGGTGGCGCCGTTGGCCGGCGAGGTCAGGCTGACCACCGGCGGCTGGTTGGCCCCGCCGCCGTCGCAGGCGCCGAGGTTGGTGTAGTAGGGCGCCCCGGCCGGATGGTCTGGCGGCGCATTCCAGATGTCCTGGTTCGCCCGGTAGAGGACCCCTCCCTTCTGCAGGGTGTCGCCACTGCGGTAGATCTTGGCCTGGTCCCATTCGGCCACGCCGGCACAACTGGCGGCCTGGGCCAGGCCGGGCAGGGCGACCGCCCCGGCCAGGGCCAGCAACCAGGCCAGACGGCGCGGGCGACAGCGATGAAGGGAAGGGTGGGCACTGCGTACATCGGCACTCTGCACAAGCGGGTCGTACATGGTGTGTCTCCGATCGATGGTTGGCGCGCGGGCCAAGACGGCGCCGCACGTAACGCAGGGTCCGGACGTCGCCCGGGAAGGCGACGGAGGGGGCGGACGGAGGTACCTGGTGGGCCGGGGAGAGAGTCCGGCGCCAGGTGGGGACAACGTTGTCATCAATTGCGTGGTCAATCCGTGAGCGAGTGCATGGTTCGGGGATTTGGCGGAGAGCGGCGCTGGCGCGCGGTCGGCGGCCAGCGGCGGAGCCCCCTCGTGGCTGGGGTTTGGTCGTTTACAGCGGATTTCTGGGGGTGGGCCGGGCGGGTGGGTTGCGCAGGGGACGCCGTGAATACGTCCCTGTAGGCTCGGGCGCGCCATCCATGGCGCTTACGCCCCTGCGCAACCCACCCGCCCGGCCACGGACAATTTCCTGCGGGCGCCAGCCACGAAAGACAGAACAGAAAATCAAGATCAAACGCCGATCGCTTCGCTCTCAGGCGTCTGATTGCAGGCCTTTCCCTGGTTGCCGGCCAGCGGCTGGCACTACCGGGGAGCATCCACGCATGGGGAGGATCTACCGCAGATCGCGGGAAACTGTCGAAGGCGGGGTGGGTCCGGTTGCGGGGGCGTGAGCCGCATGGATGCGGCGACCGAGCCTCCATGGACGGATTCACGGCGTCCCCCGCAACCGGACCCACCCTGCCATCCCACGGGAACCCCGCTTTTGCTTTGGCAGTTGCTGTTGCTGTTGCTGTTGCTGTTGCTGTTGCCCTGGCCTCGGCGGGTGCCGGGCGCCGCCCGGCCGAAGCCTACCCCCCGCTTCCGGTACAATGTCGGGCCCGTTTCCCAACTACGGTTCCCCGGACATGATGGTCCTCGAGGGCGCGCCCGCCCTGTCGCCGTTCCGCCGCGAACGTCTTGAATCCCGCCTGCAGTCCATCGCTCCCTCCCTGCGCATCAGCGGTGCCTGGCACGTCTACTTCGTGCAGGCCGAGGGCACTGCCGCCCCCGACGTCGATACCCTGTGCCGCATCCTGGAAGCCCGCCCGCAGTCCGAGGCGGTCGCTGACGGTGCGGTCAGCCGCATCGTGGTGCCGCGCCTGGGCACGCTGTCGCCGTGGTCGAGCAAGGCCAGCGAGCTGGTCCGCGGTGCCGGCCAGCCGGTGAGCCGGGTCGAGCGTGGCCTGCGCATCGACGTGCAGGGCTGGCCGACAGACGCTGCCGCCCAGCAGGCGCTGGTCAAGGTGCTGCACGACCCGATGACGCAGTCGGTGCTGGAGCGCGTCGATCAGGGCCACTCCCTGTTCTCGACCCCGGCCCGTGGCGAGCTGGAGCGCGTGCCGGTGGACCAGCTGGAGGCCGCCAACCAGCGCCTCGGCCTGGCCATGGCGCAGGACGAGATCGACTACCTGCGCGAGCGCTTCACCGCGCTGGGCCGGTCGCCGTCGGACGTGGAACTGATGATGTTCGCGCAGGCCAATTCCGAGCACTGCCGGCACAAGATCTTCAACGCCAGCTGGACCATCGACGGCCAGGAGCAGGACCGCTCGCTGTTCCGGATGATCAAGAACACCCACCAGCAGACCCCGCAGCACACGCTCAGCGCGTACAGCGACAACGCAGCGGTGATCGAAGGCCATCCGGCCTCGCGCTATCGCCCGGACCCGGCCAGCGGCGAGTACCGCCGCGAACCGCAGGTGCCCAGCGCGTTCCAGATCAAGGTGGAAACGCACAATCACCCGACCGCGATCGCGCCGTTCCCGGGCGCGTCGACCGGCGCTGGTGGTGAAATCCGCGACGAAGGTGCGACTGGTCGTGGCGGCAAGCCGAAGGCCGGCCTGAGCGGATTCTCGGTCTCGCACCTGCGCATTCCCGAGCTGCCGCAGCCGTGGGAAGCGCCGCGTGCGCTGAACCCGCGCATGGCCCCGGCGCTGGAGATCATGACCGACGGCCCGCTCGGCGGCGCCGCGTTCAACAACGAATTCGGCCGCCCGGCGCTGCTCGGCTACTTCCGCAGTTTCGAACTGCCGGAAGGCGCCGACCTGGTGCGCGCCTACGACAAGCCGATCATGCTGGCCGGTGGCCTCGGCGCCATCGATCGCGTGCAGGTGGACAAGATCCTGCTGCAGGACGGCGATGCCGTGATCGTGCTCGGCGGCCCGGCGATGCTGATCGGCCTCGGCGGCGGTGCCGCCAGTTCGGTCGCTTCCGGTGAGAGCGCCGAGGACCTGGACTTCGCCAGCGTGCAGCGCGACAACCCGGAAATGGAGCGTCGCTGCCAGGAGGTCATCGACCGCTGCGTGGCGATGGGCGCTGACAATCCGATCAAGTTCTTCCATGACGTCGGTGCCGGTGGCCTGTCCAACGCCATTCCCGAACTGCTGCACGATTCCGGCGTGGGCGGCATCATCGACCTGGGCAAGGTGCCCACCGACGATCCGTCGCTGTCGCCGATGCAGCTGTGGTGCAACGAGTCGCAGGAGCGCTACGTGCTCGGCGTGGCGCAGGAGCGCCTGGCCGAATTCGCCGCGCTGTGCGCTCGTGAGCGCTGCCCGTTCGCTGCGGTCGGTGTCGCCACCGCAGCCGAACACCTGGTGGTGGCCTATGGTGCCGTGCCGGGCAACATCCCGGCCGACGCGCCCATCGACCTGCCGATGGACGTACTGTTCGGCAAGCCGCCGAAGATGCACCGCGATACCGCGCACCCGCCGGCACCGCGCTGGCCGGCATTGAAGACCGGTGGCCTGGATCTGCAGGAAGCCGGTCTGCGCGTGCTCGCACACCCGACCGTGGCCTCCAAGAACTTCCTGGTCACCATCGGCGACCGCAGCGTGGGCGGCCTGACCGCGCGCGAGCAGATGGTCGGCCCGTGGCAGCTGCCGGTGGCCGACGTGGCGATCACCCTGGCCGATTTCGACGGCGTGGCCGGCGAGGCGATGGCACTGGGCGAACGCACGCCGCTGGCGCTGCTGGACGCGGCGGCCTCGGCCCGCATGGCCGTTGGCGAAGCACTGACCAACCTGTGCGCGGCCCCGGTCGATGCGCTGGATGAAGTCAAGTTGTCGGCGAACTGGATGGCTGCTGCCGGCCACCCGGGCGAAGACGCGCTGCTGTACGACGCGGTGAAGGCGGTGGGCATGGAACTGTGCCCGCAGCTGGACATCAGCATCCCGGTGGGCAAGGACTCGCTGTCGATGCAGGCGCAGTGGCACGACCAGGGGCAGGCGCACAAGAGCGTGTCGCCGGTGTCGCTGGTCATCACCGCGTTCGCGCCGGTGTCCGATGCGCGCCAGCAGTTGACCCCGCTGCTGGACCGCGATATCGACAGCGAGCTGTGGTTGATTGGCCTCGGTGCCGGCAAGCAGCGCCTGGGCGGTTCGATCCTGGCCCAGGTGCATGCCGACCACGGCGACCTGCCGGCCTTCGCCGGTGCCGCCCCGGACCTGGACGACCCGCAGCGCCTGCGTGGCTTCTTCGAGCTGATCCGCGATGCACGCCAGGCCGGCCTGCTGCGCGCGTACCACGACCGCAGCGACGGTGGTGCGTTCGCCGCGCTGTGCGAAATGGCCTTCACCTCGCGCCTGGGCCTGGACATCACCCTCGATGCCTGGGGCGATGACCCGTTCCGCAGCCTCTTCAATGAAGAGCTGGGCGCCGTTGTGCAGATCGCCCGCGAAGACCGCGCCGCGTTCGCCGACCTGGTCGAGCGCCATGCGCTGACCGAGTGCGCACAGCGCATCGCCAAGCCGACCACTGCGCCGGTGGTGCGGGTGTCGCTGGGTGGTGATTCGCTGGCCGAATGGCGCTGGGAAGCGCTGTTCGATGCCTGGTGGTCGGTCACCCACGCCATGCAGAAGCGCCGCGACAATCCGGCCAACGCCGATGCCGAGCGCGAGATCGCCCGCGCCTTTACCGCGCCGGGCCTGAAGCCGAAGTTGAGCTTCGATCCCAATGAGGATGTTGCCGCACCGTTCGTGCAGACCGGGGCGCGTCCGCGCGTTGCGATCCTGCGCGAACAGGGCGTCAACGGCCAGATCGAAATGGCCAACGCCTTCGAACGTGCCGGCTTCCGCGCGTTCGACGTGCACATGAGCGACCTCATCGAAGGCCGCGTGGCGCTGCAGGACTTCACCGGCCTGGTTGCCTGCGGCGGCTTCAGCTACGGCGACGTGCTCGGTGCCGGCCGCGGCTGGGCGACCTCGATCCTCGAGCGTACCGCGCTGCGCGATGCCTTCGCCGCGTTCTTCGCGCGCGAGGACAGCTTCGCCCTGGGCGTGTGCAACGGCTGCCAGATGATGAGCCAGCTGAAGGACATCATCCCCGGTGCCGAACACTGGCCGCAGTTCCGCCGCAACGCCAGCGAGCAGTTCGAAGCCCGTACCGCGCTGCTGGAAGTCGTGGAGTCGCCGTCGATCCTGCTGCGTGGCATGGCCGGGTCGCGCCTGCCGGTGGCGGTGGCACATGGCGAAGGCCAGGCGGTGTTCGACAACGCCGTCGACCAGGCCACAGCCCGTGTCGCACTGCGCTACATCGATGGCAACGGCAACGTCGCCAGCCAGTACCCGCTGAACCCGAACGGCTCGCCCGACGGCATCACCGGCCTGACCAGCACCGACGGCCGGGTGACCATCATGATGCCGCACCCGGAGCGCACCCCGCGCGCGCTCAACCTGAGCTGGGCCCCGTCCGAGTGGCAGGGCGATTCACCGTGGATGCGCATGTTCCGCAACGCACGGGTGTGGTGCGGTTGATCGCACGCGCATTGCGCAGCTGACGATGCCATCGCGTATGGAGAACCCGCCGGGAAACCGGCGGGTTTTTCTTTGTCCATACGGAAACTCCTGAACTGGCCATCAGTTACATGCGTTTTCATAAGTGAGGATTTCCTCACGTGCGCCTAACAAAATGCGTACATAAACAAGTGAAACAGTGAACTGCTTCACGGCAATGGGTTTTGCTGCGTCAAACTCTTGACGATCCGCAAAGATGCCGTTAACACTTGACCCCCGTTTCAAATCTGTTCATCCCGCAGTAACCGTACGGCGCATGCGCTCGGTTTTCTGTCCCTGCGCGCCGTTCGGCAATACCCGCAGTAAATCACGCGAATAAACGCCCCCAGGGGACGTTGGGCCACGAAGGCTCGGCGGTGGCGTTGCTTTGCCCAAAACCAGTCCAATCAGGAGCCGTACCGATGAATCGGATTTATCGCAAGGTCTGGAACAAAGCATTGGGTCAGTTGGTGGTGGCCTCGGAACTGGCCTCTTCCAGCTCATCAGGCGGGGTCGTCGACCAGCGCCGCGGTGCGACCGATGCCGCGCCGGCACGACTGGCTGCAGCGCTGGCCTTGGCAATGGGACTGGGCATGACCGGCATCGCTGCGGCGCAGTCGGTCGAGATTGGGGGCAGCGCGAACTGCGTGGTGCTCAACAGCAAGGTGCTGGACAAGTGCGTGGTCGATGGCAGTGCCAGCGCCAAGGGCAGCAACGCGGTGGCGATTGGCGCGGGTACCAGCGCCACCGGCGCCAACAGCGTGGCGCTGGGCGCCGGCTCCAAGGCAACGCGCGCCAACACCGTTTCTGTCGGTGATGCAGGCAAGGAACGGCAGGTGACCAACGTCGCCGCCGGTACCGCCGCCACCGATGCGGTGAACAAGGCACAGCTGGACGCACAGGCGCGCGCCACGCAGGCCGCGCTTGCGCAGGCGGCGGCCGAGGGCAGCCGCTATTTCAAGGCCGATGGCGCTGGCGATGACAGCGACGCGGCAAAGATCGAAGGCCAGGGCGCCATCGCGGTCGGAAGTGGCAGCCAGTCGCTGGCCAACGCCACCACCGCGGTCGGCACCCAGGCGATTGCCGCAGGACTTGGTGCCAGTGCTTTCGGCCAGAACGCGCTCGCCTTCGGTGATGCCAGCGTAGTGGTCGGGCAGAGTGCGGCCGCCTTCGGCCTTGGCGATACGGCGGTAGGTGCAAGTGCCGTGGCCGCCAGCGAGAACGGTGCAGCCACCGCGTTGGGTGCACTGTCCGAAGCCAGCGCCGATGGCGCTACCGCGGTCGGCGCGGGTGCCGTGGCGATGGGCCCCGGCAGCACCTCGCTGGGCCGTGGTGCGACCGCCGCCAACGAAGCGTCGATTGCCGTCGGTGCGTTCAGCACGGCGGTGGGCGAATACAGCACCGCGCTGGGTTCCAATTCGGCGGCCGTGGCTACCGGCAGCGTGGCGCTGGGCGCCGGCTCGCTGGCCGACCGCGTCGATACCGTGTCGGTGGGTGCGGTCGACTACGGCTTGACCCGGCAGATCACCAGCGTTGCCGCCGGTACCGAAGATACCGATGCGGTCAACGTCGCTCAGTTGAAGGACGTGGCAGCGGTAGCCGATACCACCGCCAAGCGATTCCAGGCCACCGGCAGCAGCAACAGCGATGCCGGTGCGTTGGCCGAGGGAGATGACGCGCTCGCCGCTGGCGAATCCGCCAATGCGATCGGCAACGGTACGACCGCCGTCGGTGCAGGTGCGACCGCGGTCGCGCAGAACGCCACTGCGGTCGGCAACAACGCGCTTGCATCTGGCCAGAACAGCGCGGCCTTCGGCAACAACGCGCAGGCAGTCGGCCCGGGCAGCGTCGCCGTCGGCGGTGCTGCGGTGGATGCCGATGGCAATCCGCTGATCACCAGTGGTGGCGTGCCGGTAGAGACCGGCGCCACCAGTGCCGGGGTCGGTGGTACCGCCGTCGGCGCCAGCGCCGATGCCGGTGGTTTCGCAGCGTCGGCGTATGGCGTGGGAGCCTATGCGGCAGGTGCGCAGTCGTCGGCATTCGGTGCTGTCTCCAATGCCATCGGCGACTATTCCACGGCCGTCGGTACGCAGAGCAACGCTACCGGCACCAGCAGCGTGGCCATCGGTGGGCCGGCCGATCTGATCCCGGGCCTGGGCTTCTTCGTGCAGACCCAGGCCAGTGGCGAAGCCGCCACCGCCGTCGGCGCCGGTGCCATCGCCAGCGGCGACCAGGCCGTGGCCAATGGCAGCCTGACCGAGGCCTCCGGTGCCGAGTCGGTCGCAGTGGGCTACTTCGCCTATGCACCGGGCGAGAACGCCAGTGCGCTGGGCGCGCAGACCTGGGCCAGTGGCACGCAGAGCACCGCCGTCGGCTACTACGCCACTGCGCGTGGTGCCAACAGCGTTGCACTGGGCGCCAATTCCGAAGCGGTGCGCGCCAACAGCGTGGCCGTGGGCAGTGCCGGCAACGAGCGGCAGATCACCAGCGTGGCTGCCGGCAGCGAAGCTACCGACGCCGTGAACAAGGCACAGCTGGACGCCGTGGCCAGCACCGCCGACACCACCGCGCGCTTCTTCCAGGCGCAGCCGGAAAGCGGCAGCGATGCTGGCGCCTATGCAGAGGGCGAGGGTGCGGTAGCGGCGGGTTCGGCCAGCAACGCCATCGGTGCCGGCGCGCTGGCACAGGGCGCGGGCGCTGCGGCCATCGGCGCCGACAGCGTGGCACTGGGTCGCAATACCTTCGCCGACGGTGACGGTGCGGTAGCCGTGGGTGGCCTCGGCCAGGCATACGACGAATACAACCAGCCGCTGCTGGATGAGCAGGGCAACCCGGTGCAGATCGGCACCACCGCCTCGGCCGGTTCCACCGCCGTCGGCAATGCCGCGCAGGCGACCGGTGCCAGCAGCAGCGCCTTCGGCAATGCGGCACAGGCCACCGGCGACAACAGTTTCGCGGCAGGCGGCAAGTCGCGCGCTACCGGCAGCTATGCCGTCGCCGTCGGCGACAGCGCCTTCGCCAAGGCCGATGACAGCACCGCCGTGGGTGGCTACAGCACTGCCAGCGAGGAAGGCGCCACCGCCTTCGGTGCCGGCGCGTGGGCCACCGGCCGCAATGCCTCGGCGTTTGGTCCGGCGGCATGGGCCAGCGCCAACGGTGCCACCTCCATCGGCTACAACAGCTGGGCCAACGGCACCAGTTCCACCGCCGTCGGCCGCGGCGCCTTCAGCTACGGCGACAACAGTGTTGCGCTGGGCTTCCAGGCACTGGGCAACAGCATCAACAGCATCGCCATCGGCACCAACACGGTGGCCGGCGGTGAAAGTGCGATCGCCCTGGGCGCGGGCAGCACGGCCAGTGGCAACAACGCGGTTGCACTGGGTGCCGGTTCGGTGGCCAGCCGCGACCGCAGCGTGTCGGTGGGCAGCGTCGGCAACGAGCGGCAGATCACCAGTGTGGCGGCCGGTACCCAGGCCACCGATGCGGTGAACAAGTCGCAGCTCGACGCGGTTGCAGCCAGTGCCGCGACCACCAGCAAGTACTTCCAGGCCAGCGGCAGTGCCGACAGCGACGCCGGTGCCTACGTGGAAGGTGACAACGCGCTGGCCGCGGGTGAATCGGCCAATGCAATCGGCAACGGCGCAACCGCCCTCGGCAGTGGCGCCAATGCACTGGCCGGCAACGCACAGGCCATCGGCTTCAATGCCCTGGCCAGCGCGGCCAATGCCAGCGCCATCGGTGCCAACGCACAGGCGACCGGCGAATACGCCACTGCTCATGGTGCCGAGAGCGAAGCCAGCGGTGAACAGAGTGCGGCCTTCGGCGCGGCCGCGGTGGCCAGCGGCGCTGGCAGCACCGCCAGCGGCGTGCTGTCCGAAGCCAGCGGCGAAGAAGCCGTGGCGGTAGGCTACTTCAGCAACGCCAGCGGTGAGGCCGCCACTGCGGTCGGCAGTGAAAGCGTGGCCAGTGGCACCGCGTCGGCAGCATTCGGCATTGGTGCCGAAGCGACCGGTGGCTACAGCACCGCCATCGGCGGTTACGCCAACGCCTCGGCATTCAACGCCACTGCCTTCGGCAACTTTGCCAACGCCTCCGGTTCCAACAGCGTCGCGCTTGGTGGCGATTCGGAAGCGTCCGGTGCCTACAGCACCGCCACCGGCCAGGGCAGCCTGGCTACCGGCACCAATGCCGTGGCCGTCGGTGGATCGTTGTTCGGCCTGCTGGCGACCGAAGCATCCGGCGACTATTCCACCGCGGTCGGTGGCGGCGCCTATGCGCCGGGCATCAACAGCACCGCGCTGGGCAATGCGGCTGAATCGCGCGGTGCCAACAGCGTGGCGCTGGGTGCCGATTCGATTGCCGACCGCGACAACACCGTGTCGGTCGGTGGCGGCGGCAACACCCGCCAGATCACCAACGTGGCCGCCGGTACCCAGGGTACCGATGCGGTGAACAAGGACCAGCTGGACGCGGTGGCTGCCGAAGGCGCGAAGACCAGCAAGTACTTCCAGGCCAGCGGCAGCGCCGACAGCGATGCCGGTGCCTACGTGGAAGGTGACAGCGCGCTGGCTGCCGGTGAGGCCGCCAATGCGATCGGCACCGGCGCCACCGCACTCGGCAGTGGTGCAACGGCGGTAGCGGCAAACGCTACGGCGGTGGGCTTCAACAGCCTGGCCAGCGGCGGCAATGCGGCTGCGGTGGGCAACAACGCACAGGCGAGGGGCGAAGACAGTGCGGCGCTCGGCAGCGGCGCGGTGGCCAGCGAAACCAGCACCACCGCAACCGGTGCAGGCGCGCAGGCGACGGCGGTGTACAGCACGGCCAACGGTGCCGAGGCGGTCGCCAGCGGTGCGCAGTCGCTGGCCAGTGGCTTCCGTTCGGCAGCCTCTGCAGACGGCACCACCGCAGTCGGCGGCTACAGCGAAGCCAGCGGTCGCCTCGGCTCGGCGCTGGGCTATGGCACCGTGGCCAGTGGTGCCAACAGCACCGCTGCCGGCGTGTTCGCTGCGGCGTCGGGCGCCAGCTCGGTGGCGATGGGTGATTCCAGCGAAGCCAGCGGCGATGAGAGCGTGGCCATTGGTGGCAGCACCTTCTTCGGCCTGGTGCCATCACGTGCCAGTGGCTACGGCGCAGCGGCGTTCGGTGCCGGTGCCTGGGCCACCGACGACTACGCCACTGCAATCGGCTGGAATTCGTGGGCCGATGGCGCCGAGTCGACGGCACTGGGTGCCAGCGCTACCGCCAACGGTGCCAACAGCGTCGCCCTGGGCGCAGGCTCCAAGGCCGACCGTGACAACACGGTGGCCGTCGGCAGCGCCGGCAGCGAACGCCAGGTGACCCACGTGGCGGCTGGCACCGAAGGCACCGATGCGGTCAACAAGAACCAGCTCGATGCTGTCGCCGCAACGGCGGACAAGACCAGCAAGTACTTCCAGGCCAGCGGCAGCGCCGACAGCGATGCCGGTGCCTATGTGGAAGGCGACAACGCACTGGCTGCCGGTGAAGCGGCCAATGCGATCGGCAATGGCGCCACCGCGCTCGGCAGTGGTGCCACGGCCGTGGCCGCCAACGCGACCGCCGTGGGCATCAACTCACTGGCCACGGGCAGCAATGCGGCTGCGGTAGGCAGCAACGCGCAGGCCACCGGTGAAGACAGTGCCGCACTCGGCAACGGCGCGGTAGCCAGTGGCATCAGCGCCACCGCTACCGGCACCGCTGCACAGGCCAGCGGCGTCTACAGCACCGCCAACGGTGCGGAGGCCGTCGCCAGCGGTGCGCAGTCGCTGGCCAGCGGTTTCCGCAGTGCCGCTTCGGCCGATGGCACCACCGCCATCGGTGGCTACAGCGAAGCCAGCGGCCGCCTCGGCACTGCACTGGGCTACGGCTCGGCGGCGACCGGTGCCAACACCACGGCTGTCGGCTTCGGAGCGGCGGCAGCAGGCAGCGGCGCCGTCGCCGTCGGTCAGTCCAGCGAAGCCAGTGGCGCAGAGAGTGTCGCCATCGGCGGCAGCACCTTCTTCGGCCTGATCCCGTCGCGTGCCAGCGGTACCGGTGCGGCGGCCTTCGGTGCCGGTGCTTGGGCGACCGATGACTACGCCACCGCGATCGGCTGGAATGCATGGGCCGATGCGGCTGACAGCACCGCTCTGGGTGCCAGCGCGACCGCCAACGGTGTCAACAGTGTCGCCCTCGGCGCAGGTTCGAAGGCCGACCGTGACAACACGGTGGCCGTCGGCAGCGCGGGCGGTGAACGCCAGGTCACCCATGTTGCCGCCGGCACCGAGACCACCGATGCAGTGAACAAGGGCCAGCTGGATGCCGTGGCCAGTGTCGCCGACAAGACCAGCAAGCACTTCCAGGCCAGCGGCAGTGCCGACAGCGACGCCGGTGCCTACGTCGAAGGTGACAATGCGCTGGCGGCCGGTGAAGCGGCCAATGCGATCGGCAATGGCACCAGTGCGCTCGGCAGTGGCGCCACCGCGGTCGCGGCCAACGCCACCGCCGTCGGCTTCAATGCGCTGGCCAGTGGTGAAGACGGTGTGGCGATCGGCAGCAGCGCCAGCAGCACGGCCGGTGGCGCGATTTCCATCGGCGTGGAAAGCAGCAGCGCAGGCCCGGCCAGTGTGGCCCTCGGTGCGCAGTCCCAGGCGCAGGGCATCGGTGCGGTCGCCGTCGGCGGCATCGCCCAGGCCAACGGGCTGGCCGCAACCGCGGTCGGTTATGGCGCAACCGCTGATGGTCGCGAAGCCACCGCCGTCGGCAACTTCGCGTCGGCCAACGGCTGGCAGTCCACCGCCTACGGCGCCGGTGCCACGTCCGCCTTCTTCGGCACCGCGCTGGGCAGTGGCGCGCAGGCCGCCGAAGTGTCCACAGCCGTGGGCCAGGGCACCGTCGCGCAGATCGCCGGTGCTGGTTTCGGCGTGCAGGCGCGCGCCGGCCAGTTCGGTACCGCACTGGGCAACAATGCCACCACCGGGCTCAATGGCGTGGCGGTCGGCTTCAACGCGCTGGCCGGACAGGACGCCAACAGCGTTGGCGCGGGCCAGCACACCACCGCGATCGGCAGCGAGGCATGGGCCACCGAGGACGGTGCCACCGTGGTCGGCTACAACAGCTATGCGCAGGCCACCAATGCCACCGTGCTGGGCAGCAATACCTGGACCACCAAGGACGCCGACAACAGCGTGGCGCTCGGTGCAGGTTCGCTGGCCGACCGTGCCAATGCGGTATCGGTGGGTGCGGCGCAGGAGTGGGTCGATGCTGCCGGGGTCAGCCACAGCGCGATCAACCGCCAGGTGACCAACGTGGCCGCCGGTACCCAGGCCAACGATGCGGTGAACAAGGGCCAGCTGGATGCGGTGGCCTCCACCGCCGACGCCACCAGCAGGCACTTCCGTGCCAACGGCAGCGGCACCGCCACTGCCAGCGGTACCAACGCAGTGGCGGTGGGCTCCAGTGCCACTGCCAGTGGCAACCGCAGCAATGCACTGGGCAGCAACGCCAGCGCCGTCGGCAACGCATCACTGGCCGTAGGCGCCAATGCCGCCGTCACCGGCAGCAACTCAGTGGCACTCGGTGCCGGCGCGCGTGCGGTGGATGCAAACGTGGTGTCGGTCGGCGGCGGCAACGGCACGGATGGTCCTGCTACACGCCGCATCGTCAACGTTGCCGATGGCCGCATCGCCGCCGGCAGCAGCGACGCCGTGACCGGTTCACAGCTCAACGTCACCAACCAGCGCGTGGGTGCGGTGGAAACCCGGGTCGGTGATTTCGACTCGCGCATCGCCACCGTTGAAACCAGCGCGGCCAGCTCGGTCGGCTACGACGATGCCAGCCGTGACCGCCTGACCCTGGCCGGTATCCAGGGCACCACCATCGACAACGTCGGCGCCGGCAGCATCGCCTCCGGCAGCCGCCAGGCGATCAACGGTGGGCAGCTGTTCCAGTCGCTCAGCGATGCCGCCAGCTTCCTCGGCGGCGGTGCCAGCGTCGGCATGCAGGGCGTGTTCGTCGCGCCGAACTATGTGATCCAGGGGTCCACCTACAGCAACGTCGGCGACGCGCTGGGCGCACTGGACCGCAAGGTCAGCGAGATCGATCGTCGCACCGCCAGCGGCACGCGTTCCGGCGCGGCCAGCCTGCGTTCGATGGCCGCTCCGCTGGACGTAGACACGTCCAACGTGGCCACGGCGTCGGCTGCCAACGACGCGAGCCTGGCTGATGGCGGATCGGCAACGGCCCGTGTGCAGGGCACCCCGACCGCCGCCAGCGCAGGCAGTGCTCAGCCAGCACTGGTCGCAGGCGGTGGCGTCAACGCCGTCGCGATGGGCGATGGCGCTGTCGCCAGTGGCGCATCGTCCACCGCTGTCGGCCAGGGCGCGAGTGCAACGGCGGCCAATGCGGTGGCGCTGGGCCAGGGCTCGGTTGCCGATCGCGCCAACACCGTCTCGGTCGGCAGTGAGGGCAACGAACGCCAGGTCACCAACGTGGCGGCCGGTACCACCGCAACCGATGCGGTCAACAAGGGCCAGCTGGATCGTGGCATCACCACCGCCAACAGCTACACCGACAGCCGCGTGCAGGCAGTCACCGACAGCTTCGATGTGTTCAAGGGTGAAGTCGATGGGCGCCTGCGCCACATGGATCGCCGCATCGACCGCCAGGGCGCGATGAGCGCAGCGATGCTCAACATGGCCACCAGTGCCGCCGGCATCCGCACCCAGAACCGGGTCGGCGTCGGCATCGGTTTCCAGGGAGGCGAGTCGGCCATGTCGCTGGGCTACCAGCGTGCGATCAGCGATCGCGCCACGGTCACCGTCGGTGGTGCCTTCAGCAGTGATGACAGCTCGGTCGGCGTGGGTGCCGGCTTCGGCTGGTAAGTGCGCAACAACGTGCCGGTGGACAACCCATCGGCACGTCGAGCAGTGAGCGCCAAAGGGGCGTGGCATGGCAACCCTGGTGGGCCAGCCAGGGCAGTCGCAGGGAGTGATGGCCGTAGTGAGCTCCGTCCGTGCAACGGGCGGAGAAGGAAAGCTCAACCATGACCTTGAAGAGGATTTCGAACGTGACCAAGAAGCAGACCCTTCGCATCAATGTGCTGGCTGCCGCCGTGTTGTCGCTGACTGTCGGCGTCGGTGCGGCGCATGCGGCCAAGCCGGGCGTGGCCAAGGAACCGGCGCGCGTGGCCAGCACTGCCCAGCAGAGCGTGGACGGCATCATCGTGAAGTACCGCAACGGCACCGCGGCCGCCAGCGATCGTTCGACCAAGCTCTCGGTCGTGCAGTCGGCACTGTCGCGTGCCATCGTCAGCAGTGGCACCACCAGCCGTGCTGCGGCACTTTCCCCGCTGGTGGAGCGCAAGCTCGGTACCGGTGGCGACCTGATCCGCCTGAAGTCCCGGCTGGGCTCGGCCGACATGCAGAAGGTACTGGCTGAACTGAATGCCGATCCGTCGGTGCAGTACGCGGTGGCCAACGTGCGCCTGCAGCGCTCGGACCTGCGTGCCACCAATGCGCAGCCGGCACTGGTGCCCAACGATCCCAACTACGCGCAGTACCAGTGGAACTTCTTCAACGCCACCGGTGGTGTGAATGCACCGGCCGCGTGGGATCTCTCGCAGGGCGAGGGCATCGTGGTCGCTGTGCTCGATACCGGCATCCTGCCGGGCGTGCCGGATTTCGGCAGCAACCTGCTGGAAGGCTACGATTTCATCAGTGACAAGGAATCCTCGCGCCGCCCGAACGATGGCCGCGCACCGGGTGCCACCGACTACGGCGACTGGGTGGAAACGGCCAACGAGTGCTACACCGGTTCCGAACCGGAAGGCAGTTCCTGGCACGGCACGCACGTGGCCGGCACCATTGCCGAGGTGACCAACAACGGCAGTGCCCTGGCAGGCCTGGCCTACAAGGCCAAGGTGTTGCCGGTGCGCGTGCTGGGCAAGTGCGGCGGCACCCTGGCCGACATCAGCGACGCCATCACCTGGGCGTCGGGCGGCACCGTGCCGGGCATTCCGGCCAACACCAATCCGGCGGAAATCATCAACATGAGCCTGGGTGGTGGTGGCGCCTGCGATGCCGCCTACCAGGACGCGATCAACGGCGCCGTGTCGCGCGGCACCCTGGTGGTGGTCGCGGCCGGCAACGAAACCGACAACGCGTCCAAGTACCGTCCGGCCAGCTGCAACAACGTGGTGGCGGTGGGTGCGACCCGTGTCACCGGTGGCATCACCTATTACTCCAACTACGGCACCGCGGTAGACCTGTCGGCCCCGGGCGGTGGCGGCAGTGTCGACGGCAACCCGAACGGCTACATCTGGCAGGTCGGTTCCAGTTCGGAAACCACCCCGGACGCCGGTGAGTGGGTGCTGATGGGCAAGGGCGGTACCTCGATGTCCTCGCCGCACGTTGCCGCGGTGGCTGCCATGGTGCAGAGCGCGCTGATCGCCAAGGGCAAGGAGCCGCTGGCGCCGGCCGCGCTGGAAACCCTGCTCAAGCAGTCGGCGCGCAAGTTCCCGGTGACCATCCCGGCGGCCACCCCGATCGGTACCGGCATCCTCGATGCCAAGGCCGCACTGGATGCCGCGCTGAAGGAGCCGTGCACCGAGAACTGCGAGCCGGAAGGCATTCCGCTGACCAACAAGGTGACCGTGGGCGGGCTGGCCGGTGCGGCCGCCAGCGAAACCGTCTATACCTTCGAAGCGGCCGCCGGCAAGACGCTGAGCGTGCTGACCTACGGCGGCAGCGGCAACGTGTCGGTGTACCTGGCGCAGGGCCGCGTGCCCACCGCGACCGACAACGATGCCAAGTCGACCCGCCCGGGCAATACCGAAACCGTGCGCGTGGCCAAGCCGGTGGCCGGTACCTACTACATCAAGGTGGTGGGTGAGGCCGCTTACAGCGGGGTGAGCATCCTGGCGACCCAGTAATAACCGACTGTCGTAAATGAACAAGCGGGGCCCGTCACCTGTGTGACGGGCCTCGTCTTTCTACGAAAGAAGAACCGGAGAGGGTGGAAACCACGGCTTAACTGCTAAAGTCGGGACGATCGACAGGAGAGTCACGTGAACGCGCTCGCTGCCACTGCCATCGACGACACTGAAGGCCGCATCCTCGATGCGCTGCTGGCACGTGGTCGGCTCAAGGAAGGAGATCTGGCACGTGCGCGGCCGCTGCATGCCGAGTCCGGTGGCAGCCTGCTTGGGCTGCTGGTACGGCTTGGGCTGGTGTCCGAACGTGACCAGGCGCAGGCCAGCGCCGATGTGCTGGGCCTGCCGCTGCTGGAAGGACGGCAGCTGCCTGAATCGCCACCGCAGGCGCTGGCCGAAGGCCTGCCGCTGTCGCTGCGCTTCCTCAAGCAATTCCACGTGTGCCCGCTGGCGCTGGATGAACACGGCGTGCAGCTGTGGTTGGCCGACGCCCACGATCCTTACCCGCAGCAGGCCGTGCAATTGGCACTGGGTGTACCGGTCACGCCGCTGCTGGGCATGCGCGCGGAGATCGATGATCTGGTCGAGCGCTGGTTCGGCCAGGGCCGCAGTGCGATGGGCGCGATCGTGGAAACCGCCGATGGCGAGGGCGGCGCAGTGGACGATATCGAGCACCTGCGCGATCTCGCTTCCGAAGCGCCGGTGATCCGCCTGGTCAACCTGGTGATCCAGCGCGCGGTCGAACTGCGCGCGTCGGACATCCACGTAGAGCCGTTCGAAAACAGGTTGAAGGTGCGTTACCGCGTCGATGGCGTGCTGGTCGAAGGCGAGAGCCCGCCGGCCAACCTGACCGCCGCGGTGATCAGCCGCATCAAGATCATGGCCCGGCTCAACATCGCCGAGCGCCGCCTGCCGCAGGATGGCCGCATCATGCTGCGCGTGCAGGGCAAGGAACTGGACCTGCGTGTCAGCACGGTGCCCACCGCGCACGGCGAAAGCGTGGTGATGCGCCTGCTTGATCGCGAGACGGTGGTGTTCGACTTCCATCGGCTGGGCTTCACCGATGCCTTCCTGCCGCAGTTCCGCAAGGTGCTTGAACAGCCGCACGGCATCCTGCTGGTGACCGGCCCCACCGGGTCGGGCAAGACCACCACGCTGTACACCGCGTTGAGCCAGCTCAACACCGCCGACGTCAAGATCATCACCGTTGAAGATCCGGTCGAGTACCAGATCGAAGGCATCAACCAGATCCAGGCCAAGCCGCAGATCGGGCTGGATTTCGCCAATGCGCTTCGCAGCATCGTGCGCCAGGATCCGGACATCATCATGATCGGTGAAATGCGCGACCTGGAAACCGCGCGCATCGCGATCCAGTCAGCGTTGACCGGCCACCTGGTGCTGTCCACGCTGCACACCAACAATGCCGCAGGCGGCATCACCCGCCTGCTCGACATGGGCGTGGAAGATTATCTGCTCACCTCCACCATCAACGGCATCCTGGCCCAGCGCCTGGTGCGCCGGCTGGAGCCGACCCACGCCGAACGCTACGAAGCCTCGCCGGAAGAGATCGAACGCTTCGACCTGCGCCGCCTGCAACCGGATGGAACGATCTACCTGTATCGCCCGAAGCCTTCGGCGCTGGCGCCGACCGGCTACCTGGGGCGCACCACCATCATGGAATTCCTGGTGATGAACGACGCGCTGCGCCGTGCGGTGATGCGTCGCGATGGCATGGGCGAGATCGAGCGCATCGCCCGCGAAGCCGGAATGCGCACCATGTACGAGGACGGCCTGAGCAAGGCCCTGAGCGGGCAGACGACCCTCGAGGAAGTCCTGCGCGTGACCGAGGAAGGCTGATGCGCGTGCAGGGACGACGCTGACATGCCGAACTACCGTTACAAGGCACTGAACCCACACGGTGAAGTGTTCGACGGACAGATGGAAGCGGCCAGCGAGGCCGAGCTGGTCGCGCGCCTGCAGGACCAGGGCCATCTGCCGATGGAAACGCAGCTGGCCGACGGGGGGGCGGTTGGCGGCAGCAGCCTGCGCGGCCTGTTCCGCCAGCGTCCGCTGCAGGGCGCGGCATTGCTGCAGTTCACCCAGCAGCTGGCCACCCTGCTCGGTGCCGGGCAGCCGCTGGACCGCGCGCTGTCGATCCTGCTCAGCCTGCCCGAAGACGAGCGCTCGCGCCGCGCGATCACTGACATCCGCGACGTGGTGCGTGGTGGCGCGCCGCTGTCGACTGCGCTGGAACGCCAGCACGGCCTGTTCTCGCGTCTATACGTGAACATGGTGCGCGCCGGCGAAGCCGGTGGCAGCCTGCACGACACGCTGCAACGCCTGGCCGACTACCTCGAACGCAGTCGTGCGCTGCAGGGCAAGGTGATCAACGCGCTGGTCTACCCGGCGATCCTGCTGGTGGTGGTGGGTGGTGCGCTGCTGTTCCTGCTGGGCTACGTTGTGCCGCAGTTCGCACAGATGTACGAAAGCCTGGACGTGGCGCTGCCATGGTTCACCAACCTGGTGCTGCAGCTGGGCCTGTTCGTGCGCGACTGGTGGGTGCTGCTGCTGGTGGTGCCGGGCGTGCTGCTGCTGTTGTTCGAACGCAAGGTGCGGCAGCCCGCGTTCCGTCTGGCGCTGGATGGCTGGCTGCTGCAGCGCCGGGGCATCGGCCGCCTGCTGGGCGAGCTGGAAACCGCGCGGCTGGCGCGCACCCTGGGGACACTGCTGCGCAACGGCGTGCCGCTGCTGGGGGCGCTGGGCATCGCCCGCAACGTGCTCGGCAACCGCGCCCTTGCCGCAGACCTGGAAACCGCCGCCGACGAGGTCAAGAACGGCACCGGCCTGTCGCTGGCGTTGTCGCGCGGCAAGCGTTTTCCCCGGCTGGCGCTGCAGATGATCCAGGTCGGCGAGGAGTCCGGCGCGCTCGATACCATGCTGCTGAAAGCTGCTGATACCTTCGAACAGGACAGCGCCCGCCGCATCGACCGCCTGCTGGCGGCGATGGTGCCGGCGATCACCTTGGTGCTGGCCTCGGTGGTCGGCGCGGTGATCGTGGCCGTGCTGGTGCCGTTGTACGACCTTACCAACGCCATCGGCTGACGATGGCCTCCTTCGCAACCCCGACATCCCGTACCTGAAAGGACCGACCATGATTGCTTCCCGTCGACCGATCCGCCTTTCCTTCACCGCCGCACGCCACCAGTCGGGCATGAGCCTGCTGGAGATCATCATCGTCATCGTGCTGATCGGCGCGGTGCTGACCCTGGTCGCCAGCCGCGTGCTCGGCGGCGCCGATCGAGGCAAGGCCAACATCGCCAAGGCGCAGGTGCAGACCGTTGCCTCCAAGGTCGACAACTACCAGATCGACACCGGCAAGCTGCCCGCCTCGCTCAACGACCTGGTGACCGCACCGGCCGGCGTCGGTGGCTGGCTGGGCCCGTATGCCAAGCCTGCCGACCTCAACGACCCGTGGGGCCACGCGCTGGAGTACCGCGCACCGGGCGAGGGCCAGGCGTATGAACTGATCAGCCTGGGCAAGGACGGCAAGGCTGGCGGCAGCAGCGTCGACGCTGACATCCGCTACCAGCCGTAAGCACGCATGCTGCTTTTCCTGCCGCGCCGGGTGTCACGCCCGCGCCTGCACGGCAGGCGCGCGGCGGGCCTGTCGCTGCTGGAAATGCTGCTGGTGATCGCGTTGATTGCGGCCATCGGCCTGATCACCGCCGCTGGCATGTCGCGCGGCTTTGCCGGCATGCAGCTGCGCAGTGCCGGCAAGGACATCGCCAACCAGCTGCGCATGGTGCGCGCGCAGGCCATTGCCCGCGGCGAACCGCAGCGCTTCGTGATCGAACCGGCGCAGCATCGTTGGCAGGGCGCCAGCCAGCGCCACGGTGAAGTGCCGGCCAAGCTGAAGGTGCAGTTCGAAGGTGCCGCGCAGTTGGCCACCGCGCCCGGCCAGGGCGTGATCGAATTCCATCCCGACGGCGGCTCCAGCGGCGGCCGCATCCGCCTGCAGCTGGAGAGCGCCGAGTGGCGCATCGATGTCGGCTGGTTGACCGGTGAAGTCCGTTCCGGACCGTGGCGGGCGCAATGAGGTCGCGCGCCCGGGGTTTCACCCTGCTGGAAGTGATCGTTGCCTTCGCCTTGCTCGGGCTGGCGCTGACGCTGTTGCTGGGCAGCCTGTCCGGCGGCGCGCGGCAGGTGCGCGACGCCGAGCTGCGCACGCGCGCGGTGCTGCACGCGCAGTCGTTGCTGGCCGCCGCCGGGGTGGAAGCACCGCTGCAGGCCGGCAGCCAGCAGGGCGAGTGGGAGCAGGGGCGTTATCACTGGCAGCTGCAGGTGCAGCCCTGGGCCGAGCCGCGCAGTGGTGCGCTGCCCGCTGCGCAGTCGCCGGGCGCACCCTGGCTGGCGGAACTGCAGCTGCAGGTGCGTTGGGGCGACAGTGAACGCGAGCAGTTGCGCTGGCGCAGCCTGCGTCTGTTGCCGCCCGCGCTGGAGAATGCGCGATGAGGCGCCGCGCACGCGGCTTCACCCTGGTCGAAGTGATGCTGGCTACGGTGCTGCTGGCGGGCGGCCTGGCGCTGGCGTTCGCCAGCGTGCGCTCGGCGATGGCGATCAGCCAGCGCGGCGAGCAGATTGCCGCGCAGAGCGAACGCATGCGCGCAGTGCAGGCCCTGCTGCGGCGGCAGCTCGCCAGTGCCCTGCGCAGCCCGCTGGAAGTGCCCGATCCCACCCGCGAACCGGTGTTCTTCCAGGGTGACGATCAGGGCATGCAGTTCGTTGCCGACCTGCCGGGCTATCTCGGTCGTGGCGGCCCTTACCTGCATGCGCTGCAGGTGGATGGCGCAGCCGGCCACCGCCGCTTGCTGCTGGGGCTGGTGCTGCTGCAGGAAGGCGAGCGCATCGAAGAGAACCCGCCGCGCCCGCCCGAAGTGCTGGCGGAGGAGTTGAAGGACGTAAGGCTGCGCTACCGCGGTGTCGACGCCAGCAACGGGCAGCTGACCGAATGGTTGCCACGCTGGGAGGACACCCGACGCCTGCCATTGCTGGTGGAAGTACAGATCGTGCCGGCCAGGGGCACGCCGTGGCCGCCGCTGGTGGTGTCACTGCGGGCCGGTGGCAGCGGAGGTGCGCGATGAAGCGTCCACGTGGTGCCGCGCTGGTCCTGGTACTGTGGCTGATCGCGCTGATGACCGCGCTGGTCGGCGCCTTTGCGCTCAGCGCACGGGTCGAACACCTGCAGCAGCGGGTGCTCGGTGACGACGCACGCGGCCAGGAGCGCGCCCGCGCCGGCCTGGAATACGCGTTGCTGCGGCTGCAGCCGGACCCGCAGCGTCCGCCGTGGCAGGCTGATGGCCGCGCCTATCGCTGGCAGTTCGACGACGCCCGCATCGAGATCCGGGTGTTGGACGAGAACGGCAAGATCAACCTCAACCTGGCCGATGCGGCCCTGCTGTCCGCATTCATGCAGGCACTGGGCGAGCCGGCAGAGAGCGCCAGGCAGCTGGCCGGTGCGATCATCGACTGGCGCGACGAAGACAGCCTGCTGCAGCCCGGTGGCGGTGCCGAGGCGCCGGAGTACGCCGCCGCAGGCCTGCCTTATGGCCCGCGCAACAAGCGCTTTGAAACCCTGGGCGAACTGCAGCGGGTGCTGGGGATGCGCGGGTCGCTGTATGCCGCGATGCTGCCGCACCTGACGCTCTACAGCAGGCAGGCGCGCCCGGATCCACGTTTCGCCAGTGGACCGGTGTTGACGGCATTGGGCCTGGATGCGGAACAACTGCTGGCGCAACGCGCCCAGCAGGAGCGTGACGGAGATAACGCTGCGGGTGCATCAGCGCTTGCCAGCGGCAGTGGCACCTATAGTATCGAGTCCCGCGCCACTGACGGCAGCGGACGCCTGTCGGTGCTGCAGGCGGTGGTGCGCAACGGATCGGGCGGGGTGCCCGGCCGGACCTACACAGTGCTTCGCTGGGAGCAGGGAATGGCAGCAAGATGACGGCGTGGCAGGACAGTCTGCGGCAGGTGCAGGGCCAGATCGGCCCCGGTGCCGGCCGTTTCCTGCGCTGGTGGCGGCAGTCGTTGCTGGCCTGGGTGCCGATGCGTTGGCAATGGGCGCTGGGCTGGTCGCAGACCCGCCTGCTGCTGCAGTGCGAGGACGGGCAACTACAGGTCTGGCGTGAAACCGGCGACGGTCTCGAGCCCGTGGCCCGCCTGCCTTGGCCGCTGCAACCGGCGGACCTGGACCGCGTGCTGGAGCCGCGCCTGCGCAGCCTGCCACGGGTGTGGCTGCTGCCGGCCGGGCAGGTCCTGCGGCGCAATCTGCGTTTTCCTGCCGCAGCCGCTGACCGCCTGCGTGCGGTGGTCGGCTACGAGATCGACCGGCAGACACCGTTCGAAGCCAGCCAGGTCAGCTATGACATCCGTGAGCTGGGCAGTGCCGGCGAAGGCCTGCTGCAGGTGGAGCTGGTGGCCTGGCCGCTGCGCCAGCTGGATGACTGGCGCGCGCAGATCGGAGCGTGGGCCGACGTGCTGGCCGGTGTCGATGCGATCGATGCCCAGGGCCGCGCGCTGCAGGTCAACCTGCTGCCGCCCGCGCAGCGTCAGCAGCGACCGGACCCGATGCGGCGCTGGAACCTGCTGCTTGCCATGGCTGCGCTGGTGATGCTGGTGCTGGCGGCGATGCAGTTGCTGGACAACCGTCGTGACGCCGTCGATGCGCTGCGCGCAGACGTCGAGCGCAGCGCCCGCAGTGCGCGTGGCGTGGCCAGCGAACGCAGCCAGCTGCAGGCGCTGCTGGATGGAGCGGCGTTCCTGGAAACACAGCGCAACCAGCGCGCCAGTACCGTCGAAGTCTGGAACGAGCTGACCCGACGCCTGCCCGATGGCACCTACCTGGAAAAACTGGCGATCGAGAACAACAGCCTGCAGTTGATCGGCCTCAGCAGCGAAGCATCGCAGCTGGTCACGCTGCTGCAGGACGCGCCGCAGTGGCGCAAGGTCAACCTTACCGGCGTGCTGCAGGCTGACGGTGCCGCCAGTGGCCGCGACCGCTTCACCCTGACCGCCGAGCTGCAGCCATTGCCTTCGGCGGCACCGGCGCCGGCACCCGCCCCGACTGCAACCACGGAGGCGGCCAATGCCGATGCCAAGCGCACGCCGTGACCGCTGGCTGGCACTGGCACTGCTGTTGGCAGTGCTGGGCCTGGCCTACCTGCTGCTGGTGCACCCGTGGTTCACCCAGCCGCTGCGCGCCATCGATGCCGATGCCGCCGCCCTGCGCGAGCGCCAGCAGCGCGTGCAGGCGCAGCTGCAGCAGCAGCCGCAGATCGAACAGCGGCTGCGCGCAACCCGCGACGCCCTGCAGCAGCGCCCGGGGTTCCTGCAGGAAGCCACCGCCGAGGCCGCCGCGGCCGCGCTCGGCGCACGCCTGCAGGATGCAGTGGCGATGGCCAGTCCGGGCAACCGCAGCTGCACCATCAGCAACCGCACGCCGTTGAGCGACAACCGTCGCGATGCTGCGTTCGTGCGCGTGGCCATGCAGGTGCGCCTGCGCTGTGGCGTTGCCGAACTGGCCACCGTGCTGCACAGCCTGGAGACCGGCAGCCCGCGCCTGTTCGTGGACAACCTCAACCTGATCGCACAGCGCTTCCAGCAATCGCCCAACGAATCCGGCCTCGGCCTGGATGTGTCCTTCGAGCTGGCCGGCTACCTGTTGCCGGCGGCTGCTGCCGATCCCTCGACAGCACCCGTGGCCACGCCGCCTTCAGCGGCGCCGGCGGTGTCGCCGCCGGCACCTGTGCCGTCACCGGCGGAGCAGCCTGCCACCGATGCGCAGGAGGTGGCCGATGAAGCTTGAGCAGATCAGCCTGCGCACCGGGCTGTTGCTGGCGGTGGCCGGATGGGCCGCAGCGCTCTGGCTGGCCACCGGCTTCGGTCTTGGCAGCCAGCTGCCCACGGTCAGTGCGGAGGGCGACGCGCAGGCCGCGCTGCCGGCGCTGCCCGTGCTGGCGCCCGAACGCATGGCCGGCGCAGACAGCTACAGCGTGATCAGCGAACGGCCCCTGTTCGCCGAAGACCGCAAGCCGCGCCCGTACCTGCTGGGGGGCAGTGAAGCCGCCGCCAGTCCGGCACTGCGCCTGACCGGCGTGCTGATGACCGGCGACTTCAGCATGGCCACCTTCACCACCGAGCAGGGCCGGTCGCTGCGCCTGCGCCTCAACGGCGATGCAGTCGATGGCTGGCAGCTGGTGGCATTGGAACCGCGCCAGGCCACGGTGATCGGCTCCAGTGGCAGCCAGGTGCTGGAACTGGCCGTGTTCAATGGCCAGGGCGGTGAAGCGCCGACCGCGCTGCGCGGAGCCACTGGCACACCGCCTGTGCCTGGCGCGGTGGTTCCGCCGCCGCCACCGCAGCCAACGCCCAGCCAGACGCTGCCCACCCCCCGTGCCGCCGATGGCAACGTGGCTCCCGCCTCGCCTGCACCGGCCGCGGCCGCCGCACCCCCTGCAAACACCAACGGTCCCAGCGAAGCGCAGATGCAGGCCATCCGCGAACGCATCCAGGCCCGCCGCCGTCAGCTGCAGCAACAGCAGCAACAACCGTCGCCGCCCCCGGGCGATGGCACCAACCGATAGAGTGAATGCATGAATCTGCGTTTTCTTCCCTGGTCCTTCGCCCTGACGCTGCTGGTCGGCTGCAGCACCGTGTCGGCCCCGCATGTGCAACGCAACGGCAACCTGCAGCCCTCGGCCAGTGCCGGCCAGGCTGCCGTCGATGCGCAGACCGAAGCGGCCGATCAAGCCAAGGGGGCGCCGCAGGCGGTGATCCGCCGTGGCACCGGCACCATGATCAACCGCGAAGCCGCGCGCAAGCCGTCGCCCGCGCTGCATGCGGCCAGCTCCGGTGAGGCGACCTTCAACTTTGAAGGCGAGTCGGTGCACGCGGTGGTCAAGGCCATCCTCGGGGACATGCTCGGCCAGAACTACGTGATCGCCCCGGGGGTGCAGGGCACGGTGACGCTGGCCACGCCCAAGCCGGTATCGCCGGCACAGGCACTGAACCTGCTGGAGATGGTGCTGGGCTGGAACAACGCCCGCATGGTCTACAGCGGTGGCCGCTACAACATCGTCGCCGCCGACCAGGCACTGGCCGGCACCGTGGCGCCGAGCACCGCGCCGGCCTCCAGCGCACGCGGTTTTGAAGTGCGCGTGGTGCCGCTGCAGTTCATTTCCGCCACCGAGATGAAGAAGGTGCTGGAGCCCTATGCGCGGCCCAATGCCATCGTCAACGTCGACAGCGGCCGCAACGTGATCACCCTCGGCGGTACGCGTGCGGAACTGGAGAACTACCTGCATACCGTCGAGATCTTCGACGTCGACTGGCTTTCGGGCATGTCGGTGGGTGTATTCCCGATCCAGTCCGGCAAGGCCGAGCAGGTCGCGGCGGATCTGGAGAAGGTCTTCGGCGAAGAGAGCAAGACGCCCAGCGCCGGCATGTTCCGTTTCCTGCCGCTGGAAAACGCCAATGCAGTGCTGGTGATCACCCCGCAGGTGCGCTACCTGGACCAGATCCAGCAGTGGCTGGACCGCATCGATACCGCCGGCGGCAGCGCGCGCCTGTTCTCGCATGAACTGCGATACATCAAGGCACGCGACCTGGCCGAACGCCTCAGCGAAGCCTTTGCCAGCAGCGGCAACCGCGGCGGCTCCGGCTCGGCATCGCTGGCGCCGGGTGCCATTCCGTCGCAGCTGGGCAGCGAGGGCGACCGCGGTATGGACGCGGGCAACAGCAGCAGTTTCAACAACCAGGTCGGTAGCGGCAGCAGCAGTGGTAGTGGCAGCAGCGCCGGCAGCCTGAACCTGCCGCAGCGCCAGTCGGGCAACGTCAGCATCAGCCTGGAAGTGGAAGGCGATCGTGTCGGCGTGTCGGCGGTGGAGGAAACCAACACGCTGCTGGTGCGTTCGACACCGCAGGCCTGGCGCTCGATCCGCGAGGTGATCGAAAAGCTGGACGTGATGCCGCTGCAGGTACACATCGAAGCACAGGTGGCCGAAGTCGGGCTGACCGGCGACCTGAAGTACGGCGTCAACTGGTTCTTCGACAACGCCGTGGCGGGGCGCGCGCTGACCGGCGCGCTGTCCGGGTTGACCCTGCCAGCAGCGGCCGGCGGCTCCTGGAACACCTTCGCCGGTGCGGTGACCGGTACCGATGGCGCCGGCTGGGCGTTCACCGGGCACAACGGTGCAGCCGTGGTCAGTGCGCTGGACAAGGTCACCGACGTGCGCCTGCTGCAGACGCCCTCGGTGTTCGTGCGCAACAACGCCGAAGCCACCCTCAACGTCGGCGACAAGGTGCCGATCAACACCACCACGGTCAACACCGGCATCGGCACCAGCAGCTACAGCTCGGTGCAGTACATCGACACCGGCGTGATCCTCAAGGTGCGCCCGCGCGTCACCCGTGACGGTACGGTGTTCCTGGATATCGTGCAGGAGATCAGCAGCGCATCGGACGTGCCGGAGAACTGCAATCCGCAGGAGCGCAACTGCAATCCGCGCATCTCCACCAAGAAGCTGGCCACCGAGGCGGCGGTGCAGAGCGGGGACACCATCATGCTGGCCGGCCTGATCACCGATTCGGCCACCGATGGCAGCAGCGGCATTCCCGGCCTGAGCCGGATTCCGGTACTGGGCGCGCTGTTCGGCCAGAAGAGCCGCACCAGCCGTCGTTCGGAAGTGATCGTGCTGCTGACCCCGACCATCGTCCGCAACGGCCAGGAAGCCCGCACCCTGACCGACGAGTACAGCCAGCGCTTCCGCGCGATGGAACCGCTGAACCAGCCGCGCGCAAAGAAGTAAGGGGGGGCGGCAGGGCTGCGCGCCCTGCACCTGCCGAAGCAACAGCAACAGCGACAGCGACGGCGGGTATTCCGTGGGATGGCGGGGCGGTGTCGGATTGCGGGGACGCCGCAAGTACGTCCCTGTAGGCTTGGCAGCCGCATCCATGCGGCTGACACCCCGCAATCCGACACCGCCCCGCCTTCGACAGTTTCCCGGTGGCCAGTAGATCCACGCCATGCGTGGATGAATCTCTGTCAGATTTCGAAGAATGGGGGCAGATCGGTTTTCCAAGGGGAAACGGATCTGACCCCATTCTTTTCGTTCCCGATACCTGCATGTGCCGGCCAGCGGCCGGCACTACCAGGAACAGGCCAGACAGGTCGCGGAAATCTGTCGAAGGCGGGGTGGGTCCGGTGGCGGGGGTGTCCGCGGCATGGATGCCGCGGCCAAGCCTCCAGGGATGGATTCACGGCGTCCCCCGCCACCGGACCCACCCCGCCATTCCCAGGAAGCCAGCTTTTGCCGTTGCCGTTGCTGTTGCTGTTGCTGTTGCTGCGGCCTCTGCGGGTGCCGGGTGCAACCCGGCCGACACCCACCCGATGCTACGCTGTGGCCACCGACAACCACGGAGGCGGGATGGGGGCGATCGTGTTGTTGCCGCTGGGCGTGGACGACGCGGTACTTGACCGCTGCCTGGCCGCGCTTGATGCCGGTACCGCAGCGGGAACATCGATCTGGCTGGCCGATGACGCACAGGCCGGGCCACGTGCACAGGCGGTGGTCGAACACTGGCTGGCACATACGCCGTTGCAGGCCGAATACACCCGCCGCGCGCGGCCGCTGGGCGAGGTTGCCCACCTGGACGAAATGCTGCGTGCCTGCGATGGCCTGGACGTGGCGGTGCTGGCCCCGGACAGCGTGCCCGCACCGGGATGGCTGCAGCAGCTGCAGGCCACGTTTGCACGCGACGCGGCCATTGCCACGGCCACGCCGTGGTGCAACGTGGGCGAAACCGCGGCGTGGCCGCGCTTGGGCGAGCTCAACCCCGACCCGGGCGACCCGGCGCTGTTGGCACATGTCTGCGCCGCACTGCCGAGCCTGCATCCTGAACTCCCTTCGGCGGTCACCCACGCCGTGCTGGTGCGCGCCAATGCTCGGCGGCGCGCCGGCGGCCTGGATGCAGAAAGCTACCTGGGCTGGAACGCGGCGCTGGTCGATCTGAGCCTGCGCATGGCTGGTCTCGGTTGGCGCAACGTGTTGTGCGAAAACGCCTTCGTCAGCCGTGCCAGTGAAGCGCCCAGCCGCGACGGCGATCTGGAAGCACTGGCCGCGCGCTGGCCGGGCTGGGTACCGCGGCTGGCTGACTTCCTGATGCACGACCCGCTGCACACGCTGCGCCAGGACCTGCAGCACGGCCTGCAGCAGGCGATAATGCCGCGCGGGCAGGGCGACCTGTTCGTCCCGCCATCACCGTTGGAGCCGCCTGTTTGAATTCCGCCATTGCCGCCATCGTCGTCACCTACCAGAGCGGCAGTACCATCGATGCGTGCCTGTCGCGGCTGCGCCAGGCGCAGGACGTGGCCGAGATCCGGGTGGTCGACAATGGTTCGCTGGATGACACCCTGGAAGTCGTGCAGCGCCACGCCAGCCACGATCCGCGTGTACGTTTCATCGCCAACCCGGACAACCCCGGTTTTGCCGCGGCCAACAACCAGGGCGTTGCCGATTCACGCAGCCCGTGGCTGGCCTTCATCAATCCCGACCTGATGGTCGAAGTCGATACGCTGGCAGCCCTGCGTGACCGCGCCAATGCGGTGGGCGACAGTCTGCTGGGGGTGGAGCAGGTGGACGAGCAGGGCCTGGCCGATGACGCGGTACGGCGCCGTGATCCGGACTTTCTTGCCATGCTGCGCTCGCCCGGTCGTGGCGCGCGGTTGGCCATTGCCCGCGACCCGGCGCAGCCGTTGCAGCAGGTGCCGGCGTTGTCCGGTGCGCTGCTGCTGATGCCGCGCGCCCTGTTTGATCGCATCGGCGGCTGGGATGCCGGCTACCGGCTGCACGCCGAAGACCTCGACCTGTGCCGCCGCGTGCGTGAGGCCGGTGGCGTGGTCGCCATCGCCAACGACCTGAAGGTGACCCACGTGCGCGGGGTGTCCAGCCGCTCGCGCCCGTTCTTCGTTGAATGGCACAAGCATCGCGGGCTATGGCGCTATTTCAGCAAGTTCGAAGCGCCGCAGCGGTCGTTGCCGGTGCGGGTGGCGGTGTGGGGGGCGATCTGGGCCCATGCACTGGTGCAGGTGCCGAGGTTGCTGCGCAGGTCGCTGTAACGCGCTGCCACAGGATCATCCACGCATGGCGTGGATCGACTGCAGAGCGCGTGAGGGCGCCACCTCCACCACGGACCCCTGTTCACCCGAACGGGCGCATAATTCCCCCATGCCTATCATCCAGTCCCTGCTCGACACCGACCTGTACAAGTTCACCATGATGCAGGCGGTGCTGCACCAGCACCCCGGCGCGCAGGTTCAATACCGTTTCAAATGCCGCACCCCCGGTATCGAACTGGCCCGCTACATCGACCAGATCGATGAGGAGATCGACCACCTGTGCAGCCTGCGCTTCAGCAATGAAGAGCTGGATTACATGCGTGGCCTGCGCTTTGTGAAGCCCGATTTCGCCGACTTCCTCGGCCTGTTCCACCTGGACCGCAAATACATCCAGCTGCGCGCGTCGAAGACGGTGCCCGGCGAGATCGAACTGGACATCACCGGTCCATGGCTGCACACGATCCTGTTCGAAGTGCCGCTGCTGGCGATCATCAACGAAGTCTGGTTCCGCAACACCACCACGGCGGATTTCGCCGAAGGCGAACGCCGCCTGCAGGCCAAGGCCGCGCTGCTGCGCGATACCCCTGGCTTCGAGCAGTGCCGCATCGCCGACTATGGCAGCCGCCGCCGCTACTCGCGCGACTGGCATGCCCGCCTGCTGCCGCTGCTGCGCGATGCGCTGGGCCCGCAGCTGGTCGGCACCAGCAACGTGCACTTCGCGCGCCTGTACGGCATGACGCCGCACGGCACCATGGCCCACGAGTACCTGCAGGCGTTCCAGGCACTGGGCCCGCGCCTGCGCGATTCGCAGGTGGCGGCGCTGGAGTCGTGGGCGCGCGAGTACCGCGGCGACCTTGGCATCGCCCTGTCCGACGTGGTCGGGCTGGATGCGTTCCTGCGCGACTTCGACATGTATTTCTGCAAGCTGTTCGACGGCGTGCGCCATGATTCCGGCGACCCGTTCGACTGGGGCGACCGCATGCTGGCCCACTTCCAGCTGCGCCGCGTCGACCCGCGCAGCAAAGTACTGGTGTTCAGCGATGGGCTCGACATCACCAAGGTAATGCGCCTGTACGACTACTTCCGTGGCCGCTGCCAGGTGGCGTTCGGCGTGGGCACCCACCTGACCAACGATCTGGGGCCGACCCCGCTGAACATCGTCATCAAGATGGTCCGCTGCAACGGCCAGCCGGTGGCCAAGCTCAGTGACTCGCCGGGCAAGAGCATGTGCGACGACCCGGGCTACCTGTCCTACCTGCGCCAGGTGTTCGAACTGCCGGATCCGGCCCAGGCCTGATCGCGGTCGGTCCGGGGCCGCACCGCGGCCCGTGGCTGCCTGCATGTGGTGCTTGCCGTACATCGCGGGTGGCAGTAATTGACCGTGTCTTGATGCCGCAAGCATCAGGATCGACGGTATGATGCGCCCACAACCACACGAATGTGACGTGCGTCATCAAATGAGTTCCCTTCGCTGCAGTATCCACCCTGCAAGTCTGCCAATGGACCCACCGATGGCCGCTGAAAGGAACAACGCGTGACGGCGCCCCATCTTGCCATTGCCGGCATGCCGGCCGAATTCGTCGAAATGCGCGGTGGCAGCGTGTACTGGGTCGTTGCTGCTGGCAGCGCGCCGGCCGATCTGCTCGGCGCCAGTGCGTTGATCGGCGCGGGCGATCTTGATGACGTAGTGCTGGCGACGCTGGGGCGCGGCGTCGAGCCGATGTTGTCTCTGCTGACGCCCGAACAGGGCCCTGCACGGGTGCACATGTTCCAGTGCTCGCACCAGGGCATGCAGTTGGCCCTGCGCGGCCTTGCCGAGGACTTGCCTCGCGCTTCAGGCGCCACAACGCGCATGTGCATCGTGCAGTTCCCCGTGGCTGCACTGGACGGTTGGGACGACGCGCGTTTGTCGCGCTGGTGCCAGCGCCTGCAGCAGTGGGCGCAGAACGCCGCGCAGGTCCTGCTGCTGCTCTGCCATGGCGAGGTGGCCACGCTCGCTCCGCGTCTGTTGCCCTTGAACCGGAGCTGCGCCGGTGTCGCCCAGTTGCATCCACACCGTGGTGCACTGCAGCTGTTGCTGCATTACTGGACCAACAGCCACGGCGTCGTCGCACAACGTGCCTTCACCGTTGAACAAGTCGAGCAGCGTCTGCAGCGCTTGGTCGACCCCGAGGTTGAAGCGCCGTCAGTGGCGGGCGAGGGCGGCAGCGACCGCGACCTGTTCCTGGCCCAGGCCGATGTACTGGAGGGTGCCCCGCCGTTGTCGTCGGCCTGGCGCCTGTATGAAGGCTGGGCTGGCCTGATGCCTGCCGCGCTGCAGGCACGCGAAGCCACGGTGGTGGTGGCCATCAGCGAAAACGCACAGGTCGATGCCCTGGCGCGATTGCTGCATCGCCTGCGGCGTGAGCGCGGCGATGCTGTGAAGCTGGTGGTACGCGAACTGCAACCCTGCCTGCGCTACGCCGATGAGCGGCTGTTGCTGCAGTGCGGCGGCAGCCTCGTGGTGCCTGCCCACACCCCTTTGCCGCGCCTGTTGACCCTGCTCGATACCGTGCAGCGGCAGCGTTGGCAGGGCCAGTTGGCTGACGATCCGGAACCGTTGATCCGTGCGCACCGGCCGCCGTCCATCAGTGGCCAGGTCAGTGCGTCGCGCTTCCGCCAGATCGCCAGTGAACGCATCGACCAGGACGGCAGCGCCGTGGAGAGTGCAGTGCTGGCATTGCAGCCGGTGGCTGGCCTGCGCGCCGAGCAGACGCTGCAGCAGCTGCGCATCCGCCGCCAGGGCGACCTGGCCTGCGTGTACCGCGGGCAGGTGCGCCTGTTCCTGTTCGGCTGTCGCCGCGATGCCATCGAACAGGCGCTGGGCAACCTGTTCCGGCTGCCCTGGCGCGAGCTGTTCGACGGTTACCAGCGGCTTGCCGAATACGATATCGCGGCGATGAACGCCAGCGGCAGCGATCCGGAGACGGAGCTGCTGCCGCAGCCTGCGGAACCCGCGCCGGTCGCAGTTGCGACGGTTGTAGCAGTGCCATTTGCAACGCCAACACCGTTGCGGCTGGGAGACGACGCATGACCACCGACCAGCAGCTGTGGACGTTGATCGCCGCCTGCGCGGTATTGATGATTCCGTTCGGCGCGATGCTGGGCGTGCTGTGGCGAGGCCTGCGCCGACGCGTCGGCGGGTGGTTGCCGCCACGTCACCTGCGCCGGGCGGGCGTGCGCCAGCGCGCACCGCGGAGGCCGGCATGAGTCCGCAGGCATTGCCCGCATCGCCGTTCGCCTGGGCCGACCTGCGCGGCTGGAACCTGTACTTCCTGTCCAAGGTGGTGCTGGCCTGGATGGGTGCGCTGGACCTGAAGATCCTGCCGAACCTGCTGTTCCTCGGCGCGCTGCTGGTGCCGCTGCGCTGGCGCTGGGCGCGTATCGCGCGGACGGTGGTGGCTGTCCCCGTTGGCGTGGCGCTGTATTACCAGGACACCTGGTGGCCGCCGTTCCAGCGATTGCTGGCGCAGCCGGGCGTGCTCGACTTTTCTGCCGACTATTGGCTGGAACTGGCCCAGCGCTTCATCAACTGGCAGATGGTGGCGGTGCTGGTCCTGCTGCTGGTGGCCTATTACTTGCTGAAACCGTGGCTGCGCATCACCACCCTCAGCGTGCTGGGCATGCTCGGCATGGCGGTGGTTGCGCTGCCGCTGCCGGCAGACCTGGTCGCGCGACAGGGCCAGGCCGTGGCCGCCACCGGCACTACGGGCTCCGGTCGTGCGCCGCTGGCACCGGCCAGCAACGACAACCTCAACGCCTGGCTGGCAAGCTTCTACCAGCAGCAGTCAAGTTTGAAGACGGCCTTCCCGGCGCCGGCCAGCGGCGCGCCCTTCGACGTCATCATCCTCAACATCTGCTCGCTGGCCTGGAGCGACCTGGACGAAGTGGGGCTGCGCCAGAACAACCTGCTCGACCGCATGGACGTGGTCTTCGACGATTTCAATTCGGCAACCGCCTACAGCGGGCCGGCGGCCATCCGCCTGCTGCGCGCCAGCTGCGGGCAGACTTCGCACACCGCGCTGTTCGACCCGGTACCGGCCGAGTGCCAGCTGTTCTCCAACCTGCAGCGCCTCGGTTTCCAGAGCGAGCTGGCCATGAATCATGATGGCCATTTCGACGATTTCATCGGCGAGCTCTCCAAGTACGGCGGCCTGCAGGCCAAACCGATGGACATCAATCCACTGCCGCGCGCGCTGGTGGCGTTCGACAAGTCACCGTTGCGTCGCGATGGCGACGTGCTGAACAGCTGGTTCAAGCAACGCCAGGCCGAATCCACCCAGCAGGTCGCGCTGTTCTACAACACGATCTCGCTGCACGACGGCAACCGCATCGTCGGCGCCGATGGTCGTGCCAACGCTGCCGACTACAAGGCGCGTGCGCAGATGGTGCTCGGTGACATGGCCGGCTTCGTCGACGCGGTGGAGAAGAGTGGGCGCCGCGCCATGATCGTGGTGGTACCCGAACACGGTGCCGCACTGCACGGCGATCGCATGCAGATCCCGGGCATGCGTGAAATTCCCAGCCCGTCGATCACCCACGTGCCGGTAGGCGTGAAGCTGGTCGGTATGGGGGCACCTGCTGCCGGCGGCCCGCGCCACATTCCCGAACCGAGCAGCTACCTGGCCATCTCCGAGCTGGTGGCACGGGTCTACGCGCTCAACGCGCAGTCGCCGCCGGCCGACCGTGACTGGGACAGCCTGCTGAAGGGGTTGCCGCGAACGCCATCGGTTTCCGAGAACGAAGGCGCCAAGGTCATCGACTACGACGGCAAGCCGTGGCTGCAGCTGCAGGGCAGCCAGACCTGGAGCCCTTACCCCGAGGACAAACGCTGATGGCTGCCGACATTCTTGCGGTGCCCACCACCCTGTCGGTCGAGGAAGACGACATCGACCTGCTGCGGCGCAGCCTGAACATGCCGGAGATGCCCTACGTGGACTTTTCGGCGCAGCGCGAGCGCGAGCAGGCGCTGGCGCGCTGGCCGCTGCTGGCGGAACTGGAGCAGCAGCGATGAACACGCTGTTGTCCCTGCAGGGCGTGCATGGCGGCACCGGGGTAACCACCGTGCTGGCAGCGCTGGGCCAGGCCCTGCATGCGCAGGGCCAGCGCGTGCTGCTGGTCGAATGCAGCCCGGATCAGATGCTTGGCCTGCACCTGGGCCTGCCAGCAAAGGAAGCGGGCGGCTGGGCGCGTGCCCAGCTTGACGGAGGCGACTGGCGCGCGGCGGCCTTCGCCTGCGCGCCGGGCCTGGCCGTGCTTCCCTATGGCCGCGTCGATGACGCCGAGGCACTGCAGGTAGAGCAGTGGCTGCAGGCGGCGCCGGCCACCTGGGCCGATCGCATGCCGCTGTTGGCGCCGCAGTTCGACTGGGTGATGTTCGACCTGCCACAGCGGCTGCCTGCACACGTGGCTGCGATCAACCAGCATGCCGCTTGCACCTTGCCGCTCCGCCTGGCCTGTGTCGATCCGGCCAACCATGTGGCGCTGCAACGGCACAGTGCCGACGCGCGCCGTGTGCTGGCCAATCGCTACGATCCTGCTGTGCCGGTACAGCGCGACCTGATGCAGTTGTGGCTGCACTCGCATGCTGCGCGCCTGTTGCCGCAACCGCTGCATGAGGATGCGCGGGTACCGGCGGCGTTGGCCAGCAAGCAGCCGCTGGGCCGCTACGCGGCCGATTCGCTGGCCGCCGCTGATATCGATGGCCTCGCGCTGTGGTGCCTGGCCGAGTCTGCCCGGCGGCAGGCGGAGGGCGCGTACGGATGAGCGCGCGGGTGTACTACCTGCATTGGAGCCGCCTGCGTGATCGGGTACATGCACCGTGGGCGACCTGCCTGGTGCTGTGGCTGCTGCAGGCCATCGGCTGGGCGTTCCTGCGCCTGGAAGCTCCGGCGTGGCAGGCATTGGCGCCGCGCCTGCGCGGTGCCTTCCCGCAGTTGCAGGGTGACCGTCGCTGGCGCCCCGGCGATCCGATCCGCTTGCTGATCCAGGCGCTCTGGTTGTCGATCGTGCGCCTGGTGCCGCGCCCTTCGCAGCGCCGGCAACGCTTGGCGCGCGCGCGCCGGCAACGCATCGCCGAGCTGCGCGGTGCCGCCGGGCGTGGTCACCTGCGCTACGTGCGCGCAATGCGCGATGCACCCAACGAGGTCTGGAACAGCCGCTTCATGGCCTGGGCCAGCCAGCGCCTGCAGGGGCTGTCGCCGCGTACGCGCAATCTGCTGACCTTCCTGATCGGCCTGGTCACGCTGGGCCTGGCCGTGCTGTGCATCACCCAGCCGTTCACCTACTTCGCGCAGTTCGTGTTCGTGCTGCTGCTGTGGGTCATCGCCCTGCTGGTGCGGCGCATGCAGGGGCGCTACGCCACCCTGGTGCTGGTGGTGCTGTCGATCACCGTGTCCTGCCGCTACCTGTGGTGGCGCTATACGGCCACGTTGAACTGGAACAGCACCTTCGACCTGATCTGCGGGCTGGTGCTGTTGGCTGCGGAAACCTACTCGTGGCTGGTGCTGATGCTGGGGTATGTGCAGGTGGCCTGGCCGCTGCGCCGTCGCCCGGCGCCGCTGCCCGCCGATGTCCAGCAGTGGCCGACGGTGGATGTGCTCATTCCCACCTACAACGAAGACCTGGCCCTGGTGCGGCACACCGTGTACGCGGCGATGGGCCTGGACTGGCCGGCCGACAAGCTGCGCATCCACATTCTCGACGACGGCAGGCGCGAAGAGTTCCGCGCTTTCGCCGAACGTACCGGAGTGAACTACATCACCCGCACCGACAACCGACACGCCAAGGCGGGCAACCTCAATCACGCCCTGACCTTGATCGATGGCGAACTGGTGGCCATCTTCGACAGCGATCATCTGCCGGTGCGGTCGTTCCTGCAGGTCTCCTGCGGCTGGTTCCTGCGCGACCCGAAGCTGGCGCTGGTACAGACGCCGCACCACTTCTTCTCGGCCGATCCGTTCGAGCGCAACCTGCAGGTATTCCGCAGCGACCCCAACGAGGGCGAGTTGTTCTACGGTCTTGTGCAGGATGGCAACGACCTGTGGAACGCGGCCTTCTTCTGTGGCTCCTGCGCGGTGCTGCGGCGCGAGGCGATCGATGCCATTGGCGGCTTTGCCACCGAGACCGTCACCGAGGATGCGCATACTGCGCTGCGCCTGCATCGCAACGGTTGGAACTCGGCGTACCTGCGTATCCCGCAGGCGGCTGGTCTGGCCACCGACAGCCTGGGAGCGCATGTCAACCAGCGCATCCGCTGGGCGCGCGGCATGGTGCAGATCTTCCGCATCGACAATCCGCTGATCGGCAAGGGCCTGAGCCTGTTCCAGCGCTTCTGCTACGCCAACGCGATGCTGCACTTCCTCGCCGGCATTCCACGTCTGGTGTTCCTCACCGCGCCGCTGGCGTTCCTGCTGCTGCACGTCTACATCATTTATGCGCCAGCACTGGCCATCCTGTTGTTCGTGGTGCCGCACATGGCCCACGCCAGCCTTACCAACGCACGCATCCAGGGCAAGTATCGGCGCCCCTTCTGGGGCGAGGTCTACGAGACCGTGCTGGCCTGGTACATCGCACGGCCGACCACCATTGCGTTGTTCAGCCCGGGGCGCGGCAAGTTCAACGTCACCGACAAGGGCGGCACCCAGGCCGGTGACCGTTTCGACTGGCGTGTGGCACGGCCATACCTGGTGCTGGCACTGTTGAACGTGCTGGGCCTGTGCTTTGCGGTCTGGCGCTTCATGCACGGCCCGGCTGATGAACGCGGCACCGTGGTCGTCAGCTCGCTGTGGGTGCTGTACAACCTGCTGATCATCGGTGGCGCGCTGGCCGTGGCCGCGGAGGTGCAGCAGGTGCGCCGCACCCATCGCGTGACGACACGCTTGCCGATGGCCCTGCAGGTTCCCGATGGTCGCCGCCTGCGTGGCGTCATGCAGGATTACTCCAACGACGGTGTCGGCATCGAGCTGGGCGACGACCCGCAGCTGCTTGAGGGGCAACCGGTGCAGGTGCTGCTGGGCCGGGGCCGCCGCGAGTTTGCGTTCCCCGCACGGGTGCAGCGCAGCGTCGGCCATCGCCTCGGCCTGCTGTTGACGTTCGAGAATGAACGCCAGCGCGTGGAATTTGCCCAGTGCACCTTCGCCCGCGCCGATGCGTGGCTCGACTGGCACGCCGGCTACCAGCCCAAGAGCCTGCCACGCAGCCTGTGGAGCGTGCTGGTGCTGGGTTGGCGCGGTTACCGGCGGATGGGCGACTTCACTCCGTTCGACCTTGACCGTCCCGCGCACTGGAACCGTCGCCTGCTGCGCTGGCTGGCCAGTTTCGCCCCGCAACGTCCGCTTCCATCCCACCCGGCTGACCCAGCCGCTGATCCAGGGCTTCGTCCATGAGCATTCCGTCCTCTCTGCGCTGGCTGCTGCTGCCTCTGCTGGCCTTGCCTGTGGCCTCGGGCAACAGTGCGCCGGCCCCGGCACGCATGCCGACCACCGGTTCCACCCCGGACGCACCGGCTGCCCAGGTCGCCGTACCGACCCCGGTGGCGGCTGCAGCGGTTCCTGCGCAGCGCAGTGAAGCTGCACTGCCGCAGACCTGGGCAGGCAGTGCCTGGCCTTGGCAACGCGAAAGTACCTTCGCCCAGTTGGGTCGTCGCCAGGACACGCTGTTGTCGGGCGTGCGCAACGCGACCACCTTCGAATTCCAGGTGCGCCGCGACCGGCTCGCGCGCGAGGCCGAACTGGACCTGAGCTTCACACCGTCGCCGTCGCTGCTGCCGACCCTGTCGCACCTGCGGGTCTATCTCAACGATGCGTTGATGGGCGTGGTGCCGATCAGCAACGACCAGCTTGGCCGCCCGGTGCAGGCCAAGCTGCCGCTGGATGCGCGCCTGATCGCAGACTTCAACCAGGTGCGGCTGGAATTTGTCGGCCATTACACCGACATCTGCGAAGAACCCACCCACAGTTCGCTGTGGGTGAACCTGTCCAGCAACAGCACGCTGCGCCTGGGCGGACAGCTGCTGGCGATGCAGGATGACCTGGCCAACTTCCCGCTGCCGTTCTTCGATCCACGCGACACCGCGCGCCTGGAGCTGCCGGTGGTGTTCGGTGCCGCACCGACGTTGGCCCAGCAACGCGCCGGTGCCGTGATGGCCTCTTACTTCGGCAGCCTGGCCGGCTGGTGGCGGCAGGCGCGTTTCCCGGTCAGCTTCGGCCAACTGCCGGCGCAGGGGCATGCCGTGGTGCTGGCAGTCAATGGCAAGTTCCCGCCGGTGATCGCCAACCATGCACCGGTGAAGGGCCCGGTGGTCGAGCTGATGGCGCTGCCGGAGGATCCGCAACGCAAGCTGCTGCTGGTGCTGGGCCGCAACGATGACGATCTGCAGAAGGCGGTGGCGGCGATGGCGGCGGGCAACGCGTTGTTCCGTGGCCGCCAGGTCAGCATCGACGAGGTCAAGCCGTTGGCCCCGCGCAAGCCGTACGATGCACCTAACTGGGTGCGCACCGACCGGGCCGTGCGCTTGGCCGAACTGCTCGACTACCCGCAGCAGCTGCATGCAAACGGCGTGTCGCCGCAGCCGATCACGGTCAACCTCAACCTGCCGCCGGATCTTTTCATCTGGCGCAACCAGGGCATTCCGCTGAACCTGCGTTACCGCTACACGCCGCCGTTCGGCAGCGATGAATCGCGATTGGGCGTAGCAATCAACGACCAGTTCATTTCCAGCTTCCCGCTGGTGCGCCGCAACGGCAAGCAGGGTCTGGAGGAAATCCGCCTGCCGGTGCTGGCCGGCGACGCCGGTGCCGACGACGGCCGCCTGCTGATTCCCTCGCTCAAGCTGGGCGACCGCAACCAGCTGCGCTTTGATTTCAACTTTGCCAGCGTGATGGGCAGTGCCCAGCGCGACCACTGCCAGACCGTGCTGCCGCCGAACCTGCAGGCGGCGATCGAAGAAGATTCGACCATCGACTTCTCCGGTTTCCACCACTACATGGGCCTGCCGGACCTGTCCGCATTCGCGCTCAGCGGTTTCCCCTTCAGCCGCATGGCCGATCTGTCCGAGACGGTGGTGCTGGTGCCGGCAACGGCGAGTGAGTCGCAGGTCAGCCTGCTGTTGAACCTGGTGGGCGGCCTGGGCGTACAGACGGGGTACCCGGCCTATGGCCTGCGCCTGTCCGACGACTGGAAGCAGGCCAGCGCACTGGATGCCGACCTGCTGATGCTGGGTGCAATGCCGGCAGAGCTGCGCGGCAGCGATCAGTTGTCGCTGCTGATCGATGACCAGCGTACGCGCCTGCTCAATGGCCAGTCACCGTCGCCGCAGCTGGCGATGGAGCAGGCCCGTCGCGGCAGCCGTGCCGGTGATCCGGCAGTTACCCAGGTGGCGGTCACCGCCGAAGCGCCCTTCGCGGCGATCATCGGCCTGCAGTCGCCGCATCACGCGCAGCGCAGCATCGTCTCGCTGGCGGCCAGCAATGCCGCCGACTACGGCCTGCTCGACGAAGCCCTCAGCGATACCGGCAAGCGCCAGGCGATCGCCGGTTCGGTGGCGATCCTGCGCAGTTCGGGCATCCACAGCCAGTTCGTCGGCGACCATTACTACGTTGGCGCGCTGCCGTGGTGGCTGCTGCTCTGGTACCACCTGGCCGACCACCCGGCACTGCTGGCGGTGCTGGCCACGGTGGTGGTGCTGATGGTGGCGTTCCTGTTCTGGCGTGTGCTGCGCTGGGTGGCAGCCAAGCGGCTGGATCCGGGGCACTGATTGATGGTGCGTACGCCGCCGTCGCTGGTCGCCGCCTCCGGCCTGGTCCTGATCGGGCTGGCGGGCCCGTGCGCGGCGCAGGCGCTGCCAGCCACGCCCGGCGGCACTGTTGCCGAGCAGCGGCAATGGCTGCTGCAGCAGGTGCGCATCGGCGAGGCCAGCGGCCGTCAGGGGCTGATCGAAGATGCCCTGGCCCGGCTGCGCATGCTCGCACCGGACGACCGCAGCACCCTGGTGGCGATCCTGGAAGTGCAGCTGTCGCAGCAGAAGATGGAAGATGCCGATGCGACCCTGCAACGGTTGCGCCAGCTCGGCGCCGGCAGCCGCGAACTGGCCGCCGGTGAGCGCCTGTGGCGCGCCTATCGCGGCGACCTGCAGCAGGAACTGCAGCAGGCACGGCTGTTCGCCGCCGGTGGTCGCAGCGATGAAGCGTTGCTGATCTACCGCCGTCTGTTCAACGACGATCCACCGGGGCTGCAGCTGGGCCTGGAGTACTGGCGCCTGCGCGGCACGCAGGCCAGCGGGCGCGATGCCGCAATCCGGGAACTGACCGCGCTGGACCGCAGTTACCCCGGCAACACCACCCTGTTGCAGACACTGTCGCAGCTGTTGTTCGCAGCCGGGCGTGACGCCGATGCGCTGGCGGCGCTGCAGCGCATGGGGCGCAATCCGGAAGCGCGCGCGCTGGCGGCTGATGCCGAATGGGGCTACCTGCAGGACCAGCCTGCCGACGAGCGCAACGTGCGCCGCCTGCAGGAATTCATCACCCGCAACCCCACCTTCAGCGACATTGCGCTGGTGCGCGAACGCTATGCCGAACAGCACAAGCGGGTAAGCGATCCCTCCTGGCGCGCAGGCCTGCGTGGCCAGCAACTGCTCGACGCCGGTCGCAATGCAGAGGCCGAGCGCGCATTCCTGCAATCGCTGCGCGGCTATCCGCGCGAAGCGGAGTTCCTCGGTGGGCTGGGCATGGCCCTGATGCGGCAGGGGCGCCGCGAGCAGGCCATCGCCTATTTCCAGCGTGCCGTGCAGGCCACACCCGCGGGTGATACCAGCGACAGATGGCGCGACCTGATCACCAGCACCCGCTATTGGCTGCTGCTGGACCAGGCCGACACCGCGCTGGCCGCTGCCAGGCTCGATGATGCTCAGGCACTGTATTCGCAGGCGCGCCGGCAGCAGCCGCGCGAGATAAACGCCATCCTCGGCCTGGTCGATGTCGCGGTGGCGCGTGGCGACGATGAGGCCGCCGAGCGGCAGCTGCAGGCCGCGCGGCGGATCGCCCCGCGCGATGCCAATGTGATCCGCAAGCTGGTGCAGCTGTATGGCCGTACCGACCCGCAGCGTCTGGAATCCTTCATCAACGCCTTGCCTGCAGCGCAGCGCACCCTGTACGCCGAAGACCTGCGCCAGCTGCAGATCAGCCGGCTGCGTGAGCGTCGTGAGCAGGCGCTGGCCGCTGGTGATGCCGATGCGGCCATCACGTTGGGGCGTGAGCTGCGCCGCGAACTGCCCGGCGATGCCTGGCTGGCGTATGCGCTGGGCAATGAACTGCGGACGGCCGGCAAGCTGGATGAAGCAGATGCGGTGGTTGCCGATATGGCCACGCGCAATGCCGGCATCGAAGCGCGTTACGCGCAGGCGCTGTACCTGTCCGGTTCCGATCGCCTGCCACAGGCGCTGGCCGTGCTTGAAGGCGTGCCGCGCGCGCAGTGGGACGATGACATGCGCGCCTTGTCAGAACGCCTGCAGCGCCAGCAGCTGATCGATCATCTGTGGGAGCTGCGCGCGCAAGGCCGGGAAGCAGAAGCCATTGCCCTGCTGCAGCAACAGCCGCCCAGCGCGGACAACCAGCTGATCCTGGCCGAGTGGGCGCGCCTGCGTGATGATCATGCACAGGCGCTGCACTACTACCAGCAGGTGCTGGCGGTGCAACCGGACAATCTCGATGCGCAGTTGGGCCAGCTGCAGGCCTGGATCGGCACCGGCGACCTGGCCAGTGCCCGTCGGCAGATGCACGACGCGCCCCCCGTGGTGGCCGATGATGCGATCGGCCAGCAACGCCAGTTGGCGACCATCTGGACCGACCTGCATGAAGACGCCAAGGCGCTGCAGATCCTGCGCGCGCTGCTTGCCCGCAAGAGCGGACCGGACGCCCAGTCCTGGCGCGATGCGGCGCGTCTTGTACGGCGCGAAGATCCGCAGCAGGCGCTGGACATGTACGCACGGGCGATGGCCGACAATGGCTTGATCGCACCGTCGCAGGCGCAGCCACGTGACAACCGCGCGTTGACCCTGGCCAGCCGCGAAACCGCCAGCGACGACTGGTTGCGGCGCAGCCTGCGCAGCGACGTGGAAACCCTGTACCAGCAGGAAAATCCGACGCTGACCGTGATGCAGGATTCCGGCCGTCGCAGCGACGGCACGCCTGGCATCTCGAAACTTGCACGCGATACCCGCATCGCCCATCTTGATGCACCGTTCGCCGGTGGCCTGGGCTGGGCGCGCATTGAACAGGTGCATTTCGATGCAGGCCGTTTCCAGACCGACGCCGACGGCGCCTACAGCGACGATTTCGGCAGCTGCGACCTGGGCCTGCTGCAGGCCGACGGCACGCGGATGCAGGCGCCGGGCTGCACCCGCTACGTACACCAGCGGCGCAGTTCGGGTGCCGGCTTTGCCGTGGGCTGGCGCACCCTGGATGATCGCTGGAATTTTGATATCGGCCATTCGCCGTCCAACTACGTGGTGGGCAACTGGCTGGGCGGCGTCACTCTCAATGGTGACCTCGGCCGGCTGGGCTGGGGAGCGACCGTATCGCGGCGGCCGATGACCAATTCGCTGCTGTCGCAGGCTGGTGCGATCGATCCACGCAGTGGCATTGCCTGGGGCGGTGTCACCGCCAATGGCGTGACCGTCAGCCTCGGCTATGACGAAGGTGGACGCAACGGCGTGTGGTCGAACTGGAGCTGGCACCAGCTGACCGGCCACAACGTGGTGGACAACACCCGCGCGCGGGCGATGGTTGGCTGGTACCACAAGCTGATCCAACGCCCGGACATGCGCCTGGATGTGGGAACCACCGCGATGTATTGGCGCTACCAGAAGGACCTGGGCGGCTATTCGCTGGGGCAGGGCGGCTACTACAGCCCGCAGCGCTATGCGTCGTTGAGCCTTCCGGTGGGCTTCGCCTGGCGCAACGACGACTGGTCGGTGCGCGTTGATGGTTCGGTCAGCGTCTCCAACGCACGCACCCGCTCGATCAGCCGCTTCCCCGACGAGGCCCTCATCCAGCGCGTGATCGCACAGCTGGAACCGCAGTACGGTCCGCTGCAACTGGACCCGGATGGCCTGTACACCACCGATGGCAGCAGTACCGGTACGGGCTATCGCCTGTACGCGGCAGTTGAGCGGCGCCTGGGTGATCACGTCGTGCTGGGTGCGGCCGGTACCCTCCAGCGCAGCCGCGATTTTTCGCCGAACACGTTCCAGTTGTACCTGCGCTATTCCTTCAAACCGTGGCAGGGCAACCTGCCGTTGCCCGTCTCTCCGCTGGTGCCGTATGGCGAATTCCGCTGACCTGCAACGCCGCCGTCTGCTGCAGGCGACAGTCCTGCTGCCGCTGCTGGGCAGCGCCGGCGTTCGCGCGGCCACCACAGCATCGCGTTGGCCGGCCTGGCAGGTGCTGCAGGACAGCAGCCTGAGCCGCGATGGGCGCATGATCGACCGCAGCCAGGAGGATCAGCGCAGCACATCGGAGGGCCAGTCCTATGCACTGTTCTTCGCGCTGGTCGACAACGATCCTGCACTGTTCGACCGCATCCTGGCCTGGACGCAGGACAATCTCGCAGGCGGTGACATGGCCGCGCGCCTGCCAGGCTGGTTGTGGGGGCAGGGCAAGGAAGGCTGGCGCCTGCTGGACGACAATCCTGCATCCGATTCGGACCTGTGGCTCGCCTACGCACTGCTGGAAGCTGCACGCCTGTGGCGCCGCCCCGCGCTGCAGGCCATCGCCGAAGGCATGCTGGCACAGGTGCGCGCGCGCGAAATCGTGCAGATACCCACGCTGGGGCCGATGCTGCTGCCGGGGCCGCAGGGATTTATCGAAGACGGCGCCACCCGGGTCAATCCGAGCTACCTGCCGCTGCCGTTGCTGCGGCGATTCGCAGCGGTTGATCGCAGCGGCCCCTGGCAGGCGCTGGCCGACAACACCGTGGCCCTGCTGCAGCAGACCAGTCCGCATGGGTTCGCGCCGGACTGGGCCGCGTGGAAGGGCGGCAGCTTCATCGTCGATCCGGTGAAAGGGGCTGTGGGTGGCTACGACGCCATCCGCTGTTACACCTGGGCCGGCATGACTGCGCCGCGCGATCCCTTGTTCCGTCGCCAGCTCACCGCTCTGTCCGGCCCTCTGCAGCGCCTGCGCAGCGGTGCGCCGATGTGGGAGAAAATCGACACGCGTACCGGCAAAGGGCAGGGCGAGGGCAACTACGGTTTCCGTGCCGCACTGCTGCCCTACCTGCTGGCACAGGGGGAAACATCCCGCGCCGCGGTGCTGCTTGAAAGCCTGCCCAGCGCCGAACAGCAGCGTGCTGGCGAGCCCGCGTACTATTCGCAGATGCTCACCCTGTTCGGTCGCGGCTGGGCGGAAGGCCGCTGGCGTTTCGCTGCCGACGGACGCCTGCAGCCGCGCTGGTGATGCAACGGCCGGGCGATGCCCGGCGGGCCCATCAACAGGTGATCACTCCAGCGCGTAACGCAGCACGAACAACACCGCCACCAGCCACACCGCCGGGTGCACCTCGCGCCAGCGGCCGGTGCCGGCCTTCAGCGCGGCATAGGCAATGAAGCCGAAGGCCAGGCCGTTGGCGATGGAATAGGTGAACGGCATCGCCAGCGCACACAGCGCGGCGGGTACGGATTCGGTCAGGTCGCTCCAGTCCACTTCCACCAGTTCGCGCAGCATCAGTCCGGCCACGAACAGCAGCGCCGGCGCGGTGGCATAGCCGGGCACCATTGCCGCCAGCGGCGAGAACAACAGCGCGGCCAGAAACAACGCAGCCACCACCAGTGCGGTCAAACCGGTACGGCCACCCACCTGCACACCCGAGGCGCTTTCGGCGAAGGCGGTGGTGCTGCTGGTGCCCAGCAGCGAGCCGGCCACAATCGCCGTGCTGTCGGCCAGCAGCGCGCGCCCGAACCGCTTCTGCGCGCCCGGCAGTTTCAGCAGGCCGGCACGGCCGACCACGCCATACAGCGTGCCGGTGGCATCGAACACTTCCACCAGCACGAACACCAGCACTACCTGCAGCAGCACGGCGATCGGCGCGCCGCCGTTGTGGTGCAGCAGGCCAGGCAGGTCCAGCTGCAGGAAGGTCGGCGCCAGGCTCGGCGGCAACGACACCAGCCCGTGGTACTGCAGATCGCCCAACGCCCAGCCGGCCGCGGTCACCGCCAGGATGCCGATCAGGATCGCACCGCGCACACGCCGCGCCTCCAGGATCGCGATCAGCAGGAAGCCGCCCAGTGCCAGCAGCGGCGGCGCGGTATTGAGCGGGCCCAGCGCTACCAGCGTGTCCTCGTTGCCGATGATCACGCCGGATTTCTGCAGCGCGATGATGGCCAGGAACAGGCCGATGCCGGCCACGATCGCCGACCGCAACGACGCCGGAATGCCCGACACCAGCCACGCGCGCACGCCGGTCAGCGACAGCACCAGGAACACCAGGCCGGAAATGAACACCGCCGCCAGCGCCTGCTGCCAGGGCAGCCCGGCAGCGCCGACCACGGTGAAGGCGAAGAACGCATTCAAGCCCATGCCCGGGGCCATGCCCACCGGGAAGTTGGCCGCCAGCGCCATCACCACCGAGCCCAGCGCCGCGGCCAGGCAGGTGGCCACGAACACCGCCCCAGCATCCATGCCGGTGGTGCCCAGGATCTCGGGATTGACGAAGACGATGTAGGACATCGTCAGGAAGGTGGTGACACCGGCCAGCAGTTCGGTGCGCACGGTGGTGCCGTGCTGCTGCAGCTGGAACAGGCGTTCGAACAGGGACATCGCAGATCTCTCGTACCTGCGCGCCCTGCCGCCCGAAGGACCGGCGGGTGCGTCGCCAGGCGGTTAGAAGTGGTAGTTCAACTTCAGCGTAACGCTGCTGTAGTTGGTATGGAAGCTGCGTCGCGCCGCAGCCGGGTAGTTGGGATCTTCCAGATAAACCGGGCTGGAGCCCAGATGGGTGTAACGGTACTCCGCACCCGCCGAAAGCTGGTCGCTGAAGCGGTACAGCACGCCTGCGCCGACGTTCGCGCCGGTGGATACATGGGATGCGCGGGTTTCAAATTCGGCCACGCGGCAGCCGTTGGTGGCCTCCACCAGCGACTTGTCGCAGCCCAGCGAAAACTCCTGGCGGGCCACGCTCACTCCGGCGCTGACGTACGGCAGCCACTGGCCTGCCGCGTAACCCAGCGTCAGGTTGACTGCGCCCGAACGGGTCACCGCATCCTTGCCGTAGTAGGGGCTGTACTGGTGGTTGTCGCGGTCCTTCCACTCCTGGGTGATGTTGCCGAAGGAAAGGGTGCCTTCGATCCCGGCAACCACATTGTTGTCGAACTGCCAGTTGCGGCCGGCCTGCAGCCCGCCAGCGAAGCCACGGATGCTTTTTTCAGAGGCATTGGCGTTGCTGCGGTCCTGGCTGTGGCCTTCGCCATGGCTGGCATGGGCACCCAGGTAGATGCCTTCCCAGTTCGCCGGCGCGGCCGCGGCAGTGCCCGACAGCAGCAGCGCTGCCGTGGTGGAGATCAGTGCTTTCATGGTGTTTTCCTACGAGGGGGATGAATCGGGTGCGTAGGAAAACCGAAGCGTTGGGCCGGGAACATACAACGAGTTGCAAAGTACGGAGGATGCCGTGTGCGACAAGGAATCAACACTGCTTTACACGGGCAGCCTTCAGCCGGGTGGCGTTGAAGCGCGTCGCGAAGAGGCCAAAAGCGTCAACAAACATCGATTGCGGCCCATGAAAGGTGAAAGGCCGCGCGAGCGCGGCCTTTCGTTCTTGCTTACTTCAGCGCCTTGAAGCGCAGGCGCTTCGGCGCAGCGTCGTCGCCCATGCGGCGGCGCTTGTCTTCTTCGTACTCGCGGTAGTTGCCCTGGAAGAACTCCACGTGCGAATCGCCTTCGAACGCCAGGATGTGGGTCGCGATGCGATCCAGGAACCAGCGGTCATGCGAAATGACGAACGTGTTGCCCGGGAACTCCAGCAGCGCATCTTCCAGCGCACGCAGGGTTTCGATGTCCAGATCGTTGGACGGTTCGTCGAGCAGCAGCACGTTGCCACCCTGCAGCAGGGTCTTGGCCATGTGCAGGCGGCCACGCTCACCACCGGACAGCGAACCGACCATCTTCTGCTGGTCCTGGCCCTTGAAGTTGAAGCGGCCGATATAGGCGCGCGACTGGATCTCGATGCCGTTGATGTTGAGGATGTCCAGGCCGCCCGCGATTTCCTGGAACACGCTGTGGTTGCCTTCCAGCGCGTCGCGGCTCTGGTCCACGTAGGACAGCTGCACGGTCGGGCCGACCACGATCTCGCCGGTGTCCGGCTTTTCCTGGCCGGTGATCATCTTGAACAGGGTCGACTTACCGGCACCGTTGGGGCCGATGATGCCGACGATGGCGCCCGAGGGCACCAGGAAGTTCAGGTTGTCGAACAGCAGGCGGTCGCCGAACTTCTTGGAGACGTTCTTGAATTCCATCACCGCCTGGCCCAGGCGCTCGCCCGGCGGGATGAAGATTTCATTGGTCTCGTTGCGCTTCTGGTAATCGACCGACTGCAGCTCTTCCAGGCGGGCCAGACGGGCCTTGCCCTTGGTGCGGCCGCCCTTGGCGTTCTGGCGCGACCACTCCAGTTCCTTCTGGATCGCCTTCTGGCGAGCCTTTTCCTGGTTGTCTTCCTGCTTCAGGCGCTCGTCCTTCTGGGTCAGCCAGTCGGTGTAGTTGCCCTTCCACGGAATGCCGCGGCCACGGTCCAGTTCCAGGATCCACTCGGCGGCGTTGTCCAGGAAGTAGCGATCATGGGTGACCGCCACGACGGTGCCGGTGTAGCGCGCCAGGAACTGTTCCAGCCATTCCACCGACTCGGCGTCGAGGTGGTTGGTCGGTTCGTCGAGCAGCAGCATGTCCGGCTTCTGCAGCAGCAGGCGGCACAGCGCCACACGGCGCTTTTCACCACCGGACAGCTTGCCGACGATGGCATCCCACGGCGGCAGGCGCAGCGCATCGGCGGCCACGTCCAGCTGGTTTTCCAGCGTGTGCGCATCGCCGGCGGCGAGGATCGCCTCCAGGCGCTCCTGTTCCTTGGCCAGCGCGTCGAAATCGGCGCCTTCTTCGGCATAGGCGGCGTAGACAGCGTCCAGCGCAGCCTGTGCCTGCAGCACTTCGCCCACGCCTTCTTCAACCGCTTCACGCACGGTCTTGGTCGGGTCCAGCTCCGGTTCCTGCGCCAGGTAGCCAACCTTGATGCCGGCCTGCGGACGGGCTTCGCCCTCGAAATCGGTGTCCACGCCGGCCATGATCTTCAGCACGGTGGACTTGCCGGCGCCGTTCAGGCCCAGCAGGCCGATCTTCGCGCCCGGGAAGAAGGACAGCGAGATGTCCTTGATGATCTGCCGCTTGGGCGGGACCACCTTGGACACGCGGTTCATGGTGTAGATGTATTGCGAGGACATGAGGTCTCCGTAGGCGCGACCCTGCGCCCGGTCCGTCACGGGGAACTTCCCGTTGCGGCAGCGGGCACAGACTGAATGGAATACCCCCAATTATAGCCGGAACCGCTTACGCCCCGCGCCGTCCGCAGCGCCCGGGGCTGGCCGAGGACTGAATGGGCCGTCACAGTCCCTCAGCGGGAAGCGTTTCCAGCCGGAAACCGTTCAGATCGAATGCGCAATATGGGCTCACCACCCACCCCAGCAGAGGTCTCCCATGCACATCCATCGACTCATGGCCGGCGCCGTGGCCTCTGTACTGGCGCTGGGCGCCATCGCCCCGGCCTTCGCCGACAACGATCACCGTGGTCGCGACCACGACCGCCGAGAATGGCGCGAAGATCGCCGCGAGTGGCGCCACGACCGTCGCGACTGGGAACGCGACCGCCGCGAAGCGCGCCGTGACTACCGCCACGACCGCCGCTACGACCATGGCTACTACCGCCCGGCACCGCCGCCGCCGCGCGTGGTCTACAGCCCGGGCTACCGGCCCGGCTATGGCTATGGCTGGCAGCGCGGCCACCGCTATCGCGATTACTACCGCGGCCCGATCTACGTGGTCAACGACTACCCGCGCTACCACCTGCGCCGCCCGCCGTCCGGCCACCACTGGATCCGCGATGACCGCGGCAACATGCTGCTGGTCGCCGTGGCAACCGGCATCATCGCCGACTACATCATCAACAACCGTTGATGCAGCGCCGGGGTCGGATCCCTTTCCAACGGAAAGGGCTCCGACCCCACACCGCCATTCGAAACCATACGGGGCCGGATTCGTTCGTCGAATCCGGCCCCGGTCGTTTCGGCCCCAGCAGGCCGGGGCGGGGCTACAATCAAGGGCTGAGCCGCACCCCTTTCCCCGCCTGCTGGAGTAACCGATGTTCCCGCGTGACGTCCGCATCGAAACCTACGATCCCGAACTGGCCAAGGCCATCGCCGCCGAAACCCAGCGCCAGGAAGACCACGTCGAGCTGATCGCCAGCGAGAACTACACCAGCCCGGCGGTGATGGAAGCCCAGGGCAGCCAGCTGACAAACAAGTACGCCGAAGGCTACCCGGGCAAGCGCTACTACGGCGGCTGCGAGTACGTGGACATCGCCGAACAGCTGGCGATCGACCGCCTCAAGCAGCTGTTCGGTGCCGACTACGCCAACGTGCAGCCGCACAGCGGTTCGCAGGCCAACCAGGCCGTGTACTTCGCGCTGCTGCAGCCGGGCGACACCATCCTCGGCATGAGCCTGGCCCACGGCGGCCACCTCACCCACGGTGCCAAGGTCAACGCCTCGGGCAAGCTGTTCAACGCCGTGCAGTACGGCGTCAACGATCAGGGCCTGATCGATTACGACGAAGTCGAGCGCCTGGCCCTGGAGCACAAGCCGAAGATGGTCGTGGCCGGCTTCTCGGCCTACTCGCAGGTGATCGACTGGGCGCGCTTCCGCGCCATCGCCGACAAGGTCGGCGCCTACCTGTTCGTCGACATGGCGCACGTCGCCGGCCTGGTTGCTGCCGGCGTCTACCCGAGCCCGCTGGAACATGCGCACGTGGTCACCTCGACCACCCACAAGACCCTGCGCGGCCCGCGCGGCGGCATCATCGTCGCCAAGGGCGCCGACGAAGACCTGGTCAAGAAGCTGCAGTCGATCGTGTTCCCGGGCATCCAGGGCGGTCCGCTGATGCACGTCATCGCCGGCAAGGCCGTGGCCTTCAAGGAAGCGCTGGAGCCGGGCTTCAAGACCTACCAGCAGCAGGTGGTGAAGAACGCGCAGGCGATGGCCAACACGCTCATCGCACGCGGCTACAAGATCGTCTCCGGTGGCACCCAGAACCACCTGATGCTGGTCGACATGATCGGCAAGGACGTGTCCGGCAAGGACGCGGAAGCCGCACTGGGCAAGGCCCATATCACCGTCAACAAGAACTCGGTGCCGAACGACCCGCGTTCGCCGTTCGTGACCTCTGGCCTGCGCCTGGGCACCCCGGCGGTGACCACCCGCGGTTACCTGGAACAGGACTGCGTGGACCTGGCCAACTGGATCGCCGACGTGCTCGACGCCCCGGCCGATGAGGCCGTGATCGCCCGCGTGCGTGATGCGGTCAGCGCGCAGTGCCGCAAGTACCCGGTCTACGGTTGATCGGGCATTGGGGTCGGAGCCCTTCCCTGCGGGAAGGGTTCTGACCCCGGCACCGGAGTACCCGCGCATGGATGAGCGCCGCCTCAGGTATCTCTATGCAGCCTTGGCTGTGCCGTTGGGCGCACCCAGCGTGCTGTTTGGTGGGGCGATGGCGGTACTGGCCATGGCCGGAAGCGTGCTTTCACTTGCCGACGGCACCGTCAACCTGCCCGGGCAGGCATTGATGCTGCTGTGGGGCCTGGCCGGACTCGCCGGTTGCATCGCCTGGCTGGACCTCAGTTGCGGATATTTGTTTGCAGGGCGCAGCGCACTGCATGCGCGCAGCCGGGCGCAGTGGGGCGCGCTGCTGCTTGGCATGCTGGCTGCGCTGCCGCTGTTGGGTATAGGGCTGTGGCTGGGCATCACCCACGGCAGCGAAGGCTTCGGTCTGCTGCTGATGGGACCGTCGTTGCTGGTTCCGGCCGGCATGCTCTGGTGGCTGCGACCACGCACGTGAAGCAAGCAGCCAGCAAGGAGATTCGAACGCATGGATGAGCGCCTGCACAAACGCCTGTATATCGCCCAATGCCTGCTGCTGGGGTTGCCTGCACTGGTGGCCGGTGGCGGCGTCGCCGGCTTCGGCATCTACACCTTCCTGACCCGCCACGGCCTGATGCGCGGCGACGAAGGCGCGGTGCTGTTGCTGTGGGCGCTGGCGGGTGTGATCGGCTTGCTGGCCTGGTTGTGGCTCAGCATCCGCTACCTGCGGCTAGGGCGCGATGGCCTGCGGCGCACCGCCCGTATTCCCTGGATCGGCTTGGCGCTGGGCGCCATGGCGGCGCTGGCGGTGATCGGCGTGGTGCTTTTCAGCTTGTTTGCCGGCAGCCCCTGGCAGGTACTGGGCTATCTGGTGCTGGGCGTGCCGCTGCTGGTGCCGGCTGCGCATATGGTGTGGTTGCGTCGCGCTCCGGGCCTTGCCGGACAAGGCTGATCGCTGCCTGCATTTGCTGCAAAACCCCTTCTCAGGTACCGTTGCGACGCTACCACGACCGTGGCAGCAGGTATTTCCCTGAGCCAGGCGTTCAATGCATTGCCCCTTCTGCCAGCATGCCGATACACGGGTCATCGACTCGCGCGTCTCCGAAGACGGCGCGACGATTCGTCGTCGGCGTGAGTGCGAGGCGTGCAACGAACGCTTCAGTACGCTGGAAACCGTTGAACTGAAGCTGCCGGCCATCGTCAAGAGCGATGGCACCCGTGAAGCCTTCGATGCCCGCAAGGTCCGCGCCGGCTTTGACCGCGCGCTGCAGAAGCGTGCGGTGCCGGAAGAGAAGATCGAGGCGGCGGTGCGCGCGGTGGTGCACCAGCTGCGCATCAGCGGCGAACGCGAAGTGCCGTCGATCAAAGTCGGCGAGTTCGTGATGAACGAACTGCGCAAGCTTGACCATGTCGGTTATGTGCGTTTCGCTTCGGTGTACCGCAGTTTCGAGGACGTGGCCGATTTCCGCGAGGAAATCGAGAAGCTCGAACGCGACCTGCCTTCCAGCACCGAGCAACTGCAACTGCTGGGCGATGTGATTGCCCTGACCAAGAAAAAGAAGGGCTGACGGCCTTTGCATCGGTAGCTGCCAACCTTGGTTGGCGCCGTACTCTGCCCATCCACGCATGGCGTGGATCTACTGGGCCTTGGCTGGCACCGTGCTGACGGCGGTACCATGGCGACATGAGCATATCGTTCACCGTTCTTGACCACCTGCACATGGCCGCCGCATTGCGGCTTGCCGAGCGCGGTGCCTATACCACCCGTCCCAATCCGATGGTCGGCTGTGTGATCGCCCATGGCGAGCGCGTGGTCGGGCAGGGCTGGCACCAGCGCGCTGGCGGCCCGCATGCCGAAGTGTTCGCCCTGCGCGAAGCGGGCGGCGACGCGCGCGGTGCCACCGCCTACGTCACCCTGGAACCCTGCGCGCATTACGGCCGTACGCCGCCGTGCGCACTGGCGCTGATCGAAGCCGGCGTGTCGCGCGTGGTCGCGGCAATGCGCGACCCGTTCCCGAAAGTCGATGGCGGTGGTTTCGATCTGCTGCGCGACGCCGGCATCGAGGTTGCCGAGGGCTTGATGGCGGCGCAGGCGCGCGAACTCAACAAAGGCTTCCTGTCGCGCGTGGAGCGCGGTCGTCCGTGGTTGCGGGTGAAACTGGCCGCCAGCCTCGATGGCCGTACCGCGATGGCCGACGGCAGCTCGAAGTGGATCACCGGTCCCGCCGCTCGCGAAGATGTGCAGCACTGGCGCGCGCGCGCTGGCGCGATCCTCACCGGCGCCGACACCGTCATCGCCGACGACCCGATGCTGACCGTGCGCCTGGCTGACACTGAAGTCATGCCGCCCCTGCGCGTCGTCCTCGATTCCCGCCTGCGCTCGCTGGAATGCAGCCGTGTGCGCGAGGGTGGGGCGCCCACGCTGTACCTGCACGATGCAATGATCAGCCCGCCCGACGCCGCCGACGCCGCCTTTGCCAGCGTAGCCGTCCGCCACGGTCGCCTTGATCTGGGCGCGGTGTTGGCACTGCTGGCCGAGCGCGGCATCAACGAGGTGCACACCGAAGCCGGTGCAACCCTGGCCGGCGCGCTGGTGCGTGGTGGCTGGGTGGACGAACTGCTGATGTACCAGGCACCAACACTGCTGGGCGACAGCGGCCGCCCGTTGCTGGCCGACCTCGGCATCGACGTGATGGATCAGCAGCGTCGATTGCATGTGGTCGACCAGCGCCAGGTGGGCGACGACCTGCGGCTGCTGCTGCGGCCATGAAGTTCAACGATCCTCGCCAGGCGGGTGCTCGTTCCACTCGAAGAACGGCAGGAACGCATCGGCCAGTTCGCCCATCAGCGGCGAGGGGTTCTGTACGCGCCAAGCGCCGCCGTCATGATCGCGCTCGAAGGACACGGTGATGATCCTTTCCCGGTCCGGTGCCGTCGCGATCATCTGCGTATACGCTGTAGCCAGTTCGCTCGCCATCTGCGGTGGATGTGGTCCGTTGAATGGCACCGGGTGCTGCCGATAGACGGGCAGCAGGGCCGTCAGGTCCGGCAGGTGGCAACGGTAGTCAACATCGGCAATGTCTGCCTGCGGATGATGCACGCTGCCGACACTGCAACGCACCGATGTCTGGCGCCTGCGCAGGGCCGCGGCGGCCTGCGGCCAATCGGCCATTTCAGGCGCCTGGTCCAGGTGGCTTACGCTCGCCAGCGCCGCCGCGATCGCCGGGCCCTTGGATGTACCCAGATAGCGGCCCAGCTCGGCCTGGGCGGCGGTATCGCCGTGCACGATCACCTGTGCGTACAGCTCGAACACGTGTCCGGGCGTGGGCACAGGCGGCGCCGCCAGTGCCGCAACCGGGGCCAGCAATGCAGCCAGCCCCAGTCGCTTCAGCGCAGTGAACTCACGCGCACGCATCGGTCCACATCATCTCGGCCATCGGACGCAGTGCCTTGCACTCCTGCGTCATTTCCTCGGCCGACATCACCTGCGTCTTGGCCTTCAACTCTTCGGTCATCGCATCCACACCGCTGATCTGGTCCGGTGCGATCTTCGCCACGCAGCTGCGGTGCTGCTGCAGCAGCAGATCGCAGGCCGGCACGCCGGTCACCTTCGGTGCCTTGGCTGCTTCAACGTCCTGCATCCAGCCATCGAACGGCGCCAGCGCATCCAGCACCGGGCCCACCAGATCATCGAAGTTGCTGCTGTACCAGTAGCTCTTGTCCTTGGCGGTGTACAGGGTGAGGGTGCCGGTCATGGCCTTGCGCGGGCCACTCTGCAGGGCCTGGGTATAGGCCTCGGTGAAGCGCGCGCGCGGAGCCTTGTCCTCACCCGTCAGGCTGGTCAGGAACAACGGCTGCACGCTGCCCAGGTCGGCCAGCTGGCAGCTGAAATCGACCTTGGCGATCTTCTGGTCGTCCACGAATTCGTTGTCTTCCACCGTGCTGCGCGTGGCACGGCACTGCGAGGCCTTCAGCACCTTGGCGTACATCGCTTCCGCCGCTGCAGGATCGCCCTTCACTCCGGCCACGTCCAGCACGATCTGCCACGGCTCGGCCAACGCCTGGGCCATCATGCCCGGCACCGGCGTTACCGAGTCCTGGCCGTCGAAGGCCGGCTTCAATGCATCGTTGAGCGTGCGCGTGGCGGCGGCATCGTCTTCCAGCAATGCGCGTGCGTACAGATCGAAGGTCTGTTCGGGCGTCAGCTGCGCCGGGGCGGCCGCGGCGAACAACGGGGCGCACAGCAGTGCGGTGGCCAGCAGGCCGCGGATCGGGGTCTTCATGACGGTGTTCCTGTTCCAGAGGGCGGCAAGCCTAGCGCAATTGTCATTGCATTCGATGGCGTGCCGCAGCCAAGCGTATTGCGCGCGACGGCCAACAAAAAACGGGCCCCTTTCGGAGCCCGTTCGATCGCACGACGAGGATCGGGCAATCAGAAGCTGGCGCGCACGCCGGCCGAGTACTGGGTGACGTCGCGGTAGCCGGAGATCTCGCCCACCAGACCCCAGGTCCGGGTGAAGTTGATCTGGCCGCCGACGGTGCCGACCCAGGTGCCCTTGAATTCGTTGCCGCCGTCCATGTAACCGGCCTTGATCCAGGCTTCGGTCATGCGCGAAGGCTTGCCACGCAGGCCCATGGTGGCGCGCACCAGGTTGGTGTGGTCCTTCACGCTGAAGCGGCCGTAGTCCACGTCCTTGACGGTGATTTCAGCCTGCTGGCGGACCCAGGCGATGTCGGCGGTGTAGTCGACGCGGTCGCTGAAGGGCATGTGGTAACCGATGCCCAGCTCCGGCTGGTTCAGCTTGAGCTTCATCGAGCCGTAGTCGTAGTCGTACGACTTGCTGCCGTAGTTCCAGCCGCCGAATACGTGCACCTGCTCGGCCAGCGCGATCGAACCGCGCACGTAGCCTCCATCAACCTTCGGGTCGTTGAACACGTCGTCGTCGGTCTTGACCTGGGTCCAGCCGCCTTCGACGTAGGTGTAGCTCAGGGCGTCGGCGGAGGCCGAGAACGGGGCAGCGGCCAGCAGGGCGGCCACGATCAGGATCTTGCGCATGGGAATTCCTGTGAATTTCAGTCCATTGGCGGCCCACCTGTGCGGCAGTCCGTGGCGACCTCATGTCGTCCGACCGCCGATTTTAATGAAAGTTTTACGAAATGCGAGCGACGGCCGTCACAGGCTCGGACGCGCCCGGGTGGGGTCAGAGCCCTTTCCTGCGGAAAGGGATCCGACCCCCGGGGCATCCGGCCCCGTTCAGCCCGGGCTGTTACACTTGGCGGGCCGGTTCGCCGGTACACAAACGTCTTCAGGGCGGGGTGCAATTCCCCACCGGCGGTAGGTGCGCAAGCACGAGCCCGCGAGCGCCCCGGCCTTACCGTCGGGGGTCAGCAGATCCGGTCCAATGCCGGAGCCGACGGTCATAGTCCGGATGAAAGAAGACGGTGCCACAGGGCCTTTGCGGCCCTGCGCCCGCCTGTTTGCCTTGCGGCGTTTTTCGCTCACTTTTCGCGGAGAACGTTACTTGTTTACTGGAATCATCGAAGGCGTCGGCCGTCTGGCCGCACGCGAATCCATCGGCGGCGATGTCCGCTTCACCTTCAACGTCGGCAGCCTGCCGTTCGACAACGTGCAGATGGGCGAGAGCATCGCCATCAACGGCGTCTGCCTCACCGTCATCGCGTTCGACGCCGGCAGCTTCCAGGCCGATGCGTCCACCGAGACCCTGGGCCTGACCACGCTGGGCCAACTGGCCGAAGGTGCGGTCATCAACCTCGAACGTGCCATGCGCCCGACCGACCGCCTTGGCGGCCATCTGGTCAGCGGCCACGTCGACGGCCTCGGCCAGGTCCTGTCCATCCATGAAGATGCGCGTGCCCAGCGCTGGCGTTTCGCCGCGCCGGCCGCCCTGCGCCGTTACATCGCCAAGAAGGGCTCGATCTGCGTGGACGGCGTCAGCCTCACCGTCAACGAAGTGGACGACGAAGGCTTTGAAGTGGCGCTGATCCCGCACACCGTGGCCAATACCGCGTTCTCCGCCACCGGCGTGGGCAGCGCGGTGAACCTGGAAATTGACCTGGTCGCTCGTTATGTCGAGCGGTTGCTCGGAGTGCCGACCAACGGTCAGCACCCACAGGGAGATACCCCATGAACTTCGCCCCCATTCCCGACATCCTGGAAGACATCCGCCTCGGTCGCATGGTCGTCATCGTCGATGACGAAGACCGCGAGAACGAAGGCGACCTGATCATGGCCGCCGAGCTGGTCAAGGCCAGCGACATCAACTTCATGGTCACCCATGGCCGCGGCCTGGTGTGCCTGCCGCTCACCCGCACCCGCGCCGCCGACCTCGGCCTGGCGCCGATGGTGCAGGCCAATACTGCGCAGTTCCAGACCAACTTCACCGTCAGCATCGAAGCGGCCGAGGGCGTGACCACCGGCATCTCGGCACACGACCGCGCGCACACCATCCGCACCGCGGTGAAGCCCAATGCCAAGCCGTCGGACCTGCACCAGCCGGGCCACATCTTCCCGCTGATTGCCCAGCCCGGTGGCGTGCTGACCCGCGCCGGCCACACCGAAGCCGGCGTCGACCTGGCCATGCTGGCCGGGCTGGAACCGGCCGGCGTGCTGGTGGAGATCCTCAACCCGGACGGCAGCATGGCGCGCCGCCCGGAGCTGGAAGTGTTCGCCCGCGAGCACGGCCTGAAGATGGGCTCCATCGCCGACCTGATCGCCTATCGCCTGGCCACCGAAAAGACCGTCGAGCGCGTGGACGAGCGTGATATCGACACCGAGTTCGGCCCGTTCAAGCTGGTCACCTACCGCGACCGCATCGCCCACGACCTGCATTTCGCCCTGGTCCGCGGCACCCCGGATGCGGACACGCCCACCTTGGTGCGCGTGCAGGTGGAAAACCCGCTGGCCGACCTGCTGCACTGGCGCCGCGATGACTTCGGCGTGGCGGCCACCGATGCCCTGCGCGCGATCGCCGCGGAAGGCAGTGGCGTGATGGTGGTGCTGTCGGCCCCGCGCGACGGCGAAGCGCTGTTGGCCCGCCTGCGCCAGCAGCCGGCGCCGGTGGTGCCGGGCAAGGACAAGGATGTGGGCCAGTGGCGCCGCAACGGTGCCGGTGCGCAGATCCTGTCCGACCTGGGCCTGGGCAAGCTGCGCGTGCTGGGCACGCCCCGCCGCCAGATCGGACTGGCCGGGTACGGCCTTGAAGTGGTGGAGACGGTCACCCCGTAACCCGCTCGGTGTGCCGACCAACGGTCGGCACCCACAAAGGGGCAGCCCACTGCAGCTGGTGGGTGCCGACCGTTGGTCGGCACGCCCCGGGCCCCCGCCAGCCACGGCCGGGGCCCATCCACGGTAGAATTACCCCTTAATCGAATCCCAAGCCGCATATGAGCCACTACGAAGGCGATCTTCGCACTCCCGAATCGGCGCGCTTCGCCATCCTGGCCAGCCGCTGGAACGCCCGCATCACCGATGTGCTGGTTGCTGGCGCCCGCCAGAGCCTGGCCGGCAACGGCATTGCCGAAGCCAACATCGACGTGATCCGCGTGCCGGGTGCCTGGGAGCTGCCGCTGGTCGCCGCGCGCCTGGCCGCCGCCCACGAACACGCCGCCATCCTCACCCTGGGTTGCGTGATCCGTGGCGACACCCGCCACTACGAGCACGTGGCCGATCGCTGTGCCGAAGGCCTGATGCGCGTGCAGCTGGACTTCGGCGTGCCGGTGCTGAACGGCGTGCTGGCCGTGGAACGCGTGGAAGATGCCGAGGCCCGCGCAGGCGGCAGCCACGGCAACAAGGGCGAGGAAGTCGCGCTCGCCGCATTGGAAATGGTCAACCTTCTGGAGCAGCTGCCATGAACAAGAACACCCAGGGCAAGCCCTCCGGTAAACCCGTCCGCCGCGATGGCATCGATCCGGTGCTGCGCTCGCGCGCGCGCCGTCGTGCCGTGCAGGCCATCTATGCCTGGCAGATCTCCGGCGGCAACGGCCAGTCGCTGATCGCCCAGTTCGCCCACGAACAGGCCCGCGAAATCGCCGACCTGGCGTACTTCGAAGCGCTGGTGCATGGCGTGCTCGACAACCGTCGCGACATCGACGAAGCCTTCGGCCCGTACCTGGACCGTGGCATCGACGAAGTGGACGCGATCGAACGCGCCGTGCTGCGCTTGGCCGGTTACGAACTGCGTTACCGCCTGGACGTGCCGTACCGCGTGGTGATCAACGAAGCCATCGAATCTGCCAAGCGCTTCGGTTCCGAACATGGCCACACCTACGTCAACGGCGTGCTGGATCGTGCCGCCGTGGAATGGCGCAAGGTCGAATCGGGTCACTGACCCACCTGTGGTAATGCCGGCCGCTGGCCGGCAACTGCAGGGATTCTGAGGTTGCCGGCCTGCGGCCGGCACTACCGCCCACCGCGCACGGCGCGGCACGTACAAACGCGGGAGCGCCCCATGTCCCTGGCCGAATTCGCCCTCATCGACCGCATCCGCGCCCGCACCGTCGAGCGCGACGACATCGTGCTCGGCATCGGCGACGACGCTGCGCTGCTGCAGCCGCGCCCGAACGAGCAACTGGTGGTCACCGCCGACACGCTCAACAGCGGCGTGCATTTCCCGGCCGAGACCCCGGCGTTCGACATCGGCTGGAAGACGCTGGCGGTCAACCTGTCCGACCTCGCCGCGATGGGCGCGCGCCCAGCCTGGTGCACGCTGGCGCTGTCGCTGCCCGAGGCCAGCGAAGACTGGATCGATGCCTTCGCCGATGGCTTCTTCGCGCTGGCCGACCAGCACGACATCGCCCTGATCGGCGGTGACACCACGCGTGGCCCCCTGTCGCTGTCGGTCACCGCGATGGGCCAGGTATCCCGCGGCCAGGCCCTGCGTCGTGATCGCGCACAGATTGGCGATGACATCTGGGTCAGCGGCACCCTCGGCGATGCTGCCGGTGCGCTGCGCCTGTGGCAGCAGGGCGCATTGAACGTCACCGCCGCCACCCTGCTGGCCGACTACGAAACCCTGCGCCTGCGCCTGCTGCGTCCCACCCCGCGCGTCACCCTGGGCCTGCGCCTGCGTGCATTCGCGCATGCCGCCGTGGACATCTCCGATGGCCTGCTGGCCGACCTGGGCCACATCGCCGCACGCAGCGGCGTACGCGCCGAAGTCGACGCCGATGCATTGCCGATGTCGTCGGCACTGCGCGAACTGCTCGGCCGCGATGGCGCCCGTGACTGCGCGCTGCACGGCGGCGACGACTACGAACTGTGCTTCACCGCCGCCGCCGACCAGCGCGACGCGCTGCACTACGTCGCCGAATCGCTGGACGTGCCGATCACCCGCATCGGCCGCATCATGGAAGGGCAGGGCGTGCACACCGAAGGCCACGACGGCCCGAGCGGATACGAGCATTTCGCCTGACACAGGAGAACGCCGGGCATGGCCCGGCGCTACCGTGCTGCTCTGGTAGGTGCCAACCTTGGTTGGCACGCCGTCTCGTCCTGCATATGGCCTTGCGGCCATGCCAACCAAGGTTGGCAGCTACCAAGGGCAGGGCCGGCGCGTGCAGCAGCCCTGCTCACGCCACCCGCAACTGCACATCCACATACTCGGCCAGCCCACGGCAGGCCAGCAGCAACCCTTCGCGCACGTCATCGCCCACCTGCTGGTCGGCATCGCCGTCCACGCGCACGCGCTCGATGGCGTGCAGCAGTTCCAGCAGCAAGGTCAGCCCGGCATTGGCGCGGTCGATGCGCGCCATCGCGAAGCCGAAGCACTTGCGTCCTTTGTCCGGCCACGGCTGGCCATCGGCGGCGTCCACGTCGCGGATGCGCTGCAGGCAGCCGAGCAGGGTGATGCCTTCGTCGGCGTGGGCGCGCATCGTACTGCCCAATGTGGTTTCGAGTGCTTTGGCCAGATCGTCTGGCAGGCGTTCGACGGCGTCGCCCAATGTGGCGAACAGATAGGGATAGAGCGAAGAAGTCATGGCGGCGTCCTTGAGTGTGAAGCAAGGGGCCGCCCTCGCGTTGGGCGAGGGCGGCGGACGGTGCGTGGTTGCAATACCGGTGGCAAAAGCGCGAAACGCCGGCGGGCACGAGGCCCCCACGCACCGCCCGCCATAGGGCACGGACGGATTGCCTGCCGACGCCGCCCAACAAGGAAAGAGCGACGCCGACAGGCAAGCGTAAACAACGCCTTTGCCAAACGGGATTGCAAGCCCGTGCCACCCGTTGTCGGTGGCGCGCCATGATGTGCACGCAAGTGCTGCTGTACCAATCAGAAAAGTTTCAATTTCGAAAACGTTGCAGATGCATATCGAACGCGCTGCGCGAAGCCGAGCACGCCTGCGCGTGCCAGTTGCGACATTTGTTGTGGAGCCGAGCGCATGCTCGGCGCTACAGAAAGCAGAACGGCGCCGGATCTCTCCGGCGCCGTTCGTGATTACATCACCACTTGTAAGCAACGCTGAGGTTCGCCGTCGCTTCGCGGTATCCACTGTCACCGCGCATCACCCCGAACCCGCCCCAGGCACTGAAGCCGGAACGGAATTCCACGCGCGCACCCGCGCGCAGTTCATAGCGGTTGCGCGGGATGCCGGCCTTCAGCACTTCATCGTCGAAGGCGATGCCATTGCCGGCGCCATCGCGGTACCAGTTGGCCGCCAGATACGGGCTGACCGAGGCACCGGCCGCCGAGTGGCCTTCACCCTGCAGGCGCAGGCCAGCACGACCGGACAGGCCGCTGTCGCCCGCTGCACGCACCACGGTGCCGTTGGTTTCGGTATGCACGTCAGTCTTTGCATCGGTGTAGACCAACTGCAGTTCCGGCTGCAGGCTCAGCGCGGTAGTGCCGATCTGGCCGATGCCGAAGCGGTAACCGGCTTCCACGGACGACTGCCAGATATCCGAGTCGTAACGTTCTTCGGCCAGGCCTTCGCCCTGCACGCGGTTGCGGAACTGGCCGCGCTGCACGCTGGCGTCCACATACAGCGCATCGGTGCTCCAGTTGCCGTACACACCCAGCGCGCCGCCTTCCACCTTGCCGCGTGCGCTGAAACCAGTCATGTCCGAACGCGAGGTGGCGCTGCTGCGTGCAGCGGTGCCCATCACGCCCACGCGACCACGGCCGTCATCGAACACACCCACGTCCGCTCCCAGCTGCAGGCGCGAGCGGTCCACGCGCAGGTCGAGCTGGTCATCCACCGCACCCAGCTTGCTCTGCGTGGCATCCACCCGGGCCCAGCCGCGGATGCCATCCGCCGCTGCGGCGCCGCCCTGGCGGTCGCGGTACTGATGGCGCAGCATCTGGTCCAGCGCGAACTGGTTGGCCAGGTAGGCGCCGGTTTCCGGGCGCAGAATCGGCGGCGGTGGCTCGATCGGGTCCACCGGGTCCACCGGGTCCACCGGGTCGATCGGCTTGCACTCGGGCAGGGTGGGATCGACCACGCACGGATCCGGGCCGGCGCCGGTCTGCGAACGCAGGTACCAGTTGCCGTTGGCGTCCTTCACCAGGAAGTACTCGTACTGCCCACCCACTGCGCGGCCGACCAGGTCGAACTGTGCATTGGACGCACCACCGATGTCGATCAGCTCGATGCCGCGGTCGGTCTTGGCGCCAGCGCCGCCGGCATTGAGCACGCGCACGTTGGCCTGGCCGTTGGCATCGCCGTTGATGACCAGCTTGTCGGTCAGCGAGGTGTCGTCACCCAGCTGGGTGTTGAACAGCAGGGTGCCGCCGTTGCCGGTGAATTCATCCACAGTGAGCGTGTTGAAGCTGCTGCCGCTGCCCAGTGCAACGGTGCCACCGGCACCCAGGGTGAGCGCACCGACGTTGCTGTCGCCGGTCATCAGCCAGGTGCTGTCGCTGTCGATGCTGGCGCTGGTGACATTGATGAAACGGCCATCGATCTGCGCCTTGTTGCGCAGGGTGATGTCCAGGGTGCCATCGACCGTGGCGGCGTCGAAGCTGACATTGCCCGCAAGCCGCGCGTCATCCACGTTGAACGTTACGTGGCTGGCACCGGGTGTGGCACTGCCGCTGCGGGAATCGACCTGCAGCAGATTGCCGTTGCCGCCGTGAAGCTGGGCGCCATTGCTGACGTTGATGACGAAGTCCGCAGGCTGATCGGCCGCCACACGGATGGCGGCGCTGCGGCCAGACGAGATCGTAGAACCATCAACCACCAGCTGCAGGGTGTCCGGCGTGAATCGTGTGCCGAACATCAGTACGCCAATGTTGGCCGCGTCGATGCGCGATCCGTTGACGATACTTACCGTGCCATTCTCCATGCGCACGCCCAGCCCACTGCCAATGTCGATGCCGGCGGCGGTGTCTTCCACGCGCATGTAGGTGGAGTCGATGAGGGCCGATGCACCAGGCAGCGGCGCACTGGCCGGCGTGCTACCCATCGAGAGGCCCACGCTGTGTACCGCCGTGGGTGACAGACCATCTGCGGCGGTCACCAGCACGCGATTTCCGTACATGCGCGACTCTGAGTTTCCGCTGACGAGGACGCCGCCGCCGCGGAGCGTGCTTCCCTCAGACTGGAACCGGGCCCAGCCGAAAAGTTCCACGGCGTACTGATGGCTGCCGCTGCGCGTGATCGTGCTGCCGCGATAGGCGGTGACGAAGGAGGTGTCGGCCGTGATGGTCTGCGTCTCAGCATCCTCCAGCACTTCTAGAACTGCATCATTCTTCAGCGTCCACTCCTCAACGGCATCGCCCGGTCGCACTTCGGCGTAGGTGCCGTCCAGCTCACCTGCAAACGCCGTCGCTGCAGGGGCCAGGGCCAGTGCGGCCAGCAGGCCATGGACCAGCGGCAGCAGCTTGGGTTGGGAAATGCTGTAGCGATGACGCATGGGTAGATCCTTATGGCAGAAGTGGATTGCAGGACGCGCTTGACGCGGGCATCGGCGGAGGCGGCGATTCAGTTCTGCATCGTGCGCAAGTGCGTCTGCACCGATTTCGCTCATCCCTTCGTTCACGTAAGCGGCCTTTTCGGCCTGTTCATGTGAAGCGGCTGTATGAGTTGAATTTGCCAGTCCATGTCTAGATCGGCACGAATTCTGGGCGGCACGCTGGCCTCAGCCCATGCAATTTGTTGTAAAGGCCGGATCAGGCTGCTGATCGGGTTGGACACTGTTCATCACAGGCGACGCGGGCCCAAGGAGCTGCGGTGCAAAAGATCTGCTCGGCGCTACAGAAAGCAGAAACCAGAACGGCGCCGGATCTCTCCGGCGCCGTTCGTGATTACATCACCACTTGTAAGCAACGCTGAGGTTCGCCGTCGCTTCGCGGTATCCACTGTCACCGCGCATCACCCCGAACCCGCCCCAGGCACTGAAGCCGGAACGGAATTCCACGCGCGCACCCGCGCTCAGTTCATAGCGGTTTCGCGGGATGCCGGCCCTCAGCACCTCATCGTCGAAGGCGATGCCATTGCCGGCGCCATCGCGGTACCAGTTGGCCGCCAGATACGGGCTGACCGAGGCACCCGCCGCCGAGTGGCCTTCACCCTGCAGGCGCAGACCAGCACGACCGGACAGGCCGCTGTTGCCCGCTGCACGCACCACGGTGCCGTTGGTTTCGGTATGCACGTCGGTCTTTGCATCGGTGTAGACCAGTTGCAGTTCCGGCTGCAGGCTCAGCGCGGTAGTGCCGATATGGCCGATGCCGAAGCGGTAACCGGCTTCCACGGACGACTGCCAGATATCCGAGTCGTAGCGCTCCTCGGCCAGGCCTTCGCCCTGCACGCGGTTGCGGAACTGGCCGCGCTGCACGCTGGCATCCACATACATGGCATCGTTTGCCCAGTTGCCGTACACGCCCAGTGCGCCACCTTCCATCTTGCCGCGTGCGCTGTAGCCGGTCACGTCCGAACGCGAGGTGGCGCTGCTGCGTGCAGCGGTACCCATCGCGCCCACGCGGCCACGACCATTGTCGAACACGCCCAAGTCCGCACCCAGCTGCAGGCGCGAGCGGTCCACGCGCAGGTCGAGCTGGTCATCCACCGCACCCAGCTTGCTCTGCGTGGCGTCCACCCGGGCCCAGCCGCGGATGCCATCCGCCGCTGCGGCGCCGCCCTGGCGGTCGCGGTAGGTGTGGCGCAGCATCTGGTCCAGCGCGAACTGGTTGGCCAGGTAGGCCCCGGTTTCCGGGCGCAGGATCGGGGGCGGCGGATCCACCGGGTCCACCGGGTCGATCGGCTTGCACTCCGGCAGGGTGGGATCGACCACGCACGGGTCCGGGCCGGCGCCGGTCTGCGAGCGCAGGTACCAGTTGCCGTTGGCGTCCTTCATCAGGAAGTACTCGTACTGCCCACCCACGGCGCGGCCGACCAGATCGAACTGGGCATTGGATGCACCACCGATGTCGATCAGCTCGATGCCACGCTCGGTCTGGGCACCGGCACCGCCGGCATTGAGCACGCGCACGTTGGCCTGGCCGTTGGCATCGCCGGCGATAACCAGCTTGTCGGTGGCCGAGCTGTCATCGCCCAGGTGGGTGTTGAACAGCAGGGTGCCGCCCGTGCCATCGAAGCTGTCGACGGTAAGGGTGTTGAAGGTGCTGGCATTGCCCAGTGCCACGGTGCCGGTGTTGCCCAGCACGAGGTGGCCGACGTTGCTGTCGCCGGTCATCAGCCAGGTGCTGTCGCTGTCGATGCTGGCGCTGGTGACGTTGAGGAAACGGCCATCGATCTGCGCCTTGTTGCGCAGGGCGACGTCGACCTTGGCGGTGGGGGCGCTGGCAAGGTCCAAGGTGACGTTGCCGGCCAAACGGGCGTCATCCACATTGAAGTTGACGTCGGTACGCGAGGTGACCACGCCGATGTCGCGGCCCACCAGCAGCAGGTTGCCATCGCCGCCGATCAGCTGCGCCCCATTGGCCACAGTGATGTCGTAGGTATTGTCAGCGGCTGCATTGACCCGGATGGCAGCGCCGCGACCAGATTGCAGGGTGGAGTTATCGATGTTCAGACGGATGCGTTGATCCGGATTGACTTCGCCCCAGAGCACCGCGCCGATATTGGATGCATCCACACGCGAGCCGTTGACGATATCCATCTGCCCGAACTGGATCCGCACGCCAACGCCGTTGGCGACATCGCGGCTGGCGACTGGGGCGTCTTCCACGTAGATGGTGGTGTCGTTGATGGTCGCGCTGGGGCTGGCAGCACCGTTTCCTGTTGCCGAGCTTGCCAGGTCGACGCCGACCGAAAGGGCCTCGCCAGGGCGCAACGAGGCAGGGGTCACGGAGATCGAGCTCTGCCACAGGACGGCCTGCGTGGTGCCACCATTCAACCCGATGCCACCAAAGATCCGGCTTCGGGCCAGAGCGAGATACGCCGAGTCGTTCAGGGTAATGGCTCTCTGACTGGTTCCACTACGGGTTATCACGGCGTCCCGGATGTTCAGATCGGAGGTGTCGTCAGCCACGATCTGCAGCGTCTGCCCACCGTCCACATTCAGGCGTGAGCCGTTGACCAGCGTCCAGGCCTCGACCGGGTCGCCTGCAGATACGTCGGCGCGCTGGTTGTCCAGATCACCGGCCAGCGCCATGCCGGCCGGGAAGGTTCCCAGGGCCAGCAGCAGGCCGCGTGCCAGCGGGCGCAGGCGCAGTGAGGTGGCTGCAGAAAGGAAGTGGCTCATGGATAGTGTCCTTTGCGAAGGAAATCGGTGGAGACGGCATCGACCCTTTGCCCCGCCCGTTCAGCCGGGTGACGTATACGCCTTCGATCTGTGAAGGCGGAGTGATCGGAGGGTCTTCTGCGAAGCCATCTGTCTTTATTGGCCTCCAGTCTCCACTGCGCGCGTCGTGCCGCCCATGCAAATAGTTGCAAAGCTCGCTCAGCCCTGCGCGCGGTTCATCCGGCAGATGCCCCGGTGGCCCAGCGCCGTACTCCATCTGCAACGCATTCGATATCCGTACGTAAGCTGTACGTGGAGCATGGGCCGCCGTTCCCAGGAGATACCCCCATGTCCCCCTCGCTTCCGCCGCGCCGCGCACTGCCGATCGCGCTGGCCATGATTCTCTGCACGTCCCTGCCTGCACTTGCGCAGCAGGTCATTGCCGATGGCGATGATCAGACGCCGGCAGCAGGCGATTACCAGACGAGTGAGCCGGTGGAGCCAGGCAACCCGGCTGGGCATGTATTCCACGCACTCAATGGCGGCACGATCGTGCCCGTTGGCGAAGTGAATCTGCGCACTGGAGGAATGCGTGCCGCCGCTGTACGCGTTGAAGGCGCAGGCAGCCATGTTGCCTTGACGGGTGGCAGCATCGTCACCACCGGCTACGGTGCAGCGGGCGTTTCGATTGCCAGCGGGGGTTCTGCCGTGTTGACCGGTACCCGCATCGAGACCGAAGGCCAGGCTAGTGTCGGTGTCGGCCTTGAAGGTGGCGCGCTGGAGGCCAGCAACCTCCATATCATTACCCGCGGTGGACTCGGGCATGGGGTGTCGGTACGCGGTGGCGATGTGCAGCTGCGTGACAGCGTGATCGAGACGCACAACAGTGCCAGCGGACTGGTCGTCAGCGACGGTACCCTGCTGGCCGAGCGGGTCCGGCTGGAACAGAACACCTCGGGGAGCGCGGTGACGCTTGATTTCGCTGGCAACGCGCGCGCGACATTGCGCGATGTGCAGATCAATGGAACCGCAGCGGGCGCATCGGGTGTTTCCATCGGCCTGGGCAGCCAGCTGTTGCTGCAGAACGTGGATATCAATCTCACCCACGAGCGTTCGGGCGCAGGATTGCTCGTGGGGGGCGATGTGGAGTTCCGCGGCGGGCGGATCCACGCGGCAGGTGACAACGCTAGTGTCGTCAGCTTCGCCACAGGCGGCGGTGGCTCGCTGCTGCTGGATGATGTGGTGATGGACGGAACCTGGGGCATCGGCCTGCGCACGGGCTCTTCGCTGGAAATGCGCAACAGCCGGCTTGAGGCAGAGAAGAGCGGGATTGATCTTGGCATGGCCGGTGGCGAAGCATGGGTGGAAAATTCAACGCTGCATGTACGCAACGGGTGGGGTGTTTCGGTGCAGGGCAACAGCAGGGTGGACGTGCACGCCTCTGCGATCACCACCGGCGGCGACCAGAATCCGGCCGTCGGTGTGACCGAGGGTGCTGCCACGCTAAGCGAGACCACCCTGCACACCACGGGCATGTATGCTCATGCGCTGCACACGTTTGGCAACAACGCTACGGCGCCGACCATCACGGCAACGCGTATTGAAGCAGTGACCGACGGGGAGGGCGCCTACGGTGCCACCGCGCGCAAAGGCGGTAGTGTGCACCTGGCGGACAGCGTGGTGCGCACACGTGGGCAGAAGGCACACGGGGTACTGGCAGATGGACGGGGTGAGCTGACCCTTACAGCCACGCAGGTGATCACCGAAGGCGAGGGCGCCTGGGCCGCGGCCATCGTTGAGGGCGGTAGCCTGCGGATCGACGGCAGCGCGCTGATCAGCCAGCAGCACGGCGGGGTGTGGGTACGCGGCAGCCGTGACCCGGGCCTGACCCTGGCCAACGGCGCACTGGTATCCGGCGGCAACGGCATCGGCCTGGCGCTGGATGCGGCGGTGGCAGGGCGCTTCGACGTGGTGCTCGAAGGCGGCTCGCAGATGGTCGGCGACATCGTCATCACGCCCGAGGACGAGGACGCCGGCCTGGTGCCGCAGTCCGATGTGCACGTGCGCTTGGCTGGCGGTTCGCTGTGGCAGGGAGCGTCGGATCTGGTGCAGACGATGGCGATCGAAAGCGGCAGCCAGTGGACGCTGGTCGGTGACGCCACGGTGGGTGAACTGCAGCTGCTCAACAGCGGGCTGGCGTTGTCCGAGGGCAGCGGCCGCTTCAACACGCTCACCGTAGACGGCGACCTGCACAGCGAAAGTGCGTCCTTCCTGTTCCAGGGCGCACTGGCGGGCGATGACAGCGCGATCGATCGCCTGCATGTGCGAGGGGATACCTCGGGTGATGCAAGCATCGTGGTCAACAACATCGGCGGAGTGGGCGCACCTACGGTGGATGGCATCCAGCTGATCGAAGTGGACGGTGCATCACTGGCGCGCTACGCGCTGGCCGGCCGCGCGGTGGGAGGTTCGTACGAGTACTTCCTGTTCCAGGGCGGCCTGGCCGATCCGTCTGACGGCAACTGGTACCTGCGCTCGGAATGGTTTGATGTGTGCCAGGACGATCCGGCGGCGCCGGGCTGTGCGGTGGATCCGGGCCCGGGCCCGGACCCGGGTGAGGGCGGGGACGGTGGCGAGGGCGTGGGGCCGGTGGACCCGATCCGGCCGCCGCCGGTGTTGCGCCCGGAGGCTGGCGCCTATCTGGCTAACCAGTCGGCGGCCATCAGCATGTTTGCCCACCGCATGCATGACCGCACCGGCGCCATCGGCAGCGAGCGCACTGCGTGGGCGCGCGTAGGCCGCAGCCATGTAGATTTCACCGCGGTGGGTGGTCAGCTGTCGGTGGATGGCAATACGTCGGTACTGCAGATCGGCAGTGATCTGTTGCGTCGGGGCAGCGCCGCCTTCGGGGTGATGCTGGGCAGTGGCCGCACCGACAACCGCGTCGTTTCGGATCTGACCGGCTACACCGCTACCGGCCGCGTGCGTGGGACTGCGATGGGGGTTTATGGCACCTGGATGCAGGATGCCGAGGGCGCTCACGGCGCCTATGTGGATGCGAACGTGCAGTACGGTCGTTTCGACAACCGGGTGCAGGGCATCGGCCTGGAGCCGGAGCAGTACGATTCGCGCACGATCAGCACGTCGTTGGAGGCGGGTTACACCTTCAATGTGTGGCAGGGCGCCGCCAGTGCGCTGTATGTGCAGCCGCAGATGCAGCTGACGTATGCAGACTACCGCGCGGATCGTCACGTGGAGACCAATGGCACTGCTATCGACCATGCCGAGGCCGGTGGTCTGAGCGGGCGTTTGGGCACGCGCGTGTTCGGCCATGGCACCGCAGCCGGCAACATCGTGCAGCCGTACCTGGGCGTCAACTGGCTGCGCGGCAGCGGTACCAGCACGTTGCAGTTCAACGGTGAGACGCTGGGCGCGGAGGCACCGCGCAACCGCTACGAGGTGCAGGCCGGTGCCGAGTTGAAGCTGGGCCAGCGCTGGAACGCATGGGGTGGCCTGAGCGTGCAGCGCGGCGACCATGCTTACCGCAACGTGGGCGGCCAGGTGGGTCTGCGCATGGCCTGGTAAACAACGACGCCAGGGCCGACGCCGGGGTCAGAGCCCATTGCATGGCAATGGGCTCTGACCCCAAGCGATCTGACTGCAGAACAGCCGAGCATGACTCGGTTCTACCATCGCGCTGAGCTGGGATTGGACATGAACAATGTCCACGTCTGTCGCGATTGTCCATTGAATGACTGCGCCAGCGCTGGCCATGCTGCCCGATCGCTCGCTGACGGTCGCCCGCATGCTTCACCCCGAACGCTCCCACATCGCTGCCATCGATGGCCTGCGTGCACTGGCCGTGCTGGCCGTCATCGTCTTCCATGCGAACGCGGCGTGGCTGCCCGGTGGTTTCACCGGTGTGGACCTGTTCTTCGTGGTCTCAGGCTTCGTGATCAGCCAATCGCTGGCTGCGCGTGCAGGCATGCCACTGGGCGCGCTGCTGCTCGATTTCTACCGGCGTCGCGTGCTGCGTCTGTTGCCGGCGCTGCTGGTGATGCTGATGGCCACCTTCGTGCTGTCGGCGCTGTTCATTCCCCGCGCCTGGCGCAACGAGCAGTTCGACCAGACCGGCTGGGCGGCGCTGGTGGGTTTCAGCAACGTGGTACTGGCCGGCCAGCAGGATGACTACTTCTCGCCCGGCGCCGAACTCAATCCGTTCCTGCACACCTGGACGCTGGGCGTGGAGGAGCAGTTCTACCTGGTGTTCCCGCTGCTGTTCTTCGTCTGGTTGCGCGGCCGTGACCGCTGGCCGTGCTCGCGTGTGCTGTTGCCGGTGGCCGCCCTGCTGTCGCTGGCGTGGGCGGCCTGGCAGGCGCAGGCCGCCCCGGCGGCGGCGTTCTATCTGTTGCCGTCGCGGTTCTGGGAACTGGCGGCCGGTGCGCTGTTGTACCAGTGGATGAGCACGCGCGGTCCCGGCAAGCGCGGGGATGCGCTCGCACTGCCCGGCCTGGCCCTGCTGCTGGCGGGCGTACTTGTCGCGCCGCAACTGGCCATGCCGGTGCCGGGTGTGCTGGCCACGGTGGTCGGCACCCTGTTGCTGTTGGCGGCGGTAGCCGGGCATGGCCAATCGCGGGTCGGCCGCGCCCTGGGCTGGGCACCGCTGTCGTACCTGGGGCGCCTGTCGTATTCGCTGTACCTGTGGCATTGGCCACTGCTGGTGCTGCTGCGCTGGACCTACGGGCTGCAGGGCGCTGCGCTGTGGCTGTATCCGGTGCTGCTGCTGGCTGTGTCGGCCGCGTCCTATCATTACGTTGAACGTCCGCTGCGCAGCGCCCTGCCGCTGTTGCGGCTGGCGCCGGCGAAGGTGCTGGCAATGGCGCTGCCGGTGGTAGCGCTGTGCGGCGCCGGCGCCTGGGCGACGGTGGAGTACCACGAGCAGATCTCGCTCAGCGTCACCCGTGATGGCTATGCGTGGCAAGCGCGCCGCTACCCGGCGTGGCGACCGCTGGAACCGGTGAGCGCACCTGCCCTTGAAGGGCGACGCCTGTTTGTTGTGGGCGACTCGCATGCGGCGGCCTACCGCACGATGACCAGCATGGTCGCGCGACAGACCGGGATGGAGATCCGCCAGGAGGATCGCGGCGGCTGCAGCTTCGTCAATCTGCTGCGGGCCAGCCCGGCCGACTGCCAGGACTTCATCGAGGACAGCCTGTCGGCCATCGAACGCGACGCGCGCCCGGGTGACATCGTGTTGCTGGCGGCGCTGCGCATGCCGGAGCTGCGAGGGTTCGACTGGCAGCAACAGGACGCACAGCAGATTTATCGGCAGTTGCTGGCCGAACGCACGCCCGCGCATGCGCAGGCGGCACATGATGAAGCCGAGCGTGTGCTGGGCCGCCTGCAGCGGTTGGGCGTGCACGTGGTCATCGATGCACCGCTGCCGCTGTTCAAGGCCGGGGCCTACCGCTGCTCGGACTGGTTCAACCGTAGCAATCCGGCGTGCGTCGGTGGCCTGAGCGTGTCGCGCGCGGATCTGCAGATGCTGCGTGCGCCGCAGATGGCACTGCTGGCCGAGCTGGCCGCGCGTTACCCGTCATTGACTGTGTGGGATCCGCTGCCGCTGCTGTGCGGGCCGGATACCTGCTCGGCCGTGCAGGACGGTGAGCCGCTGTTCTTCGACAACGATCACCTGAGCGGCCATGGCAACCGCGTGCTGTTGCCCAGCTTCCGGCAGACCCTGATCGATGTTGCGGGCGACAATCCACTGTAGCGCCGGGCCCGCGCTTTGCTGCTCTCCGTTCCGCTCGCGCAAGCCCACGCGGAACGCGGCGAGCCGAGCATGGCTCGGCTCAACAGTTGTCCGCGGCCTATGCCGGCGGCAGCACCTTGCCCGGGTTGAGGATGCCATCCGGGTCCAGCGCGGCCTTGATCGCGCGCATCGCCGCCAGCGTTTCCGCGGTGAACGCCTTCGCCATGAAATCACGCTTGGCCAGGCCGATGCCGTGTTCGCCCGACAGCGTGCCGCCCAGCGCCAGCGTCAGCTCGAAGATCTTCGGCAGCGCGGCATGCGCGCGTGCGTTCTCGTCGGCATCGTCCGGGTGGTACAGGATGTTGACGTGCAGGTTGCCGTTGCCGGCATGGCCGAAGGTGACGATGGTCAGCGAATAGTCGCGGGCCAGTACCTGCACGCCCGCTACCAGATCGGGGATGCGCGATACCGGTACCACCACGTCTTCGTTGATCTTGCCCGGGGCGACGCTGCGCAGCGCGGGCGACAAGGCCTTGCGTGCGGCCCACAGCTGGTCGCGCGCGCGGCCTTCCATTGCCACGTCCAGTGCGATCATGCCGTCACCTTCGGCGGCGGTCGCCAATGCCTGTAGCAGATAGGGCAGGGTGTCGTGGTCGCCATCGGCCTCGACCAGCAACATCGCGCCAGCGTCGGGTACGTCGGCACCATTAAGGCGCAGCAGCTCCAGGCTGCGTGCGTCCATGAATTCCAGGCGCGTGGGAACGACCGGCTGCGACATCAGCCGCGAGACGGCAGCGGCGGCCGCGTCGGCATCGCGGTACAGCACGCGCAGCCCGGCCTGGCTGACCGGCAGCGGGGTCAGCTTCAGCGTGGCTTCCACGATCAGCGCCAGCGTGCCTTCGCTGCCCACCAGCAGATGGGTCAGGTCGTATCCGGTGGCGTCCTTGGTGTAGGCACCGCCGCAGCGGATCACCTCGCCGGTACCTGTCACTGCTACCAGGCCCAGCACGTTGTCGCGGCTGGTGCCGTACTTCACCGCGCGCGGACCGCCGGCATTGCAGGCGAGGTTGCCGCCGATGCTGCAGATCTCGGCGCTGGACGGGTCCGGTGCCCAGAACAGGCCGTGCGGTGCCAGTGCCTGCTGCAGCGTTCCGTTGAGTACGCCCGGCTGCACCACCGCGCAGCGGTCACCGGCGCGGATCTCGAGGATGCGATCCATGCGGGTGAACGACAGCACGATGCTGCCGGGCACTGGCACGGCGGCGCCGGTGGTGCCGGTGCCCGCACCGCGCGCGACCAGGGCCACGCCATGCGCGCGGCAGGCACGCACCAGCGCCTGCACCTGTTCGATGTCGGCCGGCAGTGCCACCGCAGCCGGGCGCTGGTGGCGCCACGAGTTGTCCTGCGCGTTCGCCTCCAGTGCGCCGTCATCCATGCGCCAGCCGTCGCTGCCCAGCAGGGCGGACAGTTCGGCAACCAATGCGGAGGGCAGGGCAGTACTCATGACAGATCTCGTGGGGCAGCGGGGGCGGGGTGAATCAGTTTCCAGGCGATGACAGCGCCGGCCAGCGGCAGCCACACCCAGCGCAGTTCCGACAGCAGGGTGGCCAGGCCGCGCGCGCTGAAGAACTGCGGCGCGAACGGCGACACGCGGATCGGCCGCCAGGGTGCGAAGAAGCGGTGTTCGCTCCAGGGCCAGGCCAGCGCGACGCCAAGGCCGCCGGAGGTCAACGCATCCAGCAATGGATGGCTGGCGGCGCAGACGAACACAAACGCCGCCGCTTGTACGGTAGATGCCAAGGTTGGCTTTGCCGTGGTAGGTGCCAACCTTGGTTGGCACAGCACCGCCAACCAAGGTTGGCGACTACCGGAGCTGAGCGGCGCCGACCCAGGTCGGCGGCTACCAAAGAACGCCAACACCGCCGCCAACACGGCCAGCACCAGGGCAAACAGCAGCGAGTGGCTGGCCCCCCGATGGCCGAACGCATCGGCGTAGGGAATGTGCAGGGCAAACGCGAGTACATCGGCGTCGGGCAGCATCGCCGCGATCACGCCGACGACCAGCAGGCGTGGCGGAATGCGGCCGCGATCAGCAGCGCACCACAACGCCAGTGGCACCGCCGCGTGGGTGATGATCGAAGGCATCAGGCATCGGCTCCGGTAGCACCGGCCGCTGGCCGGCTACAGATCCGATGGGTAGTGCCGGCCGCTGGCCGGCAAAGGGTACCCATCAGCAATCATCCAACCGGAACGCATCGCGCAGCCAGTGCAGCTGCGGTGGTTCGCCCGTGGCTTCAACCACGTCGAAGCGGCAGGGCGCATCGGCCACGGCGGGGTGTTCCTGCAGGTACAGCTGTGCCGCGTGGATCAGGCGCCGGCATTTGCGCGGATCGACCGAGGCCGCGCCGCCACCGAAGTCCTGTCGCGCGCGGTAGCGCACTTCCACGAACACCACGGTGCCGGCGTCATCCATCACCAGGTCCAGTTCACCGCCGCGATAACGCACGTTGCGTGCGCGCGGCCGCAACCCGGCCTGCTGCAGATGCTGCTCGGCGGCGGCTTCCACCGCCGAGCCACGTTGCAGGTGCTCAGCGACCACCGGCGATCGGCATCGGCCGGCCACCGCTGAAGGTCGACCATGCCGGCTGGCGCAGGATGTTGCCGTTGCTGTCCAGGTACAGCGTGCCGGTGGCGCCGTCCAGGCCGCCTTCGGTGGCCAGCTTGTCCAGGTAGGCGCTGATCTTCCACGCATCGGCGCCGAAGGCGAACAGGCGGCTGGCGGCGCCGCGCGCGCTGGGCAGGGTCTGCGCGACCTGGGCAGCGGACGGCACGCCGGATACGCTGCGCACGTTCCAGGCTTCGTTCGGGTAGATGATGCCGTCCAGCGCCACGTCTTCTTCGACCTTGCCACTGCCGGTGGTCAGCTGCGAGGTACCCACGCGGGTGGCACCACCGGCACCGGCCAGCGCCAGCTGCGGGGCCAGCAGGCGGGCCTGCGGTGCACGTACGGCCAGGAACACGGCATCGACCGCGCCGGCGTTGCGCACCTGCGCGCTGACATCCCCCACCGTTTCGCTGATGGCGATGGTGGCGGCGACGCTGCCGCCGCGCTGGGCGAAGCGCTGGGCGAAGGCGGCAGCGGCGCGGCGGCCGGTGTCGTCGCTGCTGTTGATCACCAGCGCCTTGCTGCGCTCGCGGCCACGCATGTATTCGGCGGCGACGATGCCGTCGTCCTCCGGTGCCAGCGAGAAACCGGCGCTGCCGGCGGGCGGTGCATCCTTGCCGCGGTTCAGGCCGAGCACCGGTACCGGCAGCTGCTGGCGGCCGTACACGGCATCCACCTCGTCGCGGCCGAGCGGGCCGACCACGAAGTCGGCGCCGGACGCCACGGCCTTGTCATACGCGGCCAGCGCACCGGCCGGGGTACCGGCGGTGTCGAAGAAGTTGACCTCCGGACGACGGCGGGTTTCACCGTAGTAGGCGCTGAGCAGGCCATCGCGCACCGGCTGTGCGGCAGTGGCCAGGCGACCACTGAGCGGCAGCAGCACGGCCAGCTTGGCCGGCGGGCGGTAGCCATCGCTCATCGCCGGCGGGCGCTTGCTGGTGTCGAATTGGGCGGCGCCATCGCGATCGAACGGGCGCGGCAGCGGCAGGCCACGGGCGATCAGTGCACGGCCTGCAAAGTTGTACAGCGGGTCATTGGCCGGCAAGGCGGCGGCGCGGCTGCGCAGGGTGGCATCGTCGAGGGTGCTGAGCAGGCCGGAGATGGCGGCCTGGTTCTCGCTGCGCGCGGTGCCGGTCAGGCCGGCATGCGCACGGGCGCGTTCGGTGGCGGCGCCAAAGGCATCGCCGGTGGCCTGCAGGGCACTGGCGCGGGCCAGTGACCAGCGCGTGCGCAGGCTCGGGTGCACGTTGTCGGCATGATCCTTCAGCAGGGCCAGTGCCTGCGCCGGCTGCTTGTCGGCCAGCGCCAGCTCGGCGCTGGCCAGCTGGTAACGCTGCAGGCTGGCGCCGGTCAGCTGGCGGGCGGTCACCTGGCCCAGCAGGCTGCGCGCGCGTGCGCTGTCGCCGGCCAGGTGCCAGGCCCAGGCCGCATCGGCCAGTGCGTTGCTGCGGGCGCCGCCACGCAGGGTCGCGGCCAGCGCTTCCAGTTGCAGGGCGGCGTCGCGCGGCTTGCCTTGTTCAATCAGCGCCAGCGCCTGGCTCTGGGCCGGCGATTCGGGCGTGCTGACGAGGCTGGTGGTGGCACAACCGGCCAGCAGCATCAACGACAGCGACAGGGCAGAGATGCGTGCGGCGGGCTTGTTCATGATCGGGTCCATGCGATGAGGGCAGCGGCCTTGGCCAGGTACACGCTAGGATTCTACCCTTGCCCCGTGAGTACCGCTGAAATGAGTGTCCCAACCCTGTATGTCGTCGCCACGCCGATCGGCAACCTGGCCGATCTGAGCCCGCGCGCGCAGGAGGTATTGCGTTCGGTGGCGGCCATCTGCGCCGAGGACACCCGCCGCAGTGGCCAGCTGCTGTCCCATTTCGGCATCCAGCAGCCGCTGGTGGCCCTGCACGAACACAACGAAGAGGCCCTGGCCCAGCGCCTGGTGGCGCGGCTGCAGGCGGGCGAGTCGCTGGCGCTGGTCAGCGATGCCGGCACCCCGCTGGTCAGCGATCCGGGCTTCCGGCTGGTGCGTGCCGCGCGTGCTGCCGGCATCAAGGTCAGCCCGATTCCCGGCGCCTGCGCGGCCATCGCTGCGCTGAGCGTGGCCGGCCTGCCCAGCGACCGCTTCAGTTTCGAGGGATTCCTGCCGGCCAAGGCCAGCGGCCGCCGCGACCGCCTGCAGGGGCTGGCCGGCGAAGTGCGCACGATGGTGTTCTACGAATCCTCGCACCGCATCACCGAGTCGTTGGCCGACATGGCGGCGATCTTTGGCGGCGAGCGCCCGGCCGTGCTCGCGCGCGAGCTGACCAAGCTGTTCGAGACCGTGCTGGATGGCGACCTGGCCGGGTTGCTGGCGCAGGTGGAAGCCGATGACAACCAGCGCAAGGGCGAGTTCGTGGTGATGGTGCAGGGCGCCGGTGACGATGCCGAGGCGCAGTTGGCTCATGGCCGGCACGTCTACGCCAAGCTGAGCGAGCACCTGCCGCCGTCGACCGCGGCCAAGCTGGCGGCCGAGTTGACCGGCGCACCGCGCAAGGCGTTGTACGGCAGTTGAGCGGGTGAAGGAGATCCACGCCATGCGTGGATGAAAACACCCCGGAATGCAGTAGATCCACGCCATGCGTGGATGAAAACAGCCCGGAATGCAGTAGATCCACGCCATGCGTGGATGAAGTGGCCCTGGACAAGGATGAGGACGATGTCAGCAAAAGGACTTTCACTGGTGTTGGCTCTGGTCGTTTCCGCCCACGCGTGGGCGGGCGAGGAGATCGACCCATCGGATCTGGGGCGTGGCTTCACCGGCTATGAGCTGTTCGATCCTGGCCTGGTGCAGTTGCGGCAGGGCCCGTATGTGGAAGGCAACCACGCGATCGTCATCTACACCGCCGCACGGGAAGCCGTGGACCTGGCCGAGGGCTGCCCGCAGGTGGACCCCGCTGCGCGCGAAGCGATCGAGCAGGCCTACCAGCAGATGGCGGCCAGCCAGCACCGGTATGTAAGTGCGCGCCAGTGGACGCGGCTGCGCGAGGCGCTGCACGGCAGCTACAAGCAGCCGCCGCTGCGTGGCGTGCTGGAATGTGGCGCGTTCGCCATGCAGGCCCCGCATTTCGATGAACGTATGGCGGGGCGCCTGCTCGCCCACACCGAGATGTCGCGCTCGGCCAACGGTGCCGTCGATGAGCGCGCCGACGCGTTGCGGCCCGTGCTGGGGTTGGGGATGGCGGGAGGGACGCTGGTCAATCACGTGCTCAACGGCAGCAACGCCGAGCGGGCCGGCCTGAAGGCAAATGACGAGGTGCTGTCGGTGCAGGGCACCGCCGTGGCGACGACCTCTGGCATCGAACAGGTCCTTCGCGCGTACGCGCCCGGTGATCGCATCCAGCTGAAGGTGCGCCGCACGGTGCTGGATCTGGCAACCGGGGCCTCGTCGCAGGAGCTGGATATCGGGCTGGTGCTCCAATCGCGGGCGGCGCTGCTGGCGCGTTGAACCCGCAGGTGCGGTGCGCAGCCACGCGTGTCGTGGCTCTACTGCTGGGGCAGATGAACCGCACGCCGCAATCAAACCGGCAGGGCGGGCCCGCGTACGCTAGAATGCGCGCGGCGGAGTCGGCCAGACAGTCGCGTCATCCCTTCGGGGGTGCCGAGGAAAGTCCGGGCTCCATAGGGCAAGGTGCCAGGTAACGCCTGGGCGGCGCAAGCCGACGGAAAGTGCAACAGAAAGATACCGCCTACGTCTTCTTCGGAAGGCCGGTAAGGGTGAAATGGTGCGGTAAGAGCGCACCGCGAGTCTGGCAACAGACCGGTACGGCAAACCCCACCTGGAGCAAGACCAAATAGGGATCCATTGGCGCGGCCCGCGTTGGATCCGGGTAGGTTGCTTGAGCGTTGCGGCGACGTAACGCCTAGAGGAATGACTGTCCACGACAGAACCCGGCTTATCGGCCGGCTCCGCCCCTTCATTCCATTCACGTCCATCCGCGCATGGCGTGGATCTGCCAACCTCCATCCACGCATGGCGTGGATCTACCAACGTCCATCCACGCATGGCGTGGATCTACCAACGTCCATCCACGCATGGCGTGGATCTACCTATCGCCCTCCACGCAGGGTGTATGGACCTGGTAGTGCCGGCCGCTGGCCGGCAACCGCGTGACCTGCCCGAAGATGCAGAAGTTGCCGGCCAGCGGCCGGCACTACCGTTCCAGTCAGAAAATGACGTGACCCTGTCCGCTGGGTACGCCCTGCGGACCAAAGCGGCGCTCGTGGATTTCGCCGTGGCCGTTGCCATCAATCAGCAGCACGGTACTGGCGCGGGTGCCGTAATCGTCACCACGGATGAAAGCGGGGCTGAGCCAGCGTTCGCGTTCCAGGCCGATGCCGGTATCGGGCAGGTCGCTGTCGACCGGGCGATGTTCATCGGCCAGGGCATCCCACAGTGGGGTCAGGTCTGGGCTCAGGTCCGGGGTCAGATCCTTTTCCCGTTGGGAAAGGGATCTGACCCCGTCTTGTTCCAGCCAGGACGACAGCGCATCCATCAGCCGCCGGGTCTTCGGCCAGGGCGCATCAAGCGCGCCGTTGGACATGCCATGCACACCCGGGCCAAGCGTCTGCCGTTCGGCCGGGTGGTTGCCCAGATACTCCAGGCTGTGGCCATCGGCCAGCAGCAGGTTGAACGGGGCATAGGCAGCGGAGATCCCGGCCAGGCGTTCTATATGTATGCCCGCCGGATCGCGGCCACGCAGGTAGTCGGCCACCAGGGCGCCACGCGATGGCCCGGTCTGGGAAGCCTGCGGATCGCGGACGTTGGTCACCACCGCCATCCGGCCGCCGGCACCCACCCCGGCCCAGCCGCCGCCCGAGCGCAGGTCGCGTCCGCCGATGACCGACGTCTCATCCTGCCAGGGGGCCAGGGCCGCGGTCGGGCGGGCGTGGAACTCATCACGGTTGCCGGCCATCACCAGCCGCCAGCGCGGGTGGTGCAACCAGCCAATAGCAAGCAGGCACATGGCGCCATTGTGCCCGGTTTGCGCAGTCCGACGTCGCTTTCGGCCCGTTCCGGATGAATGCGCAGCCCATGTTTCACGCGCCCTCCACACCCCTGAACTTCCGTTCAATCTCAAAAATTGAGACGGATCAGCAACTTGTGGATAAACCTTGAACAACTCTCTAAACATCGGCGCAAACCATTGATGCGGCTGGCGATTTCCCTGCTGAAAAGTTGTTGACAACCCTTGGGCCGCTGCTAAGGTGGGCATCAGAGGGAAATCCGGGTGTTTTGTGGATTTTCGTGGTTCAATGTTTCACCGGGCGAAGGATAAGGTGCAGGCGTCGTGTTCCAGGGCGAGACGGCCATCACAGTTGACGACAAAGGACGCATGGCGGTTCCCACCGCTCACCGCGACCTGGTTGCGCGCGTCAGCAACAACCGTCTCGTGTTGACCTACAACCCCTTCGAATCCGGCTGCCTGTGGCTGTACGCCGAGTCGGAATGGGAGCGGGTACGCGACGACGTCATGTCCAAACCCAACACACAGCGCGTCGTACGTCTGCTGCAGCAGAAGCTGGTCGGTTCAGCCGCCCATCTGGAGCTGGACGGCAACGGTCGCATCAGCATTCCCGCCAGCCACCGCGGTGCGGTGGGCATTGAGAAGAAGGCGGTATTGCTCGGTATGGGCGACAAATTCGAATTGTGGAGCGAGCAGGCGCATCGGGCCCTGATCCAGCAGACGTTGTCTGATGAGGATCTGGGTGATGGGTTGCTCGACCTGAAGTTGTGAGCCGGGGTGCCCGGATGCGCCCAGAAGCGCAGACCGGTCACCTTCCGGTGTCGCAGTCGCCGGCGGTGCATCTGCCGGTCCTGTACACCCAGGTCCTGGAAGGCCTGAGGGTGATCGAAAACGGACGTTATCTGGATGGCACGTTCGGTCGTGGCGGTCATGCACGTGGCGTGCTCACCCAGCTCGGTCCCGAGGGACGCCTGCTGGTCATGGACAAGGATCCGGAAGCCATTGCCGTTGCCGAGCGCGATTTCGCGCCGGACCCGCGCGTGTCGATCTTCCGTGGCAGCTTCGCCCAGCTGCTGCAGTGGAACGAGACCGCCGAAGGCCTGGATGGCGTGCTGTTCGACCTTGGCGTGTCCTCGCCGCAGCTGGATGTGGCCGAGCGTGGTTTCAGCTTCGGCAAGGACGGCCCGCTGGACATGCGCATGGACCCGGACAGTGGCGAAAGCGCTGCGCAGTGGATCAACCGCGTGGAAGATCGCGAGATCGCCGACGTGCTGTGGACCTACGGCGAAGAGCGGCAGAGCCGGCGCATCGCCCGCGCCATCGTGGCCCGCCGCGAAAAGCAGCCGTTCACCCGTACCGCCGAGCTGGCCGAACTGATCGCCTCGGTGATGCCGCGCGGCAAGGACAAGATCCATCCGGCCACGCGCAGCTTCCAGGCCATCCGCATCCACATCAACCGCGAACTGGCCGACCTCGAAGCCGGCCTGGACGCGGCGGTGGAGCGCCTGAAGCCCGGTGGTCGGCTGGCGGTGATCAGCTTCCACTCGCTGGAGGACCGCATCGTCAAGCAGTACATGAACCGCCTGGCCAAGGCACCGCCGGCCAACCGCCGGCTGCCCGAGGCGCAGGCCTTCGTGCCGACCCTGGACCTGATCGGCGGCGCCATCAAGGCCACCGACGAAGAGCTGGCGATGAACCCGCGCGCCCGCAGCGCCGTGCTGCGTGTGGCCCAGAAGCGGGAGGCCGATGCATGAGCCGGCTGCTGCTGATCATCCTGTTGGCCTGCACCGTGGCCTCGGCGATCGGCGTCGTGTTCGTGCGTCACCGTCACCGGCAGACGTTCATCGAGCTGTCGCGCGCCGAGCGTGCGCGCGATGACCTGAACATCGAATTCGGCCGCCTGCAGCTGGAGCAGGCGACCCTGGCCGAAGCCAACCGCGTGGACAGCATCGCCCGCGAAAAGCTCGGCATGAAGTTCCCCGAAGCCGCCGACGTGGTGGTGGTGCGCCCATGAGCAAGACCGGCCGCAACCGTCCACGCAACGCCTTCAACCTGCGCCAGCGCCTGCGCTGGGTGGCCCTGGCGCTCGGCCTGTGCTCGGTATCGCTGGTGGGTCGTGCCGCCTACGTGCAGATCATCAACAGCGACTTCTACCAGCGCCAGGGCGAAGCGCGTTACCTGCGCGAACTGCCGATCAAGACCTCGCGCGGCATGATCACCGACCGCAACGGCGAGCCGTTGGCGGTGTCCACCCCGGTCGCCTCGATCTGGGTGAACCCGCAGGACCTGCTGCGTTCGCCCGAGCGCATCCCCGAGCTGGCACAGGCGGTGGGCATGTCGGTGGACGAGCTGAGCAGCCGCCTGTCGCAGAAGTCGGACAAGGAATTCATGTACCTGCGTCGCCGGATCAATCCGGATGAGGCAGAGCGCGTGGTCGCGCTGAAGATTCCGGGCGTGGCGGCACAGCGTGAGTTCCGTCGCTTCTACCCGCAGGGTGAAGCGATGGCGCACGTGCTGGGCTTCACCAACATCGACGACCGTGGCCAGGAAGGCCTGGAGCTGGCCTTCGACGAATGGCTGCGTGGCAAGCCCGGCGGCAAGCGGGTGATCCGCAACCGCAAGGGCGAGACGGTCGAAAGCGATCTGCTGCGTGCGGCCGAGCCGGGCAAGGACCTGACCCTCAGCATCGACCGCCGCATCCAGTACCTGGCCTTCAAGGAACTGCGCAACGCGCTGGTGGCCAACAAGGCGGCCGGCGGTTCGATGGTGATCATGGACGTGACCACCGGCGAGATCCTGGCCATGGTCAACCTGCCGACCTACAACCCGAACTCGCTCAACGGCGCGGTGCCGGACACGCGCCGCAATCGCGCGGTGACCGATCTGGTCGAGCCGGGTTCGACGATGAAGCCGCTGACCATCGCCACCGCGCTGCAGTCCGGGGTGGTGACCAAGGACACCATCATCGATACCAACCCGGGCTACATGCAGGTTGCCCGTTTCACCATCCGCGATGTGCCGCGCAACAACGGCGTGCTGAACGTCACCGGTGTGATCACCCGCAGCTCCAACATCGGCGCGGCCAAGATCGCCGCGAAGATGCCCGACCAGGTGTTCTACGACGGCGTGCGCCGTTTCGGCTACGGCTCGGTGCCGCACAGTGGCTTCCCCGGCGAGTCCGGCGGTGTCGTGCGGCGCCCCGCCAACTGGGACGGCGCGACCAAGACGACCATGTCCTACGGCTATGGCCTGAATGTCACGCCGCTGCAGATCGCCACCGCGTACTCGGCGCTGGCCAACGGCGGCAAGCTGATCGCGCCGACCTTCGTCAAGGGCCAGCGCAACGAAGGCCAGCAGATCATCGACGAGAACGTCGCCAAGCAGGTGGTGGCGATGATGGAAACGGTGGTCACCCAGGGCGGCGCCAAGCAGGCGGCGGTGCTGGGCTACCGCGTGGCCGGCAAGACCGGTACCGCGCGCAAGACCGGCCCCGGTGGCTACGAGCGCGGCCACTACAACGCGCTGTTCGCCGGCGTGGTGCCGGCCACCAATCCGCGTTTTGCCACCGTCATCGTCATCAACGATCCGCAGGGCGGCAAGTTCTACGGCGGCCTGGTGTCGGCGCCGGTCTATCACAACGTGATGGAAGGCACTCTGCGCCTGATGGACGTGCCGCTGGATGACCTGCAGTCGTGGCTGGCTGCCCAGCAGTCCGGAAAGATCGGGCATTCGGCCTCGGTGCTGCCGGTGCCGCCGGCCGAAGCCGCACTGCCGGTGGATGCCGCCGCTGAATTCGATGCCGCGCTGCCCAGCGCGCACCCCCATGTGCCGCCCGCCACGGGAGGCACGCAATGAGCCCTTCGATGTTGCTTTCGCAGTTGCTTCCGGACGTGGCCCTGGCGGGCCATGATCCCGTTCTGACCGGCCTGGTGCTGGACAGCCGTGCCGTGCGCCCCGGCAATGCCTTCGTTGCCATCGCCGGTTTCGGCGCGCATGGCCTGGGTTTTGTCGAGCAGGCGCGTGCTGCCGGTGCCGGCGCCATCCTGTTCGAAGCGCCGGCGCCTGCCGAGCTGCCTGCACCGGCCGATGCCATCGCCGTGCCGGACCTGCGCGCGCGTCTGGGGGCAATGGCCGACCAGTTCCATGGCGCGCCTTCGCGGGCGATGACCATGGTTGGCGTGACCGGCACCAACGGCAAGACCTCCACCGTGCAGCTGCTGGCCCAGGCCTGGCACCTGCTCGGTACGCCCAGTGGCAGTATCGGCACGTTGGGCGCCGGACTTTATGGTGCGGTCGAGCCGACCGGTTTCACCACCCCGCTGGTGCTGCAGATGCATGCACTGCTGGCGCAGCTGCGCGACGATGGCGCGCGCGCGGTGGCGATGGAAGTCAGCTCGCATGCGCTGGACCAGGGCCGCGTGGATGCAGTGCACTACGACGTGGCGGTGTTCACCAATCTCACCCGCGATCACCTTGACTACCACGGCGACATGGCCAGCTACGGCGCGGCCAAGGCGCGGCTGTTCCATCGCCCGGGCCTGAAGGCGGCGGTCATCAATCTTGACGATGCGTTCGGTCGCCAGCTGTTCGCCGGTCTGCCGGCGGGCGTGCAGGCCATTGGCCTGAGCTCGCGTGGTGCCGACGGTGCCAGCGTGCGCGCTGAAGCGCTGCAGCTGGATGGCCGCGGCATCGGTTTCGAACTGGTCATCGACGGCCAGCGCGCTGCAGTGCAGTCGCCGCTGCTGGGCCGCTTCAACGTGGACAACCTGTTGGCCGTGGCTGGCAGCCTGCATGCGCTGGGGCATCCGCTGCCGCGCATCGCCGAGGTGCTGTCGGCACTGCAGCCGATCCGTGGACGCATGAACCGCCTGGGCGGCGAAGATGGCCTGCCGACCGTGGTGGTTGATTACGCACACACCCCCGACGCGCTGGAACAGGCGCTGGACAGCCTGCACGGCCACCTGCAGGGCACGCTGTTCTGCGTGTTCGGCTGCGGTGGCGAGCGCGATACCGGCAAGCGCCCGCAGATGGCTGCCATTGCCGAGCGCCTGGCCAACCAGGTCATCGTCACCGACGACAACCCGCGTGGCGAAGACGGCGACGTGATCGTGGCCGACATCCTGGCCGGTTTCACCGATGCCTCGGCCGTGACCGTGCAGCGCAACCGCGCGCGTGCGATCGGCCTGGCGGTGAAGCGCGCTGGTGCCGGCGACATCATCCTGATCGCCGGCAAGGGCCACGAGCCCTATCAGGAAGTGAATGGCGTGCGGCATGACTTCGACGACACCGAAGTATCGGCCGCCGCGCTGGCTGCGAAGGCCGGTGTGCTGGCCGCTCAGGCCGGGGAGGGCGCCGCATGAAGCGCACCCTGCTTTCGCTGATCGCGCACTGGGCCGGTGGCGAGATCCATGGCGACGACGTGGCCATCGACGCGGTCAGCAACGATACCCGCAGCCTTGGCCCGGGCAGCCTGTACGTGGCGCTGCGTGGCGAACGCTTCGACGGCCACGATTTTGCTGCCGACGCACAGGCACGTGGCGCCAGCGCGTTGCTGGTCGAGCGCCTGCTGCCGCTGGACCTGCCGCAGGTGCTGGTGGCCGACAGCGAGCGCGCGCTGGCGAAGATCGCCGCCGGCATGCAGCGCGACCGCGCGACCGAACTGTTCGCCATCACCGGCAGCAACGGCAAGACCAGCGTCAAGAGCCTGCTGCTGGCGATCCTGCAGCAGGTGGCCCAGCACGCGCACAAGGTGGTCTACGCCAACCCGGGCAACCGCAACAACGAGATCGGCCTGCCGCTGGCGGTGATCGACGCACCGGAAGATGCCGACTACGCCGTCTACGAGATGGGCGCCGGCAAGCCGGGCGACATCGCCTACCTGACCGACATCGCGCGCCCGCGCTATGCCCTGGTCAACAACATCGCCCCGGCCCACCTGGAGCGGATGGGCAGCCTGCTCGGCGTGGCGGTGACCAAGGGCGCGATCTACGCCGCGCTGCCTGCCGATGGCGTGGCCGTGATCAACGCCGACGATGCCTACGGGCGCTGGTTCGAACAGCATTTCATCGGTACCCCGGCACGTTGCCGGGTGCTGCGCTATGGCTTGGAACACACCGCCGACGTCACCGCGCGCGACATCCGCGCCGGTGCGCAGGGCAGCCGCTTCACCCTGGTCACGCCGATGGGCGAGGCGGGCGTGGTGCTGGGCCTGCCGGGCCGCCACAACATCAGCAATGCGCTGGCCGCCGCCAGCCTGGCGCTTGCCGCCGGCATCGAGCTGTCACTGGTGGCCACCGGCCTGGCGGAAGCGCAGCCGGTGCCGGGCCGCCAGATCGCCCATCAGCTGCACAACGGCGCGGTGCTGGTGGACGACAGCTACAACGCCAACCCTGGTTCGCTGGCCGCCGCCATCGACGCACTGGCCGCCGCCCCGGAAGAGGGCTGGCTGGTGCTGGGTGACATGCGCGAGCTGGGCGCCGACGCCGAGGCGCTGCATGCACAGGCGGGCATCCGCGCGCGTGCCGCCGGCCTCAAGCGCCTGTATGCGCTGGGCCCGCTCAGCGCCGCTGCCGCCGCTGCGTTTGGCGAGGGCGGACATCATTTCACCACCCATGACGCGCTGTCGCAGGCGCTGAAGGAAGCGCTGCACGCCGGCGTGCGCTGCCTGGTCAAGGGTTCCCGTGGCAGCGCCATGGACACGATTGTCAAAGCGCTGCTGGCGCAAGGAGAGGAATCCCCGCATGTTGTATGAACTGGCTCGATGGTTGCAGCAGTTGGAGAGCCTGTTCGGGCTGTTCAACTACCAGACGTTCCGCGCCATCCTTGCCGCGTTGACGGCGCTGTTCCTGTCGCTGTGGCTCGGCCCGGCGATGATCCGCAAGCTTGCCCAGTTCAAGGGCGGCCAGCCGATCCGGACCGATGGTCCGCAGACCCATTTCTCCAAGGCCGGCACGCCGACCATGGGCGGTTCGCTGATCCTGCTCACCGTCACCCTGTCGGTGCTGATGTGGGCCGATCTGCGCAACCGCTACGTGTGGCTGGTGCTGGCGGTGATGCTGTGCTTCGGCGCCATCGGCTGGTACGACGATTGGATCAAGATCGTCCGTCGTGACCCGAACGGCCTGAAGTCGCGCTGGAAGTACCTGCTGCAGTCGATCTTCGGCCTGGCTGCGGGCATCTTCCTGTTCCAGACCGCCGACGTACCGGCGGCGCTGACCTTCTACATCCCGATGTTCAAATCGGTGGCGCTGCCGCTGGCCGGCATCGGCTTCGTGGCCATTGCCTATTTCTGGATCGTCGGCTTCTCCAACGCGGTCAACCTGACCGACGGTCTGGACGGGCTGGCGATCATGCCGACGGTGCTGGTGGCCTGCGCGCTGGGCGTGTTCGCCTATGCCTCGGGCAACGCAGTGTTCGCCAACTACCTGCAGATCCCGCAGATTCCGGGCGCCGGTGAGCTGGTCATCATCTGTGCGGCGATCGCCGGCGCGGGGCTGGGCTTCCTGTGGTTCAACACCTATCCGGCCATGGTGTTCATGGGCGATATCGGCGCGCTGTCGCTGGGCGCGGTGCTGGGCACCATCGCGGTGATCACCCGCCAGGAACTGGTGCTGGTGATCATGGGCGGCGTGTTCGTCATCGAAACGCTGTCGGTGATGATCCAGGTCGCCTCGTTCAAGCTGACCGGCAAGCGCGTGTTCCGCATGGCGCCGATCCACCACCACTTCGAACTGAAGGGCTGGCCGGAGCCGCGCGTGATCGTGCGCTTCTGGATCATCTCCGTCGTGCTGGTGCTGATCGGCCTGGCCACGTTGAAGGTACGCTGATGAATGACCTGTCGCACCAGGCAACACGCCTTGAGGCCATCGGTGGCAGCTACGACAAGTGGCTGCTCGGCGCGATGATCGCGCTCACCGGGCTGGGCGTGGTGATGGTGGCGTCCAGCTCGATCGCGTTGATGAGCAGCCCGTTCTACTATCTCAACCGCCACCTGATCTTCCTGGCGGTCGGCATCGTGCTGGCCATCTTCGCCGCGCGTACCGAGCTGAAGACCATCGAGCAGTACAACCAGATGCTGCTGCTGGGCTGCTTCGCGCTGCTGGTGGTGGTGTTCGTGCCCGGCCTGGGCAGCAGCGTCAACGGTGCCCGCCGCTGGATCAACCTGGGCATCTCCAAGTTCCAGACGGTCGAGGCGGTGAAGGTGCTCTACATCGTCTGGCTGTCCAGCTACCTGGTGCGCTTCCGCGACGAGGTCAACGCGACCTGGCCGGCGATGCTCAAGCCGCTGGGCGTGGCCGGTGCGCTGGTGGTGCTGCTGCTGCTGCAGCCCGACTTCGGCTCGTCCACCCTGCTGCTGGCGATCACCGCCGGCATGCTGGTGCTGGGCGGGGTGAACATGCCGCGCATGTCGATGCCGGTGGTGATCGGCCTGGTCGGCATGAGCGCGCTGGCGATCATCGAGCCGTACCGCATGCGCCGCATCACCTCCTTCCTCGACCCGTGGGCCGACCAGCAGGGCGACGGCTACCAGCTGTCCAACGCGCTGATGGCGGTGGGCCGCGGCGAGTGGACCGGCGTTGGCCTGGGCAACTCGGTGCAGAAGCTGTACTACCTGCCCGAGGCGCACACCGACTTCATCTTCTCGGTCACCGCCGAGGAATTCGGTTTCCTGGGCACCTGCGTGATCGTGGCCCTGTACGCACTGCTGGTCGGCCGCACCTTCTGGCTGGGCATGCGCTGCGTGGAAATGAAGCGCCACTTCTCCGGCTACATCGCCTTCGGCATCGGCCTGTGGATCAGCATGCAGACCTTCGTTTCGATCGGCGTGAACCTGGGCATCCTGCCGACCAAGGGGCTGACCCTGCCGCTGATTTCGTCGGGTGGTTCGTCGGTGCTGATGACCTGCGTGGCGATGGGCCTGCTGCTGCGCGTGTCCTATGAACTGAAGCGCGCCGAGCGCCGCCAGGCCGTGCGCATGGGCGCTGCCGACGATGTTGCCGGCCCTGCCGCCGCCGAGCCTTCTGCTGCACCGGTGGCGAAGAACGTGCCGATGGCCGCCGAACCGGCCGCGGCCGAGCCGGCCGCCGTGCGTGGCACCAGCCGCCTGCAGTCGCGCGTCGAACCCACCTTCGGGAGGCTCGGATGAGCGCGGCCCAGAACAACAACCGGCCGGTGATGATCCTGGCCGGTGGTACCGGCGGGCACATCTTCCCGGGCCTGGCCGTGGCCCGCGTGCTGCGCGCGCGTGGCGTGCCGGTCACCTGGATGGGTGCCGATGGCGCCATGGAAACCCGCCTGGTGCCGCAGCACGACATCGCCATCGATACGCTGGCCATCACCGGCCTGCGTGGCAAGGGCAAGCTGGCCCTGCTGGCCGCGCCTTGGCGCCTGATGCGCGCGCTGCGTGCGGCCGGCCTGATCATCCGTGATCGCCAGCCGCGTGCGGTGGTCGCCTTCGGTGGCTTCGCTTCCGGCCCCGGTGGCATGGCCGCGCGCCTGCACGGCCTGCCACTGATCGTGCACGAACAGAACCGCGCGCCGGGCCTGACCAACCGCATCCTGTCGCGCTACGCGCGCCGCCTGCTGACCGGTTTCCCGGGCACCTTCGCTGCACGCGAGGAGTTCGTGGGCAATCCGGTGCGCGCCGAAATCGCCGCCGTCGCGCCGCCGCAGCAGCGGCTGGCCGATCGCAGCGGTCCGCTGCGCCTGCTGGTGCTGGGCGGCAGCCAGGGCGCACGCGCGCTCAACAGTGGCGTGCCGCAGGCACTGGCCAGCCTGGGTGCGCAGGTGCCGGTGGTGGTGCGTCACCAGAGCGGCGAGAAGCTGCATGCCGAAGCGGTCGAGGCCTATGCCAAGGCCGGCGTGCAGGGCGAGGTCACACCGTTCATCGCCGACATGGCCGAAGCCTTCGCCTGGGCCGACCTGGTGGTGTGCCGTTCCGGCGCGTCCACGCTGGCCGAACTCTGCGCGGTCGGCATCGGCAGCGTGCTGGTGCCATTCCCCGCTGCTGTCGACGATCACCAGACCCGCAATGCGGAGTACCTGGTCGAGCGCGATGCAGCCGTATTGCTGAAGCAGGACGAAACGCTGGCAGACGGCATTGCCGCGCTGCTGCGTGATCTGTCCGAAAATCCCGCCCGCCGCATGCAGATGGCGCAAGCCGCGCGTGCCCTGGCCAAGGTCGATGCCGCCGAGCGCATCGCCGATATCATTCTTGAGGAAGCTGTATGAAGAAGGCACGCTCCAGCGCCTGCCCTGCGCGAGGCCGCGCATGATCCGCCGCCTGCATGACACCAACGATCTGGTGCGCGCGTTCCCGCGCGTGCATTTCGTCGGCATCGGCGGCACCGGCATGAGCGGCATCGCCGAAGTGATGCTGACGCTGGGCTACGAAGTGTCCGGTTCGGACAACGCCGACAACGTCGCGACCCGCCGCTTGGCCGGCCTGGGCGCGCGCATCATGCGCGGCCACTCGGCCGCCAACGTGCTGGGCACCGACTGCGTGGTGGTCTCCAGCGCGATCCGCGAAGACAACCCGGAGCTGATGGAAGCGCGCAGCCAGCGCATTCCGATCATGCCGCGCGCGGCGATGCTGGCCGAACTGATGCGCTTCCGCCGCGGCATCGCCGTGGCCGGCACCCACGGCAAGACCACCACCACCAGCCTGACCGCTGCGGTGCTGAGCGAGGGTGGGCTGGACCCGACCTTCGTGATCGGTGGCCAGCTGCTGGCGGCCGGTGCCAACGCCAAGCTCGGTGGTGGCCAGTGGCTGGTGGCCGAGGCCGACGAGAGCGACGGCAGCTTCCTGCGCCTGAATCCGTTGATGTCGATCATCACCAACATCGATTCCGATCATCTGGAGAACTACGGCAACGATTTCGCCCGCGTGCAGGCGGCGTTCGCCGAGTTCCTGCAGCGCCTGCCGTTCTACGGCCTGGCAGTGCTGTGCATCGACGATCCGGAAGTGGCCGCACTGGCCGCCAAGACCCCGCGCCACGTGATGAGCTACGGCATGAGCCCGCAGGCCGACGTGCGCGCCGAGAACGTGGTGCAGGAAGGTTCGCGCATGCGCTTCACCCTGCGCCTGCCGCAGGGCACCAGCCAGGAAGTGGTACTGGCGCTGCCGGGCAAGCACAACGTGCTCAACGCGCTGGCCGCTGCGGCGGTCGGCTGGCAGCTGGGCGTGGCCCCGGACACGATCGCGCGTGCGCTGGCCAGCTTCGCTGGCGTCGGTCGCCGCTTCAATGACCTGGGCGAAGTGACCACTGCCAGCGGTGCCAAGGTCCGCATCATCGACGACTACGGCCACCATCCGAGCGAGCTGGAAGCGGTGTTCGCCGCCGCGCGTGGCGGCTGGGCCGACAAGCGCCTGGTGGTGGCCTTCCAGCCGCACCGCTACAGCCGTACCCGTGATCAGTTCGACAAGTTCGCCGCAGTGCTGTCCAGTGTCGATGCACTGGTGCTGAGCGAGGTCTACCCGGCCGGTGAAGAGCCGATCGCTGGCGCCGATTCGCATGCACTGGCCCGCGCCATCCGTGCACGTGGCCGCAGCGAGCCGGTGGTGGTTGGCAAGGCATCCGAGCTGGCCACCGTGCTGCCGGACGTGCTGCAGGACGGTGACCTGCTGCTGATGATGGGTGCCGGCGACATCGGCGCCGTCGCCAGCCACATTGCCGTGGAAGGCTTCAAGGCGGAGGGCGAGGCGTGAGCACGCTGACCTTCCCGCCGCTGCGCAGCACCGACCCGGCCGCGTTCGGCCGCGTCGCCGTGCTGCTCGGTGGCAGCTCCAGCGAACGCGAAGTGTCGCTGGATTCGGGCCGCAACGTACTCGAAGCGCTGCAGTCGCGCGGCGTCGACGCCGTCGCCATCGATGGCATTCCGGCGCTGGCCAAGGCGCTGGCGGCCGGCGGCATCGATCGCGTGTTCAACATCCTGCACGGCCACAATGGAGGTGGTGAGGACGGCATCGTGCAGGGCCTGTTGGAGGCCTTCGGCGTGCCGTACACCGGTTCCAACGTGCTGGGCTCGGCGTTGAGCATGGACAAGATCCGCACCAAGCAGGTGTGGCTGTCGCTGGGCCTGCCGACCCCGCAGTACCGCGAAGTACACGGAGGTACGAGTGCCGCGGGAGGCAGGATGCCGGGAGCGGCCGAAAAGAATGTCCACGCGCTGGCCGCCGAGCTCGGCCTGCCGGTGGTGGTCAAGCCGGCCAACGAAGGCTCCAGCGTGGGCATCAGCCGGGTCACCGACGACGCCGGCCTGGACGAAGCCGTGGCCCTGGCCGCGCGCTACGACGGCCAGCTGCTGATGGAACAGATGGTGGTGGGCGACGAACTGACCGTGGCCATCCTCGGCGATGTCGCGCTGCCGTCGATCCGCATCGTGCCCAAGGGCCAGTGGTACGACTACAACGCCAAGTACATCGCCGAAGACACCCAGTACCTGTGCCCGGGCCTGGACGGTGATGACGAAGACGAGATCCGCCGCATCGCGCTGGCTGCCTTCCGCGCGGCCGGTTGCCGTGGCTGGGGTCGCGTCGACGTGATGCGTGACCGCACCAGCGGCCGCTTCTTCCTGCTGGAAGTGAACACCGCGCCGGGCATGACCAGCCACTCGCTGGTGCCCAAGGCGGCCGGGCAGGCCGGCATCAGCTTCGAAGAGCTGGTGTGGCGCGTGCTCGAACAGACCTTGGAGGCATCGCACGCATGAACGCGGTGCTGCGCATCTTCGTCTGGCTGTTGGCACTGTCGGTGGTTGCACTGCCGGTGGTGGCCGTGGTCAATGGCTGGGTCGGCGCCGAGCGCTGGCCGCTGGCGAAGCTGCGCGTGCACGGTGAGTTCAAGCGGGTGCCGCCGGAACAGCTGCAGCAGGTGCTGCTGCCGTATGCGCATGCCGGCTTCTTCGCGGTCAAGCTGCAGGACGCGCAGGACGCACTGGAAAAGCTGCCGTGGGTGGAAAGCGCGCAGGTGCGCAAGCAGTGGCCGGACGTGCTGGAAGTGACGCTGGTCGAGCACAAGCCGTTCGCGCGCTGGGGCGAAGATCGCCTGCTGTCCGAGCAGGGCAAGCTGTTCCCCACGCCTAAGAAGCTGGCCGACCTGCAGCTGCCCGAGCTGGATGGCCCGGACAGCCAGACCGAGGAAGTGGTCAAGCTGTACAACGATTCGCGCGCGCTGTTCGCGCCGGCAGGCGTCGACGTGCGCCGGCTGACGATGGACGCGCGCGGCAGCTGGTCGCTGCTGCTGAGCAACGGCACTGAAGTGGTGGTCGGCCGCGACGATGCCCGCTCGCGCCTGCAGCGCTTCGTGCGCGTGCTGCCGCAGCTGGCCAACCAGGCCGCGCCGATCGAGCGCGCCGACCTCCGATATACCAATGGTTTCACGCTGAGCTGGGGCACTCCGGCCGCCCCGGCCAATGCACCGGGCACCCCGGCAAGAAGGACGCAGGAAAGAACATGAATCGCAAGGGTGACAAATCGCTGATCGTCGGCCTGGATATCGGCACCTCCAAGGTGGTGGCGCTGGTGGGCGAGTATTCGCCGGGCAACCCGATCGAAGTGATCGGCATCGGCTCCCATGAGTCGCGCGGCCTCAAGCGCGGCGTGGTGGTGGATATCGAATCGACCGTGCAGTCGATCCAGCGTGCGGTCGAAGAAGCCGAGCTGATGGCCGGCTGCGAGATCCGCTCGGTGTATGCCTCCATTTCCGGCAACCACGTGCAGTGCAAGAACTCGCCCGGCATCGTGCCGATCCGCGACGGCGAAGTGACCTGGGGCGACCTGGATCGCGTGCTCGATGCGGCCAAGGCAGTGGCGATTCCGGCCGACCAGAAGATCCTGCATGCGATCCCGCGCGAGTACGTGCTGGACGATTCGCAGGAAGGCATCCGCAACCCCGTCGGCATGACCGGCGTGCGCCTGGAGGTGCATGCGCACCTGGTGGTGTGCGCGCAGTCGGCTGCGGCCAACATCAGCAAGTGCGTGCAGCGCTGCGGCCTGCAGGTGGACGACCTGGTGTTGTCCTCGCTGGCGTCCAGCGTGGCGGTGCTGACCGCCGACGAGCGCGAGCTGGGCGTGGTGCTGGTCGACATGGGCGCCGGCACCACCGACATCGCAGTGTTCGTGCAGGGCGCGATCTGCCACACCGCCTCGCTGCCGATTGCCGGCGACCATGTGACCAACGACATCGCGCACATGCTGCGCACGCCGACCCCGGAAGCCGAGCAGATCAAGGTGCGCTATGCATGCGCCCTGGCCCAGCTGGCCACCGCCGAGGAAAGCATCCAGGTGCCGTCGGTCGGTGATCGTCCGCCGCGCCGCATGCCGCGCCACGCGCTGGCGCAGGCCGTGCAGGGCCGCTACGAAGAGATCTTCGAAATGGTGCAGGCCGAACTGCGCCGCTCCGGGTTCGAGGAACTGGTGCGCGCCGGCATGGTGCTGACCGGTGGTGCCTCGAAGATGGAAGGCGTGGTCGAACTGGCCGAGGAAATGCTGCAGATGCCGGTACGCGTGGGCATCCCGCAGCACGTTACCGGCCTGGGCGAAGTGGTGGGCAACCCGGTGCATGCCACCGGCGTGGGCCTGCTGCTGATGGGCAGCCAGATCGAGCATCCGCGCCGGCCGTCGCTGCCGACCGGCCGCGCTGGAAGCATGTTCAAGAAACTCAAGACCTGGTTCCGCGGCGAATTCTGACGCGGCACCTGTACCACCCGGGCGCAGCCCGGCTGCAACACCGGCAACACGACGCTACACCGGCAACACACATAACCCACACAGCCGCAACGACGGCATGCAGCACGAAGGCAGGACGCCCGAACGCCCATGCAATCGAAAGCGGATACAACGAGGACACGGACATGGCGCATTTTGAACTGATCGAAAAGATGGCACCCAATGCGGTGATCAAGGTGGTTGGCGTGGGCGGCGGCGGCGGCAATGCCGTGGCGCACATGGTCAACTCGGCAGTGGATGGCGTGGAATTCATCACCGCCAACACCGACTCGCAGGCCATCAAGAATTGTGGTGCCAAGCTGCAGCTGCAGCTGGGTACCAATGTCACCAAGGGCCTGGGCGCAGGCGCGAATCCGGAAGTCGGCCGCCAGGCTGCGCTGGAAGACCGTGAGCGCATCATGGACGCGCTGCAGGGCGCGGACATGGTGTTCATCACCGCTGGCATGGGCGGTGGCACCGGTACCGGCGCTGCGCCGGTGGTGGCACAGCTGGCCAAGGAAATGGGCATCCTGACCGTGGCCGTGGTCACCAAGCCGTTCCCGTTCGAAGGCCGCCGCCGCATGCAGGTCGCGCTGAAGGGCATCGAAGAACTGAGCCAGCACTGCGACTCGCTGATCACCATCCCCAACGAGAAGCTGATCACCGTGCTGGGTCGCAACGCGACCATGATCCAGGCCTTCCGTGCCGCCAACGACGTGCTGCAGGGCGCCGTGCAGGGCATCGCCGACCTGATCGTGCGTCCGGGCCTGATCAACGTCGACTTCGCCGACGTGCGCACCGTCATGTCCGAAATGGGCCTGGCGATGATGGGTACCGGTACCGCCCGCGGCGATGACCGCGCGCAGGCCGCGGCCGAGTCGGCCATCCAGAACCCGCTGCTGGACGATGTGAACCTGGCTGGCGCCAACGGCATCCTGGTCAACATCACCGCCGGTGCCGACTTCACCATGGCCGAGTTCGACGAGATCGGCCGCACCATCGACGGCTTCGCTTCGGAAGACGCGACCGTGGTGGTGGGTACCGTGCTCGATCCGGACATGCAGGACGAAGTGCGCGTGACCGTGGTCGCCACGGGCCTGAACCGCGTCTCGGCCAGCAAGACCCAGCGTCCGGGCGAGCGTGCACCGATCAAGCTGGTCCGCAACGCCACCACCGGCCAGCCGGAGTTCGGCGAGTTTGACAACGGCGGCGATGCGGTGTCCAAGGCCGTCGGCGGCATGGGCCTGGGCCTGCGTCGTGCCAGCAGCGACAGCGTGGCAGCTTCCACCCCGTCGGCTCCGGCCTCCTCGGCCCCGGCCGCGGCGGAACTGCCGAACGATTACCTGGACATCCCGGCGTTCCTGCGCCGCCAGGCGGACTGATCGACGCTGCCCGGGGCTTGTCCCCCCCGGGTTGCGCCACCATGTCCTGAAAACGCGGGCGCCGGGCCAGGATGGGCCCGGCCGCCCTGCTTCACGCGCGTCCCACCGGCGTTTCAGCCGGGGTAGGGGACCCTGCGTGTTAATCTACTGTGTCACTTCCGGTCGTCCCCCATGATCCAGCAACGCACCCTCAAGAACACGATCCGCGCCACCGGTGTAGGCCTGCACAGCGGCGACAAGGTCTACATGACCCTGCGCCCGGCGCCGGTCAACCATGGCATCGTGTTCCGGCGCGTGGACCTGGACCCGGTAGTGGAAGTGCCTGCGAAGGCCGAACTGGTCACCGAAGTGACCCTGTGCACCGGCCTGACCTGCAACGACGCCAAGATCCAGACCGTCGAGCACCTGATGTCGGCCCTGGCCGGCCTGGGTGTGGACAACATCATCGTCGAACTGTCCTCGGCCGAGCTGCCGATCATGGACGGTTCGTCCGGCCCGTTCGTGTTCCTGCTGCAGTCGGCAGGCATCGTCGAACAGGATGCGCCCAAGCGCTTCATCCGCGTGCTGAAGACCGTGGAAGTGACCGAGGGCGACAAGATGGCCCGCTTTACCCCGTATGAGGGGTACAAGCTGGGCTTCACCATCCAGTTCGACCACCCGATGATCCCGGCCAAGCAGTCGCGCCAGGAAATCGAATTCTCGACGATGGCCTACACCAAGGAAATCTCCCGCGCGCGCACCTTCGGCTTCATGCGCGATCTGGAATACATGCGCGAGCGCAATCTCGGCCTCGGCGGTTCGATGGACAACGCCATCGTGCTCGACGAGTTCCGCGTTCTCAACGAAGACGGCCTGCGCTATGCCGACGAATTCGTGCGCCACAAGATCCTTGACGCGATCGGCGACCTCTATCTGGCCGGCGGCCAGGTGCTGGGTGCCTACGAGGGCTTCAAGTCCGGCCACGCGCTCAACAACAAGCTGGTGCGGGCGCTGATGGCCGATGCCACCGCTTGGGAATGGGTCACTTACGACTCGCCGGCCGTGCCGGACCCGGTGGTGTACGCCACACCGGCCTATGCCTGATTTCACAAGTTGTTGAATTTGAATGCAAAAACGCCGCCTTCCAGGGCGGCGTCTGCGTTTCCGGCGTTGTTTGACGCACTGGCGCAGTTGGTGACGCGACGGCCGGGCCGAGGTCACGGTTTTGTGAACCTGTTGGATCCGAAGCCTGAATTTAACGTTGTTTTAACAACAATCTAACGACTGGCCCACCGGGGCCAGCTAGGATGCGACCCGGCCCCCGAAATGTTTCACGCTGCGGTGACACGCGCGACGGGGAGTGGAGCAGGACGCTCCGCTGCTTTCAGGTTTCCCGCTTCGGTTTCGAAGGAAGGTCCTGCAGAGCTGCCAAGGCGTCGCGTAGCCCTTTGTGCGTGGCGGCTGAAACTGCGTGGGGTCCATTCCGGTTGTCGAGCGCTGGGGAGCGCGTGGGAGTGGGAGACGCAGTCTTGACGGTCACCTTGGTGGCCTTCAGCCCGATGGACCGGGCCGCGTCGAGCAACTGGGCTTCGGCAAGCCGCAACTTGGCATGCCAGACCGGGGACTCGACGAGAAAAACGAGGTGTTCCCCGTCCACATTGGCCAGCCGGCAACGGCTGCGCAGAGGTGGCGGCAACTGGGGGCGCAACTGACGGTCCAGCGCGTCGAGCCATAGGGCACGCCGCAGCGGGTTCCCGCTTTTGTCCGCCATCACTGCATCCAGGGCCGGTTTCGGTCGGGATGCGGGACGAACGCTGGATTTCGGCTCAGACATGAAAACTCACTGATGGCATTCAAAAAGATCGTAATCAAAACGCGTGAAGGACAGGCCAAATCGGCGCTCACGCGTTTGCGGTTCTACTTCGAGGACCGCCCCCGAGCCCTGCTGGGCAGCGTGCTCGGCGCAGGTTGCATTATCGGCCTTGCCGGTGGAATTGGCGTCAGCGCGCTCAATGACTCGCGCCTGCAGGCCAAGGTCGACCGCCAGGAGGCCGAACTGGCCAAGGTCCAGCGTGATGCGCAGACCCAGGTCAACGCGCTGGCTGCCCGCCTCGGCGAGCTGCAGGCGCAGGCCACCCGCCTGAACGCCCTGGGCGAGCGACTGACCCAGATGGGCAAGCTGGAAGACGGCGAATTCGACTTCAACGAGACCCCCGGCCTCGGTGACGGCGATGCCGGCGGCCCGACCGCCGACATTCCGGTGAAGGACGTCAACGCCGACTTACAGGTGCTGGAGCAGCGCTTCGCTGCTTCAGGCCGCCAGTTGTCGGTGATGGAATCGCTGATGTTCGACCACCAGCTGCAGCAGAACGCCGTGCCCTCGCGCATGCCGATCCGCAACAGCTACGTCACGTCCGGCTTCGGTACCCGTGCCGACCCGTTCGGTCGCGGTGCCGCCACCCACAAGGGCATGGACTTCCACGCCCGCGTCGGTGACCCGGTGATGTCGGTGGCTGACGGCGTGGTCAGCTTCTCCGGGGTCAAGGGCGGCTACGGCAACGTGGTCGATGTGGACCACGGCAATGGCTACGTCACCCGCTACGCGCACAATTCGCGCCTGGTGGTGAAGGTCGGCGACCTCGTCCGTGCCGGCCAGGAAGTGGCCAAGGCCGGTTCCACCGGTCGTTCGACCGGCGCCCACGTGCACTTCGAGGTGTGGGAGAACGGCAACGTGGTCAACCCGCGCAAGTTCCTCGGCGATGGCGGCAATACCCCGGTCGGGCGCATCACCCGCGGTTGATTAGGGCCCCCGTACTCCGGGGGCGGTAGTGCCGGCCGCTGGCCGGCAACCTCATGATCTTCGGCAACATCGCGGATTGCCGGCCAGCGGCCGGCACTACCGGAATGTTCGTATGCCAATGCCGCCACAGGGTTGAAACCCCAGCGGCCCATCCCAAGCTACAATGGGTGTTGCCATCGACAGGGCGCCAGGCGCCCTGATTCGTTTGCGGCGGACGGATCCTTCCCGGAGCCGTGCGGCATTTCCATCCAACCCGGTTCCCTCAATGATCAACAGCCTGCTTACCCGCGTATTTGGCAGTCGTAATGAACGACAGCTGCGCCAGCTCAACCGCATCGTCGCCAAGATCAATGCGCTGGAGCCGGAGATCGAGAAGCTTTCCGACGAGCAGCTGCAGGCCAAGACGCCGGAATTCAAGCAGCGCATCGCCGGTGGTGAAGCCCTGGACAAGGTGTTGCCGGAAGCGTTCGCGGTCTGCCGCGAGGCCGGTCGCCGCGTGCTGGGCATGCGCCACTACGACGTGCAGCTGATCGGCGGCATGGTGCTTCACCTGGGCAAGATCGCAGAAATGCGCACCGGTGAAGGCAAGACCCTAGTGGCGACCCTGCCGGTGTACCTCAACGCGCTGGAAGGCAAGGGCGTGCACGTGGTCACCGTGAACGACTACCTGGCCCGCCGCGATGCCGCGCAGATGGGCAAGCTGTACAACTGGCTGGGCCTGAGCGTGGGCGTGGTCTACCCGGGCATGCCGCACAGCGACAAGCGCGAAGCCTATGGTTCGGACATCACCTACGGCACCAACAACGAATTCGGTTTCGACTACCTGCGCGACAACATGGCGCTGTCCAAGGCTGACCGCTACCAGCGCGGCCTGCACTACGCCATCGTCGACGAAGTCGACTCCATCCTGATCGACGAAGCGCGTACCCCGCTGATCATCTCCGGCCCGGCCGACGATTCCCCGGAGCTGTACATCCGCGTCAACCGCATCGTGCCGAACCTGGTCAAGCAGGAAGCGGAAGACGGCGAAGGCGACTTCTGGGTCGATGAGAAGGGCAAGCAGGTGCACCTGTCCGAAGCGGGCATGGAGCACGCCGAACAGCTGCTGGTGGAAGCGGGCATCCTCGATGCCGAGACCGAAGGCCTGTACGCGGCGCAGAACCTGACCGTGGTCCACCACCTCAACGCCGCCCTGCGCGCGCACGCCATCTACCAGCGCGATGTGGACTACATCGTGCGCGATGGCGAAGTGGTCATCGTCGACGAATTCACCGGCCGTACCCTGGCCGGCCGTCGCTGGTCCGATGGCCTGCACCAGGCGGTGGAAGCGAAGGAAGGCGTGCCGGTCCAGCGCGAGAACCAGACGCTGGCCAGCATCACCTTCCAGAACCTGTTCCGCATGTACAAGAAGCTGTCCGGCATGACCGGTACGGCCGATACCGAAGCGTTCGAATTCCAGAGCATCTATGGCCTGGAAGTGGTGGTGATCCCGACCAACCGTCCGACCATCCGCAAGGACAGCCCGGACCAGGTGTTCCTCAACCGCAAGGGCAAGTTCAATGCGGTGCTGGCCGACATCGAAGAGTGCGCCAAGCGCGGCCAGCCGGTGCTGGTGGGTACCACCTCGATCGAAACCTCGGAAATGCTGTCCGAGCACCTGCGCAAGGCGGGTGTGAAGCACGAAGTGCTCAACGCCAAGCAGCACGACCGCGAAGCGACCATCGTCGCCAACGCCGGTCGTCCGGCCGCCGTGACCATCGCCACCAACATGGCCGGTCGCGGTACCGACATCGTGCTGGGCGGTTCGCTGGAAGCGGAAATCCACGAGCTGGGCGAAGGCGCGACCGACGAGCAGAAGGCCGCGATCAAGGCCGAGTGGCAGAAGCGCCATGACGCGGTCAAGGCGGCCGGCGGCCTGCACATCGTCGGCACCGAACGCCACGAATCGCGTCGTATCGACAACCAGCTGCGTGGCCGTTCGGGCCGCCAGGGTGACCCGGGCTCGTCCCGTTTCTACCTGTCGCTGGAAGACAACCTGATGCGCATCTTCGCCTCCGACTGGGTGCAGAAGGCCATGCGCATGATGGGCATGAAGGAAGACGACGTCATCGAAGACCGCCTGGTCAGCCGCCAGATTGAAAAGGCGCAGCGCAAGGTCGAGGCCCACAACTTCGACATCCGCAAGAACCTGCTGGATTTCGATGACGTCAACAACGACCAGCGCAAGGTGATCTACGCCCAGCGCGACGAACTGCTGGACGCCGAGTCGGTGAAGGACAACGTCGATGGCATCCGCGACGACGTGATCTTCGACATCGTTGCCCGCTTCGTGCCGCCGAACTCGGTGGACGAGCAGTGGGACCTGCGTGGCCTGGAAGCCACCCTGCAGTCGGACTTCGGTGTGGACATGTCGCTGACCGATCTGGTCAAGTCGCACGAGGAGCTGGACGCCGAAGGCATCACCGCCAAGGTGCAGGAACGCATCAACCAGCACTTCGCCGAGAAGGAGGCGGGTGTGGGCGAAGAGACCATGCGCGCGCTGGAGAAGCACGTGATGCTGACCGTGCTCGACCAGAGCTGGAAGGAGCACCTGGCACGCATGGATTACCTGCGCCAGGGCATCTACCTGCGCGGTTATGCGCAGAAGCAGCCGAAGCAGGAATACAAGAAGGAAGCCTTCGAGCTGTTCTCGGACATGCTGGAGAACGTCAAGCGCGAAGTGGTGACCCTGCTGGCCCGCGTGCGCATCCGCAGCGACGAGGAAGTACAGGCACTGGAAGCGGCCGAGCGCCAGCAGGTGGAAGCCCGCCTGAGCCAGTCGCAGTTCCAGCACCAGGACGCTGGCGGCTACGGCGCCGACGAAGAGGCGGAGCAGGTGGAGGCCGCCCAGCAGGGCGTGGCGCAGCTGCAGCGTGACGAGCCCAAGATCGGTCGCAACGATCCGTGCCCGTGCGGCAGCGGCAAGAAGTACAAGCACTGCCACGGCCAGCTGAGCTGACCCCGGAGAGCCCCGCGAAAGCGGGGCTTTCCTGTTCTGGGCCTTGAAGCGCCCGGCGATTGCGCCGGTGCCCCGCTTTTCGGCATGCTTCGGCCATGCCTTCCCCGAAACGATCGATCCACGTCGTAGCCGCCGTCATCACCGACGCCCGCGGCCGCATCCTGCTCAACCGCCGTACCGAAAGCCGCGACATGGCCGGCCTCTGGGAATTCCCGGGCGGCAAGCGCGAGCCCGGTGAGACCTCCGAACAGGCGCTGGTGCGCGAGCTGCACGAGGAGCTGGGCATCGAGGCCGAGGTGGGCGAGTGGATCATGGACGTGCCGCAGCGCTACCCGGACAAGGACCTGACCCTGGAAGTGCGCCACGTGCGCAGCTGGAAGGGCGCCCCGCGTGGACGCGAGGGCCAGGCCATCACTTGGGTGACGCCGGACAAGCTGGCCCGTTATTCAATGCCGCCGGCTGACCTGCCGGTGGTTGCCGCACTGCGCCAGCCGGACTGCTACCTGATCACCCCTGCGCCGGACATCGATGAGGGCGGCCTGCAGCGTTGGCACGGCCAGCTGCAGCAGGCGGTGGCTTCCGGGCAGCAACGCATCCAGCTGCGCCTGCCCGCCGAGCATCCGCAGCGTCAGGGCGTGATCGAGCAGGCCGTGCGCGCGCATCGGCGCGGTGTGCAGTGGCTGCTCAACCGCGATATTGAACTGGCGCGCACCCTCGGCGTTGGCGTGCACCTGGGCAGCGAGCAGCTGCAGTCGCTGCAGGAACGGCCGCTGCCGTCCGGGCAGCTGGTGGCCGCCTCCTGCCACGGGCTTGAGCAGCTGCTGGCCGCACAGCGGCTGGGCTGCGACTTCGCCGTGCTGGGGCCGGTGCAGGCCACTCCGAGCCATCCCGATGCGGTGCCATTGGGGTGGGAGGCCTTCGCCGCGCTGCGCGCCCAGGTCTCGCTGCCGATCTATGCGCTCGGCGGCATGACACCGCAGCATGTGGTCGAGGCACGCCGGCATGGCGGGCAGGGTATCGCCGCCATCCGCGGACTGTGGCCGGCGTAGCGCGATACACAGGATCGGATCCCCGCGACGCGGGGCTCTGACCTCCTCGCTTGAATCCGGGGTCGGAGCCCTTTCCGCTGGAAGGGGATCCGACCCCTCACCGCAAGCAGTAGATCCACGCCATGCGTGGATGAGCAGACCCACGCCACGCAGCGACCAGTAGATCCACGCCATGCGTGGATGGCGGTTCAGCAGCACCCGCTCACAACGTAATCCAGAAACACCCATACTGCCGCCGCAGCCCAAGCACGGTCGCCGCGCGCGTGGCGCTGCCCGGCAGGGTCTGCTCCAACCGCAACCCGATCGGATGTCGCCGTGCAGTCGGCATCGGCACCGTTTCCGAATCCTGTGAGGCGATGCCCTGGCCCTCATCCAGATCCTGCCGCGGATACACCGGCACCACGTCCACCAGCGGCCGCCGCACCACCGATTCCAGCTGGCCAAGAATCCGCTGCGCGCCGGCATCGGACACCGCGCCCCACAGGTACAGCGAAGAAAGCCGGTTCACATCACCGATGCTGACCGCCGTGTGCAAAGCCTGCACCAGTTCGCTCAGCCGGCGCGGGCAGCTGCTGCCGAGGCTGTCGCGTTGCAGGGTATTGCCGGAAGGCGCGGGCGGTGGCCGCCGGGACTGCGCGCCCAGGCTGTCGCAGGGGCGGTCGGTATAGACACTTTGCCCCTGCGGATCGGTGCAGCGGTTCAAGCGCGTGGTCTGCGCCTGCACACCGGCGCAGACACCGGGCAGCAGCAGGACCAGCAACAGGGACAGGACGAGCTTCATCGACGCAGCGTAGCGCCGATTGCGATAACGCAGCGTACTTTTCAGCCTTGCAGCAGCTTCAGTACCGAGACCGTCGGCTTGGCCAGGTTCAAGGTGTAGAAGTGCAGGCCCGGTGCGCCGCCTTCGACCAGGCGCTGGCACAGCTTGGCCACCACTTCGGCGCCGAAGGCGCGCACCGATTCGGCGTCGTCACCGTAGGCCTGCATCTTGCGGCTGATCCAGCGCGGGATTTCCGCGCCGCACTGTTCGGAGAAACGGCGCAGCTGGCTGAAGTTGGAGATCGGCATGATGCCCGGGGTGATCGGCACCTGCACGCCAAGCCGCTGCACTTCGTCGACGAAGTGGAAGTAGGCGTCGGGATTGAAGAAGTACTGGGTGATGGCGGCATCGGCACCGGCGTCGATCTTGGCCTTGAAGTGCTTCAGGTCGAGCAGGGCGTCCTGCGCTTGCGGATGCGTTTCCGGATACGCGCCCACTTCGATGCGGAAGGCATCACCGTGTTCGGCACGGATGAAGGCGATCAGTTCGGAGGCATAGCGCATGTCGCCAGGAAAGCCCATGCCCGAGGGCAGGTCGCCGCGTAGTGCCACCAGGCGCCGGCAGCCGATGGCGCGGTAGAGCTTGAGCAGTTCGCGGATTTCCTGGCGGGTACCGCCGACGCAGGACAGGTGCGGTGCCGCGTCGAAGCCGTGGTGCTGGTTGAGATGGCGCACGGTCTCGGAGGTGTAGCTGAGGGTCGAGCCACCGGCGCCGAAGGTGCAGGACACGTACTCGGGGGCATAGGCCTTCAGCCTGGCCGCGGCACGGTCCAGCTGGGTGCGCTGTTCGTCGGTCTTGGGCGGATAGAACTCGAAGCTGATGGCGGTCATGGCACGGGCGGCGGCATCGGGTGTGAAGCAGTATATCTCTCCATCGAGATGGATGTGCGATGGATGTGTCGGGTCACGTCGTCCCGTGCGGGCGACCGTTCGCCCCGCTGACGGGCCGTTGCTCCGTAATCGCAACCGGGGCAACGGGAGCGAAGCCACGCTGGTCCCAATCCCGGCACCACCCACGCGATGAAGGAGCAGACGATGAAGATCTTCCAGGCACTCTGGTACGCGATGAAGGCCTTGGCCAGGCTGGCGATGATCGGCATGGCGATGGCCGTGCTTGGCTCAGGCCCGGCCCATGCCACAGCCGTCGATAAAGCCGCCGTTGCAGGCGCAGTGCAGGTCGAGGTGCTCGGCAAGGGCCGTCCCTTGCTGATGATTCCCGGGCTTAACAGCAGTGCGGAGGTCTGGCGTGAGACCTGCCTGGCCCTGAAGGACGTGCAGTGCCATCTGGTGCAACTGCCGGGGTTTGCCGGTGCGGCGCCTGTCGATCCGCGCCCGGCCGATTTCCTGCCGGCGATGCGCGACGAACTACTGGGCTATCTGCAGGCGCGGCACCTGTCGAAGGTTGCCGTGATCGGTCACAGCCTGGGGGGTGTGCTGGCGATGCAACTGGCACTGAAGGCGCCCGATAGCATCGGTCCGCTGGTGATCGTTGATTCGCTGCCGTTCTATGCGGCGGTGATGAACCCGCAGGCCACCGCGCAGAACGTAGGGATGATGGCCGGGCAGCTGCGTGAAGGTTTGCTGGCGGCCGATGAGGCCAGCTTCAATGCACGCAACGATGCGACCGCCAAAGCCCTGACCCACAGCACCCAGCATCTGCCGGAGCTGCAGCGTTGGGGGCGCGACAGTGATCGCACGAGCATGGCCGATGCGATGTACTCCATGCTGATGCGCGATCTGCGTGATGACATCGACGGCATCCACACGCCGGTCCTGGTGCTGGGCAGCTGGGCCGCTTATCAGTCGATGGGGGGTACGGAAGCCAGTACCCGTGCGCAGTTCCAGGCGCAGTACGCGAAGCTGCCGGGTGTGCAGATCGAGATGAGCGCACAGGGTTACCACTTCCTGATGTGGGATGATCCGCGTTGGCTGCAGGCGCAGGTGCGCCGCTTCCTCGCCGCACATCCCTGACCGCCGTATGCCCTTTCCGCCACCGCCAAGGCTGCTCATGGACGCTACCACGCCTTCCCGCCGCTTCTGGATCCTCAACGCGCTGGCGTGGGCAGGCTATGCGACGTACAGCCTGTGGCTGGGGGTGCGTATCGGCGGCGGTACGCTGTTCAGCGGCGTGGTGTTGATCTCCCTCAGCATTGCCGTTTCCCTGTGGTTGTGCAGCGGCGCGCTGCGTTCGGTCGCACTGCGGCAGCGCTGGTGGGATGGCAGTCTGGGCAGCCTGGTGTTGAAACTGGCAACTGGCGTGGTGGTCGGCGCCAGCATTGCACAGGCGCTGACGGCGGCATTGTTGTTGCCGGCGCTGGCCCTGGGCTGGGTGCAGTTGCCCGGTGGGCGTGCCGACTATCAGCTGTCGTCGGTCGTGCTGTACTGGATGAATACCGCCCTGTTCCTTTTGATGTGGACGGGACTGTGGGCGGGCCTGCATGGCTTGCGCCGCGCGCGCCACAGCGAGCTGGCGCGATTGCGCGTGGAGGCGGAGCGCAGCGCCCTGGAGCGCGATGCGTTGCGTGCGCGGCTGAATCCGCATTTCATGTTCAACGCATTGAACAACCTGCGAGCGCTGATTCTGGAAGAGCCCGAGCGTGCCCGCGACATGGTCACCCGCCTGTCGCGCACGCTGCGCCACGCGTTGGCCCACAATCGCAGTGAGCAGGTGACCCTGGCCGAGGAACTGGAAGTGGTCGACGACTATCTGGCCATCGAGGCGATCCACTTCGAACAGCGTCTGCAGGTGCGGCGGGAGATCGCCGCAGAGGCTGTGCAGGCACAGCTGCCTGCGATGGCACTGCAGCTGTTGGTGGAGAACGCGATAAAGCATGGCATTGCCAGCCGCGCGGGCGGCGGCGAGGTACATATCCGCGCGTCGCTGGACGATGACCTGCTGCGCCTCCAGGTGGACAACCCGCTTTGCACTGGCAGCGAACCCGCGCACGGGCATGGTGTGGGACTGGCCTACCTGCGTGCGCAGCTTGGCACGCGCGGCCGTTTCACCCTGCAGCCGGTCGGCGACCGCATGCAGGCGCTGCTGGAGATTCCGCAATGACGGCCGTGCTGCGTGTGCTGATTGTCGATGATGCACGGCTGGCGCGACAGGAGCTGCGGACGCTGCTGTCGGCGCTGCCGTGGGTGCAGTGCGTGGGCGAGGCCGACGATGTGCCTGCTGCGCGCGAGGCGATCGCCGCGCTGGCGCCGGACCTGGTGCTGCTGGATGTGCAGATGCCCTCCGGTACCGGCTTCGATGTACTGGACGGGTTGGAAAGGGTGCCCTCGGTGGTGTTCGTCACTGCCTACGACACCTACGCAGTGCGCGCGTTCCAGGCCAATGCGTTGGACTACCTGGTGAAGCCGGTGGAAGCGCCACGGCTGCTGGAAGCGCTGGAGCGTGCGCGTCATCATGCGGCGTTGGATACCGAACCTCCCACAGTGCACGGCACGCTGGGTGCGAAGGACCAGGTGTTCGTGCGTGAAGGCGAGCGCTGCTGGTTCGTGTCCATTGCCGAGATCCGTCGGCTGGTGGTGGACGGCAACTACACGCGGTTGTGGTTCCGCGACCAGAACGCATTGCTGGCCCGCAGCCTGAGCGCGTTGGAAGCACGCTTGCCATCGGACCTTTTCTTTCGTGCCAACCGCAACACGCTGGTCAACCTGCGGCGCATTCGCGCGGTCACGCCGAGCATTGGCGATGGTTACGATCTGGCACTGGATGATGGCAGTGAAGTGGAGGTGTCGCGGCGGCAGGCACGGGAGCTGCGCGAGCGGATGGCGCTGTAGCCGCCGATCCTACAGTTCCGCGCTGACCGGGCTGGTCACGAATCCCCACAGCAGCCGCGCCATCACCGCAGGTGAGCGTGCCTGCGCGCGGGAGTAGGCCAGCAGTGCATCCAGCCTTGGACGGTCGTAGAGGTGGCCGGCCAGCAGCACCGCATGCACGCGCCGGCTGTTGCCGATGTCCAGCAGAGGATTGCCGTCCAGCAGCACCAGGTCGGCCGCTTTGCCGACCTCGACACTGCCATGCCGGGCCTGCAGGCGAAGGTGCTGTGCGGCGTGCAACGTGGCTGCGCGCAGCACGTCGGCCTGGCTGAGTCCGGCCTGGTGCAGCAGTTGCAGTTCATCGTGATAGCGGAAGCCGCCAAGCCCGGTGTCGGTGCCCACCAGCACCGGAACACCGGCGCGGTGCGCAGCGCCGGTCAGTGCCAGGCCATGATTGAAATAGGCGTGCAGTGCGCGCTCGCCACGTTGGCCTGGATGGCGGGTGACCGTGGCCTGCAGGTCGTCGCGCCAGGCCCAGCGCGAAAGCGGATCGAGGTACGCCAGTCGCGGATCATCGATGAAGCCCGGCTCGCGCGCGCGGGCATCCTCCTCGCGGGTGACATGAGTGGGCACGAAGGCGCTGCCGCTGGCCTGCATCAGCGCGAAGGCGGCCTTGCACCTTGCAGGCGCATAGCTGTCCACCAAGTGCTCGGCCAAGGCTGTCGGGTCTTCACCGTCCAGCGTCCCGCTGCGCCATGCAGCTGCGGAGCCGGAGCAGTGCCGAACGAACAGATGCGCGTGTTCAAAGCTGTGCTGTCCGGCCTGCAGTGCCTCTTCCAGCGCCACCGCCCTGGGCAGGTGGCCCACCAGCGGACGATGCAGTTGCCGCGCCTCGGCAGCCAGCCGTTGGTAGGTATCCGGGCGCAGCCGGTTGTAGACCTTCAGTGCATCCACGCCGCGCTCGGCGTACTCACGCGCGCGACGGACGGCGTCCTGTGGTGCCAGCGCAGGGTCTTCGAAGTAGAAGCTTGCCACCTGCACGAATCGCGGCGCGGTCAACGTGCCAGCGATGGCCTGTGCGCTCCAGCGACGCTTGTCAGCGACGCAGGCGATCAGTGGATCGGTCGGCTGCGGGCAGTCCATCATGTCGCGGGTGCCGGTGATGCCGTTGGCCAGCATCAACGGGAACTGCAGTTGCGGAGACAGCTGCAGTGCGTGGGTATGCATGTCCCAGAAGCCAGGCAGCAGCCAGCGGCCACCGGCGTCGAATACGTGCAAGGTGGCGTCGTGGGGGCCATTGCCGATGGCGATGATGGTGCCGTTGCGCACCGTTACAGTGGTGGGCGCGCTGGCAACGCCGTTCTGCACGTCCACCACCCGCGCATTGATGATCACCCGGCTGTTGCCGACATCGGGTGGCGGCGGCGCTGGCAACGGCCAGATCAGGGCGGCAGCGAACAGCAGGGGCGGAGCAAGAAGCACAGCCGCTACTGCCTTCAGCAGAGGCCGTTGGTGTGATCGAGGGGAAGGGGACAACGCGCGTGCTGCATCCATGAGCCTGCAATCCCTACGGTGGGTCGAAGGCAGGGTGGGGCAAGTCCGGTTCGGATGCCAGTGACTCTCGGCCTGCTCCCCTTGCACCGCCGGTCGCGGTTACCCTGTGCAGCGGATTCTTCGATCACGCCGCGCCATGTCCATCGTCCTCACCGATTTCGCCCGCCCCCGCCTGTTCCCGCGCGTACCGCGCGGCAACACCATCCAGGACTGCAGCGCCGAGCAGTTCCAGGCGCATCTCAATGCGCACCCGCCGCTGAAGGTGCTCGATGGCTATGCACCGTTCTGCAAGCTGTTCGTCTATGAAAACTGGACCAGCACGCGCTGCCTGACCGTGCCGGTCACCGACGCCAACCGGCACCTGCTGCGCAGCGGCTACGAGGCGCGCAACCGTGAGGAACTGCCGGTGCTGGTGCGCTGGTTCGAGGGCGTGGAATCGCCACGGGCCAATTACCTGGTGGTGATCCTGTACAGCGCCGAGCAGCTGGCCAAGGAAGGTTCACCCATCGATGCGGACTGGGGCATCGTCGGCTGCATCTATACCGCCGAGCCGGAAGAAGTGCCGATGGCGCCGATCACCATGATGCGCAATGCGCTGGGCGTGGAGGAGGGTGGTTCGGGCGTGCCGCTGGACCGCGAAGCCTATCAGCGCGCGGTGGCGTTCTGGGAGAACAACGCCAACTGGCGGCCGTGAGAACACTGCATCGCGATGCGCGTCAGCGCACTGCGATGTGAAATCCGCTGCGGCCACCGCGGGATACGATGCTGTTTCCATCACAGCAGGAAGCAACGATGACGATCAGAACGTGGATACCGTTGGCGGTGGCGCTGGGCGCCTTGCTCGGTTCAGCCGAGAGTTCAGCCCAGCGTTACGATGCCAATGCCGCATGCGGTGGATTGAGCAACGCGGCATCGATCCAGGATGTGGGCGTCAGCAGCATGGAGGCGCGTTCCCAGCAAGGGCGCTGCACGCTGCACGTCGTGGCTGCGGATGCGGAAGCGCTGGTGCGCCAGCAACGCATGCTGGAAGCGGTGTCGATGGCGGTATGCAAGGCCGCTGCGGAACCGCAGCCGTCCGCGCAGCCGCTGTCACTGGTGCTGCGATTCCCTGCGCGCTGCCCGCTGTCGTCCAAGGCGACACTGTTCCCTGCGGCCAGCGGCAACTGGAGGCGTGAATTCCCCGAGTACCCCTCTGCGGCTGTACGTGACGGGTTGCAGGGCAAAGTGCAGCTGAAGGCGCTGGTGAGCGGGGACGGCAGGATTGTCGCGGCCGTGGTACGCGTGTCCAGTGGTCACGCGGTGCTGGACGCGGCAGCGGCCAAGGGGCTCCGCTCGTGGGCCATGCAACGCGACGCGCAACAGCCCGCGTTGCCCGCCATGAGTGTGATGGACGTGCCGGTGACCTTTGCTCTCAACGAATGAAGGACGTGCTCACCTGGCTTTCGTAGCGGGAGCCGGCACAACCAGGCTTGGCGTGGATCCGCCTTCGCAGTAGAGCCACGCCACGCGTGGCTTCAATCAAGGGCGAGCAAGGTCCACTCCCACCACGGGTAGTGGTACTCGCGGTCGGTGGCATCCCAGCGCTGGCCGCAGCAGGTGCAGGCCACCCGATGGCGGTCGCCCCAGCCATCCTCGGCCACGCCCTGTTCCAGCAGCCGCACATGCCCCTGCTCGATGAGCCGGCGTGGGTCGAAGAACAGGTAATCCGGATACAGCGCGCACAGGCAGCCTTTGCGCTCACGCCAATAACGCAGGCGGCGCAGTGCGGCTTGCAGGTGCACATCGTTGCTGACCAGCGCACCGCCAAGCTGCACGCCCTGGCAGGCCTGCTCGATCCGCTCGGTCTGCGGCGCCAGCGCATCCAGCGTCGTAGCGCTGAACAACCGCGCCAGGCTGCTGCTGGCGGCATGGATACGACTGGCATCGCGCGACAGCAGGTCCTGCAGCAGCACATCGGCCTGCGGGTCGGCCAGCCGCGGTGGCGGCGATGTGGACCAGGGCCAGCGCATCAACGGGGCCTGCCGATCGCGGCGTAGAGGCCGCCGGTCAGGTGCAGCAGGTCGGCCGGGGCCAGTTCCACTTCCAGGCCGCGGCGGCCGGCGCTGACATGCAGCGTGGGCAGCACCTGCGCGCTGGTATCGAGGAAGGTGCGCAGGCGCTTCTTCTGCCCGAGCGGACTGATGCCGCCGACCAGATAGCCGGTTGCGCGCTGCGCGGCATCGACGGCGGCCATCTCGCACTTCTTGCAGCCGGCCGCCTCGGCCAGTGCTTTCAGATCAAGCTGGCCGGCCACCGGCACGATGGCAACGAGCAGTTCGTGCGTTTCGGTGCTGGCCAGCAGGGTCTTGAATACCTGTGCCGGGTCCAGGCCCAGCTTTTCGACGGCTTCGCCGCCATAGGATTCGGCATGGGCATCGTGCACGTAGCTGTGCACGGTATGGGCGATCTTCTCGCGCTTGAGCAGGTTGATGGCCGGGGTCATGGGCGTATCGTAGCGCTCCGCCCGGGCATTGCCTTGACCGAGGCTATTGCCGCGCCCTGCGATACTGCACGTCGGCTTTCCCTGGCTCCAGCATGCGCGCACCCGCTCACCTCCACGACCTGACCTTTGACACCGAAGTGGCAGCGGGCCCGTATCCACCGCAGGGTTTTCTGCCGATCGCCGAAGGCGCGTTGGGCAACGGCGATTGCTTCGGGCTGTACTGGCCATTGGGGCGCGAAGGCGCATTGCCGCTGGTCTGCGAGATGTTCCATGACGAGGGCAGGATGGTCTACAGCCATTCTTCGCTGGACGTGTTCGTGCACTGGTTGGGCATCAATCGCGCGCTGGACGAGGATGCGTGGGATGACGACGAGTGGGATCCGCGCGCGCATGATGTGGACGACGCAGACTCGCCTTTCCGGCTTGTCGAGTTGGCGCAGGGACATGTAGCAGCGGGCGAGCCCGCCGCTGCGATCCCACTGCTCGACGCCGCAACTGCGGCTTTTCCAGACCTGCAGAAGGGCTGGGCCATGCTCGCTGGCCAGCACATGCGGTTGCGCAATGCCGAGCTGGCGGTGCGCGCGGCGCGCTCGGCCGTGCTGGCCAACTGGGCCTTTGGCGTGCCCGAAGCCGGTGTGCTGCGCATCCTGAAATCGGCGCATGCTGGTGAGGATCCGGTGGTGGCGATGGCGCAGCAGATGGGCTTCGCCTTTGGCGGTGCCAGGAACAACCCGGACTATGCGTTGATGCAGGCCTGCATCGATCGGTGTTGGCAGATCGGCAATAGGGAGGCGGCACTACGGTTGTCGCACAACCGCTGTTACGTGCTGGCTGCCGAGACGGTGTCATTCCAGGAGCGCGAGCGCTTTGATCTGCCCGCGTGGCAGCTTGCGTTCCGCGAACAATGCCGCCTCGCCCTCGGCGACGACCGCCAGCGCATGCAGTAGAGCCACGCCGCGCGTGGATACCGAACCGGACGACAGGATCCACGCTGTGCGTGGATCCGATCCATCGCAGATCAGCGCGACAGCGGCTGCTGTGCCTGTGCCTGTTCCTGCGCCTGTCGTTGTGTCTGTTCGGCGTTCAACGCTTCGCTCTGGCGAGTGCTGGATGGCAGATCCTGGCTGACCGCCTGCGCAAGGTCGATGTAGGTGCGATGCGCTGCAGGATCGCCCAGCTGGCCCTGCACCGCGAATACACCCTGGCCGTCGGGGCGCGCCACCACGGTGTCCACCTGTGACATGCCGACAAGCTTGGACTCGTAGGCGACCTGTCCAGCGGCATTCTCCAGCTGGCCGCGGTCATGGAACAGCGGCGATAGTCCACCTTGGCTGCGCTGCTGTTCCAATGCTTCCAGCTTTTCTACGACCTGCTGGTAGCGCGGATTGTCGGCGTGCCCGGGCGTGGCCATGCTCGGTGCTGCTGATTCGGCCTGCTGATGCTGCTGGCTTGCCGCCTCCAGCGCACCCAAGGTGCCGCTGCCGGCTTTGCCGTCCACCGTCAGCTGATGATCGCGCTGGAACTGCTGGACCGCCTGCAGGGTACCCGGGCCAAAATGACCGTCGGCCACCAGCGGTGCACCGTCCTTGCCCGTGTAGCCGAGGTCGGCCAGCTTCTGCTGCATGGCCTGCACCTCATCGCCCTTTGCGCCGTTCACCAGCACGCCACTGCCAGCCGACGCACCGGGTGTGCTGGGCGAGCCGTGCGAGGGGGCATGGGTTGGGGTGATGCCCAGCTGGGTCATGGCCGTGTCGAAGCGTTGATCGCGGCTGGTCACGGCCGCAGGCGACTGGATGCCGAATTTGGTCGCATCGACGAAGGTCTGCACGTCGGCCCGGCTTGGTGGATCGCCGGCCTGGACGGTACCGCCCTGCAGCTTCTCCGCGTTGCCGGCCAGATAGCTGATGAACTGCGGGCCCATGCTGCCGAACTGGTTGTCATAGTCGGCCATGGCCAGCTGCAGTTCCGGGTTTGCCACGATGGCATCGGCGGCGGCCGGGTTGGTCGCACGCACCTTGGCGATGGCCTCGTCGACGCGCTCGATGGCGCTGTCCAGCTTGGCGTTGGTGAGCTGGTCGATGTTGGCCTGCGGAATGGCCTGCAGCTTGGCGTCGAGCGCGGCCAGCTGCTGTGTGCTCAGCCCCCCGTGCTTGGACAGCAGTTGGATGTCACCGTTGGTGAAGCCGTTGTCGCGCAGGAAGCGCCTGGCCTGGGGGTTGCCGCCGACGTCGAACTGCACCAGGCCGAACGAGTAGGCGCTGGTGCCCTCCTGGGCGTATGAAAAATGGTCCAGGTGGCGGGTGTTGCCGCCCAGTTCGGTGTTGAGGAACAGCGTGGACAGCTGTTCGCGGGTGAGAGTGGAATCCGTTGCCATGGTCATCGTCCTTCAATGAGGAAAAGGGAGCCGTGCCCGCCCGGCTGATGTCAGCCGGCGCAGTGCTGCTGGGTGAAGCCGAGCAGCTGGCGGGTGGCCTCGGTGCCGTAGGCAGCCGGTGCCGGTTCGATGGCGAACTGGCCGACCATCTGGTTGCTGCACAGTTGCACGTTGCGCTTGCCGCTGGCTGTTTCCTGGGTGCAGTTGGCCGCCAGCAGGGCGTTGTGGCCGGCGCCGATGTTGGTTGCCGCCGTGCAGCCCAGCAGGCTGCCTTTTTGGCCGTTTTCACCCAGCAGCGTGTTGAAGGTCGCCAGCTGGCTGTTGGGGTCGCGCAGCACCAGCATGTCCACGCACTGCTGCTGGCCGTCGGGCACTTCGCAGGCGTCCTGGTCGACCAGACCGTCGCGCGTGGCCGACAGTACCTTGAGGCGGTCGGCAGATACCTGTTGCAGGCAGTGCGCGTCGCTGCACAGGTCGCGCGTGTGCTGGATCCAGCGCTGCTGCTCGGCCTGCAGCTTGGCCTTGCCGGCGGCATCGAGGGTTTGGCTTGCGGCGGCTTCGGCCTTGGCCAGCTCGCCTTCCTGCTTCAACAGGGCGGGGTCGTTGCAGATCAGGGTCTGCACCGGCGATGCCGGATTGGCGCAGGCGGTGCTGCCGGCGGCCGCTGCCGGGGCGCTGGCCGCCTTGCCGTCGGTGTTGGCCTGTTCGGTGGCGGCTGCAGGTGTCGTGGCCTGGGCTTCACCGGAGGGCGGGGTGCAGGCGGCCAGCAGGGCCACCCAGCACAGGGTCATGAGGGGCTTGATGGCCCGGGTCATACGTTCACTGCTGCGCTGCATGTCTATCCTTTGATGTCTGCGTCCTGGCGCATGGCCTGCGGGCGGCAGGCATGGGGCGAACCATGGAACGGGGGGGCCGTGGCGGCCACGCGGCGGGCTGGGCATTGCAACATCCCGCGCCGGGGCCGTTGGCGGGAACAGAGCGTAGCAAGCGACTGCTTAGGGCTCTGTGACAGGGCGCGCGGAACACGGCGGCGGGTGCCCGGATGCAGAACGGGCGCCCGAAGGCGCCCGTCCGTGTGCATCCGTTGCTGGGGTCAGAGCCCTTTCCTGCGGAAAGGGATCCGACCCCGCGCACGGCATCAGTAGCGGTAATGATCCGGCTTGAACGGACCTTCCACCGGCACGCCGATGTAGTCGGCCTGTTCCTGGCTCAGGGTGGTCAGCTTCACGCCGATCTTTTCCAGGTGCAGACGGGCCACTTCTTCGTCCAGCTTCTTCGGCAGCAGGTACACCTTGTTCTCGTAGGTGCCCTTGTTGGCCCACAGGTCGATCTGCGCCAGGGTCTGGTTGGCGAACGAGTTGGACATCACGAAGCTCGGGTGGCCGGTGGCGCAGCCGAGGTTGACCAGGCGGCCTTCGGCCAGCAGGAAGATCGCATTGCCGTTGGGGAAGATGTACTTGTCCACCTGCGGCTTGATGTTGACGTGCTTCACGCCCGGGAAGGCGACCAGCGCATCGACCTGGATCTCGTTGTCGAAGTGGCCGATGTTGCAGACGATGGCCTGGTCCTTCATCGCGCTCAGGTGCTCGATGCGGATGATGTCCTTGTTACCGGTGGTGGTGACGTACAGGTCGGCACGGCCCAGGGTGGATTCGATGGTGTTGACCTCGAAGCCTTCCATCGCCGCCTGCAGGGCGCAGATCGGATCGATCTCGGTGACCACCACGCGCGCGCCGTAGGCACGCAGCGACGCGGCGCAGCCCTTGCCGACGTCACCGTAGCCGCAGACCACGGCGACCTTGCCGGCCAGCATCACGTCCATCGCGCGCTTGAGGCCATCGGCCAGCGACTCGCGGCAGCCGTACAGGTTGTCGAACTTGCTCTTGGTGACCGAGTCGTTGACGTTGATCGCCGGGATCAGCAGGGTGCCGGCCTGGGCCAGCTGGTACAGGCGGTGCACGCCGGTGGTGGTTTCTTCCGAAACGCCCTTCCAGTCCTTGACCACGCGGCCCCAGTAACCCGGGCGCTCCTTGGCCACGCGCTTGAGCAGGTTCTTGATGACCTGCTCTTCGTGCGAAGCGGCCTTTTCGTCGACCCAGGTGCTGCCGTTTTCCAGCTCGTAGCCCTTGTGGATCAGCAGGGTCACGTCACCGCCGTCGTCGACCACCAGCTCCGGGCCGGTCAGGGTGCCGTCGGGCAGGGTGAAGGTCAGCGCGTCCAGGGTGCAGTCCCAGTACTCTTCCAGCGACTCGCCCTTCCAGGCGAACACGGGGGTGCCGGTGGCGGCGATCGCCGCAGCGGCGTGGTCCTGGGTCGAGAAGATGTTGCACGAGGCCCAGCGCACGTCGGCGCCGATGTCCTTCAGGGTCTCGATCAGCACTGCGGTCTGGATGGTCATGTGCAGCGAGCCGGTCACGCGCACGCCCTTCAACGGCAGCTCGGCCTGGTACTTGCGGCGGATGGACATCAGGCCCGGCATCTCGTGCTCGGCGATGTCCAGTTCCTTGCGGCCCCAGTCGGCCAGGGTGATGTCGCGGATCTTGTAGTCGCCTTCAGTGGAGAAGGTCTTGGCAACAGCATTCATGCAGTAGCTCCGGTTGTGGGCGAGCGGATGCTCGCATCTGGCCGGGCGCCGTTGTTGCAAAGCCACCTGGCCGAGCCTGGCCGGTCTCAGGGATCCGGTCGCAGCGCCCCTCGGCAGGGGAGGATGCCCATTATATCGCGCCTCCGCTGTGACACGGCGATGACCCAACCATCGGCAGATGGGCGGAGGTGCATGGCCTGTTAAGGTCGAGGGCTTCATGCAGCGAACAGGTGGAACAATGATGAGCACGCACGCACGCCGCAACCGGCGCTTGACTGGCCTGGTCCTGTCGATGGCCCTGCTGGCGGTGGTCCCGCAGGCCTGGGCTGCGGCACCGCAGGCGGCCGCAGCGCAGGCACAGGGCGTGGCCGGTTACGAGCTGCCCTCGGCAGCACTGCAGGCCGTGGTCGACGCGCCGCGGGCGCCGTCGCTGTTCCTGTCGCCGCGCCGGGATGTCGCCGCGCTGATGCAGATGCCGTCGCTGCCGTCGATCCAGGTGGTGGCGCAGCCGGAGCTGAAGCTGGCCGGCCTGCGCATCAATCCGAAAACCTTCTCCGACAGCCGCTTCAGCTTCGGCCAGAAGCTGTGGCTGATGAATGTGGCCGACGGCAAGGAGCGGCAGATCAGCGGGTTGCCGGCCTCGCTGTCGATCGCCAGCCTGACGTGGTCGCCGGACCAGAAGTGGCTGGCCTTCAACCAGGTCGATGCCGCTACCGGGGCCAATGAGCTGTGGCTGGTGGACGTGGCTGGCGGCAGCGCCCGTCGCCTGGTCGCCGGCCTGAACACCGTTCTGGGCAGTGGCTACCAGTGGTTGCCGGACAGCCGAGGCCTGGTGGTGTTCACCCGCCCGGCCAACCTTGGCGCCGCGCCGGCTGCTGATGGCATCCCGACCGGCCCGGCCGTGCAGCAGACCAGCCAGGGCGGTGGCGTGGTGTCCATCCGCACTTACCAGGACCTGCTGAAGAACGAGGCCGATGCGCGCCAGTTCGATTACTACGCCACCACCCAACCGATGGAAGTGGGCCTGGACGGGCAGAGCCGTGCCATCGGTGCGGCCGGCATCTTCATGGGTTTTGCGGTGTCGCCCGACGGCCGCTTCGTGCTCAGCCAGCCGGTGCAGCGTCCGTACTCCTACGTGGTGCCGCTGAGCAGCTTCCCGCGCCGAATCGAAGTGCTCGACCGCAGCACCGGCAAGCTGGTGCATACCGTGGCCGTACGGCCGCTGGTGGAAGGCCTGCCGACCGGCAACGATGCCGAAGTGACCGGCGTGCGTGACATCAGCTGGCGCGGCGATGCCGATGCCACCCTGGTCTGGGCCGAAGCGCAGGATGGTGGCGACCCGAACCGGGAAGCCAAGGTGCGCGATGCGGTGTTCATGCAGGCCGCACCGTTCGACACGCCGCCGGTGACCCTGGCCCAGCTCGGCAGCCGCTATGCCGGCATCAGCTGGGGCCGTGGCGACCTGGCCCTGCTCAACGAATCGTGGTGGAAGACCCGCCGCAGCAAGACCTGGCTGATCGCACCGGACAACGCCAGCGCCGATGCCAGGCTGCTGTGGGATCGCGACGCGCAGGACCGCTACGCCGATCCGGGCCGCCCGCTGATGGCCAGTGATGACCGCGGCCGCTCGCTGCTGCAGACCACCGCTGATGGCGGCAGCCTGTACCTGGCCGGTGCCGGTGCATCGCCGGAAGGCGACCGTCCGTTCGTTGATCGCTTCGACGTGGCCAGCGGCAAGGCAACCCGCCTGTTCCATTCGCAGGCACCGACCTACGCTGCGCCGGTAACGCTGCTGGATGCGCAGGCCAGTTCGCTGCTGATCAGCCGCGAGAGCCCGGACGAGCCGACCAACTTCTACGTGCAGTCGCTGGCCGACACCAACGCCGCACCGCGTGCGCTGACCCATTTCGCCCATCCGCTGCCGCAGCTGAAGGGCGTGCAGAAGGAGCAGATCCGCTACAAGCGCAAGGACGGCGTGGACCTGACCGCGACCCTGCTGCTGCCGCCGGGCTATGACCCCAAGCGCGATGGTCCGCGGCCGCTGCTGATGTGGGCCTACCCGGGTGAGTTCAAGAGCGCGGCGGCCGCCAGCCAGGTGACCGATTCGCCGTACCGCTTCAACGCCATCAGCTACTGGGGCCCGCAGGCGTTCCTGGCCAAGGGCTATGTGGTGCTGGCCAGCCCGTCGATGCCGATCATCGGCGAAGGCGACAAGGAACCCAACGACACCTACATCGAACAGCTGGTGGCCAATGCGCAGGCCGCAGTGGACGAGGTGGTGCGGCGTGGCGTGACCGACCGCGAGCACATCGCCATCGGTGGCCACTCCTACGGTGCGTTCATGACCGCCAACCTGCTCGCGCACACCCGCCTGTTCAAGGCCGGTATCGCGCGCAGCGGCGCCTACAACCGCACGCTCACCCCGTTTGGTTTCCAGGCCGAAGAGCGCAACTACTGGCAGGCGCAGGACGTGTACCAGAAGATGGCGCCGTTCAATTACGCCGACAGGATCAAGGATCCGATCCTCTTCATCCACGGCGTGGACGACAACAACTCGGGCACCTTCCCGATGCAGAGCGAACGCATGTTTGCCGCAGTGAAGGGGCTGGGCGGCACCGCCCGCCTGGTGATGCTGCCGAACGAGTCGCATGCCTACCGCGCACGCGAATCGATCATGACGATGCTGGCTGAAAGCGAGCGCTGGCTGGAGCAGAACCTCGGCCCGGTGCAGCAGGGAAAGGCGAAGAAACAGCGCTGATCCGCGCACGATGGCGGCCCCCGCAACGGGGCCGCTTCCCACGGTAGCGCCGGGCCATGCCCGGCGGATGCGTGCAGATGAAACCATTTCTGCAGCGCAGCACGGCACGCGTTCTGGTTTAGGCTTGGGGTCTGGATCCGTTGACCGAGGCCTGTGCGTCGCCGATGAACGAGTACCGCAGCAGTATCGAATTCGCTTCCCCTGATCTTCCCCTGCGTGACGACGTGCGCCGTCTGGGTGCACTGGTCGGTGACCTGCTGGTCGAGCAGGTGTCGGCCGCCTTTCTCGATGACGTCGAGGACGTGCGTACGCGTGCCATTGCCCGCCGCGAGAACCAGGCGCCGCTCTCCGAGCTGGCCGACGGCTTGGCTGGGCGTGAACCGCAGCAGGCCGAGACCATGGTGCGCGCGTTCAGCACCTACTTCCAGGTGGTCAACATCGCCGAGCGCGTGCATCGCATCCGCCGCCGCCGCGACTACCAGCGCGCCGTTGCCGCCGCACCGCAACCCGATGGCCTGCAGGATGCCCTGCAGCAACTGAAGGCGCAGGGCGTTGGCCTGGACGAACTGGCGCAGTGGTTGCCACGCATCGATATCGAGCCGGTGTTCACCGCACACCCGACCGAAGCGGTGCGCCGCGCGCTGCTGGAGAAAGAGCAGCTGATGGTGGCCAGCCTGGTCGACAATCTCGACGGCCAGCGCACGCCGGGTGAAGCGGCCGCAGATGCCGCGCGTTTCCGCATGGCGTTGACCGCCTCGTGGCAGACCACCGATTCCTCGCCGGTGCGCCCGACCGTGGACGACGAACGCGAGCACGTCGGCTTCTATCTGGTGCAGGTGCTGTACCGGGTGATCCCGGTGCTGTACGAATCGCTGCAGCAGGCACTGCGCGATACCTATGGCGCGGAACTGCCGCTGCCGCGCCTGCTGCGTTTCGGCACGTGGGTGGGCGGCGACATGGACGGCAATCCCAATGTGGATGCGCACACCATCCGCAATACGCTGGATGCACAGCGCGTTGCCGTGCTGGGCCGTTACCAGAAGGAACTGCTGCAGCTGGCCAGCCTGCTCAGCCAATCCACCGAGCGGGTGGGGGTGAGTGATGCACTGCAGGCGCGTGTAGCGCATTACCAGCAGTTGCTGCCGCAGGTGCAGTCGCGGCCACGCCATGCCGACATGCCATATCGGTTGCTCAATGACCGCATGCGCGCACGCCTGCAGGCCACGCTGGATGATGCCGACGGCGCCTATGCCGGCCCGGACGAGCTGATCGACGACCTGCAGCTGATCCTCGACAGCCTGCGCGCGAACCGGGGCGAGCATGCCGGCGGCTTCGCGGTGCAGCGCCTGTTGTGGCGTGTGAAGACCTTTGGTTTCCATCTGGCGCGGTTGGATGTGCGCCAGGAATCGAGCGTGCATGCGCGCGCGCTGGCGGCAGTGCTGGGGGGCGATGCGGCATGGGACGCATTGGATACAGCGGGTCGCGCACGCCTGCTGGCACCGCATGCCAGTGGTGAAACACCATTGCCTGTTGGCGATGATGAGGGCAACCAGCGCTTGGATGCAGTGTTCGCGGCCTTGGCCGATGCCCGTGCGCGGCATGGTGGCGACGCGCTGGGCAGCTACATCATCTCGATGGCGCACGACCGTGGCGATGTGCTGGCGGTGCTGGCGCTGGCGCGTCGTGGCGGCCTGGTCGATGACGCCGGCCACGTGCCGCTGGATATCGCGCCGCTGTTCGAAACCGTGGACGACCTCAAGCGCGGCACCGCGACGCTGCGCGATCTGCTGGCCGATCCTGTGTACCGCGCGCATCTGCGTGCACGCGAGGACGTGCAGATGGTGATGCTCGGCTATTCGGACAGCAGCAAGGATGGTGGCATTGCCGCATCACGCTGGGGCCTGCAGCGCGCACAGGTGGAGCTGCTGGAAGTGGCTGCCGAAGCGGGCCTGCGCCTGACCTTCTTCCATGGCCGCGGTGGCTCGATCAGCCGCGGTGGTGGCAAGACCACGCACGCGGTCGATGCCTCGCCACGCGGCAGCATCGATGGCCGCCTGCGGGTGACCGAGCAGGGCGAGGTGATCCACCGCAAGTACGGCATCCGCGCGCTGGCACTGCGTTCGCTGGAGCAGGCCACCGGTGCGGTGCTGCGCGCCAGCCTGCGCCCGCGTGCCGCCGAACCGCGCGAGGATGATTGGCGGCCGGTGATGGACGTGGTCGCCGGTTCCAGCAGCGAGGTCTATCGGGCGTTCGTTGGCCAACCGCGTTTCATGGACTACTTCCGTACCGCCACGCCGATCGATGTGATTGAACGGATGACGCTGGGATCGCGGCCGTCGCGCCGGCTCGGCCAGGATGCGGCCTTGACCAACCTGCGCGCGATTCCGTGGGTGTTCGCCTGGAGCCAGGCGCGCGCGGTGATTCCGGGCTGGTATGGGGTCGGCAGCGGCCTGCAGGCGGCCGCCGACGCCGGCCATGAAGCCACGTTGCGTGAAATGGCGCGGGACTGGCCGTTCTTCCGCACGTTCCTGGATGACATCGCGATGGTGCTGTCCAAGGGGGATGTCACCATCGCCGAACAGTTCTCGCGCCTGTCCGGCGAGCTGCACGATGCGTTCTTCCCCCAGGTCGAGCGCGAACTGGAGCTGACCCGGCACTGGCTGCTGGCGCTGATGGAGCAGCAGACCCTGCTGGACCACGACGCGCGGCTGGCGCTGTCGATCCGCCTGCGCAATCCCTATGTGGACCCGATCAGCGTGCTGCAGGTGGACCTGCTGCAGCGCTGGCGCGAAAGCGGACGCGAGGACGACGACCTGCTGCGTGCGCTGGTGGCCTGCGTGAATGGTGTCTCGCAGGGCGTGCAGAACACGGGGTGATGCGCATCCGCCGGGCATGGCCCGGCGAATTCGCAATGGTAGTGCCGGCCGCTGGCCGGCAACCTCACAGCAGGCAGGCTACTGCAGTTGCCGGCCAGCGGCCGGCACTACCGGTTTGCCAGGTGCCGAGCCCGGTCGGCCCGCTTTCACTCTTCCGGCGACGGCGGATTGGACGCCAGCAGTTCCAGATGCCGCTGCTCCATTTCCTGCCGAAGCTGGCGGCGGATCAGCGCCGCGGCCTGCCGGCGCTTTTCATCCGAACTGGCCGGCTGCAGCGATGGAACCGGCGTCGGCCGGCCGTCCTCGTCCACCGCCACCATGGTGAAGAAGCAGCTGTTGGCGTGGCGCACGCTGCGCTTGAGGATGTCCTCGGCCACCACCTTGACGCCGATTTCCATCGACGAGGTGCCGGTGTAGTTCACCGAGGCCAGGAAGGTGACCAGTTCGCCCACCGCGATCGGCTGGCGGAACACCACCTGGTCCACCGACAGGGTGACCACGTAGCGGCCGGCATAGCGGCTGGCGCAGGCATAGGCGACCTGGTCGAGCAGGCGCAGGATCGCGCCACCGTGGACCTTGCCGGAGAAATTGGCCATTTCCGGCGACATCAGCACGGTCATGGACAGCTGGTGGGATTTGAGTTCGGTCGACATGGGGCGATTGTATCGGCAACCACCGGCACTACCATCTGCCGGCCAGCGGCCGGCACCCTCATGATGTGCGCAAACCGATGCTTGGTTGCCGGCCAGCGGCCGGCACTACCGAAAGCAGAAGGGCCGCTTGCGCGGCCCTTCTTGAAGGTCAGCCGACTGACAGTCGGCTCTACAGCGGCCCTTCGTGTTTCTTACTTCAGCTTCGCATCGGCGCGCAGGGCGGCGGCGCGATCGGTCTTCTCCCAGGAGAAGGCCGTGGCGTTGACGGTCTCGCCTTCGCCGTTGATGTAGCTGAACTCCTTCGGCTTGCGGCCGAAGTGGCCGTAGGCCGCGGTCTGCTGGTACATCGGGTGGATCAGGTCCAGCATCTTGATGATGCCGTACGGGCGCAGGTCGAAGTGCTTGCGGATCAGCTTCTCGATCTTGTCGTCGCTGATCTTGCCGGTGCCGAAGGTGGTGACCGAGATCGAGGTCGGCTCAGCCACGCCGATGGCGTAGGAGACCTGCACTTCGCAACGGTCGGCCAGGCCGGCGGCAACCACGTTCTTGGCGACGTAGCGGGCAGCGTAGGCGGCCGAACGATCGACCTTGGACGGGTCCTTGCCGGAGAACGCGCCACCACCGTGACGGGCCCAGCCGCCGTAGGTGTCGACGATGATCTTGCGGCCGGTCAGGCCGCAGTCGCCCACCGGGCCGCCGATCTCGAACTTGCCGGTCGGGTTGATGTGGAACTTGGTGCCCTTGTGCAGCCACTTGGCCGGCAGCACCGGCTTGATGATCTCTTCGCGGACGGCCTCGATGAGGTCCTTCTGCTTGATGCCCGGCGCGTGCTGGGTCGACAGGACCACCGCGTCGATGGCCGAAACCACGCCGTTTTCATAGCGCAGGGTGACCTGGCTCTTGGCGTCCGGACGCAGCCAGGACAGCGGCGAGTTGCGCTTCTTGCGGATCTTGGCCTGCTGCTCGACCAGGCGGTGCGACAGGTGGATCGCCGCCGGCATGTAGCTGTCGGTTTCGTTGGTTGCATAGCCGAACATCAGGCCCTGGTCGCCAGCGCCCATTTCTTCCGGCTTCTTGCGGTCAACGCCCTGGGCGATGTGCGGGGACTGCTTGCCGATCAGGTTCAGCACGCCGCAGGTGGCGCCGTCGAAGCCGACGTCGGAGCTGTCATAGCCGATGTCCACGATGACCTTGCGGGTCAGCGCTTCCAGGTCGATCCAGGCGCTGGTGGTGATTTCGCCGGCAACGATGGCAACGCCGGTCTTGACCATGGTCTCGCAGGCCACGCGGGCGCGCTGGTCCTGGGTCAGGATCGCGTCCAGCACCGCATCGGAGATCTGGTCGGCAACCTTGTCCGGATGGCCTTCAGAGACCGACTCGGAGGTGAAGAGGTAGCTGGACATCAGGCTTAATATCCTTTGATTCGGATGGAAAGATGGGCGCGAATGATACACGGGGTGCGCCGCCTGTGCATTGTGAACCCGTATGGGTTGCCGGTGGTTAAGGTGTTGTGCCCGGCAGGGCAAGGCCTGGCGGGCATTGCGGGGGCATCGTGCACAGGCAGTGTTCCACTGGCGTGACCATTGCCGCCCCCGCCGGGACCGGATGTGCCAGCGCCTGCGCCGTCATCATTCTGCCGCCAAACCGCCATCTGGCTGCCGCCTGCCGGGCGCAGGCTCTCGGCCAACCCGGCCGCCGGGCAGGAGGGGACACGCCATGCAGGAACTCGAACAGCGTCTGCAGCAACGCTATCCCGACTGGTTCCATGGCCGTCGCGGCCAACTGGCCCGGCCCCTGCTGCGCAGCGTCGGGCGCTGGTCACGGCTGGACCGGATCGAGGCGTTCCTGCGCCGCAATGCCAACGTGCGCGGTTTCGACTTCGTCGCCGCCGGACTGGAGTTCATCGAGGGTCGCTATCACGTGGACCCCGCCGCGCTGGCGCGGATCCCCGCCACCGGCCGCCTGTTGATCGTGGCCAACCACCCTTCCGGCGCGCTGGATGCGCTGGCGTTGCTGGATGCGGTTGGCCGCATCCGCCGTGACGTGCGGATCGTGGCCAACGATCTACTGGGCGCGATCGGGCCGCTGCAGGACCTGCTGCTGCCGGTACGCATCCTCGGCGGCAAGGTCCAGCGCAGCAGCCTGCAGGCGGTGGAGCAGGCGCTGGCGGCCGAGCAGTGCGTGATCGTGTTCCCGGCCGGCGAGGTCTCGCGGCTGTCGCTGCTCGGCATCCGCGATGGCCGCTGGCAGCGGGGGTTTGTCCGCTTTGCCCGCGCCGCCGCCGCACCGGTACTGCCGGTGCGGGTGGAAGCGCGCAATTCGGCGCTGTTCTACGGCGCATCCACCCTGTTCAAGCCGGCTGGTACGGCACTGTTGGCACGGGAGATGTTCGCCCGCCGCGGCCGGCCGCTGCGGCTGCGCATCGGCGAACCGATGCAGCTGGGGCAGGGTGACCCCGGCGCGCAGCTGCTGGCGGTGCGCCGCGCGGTATATGCGCTGGGGCGCAGCACAGCCATTGCCGAAGGCTGCCCGGCAGGGCCCGAGCCGCTTGCCGCGCCGGTGCCGCCTGCACAGGTCGCCGCTGCGATTGCCGCCGCCACCGTGCTGGGGCAGACCGCCGATGGCAAACAGATCCTGCTGGCCAGCTGCACGGCCGATTCGCCGCTGCTGCACGAGCTGGGGCGGCTGCGCGAACTGACTTTCCGCCAGGTGGGCGAGGGCACTGGGCGCAGTCGCGACCTGGATGACTTCGACCTGCACTACCAGCACATCGTAATCTGGGACGGCACCGCGCAGCGCATCGCCGGGGCCTACCGGATCATGCGGGGCGCGCAGGCGCTGGCGCGCCGGGGCCTGGCCGGGCTCTACAGCGCTTCGCTGTTCCGCTATTCCGACGACGCCATTCCCCGCATTGCCGAAGGCCTGGAATTGGGACGCAGCTTCGTGGTGCCCGATTACTGGGGCAGCCGCAGCCTGGATTACCTGTGGCAGGGCATCGGCGCTTACCTGCAATGCCAGCCCGGCATCCGCTACCTGTTCGGTGCGGTGTCCATCAGCGCCGCGCTGCCACGCGATGCGCGGGAGCAGCTGGTGGCCTATTACCAGCGTTACTACGGCGCAGCCGATGGCCGGGTGCAGTCGAACCGGCCGTTCCAGTACTTCGCCGCGCCACCTTGCTTTGGTGAGATGGATGCGGCGGCTGCCTTCGACGTGCTCAAAGCCAATCTCGCCGCGCTCGGTACCGGTGTGCCCACCTTGTACCGGCAGTACACAGACCTGTGCGAACCCGGCGGTGCACGGTTCCTGGCGTTTGGCGTCGATCCGGATTTCAGCGACTCGATCGACGGCCTGATCGAAGTCGACCTGCACGCGATCCGGCCACACAAGCGCAAACGCTATCTGCGCGATGCGGGGATGCCGGCATGAGCACGCTGGCGAACCTGGCACCGCATCGTCGCGCCGTGTTCGTCTCCGATGTTCATCTCGGGTCGCGGCATTGCCACGCCACCGAGCTGGCGCGTTTCCTCGGCACCCTGCGCTGCGAGCGCCTGTATCTGGTCGGCGACATCATCGACCTGTGGTGGATGGCACACCGACGCGCCAACTGGCGGCAGTCGCACAGCGAGGTCATCCTGGCCCTGCACGCGCTGCGACGCGCCGGTACCGAGATCATCTACATCCCCGGCAACCACGACGCCTCGCTGCGCCAGGTGTGCGGCCTGATGCTGCCGGCGATGCAGGTGCGCCGCCGTGCGATCCACACCACCGCCGATGGCCGCCGGCTGCTGGTGGCGCATGGCGACGACTATGACGGTGTCACCCACTTCGGTGGCCTGCAGGAGCGGTTTGGTGACTGGCTGTACTACCGCATCCTCACCGGCAACCATCTGTTGAATGCGGTGCGGCGCCGACTCGGGATGCGCTACTGGTCACTGTCCGAATTCCTGAAACGGCAGAGTGGCGCCGCTGAACGCTACATCGAGCGCTTCGTGCAGGCCGGCCTGGACGATGTTCGCCGGCGAGGCCTGGATGGCATCATCTGTGGGCACATCCACCGCGCCGCACTGATCGAACGCGACGGTCTGGTCTACGCCAATGACGGCGACTGGGTGGAGAGCCTGACCGCGTTGGCCGAGGACCACGACGGCGCCATGCGGCTGCTGGACCACAACGGGCGGACGTTGGTGGAGCTGCCGGGAGCACGGTTGTCGCAGGCAGCGTGATTCACAGCTGCAGGGACAGGCCCACGCGCGGCTGCGGCCGCACTGGCAGCTGACTGACGCGCCGCCGGGCAGGAAACCGCCGCTGCACGGAGATCGCCAAGCCGCTAGCATCGGCCGATGGACTCATTGACCCAGATCGTTCTTGGCGGCGCCGTCGCTGCCGCCATCGCCCCGCCTGGACACCGCCGTGCCGCCCTGCTGGCCGGTGCCGCGCTCGGTACCCTGCCGGACCTGGATGCCCTCTGGCTGGGCTTTGCCGCCGCCGACCCGGTGGCGAACATGACCGACCATCGCAGCTTCAGCCATTCGCTGCTGGTGCTGCCGTGGGTGGCCGCGCTGATCTGGTGGCTGTTCAAGCGCTTCGGCAACGGCCGGGTGGCGCAATCACCGCTGCGCTGGTTCTGGGCGATCCAGCTGGCGCTGGTCACCCATCCGGTGCTGGATGCATTCACTGTCTACGGCACGCAGCTGTGGTGGCCGTTGCAGCCACATCCCGCGATGGGCTCGAGTGTCTTCATCATCGATCCCGGCTACACGGTGTGGCTGCTGCTGGGCTGCGTGCTGGCGTGGTTCGGCCGCGCGCGACCGTGGGTGGGCAAGGTGCTCTGCGTTTCGTTGCTGCTCAGCAGTGCGTACCTGGGCTGGGGGCTGATCGCCAAGGCACAGGTCGACCGCGCCGCGCAGCAGAGCCTGGCCGCGATGGGCCTGGGCGACGCGCCGCGGTTCTCGGTGCCGATGCCGTTCAATACCCTGTTGTGGCGGGTCGTGGCGATGACCCCGAATGGCTACGTGGTCGCTGACCGCTCGCTGGTGGCCGACCACGGGCCGATGCGTTTCGAGGGGCATCCGTCCAACGTGCAGGCCTTGCGCGAAGCGGCGGGAATTCCGGCAGTACGGCGCCTGCAGTGGTTCAACCGTGGCTTCATGCGCGCACAGGTGGTGCAGGGCAGGCTGGTGCTGAGCGACCTGCGCATGGGCCTGGAGCCGGACTACACCTTCAATTTCGCGGTGGCCGAGCAGGTTGATGGCCAGTGGCGCGCGATCGTGCCCGAGCAGTTGCGGGTGGACTACAGCAGCCCGGCCGCGCGTGCCGATGCCGGCCACCGGTTGTCGGCGATGTGGCAGCGCATCTGGCACGAACCGGCGGCGGCGGACGGCGCCGCCGCGCACCCGTAGATCCACGCCACGGCCCATCAGCACAGTAGATCCACGCCATGCGTGGATGGCGCAGTGCATCGGCACCCAGTAGATCCACGCCACGCGTGGATGGCGCAGTGCATCGACACCCAGTAGATCCACGCCATGCGTGGATGGCGCAATGCATCGACACCCAGTAGATCCACGCCATGCGTGGATGGCGTGTACCGCGCCCGCTCAATACACCGTTGCGCGGCCCTGCACGAACGAATAGAAGAACACCGCGTTCGGATCGTTCTGCACCAGCCGGAACTCGCGGCGCATGCCCTCCACCGTCTCTTCGTCCACCGTGCCGGCCTGCAGCAGCTGGTCGGCCGCCGACAGCAGCAGCTGTTCCCAGAAAGCGATCATCGTCTTGCGACGTGCCGGTTCGCGGTTGTCCAGATGGATGGTCTTGATCTCGGTGTGCACATCGCGGAAGCCACCGGCCAGCAGCAGGTTGCCCAGCTTGGCGCCGACGAACGGATCACCGCCGTGGTCGTACTGGAAATCGTTGAAGGCCATCCAGTAGCGCCAGATGTGCGGCGAATACGGATCAAGCAGGAACGAAGCATTCATCACCTCGGTGATGTAGACCGGCGAGCCCGGGGCCAACACGCGGCGTACTTCACTCAGCACGCGCGCCGGCGACGGCACGTGTTCCAGCACCCAGCACAGGAACGCCGCATCGAAGCTGCGCGCCTCGAAAGGCAGTTCGCCGGCATCGGCCTGCTGCAGGGTGTAACGGTCGTTGCACCACGGCGTGCGCGCCAGGTTTTCACGCGCGGTTTCCAGCTGGGCCTCGCTCAGGTCCACGCCGGTCACGTGCAGCTCGGGGAAGCGGCGCAGCAGGATCTCGGTCTGCGCGCCCACGCCACTGCCGACTTCCAGCAGGCGCTTTGCGCCGCTGTAATCGATCTGGCCGAAGATGCTCGATTCCAGCAGGCGCGCCTGGGTCATCAGGCGCTGCTGCTCGGTGCCGGAGAACCCGTGCAGGTAGGTCGGGGAAGAAATAGGCGGGGTCATGGGGGCGGGCTCAGGCAGCAGAAGACATCGCCGGTTCCCCGGCGATCAGGCGATCGAAATAGTCGGTGGTCAGCGCGATCTGGCTGGCCGGATCTTCGGCGCGGTTGACCACCGCGCGGAACGCGGCATTCTCCGGCCGATCCTTGGCGTACCAGCCCAGGTGCTTGCGCGCGATGCGCACGCCCTGCGGTTCGCCGTAGAAATCGTGCAGCGCGTGCAGATGGCCGAGCAGGATGTCGCGCACTTCGGCCAGCGACGGCGGCGGCAGCTCCTCGCCGGTGGCCAGGTAATGCGCCACTTCGCGGAAGATCCACGGCCGGCCCTGTGCGGAGCGGCCGATCATCACCGCATCCACGCCGGTCTGCTGCAGGACGAAGGCGGCCTTCTGCGGCGAATCGATATCGCCGTTGGCGATCACCGGGATGCGCAGCGCGGCCTTGATCTCGCCGATCGTGGCGTACTCGGCCTGGCCGGTGTAATGCTGGTCGCGGGTACGGCCGTGCACCGCCAGCGCAGCGATGCCACTGTCTTCGGCGATACGCGCGATGAGCGGGCCGTTGCGATGGTCGCAGTCCCAGCCGGTGCGGATCTTCAGCGTAACCGGCACGTCCACCGCGTTCACCACTGCTTCCAGGATGCGCGCGACCAGCTGCTCGTCGCGCATCAGCGCTGACCCCGCCCAGGCGTTGCACACCTTCTTGGCCGGGCAGCCCATGTTGATGTCGATGATCTGCGCGCCATGGTCGACGTTGTAACGCGCGGCCTCGGCCAGCTGCTGCGGCTCGGTGCCGGCGATCTGCACGCTGATCGGCGCCGGTTCACCCGCATGGTCCATGCGGTGGATGGACTTGCGCGTGTTCCAGAAGCGCGGGTCGCTGATGGTCATTTCCGAGGCGGCCAGGCCCGCGCCCAGCCGTTTGCACAGCAGGCGGAAGGGTTTGTCGGTGACGCCGGCCATGGGCGCCAGCACGACGTTGGGGGCAATGGAGTACGGGCCGATCTGCATGCGCCCATTGTAGGGCGCGGCAGGCGCCCCGGCTGGGTTGGCGGCCCGCCGGTTCAGGCCGATCCGGACCGACCTCATGCCGGACGGGCATCAGCAGATGCTTGATGGTCGCTTCCGTCGCCCCCACGGGCCGGTCATGGTGGACGGCTGGGCGGGCCGGCAAGGCGCATCCACGCATGGCGTGGATCTACTGTGCCCCGGTAGATCCACGCCATGCGTGGATGGGGCCTTCGCACCCAGCCCAGTAGATCCACGCCATGCGTGGATGGGGCCATCGCACCCAGCACCCGGTAGATCCACGCCATGCGTGGATGGGGCCTTCGCAACCAGCCCAGTAGATCCACGCCATGCGTGGATGGGGCCATCGCACCCAGCACCTGGTAGATCCACGCCATGCGTGGATGGGGCCGTCGCACCCAGCCCAGTAGATCCACGCCATGCGTGGATGGGGCCATCGCACCCAGCCCAGTAGATCCACGCCATGCGTGGATGGGGCCATCGCACCCAGCACCCGGTAGATCCACGCCATGCGTGGATGGGGCCATTGCACCCAGCACCCAGTAGATCCACGCCATGCGTGGATGGGGCCTTGCCCATGAACGTGAAAAGGCCCGGGCATCTGCATGCCCGGGCCCGATCATCATCCCCACGGGGATGTCGCGTTACTTCACTTCGGCATCGGCCGGGGTGAAGCGCGGCATCGCCGCCGCTGCGCCTTCCTTCTCGGTCGAGCGACCGGCGAACTGGTTGGCGAAGCGCACGTGGCGGGCGAACGGAGCGTCCGGCACCTGTGCCATCGAGGCCACCAGCGCACCGTTGAAGGCATCGCCGGCACCGGTGGTGTCGATCGCCTGCACCTGTTCGGCACCCACGCGGTAGTACGGCTGGGTGTCGCCACGCAGGTGCTCGTCGGCATGCGACACGAACACGCCCACCGAACCCAGGGTCACCACCACCGTGCCGTTGCCGACCAGCTTGCGGCACAGCGCGTGCAGGCTGGCGCCGTCCAGCGCGGCAACGTCGTTGGCATCCACGCGCTCGCCGACATGACGGCCGAGCAGGGCGGCGAACTCGGTCTCGTTCGGGGTGATCACATCGGCCAGCTTCAGCAGGCCGATGCTCGACGGGGCGTCGGCCGGGGCGGCGTTGAGAACGGTGGTGACACCGGCCTCACGGGCCACGGCCAGGGCCGCTTCGATGGTCTGCACCGGCGATTCCAGCTGCACCAGCACCACTTTGGCGCCGGTCAGCAGGGCCTGCTGTTGCTGTACGAAGTCGGTGCTCAGCGCCGCGTTGGCACCCGGGCCGATGACGATGGTGTTGCGGCCACGGGCATCGACGTAGATACCGGCGGTGCCGGTCGGCTCGCTGCTGGCTTCGGCGATCAGCGCGAAACCATCCTGCGCGGCCAGGTCACGGGCGGTGGCACCACCGGCGTCGTCGCCCAGTGCACACAGGAAGCTGGTGTCAGCGCCGGCACGGCAGGCGGCAACGGCCTGGTTGAAGCCCTTGCCACCGGGACCGGTGCTGTAGCGGCCGGCAATGGTCGCACCCGGTGCCGGCAGCGACTCGCACCGCCACACGTGATCGACATTGAAGGAACCGACGACAACGACACTGCTGCTCATAGGGAATCTGTTCTCGAAACTAGGGTTCAGCTGAAATGCGTCAGCACGCCGGCGATGGTAGCCGTCATGAAGGTGGCGATGGTACCGCCCAGCACCGCGCGCAGGCCGAACTTGGCCAGATCGTGGCGACGTTCCGGTGCCAACCCGCCGATGCCGCCAATCTGGATCGCGATCGAACTGAAATTGGCGAAGCCACACAGCGCGTAGGTGGCGATCAGGCGACCTTCGTCGGACAGGCTCATGCCCGGCACCTGGCCATTCACGATCTTCGACAGTTCGGTGTAGGCGACGAACTCGTTGATCACGACCTTCTGGCCGATCAGCGAACCGACGGTGGTGGCGTCGGCCCACGGCGTGCCGATCACCCAGGCGATCGGGGCCAGCACGTAGCCGAAGATGGTCGACAGGTCGGTCGGCTTGCCGATCGCAGCCGCCAGGCCGGTCACTTCACCGATCCAGGTCAGCGGCGCATTGAGCAGGGCGATCAGGGCGATGAAGGCCAGCAGCATCGCACCGATGTTCAGGGCCAGCTTCAGGCCGTCACCGGCGCCGGCGGCGGCGGCGTCGATGATGTTGCTGGAGGTCTTCTCCACTTCCATCTTGACCGTGCCGCGGGTCAGCGGGGTGCCGGTTTCCGGAATCAGCAGCTTGGCCACGACCAGGGTGGCCGGTGCCGCCATGATGCTGGCCGCCAGCAGGTGCTTGGCGTAGAAGGCCTGCTGCACCGGATCGCCGCCGCCCAGCATGCCCACGTACGCGGCAAGCACGCCGCCGGCGATGTGGGCCATGCCGCCGATCATCATCGTCAGCAGCTCGGACTGGGTCATCTTGGCGATGTACGGACGCACCGTCAGCGGCGCCTCGGTCTGGCCGATGAACACGCTGGCGCAGACGCTGGTGGTTTCCGCACCGGACACGCGCATCACCTTGGTGATCGACCATGCCATCACCCGCACGATCGCCTGCATGACGTTGAGGTGGTACATGACCCCCATCAGCGCCGAGAAGAAGATGATCGTCGGCAACACCTGGAAGGCGAAGATGAAACCGTAGTTCTTGACGTCCATCAACGAGCCGAAGATGAACTTCGAACCTTCGTTGACGAAGCTCAGCACCTTCACGAAGCCCTGGCCCAGCGCATCGAACACGTCGCGCCCGCCCGGTACCAGGATCACCAGTGCCGCAAAAGCGATCTGCAGGGTGATGCCGGTGGCGACCAGCTTCCAGTCCACCGCGCGCTTGTTGTTGGAAAACAGCCAGGTGATGCCGATCAGCACCGCCAAACCGAACAGGCCGAAGCCGATCCTGCCCAAACCTTCGACCATCTGAGTGACTCCCCTGGGGCGTCGCGAAAAACGGGAAGCCTAGTGCAGGGCAGGGGCCGGAGCAAGGAAAAGCCGTCTGCGCGCGGCCATCGGCTCCGATCAGGCCAGCAACAGCAAGGGGTTGCGCCTGCCGGGACAGGTAGAATGGTGGCTTGATCCCGGCCCGTATGCGGGCCCGCAGCAGGAGAATCGCATGCTCTACCGTCGCCTTGGCTCCACCGGCCTGCCGATGTCCGCCCTGTCCTTCGGCGCCTGGGTGACCTTCGGCGACCAGGTGCCGCGCGACGAGGCGCGCAACCTGGTGGCGGCGGCCTGGGACCATGGCATCAACTTCTTCGACAACGCCGAGGGCTATGCCAACGGCCGCGCCGAGCAGGTGATGGGCGATGTGATGGCCGACCTGCGCCTGCCGCGCGATGGCTTCTGTGTGTCCAGCAAGGTGTTCTTCGGCAGTGCCAAGGATCCCCGGCCCACCCAGCGCGGCCTGTCGCGCAAGCATGTGACCGACGCCTGCCATGCTGCGCTCAAGCGCCTGCGGGTGGACTACCTGGACCTTTATTACTGTCATCGTCCGGATCCGGACGCGCCGATCGCTGAGACGGTGCATGCCATGGACACCCTGGTCCGGCAGGGCAAGGTGCTGTACTGGGGCACGTCGGAATGGTCGGCCAACCAGATCCAGGAGGCGGTGGACATCGCCGCGCGCCACAACCTGCAGGCGCCGTCGATGGAGCAGCCGCAGTACAACCTGCTGCACCGTCAGCGCGTGGAAGTGGAGTACGCGCCGCTGTATGCCACCGCCGGACTGGGCACCACGATCTTCTCGCCGCTGGCCTCGGGCCTGCTGAGCGGCAAGTACGACGACGGCGTGCCGGCCGATGCGCGTCTGGGCCGCGAAGGCATGGGCTGGCTGCAGGACCTGGTGCTGGGCGACAACGCCGATGAGCGTTTGGCCCGGGTGCGCCGCTTCAGTGCGGTGGCCCGCGAGCTGGGTCACGCCCCGGCCAGCCTGGCCATCGCCTGGTGCCTGCGCAATCCCAACGTCTCCAGCGTGATCCTCGGCGCCAGCCGGGTCAGCCAGCTGCTGCAGAACCTGCAGGCGCTGGACGTGCTGGCGCAGGTGGACGACGCCGGCTGGGCGCAGGTGGAAGCCGTATTCGCCTGAGGAACGGGGACAGGTGGCAGGGTCGAACCCACGCTCGGTCGGCCCTCCCGCGCCCAGTCGGGCCCATTCCAATAGATGGTAGCTATCGAATTTTAGATTTCGATCATTAATTCCATCAATGAAGTTGAGAATGGTTGTTGATTGTCAACTGAGAATCATTATCATTTAACTCGTCCCTCGCACGAGTCCAGATGCTCATGAATGCTCAACCTGTACTGCTGCGCCCCGAAACGCTGACCCTCCGCGACCGCCCGGTGCGTGTCGTGCCGCCGGAAGAGGTCATCGACAGCGAAGCCCTGCTCAAGGGCCGTCGTGAAATCCTGATCCAGCACGGTGACCGTTTCTACCGTCTGCGTCATACCAGCAACGACAAGCTGATCCTGACCAAGTAACGCGGTCTGGTCGCCCGCCTCCCTCCCTCCTGTCGGCAGCGCCGGCAGGGTGGGCGACCCGTCCGCTCCTGCTCTCTCCCCCTCGGTCTACCGTTCATGCCTGTCTGGTGTGGCGGTGGCCGGGGGTTCCCCTGCCTGACCGAACGATGCCGATGACCCGCCCGACTGCCCTTTCCATTGCCCTGTGGATGGCTCTGCCGCTGTCCGCCCACGCTGCTGCCGATGCCGCGCCCGACGCGCGCGAGTTCGATCGCGTGCAGGTCACCGCCACCCGTACCGAACGTGCGGTCAGCGATGTCGCCGCCACCGTCGATGTGATCGACCGCGAGCAGATGGACCGGCAGCTGGTGCAGGACATCAAGGATCTGGTCCGCTACGAGCCGGGCCTGTCGGTCAGCCGCAGTGCCACCCGTTTCGGCCTCGGCAGCATCCGCATCCGCGGCCTGGATGGCAATCGCGTACGCATCCAGACCGATGGCATCGCCATGCCGACCAGCTTCAACATCGGTTCGTTCTCCAACGCCAACCGCAACTTCACCGACCTGGACACGCTCAAGCGCGTGGAGATCGTGCGCGGGCCGGCGAGTTCGCTGTACGGCTCGGACGCACTTGGCGGCGTGGTTGCCTTCGTCACCAAGGATCCGGCTGATTACCTCAAGGACGGCAAGGACAGCTACGTCGGCCTGAAATTCGGCTACGACGGCGAGTGGAAGGGCCTGCTCGGCGGCGTCACCAGCGCCTTCGGTGGCGAACACTGGAGCGGCATGGTCAACATCAACCACCGCCAGGGCCAGGAAACCGACAACAAGGGCGATGTGCGCAGCAATGACAACACGCGCACCGCGGCCAACCCGCAGGACCGCGATGGTCGCAGCGGCCTGGCCAAGCTGGTCTATGCGCCCAGCGAAGACCAGCGTTTCCGCCTGACCGTGGAAGGCAACGAAGACAACACCGATACCGACGTGCTGTCCTCGATCGACCGCACCACCACCACCGGCATGAAGGCGCGCGACAAGCAGAACCGCACCCGCGTGTCCTTCGCCCACGAGATGGATGCGCTGGACAAGGGCTTCGCCGACAGCCTGCACTGGCAGGTCTACACGCAGGACAGCGAAACCACGCAGCGCACCGATGAGGCGCGCGCCAACGGCAGCCGCCGCCATCGCGAGTTCAGTTTCGACCAGCGCGTCTATGGCCTGCAGGCGGTGTTCAACAAGGCCTTCAGCACCGGCAGCGTCGAACACGCGCTGACCTATGGCTTCGATGGCGCCCGCACCGAGATCCGCCAGAAGCGCGATGGCTACCAGGTCAGCAATCGTGGCGTGGTCAGCACGACGATCCTGCCCGACGCGTTCCCCGTGCGCGATTTCCCGATCAGCAAGACCACCGAGCTGGGCCTGTACGCGCAGGATGAAATGCGCCTGGCCGATGGCAGGCTGTCGCTGGTGCCGGGCGTGCGCGTGGACCGCTACGAACTGAAGCCGGACGTGGACAGCATCTTCGCCGAGGACAACCCCGGCGTGGCCGTGTCGGAGCTGAAGAAGACCAGCGTGTCGCCGAAGTTCGGCCTGGTCTATCGCTTCACCGACGAGTGGTCGCTGTTTGCCGGTTACTCGCGTGGTTTCCGCTCGCCGCCGTACAACGACGTCAACCTCGGCTTCACCAATTTCGCTTTCGGCTATACCGCCATTCCCAATCCGGACCTGAAGCCGGAAACCAGCGATGGCGTTGAGCTGGGCATGCGCTTCCTGTCGCCGGCGGCGTACGTGAGCGTGAGCGGCTACTACAACGGCTACAAGGACTTCATCGAGTCGCAGACGCTGGTGGGTACCAACCCGCAGGGCCTGATGGTGTTCCAGTCGCGCAACATCGCCGACGCACGCATCTACGGCGCCGAACTGAAGGCCGGCGTCGACTTCGGCCAGATCAGTCCCGCACTGCAGGGCTGGGCGCTGCGCAGTGCGGTGGCGTGGTCGCGCGGCGACAACAAGACCGAAGACACGCCGTTGGATTCGGTCGATCCGCTGCGCGGCACCGTCGGCCTGATGTACGACACCGATACCTGGGGAGTTGAACTGGCAGGCACCTTCGTCAAGCGCAAGGACCGGCTGGCCAGCACCACCACCTATCGCCCGGCGGGCTATGGCGTGGCCGACCTGATGGCGCACTGGAACTTCGCCCCGGGCGCCACCTTCAACGTCGGTGTCTTCAACCTGGGTGACAAGCGTTACATCGACTGGTCCAACGTCGGCTCGACCCTGTCGGCCACCAGTACCGTTCTGGACCGCTATACCAGCCCCGGCCGCACCCTGTCGGCCAGCCTTGCCGTGTCCTGGTGATCCCATGAGCCGAGCCCTGTCCGCGCGTCGCCTGCCGTCCTCCCTGTCGCGTTCGTCGCCGCGGGCCTGGCCTGCGCCGGCACAGCTGGCAGCGCTCGGTACTGTGTTGTGCCTGTATCACGCCGATGGCAACGAACTGGGCGGTTGGCGCCAGGCGGTATCGGTGCATGCCTGCCAGGGCGTGGACAGCGAGGGCCTGCGCGAAAGCCTGTGCTTCCTCGATGCACGTGGCCGTTGCGTGTGGCGCCTGTACCTGTTGCCGGACAGCGATTTCCTGGCCTGGGACCGGCTGGTGGCGACGCTGCCGCCGGGTCCTTCGCACGATAGCGATGGCAGCGTCGGTGAACGCCTGTGGCGGCGCCTGGCCGGGCACCTGGGCGGACAACGCTGGCGTCTGTGCACGCTGCGCCTGCACGCCGCCGACGAGGGCCGGTCCCTGGCCGCCAGCCTGTCCACGCTGTCGTCGCTCGGTGCCGCCACCGCGCGCCGCATCGCACGCATGGAAGGCGCCGAAGGCGAACTGGCGATCGACGACTGCTGCTGCGCCGACGCCGCACGCCGCCCTGCCGCGCGCGCTCCCGGCGACCTGCCGCTGGTACGGCTGTGACCTGATTGCGATGGATTGCCTGCCGGCCAGGATGGCCTTTCCACGAAACCTGCAACCCCGAAGGAAGACCCGATGAAGTTCCAGACAGCCAGCGTGATGGTGCTGCTCGCCGCCAGTGGCGCCGCCAGCGCGCAGCCCTCCGACATCGCCCGCGACCATGACAGCATCCTCGCCATGCAGGGTGAGTACATGGTGGATTTCGCCTTCGATGAGACCGTGCTGCTGAAGCCGGGCTACGAGCGCGCGCCGGCCATGCGCAGCGGTGGCAACGAAGTGGTGATCGTGGTCGAGGACACGCCGAAGCGCATCGTGCTGCAGCACCTGCTGCTGGACGAGAAGAGCGGCCACGTGACCAAGCACTGGCGGCAGGACTGGGTGTACGAAGCGCCGAACCGCTTCGAGTTCAGCGCCGACCAGACCTGGCAGGTGCGCACGATCGCGGCCGCAACCAACCAGGGCGCCTGGACCCAGTGCGTGTACGAAGTCAGCGATGCACCGCGCTACTGCGGCACCGGCACGTGGACCTACCTCAACAACGTGCCGACCTGGACCAGCGACATCAGCTGGCGGCCGCTGCCACGCCGCGAGTACACCAAGCGCAGCGATTACAACGCGCTGGCCGTGGTCAACCGCCATACCCTGACCCCGAACGGCTGGACCCACGAGCAGTTCAACACCAAGGTGCAGCGCAACGCGGATGGCAGCCAGGTGGAAATCGCCCGCGAATTCGGCTTCAACGACTACATCAGGACCACCGAGGTCGACTTCACCCCGGCGCGCGATTACTGGAAGGCCACCGCCGGTTACTGGAGCAAGGTGCGCCAGCGCTGGGACGGCTTCCTGACCCAGGCCCCGGGCGTGCACCTGAAGACCAAGCTCGACGGCATGGCGATGATCATCCCGTTGTTCACCCAGGCCGAGGACGTGCAGGCCGGCAAGAAGGTGAAGGACGCGCAGATCGACGAAGTCTTCGCCAAGTACGTGGAAAAGGCGCCGAAGGAAGGTTGATCGGCGCGGTGCGGGTGCCGGATGCGCACTGCACTGGTGGGTGCCGAGCTTGCTCGGCACGCTCTCCGGCGGTGATTGCACCCGGCATCCACGCATGGCGTGGATCTACTTGCTTGCGCGGCGTGGAACTACCGGGGTCATCGGCAATGCATCCACGCGTGGCGTGGATCTACTGGGACCATCGGCACTGCATCCACGCATGGCGTGGATCTACTGGGACCATCGGCACCGCATCCACGCATGGCGTGGATCTACTGGGTCCATCGGCACTGCATCCACGCATGGCGTGGATCTACCTGCTTGCGTGGCGTGGATCTACTGGGCTCGCTGGTAGATCCACGCCATGCGTGGATGCCTTTGCCACAGAACAGCGTCAGGCCTCGCGCAGCGCCAATGCCGGTGGCGTGTGCAGGATCCGCCGGGTCCCCAGCCAGCCGGCCAGCAGGCTCAGCGCGATGCCGAGCAGGCCACCCAGCAGCAGACCCGGCCACGGCGGCAGCAGCGGCAGTTCGAACACCTTCTGCGACACCGCTACGCCGATCACCGCTGCCGCGCCCACCGCCAGCAGCGCCGCCAGCGCGCCCAGCGCACCGAATTCCACCAGCACCGCGCCACGCAGCTGGCGCCGCGTCGCACCCAGCGTGCGCAGCACCGCGCTGTCATAGCGTCGCTCGCCCGCCGTTGCCTGCAGCGCCGCCAGCAGCACCAGCACGCCGGCCAGCAAGCTGAACACCATCACCAGCTGCACCGCCTGCGCCACCCGTTCCATCACATCGCGTACCTGCGAGATCACCGCATCCACGTCCAGCAGCGAGAGGTTGGGCTGCGCACGCACCAGGGCACCCAGTCCCGCCGATCGGCCAGCCGGGAGATGGAACGCCGACAGCAGGTTGTGCGGTGTATCGCCCACCGCGTTCGGGTTCAACAACACGAAGAAGTTCGGGCGGAAGGTATTCCAGTCGGCCTTGCGCACGCTGGTGACGCTGAACTCGCGCTGCTGCTCGCCCACCGCAATGGTGATGCGGTCACCGGGATACACGCCGTAGCGCTTGGCCCAGCCGATCTCCACGGATGCCTCCGCGGCGGTGCTGTCCGGCTTCCAGAACGTGCCGTTGACCAGCGTATTGGCCGGCGGGAACGTGCTGCGCCAACTGAAGTTCAGCGGCCGGTTCTCGTCATCGTCGTCGCGCTGTCCTTCACCCTGCGGCTGATTGTCGTCGGCCGGCGTGCGATCCACTCGCAGCGGCGGCTTGCCGTTGATCGCGATCAGGCGGCCGGTGGCCATCGGTTCGATGCTCGCATCGTGCGCACCCAGGCCCTGCAGGGTGGCCAGCACGCTGTCGCGCTGCTCGGGCTGGATGTTGATCAGGAAATAATTGGGCGTGTCCGCAGGCAGGCGCTCGCGCCACTGCTGCAGCAGGCCGGGGCCGATCACCGCCAGCAACAGCAGGGCGCACAGCGACAGTGACAGCCCCACCAGCTGCATCACCGCCAGCATCCGCCGCCGCGTCAGCGCCGCCAGGCCCAGCCGCCAGTTGCCGTGCAGGCGGTGCTGCAGGCCACGCAGCAGCTGCAGCAGCAGGAACCCGACCACGCCCGCGGCCACCGCCAGCCCGGCAAGGCCACCCAGCACCCACAGTGCCAGTTTCAGATCGCCGGTGACCTGCACCGCCAGTACCAGGCTGGCCGCCAGCGCAGCCACATAGGCCAGCAGCGAGGCCGGCGGCAAGGCAGCGAACGAACGGTTGAGCACGCGCATCGGCGGCACGCCACGCAGGCGCAGCAGCGGCGGCAGTCCGAAGCCGAACAGCAGCAACAGGCCGATTCCCGCGCCGGTCAGCGCAGGCATGGCTTCGGGCAGCGGCAGGCGTTGCGGCACCAGGCTGCCCAGGACCTGCACCAGTCCTTCTTGTGCCGCCATGCCCAGGCCGATGCCGATCGCACACGCCGGCACCGCCAGCATCAGCAGCTGCAGGGCCAGGCCGGCCAGGATGTCGCGCTGGCGTGCACCCAGGCAGCGCAGGATCGCCACCTGGTCGATGCGACGCAGCGCGAACCGGTTGGCCGCCAGTGCGGTGGCAACGCCGGCCAGCAGCACCGCCAGCAGCGCGCTCAGGCCGAGGAAACGACCGGCCAGGTCGAAGGCCTGGCGCACACCGCGCTGGGTATCGTTCACGCTGAGCAGGCGCATGCCTTTTACCTGCGGCAGCAGCCATTGCCGGAATGACGCGATGTCGGCGGCAGGGCCGGCGAACATCACCCGGTAATTGATGCGGCTGCCGGGGCCGAGCAGGCCGGTGCCTTCCACATCGGCGCGGTTGACCAGCAGGGTCGGCGACAGCGTCAGCAGGTCGCCGCCGGCATCCGGTTCCGATTCGATGATGCCGGCGATGCGCAGCGTGCCCGCACCGAATTCCAGATCGTCGCCGGCCTTCAGGCCCAGTGCCTGCAGCAGGCGTGGGTCGGCATAGGCCTGGCCCTTGGCCGGCATTCCGGCATCGGCGATCAGCGCGCCGCCGGGCGTGGCACGCACGCGCAGCGCGCCGCGCAGGGGGTAGCCCGCTTCCACGGCCTTGATGCTGGCCATCTGGCTGGCATCGCCCTGGAACAGCACGCTGCCGAAGCTGGCCAGCCGCGTATGCGCCAGGCCGCGTCGCTGCGCCTCCTCAACGAACGCGGCGGGCGGGTCATCGCGGCCGGCAACACCGAGGTCGCCGCCGAGCATTTCCGCCGCGCTGCCGGTCAATGCCAGGTTGACCCGGTTCACCAGCGTGCCCACCGCCGTCATCACCGCCACGCCCAGTACCAGGGCGGCGAACACGGTCAGCAGGTCACCTGCCAGGGCCTCGCGGCGCAGCGCGCGCCACGCATGCCGCAGCAGGTTCATGCGTCCACTCCATGTTCCACCGGCTGCAGGCGGCCGTTGTCGATGCGATGGATGTACTGGCAGCGCTGCGCCAGGCGCAGGTCGTGGGTGACCAGCACCAGCGTGGTACCGCTGCCGGCATTGAGTTCGAACAGCAGATCGCTGATGTGCTGGCCGGTGGCCTGGTCCAGTGAACCGGTGGGTTCGTCGGCGAACAGGATGCGCGGGCGGCTGACGAATGCCCGGGCAAGGGCGACACGCTGCTGCTCACCGCCGGACAACTGCCGCGGATAGTGGCGGGCGCGATGCGAGAGCCCGACCGCAGCCAGCACCTCGTCCACCCGCGTGCGGTCCTCGCGCCCGGCCAGTTCCAGCGGCAGCGCGATGTTCTCGGCCGCCGTCAGCGCCGGCAGCAGATGGAAGCTCTGGAAGACGAAGCCGACGTCGCGCGCGCGCAGCTGTGCACGCGCTTCTTCGTCCAGTGCCGTCAGATCCTGGCCCGCCAGCGCGATGCGGCCACGGCTGGGCAGGTCCAGCCCGGCCAGCAGGCCGAGCAGGGTGGTCTTGCCGGAACCAGAGGCGCCGACGATGGCTACGCTGGTGCCTTCATGGACGGTCAGGGTGATGTTGTCCAGTATGTGGACTTCACCCTCCGGGCCATGCACGGATTTGCCGACCTGGTCGACGGCGATGGCGACGGGCGCGCTGCGGGGGGACAGGCTGTCGATGAGGAGACTCCAATGCACAAGACGGAATGGAGCCGGCAAGCCGGCGCAATGATGATGCTGCTGCTAGGGTTGCTGCTGTTGCCGGCACTGGCGTGTGCCAAAGGTCCGGGCGGCGGTACCGTGCTGGTGCTCGGTGACAGCCTAAGTGCCGCCCACAATATCCCGGCCGATGCCGGCTGGGTCAGCCTGCTGCTGCAGCGGGTCAGGCAGCAGTCGAAAACCCCGCCGCGCATCGTCAACGCCAGCATGAGCGGGGAAACCACCGCTGGCGCGCTGACCCGCCTGCCGGGCCTGCTTGGCCGGGAGAAGCCCACGGTGGTGGTGATCGCCCTTGGTGGCAACGATGCGTTGCGCGGGCTGACCCCGGCGCAGGTGCAGGGCAACCTGGAAAAGATGGTGCAGGCCAGCCAGAAGGCCGGTGCCAAGGTGCTGCTGCTGGGCATCGACGTGCCGCCCAACTATGGGGCGGGCTACCGCCAGCGCCTGGCTGCGGCGTACCGGGCACTGGCCACGCAGTACAAGGTGCCGTTGCTGCCGTTCCTGCTGGAAGGCGTGGCCCTGCAGCCCGGCTTGATGCAGGCCGACGGCCTGCATCCCACCGCCCAAGCGCAGCCGAAGGTGCTGGACAACGTCTGGCCGCTGCTGAAACCGCTGCTGTGAGCACGCCATCTTCTTTTCATTGACGCAACTTCACATCGCGTGCACCGTCGATCGGGCATGTTTCACAAAGCTGAAGAAAGAGGGATTCTCATGCGTCAGACGAAGGAGACTTCCGGCTTGGTGCTGGTGGTCGAAGACAACCGCAATATCTCCGAGATGATCGGTGAATACCTGGAAGGCCGTGGCTTCGAGGTCGACTATGCGCAGGATGGCCTGGACGGCTACCGTCTGGCTGCCGAGAACAGCTACGACGTCGTCGTGCTGGACCTCATGCTGCCGCGGCTGGATGGCATCGAAGTGTGCCGCCGGCTGCGCAACGATGCGCGCAAGTCGACCCCGGTGCTGATGCTGACCGCGCGCGACACGCTGGATGACAAGCTCACCGGGCTTGGCTTTGGTGCCGACGATTACCTGACCAAGCCGTTCGCGATCCAGGAACTGGAAGCCCGCCTGCGCGCGCTGATCCGCCGCGAACGTCGCCAGGTGGGTTCGGAAGTGCTCAAGGTCGCCGACCTGGTGCTCGATCCGGTCAGCATGCGTGCCACCCGTGCCGGCACCGAGCTGCAGCTGTCGCCGATCGGCCTGCGCCTGCTGACCATCCTGATGCGTGAATCGCCGCGTGTGGTCACCTGCCAGGAAATCGAGCGCGAGATCTGGGGCAACGGCCTGCCTGATTCGGACACGTTGCGCAGCCATCTGTACAACCTGCGCAAGATCATCGACAAGCCGTTTGATCGGCCGCTGCTGCACACCGTGCAGAGCGCGGGCTATCGCATCGCCGATATCGCCCAGCCGATGGCCTGATCGACGTCGTGCCGGTGTTGCAGCAGAACCGGCACGGCCGTGGTCGGCAGGGAAGGGGTGAACGTTCCGGATACCGGGTCGTCATCGTCCATGCACGATCACGGCACAGCGCGCTGCCTATAATCGCAGCGCTCTGACCGGGACACCGCAATGCCGCACGGCCTGCCGCGCAAGATCCGTATCGCTTTCATCCTGCAAGCCGTGCTGGCCAGCCTGGGTATCCTGCTGGGTGCCTGGCTGGTTTCGCTGGTGATCAAGCACAGCTTGGTGGGCGCTGCCCTGCGCGAAGAAGCGGCGTACTACTGGACACTGCACGAGGCCTCGCCCGTGCAGCCGCCGCCCAATACCCAGAACATCCGTGGCTACCTGCTGGAACGCGGGCAGTCGAGCCTGTCATTGCCGGCCAACCTGCGCACGTTGGAACCGGGTTTCCACGAACTGCCCGACGACGATCAGCTGGTGCTGGTCGACGCCCGCGAAGAGGGGCGCCTGTACCTGGTGTTCCTGCGCTCGCGCGCGGAGATGCTGGCGTTCTGGTTCGGCATCGTGCCGGTGCTGCTGACCCTGCTGGCGGTATATGGCGCCTCCTGGATCACCTACCGTGCCTCCAAACGCCTGGTATCGCCGGTGAACTGGCTGGCGCGTCGTGTCTCGCGCTGGGATCCGGGCCATCCGGAAGCGGCCGACCTGGAGCCGAACAAGCTGCCGGCTGACATGCAGGGCGAGACCCGGCAACTTGCGGCGGCGCTGCATTCGCTGGCCAACCGGGTCACCGCGCACGTGGCGCGCGAGCGCAACTTCACCCGTGATGCCAGCCATGAACTGCGCACGCCGCTGACCGTCATCCGCGTGGCCAGCGACATGGCGCTGGGCGATGAAAGCCTGGAGCCGCGCCTGCGTCGGAGCCTGCAGCGCATCCAGCGTGCCGGGCGGGACATGGAAGCGGTGATCGATGCCTTCCTGATCCTGGCCCGTGAGGCCGACGTCGAGCCGCAGGTGGAACTGTTCGACGTCAACGACATCGTCCGTTACGAAGTGGACAACGCCAACGAGCTGCTGGTGGGACGGCCGCTGGCGGTGCACCTGCACAGCGACGCGGCCGTGCAGCTGCACGCACCGCCGCGGGTGCTGCAGGTGGTGGTCAGCAACCTGGTGCGCAACGCCTGCAGCTATACCGATGAAGGCCGCATCGACGTGCACGTGCACAACGACCGGGTGGTGGTGAGCGATACCGGCATCGGCATGTCCGCTGACGCGCTGTCGCGTGCGTTCGAGCCGTTCTATCGTGCCGATCCCAGCCGACCGCAGGGCACTGGCCTGGGGTTGTCGATCGTGCGCCGCCTGTGTGACCGCTTCGGCTGGAAGGTCAGCCTGGCCAGCGAGCTGGGCAAGGGCACCGAGGCGACGGTGATTTTCCGCTGAGGGCCGCTTGCCACCTCGGTAGTTGCCGACCTTGGTCGGCGCTTTCACTGGGATGCAGGTGGACGCATTCATGCCAACCAAGGTTGGCAACTACCGGAGCACGCGCGTTGTCGCGGTGGTGCCGGCCGCTGGCCGGCAACCTCGGGATCAATCAGTTGCAGTTGACCTTCGGCGCCAGCGCCTTGGTCCAGATCGCATAGCCGGCCGGGGTCATGTGCAGCATGTCCTCGCGGAACAACGACGCATCGGGTTGGCCGTCGGCCCCGAGCATCGGTGTGTAGATGTCGGTGTAGCCGGTGTTGGGCAGCTTCGCCAACGCAGCCTTGATCTTCGCGTTGGCGTCGTTGATCGCCGGCAGCAGGTGCGCCCGCGATGGGCTGGGCTTGATGGAGACGTATTCCACCTTCGTCTTCGGCAGGTCGCGATGCACGCGCTGCACGAAGGCCACCACGTCATCGCGTACCTGGGTCGCACTGCGGCCGCTGTTGAGGTCGTTGTCGCCGGCGTAGAAGAACACCTTGCACGGCGCGTACGGCACGATGGCCTGGCCGGCGTACCAGGTGCTGTCGCGTACTTCCGAACCTCCGAAGCCGCGGTTGAACACCGGTTGCCCCGGGAAATCCCGGGCCAGGCTGTCCCACATGCGGAAGGACGAGCTGCCGATGAACTCGATGCCATCACGCGGCGGCGGATTGGTCCGGTCGGCGGCGGCGAAGGCGGCGATGTCCGCCTCCCAGGCCACGTTGGAGACCTGCGCAGGGATCTGCGGCGGCGCCGGCGGGCTCAGGGCCTGGGCCAGCGGCGCGGCCAGCAGGCCGAGCAGGATCAGGCAGGTGCGGGGACGGGTCATCAGGCACTCCGGCAGGGCAGGGGTATCCATCATAGAAGCTGGGCTGGCCCCGCGCTTGGCCGCGCTGGGCCGTTTGCGGGGGTCGTTCGCAGGGCCTCGCGGCGGGGCGTGCGGGGTGCCATTGCCGCCCTTGTGGCAAAATGGGGGCTGTCTGCCTATCCCTGTGCACCCATGATTTCCTGCCGTGCGTCTGAGCGGTCGCTGCGCCGCGCCCCTGTTGCTGGATCCATCACCCGTGGCTGATCAGTTCGGCCACATGCCCCGCGGCCCGCGCCGCATCTTCCAGGCCGCCCGCTGGTCCTGGCAGGGCCTGCGTGCTGCCTGGCTGCACGAGTCCTCGTTCCGGCTGGAGGTCTACCTGCTGGTGCTGCTGACCCCGCTGGCGATCTGGCTGGGCCAGACCCCGGTGGAGCGCGCGCTGATGATCGGCTCGATGCTGCTGGTGCTGGCGATGGAGCTGGCCAATTCGGCCATCGAGGCGGTGATCGAGCGCTATGGCGCGGAAATCCACGAACTGGCCGGCCGCGCCAAGGACATGGGCTCGGCGGCGGTGTTCGTGCTGATGATGAACGTGCTGCTGTGCTGGGCCCTGGTGCTGGTGCCGCGGTTGTTCCCGGCCAGCGTCGGCTGATCCTTCTTCCTCCCCCCTTGTTGAAGACTTCCCATGTCCCTTGAGTTTCTCGCCGATCCGAACGTCTGGTTGACCCTGTTCACCTTGAGCGCGCTGGAAATCGTGCTCGGCATCGACAACCTGGTGTTCATCTCCATCGCCGTCAGCAAGCTGCCGGAAAACCGCCGCCCGTTCGCGCGCCGCCTCGGCATCGCCGTGGCCTGCATCACCCGTATCGGCCTGCTGGTCTCGCTGGCGTACCTGGCGCACATGCAGGCAAACCTGTTCACCGTGGCCGGCATGGGCATCTCCATCCGCGACCTGGTGCTGATCGTCGGTGGCCTGTTCCTGATCATCAAGGGCTGGATGGAGATCAAGGAGATGATCACCGGTGGCGAGGACGAGGACCCGACCACCACCAAGACCTCGGCCGTGTTCGGCTACGTGATCGCGCAGATCGCGGTCATCGACATCGTGTTCTCGCTGGACTCGGTGATCACCGCCGTCGGCATCGCCGACCACGTGCCGGTGATGGTGGCGGCGATCCTGTTGTCGGTGGCGGTGATGCTGCTGGCGGCCAACCCGCTGGGCCGCTTCATCGATGCCAACCCGACCGTGAAGATGCTGGCCCTGGCCTTCATCCTGCTGATCGGCGCGGTGCTGATCCTGGACGGCCTCGACGTGCACGTGCCCAAGCCCTACATCTACGCGGCGATGGGCTTCTCGGTGCTGGTGGAGTGGCTGAACCTGCTGATGCGCCGCCGCGCACGCGAACACCACGTGCCGGGCGCCGGCGACTGGTAAGCAAGCGAGACAGAACCCCCGGCCCGGCCGGGGGTTCTGCGTTCCAGGCGCCGCTGCGCTCGCCGGGCATGGCCCGGCGCTACCGAAGCGTGGGCCATGCCCGGCGTGGCTTCTTCCCGCAATGCCGGCTTGCACCTTCCACTTGTGAATCGGGATCAACACTGTTTTCCCGCGTAGTGGCTTACTCCCGGCCGGCAAAGCGCGCAGGCTACGCGCTCATTTTCCACAGGGCCTGCCCCCACGCAGGCAATCCCCATGAATTCCAGAGCCGCATTGCTGGCCCTCGCCGTCGGCGCCTTCGCCATTGGCACCACCGAGTTCACGCCGATGGGCCTGCTGCCGGTCATCGCCAACGGAGTGGGCGTCAGCATCCCCACCGCCGGCATGCTGATCACCGCCTATGCGGTGGGCGTGATGCTGGGCGCACCGGTGATGACCCTGCTGATGGGACGCTTCGGCAAGCGCACCGCGCTGATGCTGCTGATGTCGATCTTCGTCATCGGCAACCTGCTGTCGGCGCTGGCCCCGAACTACGGCCTGCTGCTGCTGTCACGGCTGGTGACCAGCCTCAATCACGGTGCGTTCTTCGGCATCGGCGCGGTGGTCGCCGCCAGCCTGGTGCCGAAGGAGAAGCAGGCCGCGGCGGTGGCGACGATGTTCATGGGCCTGACCATCGCCAACATCGGTGGCGTGCCGCTGGCGACCTGGGTCGGCCAGCAGCTGGGCTGGCGCCTGGCCTTTGCCGGCACCGCCGTACTCGGTGTGGTTGCGATCACCGCGTTGGCCATGGCACTGCCGCCGTCGGCCGCGGGCGCGCGTCCGGATGTGCGGCGTGAACTGAAATCGATCATGCAGCCGCGGGTGCTGCTGGCGATGGCCACCACGGTGCTGGGTGCAGGTGCGATGTTCACCCTCTACACCTACGTGGCGCCGGTGCTGACTGAACTGACCGGTGCGTCGAATGCCTTCATCGCGCTGTCGCTGGCATTGATCGGCATCGGCTTTACCTTCGGCAACGGTATTGGCGGCCGCCTGGCCGACTGGTCGCTGGACGGCGCCACCCGGATCCTGCTGGCGGTACTTGCGGTGCTGATGTTCGTGCTGCCGCTGGCCTTCATGAGCCACGCGACTGCGGCGCTGGGTGTACTGCTGTTCGGTGCGGCGACCTTCGCCATCGTGCCGCCGTTGCAGATCCGGGTGATGCAGGCGGCCAGCGAGGCGCCGGGCCTGGCGTCGTCGATCAACGTCGGTGCATTCAACCTCGGCAATGCACTGGGCGCGGCGCTGGGTGGTGCGGTGATCAGCCTGGGGCTGGGGTACGCGGCGATTCCGGTGGCCGGTGGCCTGCTGGCAGCGTCGGCACTGCTGCTGGCGTGGCTGGGGCGGGCACGCGCGCCGGTGGCTGAGGCTTGCTGAGGGGCGAGGAGGTGCCGGGTCGTACCCGTCCCGGCAACGGCACAACCCGCAAAGCCCTGTTCGCTTTGCTGGCCCTGTTGTGACGACGGTGCATGCGGCGCTGACTGGCTAGTGCTTGTTCAAAACGGTCTCGTCAGGGCTCCCGTTGTCGCCAGCACCGTCCTGCAGTGCTCCCGGTACCGTCCAGATGAGTACGCCGGAGTCGTTGTCGGCGGGCCGATCTGCATGAATCCAGAGCTCCGTCCCTGCTCGATTGAACGCAAGGGATTTCAACGCGATTCCTTCCGGAACACCGAGGCGCGCGACATGCTTGCCGGCATCGATGCGCCAGACATCGACGTAGCGCCCCGGTGCGGCGCCTGTAACCGTCATCGCGAGCAGCCTTCCATGAGCCGTGCGTGCCAGTGCCTGAGTACCGGTTTTTCGTTCCACCTCAAATGTCGCTTCCCCGGTGGAAAGGCGATGAATGCGAAGAACTTCCCTCTGGTCTTTTGGATCACGAGCTTCTTCGGCAACCCAGTCGCCTGCGGCGCTTCCCAACACCAGGTGCCGACTGTCTCCGGACCTCATTGGAAAGCTCTTGACCACGTCGCCTGACGCAGGTGAAACACCGACCAGGCCGCAACTGCTGAACCAGAAGAGTCCGTCACCCAGATCCGGTGCTGGACCTGCGGAGCAGGATTGCATGTAGCCGAAGACGCGCCGTCTCAAGTTGGATCTGTCTTTCCAGAGATCCTTCATCTCGATGGCTTCTCCTGATCCTGTGTCCATGATCCGCTCAGGGAAGCGGTCCTCCGTCGCCATATGAGACTCCGCGTGGAGGTAGGAGTTGCCATCGATATCAAGCTGCCACCGTGGAGCGATGGTGCTCTGCATGCAGTGGTCGCTTCGGATGGCCTTGGTCGCATCACCGCTGATCCGTACAGGACAGGATGTGAAAATCTGCTGCGTCAGGCTTGGCTGGGCCGCTGTCAGAATCCATAGGGGTCCTTTTCGGTCGACCTTCGTCTCAATGACCCGCTGACCGTCGCCCATCTGCCGGGCCGTAACGCTCCCAGCCCTCTTTGCGACGATGTAACCGTATGAACTGTCGGTGCCTGACGTGACATGGAACTGGTCTTCTGGCAACGAACGAATCTGACTATAGCTGCAGCCGGGTTGAATTTCCGGGATAGCGTGCCACTGCAACATCGGCATCGCACCGTCCACGGGTGGGCGAGGGACAGTACGCGGAACCGGCGCTTCGTCACGTAGATCGAACAGATGCGAGATGACATCCAATGTGGTTTCGGGGCCCGCTGGGAAGATCGCCGCCAGCGCCTGCACCTCCGCTGAGAATTCCTGGCTGGCGTCCCTCTCAGTGATCAGCTGGGTTTCCCAGTGTGGGTAGGGAACAGCGGCGACCCCGGGGATGGATCCAAACGCCCTCCATTTGACACGGCGTTGCTCTTGGCGCTTCTCTGCATACCAGAGCAGCGTCTGCGAAGGAGCGCCTGTCAGATCCGCCAGGTCGACCAGGACAACGTGCTTTTCGCCCCACTTGCGCCGCGCGGTATCCAGGTAGGAACTGGAGAACGTCAGCCGCCCCACTGCCAGGTCAGTGAATGTGGCGGCTGTGGAGTCGAGATCGGAAGGAGACAGCTGCTCCACGTGGGCGCGCCAGCGGAGTTTTTCTTCCGGAGCGATGGCGCCTGCCGTTGCCGCAGCATCAATCGCAGCAATGTTCCGCGCGAACGCGATTGCGCTCTTCTCCGGATGGAAGTGTCCGTAGACCTTTACCCACTCCCGCTCCATGTCCCCAACAATAAGTTGAGTAACATCACTCTCGCGAAATGAACTGGAAAAATAGCTTCGCGCGTGAATGGCCGAGCTGACGTCCTGGATCGAAGCAGACACGATGTAGGCCTTGCCCACATAGCTGTCACCCCCAGCGCGAAGGTGCAGGTCCCGGGTATGGGCATCGCTTGACGCGGTGAGAGCAGGCGTGGGCGTCGGAGCCACCCGCGTGGGATCAGGGCTTGGCTGGGCGCAAGCCGCAGGCATTAGCACAGCGATGATCGCTGCTGTTGGAAGATGTCTGTGCATGATTGAGGTCGATTTCAATTTTCCGACCGATGGCCGCTGCATCTGAGCGGCGCGGGCGGTTCAAGTGCGAGTTCCCTGCACTATCTGATGCGGAATCTGTGTTGGGCCATGCAAAAAGTACGAAACAGGCCAGCAATTCACTCGCCGGAGCAGCGCCCTCCCGCTGCGGACAGATATCTGGGGCTACGCATTTGGCCGGGGAGGCCAGTGCCGATGTCGGAGCCCTGGCATCCATGGCGTGCACGCTTGGGCCAGTAGGCCCGTGAAGAATGGGCTTTGGCTCCTGATTTTGTTTTTTTCTTTTGATCTTCCCGCGGTGCGCAGGAAATTGTCCGTGGCCGGGAGGGTGAGTGGGCTGGGGGCGTAAGCGCCATGGATGGCGCGCCCGAGCCTACAAGGACGTATTCACGGCGTCCCCCAGCCCACTCACCCTCCCGGCCCACCCCGATATCCAGCAGACATAACCACCGCGGAGGGGGCGGCGCCCGATGGCCGGCACTCTCCACACGTCCGTTAACACCGACCATGGCATGCTCGGCGCTCAGTCCACCCGGAGCCTTGGCCATGCGCCTGTTGACCCGCCTCATCCCATTATTGCTGCTGGCCTCCCTGCTGTCCGGCTGCGGCTACAACGCCATCCAGCAGAAGGACGAAGCGGTCAAGGCCAGCTGGTCCGAAGTGCTCAACCAGTACAAGCGCCGCGCCGACCTGGTGCCCAACCTGGTGCAGACCGTGAAAGGTTTCGCCAGCCAGGAAGAACGCGTGCTGACCGAAGTCACCAACGCCCGTTCGCGCGTTGGCCAGATCAACGTCAACGCCGACGATGAAGCCTCGCTCAAGCAGTTCCAGCAGGCCCAGGGCGAACTGGGCAGTGCGCTGTCGCGCCTGCTGGTGGTTACCGAGAACTACCCGGTGCTGAAGTCCGACCAGAACTTCCGCGACCTGCAGGCGCAGCTGGAAGGCACCGAGAACCGCATCACCGTTGCCCGTGGCCGCTACATCCAGCAGGTCCAGGACTACAACACCTACATCCGCTCGTTCCCGCAGCTGATCACCGCCAAGATCTTCGGCTACCAGCCCAAGCCGAACTTCACCGTGGAAAACGAAGCGCAGATTTCCAACGCGCCGGCGGTTGATTTCGGCAACGCGCCGCAGCAGCAGCCGGCCCCGGCTCCGGGCCACTGACCGATGCGCCTGGCCGCCACACTGCTGGCCCTGCTGCTGTGGCTGCCGTTGACCGTGCAGGCGCAGACGCTGGCGCCGATTCCGGCGCTGGATTCGCCGGTGGTCGACACCACCGGCACCCTGGATGCCGCGCAGAAGCAGGCGCTGGTGCAGCAGGCGCTGGACCTGCAGCAGCGCAAGGGCAGCCAGATGCAGGTGCTGGTGGTGCCGACCACGCAGCCGGAAGACATCGCCCAGTACACCACCCGGGTGTTCGACCAGTGGCAGATCGGTCGCAAGGGCGTGGATGACGGCGTGCTGCTGGTGGTGGCCAAGGACGATCGGCGGGTGCGCATCGAACCGGGCTATGGCCTGGAAGGTGCGATTCCCGACGCGATCGCCAACCGGGTGATCCAGGAATACCTGGTGCCACGCTTCCGCGCCAATGACTATGCCGGTGGCATCACCGAGGCCACGGCGGTGCTGGTGAGGATCATCGACGGCGAAGCCCTGCCGGCGCCGGTCAGCAGCCAGCAGGGACGCGCCCCGGACGGGGGCGGTGATACCTGGATCCTGGCGTTGTTCATCGGCGTGTTCGCCGGCAGCATCCTGCGCGGCGTGTTCTCGCGGGTACCGCGTCCGCTGCGCGGCCTGCTGGGTGGTGCTGGAGCGGCGGTAGCCGCCTTCCTGTTCACTTCCACCTTGCTGGCCAGTGGCCTGGCCGGCGTGGTGGGCCTGGTGGTGGCGATGTTGTCGGGCCATCCGGGGCGTTTCGCCGGTGGTGGCGGTTGGGGCGGAGGTAGCTGGGGCGGCGGCGGCTTCGGCGGCGGGGGTGGGTTTGGCGGTGGCGGCGGCTGGGGCGGCGGTGGTGGCCGTTCCGGCGGCGGCGGCGCGTCGGGAGGCTGGTGATGATCCAACGTCTGTGCAGGCATCTGTTTTCGCCATCGGTACGGCGGGCGTTCCCGCCGGCCACGCTGCAGGCGATCACCGAGGCGATCGCCGCGGGCGAGCAGCGCCATGGCGGCCAGGTGATGTTTGCCGTGGAGGCCGATCTGCCACTGCATGCGCTGTGGCACAAGGTCACCCCGCGGCAGGCGGCCGAGCATGCCTTCGCGCGCCTGCGCACCTGGGATACCGCGCACAACAACGGCGTGCTGATCTACCTGCTGCTGGCCGACCACGCCATCGAGATCGTGGCCGACCGTGGCCTGCAGGGGCGGGTCGCGCCCGAGCAGTGGCAGCGGGTCTGCTCGCATCTGCGCGAAGGCCTGCGTGGCGCGCAGCCGGTGGCAGCGCTGCGCGATGCCATCGACGAGGTTTCCTCCCTGGTGGAAGGGCACTTTCCGGCCTCGGCGCGGTCCGATCAGGACGGCCTGCCGGACACGCCGCAGATCCTGGGCTGAAGCCCGGCAATCGGGCGACGGCGGCCACCACGAGGCCGCTCCCGGGCGGCGCTAGAATATCGGCATCCCTGCAAGGCGCCCTTCATGATCTATTTCCACGACATCGACCCCATCGCCCTCTCGTTGGGACCGATCAAGGTGCACTGGTACGGCATCATGTACCTGCTCGGCTTCACCGCCGCCTGGCTGCTGGGGCGCAAGCGGATCGCCGACGGGCGCCTGCCGGGCGTCGACGCCAACGGCTTCTCCGACCTGCTGTTCTACGCCATGCTCGGCGTAGTGCTGGGCGGGCGCATCGGCTACATGCTGTTCTACGCGCTGGGCGATTTCCTGCACAACCCGCTGCTGCTGTTCAAGGTGTGGGATGGCGGCATGAGCTTCCACGGTGGCCTGCTCGGCGTGATCGCGGCCTGCTGGTGGTGGTCGCGCAAGCATGCGCTGCACTTCTTCGACACCATGGATTTCATGGCGCCGCTGGTGCCGCTGGGCCTGGGCTTTGGCCGCATCGGCAACTTCATCGGCGCCGAGCTGTGGGGCAAGTACACCGACGGCAGCTGGGGCGTGGTGTTCCCTTCCGGCCTGCCGGCACCGTTGAACCAGCTCGACCACGCCACCCTGCAGTCGCAGTTCGCCAGCGGTGCGCTCAACCAGTTCGCGCGCCATCCGTCGCAGCTGTATGAAGCGCTGCTGGAAGGGCTGGTGATGTTCGCGGTGTTGTGGACGGTGTCGGCCAAGCCGCGCCATCGCTATCTCATCGGCGGCCTGTTCGCGCTGCTGTATGGCATCTTCCGCTTCGCCGTCGAGTTCGTGCGCATGCCCGACAACGGCGTCTACGTGGCCTTCGGCTGGCTGACCAAGGGCCAGATCCTGTGCGTGCCGCTGATCGCCTTCGGCCTGGTGCTGCTGGTGATGTCGCGCCGCGCGCCGGTGCTGCAGCCGCAGCCGCTGGTGACGGCGGAGGGCAGGGCATGAAGGCCTACCTGGACCTGCTCTCGCACGTGCTCGAACACGGCGCGGAGAAGAGCGACCGCACCGGTACCGGCACCCGCAGCGTGTTCGGCTGGCAGATGCGCTTCAACCTCAACGACGGCTTCCCGCTGGTCACCACCAAGAAGCTGCACCTGCGCTCGATCATCCACGAGCTGCTGTGGTTCCTGAAGGGCGATACCAACATCGGTTACCTCAAGGACAACCAGGTGCGCATCTGGGACGAGTGGGCCGACGAGAACGGCGACCTCGGCCCGGTGTACGGCAAGCAATGGCGCAGCTGGGCCACGGCCGACGGCGGCAAGATCGACCAGATGCAGTGGCTGGTGGACGAGATCAAGCGTAATCCGGATTCGCGGCGGCTGGTGGTCAGTGCCTGGAACGTGGGCGAGCTCTCGCAGATGGCGTTGATGCCGTGCCACAACCTGTTCCAGTTCTACGTGGTCGACGGCAAGCTCAGCTGCCAGCTGTACCAGCGCAGTGGCGACATCTTCCTCGGCGTACCGTTCAACATCGCCAGCTACGCACTGCTGACCCACATGGTGGCGCAGGCCACCGGCCTGGGCGTCGGCGATTTCGTGCACACGCTGGGCGACGCGCACCTGTATTCGAACCACTTCGAGCAGGCCCGCGAGCAGCTGTCGCGTGAACCGCGCGCGCTGCCGACGCTGTGGTTGAACCCGGAGGTGACCGATCTGTTCGGCTTCCAGTTCGATGACATCCGCATTGATGGCTACGATCCGCATCCGGCGATCAAGGCGCCGGTGGCGGTATGAGCGCGCGCCCACGCGTTGCGGCGCTGCTGGCGTTGGCTGGCCTGGCGCCGCTGAGCCTGGTGCAGGCGGCGCCTGCAGACACCCTCGCATTGGCCCGGCAGGTCAACGAGCAGATCGTGCACAAGCACATGCGCGGGGAATTGCAGCGCTTCGTCCGGACGCTCGATGGCAGCGCGCCACTGCCCAGCGACATGCCGGCCGGCTGCCAGGCACAGGTGCGCGAAGCGGTGACCGGCATGTACGCGGCGATGGCCGAACACCTGAAGGCTGGCATCGAAGAACCCGCCTATCAGCATGAGCTTGAGCAGCGCCTGGCGGTGGTCTATTCCAGCAAGGATCTGCAGGGATTCCTGGCGCGCAGCGGCAGCACCGACGTTGCCACGCTGTCCAGGGACATCCTGTCGGGACCGGGCCTGAAGGAGATCGAGGACGCGCAGATGGACAGGATCCTCGAAGGCCTGGACGAGAATTCCACGTCGAACCCGGCGCTGGCTGCGGCGCTGCGCGCGGCCAGTGCCGCCAACGAGGCCTGTACACGCCTGCAGATCGACGCCGGCTGAGGAGGCCGCACCATGAAACTTTCGATGATCGTTGCACTGGATCGCAATCGTGGCATCGGCCAGGGCAACGCCATGCCCTGGCACCTGCCGGACGACTTCAGGCACTTCAAGGCGTTGACCCTGGGCAAGCCGATCCTGATGGGGCGCAGGACCGCCGAATCGATTGGCCGCGTGCTGCCCGGCCGAACGAACCTGGTGCTGACCCGCAGCGGCCAGGTGCCGTTCGAGGGCATGCGCGCGGTGGCCTCGCTGGACGAGGCGAAAGCGATTGCAGAGGGCGAGGGCACCAGCGAGCTGTGCATCATTGGTGGCGGCGAGATCTTCCGCCAGCTGCTGGACCAGGCCAGTGATCTGTACCTGACCTGGGTGGATGCCGAAGTACCGGCCGATACCCATTTCCCGGAGGTGGATGAGCGCCTCTGGCAGCAGGTGGCCAGTGAGCCGCACCCGGCCGATGAGCGTCACGCCTACGCGTTCCGCTTCGTGCATTACGTCCGCCGCTGAGCGCGGCGTCCTGTAGAGCCCGGCCGTGTTCGGCTCTACAGGATCGTTCTACGGCATCCGGTAGTGGCCGATGATGGTGTGCTGGAACAGCAGGTTCTCTTCCCGCGTACCGCGCGCGATGTTGTGCAGTACCAGCGGCGTGCCGTCGGCCAAACGCCGGTCGGAAACGATGCCCACGTGCAGCAGGCCGTTGCCGTTGAGCTTCCAGGCCACGATGTCGCCGGCGGCGAAGTCGCTGGGAAGGGCACTGATCGGTTGCTGCCAGCCGTGGCGGTCGAACCAGCGCATCAGGTTGGGCACGCGCCGGTGGTCGATGTTCCGATCCGGTCGGGACAGGCCCCAGAGGGCCGGATAGGCGCTGAAATCAGCGCGCATGTCTTCGTTCACGCGGACCTGCAGGTCCAGCCCCTGCGTACGCAGGGCGCGGACCACCACGTCGGTGCATACGCCGCGATCAGCGGGCACGTCGCCACCGGGGTAGGCCAGTACCTGATAGGCAGGGTCGTAGCGGGTGGTGACGCCGACCTGTGCGCGTGCGGCAGCGACCAGCGGCGGCGAAGGTGCAGGAGCTGATGCAGGGGCGGCGGTAGCGTCGGCGCCGGCAGTCGCTGGCGACGATGAGGGCTGGCAGCCGCTGGCCAGGGCCAGCGTCAGCAGCAGCACCGTCCATGGTGCGCGGTTGCCGGGCGTCATGCCGAAGGAGGCGTTCCGTTGTTGTTGCCACCACCGCCACCACCACGGCGGCGGCGGCGGCGCGGACCACGGTTGCCCGGGGCGCCAGCCGTTGCAGCGTTGCCGTTGCCCTGGCTGTTGTCCTTGCCTGCCGTGCGCTCGTGTGCCGGTCGCGCGGGCGGCCGCGCGTTGGCGACCGGTGCCGGTACGTCGCGTCCCGGTACCTGCACCACGCGCAGCTCATCGGTGTCGAGCTGGATCGCGGTGAGCTTGCCACCCCACACGGCACCGGTGTCGATCGCGTGGATGCCCTGGGTGATGGTCAGGCCGAGCGCGGACCAGTGGCCGCAGACCACCTTCAGGTCGCGCTCGACCCGGCCCGGCACTTCGAACCAGGGATACAGCCCCTGCTCCTGGGTGCCCGGCGTGCCCTTGTCCTCGATGCCGATGCGGCCGCGCGAGGTGCAGTAGCGCATGCGCGTGAGCACGTTGATGATCGCCCGCGAGCGCTCGTAGCCGGTCAGGTTCGGCGCCCAGCTGGGCTTGTCGCCGTACATGTTGCGGAACAGCTTGCGGTAGCCGGCGCCGTGCAGCTGCACTTCCACTTCGGCCGCATGCTTCTCGGCCATCTGCGTGGTCCACTTCGGCGCAAGGCCGGCATGCACCATCATCCAGCCAAGCTCGCGGTCCACGTGCACCAGCTTCTGCAGGCGCAGCCAGTCCAGCAGCACATCGCGGTCTTCGGCCTGGACGATGCGCAGCAGGTCCGGGTTGACCTTGCGCTGCTCTTCCTCGGTTCGCGCACCGACGGCCAGCAGGGAAAGGTCGTGGTTGCCGAGCACCACCACGCTGTGTTCGCGCAGCGAATGCACCAGCCGCAGGGTTTCCAGTGACTGTCCACCGCGGTTGACCAGGTCGCCGCAGAACCACAGGGTGTCCTGCGCCGGATCGAACCGGATCTTCTCCAGCAGGCGCTGGGTTACGTCATAGCAGCCTTGCAGGTCGCCGATCGCCCATACACTCATCGTTCGGCCTCCGTGTCAGTGCAGGGTGCGCGGGATGGCCAGCACGAAGGGTGCGACCGGCGCGGCGAATTCGGTGCCGTCGTCGGCCACCATGTCGTAATGGCCCTGCATCGTGCCGTGCTCGGTGCCGAGCATGACACCCGAGGTGTAATGGAAGTCTTCACCCGGACGCAGTCGCGGCTGTTCGCCGATCACGCCATCGCCATCGACATGCTCGACGCGGCCATTGGCATCGGTGATGCGCCAGTGGCGTGCGACCAGGCGCGCGGCAACGCGGCCCTGGTTGTGGATGCGGATCGTATAGGCGAACGCATAACGACCGTCTTCCGGCGCGGATTGGTCGTCGAGGAAGCGCGGGGCGACTTCGACGGAGATGGCATAAACGTCAGCGTCTTCCATACCGGCAGTGTAATCAGGTGGCATTGGCCAAAGCGATGAATTCAGCCACGTCCAGCTGTTCGGCGCGGGCATCGGGGCGCACGCCGGCGGCCACGAACTGCTCGGCGCTGACCACGTTGTTCAGGGCATTGCGCAGGGTCTTGCGGCGTTGGCCGAAGGCGGCCTTGACCACCTCGGCGAAGCGCTTGTGGTCCTTGATGTCGATGCTGGCCGGGTCGCGCGGTACCAGGCGCACCACGGCCGAATCGACCTTCGGCGGCGGCCTGAACGCACCCGGCGGCACCACGAACAGCGAGGTCACCTCGCAGTAGGCCTGCAGCATCACGCTGAGGCGGCCGAACACCTTGCTGCCGGGACCGGCAGCCATGCGGTCGACCACTTCCTTCTGCAGCATGAAGTGCATGTCCGAGACCACCGCAGCATGTTCCAGTGCATGGAACAGGATGGGCGAGGAGATGTTGTAGGGCAGGTTGCCGACCAGGCGGATCGGCTGTCCGTCGGCCAGCTCGGTGAAATCGACCCGCAGCACGTCGCGGTTGACGATGGTCAGTTCACCCAGGGGCTCGGCGGCGGCGGTCAACGGCGCGATCAGGTCGCGGTCGAACTCGATCACCGTCATCTTCGGGTGCACGCGCAGCAGCGGCAGGGTGATCGCACCCTGGCCCGGGCCGATCTCGACCAGGCGGTCGCCGTCCTTGGGATTGACCGCCATCACGATCTTGTCGATGTAGTAGCGGTCGGCAAGGAAGTGCTGGCCGAGCTGCTTCTTGGCCGGGGCGGAAAACACCGGGCCGGAGGGGGAATGCGGGGAAGTCATGTGCTCAGTGTACGTTGCCGCGCCAGCCGCGCACACAGCGTTGTGGCGGCCCGCAGGCTGGAAGGATCGGCAATGCCGCGGCCGGCAAGATCCAGCGCGGTGCCGTGGTCGACCGCCACGCGCGGATAGGGCAGGCCCAGGGTCAGGTTCACCGCCTGCTCGAAGCCGGAGTACTTCAGCACCGGCAGGCCCTGGTCGTGGTACATGGCCAGCACGGTGTCGAAGCCGGCCAGCTTGGCCGGCAGGAACGCGGTATCGGCCGGCAGCGGACCGATCAGGTCCATGCCCTCGCTGCGCAGGCGCTGCAGCAGCGGGATGACCAGATCCAGTTCCTCGCGGCCGAGGTGGCCGTCTTCGCCGGCATGCGGGTTCAGGCCAAGCACGGCGATGCGCGGTGCGGCCAGGCCGAACTCGCGGCGCAGCGCGGCATGCACGGTGCGCAGGGTGTGTTCCAGGCCGGGCGCGGTGATCGCATCGGCAACCTCACGCAGCGGCAGGTGGGTCGTGGCCAGGGCAACGCGGACGATGTCGTTGGCCAGCATCATCACCACCTTCACCCCGGCCTGGTCGGCCAGCAGTTCGGTGGTGCCGCTGTAGGCGATGCCGCCCTGGTTGATCACCGCCTTGTGCACCGGGCCGGTCACCACGCCGTGCAGTTCACCGGACAGGCAGGCCTGGCCCGCACCGAGCAGGGCGCCGATCACCGCACCTGCGTTGGCAGGGTCGGCATGGCCGAAACGGCTGGGGGCGCTGTTGGCGACGGCGCGCAGGCGCAGATCGCCGGGGACACGTGCGTGTGCGTCCTCGGGCAGCAGTTGCAGGGGCAGATCCAGCGCGGCTGCGGCCGCGCGCAGGGTGTCCGGATCGGCGAATGCCAGCAGCCGGCAATCATCGCGCGGCTGCTGGACCAGTCGGACACACAGTTCCGGGCCGATCCCGGCGGGCTCGCCCGGTACCAGAGCGAGCTCGGGGAGCATGGCTCAGGACTGCGGAGGCGTGGCGGTATTTTCCGCCCGGTCACCGCTGCGGAAGCTGACGTAGGCTTCGCCACGCAGCTCCTGCAGGAAGCGGTTGTACTCGTCTTCCAGCTTGCGGCGACCGATGGTCTCGCGGACCTGGGCGCGCTGGTTGTCACTGCCGACGTCGGTCTGGCGGGTGCCCACGCGCTGCACGATGTGCCAGCCCGCATCGGTGCGGAACGGCTGGCTTACGCCGCCGTCCTGGATGCCTGCCACCTGCTGGCCGAAGGCCGGGCCGAACGCGTCGGCCGGGAACCAGCCCAGATCGCCGCCCTGGCCCTTGCTGTTGGTGTCCTCGGACGATTCCTTGGCCACCTGCTGGAAGTCGGCACCGCCGGCAATACGCGCACGCAGGGTGTCGATCTTGGCCTTGGCGGCCGCGTCGGACTGGGCATCGTCCACGCGCACCAGGATATGGCGGCCGTGGTACTCGGTGACCGTGTGGGTGCCTGCCGCCGCGCTGGCGTCACGCACTTCCACCAGCTTCAGCAGCTGGAAGCCGCTCGGGCCACGGATCGGGCCGACCACTTCGCCGGGCTTCATCTGCTGCATCGTCTGTGCGAACGCGGCCGGGATTTCATCTAGGGTGCGCCAGCCGAGGTCGCCGCCTTCCAGCGCATTGGGGCTGTCGGAATAGCGCACGGCCGCCGCATTGAAGTCCAGTTCGACCTTGTCCAGCAGGGCCTTCACGCCATCAGCCTTCTTCTGGCCGGTGGCGATCTGCTCGGCGCTGGCACCATCGGGCAGGGCGACCAGGATGTGTGCGAGGTGGAACTGGTTGCCGGCATCGGCCTGCTGCTTCAGGGCAGCATCGACCTCGCCTTCGCTGACGCTGATGCGGCTCTGCGCGAAGCTCTGGCGCAGGCGCTGCACGGTGATCTCGTCACGCACCGAGGCGCGGAAATCGTTGAAATCGATACCGTCACTGGCCAGGCGCTGGCGCAGGGCATCCAGGGTCGAGCCGTTCTGCTGGGCGATGGCATTCATCGCCTGGGTCAGTTCCTGGTCGCTGACACGGATGCCGCTGCCCTGGGCACGGGCCACCTGCAGCTTGACCAGCACCAGGCGCTCGAGCACCTGGCGGCTGAGCACGTCATCGGGCGGCAGCTGGGCCTCGCGGCCGGCGTACTGCGCCTTGATGTTGGCGATCGCACGCTGGAGCTCGCTCTGCAGGATCACGTCCTCATCGACGACAGCAGCGATGCGATCCAACGGCTGGGCCTCCTGCGCAAGAACCTGCAGGGGGGCGGACACGCTGGACACCGCCAGAAGCGATGCGAGGAGAACGGGGAAGCTCTTGGTCATGGGATCTGATTCGGATCGTAGTCATCGCGGGTCGCTCCGGTGTTGCTGGGCGGCACGAGATAGAGGTCGTCGCGGTTGTAGCCGAGGATAGCACGGCGCAAAGTGCGGTCCGTGTCCTGGCCGAGGGAGCTCAAGCCCTTGAGCACGAACTCGAGCTGGATGGAGTTGTTCATTTCGCCTTCGCGGTTGCGTACGTAGCGGCGGGCCACGGCGCGCACGGCCAGGCAGCAGCTGTCCCACTGTACGCCACCGATGATCTCCAGCGGTTCCTTGTCCTGGATCGAGTAGTAGTAGCGGCCGACCAGGCTCCAGCGCTCGTTCAGCGGGTACAGGAACGACAGGTCGGCCTGTTCCAGCAGGGTGCGGTCATGCTTGTTGGCGGTGGCGGGGGCGCCGGAATTGATGCGGTAACGGTAGGTCAGGTTGACCACGCCGTCGTTGGACATCAGGTAGCGGGCGCGCACGCTGGCCAGATCCTCGCGCTTGTACTTGGGGTCCCACTGATAGGTGGCGCCCAGGGTCCAGCGGTCGTTGATCATGTAGTTGCCGTCGGCGATCCAGGCCGACTTGCCCTTTTCAACCGGCGCGCCACCGGGGACCACGCTCACCCGCGACTCGTCGAAGTACTGGATCTGGCCGATGGAGGCCGAGAAACGCTCCTTGCCGGTGGTCTGGTCGATGAAGCGGGTGCTCAGGGCCACGGTCAGCTGGTTGGCGTCGTTCTGGCGATCGGCGCCGGTATAGCGCGAATCGCGGAACAGCTGGCCCCAGCTGAAGGTGAAGTCGCGGGTATCGAAGATCGGCAGCTCGTCCTGGTCGCGGTAGGGCGTGCGCAGGTAGAACAGGCGCGGTTCCAGGGTCTGCAGGAACGACTTGCCACCGATCTTCGTCTCACGGTCGAAGAACAGGCCGGCATCGAGGCTGGCGATCGGCAGGCTGCGGCTGGGCGAGGTGTTGCCGCGCAGCTGTTCGGGGGTAGCGGTGGCCGGGTCGATGCCCTGCGAGCGCAGGATCTGGCCGCGGATGCCGTTCACGCCATCAACCAGTCCACGGTCCAGCTGGTAACCGGTATAGCGGTAGGCAAGCGTGGGCGTGACATACCAGGCCGCGCCGCTGATCGGGAACGACACGTACGGTTTCAGGTCCAGTCGCGAGCCGCCGCTGACACCGATGCCCTCGGTCTGCCGGCTGCCGTTGCGGGTGTACTGCAGGTCCGGTCCCGCATCGGCGCCGTACTTGAAGTTGATGTCGTCGTGGGTGAAGCGCACGGCCTCGGCGTAGACACCGGTCTCCAGCCACGGCAGCAGCTGCTTGTCCCAGTTGAAGTACAGGCGCGGCTGGCGGTTGTAGGCCAGGGCGCGCTCGTCGAGCGTGTAGTCGGTCAGCTGCCAGCGGTCGGCCATGATGCCGGCCGTCCAGTTCTCGCCGGTGCCGTACAGGCCGACGGTGCTCTGCAGGTTTGACGCGGTGACGCCCACCAGGCGGTTGGCGAAGTCTTCCACGTAGCGTTCGTCGCTGACCCAGGCCAGGTTGGCGCGGGCCTGCCAGTGGTCGTCGAGGTTGTGGTAGCCGCCGAACATCACCCGGCCGCGGTCGCGGTCGCGCAGTTTGTCGTTGGGCATGAACGCGGTCAGCAGTTCGCCGCGGCCGCCGTTGTAGAGGTAGCGGAACTCGTTGTCGAGCATCAGGCCGCGTTGGCTCATGTAACGCGGGGTCAACGTGTCGTCGTAGTTCGGCGCCAGGTTGAAGTAGATCGGCTGTGCGTAATCGAAACCGTTGCGGCCGGACATGCCCAGCTGCGGGAACAGCAGGCCGGTCTTGCGCCGGTCATCGATCGGGAACTTGAAGTAGGGCGCCCACAGCACCGGCACCTTGCCGATCCGCAGCACCGCGTTGCGGGCGGTGCCGAAGCCTTCGTCGTTGTCGACTTCGATTTCCGGGGCGGTCAGCTTCCACACCGGCTGCGACGGGTCGCAGGTGGTGTAGGTGGAGCGGTGCATCTGCCCGACCGCGCCCTGCAGGTCGACCGATTCGGCTTCACCGTTGCCGCGGCGGGACACCAGCTGGTACTGGATGTCGGTGATCTTGTGGGTGTCGCTTTCCTGGTTGCCCTCGGCGCGCTTGGCGACCATCCGGATCGAGGCATCCTGGTAACGGACGTTGCCGTCGGCGACATAGTTGCCGCTTTCGGTATCGAAGCTGAGCTTGTCGGTGCCCACGAACTGGTCGCCCCGGCGCAGCGCCACGTTGCCCTGGTACTGCGGCACGGTGGTGGTGCCCAGCAGCTGGTCGCCCTCGATGTCGGTGGGCTGCTGTTCGCGCGCAGCGCTGGCGGCAGCCTTGTCCTGGCCGGGCTCCGGGGTCGGTGCGTCGGTGAACGCAGGGATCACGTCGGTGGCCGGGCAAAGGCCCCAGTTGAGCGGCTTGTCATCAGCCCATGCCGGAAGGCAGACGGCGATGCTCAGGGGCAGGGGAAGCAGGCGGAGGGCTCGGCGCACGCGGTTCGGATTCGGGCGAAAACGGACGGTAGCTTGCCCCATCCCTTGCATAGGGGCAATGAAGGCCTCCCCGGGTTGCCGGTTCGGGTTCATCCAGGCCCGCTGCCGGAAGGCGTCGCCATCAGTGCCTGCAGGTGGGCCACGCTGCACTCGGCCAAGGCCTGCAGGTCGTATCCTCCCTCCAGCATCGACACCACCCGGCCGGCGGCATGGCGGCGTGCCAGCGCGTGCAGTTCGCGGGTGATCCAGGCGAAATCGTCGGTCTCCAGCATCAGGTCGGCCTGCGGGTCGCGCAGGTGGGCGTCGAAGCCTGCCGAGATCAGCAGCAGCTGGGGGCGGAAGTCGTCGATCGCCGGCAGCATCTCGTCGGCCCAGACGTTGCGGAAGCGGAAGCCACCACTGCCGGGCGGCAGCAGGATGTTCATCAGGTTGCCGGCGCCGCGGTCACGGCGCAGGCCGGACTCGGGGAACAGCCCGGCCTGGTGGGTGCTGTAGTAGGACACCCGTGCGTCGTGCTGGAAGATGTCCTGGGTGCCGTTGCCGTGGTGGACGTCGAAGTCGACCACTGCGATCCGCTCCAGACCGTGGCGGTCGCGGGCGTAGGCGGCGGCGATGGCGATGTTGTTGAGCAGGCAGAAGCCCATCGCGGTGCTGCTGGTGGCATGGTGGCCGGGCGGGCGCACCGCGCAGAAGGCCAGCGGATCCTCGCCCAGCATCACCGCATCGACGGCCGCGACACCTGCGCCGGCGGCGTGCACCGCGGCGCTGGCCGAGCCCGGCGAGGTCCAGGTGTCCATGTCCAGCTGGCGCAGCGGTGCGCTCTGCGGTTGCAGTACCAGATCCAGCAGCGCACTGTCGTGGACCCGGGTCAGTTCACCGAACTTGGCCGGCGGCGCTTCGCGCCAATCCAGTTGGCCGGGGAAGGCCTCGTGCAGCGCGTCGAGCACCACCTGCAGGCGTTGCGGGCATTCAGGATGGCCAGGGCCCGGATCGTGCAGCAGGCAGGCGGGATGGGTGAAGACCAGCACGGCGGCTCAGCGCTGGCGATGCTGTGGTTGCCACAGCGCTTCGCCGTGGCCATCGGCCCGTGCCAGCACCCGGGCCAGCACGAACAGCAGGTCTGACAGCCGGTTGAGGTACTGCAGCGCCTCGTTGCGTACCGGTTCCACGCGGGCCAGGGCGACCGTGTCGCGCTCGGCGCGGCGGACCACGGTGCGCGCCAGGTGGCAGCGCGCGGCGGCCTCGCCACCGGCCGGCAGGATGAACTCCTTCAGCATCGGCAGGTCGGCGTTGTAGTGGTCCAGCTGCTGTTCCAGCGCCGACACATCAGCGGCGTGGATCGCGGCATGGCCGGGAATGCACAGTTCGGCGCCCAGATCGAACAGCTGGTGCTGCAGGTGCACCACCAGTGCGCGGACGTCCTCCGGCAGCGGCACGGCCAACAACAGGCCGAGCGTGGCGTTGGCTTCATCGACGGTGCCATAGGACGCAACACGCAGGTCATCCTTGCCGACCCGGTTGCCGTCACCCAGGCCGGTGCTGCCGTCGTCGCCGGTGCGGGTGTAGATGCGCGAGAGGCGATGACCCATGGCGTGGCTCAGTGGTGGATGTCGCGGCGGGCCTGCAGGAGCTTGAGCACCTGCTCCACGGCCAGCTGCAGTGCGGCGGCCAAGGCCACGTAGATCGCGGTGGTGCGCAGGTAAGGGCCGAACCATTGGGCGTAGTTCTGTGCCCATCCGGCCACGGTCGGCTCGGCCACGTTCTGGCTGGTCCAGTAGAAACCGCCCTGCGCCAGCAGATGGCACAGCGCCACCGACGCCACCAGCAGCAAGGCACCCTTGCCCAGCACCGACCACTGTGCGCTGCGGTAGTTGCGACCCAGCAACATGCCACCGGCCCACATCGCGAAGTACGCCGGCAACAGCAGCCAGTAGCCCGGCGATACGCAGTAGTGCTGCCAGAAGTCGAGGCCGCTGCTGCGGATCACGATCCAGTCGACCAGCACCGCGAACACCATCAGCAGCGGGAACGCCCAGCGGGTCCAGCGGGCGAGATAGAAGCCGCCGATGAAGAACACCGCCCAGGAGGCGTCCGGGATTGCCGCGAAGTGATTGACGCGGGTCGCAGCCAGCAACAGCACGAGCACTGACAGGACGAAGGCGCGGGGGGCGGAGTCGGACATGGCGGTGGGCCGGAGCGGATTCAGGTTTCATTCTAGCCCGGCGCGGCGCTTGGCGCAGGCGGGGCGGCGTGGGGCATGCCGGCGCGGCGAGCGCGTATCATGCGCCCATGAGTGAACGACATGACGTGCTGATCGTCGGTGGCGGTCTGGTGGGTGCCAGCCTGGCCATCGCCCTGGACCGCCTGGGCCGCGACGTGGGCCTGCTCGAAGCCAGCCCGGCCGGGGAACTGCCGGCGGTGTTCGACCAGCGCAACCTCAGTTTTGCCGCCGCCACGATCAACGCGCTGACCGCGCTGGGGGTCATGCAGAAGCTGTCGATGGCGCCCGGTCCGATCCGCCGCATCCATGTCAGCCGCGCCGGCGATTTCGGCCGGGTGCAGCTCGATGCCGCAGAGTACGACCGGCCATGGTTCGGCCAGGTGGTGGTGGCGCGTGATTTCGGCCAGGCGCTGGAAAGCCGGCTGCAGGAGTTGTCACGGCTGCGCCGCTACCGGCCGATGCGTTTCCTTGGCCTGGGCGAGGTGATTGACGGCTACCGCCAGGTGCGGGTGGCCGATGACAGTGGCGAGCGGGTGCTGCTGGCGCGGCTGGTGGTCGGTGCCGACGGCACCAGCAGCGGCGTGCGCGATGCGTTGGGCATCGACGTTGATCGCCACGACTTCCAGCAGACGCTGTTCGTGGCCCGCGTGCGCAGCCAGCGCGCGCCCGATGGCACCGCCTGGGAGCGTTTCACCGATACCGGCCCGACGGCGTTGCTGCCGCGTGGCGACCGCCATTTCGGCACCGTGCACGGGGTTGCCCGTGACCAGGCAGAGGCGGTGATGGCGCTGGACGACACCGCCTGGCTGCAGCGCCTGCAGCAGGCCATCGGCTGGCGGGCGGGCCGCCTGCTCGACTCCGGCCCGCGCAGTGCCTATCCGCTGATCCAGGTATTGGCGCGCGCGCTGGTGGGGGAGCGCACGGTGCTGCTGGGCAACGCCGCGCAGACCATCCACCCGCTGGGTGCGCAGGGTTTCAACCTCGGCCTGCGCGACGCATTGACGTTGGCCGAGCTGCTGGAAGTGGAGGGCGATGCCGGCAGCGATGCACTGTTGCGATCCTACGTGGACCGCCGCGAAGAAGATCGACGGCAGACGGTGGCGTTCTCCGGCGGCCTTGCCCGGCTGACCAGCAATCCGGCGCCGCTGCTGCGCCCCCTGCGCAGCCTGGGCCTGGTGGCCGCACAGCGCGCCTCGGTGCAGTCGATGCTGGTTGGTGGTGCGATGGGCTTCCGTGGCGATGTGCCGCGCCTGTGCCGTGGGGAAGCCGCATGAACCGGCGCGCACGCCTGGACGTGGCCATTGTGGGCGGCGGTGTGGTCGGCGCCGCCTGTGCGCTGGCGCTGGCCGATGCCGGCCTTGCCGTAACGCTGGTGGAAGGGCGTGAACCGGCACCATGGCAGGCCGCACAGCCGGATCTGCGGGTGTTCGCCTTCGCCGCCGACAACGTGCAGTTGCTTGAGCGTCTCGGCGTGTGGCCGACGATCGCGCAGGCACGCGCCTGGCCATACCGGCGTATGCAGGTGTGGGACGCGGCCGGTGGCGACGACCTGCTGTTCGACGCCGATCGCTTCGGCCGTCGCGAGCTGGGTTTCATCGTCGAGAACGGCTTGCTGCAGGATCGCCTGTGGGCGGCGCTGCCGGCAGCTGGCGTGGAGCTGCATTGCCCGGCGCGGGTGGAAGCGCTTGAGCAGGACGAGCACGCTGTGCGCCTGCGCCTGGATGACGGCCGTCGCATCGAAGCCGCACTGGCGGTGGCTGCCGACGGCGCTGAATCGACCCTGCGCGGACTGGCCGGGATCGACGTTGAACGCCACGACTACCAGCAGCGCGGTGTAGTCGCCTATGTGGACAGCGAGCTGCCCAACCAGGCCACGGCCTGGCAGCGCTTCCTGCCGACCGGTCCGCTGGCGCTGTTGCCGGTGGCCGAGCGCCGCAGTTCCATTGTCTGGACGTTGCCCGACGACGAGGCGGCACGCGTACTGGCCCTGGACGAAGACGCATTCAATCGTGAACTGACCCGCGCTTTCGCCGCGCGCCTGGGTGAACTGCGGCTGGCCTCGCCGCGCGCGGCCTTCCCGCTGCGCCGGCAGCTTGCCCGCCACTACGTGGCCGGTCGCGTGCTGGCGCTGGGCGATGCCGCCCACGTGGTGCATCCGCTGGCCGGGCAGGGCGTCAATCTTGGCCTGCGCGATGTCGCCGCCCTGCAGCACTGGCTGGCGCCGTCGGCCGAACGGCGTGGACAACCCCGGTTGTCGCCGCAGCGCGTGCAGCGCTGGGCGCGTGAGCGTCGCAGCGACAACCAGATCGCCGCCTACAGCTTCGACGCGATCAACCGGCTGTTCTCCAACGACGAGATGCACCTGACCCTGGCGCGTGGCCGCGCGCTGGGCTGCGTAGGCAAGTGGCCGCCGCTGGTGCAGGCCTTCTGGAAGCGCGCCGCAGGGGTGTGACGGCGAGGCCCTGGTACATGCCAACCTTGGTTGGCGCGTCGATCGGGCATCCTCGGCCCAGCTGGAGTGAGGGCCTTCCGGGCTTGTGCCAACCAAGGTTGGCACCTACCAAAAGCGGGCCATGCCGGTCTGCAGCGAATCGCTTCCGTAGACGCCAACCTTGGTTGGCGCGCGAGCCCCGGATCATTCGCCGGTAGCGCCGGGCCATGCCCGGCGAGCGCGCAGCGCGGTTCACCGATCCCGCCGGGCGTGGCCCGGCGCTACCGGAATCGGGTCAATCGATCAGCCAACCGGCAAGGTCAGCGCGGTCCAGCTTGCCGCGGCGCTTGCTGTCCAATGCGTTGAACTCATCGGAAAGCGCCGGATTGGCCAGTGCTTCGTCACGGCTGATGAAACCATCAGCGTTCACGTCCAGCTCGGCGAAATGGATGCGGTACTGGCCGACCACGCTGGCCGGCGCCAGCGAACGCACCGTTACCGGGGTTTCGCCCAGCGGCACCACGATGTCGACGCTGCCGGTCACGCGGCCGGCCGACAGTGACTGCTGTCGGACCACGCCACTGTCATCGCGCAGCGGAGCACTTTGTGCCGGTTGCGGGCGCGCCGGTTGTGCCAGTGCCGGCGACGCCAGCACCGCGGTACACAGCAGCAGGGATATGCGCAGGGTGTTCATCAGCGCAGCGGCGACGCCAGCACCGTGATTTCCTCACGGTCGTGGTACAGCTGCTTGGCACGTACCACCAGCGGCTTGCCGGCCTGCTCCTGGAACAGGTCCAGGCACAGCCGGGTTTCATCCCAGCGCTTCTTCATCGGCAGCTTCAGGTTGAAGATCGCGTGCCTGCACCAGCCCTCGCGGAACCAGGTGGCCATGCGTTCGGCGACGCGACGCGGCTGCTCGACCATGTCGCAGACCATCCAGTCCAGCGGCTGCTCCGGGTGCCAATGGAAGCCATCGGCGCGCAGGTGTTCGACCAGGCCGGTGTCCAGTACGTGCTGGCGCAGCGGGCCGTTGTCGATGCTCAGCACATGCACGTGCTGGCGGGTCAGCACCCAGGTCCAGCCGCCGGGCGCCGCGCCCAGGTCGGCCGCGCGCATGCCCGGACGCACCAGCGCTTCGCGTTCTTCCGGGGCGAGCAGGGTCAGCAGCGCTTCATCCAGCTTCAATGCCGAACGCGAAGGCGCGTCGGGCAACAGCTTCAGGCGCGGAATGCCCAACGCCCAGGGTGCGCTGTCGTCCGGGTTGGCCACGCAGATGAAGGCATGCGTGCCGTCGACGAACACCACGTGCAGGCGCGGCAGGCGTGCGTTGGGTTTTTCGCTGAGTTTGCCGGCCTTGCGCAGCGCCGGGCGCAGGGCATTGCCGAAGGCACGCGCGAGCCCGGACAGCGGTTTGCCGGCGTCCGAATCGGGATGCTCCACCCACAGATCACCGAAGCGCGGCGCATCGGCCAGCACGTCCAGCATGGGCGTGATGCGGTCGGCCGGATCCAGCTGCGGCAGCTCGGCCAGCACCACCAGCTTCTGGCGGGCGAAGATCAGCTCGCGCCACGGCAGTCGCGGTGCAAGCGCTGCGGCTTCATCGCACATGAAGAGCACGTAGCCGTCGTTGCGCTGGGTACGGGCGTAACCGGCAAAACCGGCGGCGCCTGCGCGGAACTGCAGTTCGCCGGCCAGCTCGGGCTCGAAGCCCTGCCGGCACAGGCACAGCAGGCCGATGCCGGCCTCAGTAACGGGCGCCATCGCTTTCCCCATAGGCACGCAGCACGCTGCGCGCCGCATCGCGGTTCAGGCCCTGCACCACTTCGATGCCGCGCTTGTTGAGCTCGCCCACCCAGTCGGCCGGCAGCGGGCCTTCATCGAACGGGGTCAGTTCTTCCACGTCGGCCGAACTGGCGCCGATCAGCAGGCGGTCGATGCCGGCCCACACGGTGGCGCCGTAGCACTGGCAGCACGGCTGCGAGCTGGTGGCCAGGGTGATCGGCGAAAGCACCGCGTTCAGGCGCGGGGTCTGCAGGCGCTGCTGGGCCAGCATGTAGGCCATGTTCTCGGCGTGCGCCAGCGAGGTCGAATGCGGCATCACCCGGTTCACGCCGGCAGCGATCACCTTGTCATCCGGCCCGAACACCACGGCGCCGAACGGGCCGCCACTGGCGTGGTCGACGTTCAGCCGCGACAGCTCGATCGCCAGCGCGACCTTGGCCTCGTCGCCCGGATATCGACGATCCAGGTCGATCTGGTCGTGGATCCAGGCGGGAAGGGTCAGGTGGACTTGCGCGTACAGCATCGCGGGGGTGCCTCGTTGGGAGTGAAAGGAACAGGTGCAACAGATGTCGGCGCGCAGTGTAGCGGCAGTGGCATGTACCGGGCGTGCGCGCTGGATTCAGGCCGCTGAGGGTGAGCCGGTGCGGATCACCACGTACTGCTTGCGGAATTCCAGCCCCGCCTGCGGCCAGCGCGCAGCATAGGCGCGCAGCAGCGGCAGGGCAGGGGCGAAGTCATGGCCGTTGACCCGGCAGTCGGCTTCGCACTGGCCCTGCTCGTCGCGCGAAGCGAACAGACGGATGGCCAGGAAGTGATGAGCCTTCAGCAGATCGTCGAAGGCGTCGATGCTCCTGGTGAACAGGCAGCAGGGGCAGGAACCGTGGTCGTCTTCGCTGCACGCAGCAGCGTCGTCCAGTTCGCGGGCGCGGTAATGGGCCAGCGGTCCCAGCACCACGGTGCGCTCGTGTTCCCGGCCGTCTTCGTTGGTCGGGTAGGTCAGTCCCATCATCGGCAGATCCGGTGCGTCTTCAGCGCCGATGGCGGCCTGCAGGGTCGCCAGATCCACCCGCACCCAGGTCTCGAAGCCGGACAGCAGGGATTCCTGTTCGGTTGCGCCATTGGCGTGCTGGTATTCGAACAGGCCATCGGCGAACAAGCCCGCGTGACGGGTCTCGATGACGGTGGAGGTCTGCCAGCCGCCGTTGTCGCGTTCGTTGCTGGCGACACCGTGCGGGGTCAGGTGCAGGCCACTGTCGAGCAGCAGTCCGTCGCCCTCGACGGTGCAGGCGATGTCACGGCCCAGCAGGACCTGTTGCAGCAGCGGCAGAAGTGCACTCGGGGCAGCGGACATGGCATGGCCTGATGGGTAGGAAAGAACGGACGATGATGGCGGTATCCGCTGCACAGCGGCAGTGCGTGCCACGTGCGCAGCACGGCCGGGCCGCGTCCGCTGGTCGGCGCTGCGGCTTCACGGGATGGGGCACTCGCCGGGATGACGCGGGCGCCTGTGCGGCGCCCGCGCAGGTGCTCAGGCCGACCAGGTGTCGCGCAGGGTCACGCTGCGGTTGAACACCGGCTTGGCTGCGGTGTGGTCGCGGCGGTCGGCAACGAAATAGCCGGTGCGCTCGAACTGGAACGACTGTTCCGGCGCCGCGGTGGCAGCCGCCGGCTCGACATAGCCGATGACGGTGCGACGTGATTCCGGATTGAGGTAATCGCGGTAGGTCTTGCCTTCCGATTCATCGTCCGGGTTCGGCACCGAGAACAGGCGGTCATACAGGCGGATCTCGGCCGGCACGCCGTGCACCGCGCTGACCCAGTGGATGGTGCCCTTGACCTTGCGGTTGGCGCCTTCCATGCCCGGACGCGACTCCGGATCCAGCCAGCCGCGCAGTTCGGTGATGGTGCCGTCGGCATCCTTGATCACTTCATCGCAGCGGATGATGCCGGCGCCGCGCAGGCGCACTTCGCCACCGGGAACCAGGCGCTTCCAGCCCTTCGGCGGCACTTCGGCAAAGTCCTCGCGGTCGATCCACACTTCACGTGCGAACGGCACTTCGCGGGTACCGAAGCTTTCGTCCTTCGGGTGGTTGCTGAAGGTCAGCTGCTCTTCGTGGCCGTCGGCCAGGTTGGTCAGCACCAGCTTGACCGGGTCGACCACGGCCATGCGGCGCGGCGCGGCGCTGTCCAGGTCTTCGCGCAACGCGCCTTCCAGCACGCTGAAATCGATCAGCGAATTCTGCTTGCTGATGCCCACGCGCTCGGCGAACAGGCGCATCGCCGCCGGCGTGTAGCCACGGCGACGCAGGCCCTGCAGGGTCGGCATGCGCGGGTCTTCCCAGCCGTCCACCAGCTGTTCGGTGACCAGCGCCATCAGCTTGCGCTTGCTCATCACCGTGTAGTTGATGTTCAAGCGCGAGAACTCGATCTGGCGCGGCTTGGCCGCTTCGCGCGGCAGGCCGGCGTCGACCAGCGGCTGGGTCAGCGCGTCATCGTGGGCGAAGTCGACGTTGTCCACGCACCAGTCGTACAGCGGGCGGTGGTCTTCGAACTCCAGCGTGCACAGCGAGTGGGTGATGCCTTCGATCGAATCGCCCAGTGCATGGGCGAAGTCGTACATCGGGTAGATCGGCCAGGCGTTGCCGGTGTTCTGGTGTTCGACGTGCTTGATGCGGTACAGGGCCGGATCGCGCAGGTTGATGTTGCCGCTGGCCATGTCGATCTTGGCGCGCACGGTGCGCGCGCCATCGGGGAATTCACCGGCGCGCATGCGGCGGAACAGGTCCAGGTTTTCCTCGACACTGCGGTCGCGCCACGGCGAGGGCCGGCCCGGTTCGGTCAGGGTGCCGCGGTAGGCGCGCACTTCCTCGGCCGACAGGTCACAGACGTAGGCCTTGCCGTCGGCGATCAGCTTCTCGGCGGCCAGGTAGTAGGCGTCGAAGTAATCCGACGCATGGCGCAGCTCGTTCCACTCAAAGCCCAGCCAGCGCACGTCGTCCTGGATCGCGGCCACGTACTCCGGGTCTTCCTTGGCCGGGTTGGTGTCGTCGAAACGCAGGTTGCAGACGCCGCCGAACTCGCCGGCGACGCCGAAGTTCAGGCAGATCGACTTGGCATGGCCGATGTGCAGGTAGCCGTTCGGCTCGGGCGGGAAGCGGGTCTTGATCGCCTGGTGCTTACCGCTGGCCAGGTCCTCGCGCACGATCTGGCGGATGAAATCGCGCTTCTCGTGGCTGTCGGCGGGGGTCTCGGGGCTGGCGGGGGTGTGCTCTGACATGAGTCGGCGAAAGAGAAAGGCAGAAAGATTGACAGTCTAACGCTTACCGGGAAGGGCTGCCCGGGGGTGCCGCTACGCTCGCCGGGCATGGCCCGGCGCTACCATCCCGCACCGGTAGCGCCGGGCCATGCCCGGCGAGCGCAGCGGCACCATTCAGCCCCCGGGCGTATGCTGGAATCCTGTCCCACGGAGCTGCCGCATGCACATCGTGTACAAGGCCGACAATCTGTTCGACGCCCACCTGGTCAAGCACGCGCTGGAAGACGCCGGCATCCCGGCGTTCGTGTTCGGCGAGTCGCTGCTGGGCGGCATGGGCGAGCTGCCGCTGTTCGGCGTGCTGCGGGTCGGTATCCCCGACGCCGCGCGGGCACAGGCCGAAGAGATCGTGGCGGCGCTGGACTTGGGCCACGCCGCAGACGCCCCCATTTCAGATGCCGACGACATTGCCGGGCTTCCGGCGTAGGAGCGCATCATGTTGGGAATCGGACAGGGCATCCTCGGCATCGGGGCCTTCAAGCAGCGCCTGCCGCGCCCGGAAGAGGCTTTGCCGGGCCGCGACCAGCCGCTGCCGCTGCACAGCAACCAGCACTTCGTGAACAGCCATCCGTTGAAGGACCGTTTCGCCGGCCTGCAGCAGATCCGCTTCGCGCTGGGCTGCTTCTGGGGCGCCGAGCGCAAATTCTGGAACGAGCCGGGCGTGTACAGCACCTCGGTGGGCTATGCCGGTGGAATCACCCCGAACCCCACCTATGAAGAGGTCTGCTCGGGCCTGACCGGCCACACCGAGGTGGTGCAGGTGGTGTTTGACCCGGCGGTTGTCAGCCTGGAGCGGCTGCTGCAGCTGTTCTGGGAAAGCCACGACCCGACCCAGGGCATGCGCCAGGGCAACGACACCGGCACCCAGTACCGTTCGGCGATCCACGCCACCGACGAGGCCCAGTACGCCGCGGCGCTGGCCAGTGGCGAGGCCTACCAGGCGCAGCTGGCTGCAGCGGGTTATGGCCCGATCACCACCGAGATCGTGTATCCGGCACCGACGTACTACTACGCCGAGGACTATCACCAGCAGTACCTGGCCAAGAACCCGAACGGCTACTGCGGCATTGGCGGTACCGGCGTGAGCTGCCCGATCGGGTTGGATGTGGAGGTGCCGCGCTGACGCGCGGTGGTCCGCCTGCGGCGGGCAACGTCAACGGCTGAAATCCAAAGCCAAAGCCAAAGCCAAAGCGGCTCTGGGTTTCTGTGGGTTGGGCGGGGCGGTGTGGGTTGGCAGGACACGCCGTAAACCCCCCTCCGGGGTCCGGCCCAGCCGCTGGCGGCTGTGCGTTCGGGCGCTTGCGAAGCAGTGCTTCGCAAGCAAAGCGCCCTCACCCATGGGGGCTCGATGGCGCCATCCATGGCGCCAACGGTCCTGCCAACCCACACCGCCCCGCCCCCGACCGTTTCCCGGTGACGGTGGGCAAGAGCATGGGTTACTGACGAACTGATGGAAAACAAAAAGGACGCGGCGTTCGCCGCGTCCTTTTTGTTTGTTTGCTTGCGAGCAAGCGCAGCGCGCGACCCGCTTCTGCTCTTCTTTTCTTTCTTCCGTGGCGGACCGCCGCAGGAAACTGTCGAAGGCAGGGTGGGTAGGCCGTGCAGGGGCGTGAGCCGCATGGATGCGGCGACCGAGCTTACATGGACGTACTTGCAGCGTCCCCTGCACGGCCTACCCACCCTGCCAAACGCATGACCCGCTCTTCGCGACCCAGCCCCCCGCCACGAGGGGCTCAGCCGTTGGCTGGAATCACAGTTCCGAGCGAATGCGCTCGCGCAGCGCCTGCAGATCCTTGGCAAACGCATCGATACCGGTCGCCAGCTTCTCGGTCGCCATCGGATCGGCGGCCAGGTCGGCTGCGAACTTTGCCGCGTCGATCGGCGTCACCTGCACCGCTTCAGCGGCACCGGCCACCAGCTTGCGCGGCAGCGCGCCGTGGTCGGCGTCGAGCTTCTCAAGCAGGTCCGGCGAAATGGTCAGGCGGTCGCAGCCGGCCAGCGCTTCGATCTGCGCGGTCGAACGGAACGAGGCGCCCATCACCACGGTCGGCGAACCGCGGCGCTTGAATTCGGCATACACCCCACGCACGAACACCACGCCCGGGTCCTCGTCGATGTTCGCCGGGGTCTGGCCGTTGGCCACGTACCAGTCCAGGATGCGGCCGACGAACGGCGAGATCAGGAACGCACCGGCTTCGCTGCAGGCCAGCGCCTGGGTGGGGTTGAAGATCAGGGTCAGGTTGCAGTCGATGCCTTCGGCCTGCAGCACGCGCGCGGCTTCCACGCCTTCCCAGGTCGCAGCGATCTTGATCAGGATCTTCTCGCGCGGCACGCCGGCATCGGCATACATCTGGATGAACTGACGGGCCTTGGCCACGGTCGCGGCGGTGTCGTGGGCCTGGTCGGCATCCACTTCGGTGGAGACGCGGCCCGGCACCAGCGTGCTCAGCAGCGCACCGACGCCGATGGTCAGGCGGTCGGCCACGGCGTGCACCACGGCCTCGCGGTCGCCGCCCTGCTGGCGGCCCCAGGCCAGTTCGCGTTCGATCAGTTCCGCATAGACCGGCAGGTCCAGCGCCTTCTTCACCAGGGTCGGATTGGTGGTGCAGTCCACCGGCTGCAGGCGCTTGATCGCCTCGTAGTCACCGGTATCGGCAACGACCACGGACAGTTCGCGCAGCTGGGACAGTTTGGACGGGGTACTCATTACGGCTCCTGGTGCGGGGATTGCAGGGAAACTGATCGCGCGCGGTTCGCAGCGCAGGTCAGGGACGGTCGTTGTGGACCGCGCTCACGCGCAGCCGCAGCTTGCGGCCGCCCGGGGCGGTCCAGTCGATGCTCTGGCCAACGGCCAGGCCAAGCAGGGCGCTGCCGACGGGCGCCAGCACAGACACCTTGCCTTCATCGACATTGGCTTCGCGGGGGAAGACCAGGGTCAGGACATGCTTCTCGCCCGACACTTCATCTTCGCACTCCACGCGCGAATGCATCATGACGATGCCTTCGGGAATCTGGTCTGGCGGCAACACGGTTGCGCGGTTGAGCTCGTCGGCAAGCGTACGCGCGGCCGGCGTCTGGCTGTGTGCCGGGGATTCGAGCATGGCGTCCAGGCGGTCCATGTCGAGGGTGGAAACAGTGATCGACGGCGGAAGGCCGCTGGCGGTGTTCATGGTGACGCTCCTTGGTTGAAAGCCATGCAAAAGGCGGCACCTGCTGGCGCCGCCTGACTGTATTGTGGGGACAAATGCGGCCGGAATCGACTCCCGCCGGTTTCGATGCCCGGCTGCGGTGTCTCAGCCGTTCAGCACCGGCGTGGGCGGGGTGGCAGCATCGCCGCTTGGCGGGGCCAGCGCCTCCAGCGTGAACAGCGCATCGGGCAGGCGCTTGAACTGCTCGGCCAGCTCCATCAGGAACTCGTTCATTGCCGAGCTGCGCCGCCAGATCATGGCGATGCGACGGCTGGGACGGCCCTCGCCGACGAAGTCGAGCAGGCGGATGTTGTTCGAGCGTGGCACCGGCGGCTGTACCGACAGGCTGGGCAGCAGGGTGATGCCAACGTCGGCGGCGACCATCTGTCGCAGCGTTTCCAGGCTGGTAGCGCGGAATTCCGACTTTTCATTGGCGCCGAACAGGCGACAGACTTCCAGCGCCTGGTCACGCAGGCAGTGGCCGTCTTCCAGCAGCAGCAGCTTCTGCGTGGCCAGTTCCTGTACGTCCAGATGCTCGCGCGTGGCCAGCGGGTGGCGGCCGGATACGGCCAGCAGGAACGGTTCCTCGAACAGGAATTCGGCGTGCAGCTGGTCGTCGATCACCGGCAGTGCCAACAGCGCGGCGTCGAGCCTGCCTTCGCGCAGGCGCTCCAGCAGCACATCGCTCTTTTCCTCCACCAGCAGCAGTTCCAGCTCGGGGAAGCGCGTGCGGATGCGCGGAATCACGTGCGGCAACAGGTATGGGCCGAGGGTGGGGAAGATCCCCAGGCGCACCGTGCCCGCTTCGGGATCGCGGCTGCGTCGCGCCGCTTCCTTCAGCTGCTCCACTTCGGCCACGATCACCCGTGCCCGCGCGGCCGCTTCGTGGCCGGCGGGGGTCAACATCACCTTGCGCGGTGCGCGTTCCACCAGCGGCAGGCCCAGTTCCTCTTCCAGCTTGCGGATCTGGGTCGACAGCGTTGGCTGGCTGACGAAGCAGGAGGCGGCGGCCCGGCCGAAGTGCTTGTGATCGGCCAGGGCCACCAGGTATTTCAGGTCACGCAGGTTCATCCTCAGACCTCTCGGGGTACTGCACCGGCAGGGCGTGCCCAGCCGGTTGATGGTGCTCCCGATGGCCTGGGAACGTTGGATCAGGCCGCTTCGGCCACCGCACCGCTGCTCTTGGGAACCGAGGAGCGGATCAGGTGATCGAAAGCGCTCAGTGCGGCGGTCGAACCGGCGCCCATCGCGATGATGATCTGCTTGTAGGGTACCGTCGTGCAATCGCCTGCGGCGAACACACCCGGCAGATTGGTCTGCCCGCGGTCATCGATGACGATCTCGCCACGCGGCGAAAGGGCCACGGTGTCCTTCAGCCATTCGGTGTTCGGCAGCAGGCCGATCTGCACGAAGATGCCTTCCAGTTCGACGCGATGGGAGTCGCCGCCGACACGGTCCTTGTAGACCAGGCCGGTGACGCGGCTGCCGTCGCCCAGCACTTCGGTGGTCTGCGCGCTGGTCAGCACGGTGACATTGGCCAGGCTGCGCAGCTTCTTCTGCAGCACTTCGTCGGCACGCAGGCTGGAATCGAACTCCAGCAGGGTCACATGCGACACGATGCCGGCCAGATCGATGGCCGCTTCAACGCCGGAATTGCCGCCACCGATCACCGCCACGCGCTTGCCCTTGAACAGCGGGCCATCGCAGTGCGGGCAGTACGCCACGCCCTTGTTGCGGTACTGGTCTTCACCGGGCACGTTCATCTGCCGCCAGCGCGCGCCGGTGGACAGGATCACCGAGCGCGACTTCAACACCGCGCCGTTTTCCAGCTGCACCTGCACCAGGCCGTCTTCGCCGGCGGGCACCAGCGCACTGGCGCGCTGCAGGTCCATGATGTCGACTTCGTACTCGCGCACGTGCTGTTCCAGCGCCGTGGCCAGCTTCGGGCCTTCGGTCTCCTTCACCGAAATGAAGTTCTCGATCGCCATGGTGTCCAGCACCTGGCCACCGAAACGCTCGGCGGCGATGCCGGTACGGATGCCCTTGCGCGCGGCATAGATCGCCGCAGCGGCGCCGGCCGGGCCACCACCGACCACCAGCACGTCGAAGGCGTCCTTGGCGGCGATCTTCTCGGCATCGCGCTTGCTGGCGTTGGTGTCCAGCTTGGCCACGATCTGCTCCAGGGTCATGCGGCCCTGGTCGAACACCGCGCCGTTGAGGTAGACGGTCGGCACCGACATGATCTCGCGCTGCTCGACTTCCTCCTGGAACAGCGCGCCGTCGATGGCCACGTGCTGGATGCGCGGGTTGAGCACCGCGGCCAGGTTCAGTGCCTGCACCACGTCCGGGCAGTTCTGGCAGGACAGCGAGAAATAGGTTTCAAAGCGGTAGTCGCCTTCCAGGTTCTGCACCTGCTCGATCAGCTCGGCAGTGGCCTTGGACGGATGCCCACCGACCTGCAGCAGGGCCAGCACCAGCGAAGTGAACTCGTGGCCCATCGGCAGGCCGGCGAAGGTCAGGTGGATGTCCTGGCCCGGCGTGCCCAGGTCGAAGGACGGCACGCGGCCCTGGCCGTCGCGCAGCACCTGCAGCGAGATCTTGTCCGACAGGCTTTCCAGGGTCTGCAGCAGTTCCAGCATCTCCTGCGACTTGGCACCGTCGTCGGCATGCGCGGTGATCTGGATCGGGCGGGTCACGCGCTCCAGATAGGTCTTCAGCTGCGACTGCAGGTTGGCGTCCAACATGGTCTTCTCCTGGCTTCAGGCAAAACGGGGGCGTGGCACCGCTGTAGAAGGTAGCGGACCAGCGAGGGGGTAGGGGTGAACCCAAGAGGGCAGCGCGGACCTGTGGAAGGGGCGATGCGGGCGCGGCCGTCTTGGGTTCACCCCCACGCCGGCATGTGGCCGGCACGGGGATGGGCGCGCCGCAGCGTGGGGCTGCGGCAGGCCGGTGCTGCTTTAGATCTTGCCGACCAGGTCCAGCGACGGGGTCAGGGTCTTCTCGCCTTCCTTCCACTTGGCCGGGCAGACCTGGTTCGGGTTGGCGGCGGTGAACTGGGCAGCCTTCAGCTTGCGCAGGGTCTCGGAGACGTCACGGGCGATCTCGTTGGAGTGGATCTCCAGGGTCTTGATCACGCCTTCCGGGTTGATGATGAAAGTGCCGCGCAGGGCCAGGCCTTCTTCTTCGATGTGCACGCCGAAGGCGCGGGTCAGCTGGTGGGTCGGGTCGCCGACCAGCGGGAACTGGGCCTTGCCCACGGCCGGCGAGGTTTCGTGCCAGACCTTGTGCGAGAAGTGGGTGTCGGTGGTGACGATGTAGACCTCGGCGCCGGCCTTCTTGAACTCGGCGTAATGGTCAGCGGCGTCTTCGATCTCGGTCGGGCAGTTGAAGGTGAAGGCTGCCGGCATGAAGATCAGGACCGACCACTGGCCCTTCAGGGTGCTGTCGGAGACCTTGATGAACTCGCCATTCAGGTAAGCGTTGGCTTCGAACGGCTGGATCTGGGTGTTGATCAGGGACATCGTTTTTCCTCTGGGTGAAGGGGAGTGGGTGAATCGACAGGACCTAGGTTACTGGTTCCATTTCGATAAGGACAATGCATTGATTACATCTATTTGATAGATGCAGTCTATTGATGTGCGCTGAGCCGGCAATGAATCAGGCCACCTGCATCCTGCAACCCGCTGTATGACAAGGGAAATCATCAGCGGCTGCGGAAACCGGTCGATAGGTCTCTCATATCCCACCGCAGCGAATCCCGCCCCAGCGAACCTGAACGGTATCCAGACTCTACAATTGCGGGCCCACCGCCCGCGCCAGTGCCTGCCATGCCCGCCGATTCCGAACCGTCCCTGGGCCAGGTCGTGGCCGACGCCAGCGGCCGCCTGGGGGGCGTAGAGGCCCGTCATGAAGCGGAGCTGCTGCTGCTGCATGTGCTGCAGCGACCGCGCAGCTGGTTGTTCGCGCACGCCACCGATCCACTGCCCGCCGCCGAGCAGGCCGCGTTCGAGGCCTTGCTGGGCCGGCGCCTGGCTGGCGAACCGGTGGCCTACCTGACCGGCCGCCGTGGTTTCTGGACCCTCGATCTGGAGGTCGACCCCGCCACCCTGATTCCGCGCCCGGAAACCGAACTGCTGGTGGAACTGGCGCTGGATCGCCTGCCGCCGGACCGTGCACTGCGGTTGGCCGATCTTGGCACCGGCAGCGGCGCGATTGCCTTGGCCCTGGCCAGCGAACGACCGCAGGCGCAGGTGCTGGCCACCGACGCCAGTTCCGCTGCGCTGGCGGTGGCGGCCCGCAACGCCGCGCGCCATGAGCTGGGCAACGTGCGTTTTGCTGAAGGTGGTCACGACTGGTACGCGCCGCTGCACGGTGAACGCTTCGACCTGATCGCCAGCAATCCTCCCTATATCGCCAGCGACGACCCGCACCTGCAGCAGGGCGACCTGCGCTTCGAGCCGGCCACGGCGCTGGCCTCGGGCGTTGATGGGCTGGACGACATCCGTCGCATCATCGTCGGCGGCGGCGACCACCTGCAGCCCGGCGGCTGGCTGCTGATCGAGCACGGCTGGGACCAGGGCGATGCCATCGGCGCGCTGTTCGAGCAGGCCGGCTACATCGACGTGCAGACCGTGCAGGACCTGGAGCAGCGCGACCGGGTCACCCTGGGCCGGCGACCGGCCTAGAATGGGGGTTCTCCTGCCAAGGGCAGGGCACCACCACGGAGCTGCAAGCATGCGTACGCTGTACCCCGCCATCACCCCTTACGACGTCGGCACCCTGAAGGTCGACGACCGCCACACGCTGTACTTCGAACAGTGCGGCAACCCGGACGGCAAGCCGGTGGTGATGCTGCATGGTGGGCCCGGCGGCGGCTGCAGCGACAAGATGCGCCAGTTCCACGACCCGGCCAAGTACCGCATCATCCTGTTCGACCAGCGCGGTGCCGGTCGTTCCACCCCGCACGCCGATCTGGTGGACAACACCACCTGGGACCTGGTGGCCGACATCGAGAAGCTGCGCGAGCACCTCAAGGTCGATCGCTGGCAGGTGTTCGGTGGCAGCTGGGGCTCGACCCTGGCGTTGGCCTATGCGCAGACCCATCCGCAGCGCGTGACCGAACTGGTGCTGCGCGGCATCTTCATGCTGCGCCGCTGGGAGCTGGAATGGTTCTACCAGGAAGGCGCCAACCGCCTGTTCCCGGATGCGTGGGAGCACTACCTCAAGCCGATTCCGGCAGTGGAACGCCACGACCTGATTTCCGCCTTCCATCGCCGCCTGACCAGCGAAGACGAAGCAACGCGCCTGGACGCGGCCAAGGCCTGGGCGGTGTGGGAAGGCGCGACCAGCTTCCTGCACGTGGACGACGACTTCATCAACAGCCATGAAGACCCGCACTTCGCGCTGGCATTTGCCCGCATCGAGAACCACTACTTCGTCAACGGCGGTTTCTTCGAGGTGGAAGACCAACTGCTGCGCGACGCGCACCGCATCGCCGATATCCCGGGCGTGATCGTGCACGGCCGCTACGACGTGGTCTGTCCGCTGGCCAATGCCTGGGACCTGACCAAGGTGTGGCCGAAGGCGAAGCTGGAGATCACCCCGGCCTCGGGGCATTCGGCGTTCGAAGCAGAGAACGTCGACGCGCTGGTGCGTGCCACCGATAGTTTCGCCTGATCGGGAGGTGGTAGTGCCGGCCGCTGGCCGGCAACACCTTGCCGGTAGCGCCGGGCCAATGCCCGGCGGCTTTTGCGTTGAAACGTTCATCCACGCATGGCGTGGATCTACCACGGCCCGGTAGAGCCAGGCCATGCCTGGCTGCTTTTGCGTTGAAACGCTCATCCACGCATGGGGTGGATCTACCACTGCCCAGTAGAGCCAGGCCATGCCTGGCTGCTTTTGCGTTGAAACGTTCATCCACGCGCGGCGTGGATCTACCACGGCCCGGTAGCGCCGGGCCATGCCCGGCGGCTTTTGCGTTGAAACGCTCATCCACGCATGGCGTGGATCTACCACGGCCCAGTAGAGCCAGGCCATGCCTGGCTGCTTTTGCATTGAAACGCTCATCCACGCGCGGCGTGGATCTACCAATCCCCGGCCAACAACGCTTCGGCCAGCACCTGAAGTTTCGGTGAGTGCTGGCGCGAGGGCGGGTAGATCAACGACAGCGCGCGGCTGCGGCCTTCAAACGGCTGCAGCACGCGCTGCAGGCGGCCATCGGCCAACGCATCGGCTACCGCGAAATCCATCACCTGCACGATGCCGATGCCCGCAATCGCTGCCTCCACCAACGGGTCGCCGCAGTCGAACACCATCCGCGTCGGCGGCGTGACCTCGCGCAGCTGCCCGTCCTGCAGGAACTGCCAGTCCACCAGCCGGCCGCTGCGCAGGTTGCGCACCGCCAGACAGGCATGGTTCTGCAATGCCGCCACATTGGCCGGCTCACCCTGCGCGGCCAGGTACGCCGGGCTGGCCACGGTCACCCAGCGCAGTGGCTTCAACGGACGCGCCACCATGCGCTGGTCGGCGATGGTGCCGGTGCGCAGGGCGGCGTCGAAGCCTTCCTCCACCAGATCCACCAGGCGGTCGCTGAGCACCGCTTCCACCTGCAGCTGCGGATGCTGCTGCAGCAACGGTCCCAGCAACGGCACCAGCACCTTGCGCCCGAACATCGACGGAGCGCTGATCTTCAACGTGCCCGATGGCGTGCAGGGGCGGTCGGCCAGCAGCCGCTCGGCGTCTTCCATCCCGCACAGCAACGGTCCCACCTGCTCGACGAACTGCTGGCCATCCGGGGTCAGCGCGACATTGCGCGTATTCCGCTGCAGCAGCTTTACCCCCAGCGAGGCTTCCAGCCGGCCGATCGCGCGTGACAGCCCGGACTGGCTCAAGCCGAGCTGGCCGGCGGCGACGGTGAAGCTGCGCGCCTCAGCCACCTGCACCAGCATGCGCACCGCGTTGAGGTCCATCGAGGATCCATTCATGCGGAAAATCATGACAGAAATCGCGCTGAGGGGGTTTATTGATTCAGCTGCATCAATGAGACTGCCGTCCCCCCTCCGAACCGGGCGCCGCATGCCTCCCCTGAAATACCCGCGCTGGGCGCTGACCCTGCTGGCCACCGCGCAGCTGATCATCGCTCTGGACGCCACCATCATCTTCGTCGCCCTGCACGACATGGGCCGCGCGCTGCAGATCAATGCGCAGCAGCTGCAGTGGGTGGTCAGCGCCTATACGGTGGCCTTTGGCGGCAGCCTGCTGCTGGGCGGGCGTGCGGCCGATCTGCTGGGCCGCCGCCGCTTCTACCGGCTGGGCATGCTGCTGTTCGCACTGGCCTCGCTGCTGGGTGCGCTGGCGCCCAATGCCACGCTGCTGATCGTGGCACGTGCGGCGCAGGGCATCGGTGCGGCGCTGCTGTTTCCGGCCACTCTGGCCCTGATCAATACGCTGTATGCAGAAGGCCCGGTGCGCAACCGCGCGCTGGCAATCTGGAGCATGGCCAGTGCGGCGGGCCTCGCGCTGGGGACGCTGCTGGGCGGCGTGCTGACCCAGGCGTTCGGCTGGCCGGCGGTGCTGGCGGTGATCGTGCCGTTGGCCACGGCCTGTGCCGTCGCCGCGGGCGCGTGGCTGCCGGCCGATGGCCCGCGCGTGCGCGGCCGTTCCTTCGATCTGGCCGGTTGCCTCACCGTCACCGCCGGCGGCAGCCTGCTGGTCACCACCCTGGTGCAGGGGCCGGAATGGGGCTGGACCGCGCCGGCCACGCTCATCTGCCTGTTGCTGTCAGCCGTGCTGCTGACGGTGTTCGTACAGATCGAAAAGCGCAGCCGCGACCCGCTGATGCAGTTCGCGCTGCTGCGCCTGCCCGGCCTGCGTGCAGCACTCGGCCTGACCTTCGCGTTCATGAGCAGCTATGGCGTGCAGTACTACTTCCTGGCGCTGTACTTCCAGGATGGCTATGGCTGGAGTCCGCTGCAGGCCGGCATGGCCTTCCTGCTGCCGACGCTGGTGTGCACCTTCGGCATCCGCATTGCCGAGCGCATGCTGCAGCGCCGTTCGCCACGGCAGGTGCTGGCCTGGGGCTTTGCTGCCGGTGCCATCGGCATCACCGCGGTGGCGCTGGCGATGCCGCACGGCGCCAGCTACTGGCCGCTGCTGCCGGGCATCGTGGTGCTCAGCGTGGGCCAGGGCATGAGCTGGACGGCGATGTGGATCGTGGCCGGGCAGGGCGTTCCGGGGCCGCAGCAGGGTGTGGCGTCCGGCATGGCGGCTACCGCACAGCAGATCGGTGGCGCGTTGGGACTGGCAGTACTGGTAATGGTGGCCAACGCCGCACGCGGCACGCAGGCGGCAACCAGTCCTGATGCGCTGCAGGGCATGATCAATGCACAGTACGGCGCAGCGCTGTTCGCCGCGCTCGGCGTGCTCATCGCGCTGGGCCTGCGTCCGGCACGGGTAGACTGCAGCTCTCCCGACGCCCTGCCAAACGACGCATGATTGCACTGCTGGATCTTCGCCAGACGCTGGACGCGTTTGCCGCCTGCAATGACGACCACGACGTATGGGCGTCGTTCGGCTGGGTGCATGCCAGCGAGGGCGATCTGCTGGCGGCGCGTTTCTGGTTGCCGGCAGATGAAGACGCCGCGTTCGATGATGACGGTGAAGTGCCCGAGGCCGTGCAGGCGCTGGGCCTGTCGGCCTGCCTGGAACCGGCCACGTTCGCTGACGTACTGGATGTGCAGAAGCGCCAGCGTCCGCTCTCATCCCTGCAGGATTACGCCGAAGCGCTGGCGTACTACGCCGAGTACGACGCCTTCCTGCAGGTGGACGGTGTCGATGAAGCGCTGGGCGAGGCGGGTGCGGCCGAGCAGGACGCTGCGCGCGCAGCCGGTGTCGGGCCGGGCATCTTCGCCGCGTTCGAGTTGACGCTGGCGTGTGCGGGCGAACAGGTCAAGGCTGCGGCACAGCGCGTCGCGCAGCTGCTCGACATTCCGGTGGGCGAAGCGCTGGCACGCTGTCGCGCGCTGCCGGTGTTGCTGGGTGAAGCACTGGATCGGCGTCGTGCGCAGGCGATCAAGGACGATTTTGAAGCGATCGGCGTCCGCGTGCAGGTGCGCGGATTCAAACCGTTCCCGTGGATGGATGTTCCCGTGCTGCGTTGACGAAAATCATCCACGCATGGCGTGGATCTACTGGGAACCGGCCTCGTTCTTTCTTTTCGCCGAATGCGGATGTCCGCCAGCGCTGCAGTAGATCCACGCCATGCGTGGATGCGGTCATCCGAACGCCAACAACTGCGGCTGCAAGGCGCTGAAAATACGCGCCAGCCGCTCCGTCCACGCCTGCTGCCCGGCGGCGTCGGCGATCAGGTCCTGGCGGATTTCCAGTTCCACATGCACCAGGCCGCGACCTTCGCCATGCACCGGCACCGCGTAGTCGCTGCTGCTGTTGACCGAATACGGTTCGTTGTCGCCCACCACCAGGTCGCCTTCATCGCGCAGTGCCTGCAGCAACGCGTGGGCAAAGCGTGTGTCCTGGTGGTACAGCACGCCGGCGTGCCAGGGGCGCTGCATGCCGTTCATCACCGGGGTGAAGCTGTGCATCATCACCAGCAGCGTCGGCCGTCCCGCATCGCGGCGCGCATCCAGTTCGGCATCGATGCGTGCATGGTAGGGCGCGTGGATCGCATCGATGCGCTGCTGCCGCTGCGCGGGCGACAGCCCGGCATTGCCCGGCACCAGGGTGTGGTCGCTGACCACGGGGATCAGCGTGGGCGAAACCAACGGCCGGTTGCAGTCGATCAGCAGCCGCGAATAGGTCTGCTCGATCGCCCACGCATCCAGCCGCTCGGCCAATGCACGGGTGGTGCCGCCGATGCCGATGTCCCAGCCGATATGCCGGTCCAGTTCGGCCTGCGGCAATCCAAGGTCGGCCAGTGCACGCGGCACCTGTTGGCCGGCATGGTCGGCCAGCAGCAGGAACGGTGAGGCGCCCTGCGCACGGTGCACGCTGAAGATCGCCGGATCGTCGGCGCCCAGCAGTGCCGGCAGCGCGCGCAGGCCGGCGTCAGCCACGGGGCCGGCCGTCCAGGTGGTGCTCGATCATCCACAGGCCGGCCCACAGCTTGGCATCGGCTTCATAGCCTTCGGCCATTTTCTGCACCAGCCAGGCGGCCGCCTGCGTGCGCGGCACTTCATGCACGGTGATGTCCTCGCTCTCGTCGCCGCCGCCTTCGCCGATGCGGCGCAGGCCGGTGGCACGCACGAAGGCGATCTTCTCGCTGCTGGCACCGGAGGAGGTGGGGCCGATCATCAGCACTTCGGCGTGCTCGGCGGTCCAGCCGGTTTCCTCTTCCAGCTCGCGTACAGCGGAAACTTCGATGGACTCGCCCGCATCGATGTCGCCGACCAGCCCGGCCGGCATCTCGATGGTCGGCGCCTGCAGCGGCACGCGGAACTGTTCGACGAACAGCACCTTGTCCTCGGGAGTGACGGCAATGATGATCGCGGCCAGGCCGCCGGCGTGGGTGCGTTCGCTGTATTCCCAGCTGCCACGCACGACCATGCGCTGGTACTTGCCTTCGTAGACGACACGCGGTGCTTCGGTGTTGCGCTGGCTCATGCGGGCTCGCTGGAAGTAGGGACGGGGTCGGAAATGCCGGCGGCACTGAACAGCCGGCGGCGGGTCATGGGGCCGAAGCGCAGGGTCTGGCACAGGCCGCCGAGCAGCTCTGGATCGGCCGCCTGGCGCGGCATGCCGGGCTGGCAGCCTTCCAAGGGTGCGTCCAGGGCGATGGTGGTCAGCTGGCGCCAGAGCTGGGCGTGCTCGCGCTGCTCGCGCAGGCGCACGGCCATCTGGGCCGCGCCGCGCAGGCGCAGGAACGGCACTTCGTCCAGGCGTTCGTACAGCACGTCCATGCTGCCGAAATGGGCCAGCAGCACGGCCGCCGATTTGGCACCGACACCGCTGATGCCCGGAATGTTGTCGACCGCATCGCCGCACAGCGCCAGGTAATCGGCGATCTGGTGCGCGTGTACGCCGTGCCGGGCCTTGACCCCGGCCACGTCCCAGCGCTGGTTGCGTGCGTAATCCCATTGCTCGTCATGGTCGAGCAGCAGCTGAGACAGGTCCTTGTCGGCGGAAATGATCACGCCACGATGGCTGCTGCGGTGGCCATGCAGGGCGCTGCCGATCAGGTCGTCGGCTTCGTAATCATGGTGGGCAAGCACCGCCAGGCCGAGCGCTGCGCACAACGCCTTGCAGTGCACGAACTGGCGCTTGAGCGCTTCCGGCGCCGGGTCCCGGTTGGCCTTGTAGGCCGGGTACAGGCGGTGGCGGAAGCCGCTGTCCAGTGCTTCGTCGAAGGCGATGGCGATGTGCCGGGGGCGTTCGCGCTCCAGCAGGTCCAGCAGGAAACGGGCGAAGCCGTGCACGGCGTTGGTCGGCCAGCCCTGGCTGTCCTGGAATTCGTCCGGCAGCGAATGCCAGGCGCGGAACACGTAGATGCTGGCGTCGACCAGGTACAGCGGCGGCGGTATCGCCACGGGAATCACGGCGTTCACTGGCCGGTCCAGTCCTGCAGCAGGGCCGCGGCATCGGGGCGCTCGCGCTCGGGGACTTCGGCCTTGGGCGTGCCGATGTGGATGAAGCCGGCAATGCCTTCGCCCTCGGCCAGCCCCAGGTGGGCGTGCACGGCAGGATCGAAGGCCATCCATGCGGTCAGCCACTGCGCGCCGAAGCCCAGCGCCTGTGCCGCCTGCAACAGAGCAAAGCACACACAGCCGGCGGTCATCAGCTGTTCCTGTGCCGGTACCTTCGGGTCCGGGCGGGGGCTGGCCACCACCACGATCACCAGCGGTGCATGGCTGAAGCGCTGGCGGTCCTTCTCGAACACGGCGTCGCCGGCATGCGGGTCGCGCTCACGGCTGCGCGCGGCCAGGAAGTCGCCCAGAGTGTGACGCGCATCGCCGGCGATCTTCAGGAAGCGGAACGGTACGCGCTTGCCGTGGTCGGGCACGCGAACCGCCGAGGTCAGCATCCGCTGCAGGGTGGCCGGGTCCGGTCCGGGCTCGCCCAGTTGCCGCGAGGGCACCGAGCGGCGGGCATCCAGGGCAAGCAGGGCGGCAGGGTCGGGCATGGAGTCTGAACCGGTCATCACGGGTCGCTGATTATAGTCGGGGAGGTAGATGACGCCGTTTGTGTCGCGTCAGACCCCTGAATAGCAAACTGTGATGAACATCATGCCACTGGCGGATCACGGAGCCCCGCTTCCCCTCGCCTCGCAGGCCCTGCACGGCTTACGATACGTAATATTGCCGGGCCGCCGTTCATGAGGTTTGAAGTGAGGACTGTTTCACTGTCCGCGATGGGCTGGGCGGCCTACCATCGAGGGACCGGTGCATGGGGTGTACCGGCCGTCGCGATGTCCATGATGTCTGTCGCACCAGAGAAGGTGGGGAGCCTTCCCGAATGATGAGCGCGCCCACTCCGATGGGATCGCCGGGCCGTGACCCGGCCCAGCTCCAGCTTGCCCGGGACATCGTCCTGCCGGCGTTGTGCCAGGCCTTTGGCGCGGCACTGGCCCGCTTCGACGATGCCCTGTTCGACCGTGCCGGCAATGCCGGCTCGTCGCAGTTGCTGTTCCTGGACGCGATGCGCGAGCTGCGCCGCCGCCGTGAAGAGATCGCCGGTGCTTTTGCCGCCCATCTCGGCCATGCCTGGGCCGGCCTGGCGGCGGGCGAGCCCGTCTCTGCCGAGCTGACCCTGGCCGGGCAGGCCCAGGATGGCCTGAGCCTGGTGCCGGAACATGTACTGGAATCGCGGTTGGCGGTGCGCAACTTCGCCACCGTGCTGCTGCGCGACTTCAAGCCGGTGCTGGCGCGGCTCGACCGCCGCCTGGGCTGGCTGGGCGGCGGTATCGAACTCGACGCCGACCGCAACCCGATCAGCCCCGAGCATCTGGGCGTGGCCATCCACGAAGCCTTCGCCGGCTGCGAGCTGGCCCCGGAAGTACACCTGGTGCTGATCAAGCTGTGCGAGCGCGACCTGCGCGCGCCGGTGGGTCGCATCTACGAGAAGCTGGACGAGCACCTGGCCGCGGCCGGGGTGATGTCGCAGATGGGTGCGCCGCGCCGACCACTGGCGCCGGCCCCGGCGCAGCACGTTCCGCATGGCCTGGATGATCTGGTCGAGCAGCGCACGGCGCCGGGCGTTGACAACGAATTCAATGACGACGAACAGGCCGCGCCGGCCTGGGCGCAGCGTTTTGCCGCGCGCTGGTCGGAGCGTCGTGGCCACATGCAGCAGCATGCCGGTGGCGAAGAGAGCCCGTCCGGCGAAGCCTATTCCGGCCAGCAGGGCATGCTGCTGGAAGCCCTGCACGAACTGCTGCAGCAGACCCGCCACGTGCGCGACGACGCAACCTCTGCGGCGCAGGTCGCGGTCGGCCAGCATCGCCCGTTGAGCCAGCGCGAAATGATGTCGGTGCTGTCGCTGCTGCAGGCTACGCCCAGTGCGACCCTGCGTGCGGCGATCGGCGAGGACGGCGAATCGTTGGCGCAGCGGCTGAAGAGCGAAGTGCTGTCCAGCGCTACCCGGCTGGGCGTCGACCCGGGCCAGACCCGGCTGGACGCGCAGGACGAGGATGCGATCGATCTGGTCGGCATGCTGTTCGACGTGATGCTCGATGAGCGCGAACTGGAAGGCCGCTCGCGCGAGCTGATCGGCCGCCTGGTGGTTCCGTTCGTGAAGGTGGCGATGCTGGACCGCCGCATGTTCGTGCAGAAGACCCATCCGGCGCGCAAGCTGCTCAACTCGCTGGCCGAAGCCTGCGAGGGCAACACCGGCGAAAGCCAGGCCGAACGCATGCTGATGGCCAAGGTGGAGGAGATCATCGAGCGGCTGGTCGCCGAGTTCAACGAGAACCTGGCGATCTTCCTGACCCTGGAAGAAGAATTCCGCGATTTCCTGGTGCAGCACCGCCGTCGCGTGGAAATCGCCGAGCGGCGGGCCGCCGAGACCCAGCGCGGCCAGGAAAAGCTGGAAATGGCCCGCACCCGTGCCGGTGCTGAACTGGACCGCCGCATCGGCGATGCCACCCTGCCGCCGGCCATCGCCGAGTTCCTGCGCCAGCCCTGGCAGCATCACCTGACCCTGGCGCTGCTGCGCGAGGGCGAGGAGGGTGCCTCGGTGGCCGAGGCGCTGACCCTGGCTGATGGCCTGCTTGAGGAAGTGGCCGAGGCCCGCCGGCAGATCGTCGGCAAGCCGTGGCTGCAGGCCTGGCAGCCGGTGCTGGCCAAGGTGTTTGCCAGCGTCGGCGTGCATGGCGACGCAGCCACCGCAGCCATCGATGCGCTGCACGACACATTGCAGGGCATCGCCGAATCGCGACCGGAGCTGCAGCGCGCGTTGCCGGAGCTGCCGCAGGTGGTGCTGCCCGCGCCGCCGGCACCGGAGACACCGGCAGTGGAACTGGGCGGTACCTTCAATACCGACGATTTCGACAATGCCGATGCCGACCGCTTCCGCCGGATGGAGATCGGCAACTGGCTGGACTTCGTCGACAAGGATGGCAAGGTGCAGGCGGGCAAACTGTCCTGGATCAGCCCGATTTCCTCGCGCCTGCTGTTCGTCAACCGTCGTGGCGTGCGCTTCTGCGTGGCCTCACCCGAGGAACTGGCGGTGATGGTGCGGCTGGGTCGCCTGCGTCCCCACATCGACGATGGCGCCTTCGACAGCGCCATGCAGGGCGTGCTCGACCGCCTCGACCCGGGTGGTGCGACGCTGCACTGAGCCACGTACGCCTGCTAGGATCGGACCCACTCACCGATCAGCGGGAATCTGCATGGCCGTGGCGTTGCTGGGGATCAAGGAGACCGCGCCGGGCGAACGACGCGTTGCGCTCACGCCGGAAACGGCGCGCAAGCTCGGTGCGCTGGGCATCACCGTGTGGTATCAGCCGGGTGCGGGCCAGACGGCCGGTTTCACCGATGCCGCCTACGACGACGCAGGTGCCCGCGCCTTCGACGCGGCCCGTTGGGCCGAGATCGACATCCTGCTGTGCGTGCAGGCGCCACCGGTCGAGGTGCTGGCCCAGCTCAAGCCGGGCGCCAGTGTGGTCGGCCTGCTGACCCCGGCGGCCGACCCTGCGTTGGCCGCATTGGCTTCGGATGACCGCCTGCACCTGTTCCCGCTGCAGCAGTTGCCGCGCACCACGCGCGCACAGGCGATGGACGTACTCAGTTCGCAGGCCGGCATGGCCGGCTACAAGGCGGCATTGATTGCTGCCGAACGCGCGCCGCGCTTCTTCCCGATGCTGACCACGGCGGCCGGTACCGTGCGTCCAGCCAAGGTGCTGGTGATCGGCGCCGGTGTCGCCGGCCTGCAGGCCATTGCCACCTCACGCCGCCTGGGTGCGCAGGTGGAGGGCTTCGACGTGCGCCCGGAAACCCGCGAACAGATCCAGTCGCTCGGTGCGCGCTTCCTCGACCTGGGGGTGAGCGCGGTAGGCGAGGGCGGTTATGCGCGGGCGCTGACCGAGGAAGAGCGTGGTGAACAGCAGCGCCGTCTTGGCGACCACCTGCGCAGCGTGGACGTGGTGATCTGCACTGCCGCGGTGCCGGGACGTCAGGCGCCGACGATCGTCACCGCCGCGATGGTAGAAGGCATGGCCGCCGGCAGCGTGATCGTCGATCTGGCCGCCGAGAGCGGTGGCAACTGCGCGTTGACCGAGCCCGGCCAATGCATCGAGCACCAGGGCGTGACCATCGATGGCCCGCTGGGCCTGGCCAGCCGGGGTGCCACCCAGGCCAGCGAGATGTATGCGCGCAACCTGATGAACTTCGTCGCGCTGTTCGTGCGCGACGGCCAGCTGGGCTTCGACTGGGAAGACGAACTGCTGGCGAAAACGCGCTGGCAGCCCTGAGTCGGTAGCGCCGGGCCATGCCCGGCGAGCGCGGCGGCATCCGGTGAATCCGCCGGGCATGGCCCGGCGCTACCGCTTCGATAGGGGTTACCGCGGCTTCGCCGGCGGCGGGTTGTCCCGCACCCATTCCCTGCGTTCGTCTGCGGTCATCTGCGACCAGCGCTCGCGCATGGCATCGCGCTGGGCCGGGCTGAGGTCACGCATCTGGCCGAACAACGCCCGGGCCTGCTCGCGCTGCTCCGGGCTCATGTGTTCGAAGCGGCGCAGGCCACGGCGGGCCTTGTCGCGCTCTTCCGGGCTCATCGACTGCCAGCGCTGGCCGTGCGACAGCATGCGCTGGCGCTGCGCGGGATCAGCGCCGTTCCAGCGATCACGCAGCGGGGCCAACAGCGCTTCGCGCTGGGCCGGGCTCAGCTGTTCCCAGTTCGGCAGCGGCGCGGCAGCAGGTGCCGGCCGCGCGGCAGGCACCGGCGCGGTGGCCTGCGCCAGTGCCGATGCAGCGGGCAGCAGGGTCAGGGCGATCAGCAGGGGCAGGGAGGGGTATCGCAGCATGGTTCACTCCATCGCCAGGTCGTTGTCGCCCAGCCACAGGTACAGATCGGGATTCTCGTCGTACAGCACGCCATTGTCTTCTTCCGCAGCGACGATCGGCGTGCTGATCGGGCCCTGGTGATCGCCCGGGCCGACGAACTGGACGCCGATGCCCAGCGCGATCACCAGCGAACAGGCGCTGGCCAGCCACCAGCGCCAGCGACCGGCGTGCGCCGCACCGGCGCTGTGACGGGCACTGCGCAGGCGTGCCAGGGTGGCCGGCGACAGCGCCTGCAGCGACTGCGTGTGCAGGCTGCGCAGGGCGTCATCGGAAGGCAGGGGGCGGTTCACGGGTGCATCTCCAGTTGATTCTGCAGCGCCTGTCGGGCGCGCGCCAGATGGGTCTTTACCGCGCCTTCGCTGCAGCCCATGGCGCGGGCGGTGGTGGCCCCGTCCAGGTCCTGCAGCACGCGCAGGGTGAATGCCTCGCGCTGGCGGGCGGGCAGGTCGCGCAGTGCCTGCACCAGCTGCTGGTACTGCTGGCGCTGCTCGTGCGCCTGCGAAGGGTCCGGTGCGGGGTCGGCCCAGTCGATCTCGCCGCCATCGGCATCCTGGTTGTCGCGCCAGAACGGCAGGCGGAAACGGCGGCGGCGCTGCAGGTCGATCACGCGCCGGCGCAGGATGCTCCAGAACAACGGCGCCCACTCGGCGGCCGGCTTGTCGGCGTAGTCCAGCATGCGCAGCAGCGCGTCCTGTACCGCATCCAGCGCGTCATCACGCTGGCGCAGGCCGGCCTCGGCGAAGCGGAAGGCGCGCGGCCCGACGCTGGCCAGGAATGCTTCCAGCGAGGCCGGAACGGCGTCGGCATCGGTGGTTGAGGGGACAGGGCTGCTCACCAGCACAGGGTACGGTTCCTCGGCAGGGGTCACCATCGACAACGCGTGAGCGCGGCCGTGGTTGACCGGGACGCGCGCAGGGTTCAGCCCATGGTTATGATGGGGCGACGAAGACAGAGCAGGAGCGTTGCCGGTGAGTGACGGGTTCGTGGCGCTGTACATCTTCATGCTGGCCGCCATTGCCGGCCACGTGATCATTTCCCGGGTCCCGGTGATCCTGCATACCCCGTTGATGTCGGGCTCCAACTTCATCCATGGCATCGTGCTGATCGGCGCGATGGTGGTGCTGGGGCACGCACAGACGCCGTTGGAGAAGGTGCTGGGGTTCCTTGCCGTGGTGCTCGGCGCCGGCAACGCCGCCGGCGGCTATGTGGTCACCGCGCGCATGCTGGAAATGTTCAAGCCGAGCGTGCGCAAGGCTGGCAACGATGAACCGAAGGAGCCGCAGGCTTGAACATCAGCACCGTCGAACTGCTCGATTGGCTGGTCAAGGCCAGCTACCTGGTCGCCGCCACCCTGTTCCTGCTCGGCCTGCAGCGCATGGCCTCGCCGATGACCGCAAGCAGCGGTATCCGCTGGGCGGGGCTGGGCATGTTGCTGGCCACGGTGGCGACCTTCTTCCTGCCCGAACTGCACAACGTGCCGTTGATCCTGGTGGCACTGCTGCTGGGGGCCGGCCTGGCCTGGTGGTCGGCGGGCAAGGTCGCCGTCACCGACATGCCGCAGATGGTCGCGCTGTACAACGGCATGGGCGGCGGCTCGGCGGCCGCCATCGGTGCGGTGGAACTGCTGCGCTATGCGTTCCTGGCCAACCGCGATACCACCCACTGGAGTGCGCAGGCGCTGGCCGATCTGGCCGCGCGGCAGCCGTCCGGCACGGTGCTGGTGCTGGCGGTGGTGGGCGCGGCGATCGGTGCGGTGTCGCTGTCCGGCTCGGTGATCGCCTGGGCCAAACTCGATGGCCGCCTCGACAAGCGCGTGACCTGGCCGGGCCAGCAGGTGATGAACCTGCTGGTGGCGCTGGCCGTGGTGGTGCTGGGCATCATCGCCGCCAGTACGCTCAGCAGCTGGGCGATCGTCGCCTTCTTCGTGCTGGCCCTGGCGCTGGGCGTGTTGATGACGTTGCCGATTGGTGGCGCCGACATGCCGGTGGTGATCTCGCTGTACAACGCGTTCACCGGCCTGGCGGTGTCGTTCGAAGGCTACGTGCTGGGCAACGAGGCGCTGATCATCGCCGGCATGATGGTCGGTGCGGCCGGCATCCTGCTGACCCGGTTGATGGCCAAGGCCATGAACCGGCCGATCCGCAACGTGCTGTTCTCCAACTTCGGTGGTGGCGCCGGTGGTGAGGCGCAGGCGATTTCCGGTTCGCAGAAGCCCATCGAGGCGGCCGACGTGGCGGCGATGATGGGCTTTGCCGAACGCGTGGTGATCGTGCCCGGCTATGGCATGGCCGTGGCCCAGGCCCAGCACAAGATCTGGGAGCTGGCGCAGCGGCTGATCACGCGCGGGGTGAAGGTCAAGTTCGCCATCCACCCGGTGGCCGGGCGCATGCCCGGGCACATGAACGTGCTGCTGGCCGAAGCGGGGGTGCCGTACGACCTGATCGCGGACATGGACGACATCAATCCCGAGTTCGCCACTACCGACGTGGTGCTGGTGATCGGTGCCAACGACGTGGTCAATCCGGTGGCGCGCACCGATCCGGCCAGTCCGATCTACGGCATGCCGGTACTGGACGTGGTCAATGCCCGCAACGTGGTGGTGATCAAGCGGGGCAAGGGCACCGGCTTTGCCGGTATCGAGAATGCGCTGTTCTATGCCGACAACACCCGCATGCTGTACGGCGATGGTGCCGAGGCGGCGGCGTCGCTGGTCAGCGAGCTGAAGGCGCTCGACGGCGGGCATTGAGGGTTGGGGTCGGATCCCTTTCCGCAGGAAAGGGCTCTGACCCCGGATCCAACCACCCCATCCACGCATGGCGTGGATCTACCAGGGCATCACCGGCGCGATCAACGCGCCAGCCAGGCGCCTACGGCGACGCCCACCGCCAGCCACAGCCATTCGACCACGCCATTGGCCAGGGTGATCAGCGTCCAGGCCAGGTGCGGGCCCATCCGCAGCGAGGCGTCCCAGGGGTTCAGGCCCATCGAGCCGCCCATCCAGGCACTGGCGATCGCCCAGTTCGAGATCGCGGCCACCAGCAGCGTGCCCAGCACGACCAGGGCGATGCGCAGCTTGCCGGGACCGAGCGTGCCCAGACGCAGCATGAATACCAGTTCCAGGGCGGTCAGTACCGCCATCCAGCCGACCGGACGGCCGGTGAACAGGGCGATCAGCATCCAGGCGAGGGGGGCGGTGGCCAGCGCCAGCAACAACATGAAGGGCCAGAGCCAGGTAACGGTCCTGGCGCGTGCGGCATTGGAGGACATCGAAGCTCCTGAAGGTCGCCCACAGGATACTGTGGTTTGCCGCAGTGCACCGGCGAGGGCGGGGCGCCTACGCTAGAATGACCGCTTGCGTGGCTTATGCCGCAGCCCCATATCGGTCCCCATGTATTCCCGTAGCAGCGAACCTGTCCACTTCGAACGCGATTGCGAGGCCGTGATGGTCCCGCAGGGCGACACCGTGACCTTGCCCGCCGGCAGCTATGGGTACATCACCCAGGCGCTGGGCGGCAGTTATTCGGTGTTCGTCGAGGGCAATCTGTTCCGCATCGCCGGCAAGGATGGCGATGCCATCGGCAAGGAGGCGCCGGCACCGCTGGAACTGCCCGACGATGCCAGCGACGAGCAGGTCGAACAACTGGTCTGGCAGCAGCTGCGCACCTGTTTCGACCCGGAAATTCCGGTCAACATCGTCGAACTGGGCCTGGTCTACGAGGTGGAGATCAAGCACCTCGACGAAGGGCAGCGCGAGATCGACGTGAAGATGACCCTGACCGCGCCTGCGTGCGGCATGGGCGACATCCTGGTCGACGACGTGCGCAGCAAGCTTGAAATGATCCCGACGGTGGCCGAGGCCGACGTCGAGCTGGTCTTCGACCCGCCGTGGAACCAGCACATGATGTCCGAGGCCGCACGGCTCGAAACCGGCATGCTTTGACCCACGGCCCGCAGTGACGCGGGCCCGGCATTACCCGCAACCAGAACAGGAAATCTCCGGTGTCCCAGTCCATTCCCAGCTTCGCCGTCACCCGTTCGGACCACCCGCGCAGCGCTGAAGAGCGCGCCCAGATCCTGGAGAAGCCGGGCTTCGGCCTGCACTTCACCGACCACATGGTGGAAGTGCGCTGGGACAAGGATGCCGGCTGGCACAACGCCAACGTGCGCGCTTATGGTCCGCTGCAGCTGGACCCGGCCGCGGCCGTGCTGCACTACGGCCAGGAGATCTTCGAAGGCATCAAGGCCTACCGCCATGCCGATGGTTCGATCTGGACCTTCCGACCCGATGCCAACGGCCGTCGCCTGCAGCGTTCGGCGCAGCGCCTGGCGTTGCCGGAACTGCCGGTGGAGATCTTCGTCGAATCGCTGAAGCAGATGATCGCCGTCGACAGCGCCTGGGTGCCGTCGGCCGATGAGTCGAGCCTGTATTTCCGTCCGTTCATGATCGGCGATGAAGCGTTCCTTGGCGTGCGCGGCGCGCACAAGGCCGGCTACTACGTCATCGCCAGCCCGGCTGGCCCGTACTTCGCCAAGGGCGTCGCCCCGGTGTCGATCTGGCTGTCCACCGAGTACGCGCGTGCGGCCAAGGGCGGTACCGGTGCGGCCAAGTGCGGTGGCAACTACGCCGCGTCGCTGTTGCCGCAGCAGAAGGCGCAGGCACAGGGCTGCTCGCAGGTGCTGTTCCTGGACCCGGTCGAAGGCAAGTACCTGGAAGAACTGGGCGGCATGAACGTGTTCCTGGTCTACAAGGACGGCACGCTGGTCACGCCGGAACTGTCCGGCAGCATCCTCGAGGGCATCACCCGCGAGAGCATCCTGCAGCTGGCCCGCGACCGCGGCATGAAGGTCGAAGAGCGCAAGGTCACCATCGATGAGTGGAAGCAGGGCGTGACCTCCGGCGAGATCGCCGAAGTGTTCGCCTGCGGTACCGCTGCGGTGGTCACCCCGATCGGCCAGCTCAAGGGCGAAGGCTTCTCGGTGGGCGACATCAATGCGCCGGCTGGCGAAGTGACCATGTCACTGCGCAAGGAACTGACCGACATCCAGTACGGTCGCCTGCCGGACCGCCACGGCTGGCTGGTCAAGCTGGGCTGATCGCCTGCGCTGAACGCTGGCGCCGGGTTACGCCCGGCCGCATCCCCGGAAAGCCCGTCCCTGCGACGGGCTTTCTGCGTTTCAGGCGTACGTCCGCCGGGCATGGCCCGGCGCTACCAGGATCAACGGCTCCCGCCAGCGCGCAGCGATGCCCGGCGAATGTACGCGTACCACGGTAGCGCCGGGCCATGCCCGGCGGCTGTTCGCCGATGTCGGCAAAGACATGGTGGGACAGGACATTCCGCAGTCAGGTACGTGCAGCTGACGCGAAAGTTCCTTCACCTTCACAAACCCTCGACCCAGAAAGTCTCAGATCCAACATTTCATCTTGCTGAAAAGACGCTGAAAATCTTGTGGTGTCCGGTTTGAGCCACTAGCGTCATCAACACAGCGGATGGTCAGGGGAATCCGCTGGCTCGCCGGACCCGAACCTCGCCATCGCAAGCCAGCCCACGGTTCAGGCCGGTGCTTCTGCCGATTCCGGCATTCCTACCATTAGAAGGGAAATCCGATGTCCCAGGTAACGCAACCGCGTGTGCGTCGTGTGTGGGTGGTCCTTGGTGCGTCCGTCCTGTCATCGCTGCTGCTGGCCACGCCTGCGCTGGCCGGTGATGTCCAGCTCAGCGGCCTGCAGTCCGCGCCGACCCACCAGCGTTTCATCGTGAAGTACCGCGACGGCAGTGCGCCGGTGGCCAACACCACCGCGCTGGCCTCTTCGCTGAAGACGGCCGCTGCCGGCATCGCCAGCAGCCAGGGCCGCGCGCTGGGCCTGCAGCAGGTCCGCAGGCTTGCCGTCGGCTCCACCGTGGTCAGGACCGACCGTGCGCTGGACCAGGCCGAATCCGAGCTGCTGATGCGCAAGCTGGCCGCCGACCCGAACGTCGAATACGTCGAAGTCGACCAGATCATGCGCGCGACGCTGACCCCCAACGACACCCGTTTCAGCGAGCAATGGGGCTTCGGTACGTCCAACGCCTCGATCAACGTGCGTCCGGCCTGGGACAAGGCCACCGGTACCGGCGTGGTCGTGGCGGTGATCGATACCGGCATCACCAACCATGCCGACCTCAACGCCAACATCCTGCCCGGCTATGACTTCATCAGCGACGCGGCGATGGCGCGCGATGGCGGTGGCCGTGACAGCAATCCCAACGATGAGGGTGACTGGTACGGCGCCAACGAGTGCGGCTCGGGCATTCCGGCCTCCAACTCCAGCTGGCATGGCACCCACGTGGCCGGCACGGTCGCTGCGGTGACCAACAACAGCACCGGCGTGGCCGGTACCGCCTTCAACGCCAAGGTCGTGCCGGTGCGCGTGCTCGGCAAGTGCGGCGGCTACACCTCCGACATCGCCGACGCGATCGTCTGGGCCTCCGGTGGCACGGTCAGCGGTGTGCCGGCCAATGCCAATCCGGCCGAGGTCATCAACATGTCGCTGGGCGGCGGCGGCAGCTGCTCGACCACTTACCAGAACGCGATCAACGGCGCGGTCGGCCGCGGCACCACCGTGGTGGTCGCTGCCGGCAACAGCAACACCAACGTCTCCAGCGCGGTACCGGCGAACTGCCCGAACGTGATCGCGGTGGCGGCCACCACCTCGGCGGGTGCGCGTGCCAGCTTCTCCAACTACGGCACCGGCATCGACATCTCCGCACCGGGCCAGAGCATCCTGTCCACCCTCAACAGCGGCACCACCACCCCGGGCAGCGCCAGCTATGCGTCCTACAACGGCACCTCGATGGCGGCACCGCACGTGGCGGGCGTGGTTGCACTGATGCAGTCGGTGGCACCGAGCCCGCTCAGCCCGGCGCAGGTGGAAAGCATCATCAAGAGCACCGCGCGTCCGCTGCCGGGTGCGTGCTCGGGTGGTTGCGGCGCCGGCATCATCGACGCCGATGCCGCGGTGACTGCCGCGATCAACGGCACCACGCCCAACCCGGGTGGCACCGTGCTGCAGAACAACGTGCCGGTTACCGGCCTCGGCGCAGCCAGCGGCGCATCGCTCAGCTATACCGTCAACGTCCCGGCTGGCAGCACGCAGCTGCGCGTGGCGATCAGCGGCGGCAGCGGTGATGCCGACCTGTACCTGCGCCAGGGCAGTGCCCCGACCGACACCGTCTACACCTGCCGCCCGTACCTGAGCGGCAACAACGAGACCTGCACCGTCAACAGCCCCGCCGCCGGTACCTGGTACGTGCGGGTGAAGGCCTACAGCACCTTCTCGGGCGTGACCGTCAACGCCCAGTACTGAGCCCAAGCCCCTCTCCATGGGCACGCCCCGGCCTCGGCCGGGGTGTTTTTTTTGGGGGACGGCGAAGCGGAGAAAGCAATGTGCAGCAGTGCATTTGCCCTTGCCCTTGCCCTTGCCCTTGCTCTGCCCTTGACCTTGCTGGCCGCGCGCGATGATCTGTCAGGAGGGGGTGATCCCCCCGACGCAGGACCGTTGGCGCCATGGGCCCGAGGCATGCCTCGGGCGGGTTGGGCAGGACGCCCAACCCCGGTCTTGCCGTGTGCGCAGGACAGCGCACACGAGCAAGGCGCCATCGAGCCCCCAGGGATGGGTTTATGGCGTGTCCTGCGTCGGGGGGATCACCCCCTCAACCCAGCAGCAACCAAAACGCTGAACCCATCCGCGCGACAGCGCGCCTTCAATCCCTCAAACCGACTCGAACCGGTTCGCCGCCACGTTCTTGCGCACATGCTGCGGGTCGAAGATCCGGCCGTTCATCGCGATGAACACCCCCGCCGGCAGCGACTGCACCGCACCGATCGCACAGCCGATGTTGAACTCCGCATCCGAACCACGGAACCGTGCCGGGCTCAATGCACCGGTCATCACGATGGTCTTGTCCGGGATCGTCGCCAGCACCTTGCCGGTCTGCACCATCGAATCGGTGCCGTGGGTCACCAGCACGTGGCGGGTGGGCTGCGCGGCGATCGTCGCGCGGATCAGCTCACGATCGTCGTCGTTGATGTGCAGCGAATCCTTGCGCAGGATCGGAATCACGTTGAAACGGAACGTGACCCCCAGTTCGCGCAGGATCATGCCGATCTGCGGGTCGCCGATCTGGTAGTCCGACTTGTCGTCGAAATAGATCTTGTCGATCGTGCCACCGGTGGTGACGACCAGGAGCTCTTCCATCATGTGCATGCGCGAAACCAAGGCAGGTACAGCGGCGCTGGGCCGGGAACGCAGATGATACGGCCCACCGGGCGCAGCGTCAGCGCCGCCGCCCGAAACGGGCGCGCAGGCCGGGCAGGCTGGCCGAAAAGATCACCAGCAGCGCCAGCACGATTTCGATCAGTGCCAGCCAGCGGGTCTCGGGATGGCTCCAGGCGCTCATCACGCCGTGGCTGAACCAGCCCAGGGCCAGCACCGCCGCCCAGAACCCGGCCTTGCGCCAGCCCAGCCGCAGGGCGATGGCCAGCGCCAGCGGCGGCGCAGTGAACACCAGCTGGGTGGCCAGCCAGTGCCTGTCGTTGATGAACCAGCCGGCAAACAGCGCCGCCAGCCCCATCAGGGCCAGCAGCAGCACGGTGCGCGGCGCGGTGCTCATCGCGCCAGCCGCTGCGCGATGTCGGCCACGCGCCGGCCCAGCGCCCGCGCCAGTACCGCCTCATCGTCGGTGGGTTGCGGGTCGTCGGCGGCGCCGGCCACGTGGCTGGCGCCATACGGCGTGCCGCCACTGGTGGTGTGGCTCAGCGCCGGCTCGGTGAACGGAATGCCGACGATCAGGCAGCCGTGGTGCAGCAGAGGTACCTGCATCGACAGCAGGGTCGACTCCTGGCCGCCATGCATCGACGCGGTGGACGTGAACACCCCGGCCGGCTTGCCGGCCAGCGTGCCGTTCACCCATTCGGCGCCGAGGCCGTCAAGGAAATGCTTGACCGGCGCGGCCATGTTGCCGAAACGGGTAGGGCTGCCCAGCAGCAGTCCCTGGCACTCCGCCAGGTCCTGCACGCTTACATAGGGCGCGCCATCGTCGGGTACCGGCGGCTGCGCGGTCTGGGTAACGGCAGCCACCGGCGGCACCGTGCGCAGCCGCGCTGCCATGCCCGGAACCTCGCCGATGCCCCGCGCGATCTGGCGCGCCAGCCGTGCCACCGAACCGCCGCGGCTGTAGTACAGCACCAGGATTTCGCCCATCGCGCCCAGCTCTCCTCATCGTGTGGACGCCAGTATGGCTATCCTGCACCGATTCCGCATCGGGTACCCTTGCGCCGATGGAACCTTTGGATACGCTCAATTTGTGGATGGAACGCGCGCGGGATCGCGCACGCGCCGCCAGCTTCGGCCGCTTCCTGTGGCGCCGCTTCCTCGACGACCGCCTGTTCCAGGCCGCCGCCGCGCTGGCCTACACCACGGTGTTCGCGCTGGTGCCGTTGGCGATCGTGGTATTTGGCGTGCTCTCGGCCTTCCCGGTGTTCGATCGCTGGAGCGACCAGCTCAGCGACTACGTCTTCTCCAACTTCGTGCCCAATGCCGCGCGCGCTGCCGAAGGCTACCTGCGGCAGTTCTCGGCCAGCGCCGGCCAGCTCACTGCCGCCGGTTTCATCGCCCTGGTCATCTCGCTGCTGATCACCCTCAACAGTGTTGAAGAGACCTTCAACCAGATCTGGCGCGTCGGCAGCAGTCGGCCGCGGCTGACCCGCTTCCTGGTCTACTGGACGGTGCTGACCCTGGGCGCGATGCTCGCCGCTGCGTCGCTGGCGGTGTCGGCGCGGGTTTTCGCGATGCCGTTGTTCGGCACGCAGGAGGGGCGCTGGCTGGCCGATCTCGCCTTGCGGCTGGCGCCGATCCTGATCGAATTCGTCTGCATCACCCTGATGTTCCGGGTGGTGCCACACCACACCGTGAAGTGGCGCCATGCGGTTCCGGGCGCGATTCTCGCCGCAGTGATCCTGGAGCTGGTGAAGTGGGGCATCGGCGCCTACCTCGGCAGCTTCCAGTCCTACCAGAAGCTGTATGGCACTGTGGCCTTCGTGCCGATCCTGCTGCTGTGGATCTACCTCTGCTGGGTGGCCGTGCTGCTGGGCGCGTCGTTGGCGTCGTCGATGGCGGCTTTCCGCTACCAGCCGGTGGAGCTGCGCCTGCCGCAGGGCTACGAGTTCTATGGCCTGCTGCGCCTGCTCGGGCGCTTCCAGCACGCACGCGCCAAGGGCAGGGGCCTGGCCGACGACGAGATCCTGCGGCTGGAACCGATGCTGACCGACTCGCTGCTGCAGGACCTGGCCTGCCACCTGGAGGGCATCGGTCTGCTGCGCCGCGATGAGCGCGGCGAGTGGCTGCTGGCCCGCGACCTGGACCAGGTCAGCCTGGGCGATCTGTACGAATGCACGCAGCTGCGCATTCCGGTGGCCGAACAACACCTGCCTTACCGCGATGACAGCCTCGGCCGGGCCGCCTTGGCCGCACTGGATGAACTGCGCCTGCCGCTGCGTGAACGCCTCAAGCGTCGCGTCAGCGACATCTACCCTGATTCTGGAGACACCCCATGACCTGCAAGACCCCTTTGCTGCTGGCTGCGCTGCTGGCCCTGGCCGCCTGCAAACCCGCGCAGGAGCCGACCCCGGCCAGCAGCCAGCCGCCGGCACAGGCACCGACCCCGGCCACGCCGGCGCCTGTGGAGGACACGCCCGCCGAGCGCGTTACTGCCGAGTTCCCGACGCTGAAGATGAAGGCGGTCGATGGCAGCGATTACGACCTGGCCGCGCATCGTGGCAAGTGGGTGGTGGTGAATTTCTGGGCGACCTGGTGCGCGCCCTGCCGCAAGGAAATGCCCGAGCTGTCGGCGTTGCATGCCATGCGCAGCAACATCGAAGTGGTGGGCCTGGCCTACGAGGACATCGAGACGCCGGAGATGCAGGCGTTCCTGACCAAGCATCCGGTGACCTACCCGATCGTGGTCGTCGATCCGTTCGACCCGCCGGCCGACTTCGCCACCCCGCGTGGCCTGCCGCTGACACATCTGATCGACCCGCAGGGCAAGCTGGCCCACAGCTTCCTGGGCCCGGTCACCGCGGCGGACATCGAAAAGCAGATTGCTGCTGCCAAATAAGGGGAGGGGCAGGGCTGCGCCCTGCACCCACCGAAGCGGTAGTGCCGGCCGCTGGCCGGCAACCTCGACAGCAACAGCAACAGCAACAGCCGAAGCAACAGCAGAAGCAGGTTTCCTGTGGGGAGGCGGGGTGGGTCCGGTTGCGGGGGACGCCGTAAATACGTCCCTGTAGGCTCGGTCGCCGCATCCATGCGGCTCACGCCCCCGCAACCGGACCCACCCCGCCTTCGACAATTCTCCGCAAGCTGCGGGAATTACATGGCCTGCTCTTGGTGGGTGTCGAACTTGGTCGACACGTAGATCCACGCCATGCGTGGATGTTTTTCGTTCACTTGTCGAGATATTCGATTCCGATGGAGATTCATCCACGAATGAGGTGGATCAAATCAGACACCGGAAGTCTGTCAGAGGTGGGGCGGTGTCGGAGTGCGGGGTGTCAGCCGCATGGGCCCGAGGCGTGCCTCGGGCGGGTTGGGCAGGACGCCCAACCCCGGCCTTGCCGTGTGCGCAGGACTGCGCACACGAGCAAGCGGTTGCCAAGCCTACAAGGACGTACTTGCGGCGTCCCCGCAGTCCGACACCGCCCCGCCATCCCACGCAATGCCGCTTTTGCTGTTGCTTTGGCTGTTGCCTGAAAGCAGCAGGTGCAGGGCCGCAGGCCCTGCCGACCAACCCTACTCCTTGACCGGAAAATCCTCGATCGGCTTCAGCACGTCGTAGTGCTCGCGATGCAGCTTGCCCTTCAGTTTCGGCAGCTCCGGCAAGGGCGCATCCACCCGTGTGTCCGGCAGCCGGTCCAGCAGATTGCGGACCAGAGTCAGGCGACCCAGCCGCTGGTCGTTGAAATCCACCAGCGTCCACGGCGCACCGTCGCGATGGGTCGCGCGCAGCATCGCCTCGCGCGCTTCGGTGTACGCGCTGTACTTGCTGCGCGACTTCAGGTCCACCGGCGACAGCTTCCACCCCTTCAACGGATCAAGATGGCGTTCGGCGAAACGCTTCTCCTGCTGCTCCTGGTCCACGCACAGCCAGTACTTGAACAGCAGGATGCCGTCATCCACCAGCAGCTGTTCAAACACCGGTGCCTGATGCAGGAACTGCTGGTACTCGGTCTCGCTGCAGTAGCCCATCACCCGTTCCACGCCCGCGCGGTTGTACCAGCTGCGGTCCATCAGCACGATCTCGCCGGCGGCCGGCAGATGCGTGGCGTAGCGCTGGAAATACCATTGCGTGGCTTCGCGGCCGGTGGGCTTGGGCAACGCCACCACCCTGCATTGGCGTGGGTTGAGGTGCTGGCTGATGGCCTGGATCGCACCGCCCTTGCCGGCGGTATCGCGTCCTTCGAACAGCACCAGGAGGCGTTGCCCGCTGTGCTGCACCCAGCGTGCCATCGCCGTCAGTTCCAGCTGCAGCGGCTGCAGCAGTTCGTCGTATTCCTTGCGCTTGAGCTTGGCCATCGTCATGCCACGCGGGAGGGAAGCCCGAGCGTAGCGCAGGGCGATGTCAGGGCGTGTCGAGGCCCTGCCAGCCCTGTTCGCGGGCCAGCTGCTGAAGCAGTGCGGACAGATCGCGCGCGAAGGCCGCCATGTCGAACAGGCCGCTGCGCTCGCGTGCCTGCGCCAGTTCGGCACGCAGGGCAGCCAGCGCGGCCGGGTCGTTGCCGAGTGCACTGGCGGTGGCGACGAAGACCGCATCGTCGGCGACGTTCATGTGCTCCAGCCCCAGATGATGGTTGAGGCTGCCGGCCACGCGCGCGGCGAAGGTAGCGCCGGGGCAGGTCAGCACCGGGCAGCCGGCCCACAGTGCATCCGATGCGGTGGTGTGCGCGTTGTACGGGTTCGTATCCAGGAACAGGTCGGCCAGCTGATAGCGGGCCAGATACTGCGGATGCGGCAGCTTGGCCATGAACACCAGGCGCGCCGGATCCAGTCCTGCAGCCTTGGCGGCGGAACGCAGCCTTGCATCGGCCTGGCCGGGGCCGGACAGCAGCCACAGCACGCTGCCAGGTACTGCCCGCAGCACCGCGAACGCACGGCCCATGCTGCGCGGGTTGAGTTTGTAACTGTTGTTGAAGCAGCAGAACACCGTGCCCTGCGCGGGCAGCCCACACGCCGCACGGTCCGGCGCCGGTTCCAGCACGCGGGTGTTGTCGGAGGGCTGGAACGCGCGCGGCAGGCGCAGCACGCGTTCGCTGTAGTGCGGTTCCAGCGAGGACGGCAGCGCGACGTCGTCAGCGATCACTGCATCCAGCCACGATGCACCGGAGGTGCCGGGGTAGGCCAGCCAGTTCAACTGCAGCGGGGCAGGGCGCATCGCCAGTACTTCCGGCGTGCCGCCACCGCCCCAGCCGCGCAGGTCCAGCAGCAGGTCGATGCCCTGTGCGCGGATGCGCGCGGCCGTATCGGCGTGGCGCAATCCCACCACGTCATGCAGCCGGGTAGCGGCCTGCAGGCGTTGGCGGATGCGGCTGCCATCGTCCGCGTTGAGCGCGAACAGATGCAGTTGCAGGGCCGGGTCGCGGCTCATCTGCTCCAGCAGCGCCACCGTCAGCAATCCGGTGGGATGGGCGCCGAAGCCGTTGGAAAGGAAGCCCACGCGAAGTGGGCCTCGTTCGCGCAGCTTCGCCGGCGGCAGTGGCCGCACCGATGCCGCCACCGCGGCGGCGCGTGCACGTGCGCAGGCCAGCTGTTCGGCCGCGCTGGCGTCTTCGCTGAGAAACGCGAAGGGTTCCACTACGCCCTGGCCGGACACCAGTGCACCGCGCACCTGATCGGCCAGCGCATCCACGTCCTGCCAATCGCACAGGCGACGCTGCCAGGCGAGGCGCTGCGCGGCGATATACGGCTCGTCGGGCATCAGTGCATGTGCGCGGCGATAGGCCGCTGATGCACCTTCGGCATCGTTGGCATCTTCCAGCGCGTGCCCCAGCCACAACGCGATGCCAGGGTGCTCCGGTGCCAGCGCCGAGGCCTGGCCCAGCAGCGTAGCGGCATCGGCATGCGCTCCTGCCATCCACGCCACCCGGCCGAGCCGGGCAAGCGCTTCAGGATGATTGGGCCGCAGCTGCAGCGCGCGTCGCGCAGCCTGCTCACCGGCCGCGATATCGCCGGCTTCCAGTTCCAGGTCGGCCAGCATCACCCAGGCGACGAAGTCGCCGGGCTGGCGCGTGATCGCCTGCTGCAGTTGCTGCCGCTGCTGCCAGGCCGACATGCTGGTCAGCCCGCCGAAAGCTGGGCCAGGGCGTCGACCTGGTGCTCGTGGCTCAATCGCTGCAGCAGCGGATCGAGATCGCCGGCCAGTACGTTGGGCAGGTCGTACAGGGTCAGCCCTTCCACGCGGTGGTCGGTGATCCGGCCCTGCGGGAAGTTGTAGGTACGGATGCGCTGGCTGCGGTCGCCGCTGCCGACCTGCAGGCGCCGTGATTCGGCCTGCGCCGCGTCGTGGCGCTGGCGCTCGGCATCGAGCAGCTGCGCCTTCAGGCGTTTCATCGCCTTGTCCCGGTTGGCATGCTGGCTGCGTTCGGTCTGGCACTCCACCACCACGCCGCTGGGCACGTGGGTGATGCGGATCGCCGATTCGGTCTTGTTGACGTGCTGGCCGCCGGCGCCGGAGGAGCGGTAGGTATCAATCCTCAGGTCAGCCGGGTTGATGACGATCTCATCGACTTCGTCGGCTTCCGGGATGATCGCCACGGTGGCCGCCGAGGTGTGGATGCGGCCCTGCGATTCGGTGGCCGGCACGCGCTGCACGCGGTGGGTGCCCGATTCGAATTTCAGGCGCGAGAACGCGCCCCGGCCGACCACGCGCGCCACCACTTCCTTGTAGCCGCCATGTTCGCCGGGGTTGTCCGATTCGATCTCGACCTTCCAGCCCTGTCGCTCGGCGTAGCGGGCATACATGCGGAACAGGTCGCCAGCGAAGATCGCCGCCTCGTCGCCGCCGGTGCCGGCGCGCACTTCCAGGAACAGGTTGCCTTCATCGCGCGGGTCGCGCGGCACCAGCAGCAGCGCCAGTTCCTGCTCCAGTTCCTGCAGGCGGGCCTGGGCGGCGGCGATCTCCTCGTCGGCCAGTTCGCGCAGGTCCGGATCGGTGCGCATGCTTTCGGCCGCGGCCAGGTCGGCCTTGGCACGCACTTCATCGGCCAGCGCGGTGGCGATCGGTTCGAGCTGGGAAAACTCACGCGAAAGATCGCGGAAGCGCGCGTTGTTGGCGACCACCTCCGGTTCGGCGAGCAGACGTTCCAGTTCTTCGCGGCGCTCGGCCAGCGCTTCCAACTTACGGCGCAGGGTCGGCGTCATCGGTTCTCACAGGTGGGTGGTGGTAACCCGGCGCAGCCGGGAACAGGCGCTCGGCGGCGCGGGTCAGGTCGGCGTCGCCGCTGAGCGCGGCCGCGCGCAGGGCGGCGGTCGGCGGGTGCAGCAGGCGGTTGGTCAATCCATGGGCAAGCAGTTCCAGCACTTCGTCGGCCGGCTTGCCGTTGGCCAGCTGCTGGCGCGCGCGCTCCAGCAGTTCGGCACGGGTGGCCTCGCCGAAGGCGCGCAGTTGCCGCAGCGGTGCCTGGTGGGCACTGGCCTGCAGGGTTTCGACGAAGCGCGAGACCTGCAGGTCGATGATCGTCTCCGCTTCGGCGGCCGCCTCGCGGCGGCTGCGGCGGTTGTCTTCCACCGCGCGCTCGAGGTCGTCCACGGTGTACAGGAACGCATCGTTGAGACTGGCAACGTCGGCCTCGATGTCGCGCGGCACGGCCAGGTCGAACAGCAGCATCGGCTTGTGCCGGCGTGCGCGCAGGGCGTTGGCCACTGCAGCACGGTGGATCACCGGTTCGCGGGCGGCGGTTGCCGAGAACACCACATCGGCCTCGGCCAGGTGACGCTCCAGTTCGGTCAGCGGCAGCGCCACACCGCCATGGCGGCTGGCCAGTTCCTGCGCATGGGCGAGGGTGCGGTTGGCGATCAGCAGCCGCCGCACCTTGCCTTCGCTGAGGTGGCGTGCGGCCAGTTCGATGGTCTCGCCGGCGCCGACCAGCAGCACGGTGGAATCGTCAAGGCGGGCAAATGCATTCTGCGCCAGGCGCACCGCTGCCGAGGCCACCGATACCGGGTTGGCACCGACCTGGGTATCGGTACGCGCGCGCTTGGCCACCGAGAACGTCTGCTGGAACAGGCGGTCCAGGCGTTGGCCGAGCAGGCCGTGGTCGCGCGCGGTCGACCAGGCGTCCTTCACCTGGCCCAGGATCTGCGGCTCACCCAGCACCATTGAATCCAGCCCCGTCGCCACCCGGAACAGGTGGCGCACGGCATCGGCATCGGCGTGCTGGTACAGGTAGCCCTGCAGGTCGCCGGCCTGGCTCTGCAGCCACTGGTCCAGCGCCTGCGCGGACTCGGCCACGGCATACAGCTCGGTGCGGTTGCAGGTGGACAGCAGCACCGCCTCGGCGATCTGCGGGGTATCGCGCAGCGAACCGAGCGCGCGCGGCAACGCGTCACCGGCGAAGGCTGCGCGTTCGCGCAGTTCCACCGGTGCGGTCTGGTGATTCAGTCCGAGCACCCACAGGGTCATTGTTCAGTTGCTTGCGATAAGCTGCTGGCCATTGGACGACATTTTAAGGCCCCGATGCCGACGATGCCCGCATTGATTCGCATCCCCAGTGTTCTGCTGCTGTCTCTGGCCTGTGCGCAGGCCCTGGCGGCGGTGCCCGCCAAGGCGCCTGCACGGCCTGCGGTGACTGAGGAACTGGCGCTGGAGCCGGTGCTGGCCGGCGAGTTCGCCCTGCAGGCCGGCAAGCTGGCCGAGGCCGCGCGCTGGTACCTGCAGGCGGCCCAGCAGACCGACGGCGACGCCGGCCTGGCGGAGCGGGCGACCCGTATCGCCATGCTGGCCAACGAAGATGGCGCCGCGGCCAAGGGCCTGGCCCTGTGGCAGCAGCGTGCGCCGCGCTCATTGGCGATGCGCAGCGCAGCCGGTGCGCTGGCGATGCGCCAGGGCGACGTGAAGGCTGCGCGCAGCGAGCTTCAGGCCTTGTTGCAGGACCCGGGGGATGAGGGCTGGAAGTTCGCCCTGGGCGCCTTGATCGGCGGTGGCCGCGATCCGGCCGTGCCGGCCCAGGTGCTGGGCGAGCTGGTCGATGCCAACGCCATTCCCCAGAAGATCGAGGCCTGGCAGGAGTTTGGACGCCTTGCACTGCGCATGGAGAAGCCCGAGCTGGCACGGCGCATGATCGATGAGGTGGTCAAGCGCTTCCCCGAGGAGCCACGCGTGGCGTTGCTGCGCGCCAGCCAGCTGCAGCAGGCCGGCCAGACCGACCAGGCGCTGTCGCTGCTGCATGGGGTGGAGCCGAAGACCCGTCAGGACCCGGATCTGCGCAACGCGGTGGCCATCGCCTATGACAGCCTCGGCCAGCCGGCAGCGGCCGAGCGCGTGCTGGCGGTCGGTCCCCAGGATGTGCAGACGTGGGGCATGCGCGCTTCGCTGCTGGCCAAGCAGGGCGACAAGGCCGCGCTGTCCAATCTGTACAACGAACTGTCGCGGCAGGCGGCCAAGCCGGACCCGGCGCAGCGCCTGTTGCTGGGCAAGATCGCCGAGTACCTCAAGCGCTACCCGGAGGCGGTCAACTGGTATCACAGCGTTCCCGGCGGCGATGAGCTGAATGAAGCGCGCCTGCGCGCGGCCAATGCGCAGGGTCTGGCGGGCCGGCAGTCGCTGGCGCTGGATGAAGTGCATGCCATCCAGTCCGATGCCAGCGTGGATGACGATGTGCGGCGCGATGCGTATCTGCTGGAAGCCGAGCTGCGCCAGCGCGCCGACGACCTTCCCGGCGAGATCGACGCACTGGCCCGTGGCCTGGCCGCGTATCCGGACGAAAACGGCCTGTTGTATGCCCGTGCGCTGGCCTGGGAGCGCCGCGATGACATCGCCCGTGCCGAGGCCGACCTGCGCAAGATCCTGGTGACCGAGCCGGAGAACGTGCCGGCATTGAACGCACTGGGCTACACCCTGGCCGACCGGACCGGTCGCTACCAGGAAGCGCTCGAACTGATCGACCGCGCACGCGTGGCCGAACCGGACAACGCCGCCATCGTCGACAGTTATGGCTGGGTGCTGTATCGGCTGGGGCGCAACGCCGACGCGCTGGTACAGCTGCGCCGCGCCTGGACGCTGGCCAAGGACCCGGAAATCGCCGCCCACGTAGGCGAGGTGCTGTGGGTGCTGGGCAAGCACGATGAAGCCCGTCACTTCTTCGAGGAAGCGGCCAGGCTCGACCCTGAAAACCGCGCGCTGCTGCGCGCCCGCGAGAAATTCAATCCATGAGCGTTTCCACGATCCGGCCGTTGCTGCTGGTGGCCGTGACCCTGGCCCTGAGTGCCTGTACCACCGTTGGCCGGCAGAAAACGCCGGCGCCGGCCGTGGTCACCACCGTTTCCGCCGAAGCGACCGCCGCCGAGGCCGCACGCGTGGACGCGCTGCGATCGGCGTCGGAGTGGAATTTCCAGGGCCGGGTGGCGGTCAGCAAGGGCAAGGATGGTGGCAGCGGCCGCATCGACTGGAAACAGGAAGGCCAACGCTATGTCGTCGAACTGAGCGCGCCGGTCACCCGCCAGAGCTGGAAGTTGAGCGGTGACAGCCATCATGAAGCCGGCCGTCTGGAAGGACTGGCCGGTGGTCCGCGAGACGGTGAAGACGCGCAGGCCCTGTTGCTGGAAGCCACCGGCTGGGATATTCCGGTCAACCAGCTGCCGGACTGGGTACGCGGCCTGGTCGCCGGCGACAGCGCTGGGCCGGAAAAGATCGAGCGTGATGCCGATGGCCGTCCGCGGCGCATGCAGCAGATGGGGTGGGTGATCCAGTATCTGGACTGGTATCCGGCCGAAGCCGGGCGTCCGGCCCTGCCGCGCAGGGTCGAGGCGGTCAATGGTGACGCCAAGGTGCGCCTGCTGGTCGACCAGTGGGGGCAGGGCGCGCCATGAACGCGCGGGTGGATGACGCGGGCTGGTCCTGGTGGCCGGCCCCGGCCAAGCTGAACCTGTTCCTGCATATCACCGGCCGCCGTGCCGACGGCTACCACGAGCTGCAGACCGTGTTCCGCCTGCTCGACTGGGGCGACCGGATCGGCCTGCGCCTGCGTGAAGACGGCCAGGTGCGGCGGCAGGGCGATGGCCTGGCCGGTGTCGCGGAGGTGGATGATCTGGCGGTTCGGGCAGCGCGGTTGCTCAAAGAGGTGGCGAATGTCGAGAAAGGTGTCGATATCGTCGTCGAAAAGCACGTTCCTGCGGGCGGCGGTTTCGGCGGTGGTTCGTCCGATGCGGCCACCGTGCTGGTGGTGCTGAACCGGCTCTGGGGCGCGGGGCTGGACGAAAATACGCTGGCGGCGCTGGGCTTGCGCCTCGGCGCCGATGTGCCGGTATTCGTGCGTGGCCACAACGCCTGGGCCGAGGGGGTAGGCGAGCGGCTGCAGCCGATCACCCTGCCGCAGGCCTGGTATGTGGTGGTCGAACCGGGCGTTCATGTGCCGACCCCGCTGCTGTTCGCAGATCCGGATTTGACGCGCGACAGTCCAAAGGCGAAAATAGAGGACTTCGCTTCCGGCTTGCTGGTCGGGAACGTGTTCGAACCGGTGCTGCGCCGCCGTGAGCCTGCCGTCGAGGCGGTGCTTGCTGCGTTGAGCGACATCGGCACGGCACGACTGACCGGTTCGGGAAGTGGTTGTTTCGTCGAGTTCGATTCGCAGGCTGCCGCCGAGCAGGGACGAGCGAAGTTGTCGAAGGAGTTGCGGGCAAGGGTGGCTGCGGGCGTTGCACGTTCGCCACTGCTGGATGCACTCGAGCAACACTGATTCATCAATGCAGGGGCGTCGCCAAGAGGCCCAAGGCACCAGGTTTTGATCCTGGCATTCGGAGGTTCGAATCCTCCCGCCCCTGCCAATGCGGCTGCGTCCGCGCCTTCCAGCGCATCACCTGCGCGGGACGTGGGAACAGCCGCGGTGTTGTCAGCAGCAGGGGCCGACGTGGTCCTTGCCGCTACCGGATCCCCGCCACTCGTCCCCGCCCGAGACAATCATGATGCAAGAGTCCCCGAACCTGCTGGTCTTTTCCGGCAACGCCAACAAACGTCTGGCGCAGAACATCTGCAAGGAACTGGGAGTCCGCCCGGGCAAGGCGCTGGTCTCGCACTTCTCCGATGGTGAAGTGCAGGTGGAAATCGAAGAGAACGTCCGCAAGCAGGACGTGTTCGTGATCCAGCCGACCTCGGCGCCGAGCGCGGAAAACCTGATGGAACTGCTGGTGCTGATCGACGCGCTCAAGCGCGCATCGGTCGCCAGCGTGACCGCCGTGGTGCCGTACTTCGGCTACTCGCGCCAGGATCGCCGCATGCGTTCCTCGCGCGTGCCGATCACCGCCAAGCTGGCGGCGAAGATGTTCAGCACCGCCGGCGCTGATCGCGTGCTGACCGTCGACCTGCACGCCGACCAGATCCAGGGCTTCTTCGATATTCCGGTCGACAACGTGTATGCCTCTCCGCTGCTGCTGGCCGACATCTGGCGCGCCTACGGCACCGAGAACCTGATCGTGGTGTCGCCGGACGTGGGCGGTGTGGTCCGCGCCCGTGCAGTGGCCAAGCGCCTGGATGACGCCGACCTGGCGATCATCGACAAGCGCCGTCCGCGCGCCAACGTCTCCACCGTGATGAACATCATCGGTGACGTCGAAGGCAAGACCTGCGTGATGGTCGATGACATCGTCGACACCGCCGGCACCCTGTGCGCCGCTGCCGCTGCCCTGAAGGCGCGCGGTGCGCTCAAGGTCGCCGCCTACTGCACCCACGCGGTGCTGTCGGGCCCGGCGGTGGACAACATCACCAATTCCCAGCTTGATGAGCTGGTGGTGACCGACACCATCCCGCTGAAGGACGCCGCGCGGGTGTGCAGCAAGATCCGCCAGCTGAGCGTGGCGGAAATGCTGGCCGAAACGATGCGCCGCATCGCCTTCGGCGAGTCGGTCAGCTCGCTGTACGTGGATTGATTTTTCGTCCCTGCCGGCAACGGCAGGGACACACCGGGCGCTTCTGGTCGCGGAAGTGCCTTCAACCGCCAAGCCGCAAGGCAAGGCAACAACCGAGTAGTCGAAAATGTCGAAGACCCATGAAATCAAGGTCACCAAGCGTGAACTGCAGCGTAAGGGTGCGAGCCGCCGCCTGCGTACCGCTGGTGTGATCCCGGCGATCGTGTACGGCGGCAACGCCGAACCGGTCGCCATCAGCCTGGACCACAACGAAATCTGGCTGGCCCAGCAGAACGAGTGGTTCTATGCCTCGATCCTGGACCTGAACCTGGACGGCCAGGTGCAGAAGGTGCTGCTGCGTGACATGCAGCGCCATCCGTACAAGCAGCTGATCATGCACCTGGACTTCCTGCGCGTGAACGAGAACGAGAAGCTGACCGCTTCGGTTCCGCTGCACTTCATCAACGAAGACACCTCGCCGGCTGGCAAGGCTGCCGACGTCGTGGTCGCCCACGAACTGAAGGAAGTGGCCATCAGCTGCCTGCCGAAGGACCTGCCGGAGTCGATCGAAGTCGACCTGGGCGAGCTGAAGGCTGGCGATGTTGTGTACCTGTCGGACATCAAGCTGCCGAAGGGCGTGGAAATCCCGGCGCTGGCGCTGGGCAAGGACCACGACGACGCCATCGTCACTGCCAAGCACGGCAAGCAGGATGCTGCCGACGCTGAAGAAGCAGCGGCCGAGTAATACCCCGCGGCGCCTGTCCTTCGGGGCAGGCGCCGTATCTGGATGGAACGATGGCAGGATTGCGACTGATCGTCGGTCTGGGCAACCCCGGATCGGAGCACGCCCGGACCCGGCACAATGCCGGGTTTCATTTCGTTGAGGCCCTGGCTGAAAAAGCCGGTGCACGATGGAACGTGGACAGCAAGTTGTTTGGCGAGACCGCCAAGGTCGACATTGCCGGACAGACCGTGTGGCTGCTCAAGCCGGCCACCTTCATGAACCTCAGCGGCAAGTCGGTCACCGCCGCACAGCGGTTCTGGAAGATCGAGCCGGAGGACACCCTGCTGGCCCACGACGAACTGGACCTGGCGCCCGGCGTGGCGCGGTTGAAGTTCGACGGTGGCCACGGTGGACAGAACGGCCTGCGCGACACCATCCGCCTGCTCGGCCATGGCAGGTTCCATCGCCTGCGGGTGGGCATCGGCCATCCCGGACACAAGGACCGCGTGGTGGGCTGGGTGCTGGGACGCCCCTCCAAGGACGATGAAGTACTGATCTCCCGCGCCATCGACGATGCGATCGACGTGCTGCCGTTGGCGGTGCAGGGCGATTTCAGCGAAGCGATGAAGCGGCTGCACACCCCGAAATAACCGGAAGTGCCGGCTGCTGGCCGGCAACGGGTACCAACCGGCCCCGGTAGGTGCCAGCCGGCCCCGGTAGGTGCCAACCGGCCCCGGTAGGTGCCAACCTTGGTTGGCACAGATGTTGATCGACGACACCGAGATGGATTGGCCAAGCGGCGCGTGCGCTGTTTCACCAATCACTTTCACCCCAGAGAGCTGTCACCCATGGGTATCAAATGCGGCATCGTCGGCCTGCCCAACGTCGGCAAGTCGACCCTGTTCAACGCGCTGACCAAGGCGGGCATCGCCGCGGCGAACTTCCCGTTCTGCACCATCGAGCCCAACGTCGGCATCGTGCCGGTGCCGGATCCGCGCCTGAACGAGCTGGCGGCGATCATCAACCCGCAGAAGGTCATCCCGACCGCGGTGGAGTTCGTCGACATCGCCGGCCTGGTGGCCGGTGCGGCCAGTGGCGAAGGCCTGGGCAACAAGTTCCTGGCCCACATCCGCGAAGTGGATGCGATCACCCATGTGGTGCGCTGCTTCGAGAACGCTGACGTCATCCACGTCAACAACAAGGTCGACCCGATCTCGGACATCGACACCATCGATACCGAACTGGCCCTGGCAGACCTGGACAGCGTCGAGAAGGCACTGAACCGCGCCGAGCGTGCGGCCAAGGGCGGTGACAAGGACGCAGCGGCACGCAAGCCGGTGCTGGCCAAGCTGCAGGCCGCGCTGGCCGATGGCAAGGCCGGCCGTTCGGCGGGCCTGGACGAGGAAGAGAAGGCGCTGGTGCGCGATCTGTTCCTGCTGACCCTGAAGCCGGTGATGTACATCGCCAACGTGCTGGAAGACGGTTTCGAGAACAACCCGCACCTGGACGCCGTGCGCGCCCGTGCCGCCGAAGAAGGCGCGCAGGTGGTGCCGGTGTCGGCGGCGATCGAAGAAGAGCTGTCGCAGCTGGATGACGAAGACCGCGATACCTTCCTGGCCGACCTTGGCCTGACCGAGCCTGGCCTGAACCGTGTGATCAACGCGGCCTACAGCCTGCTCGGCCTGCAGACCTACTTCACTGCCGGTGTAAAGGAAGTCCGCGCGTGGACCGTGCGCAAGGGCGCCACCGCGCCGCAGGCTGCCGCGGTCATCCATACCGACTTCGAGAAGGGCTTCATCCGCGCCGAAACCATCGCGTATGACGACTTCATCAAGTACAAGGGCGAAGCCGGTGCGAAGGAAGCCGGTCGCCTGCGCCTGGAAGGCAAGGAATACCGCGTGCAGGAAGGTGACATCCTGCATTTCCGCTTCAACGTCTGATCGACGACGCAGCGCAGTGATTGTCCACGGGACCCCGCAATGCGGGGTCTTGTTGTATCGGGCGCCTGTCAGAAGGGGTGCACGAGCAGGACCGCTGCGCGCTTCTGCTGCGGAAGCGCCAGCGCAGTGCTGCCGGTGGCCGTGGACAGAAATTCACCACGCCTTGAAACGCTTGCCGTGCAGGGCTCGCAGCTACTTGTCCACACCAAACCCCCACGGCTTTCCACGCGATGTGTGGAAAACCATCAAAGCGCTTGGACAAAAAACAGCCACACCCTGAAACGCTTGCGGCATAACGTTCAAGCCGGGTTGTCCACATCAAGTCCGCAGCGCTTTCCACCTGCTGTGTGGAAAACATGCACCTGCGGGCGCGGTGGATTGGTTGGATAAAAAATGACCAGGGCTGAAAACGCTTGTCGTGCGTGGCTCATGGCCACTTGTCCACATCCAACCCCCATCGATTTCCACGCGTGGTGTGGAAAACAACAAGGGGTCCGACGACGCATCGCCGGACCCCTCGCTGGGATCACCCGTCGCAGCGCTTACCAGCGGTAAGAGACGCCCAGCTGGCCGCTGGTATCGCGGAAGCCCATGCCACCGGTCTGGTGGCTGATCTCACCCCAGCCGCGCCAGCCGCCCGACAGATTCACCTGCACGCCGGCCTTGGCTTCGTAGATGTCACGCGGCAACTGCCGGCGCAGGCGTTCTCCGTCCACGGCGATGGTCGTGTCGTTGCCACCGGACCACCAGTTCACCGCGACGAACGGCTGTACCTGCCCCTGGCGCTGCGTCAGCGAACGCGTGTACAGGCGCAGCCCCACACGCGTGGTGGTGATGTCCTTGTCGCGCCCTTCAACCACCGTGCCGTTGGCCTCGACCACGCGGTCGGCGTCGTAGCGGCTGTGGATCACCTGCAGCTGTGGCTCCAGGTAGACACCGCGCTGGGCCGTGCGCTGCACGGGAAGCACGTAGCCTGCCTCGGCCGAACCGGTCCAGCTGTGCGAACGATAGTGCTCCTTCTGCAGCCCTTCGCCCTGCACGCTGTTGCGGAAGCGCCCGTACTGCAGCCAGCCGTCCACATACGCACCGTGCTCCATCCGCGCATCCTGCAACCAGGTCGCATACAGGCCCAGGCTGGTGCCGTTGACCACACCGTGCGCGGTGTAACCGGTCACCTGCGAGCGACTGTCATTGCGTGCCCGGCCATGGCCGGCCATCACACCTGCCTGCAGCTGGCCGCCGGCATTGGCTTCGAAGCGACGACCGACGCCCAGCAGCACGCTGTTGAGCTCGCTGTCCACATCCACCTGGTGGCCGCGGCTGCCGGGCGCGCTGCTGCGCACCTGTGCCCAAGCAATGGCGTCGCTGCCACCACCGGTCGCCTCGGCAGGATCACCGCTGCGGTCGTACAGGCTGTGCCGGAACATGCCCAGCGCACTGCTCTGGTTGGCCATGTATACCGCCGGCTCCGGTCGCTCCACGCGCGGCGGTGCCGGCGGCAGTGGCGGATCGACCGGCGGAACTACCGGCGGATCGATCGGCGGAGCAGGCGGATCGATCGGCGGAGCAGGCGGATCGATCGGCGGAGTCGGCGGATCAATCGGCGGATCGGGCGGTTCCGGCGGGTCGACCGGCGGGACGTATTCCGAGCGCAGGTACCAGTTGCCGTCATCCGGCGTGGAGACGCCGCCCTTGTACAGGAAGTAGTCGTAAGCGCCGGCCACCGCGCGTCCCTGCAGCGAGAACTGCGCATCGGACTGGCCGCCCACGCTGATCAGGCGGATGCCTTCGCTGGTCAGGGCACCGGCGCCCCCTGCGTTGCGCACGCTGACGGAGGCGGTGCCACTGCTGTTGCCCTGGATCACCAGCTGGTCACCCAGCGAGGCATCGTCGCCCAGCGCGCGGTTGAACAGCCAGTGGCCATCGTTGCCGACATAGTCGCCGGTGACGGTCAGGGTCTTGAAGTCGTCGGTGGTGGGGGCGACGAAGGCGATGGTGCCGGCATGGTCCAGCGAACCGACGCTGGAACTGGAACGCACGTTCCATTGGCTGCTGCCGTCCATCGCCAGCTGCGCGACCTGGTAGCCCGAATCGTTGCGCAGCGCGCCGTTGAACACGGTGCCGTTGCGCAGCGTCATCTGCACGTTGGCGGTGGCGCTGTCGACCGCCACATCGCCGGTCAGGCGGCTGTTGTCGGCAGTGAACAGAATGTCTGCGGTGGCGACCGAGCTTCCATCGGTGAACACCGTATCGCTCACCCGCAGCAGGCGGCCACCGTCGAGGTTGCCCTGCTGGCGCGCGACGACATCGGTGTTGTTGAGCGTGAGCTCGTGGTTGCTGCCCTGCAGCCACAACGCGGAGCCGTCCTGGGTCTGCAGGGTGCTGTTGTTGAACACCAAGCGGTCCCAATACGGCCCGAACACGGTGATGTAGGAGCGATAGACACCCGAATTCGTGCCCTGCGCATGGATGCTCAGGTTGTCGGCGGTGAGCTTGGCCGTGTTCATCTGCACGATGCCGAACGAGGATGCACCCAGTGTGGTGATCGAGCCTCCGTCCAGCTGCGCATCGGCCGTGCTACCGCCAAGGAAGACGCCGCCACCGCCGGTGCCATGGGTGGTGATGTCCAGGTTCTTGGCGCGGATGCGCGAGTAGGGCGTCGGCGGATTGCTGCCCGAGGCACGCAGGCCGTAGACCCCATCGCCGTGGGTATCGATGCTGCCGCCGGTGATCGTGGCGGTACCACCCCAGACGTCCACGCCATGGCCGTAGCCGTTGTCGCCATAGGTGCTGAGCGTGGTATCGGTGAGGTCGGCCAGCGAGTCCGCGCCGGACAGCCAGATGCCGGAATAGCCGTCGCGCACGGTGAAGTGCGCACCGTTGGTGGTCAGCTTGGACCAGCTGTTGACGTTGACCCCGTAGCCGCCGACGGTTTCGAAACGGCCGCCGGTGATATCGGCGGTGGAGTACACGCGGTTGCCACTGTTGCCGAGCAAGCGGATGCTGCCGCCGCTGCTGCTGGCACTGCCGCCCACGATCTGCAGCGTGCCACCGTTGTCGATGTCGAAGTAGCCGTTGACCACGTCCACGTCGCGCAGCGACAGCACGCTGCCGCTGCCGCCGGAGGACAGACGGCCGCTGTAGCCGCTGCTGGCTTCGGCGAAGGTCATCTTCAGCGAATCCAGCGACAGCAGCGCGCCACCCTCGGCGTACACCGCGCTGTTGGCACCGTTGTTGATCTCCGTACCGGTCACGTGCAGTTCGCTGCCACGCCCAGTGGAGTACAGAGCATGTCCGGCGCTGCTCACACTGCCGCCATTCAACCAGAGCTTGCCACCACCGGTGGCGTTGACCGTGCCGTAGCCCGAACCGTTCCGGTAAGCATTGATGACCAGGTTGTTGGCCCGGATCACGCTACCCGCACCGCTGGCGTTCAGCGCATAGCCGACGGTGGTGCTGCCGTTGCCGATCTGCAGGATGCCGCCCTCGATCACGACGCTGCCACCGGCGCTGGCAAGGATGCCGCTGCCGCCGCCGGTGCTCGAGATCCAGCTGCCATCGACCGTAATGGTGCTGCCCACGCCGTTGGCCTCCAGCGCGTAGCCGCTTGCACTGTGCTGCAGGGTGTCGTCGGCACCCAGCTGCAGGCTGCCACCATCGGTAACCTTCAACGGCCCCTGCAGTTCGGCCGCATGCACGGGCAGGGCGGCCCACAATGCGCTGGCCAGCAGGCTGGGAATCAGGGGAAGGCGCGCCACGCGCGCGCAGGCGGGCGCACGGCGGCGCCGTGGGGGAGAGGCGTTCATGCTGTTGGATTCCTGTGGCAGGGCGCAGCGCGGCTGCGCGATCTGGCGCGGCAGGGCCGCGTCGCTGTGGAAACCGTGTGCGATGGCCGCTGCAGGCGCCATCCGGTTTCCCTCCCGCCGGTAACGCGATGACGATGGGACGTCGTCACCGTGGCGGGATGCATCCAGACTAGAAATCAGCCCTGTCCTATGGAATCAGGCGTTTCCTAAAGCACTTCGTGCCAGGCGCATGGGCCGGGCACGGTTCAGCGTTGTGGACGCCTCAGGCGAACAACGAGGCCTGCAGGCAGTACTCGATCAGCGCCTGGTCGCTGTCCACGCCCAGCTTGCGCATCGCGCTGATCTTCTGGGTGCTGACCGTCTTCGCGCTGCGCTGCAGTTGGCGGGCGATGTCGCCCACGCTCATGCCGCCGGTGAACAGGCGGATCACTTCCAGTTCCCGTGGAGAAAGGCGCGCCAGCACCACCGCGGCATCGGCCGGTTCCGCCGCAGCAACCGGCATCAGTCCGGGCGGGCGATAGATGCGGTCGGCCAGCACCGTGCGCAGCGCCTGCACCAGGCTGCCCAGGCCGTGGCTCTTGAGCACCACGCCGCCCGCGCCAGCGGCATACATGGCTGCCACCAGCGAAGGGTTGGAGACCATCGTCAATACCAGTACATGCGTGTCCGGGAAGCTGCGGCGCAGGAACGAGATCAGCTTGATGCCATCGCCGAAGCTGTCACCACCGGGCATGCTGTAATCGGTGATCACCGCATGGGGCTGGGTGCTCGTCATCAACTCGATCAGGGTCGCCGGATCGGCGGCCTCGCCGACCACGTCCAGGTCCAGTTCGCCGGCCAGGACATCGCGGATGCCGGCAAGCACGATCGGGTGGTCGTCAGCGATGAGGATGCGGGTGGTCATGGCAGTGTCGGGTTGCGGGAAGGTGAGGGGGCGGCGACGTGCGTCAATGGTTCCAGCAGCCGCTGCAGGCGCCGTTGGAAATGGTCGAGCGCCCCGGTCAGCGCAGGCAGCGTGTCGCCGTCGCCGATCTGTTGTTCGATCTGCTGGCCGTGCGCCACCAGTGCCGGTGCGCCGACGATCACCAGTGCGCCGCGGATGCGGTGCAGCACCTGTGCCACGCGTTCGGGCGAGGCATCGCCGATCGCCCGCTGCAGGCTGTCCAGGTCGGCCTGCATGGTCTGCACGAACAACGCCTGCATCTTTTCCGGAACCTGCAGCGGAGCATCGGCATCGTCGTCGCTGGGTTCGCTGTGCGGCCCGGCCGTGACCTGGGTCAGCAGGCGCTGCAGTGCTGCCAGGGTGATCGGCTTGACCAGCACCCCCTGCATCCCTGCCTCGTGGCAGCGTTGCCGTTCGGCCGGGTCGGCGTTGGCGGTTGCGCCATGGATCGGTACGCCAACCCCACGCGCGCGCAATGCACGGGCCAGACCGTAACCGTCCAGTCCCGGCATGTTGAGGTCGGTCAACACCAGGGCAAAAGGACGCTGCGGCCAATAGCGCAGGGCCTCATTGCCGTCGCTGGCGACCACGGCGTGGCAGCCGAGCTGCTCCAGCTGGTCACGCAGGATCGCCTGGTTGATCGGGTTGTCTTCGGCGACCAGCACCTGCAGCCCGCCGAACCTGCGTGTCGCGGGCAGACGCCCGTTGACCTCGGCGGGCAGTGCTCGCCCGGCTGCAGCCGCCAGCGCCATCACGATCGCATCCAGGCGATGCACGCCGACCTGCCAATGTCCCTGCACCTGTTGCGGCTGCATTCCGCCTTCGCGGCAGGCCACCACCTGCGGTCCACTCCACGCAGGCGCACCCTCGTCCAGCACAAGGTCGAGCATCACCGTGCCAGGGTCGACAAGCGCCGGCGCATCGTCGCGGTGCACGCTGGCCTGTGCGCCACGCTGCTGCAGCCGATCGCATATCGATTGTGCAAACTCGCGAACGCTGCCGCGAACCTGCACCGGCAGCCCTGCCGGCAACTGCGGTGAAGCCGCCTGCAGCGGATCGGGTATTGCCTCAGGCAGCGGCAGTTCGACCGAGAAACTGCTGCCCAGGCCGCTTTCGCTGACCACCCGCAGGTGGCCGTCCATCATCGCGGTCAGGTGTGCACAGATCGCCAGGCCCAGTCCGGTGCCACGCATGGCATCGGTGCCCGGGTTGGCCTGGAAGAAGGGTTCGAACAGATGTGCCTGGTGCTCGCTGGCGATGCCGATGCCGGTATCGGCCACCTGCCAGCGCAGCCAGCAGCGATCATCGATGTGCTGTGCACCCAGGCGCACCACGACCCGACCGCTGTCGGTGAACTTCAGCGCATTGCTGATCAGGTTGTTGAGGATCTGGCGGATGCGCGCGGCATCACCATTGACCGCAGCCGGTACGTCCGGGTCGATGCAGGCGTAGAACTGCAGGCCCTTGTGTGCGGCGGCAGCGGCGTAGGAGTCCAGTGCGTCCTCGGTCAACCGCACCGGATCGAACGCGCCGGGTTCCAGGCTCAGCTGGTCGGCCTCGGCCTTGCTGACATCCAGGATGTCGCTGATCAGCTGCATCAATGTCGATGACGAGCGCTGGATCGTGTCCAGGTAGTCCTGCTGGCGCGCATCCAGCGGGGTCAGGCCAAGCAGTTCCAGCGTGCCGAGCACGCCGTACAGCGGGGTGCGTATTTCATGGCTCATGGTGGCCAGGAACTGGCTTTTGGCGCGGTTGGCCTGGTCGGCCGCGCGCCGTGCCTGCTGCAGCACCTGCTCGGCCTCGTGCTGGCTGCTGAGATCGATGAACAGGCACAGCACAGCCGGTTCGCCGCGATAGCGCGCGGGCGTGGCGGTGATCAGCAGGTGGCGGTTGTCCGGCGTGGTGTAGGCCAGGCCGTCGCCCGTGGCAGTGCCGCCGGCGGCGAGCACACTGCGTCGCCAGGGCCCGTGCCAGCCACCCTCGTCGTGGTCTTCCCCCAACCACTGACGCGCCAGCGCGTTGTCCAGCAGCACGCGGCCATCGGTGCGACGCAGCAGGCACAATCCGATCGGCGCGTTGTCGAGGATGGTGCGGCTGAAGGCTTCGCTTTCCAGCAACCGCGCATGGTTGCGGCGCAGTGGTTCGATCACCGAACGCCGGTAGGCACGCAGGATCAGCACGCCACCGGTGGCCAGCAGCAGTGCCACCACCATGCTGCCCAGCAGGGGCCCGCGCGGGTGCTGGAACACCTGTTGCCAGCCCACGTGATACACCGCCAGCCAGCCGTGTTCGCTGCGCATGCGGAACAGCAGGCCGTCCAATCCCGCGCGCCAGGACGTAGCGGCGCGGCTGGCATCGCTGGCATCACCGAGCAGCAGGCGGCCGTTGCCATCGAACAGTGACATCCGTTCGAACACCGGCGTACCCATCACCTGGCGGTAGTCATCGACGCGGCCGGGATCCAGCAGGCAGGCCACGGCGGCCAGTGACTCGTCCTCGTTCTCGCCCCACAGGCGGGCATCCTGCGGCGCGTGCGCGATGGCAAGCAGCCGGGTCTGGCCTTCGCGCCAGGCCACCGGTGTCCAGACCACGCTGCCGCGACGCAGCGCTGGACGTTCGCGCAGGACCTGGTGGATGGCGGCCAGTGCCGGATGCAGGTGATGCGGGCTGCTCTGGCCCGGATCACCACGCGTTGTCTGGATCGGCGCAAGCAGGCCTCGGCGGCCCTGGCCATCGACCAGCAGGCATTGCGGAGGCGGAAACCGGGAGGCCGCCCAGAAAGCGCCGTAGAAGCGCAGGAAGCGGTCGCCCAGTTCGTCCGCTGCCTGTGCCGAAGCGCCACTGTCGGCACCGATCCGGGCGAAACTGGCGAACAAGGGGCTGGGCGGCGCACGCGAGGCAGATTCGTCCACTGGCTGCCCGCGACTGCCTACGTCATGCAGGCGCCATTGCCGCAGGAAGCGGTCCTGTTCCTGCAGCGTGCCGTCCAGGCGACGGAAGTGATAGCGGATCTTGCTCTGTTCTTCGTTGAACAGCTGGCTGCCGGTGGACAGCAGCAGGCCGGCCTGCAGGGTTGCCAGCACCACCACGCCAATCAGCAGGGCATGTACGCGCAGGGAGCGGCGGGCGAGTCGGCGTACGGGAGCGGCCTCGGCCGGCATGGGCAGGTCTCGGAACAGTAGGCGGTCGATGGCGGCCCGAAGGGCCCGGGGCACGGCCGGTACCGCCGCGCAGAGAGGATCGTCAATGACTCTTGATGGGATTGTGAAGCCTTTCAGCCTCGACTGTCAGCGCGATGCTGCACGGCTGCCGCGCGCGCCCTCATCCGGAGCATCTTCGTCCAGCAGTCGGGTGAAGTCGTCCGAGGGCAGCGCCTGCGAAATCAGGAAACCCTGTACCTGGTTGCAGCCGAGCTGGCGCAGCGCGGCCAGATCGGCATCGCTCTCCACGCCCTCGGCAACGATGGTCAGGCCGAGCTGGTTGGCCAGCGCGATCACGGTGGTCAAGGTCAGGTGCAGGGCGGGATCGCGCGCGCAGCCGCTGACCAGCGCACGATCGATCTTGACCTCGGTGAAGGGGGTGTTGACCAGGTTGTGCACCGAGCTCAGGCCTTGGCCGAAGTCGTCCTGGGCCAGGCCGAACCCCTTCATCCGCAACCGGCACGCGCCTGCATAGAAGTCGCTGACGTGGCGGGTGGTGCTGTTCTCCATCAGTTCGAAGCACAGGTCAGCCGGGTTGCCGCCGGCGGCCAGGGTCAATGCCAGCAGCTCATCGGGAAGATCGGACTGCTCCAGCAGATGCGGCGGCAGGTTGATCGATACCGGCACGCGGAATCCCTGGGAGCGCCAGCGCGCCTGCGCCTGGATGCTGGCGGTGAGCATCGCGCGCAGCAGTTCGCCCTCCAGGCCATGACGGCACAGTGCCGGCAGGAAGCTTCCAGGCGCCAGTGTTCCGAGCTGCGGATGGCGCCAGCGCACCAGTGCTTCGGCGGCAACCACGCGCCCGGACTGCAACGACTTCTTCGGCTGGAACCAGGCGGTCAGGCTGCCGTCGGCCAGTGCCCGCCGCAGCTGCACCGCGTCCGGCTCGGGAGTCAGCGCGGCCGGGCTGGTGCGTACGGCTGGCCGGGTCTGCGCCAGTGCATCGAGCAGCGCATCGACATCGCTGGCGGCGACCGGCTTGGCCAACAGGCCGACCACGTCCAGGCCCAGTGATTCAGCCATCAACCGCGCCGAACTCATCATCCGCCGCGAGGCTGCGCTGACCACGGCAAGCCGAGGCGGACGCGGCTGCGCGGCCAGTGCCTGGATGAACTGGATGCCATCCTGGCCGGGCATCAACAGATCGCTCACCACCAGGTCATAGGCCTGGCAGGCACACAGGGCGATAGCCGCATCGACGTCTTCGCAGGCGTCGACCTGCACGCCGGCGCGCGCGCTGAACAGATTGACGAGATAGCCGCGTTGGAACGGCTGGTCTTCCAGGATCAGGACACGGCGGGTCATGCAGGATCTCCTTGGCGAACGGCGGAAAGCGCCTGACGCAGGCGTGCGATGTCGATGGGTTTGCTCAGATAGCCCTGCATGCCACTGGCCAGGCAGCGCTCGCGCTCCTCGGCGGTAGCGTTGGCGGTGGCGCCGATCACCGGCAGCAGAACGCCCTCCGCCCGCAGCCGGCGCGCCAGGGTGTGGCCGTCCATGCGCGGCATGTTGATGTCGGTGACCACCAGGTCGAAGTCATGGGCCTGGCACAGCTGCAACGCCTCGACACCATCCTGCGCAAGCTCCACATCGCAGCCCAGGGCCTGCAGCTGTTCGGCCAGGATCACCCGGTTGATGGGATTGTCTTCCACGGCCAGCACCCGCAGTCCCAGCGGGCCTGGCTGCACATCGCGCGCTGCGGTCGGCAGCGTTGCGCATTGCCGCTGCTGGCGTGCAACCGCCAAGGCGATCGAGGACATGCCATGCAGGGTGACCAGCAGCGCGCCATCGGCGGCAGGTGCCGGTTGGTCGCCACCATCGATCGAGGCCAGCACCCGCGGTCCCTGCCAGGCCAACGGCTGTTCCGCCTCGCCATCCATCAGGATCGCGCCGGCGTGGTCGAGCAGGGCAGGATCGCCCTGCAGCGGCTGCGCATTGGCACCCCAGCGGCGCAGCCAGCCACAGGCACTGTCGACCAGCTCGCGATCGCGGCCGCGCACGTACACCGGCGGTTCGGCCAGCAACGCGGGGCCATCCTCGGTCGCCGCCAGCACCGGCAAGGGCAGGCGCACGGTGAAACTGCTGCCCAGTCCCGGCTCGCTGACCACGCGCAGTTCGCCACTCATCAAGCGCACCAAGCGGTCGCTGATCGACAGGCCCAGCCCGGTGCCCTGCGCACTGGCAGCGCCACGGACCTGACGGAAGGGCTCGAACAGGCGTGCCTGTTCCTCGGTGGCGATGCCCACGCCGGTATCGGTGACCTGCCAGGCCAGCACGCTCGACTCGCCTTCGCGCTGCACCAGTCGTACGCGCAGCACCACCCGGCCATGCTCGGTGAACTTGATGGCATTGCTGAGCAGGTTGCCGAGCACCTGGCGGATCCGGTCGGCATCACCGAGCACCCGTGTCGGCAACCGGGGATCGGTGCAGACCAGTACCTGCAGGCCCTTGCGCGTCGCCGCAGCGGCGAAGCTGCGCAGCACGCTCTCGGTCAGCTCGCGCGGCGAGAACGATGCCGGCTCCAGGCTCAGCTGGCCCGACTCGATCTTGGACACATCCAGCACGTCGCTGATCAGTTGCAGCAGCACCGACGAAGAACTCTCGATGGTGCGCAGGTACTGCGACTGGCGCGCATCCAGGGGCGTGCGGCCGAGCAGCTCCAGCGTGCCAAGCACCCCGTACAGCGGCGTGCGGATCTCATGGCTCATGGTCGCCAGGAACGCGCTCTTGGCCTGGTTGGCGGCGTCGGCTGCCTGCCGCGCCGAGGATAGCGCCGCCTGCGCCTGGCGATGGCGTGAGATGTCATGGAACACGCACAGCAGCACGTCGTCATCCTGGTAACGGCAGGCCGCATGCAGCACCTGCAGCTGGCGACCGTCGCGTGCGGTGAACTCCAGCCCGCGACCGCGTTCGCCGGCATGCCCGCGCCACGGTGCCTGCCAATCGCTGTCCGTGCTGTCCTCGCCCAGCCAGTCGCGCAGCAGCTGGTTGGACAGCAGCAGCTGGCGGTCGCTGCGGCGCAGGACACAGATGCCGACCGGCGCCAGGTCGATCACCGTGGAACTGAAATCCAGGCTTTCCAGCAGGCGCCGGTGCTGCAGCAGGGCCGGCTGGATCAACTGGCGGTCGACGCGATGCCGCAGCAGGCGCAGCGCGATGCCCGCCAGCAGCAGCAACGCACTGCTGATCAGCAGCGAGGTCGCCATGTCGCCGAGCAGCAGGCGTGGAGGCAGGTGATAGACCAGCCGCCAGCCGTCATTGCCGACGCCCTTCACCAAGGCCACGCCGCGTGGCAGGCCTGTGCTCCAGAGCACGCCGAAACTGTCGTCCTGGCGCTGCTGCAGTGCTTTCCAGCCTGCGCTGTCCAGGCGCGGAGCCAGGCTCGACAGGGCGGGCTGCCCGTCGCGGTCCAGCAGGGCGTAGCCGCCGATGCCCTGGCCATCGATCATGTCCGAGGCGGCCGCACTGTCCAGCAGCAGCATCAACCACTGGCCCGGTTGCGGTCCGGCCTGTACCGGTTGTGCCAGAGCGACCCCGGCGTCGCCCGCGCGCAGCCAGTACACCGGGTCGGTACCGGCAGGCGTGCCGCTGCGCTGCTGCAGTACATGCAGCGTGGGCAGGCCGGCGATGTCCACGTCGGCCTGGCCGCCGGCCAGCCAATGCGTTCCCTGCGCGTCGACCAGCAGCAGATGGGTCTGCAGGGTCTGCAGCGTGTGTTCTGCGCGCGGCGACAGCAGCAGGCGCTGGCCCGGCTTTCCACCCGGCCCGTCCAACGGCAGCTGGCGTACGCCCTCGCTGGACGGCGCCGACGGATCACCCACCACCACCGAATCGCCCAGATAGCGCAGCAGGGCCTCACGCTGGTCGAAGTAGATCTGCGCCCTGTACGCGGCGGCATTCATGTCGCGGCGGTGGCTGGAGATATCTTCGGTCAACGCGGTCAGCAGGTAGAAGCCGGTGGCGGCAGCCAAGCACAGGAACACGCACACCGTCAGCCAGCGCAGCAGCACCGAAGCGGTGGTCGGCGGTGCGACCAGGGGCAGGGAAGGGCGAGGGAATCGGAACATGCACCGATCCTAGGGAGGACGGTCACCCGCCCGGAATCAGCCATGTCCTAAAAAGCGGCGCGCCCGCCGTGGAGGCCGCCGCCGGCGGGGAACCGTTCAGGCTGGGGCAGCGGCAGGCGGTCAAAAAAAGACCCCCGCCGAAGCGGGGGTCTGTGGCGAGCCAGCAGCAGGGCGTCCTTACAGCGCGCTGCCGCCGAACTTGTGGGTGTACTGCAGGTTGATGGTTCGGCCGACGCTGTCGAACCAGGACACGTCGTAGTACGGGTACGCCGTATAGGTCTTGTCCTTCGGCGGCATCTTGTTGAACACATTGACCACCGACAGCGACAACCGCGAGTGATCGTCGAAGCGGTACTGCAGCGAAGCGTTGTAGCGGTAGGTCGCCTTGATCCACGGGCTGTCGCCGCTTTCCTCGTCGAACACCTGGTCGTAGCTGTCCGAGGTCGGCAGCTTGCCCAGGCGCGAGCCGTACACGGTGGCCGACCAGGCGTCCTTTTCCCAGGTCACGCTGACGCTGGTCTTGGTGCGGGGAATATCGAAGCCGCTGTTGATCGCGAACTGGTCTTCGGTCACATCGCCGGCATAGCGCTGGAAGTCATGCTTCTTCACCCAGGTGTGGGTGCCATTGAAGATGAAGTCGCCGATGCCGGTCTGCAGGCGGTAGCGCAGGCCGACGTCGACGCCGGAGGTGGACTCGCGCGCCACGTTGATCGGATTGACGTGCACACCGTACAGGCGGCCGTCGGCGGTGCGGGTGATGCGGGCCAGGGCATCCACGCAGGTCGGCGAGCCGATGTCGGCGCTGCCCAGCCGGCAGTTCGCTTCGCTGGCCAGGATCGTACGCACGTCCATGTCCTGCACCTGGTCGCGCATGTCGATGTTGAACCAGTCGGCCGACAGGTCCAGGCCGGTGGCCGGCGACCACACGAAGCCCGCGCTCCAGGAGGTGCTGGTTTCCGGTTCCAGCTCGCGGTTGCCACTGCGGCTGCGGATCACGTTGCGCTCGTAATCGGCGCAATCATCGGCGGCGTCGGCGCGGCAGTTGTACAGATCTTCCGCGCTGGTCTCGTCGTTGCCCGGGCCGGCGAACACATAGTGCAGGTCCGGCGCACGGAACGCGGTGCCGTACGAGCCGCGCACCAGCAGCGTGTCGATCGGGCGCCATTCCAGGCCGCCGCTCCAGGTCGCCTTGCCGATGGTGTGGCCCGAATAGCGGTACTGGTCGTAACGGCCGGCCACGCTCAGGTTGACCGTCTCATGCAGCGGCATGCGCAGCTCGGCGGCAGTCGCCCAGCGGTTGCGCGAGCCCTTGCCGTCCGAATCCTTCCAGCTGTAGTAGTAATAGCCGGTCGCCAGCGGGTCCGGGTTGAGCGCGTAGGCCTGCTGGCCCACTTCCACCGTCGCGGCAAAGCCGGCATCGCCACCGGGCAGGGTGAACAGCGACCCATTGGTCAGGGTCAACGCAGCCGTCTCGGTGCGCGACTTCGGCGTATAGGTGGTGCGTGCGGCGATCGAATCGTACTCGGCACGGGTCAGCGGCCGGTACAGGCGCGACGGATCGGCGTTGTAGATCGGGAAGCCGTCCTCGTCCTCGCCCAGCTGCGGGCCCAGGAACAGGTCGTTGGCCTTGGATGCGATGATCTGCGCCCAGCTGATCCGCGACTGGTACTGCGAATGGCTCAGTGCTGCTTCGTAGTCCCAGTTGCCGGTCAGGTTGCCCTTGAAGCCGGTGGTCACGCTGAAGGTCTTCTGCGTGCTGCGCACCATCGCATTGTCCAGCCCGCCCATTTCCTCGGGCGAGAACTGGCGCTGCCAGAACTCGATCTCGCCGGTGGCTTCATTGTTGAAGTAACCCGACTCATCGCCGTCGGCGGCCATGCGGCCCCACTTGGTGACATCGCGCATCAGTGACATCGTGTGGTAGCCCAGCTGCACGTCGGCGAACCACTGCTGACCGTTGTCGAAGTCGTAGCTGAGCGAGGCATAGCCGTTGGCGCCGCGGCGCTTGCTGAGGATCGTGCCGTAGCCGATCGAGCTGTCGCTGCCGCAGTAGTAGCCGTAGCGCGGACGGAACGCGCGGTAGGTGCTGCCCTGGTTCTGCCCGGCCAACGCCTCGCAGGTCGCCGCGCCCGGGTCCAGGTAGTCATCGTTGTAATCGGTGCGCAGGTAGGAACGACGGGCGATGCGCGCGCCTTCGGTCGGGCCGTCCTGCGTCGAGTCCTGGATGTCGCGGTCGTAGGCCCACAGCGGCGTCTGCGACTGCAGTTCGACGCTGTACACCGCGTTGAAGTTGCCGCTGCTGAAGCCGCTGGCCAAGCTCATGTCGAACGACTCACCACCGCCTTCGGTGGTGGTGCCCATGCGCATGTCGATGGTGGTGCCATCGGCCTTCTTCTTCAGGATGAAATTGACCACGCCGGCGATTGCATCCGAGCCGTAGATCGCCGATGCGCTGCCGGTCAGCACTTCAATGCGGTCGATCATGCCCAGCGGAATGTTGGACACATCGGTGAAGTTGCTGCGTCCCTTGAACGGCATCGGGAAGTCGGCGATGCGACGGCCGTTGACCAGCACCAGGGTGTGGTTCGGCCCCAACCCGCGCAGGTCGACCTGCTGCGCACCCGGCGAGAAATCGGCTCCTCCGGAGGACTGCTGGCTCTGCGTCTCACCGCCGTTCTGGGTCATCGCGCGCAGCACGTCCGGCACGGTGGTGAAGCCGCTGGAGCGGATCTGCTCTGCGTTGATGACAGTGATCGGCGCCGGTCCTTCCACCTGGGCGCGCGGGATGCGTGAGCCGGTCACCTGCACCGCATCCAGCTGTTGTACCGAAGAGGAAGCGGGAGTCTGTGCCGCCGCCGAAGCAGCAACGCCCATCAACGCCAGCTGGATCGACCACGCCATCGCCTGTCTACGCATGAGAAATTCTCGGAAGTAATGCCGGCCCACAGAGGAGGGGCCCTGTCCCCCATTCACATTTCAGGAATGGGCGCGCGCATTTAACGCCTTTTTCATGTCCTTGACTACTGGGGATATGTCTGGCAAAGAGTGAAAACGGTTGCAGGTCGTTTTTGTTCAGGGAGATCAAAATGCGACGCCTTCGCTACGGGCTGCGTGGCCCGCTCATCGCCTTGCTGCTGTCGGCGCTCTTCTGGTCATCGCCAGCGGCGGCACAGGAACTGATGGACCCGGGCTTCGCCTACTACGAAGTGGGCGATCTGGATGCACCGCGGCCTGGCCCGCGAGCCCCCGCGATGATGCTGATGGGCGGTGGCGAATGGGTGCCTGAAGCCTTCCAGTGGTGGCTGCGCCAGGCCGGCAATGGCCGTGTGCTGATCCTGCGCGCCTCCGGCACGGATGAGTTGCAGGACCGTCTGTACCGGGAGATTGGTGGCGCCACTGCCGTACAGACCCTGGTGTTCGACAACCGCCGCGGCGCCGATGACCCGGCCGTACTGCGGGTCGTGGCTGCGGCCGATGCGATCTTCATCGCCGGCGGCGATCAGTCCCGCTACATCCGCTTCTGGAAGGGCACCGCACTCAATCGCGCACTGAATGCCCACGTGCGCGCCGGCAAGCCGATTGCCGGCACCAGCGCCGGGCTGGCCATCCTCGGCGGCTACGCCTATGGCGCGCTGGACGGCGGCAGCATCGATTCGGCCAGCGCCATGGCCGACCCGATGGGCGAGGCGGTGACCCTGGACCGCGGCTTCCTGCAGTTGCCCTACCTGCAGCGGGTGGTCACCGACACCCACTTCGACAAGCGCGACCGTCTCGGTCGCCTGATCGTGTTCGTGGCCCGCGCCGCGCATGACAGCGGTGACCCGGACATGGTCGGCATCGGCGTCGACGAAGACACGGCCCTGTGCGTGGAGCCTGACGGCCAGGCCCAGGTCTACAGTGCCGACGGCGAAGGCAAGGTCTGGGTGGTCAGCCCCGGACGCGACGCCGACCGGCTGGTGGTAGGCGAGCCCCTGCGCTTCCATGCGGTACCGGTCACCGTGGTTGCCAGCGGCAGTCGCATGCGCCTGGATGACCTGCAGGCCGACGCGGCCTACCAGGCTTTGGCTGAAATCAGCGATGGCGAGATTGAAGTCGTCCGCCAATGATCCGGTAGCGCCGGGCCATGCCCGGCGGATGCCGCCGCGCTGTGCCTTCCACCGGGCATGGCCCGACGCTACCGTGCAATCCAATCCTTGTCCTGCTGGAGATCTGCTTCCATGAAACTGCGCCTGGCGCTGTCCGCGCTGTTGTCCCTGCCACTGCTGGCCCAGGCCGCACCCACCGCATCACCGCTGCTGGTCATCCACGGCGGTGCCGGGGTGGAGCGCAAGGATCTCTCCGCGGCAGAAGAACAGGCCGCGCGCGCTGCGCTGAAGGCGGCATTGCTGAAGGGCCATGCCGAACTTGCAGCCGGGCGTCCGGCACTGGCGGCGGTCACCGCGGCCATCACCGTGCTCGAGGATGATCCGACCTTCAACGCGGGCAAGGGCGCGGTGTTCACCCACGAAGGCCGCAATGAACTGGACGCGGCGGTGATGGACGGTGCCACCCAGGCGGCCGGAGCAGTGGCCGGCGTGCAGCGCGTGCGCAACCCGATTCTCCTGGCGCAGGCGGTGATGCAGAAGTCCAGGCACGTGATGATGGTGGGGCAGGGCGCCGAAGCCTTCGCCACCGAACAGGGCGTGACCCTGGTCGACCCCTCCTACTTCCGCACCGACAAGCGCTGGCAGCAGCTGCAGCGTGCATTGAAGGAAGAGGCGGGCGGGCAGGCGCATGCCGACCTGGAAACCGCAAAGCACTTCGGCACGGTCGGTGCGGTCGCCCTGGATGCACAGGGGCATCTTGCTGCAGGCACCTCCACTGGCGGCATGACCAACAAGCGCTATGGACGTGTCGGCGATTCGCCGATCATCGGTGCCGGCACCTGGGCCGATGCGCGTTGTGCGGTGTCGGGCACCGGTTGGGGCGAGTACTACATCCGTACCGCGGCAGCCCATGAGATCTGCGCGCGCATGCGCTACCTCGGTCAGTCGCCGGAACAGGCGGGCAAGGGCGTGATCAACGACGCGATTCCGCAGATGGGCGGCGACGGCGGGGCGATCGTGCTCTCTGCAGATGGAAAAGCGGCAGCGCCGTTCAACACCCAGGGCATGTATCGGGGCTGGATCGGGGCCGATGGCGTTGCCCATGTGGCCATCTTTGCCGACGAGACAATCGCGCTGCCTTGAGCAGACCCTTGCGTATCAAGGGGTTTGCGACGCGCGTGAAAAAAAGTGAAAAAAAGCGTTGACAGACCCCCGCTTCATCTCCAGAATTGCGGGCTCACCACCACACACCGCAACGCTTCGGCGGCACGGAATGGGGTGGTAAGGAGGGATACCCAAGCGGCCAACGGGGGCAGACTGTAAATCTGCTGGCTTACGCCTTCGGTGGTTCGAATCCACCTCCCTCCACCAGCTTCACGTTGTGGCACATTCCCGGTGCGGGAGTAGTTCAATGGTAGAACCTCAGCCTTCCAAGCTGATGGTGCGGGTTCGATTCCCGTCTCCCGCTCCATTGAATGAACTTTGAATATTATCGAGTTCATGCCATAATGCAAAACTCGCTCACATAGCTCAGTCGGTAGAGCACTTCCTTGGTAAGGAAGAGGTCGAAGGTTCGATTCCTTTTGTGAGCACCATCTTCAGCACCACACCAGACGAATTCGAGATAAGCAGCCATGGCCAAGGGTAAGTTCGAGCGCACCAAGCCGCACGTCAATGTCGGCACCATCGGTCACGTCGACCACGGCAAGACCACGCTGACCGCCGCACTGACCAAGATCGGTGCCGAGCGCTTTGGTGGCGAGTTCAAGGATTACTCCGCGATCGACGCTGCGCCGGAAGAAAAGGCGCGTGGCATCACGATCTCGACCGCGCACGTCGAATACGAATCCACCGTTCGTCACTACGCCCACGTCGATTGCCCGGGCCATGCTGACTACGTCAAGAACATGATCACCGGTGCTGCCCAGATGGACGGCGCGATCCTGGTGTGCTCGGCCGCTGACGGCCCGATGCCGCAGACCCGCGAGCACATCCTGCTGTCGCGTCAGGTCGGCGTGCCGTACATCGTCGTGTTCCTGAACAAGGCCGACATGGTTGACGATGCCGAGCTGCTGGAACTGGTCGAAATGGAAGTCCGCGAGCTGCTGAGCAAGTACGACTTCCCGGGCGACGACACCCCGATCATCTCGGGTTCGGCCCGCCTGGCGCTGGAAGGCGACCAGAGCGACATCGGCGTGCCGGCCGTCATCAAGCTGGTCGAGGCGCTGGACACCTGGATCCCGACCCCGGAGCGTGACGTCGACAAGGCATTCCTGATGCCGGTCGAAGACGTGTTCTCGATCTCGGGTCGCGGCACCGTGGTGACCGGTCGTATCGAGCGCGGCGTGATCAAGGTCGGTGAAGAAATCGAAATCGTCGGCATCCGTCCGGTGCAGAAGACCACCGTGACCGGCGTGGAAATGTTCCGCAAGCTGCTGGACCAGGGTCAGGCAGGCGACAACGCCGGTCTGCTGCTGCGCGGCACCAAGCGTGACGACGTCGAGCGTGGCCAGGTTCTGGCCAAGCCGGGTTCGATCAAGCCGCACACCAAGTTCGACGCCGAAGTGTACGTGCTGTCGAAGGACGAAGGCGGCCGTCACACCCCGTTCTTCAAGGGCTACCGTCCGCAGTTCTACTTCCGTACCACCGACATCACCGGTGCGGTCGAGCTGCCGGAAGGCGTCGAGATGGTGATGCCGGGCGACAACGTGAAGATGGTTGTCACCCTGATCAATCCGGTCGCCATGGACGCCGGCCTGCGCTTCGCAATCCGCGAAGGTGGCCGTACCGTCGGTGCTGGCGTGGTTGCCAACATCCTCGAGTAAGCCTGCATGCCGGCGGTCGCATAGCGCTGCCGGTCTGGCGAGTGGCGGGCCGGGAACCTCGGTCCGCCTTCGCCGTCTAAGGGAAGGCAAGTTTTCTACGTACGCCAGTAGCTCAATTGGCAGAGCAGCGGTCTCCAAAACCGCAGGTTGGGGGTTCGAGTCCCTCCTGGCGTGCCATCTGCCCACCTTACCGAGCGGCCCTGCCGCTAAAGCAGACACAGCCTGATGAATAGCAAGATCGAACATTCCAAGGACACCTCCGCGCAAGGCGGGGATATCGTCAAGTACGTCCTCGCATCGTTGCTGGTGCTGGCAGGTCTGTTCGTCTGGTTCTGGTTCTCCGCCGATTCCGGTCGCGCTGCCCAGCTGGGCGCGTGGGCGGGTCAGCTGCGTGCGTTGGCGGTCGTGGTCGGCCTGGTTGGCGGTATCGGCGTGTTCATGCTGACCGGCAAGGGGCGCGACACCCGCGAATTCCTCTCCGAGTCGCGCTTTGAACTGCGTAAAGTGGTCTGGCCGACCCGCCAGGAAGCCATTCGCATGACCTGGGTGGTGATTGTCGTCGTTCTGATTCTCAGCTTGCTGCTGGGCGGGTTCGACTTCTTCATCCAGAAACTGACTCAGTGGTTCCTGAGCCGCTAAGGAGAAATGCATGAAGCGTTGGTACGTCGTTCACGCCTATTCGGGCTTCGAGAAGTCGGTGGCGCAGGCTCTGCGCGATCGCATCGTCCGTGACGGCATGGAAGAGCGCTTCGGCGACGTCCTGGTTCCGACCGAGGAAGTGATCGAAATGCGCGCCGGCCAGAAGCGCCGTTCCGAGCGCAAGTTCTTCCCGGGTTACGTGCTGGTCCAGATCGAGACCCACGAAGAAGCCGGTATTCCGCGCATCGACAACGAAAGCTGGCATCTGGTCAAGGAAACCCCGCGCGTCATGGGCTTCATCGGCGGAACCGCCGATCGTCCGCTGCCGATCGCCGACTCCGAGGCCGAGGCGATCCTGAACCGTGTCCAGGAAGGCGTCGAGAAGCCGCGTCCGAAGGTGCTGTTCGAGCCGGGCCAGATGGTCCGCGTTACCGAGGGTCCGTTCAACGACTTCAATGGTGTCGTCGAAGAGGTCAATTACGAGAAGAGCCGTCTGCGCGTCTCGGTGTTGATCTTCGGTCGCGCCACCCCGGTCGAGCTTGAGTTCGGTCAGGTCGAAAAGGCCGTCTGATCTGCATTCACATGCCGCTTCAGGCATGTGAAGAAAAAACCTGATATGCTGCGCGGCTCCCGCTTGGGAAGCTGGCGGGACGAGGCCACCGAAAGGTGGCCTTCGGCATGATTTCAAAACGCGATGCCGGGACGCGTGATTCCCGGTCCGATGGGGAGCCTGTTGTCGCAAGGCGCTAGCACCCGGAGAGTACTCACATGGCAAAGAAAGTTGTCGGTTATATCAAGCTGCAGGTGAAGGCCGGTCAGGCCAACCCCTCGCCGCCGGTCGGTCCTGCGCTGGGTCAGCGCGGCCTGAACATCATGGAATTCTGCAAGGCCTTCAATGCCGCCACGCAGAAGCTCGAGCCGGGTCTGCCGGTTCCGGTGATCATCACGGCCTATTCGGACCGTACGTTCACCTTCATCACCAAGAGCACTCCGGCCACCACCCTGCTGAAGAAGGCCGCTGGCATCTCGTCGGGCTCCAAGCGCCCGAACACCGAGAAGGTCGGCAAGGTCACCCGTAAGCAGCTGGAAGAGATCGCCAAGGCGAAGGAGCCGGATCTGACTGCCGCCGACCTGGACGCCGCCGTGCGTACCATCGCTGGCTCTGCCCGTTCCATGGGCCTCGTGGTGGAGGGTCAAGAAGATGGCACAGACCAAGCGTGAGAAGGCCATCAAGGCCGCTATCGTTCCGGGCAAGGCATACGCCTTCGAGGACGCAATCAACATCCTGAAGACCGCCACCAAGGCCAAGTTCGTCGAGTCGATCGACGTTGCTGTGCGCCTGGGCGTCGACGCGAAGAAGTCCGACCAGCAGGTCCGTGGCTCCACCGTGCTGCCGGCTGGTACCGGCAAGTCGGTCCGCGTCGCTGTCTTCGCTCCGGCCGGTGCCAAGGCTGATGAAGCCCTGGCTGCTGGCGCCGAAGCCGTCGGTATGGACGACCTGGCCGAGAAGATGCAGGCCGGCGATCTGAACTACGACGTCGTGATCGCGACCCCGGACGCAATGCGCGTTGTCGGTAAGCTGGGTACCGTGCTGGGCCCGCGCGGCCTGATGCCGAACCCGAAGGTCGGCACCGTCTCCCCGAACCCGGGTGAGGCTGTGAAGAATGCCAAGTCGGGTCAGGTGCGTTACCGCACCGACAAGGCCGGCATCATCCACTGCACCATCGGCAAGGCCGACTTCGCCGAAGACGCGCTGAAGTCGAACCTGACCGCGCTGCTGCTGGACCTGATCAAGGCCAAGCCGGCCACCTCGAAGGGCACCTACCTGCAGAAGGTTTCGGTCAGCTCGACGATGGGCCCGGGCGTCACCGTCGACCAGTCGTCGCTGAGCCTGAAGTAATCGTTTCAAGCGGTCGCGGGTCCCTCGGGTCCCGCGACCGTGACATTTGAAGGCATCGCCGGCAACACATCGCCGGTGGTAGCCGTCAAAGACCGCAGGTGCGGTCGTGGCATGCCGGCGACGGGCACGGAAGCTCGATTTGGCAGGGAGTCGCCGCCGGAGCAGTCACGAACGCTTAATCGATTCCCAGGAATCACCCTGCGTAGATGGTGCCCTTCTGGAGTTTTTCTGGTTCACGCACGTCTGGGGTTACCCAGGTTGGCCCACTCCAGGTCTAGAACGGCCCACCCCCCGGAACATCATTCCGATGTTCCCGGCGTCCAGGACGGATGCCGCACAGGACCGCACACGGCAGGAGCCGTAAGCGGAGTTCAATCGGAGGAGTGCAATGGCTCTCAATCTGTCCCAGAAGCAAGAAGTAGTCGCGGAGCTGGCAGACATCGCCGCCAAGGCCCACTCCTTGATCGCAGCCGAATACGCTGGCACCACGGTCGCTCAGATGACCGCGATGCGTAAGCAGGCTCGTGAAACCGGCGTTTTCTTGAAAGTTGTCAAGAACACCCTGGCGTCGCGTGCCGTTGAAGGCACCGAGTTCGCAGTCGCACAGGACCAGATGGTTGGTCCGCTGCTGTACGCGTTCTCGCTCGAGGAGCCCGGTGCTGCCGGTCGCCTGATCAAGGATGCCGCCAAGGGCAACGACAAGCTTAAGGCCAAGGTCGTCGCAATCGGTGGTGAAGTGTTCCCGGCAAGCCATGTCGACGTGTTGGCCTCGCTGCCGACCCGTGACCAGGCCCTGGCAATGCTGGCACGCGTCCTGACCGAGCCGGTCACGATGTTCGCCCGCGCCATCAAGGCAATCGGCGACAAGCAGAATGGTGGCGACGTCGCCGCCGACGCTGCTGAACCGGCCGCCGAGACCGCCTGAGTTTCGACTAATCGTGGTTCCTGACGGAACCTCAATCCAGAAAAACATCCAAAGGTAATTATCATGTCCCTTACCAACGAACAGATCGTCGACGCCATCGCCGAGAAGTCCCTGATGGAAGTGATGGAGCTGGTCAAGGCCATCGAAGAGAAGTTCGGCGTCTCCGCCGCTGCTCCGGTCGCCGCTGCTGTGGCTGGCCCGGCTGCCGTCGTTGAAGAGCAGACCGAATTCGTCGTCACCCTGAAGACCGCTGGCGACAAGAAGGTCGAAGTCATCAAGGCCGTCCGCGCCATCACCGGCCTGGGCCTGAAGGAAGCGAAGGACCTGGCCGAAGCCGGCGGCGTCCTGAAGGACAACGCTTCGAAGGACGAAGCCGAGAAGATGAAGAAGGACCTGGAAGCTGCTGGCGCGACTGTCGAAGTCAAGTAAGCACTTCCATTGCGTCGCCATCGAAATCCGGCGATGCAGCCAAGGCTGGGGGCGTAAGCCCCCGGCCTTTGGTCGTTGTTGTAGGCCCGGCCAATCGTGGCGCGGTTCTACGGAAATACGGTGAAAAGCCCAACACGGGCTGCGGTCAAACCCTGGCCGGCCAGCGCAACGCGCGGCGGCGGGGGAGTGGATGCAGACGAGTTGGCAGTTGGAAGTAGCGGGAGAAGGCGTGCTGGTGCCGGCAATACCAGCGACTTCCAACTGACAATTTCAAGTTCCCTTCGGGTCGTGGGCGCACGACTCGCACAACAAGGTGGAAGACCTCATGACGTCCTATTCGTTCACCGAAAAAAAGCGTATCCGCAAGGATTTCGGCAAGCAGCGTTCGATTCTCGAAGTGCCGTTCCTGCTCGCCATCCAGGTGGATTCCTACCGTGAATTCCTGCAGGAGAACGTCGATCCGGCCAAGCGCACGGACCACGGCCTGCACGCTGCACTGAAGTCGGTCTTCCCGATCGCCAGCTACAGCGGCAATGCTGCCCTGGAATACGTCGGCTACAAGCTGGGCGATCCGGTCTTCGACGAGCGTGAGTGCCGTCAGCGTGGCATGAGCTACGGTGCGCCGCTGCGCGTGACCGTGCGCCTGGTGATCTACGACCGCGAGTCGTCGACCAAGGCCATCAAGTACGTGAAGGAGCAGGAGGTCTACCTCGGCGAAATCCCGCTGATGACCGACAACGGCACCTTCATCGTCAACGGCACCGAGCGTGTCATCGTCTCGCAGCTGCACCGCTCGCCGGGCGTGTTCTTCGACCACGACCGTGGCAAGACCCACAGCTCGGGCAAGCTGCTGTACAGCGCCCGCATCATTCCTTACCGCGGCTCCTGGCTGGACTTCGAGTTCGACCCGAAGGACGCGCTGTTCACCCGTATCGACCGTCGCCGCAAGCTGCCGGTGTCGATCCTGCTGCGTGCGCTTGGCTACAGCAACGAAGAGATGCTGGCCGAGTTCTTCGAGATCAACACCTTCCACATCAACCCGGATGAAGGCGTCCAGCTGGAGCTGGTGCCCGAGCGCCTGCGCGGCGAAACCCTGGGCTTCGACCTCGCCGACGGCGACAAGGTCATCGTGGAAGCCGGCAAGCGCATCACCGCGCGCCACATCAAGCAGCTGGAAGCCTCGGGCATCGCCGCCCTGGCCGTGCCGGACGACTACATCGTCGGCCGCATCCTGTCGCACGACGTGGTCGATGCCTCGACCGGCGAACTGCTGGCCCAGGCCAACGACGAAATCACCGACGAACAGCTGCAGGCCTTCCGCAAGGCCGGCGTCGATGCCGTGGGCACCCTGTGGGTGAACGACCTGGATCGTGGCCCGTACCTGTCCAACACCCTGCGCATCGATCCGACCAAGACCCAGCTGGAAGCCCTGGTCGAGATCTACCGCATGATGCGTCCGGGCGAGCCGCCGACCAAGGATGCCGCGCAGAACCTGTTCCACAACCTGTTCTTCACCTTCGAGCGCTACGACCTGTCCGCAGTCGGCCGCATGAAGTTCAACCGTCGCGTGGGCCGCAAGGAAACCACCGGCGAAGCCGTGCTGTACGACCGCAAGTACTACGGCGAGCGCAACGACGAAGAGTCCAAGCGCCTGGTTGCCGCCCACGGCGACAGCTCGGACATCCTGGACGTGATCAAGGTCCTGACCGAGATCCGCAACGGTCGCGGCGTGGTCGATGACATCGATCACCTGGGCAACCGTCGCGTGCGTTCGGTCGGTGAAATGGCCGAGAACGTGTTCCGCGTGGGCCTGGTCCGCGTCGAGCGCGCGGTCAAGGAACGCCTGTCGATGGCCGAGTCGGAAGGCCTGACCCCGCAGGAGCTGATCAACGCCAAGCCGGTGGCTGCGGCGATCAAGGAATTCTTCGGCTCCTCGCAGCTGTCGCAGTTCATGGATCAGAACAACCCGCTGTCGGAAGTCACGCACAAGCGTCGCGTCTCGGCCCTGGGCCCGGGCGGCCTGACCCGTGAGCGCGCCGGCTTCGAAGTGCGCGACGTGCACCCGACCCATTACGGCCGCGTCTGCACCATCGAAACGCCGGAAGGCCCGAACATCGGCCTGATCAACTCGCTGGCCGTGTACGCCCGCACCAACCAGTACGGTTTCCTCGAGACCCCGTACCGCAAGGTCGTGGACGGCAAGGTCTTCGACGAAGTCGAGTTCCTGTCGGCCATCGAAGAAAACGAGTACGTCATCGCCCAGGCCAACGCCCTGACCGATGCCAACAGCGTGCTGACCGAGCAGTTCGTCCCCTGCCGTTACCAGGGCGAATCGCTGCTGAAGCCGCCGGCGGAAGTCCACTTCATGGACGTCTCGCCGATGCAGACCGTGTCGATCGCGGCCGCGCTGGTTCCGTTCCTGGAGCACGATGACGCCAACCGCGCACTGATGGGCGCCAACATGCAGCGTCAGGCCGTGCCGACCCTGCGTGCGCAGAAGCCGCTGGTCGGTACCGGCATCGAGCGCGCCGTGGCGCGTGACTCGGGCGTGACCGTGAACGCCCGTCGTGGTGGTGAGATCGTGCAGATCGACGCCGCCCGCATCGTGGTCAAGGTCAACGAAGCCGAGATCACCGACGCGTCCGACGCCGGCGTGGACATCTACAACCTGATCAAGTACACCCGCTCCAACCAGAACACCTGCATCAACCAGCGTCCGCTGGTGGAAGTGGGCAACGTGGTGGCGCGTGGCGACGTGCTGGCCGATGGTCCGTCCACCGACATCGGTGAACTGGCCCTGGGCCAGAACATGCTGATCGCCTTCATGCCGTGGAACGGCTACAACTTCGAAGACTCCATCCTGCTCTCCGAGCGCGTGGTGGAAGAGGATCGCTACACCACGATCCACATCGAAGAGCTGACCTGCGTTGCGCGTGACACCAAGCTGGGGCCGGAGGAAATCTCGGCCGACATCCCGAACGTTTCCGAGCAGGCGCTGAACCGCCTGGACGAAAGCGGCGTGGTGTACATCGGTGCCGAAGTCCGCGCCGGCGACATCATGGTCGGCAAGGTCACCCCGAAGGGCGAAAGCCAGCTGACCCCGGAAGAGAAGCTGCTGCGCGCGATCTTCGGCGAGAAGGCTTCGGACGTGAAGGACAGCTCGCTGCGCGTTCCGCCGGGCATGGACGGCACCGTCATCGACGTGCAGGTCTTCACCCGCGATGGCATCGAGAAGGACAAGCGCGCCCGTCAGATCGAAGAGTCTGAAATCAAGCGCGTCAAGAAGGACTTCGACGACCAGTTCCGCATCCTGGAAGCGGCTATCTATGCCCGTCTGCGTTCGCAGATCGTCGGCAAGGTGGTCAACGGTGGCGCCGGCCTGAAGAAGGGCGACGTCATCTCCGACGCCTACCTGGATGGCCTGAAGAAGGCCGACTGGTTCGTGCTGCGCATGAAGGACGAGGACGCCGCCGAAGCCATCGAACGCGCACAGAAGCAGATCCAGGCGCACGAGAAGGAATTCGAGCGTCGCTTCGCCGACAAGCGCGGCAAGATCACCGCTGGCGACGACCTCGCCCCGGGCGTGCTGAAGATGGTCAAGGTGTTCCTGGCAGTGAAGCGCCGCATCCAGCCGGGCGACAAGATGGCAGGCCGCCACGGCAACAAGGGTGTGGTGTCCAACGTGGTGCCGGTCGAGGACATGCCGTACATGGCCTCGGGCGAAACCGTGGACATCGTGCTGAACCCGCTGGGCGTGCCGTCGCGTATGAACATCGGGCAGATCCTGGAAGTGCACCTGGGCTGGGCAGCCAAGGGTCTGGGTCGCAAGATCCAGGCAATGCTGGAAGCCCAGGCCGCGGTCGCCGACCTGCGCAAGTTCCTGGACGACATCTACAACCACGATGACACCAACGTGGCCAACCGTGTCGACCTGTCGCAGTTCAGCGACGAGGAACTGCTGCGCCTGGCCCGCAACCTGTTCGACGGCGTGCCGATGGCAACGCCGGTGTTCGACGGTGCCACCGAAGCGGAAATCAAGCGCATGCTGGAACTGGCCGACCTGCCGAGCAGTGGCCAGACCCAGCTGTATGACGGCCGCACCGGTGAAGCCTTCGATCGCCACACCACCGTTGGCTACATGCACTACCTGAAGCTGAACCACCTGGTCGACGACAAGATGCACGCCCGTTCGACCGGTCCGTACTCGCTCGTCACCCAGCAGCCGCTGGGCGGCAAGGCGCAGTTCGGCGGCCAGCGCTTCGGTGAAATGGAAGTCTGGGCGCTGGAAGCCTACGGCGCGGCCTACACCCTGCAGGAAATGCTGACGGTGAAGTCCGATGACGTGCAGGGCCGCAACCAGATGTACAAGAACATCGTCGACGGTGAGCACGAGATGGTCGCGGGCATGCCGGAATCCTTCAACGTCCTGGTGAAGGAAATCCGCTCGCTGGCCATCAACATGGAACTGGAAGACAACTGATCCATGCCGGCGCGGCGGCCACCGCCGCCGCGCCGCTGGCAGTGAACTGAAAGCCCATCGACACAGCATTCCTCCTTCTGGAGAACACCATGAAAGACCTGCTCAACCTCTTCAACCAGCAGCGCCAGACGCTGGACTTCGACGCGATCAAGATCGCGCTGGCTTCGCCGGACCTGATCCGTTCGTGGTCCTTCGGCGAAGTGAAGAAGCCGGAAACCATCAACTACCGTACCTTCAAGCCGGAACGTGACGGCCTGTTCTGCGCCGCCATCTTCGGACCGGTCAAGGACTACGAGTGCCTGTGCGGCAAGTACAAGCGCATGAAGCACCGCGGCGTGGTCTGCGAGAAGTGCGGCACCGAAGTGACCCTGGCCAAGGTGCGTCGCGAGCGCATGGGCCACATCGACCTGGCCTCGCCGGTCGCGCACATCTGGTTCCTGAAGTCGCTGCCGTCGCGCATCGGCCTGATGCTGGACATGACCCTGCGCGATATCGAGCGCGTGCTGTACTTCGAAGCCTACGTGGTGACCGAGCCGGGCCTGACCGCCCTGGAGCGCCGCCAGCTGCTGACCGAAGAACAGTACCTGCAGGCCCGCCAGGAGCATGGCGACGACTTCGACGCCGCCATGGGCGCCGAGGCCGTGTACGAACTGCTGCGCACCATCGACCTGCAGTCGGAAATGACCCGCCTGCGCGAAGAGATCGCCAGCACCGGTTCGGAAACCAAGCTGAAGCGACTGACCAAGCGCATCAAGCTGATCGAAGCCTTCCTGGAATCGGGCAACCGTCCGGAGTGGATGGTCATGACCGTCCTGCCGGTGCTGCCGCCGGACCTGCGTCCGCTGGTTCCGCTGGATGGTGGCCGCTTCGCGACCTCCGATCTGAACGACCTGTACCGCCGTGTCATCAACCGCAACAACCGCCTGCGCCGCCTGCTCGAACTGAGCGCGCCGGACATCATCGTGCGCAATGAAAAGCGCATGCTGCAGGAATCGGTCGATGCGCTGCTGGACAACGGCCGTCGCGGCCGTGCCATCACCGGCACCAACAAGCGCCCGCTGAAGTCGCTGGCCGACATGATCAAGGGCAAGCAGGGTCGTTTCCGCCAGAACCTGCTCGGCAAGCGCGTCGACTACTCGGGCCGTTCGGTCATCGTGGTCGGTCCGTACCTGCGCCTGCACCAGTGCGGCCTGCCGAAGAAGATGGCGCTCGAACTGTTCAAGCCGTTCGTGTTCGCCAAGCTGCAGCGTCGTGGCCTGGCCACCACCATCAAGGCCGCCAAGAAGCTGGTCGAGCGCGAAGAAGCCGAAGTCTGGGACATCCTGGAAGAGGTCATCCGCGAGCATCCGGTGATGCTGAACCGTGCGCCGACCCTGCACCGTCTGGGCATCCAGGCCTTCGAGCCGGTCCTGATCGAAGGCAAGGCCATCCAGCTGCACCCGCTGGTCTGCACCGCGTTCAACGCCGACTTCGACGGTGACCAGATGGCCGTCCACGTGCCGCTTTCGCTGGAAGCCCAGCTGGAAGCGCGTGCGCTGATGATGTCCACCAACAACATCCTGTCGCCGGCCAACGGCGAGCCGATCATCGTGCCGTCGCAGGACGTCGTGCTGGGTCTGTACTACATGACCCGCTCGCTGGAAAACAAGAAGGGCGAGGGCATGGCCTTCGCCAACATCGCCGAAGTCAAGCGTGCCTACGACAACCGCGTGGTGGAACTGCACGCGCGCGTCAAGGTCCGCATCACCGAGGTGGTGACCGACGAGGAAGGCAACAAGCAGAGCAAGACCTCGATCGTGGATACCACCATCGGTCGCGCCCTGCTGGCTGAAATCCTGCCGGAAGGCCTGCCGTTCGCGCTGGCCAACACCGAGCTGACCAAGAAGAACATCAGCCGCCTGATCAACTCCAGCTACCGCCAGCTGGGTCTGAAGGACACGGTCGTGTTCGCCGACAAGCTGATGTACACCGGCTTCGCCTACGCGACCCGCGCCGGCGTCTCGATCGGCATCGACGACATGCTGATCCCGGACGAGAAGAAGGGCATCCTCACCGAGGCCGAAGCCGAAGTGCTGGAAATCCAGGAGCAGTACCAGTCGGGCCTGGTCACCGCCGGCGAGCGCTACAACAAGGTGGTCGACATCTGGTCGCGCACCAATGAGCGCATCGCCAAGGCGATGATGGACACCATCGGTACCGAGAAGGTCATCAATGCCAAGGGCGAGACCATCGACCAGAAGTCGATGAACTCCCTGTACATCATGGCCGACTCCGGTGCACGAGGCAGCCAGGCGCAGATCCGTCAGCTGGCCGGCATGCGTGGCCTGATGGCCCGTCCCGATGGCTCGATCATCGAGACGCCCATCAAGGCGAACTTCCGCGAAGGCCTGAACGTGCAGGAGTACTTCAACTCCACCCACGGTGCCCGTAAGGGTCTGGCCGATACCGCGCTGAAGACCGCGAACTCGGGTTACCTGACCCGTCGTCTGGTCGACGTGGCGCAGGACGTGGTGATCACCGAGGTGGATTGCGGTACCACCGAAGGCCTGATCATGACCCCGATCGTTGAAGGCGGCGACGTGGTCGAGCCGTTGAAGGATCGCGTGCTGGGTCGCGTGGTTGCCGAGGACGTGTTCCTGCCGGGCAACGACGAAGATCCGATCGTCACCCGCAACACCCTGCTCGACGAAGCCTGGGTCGCCAAGCTTGAAGAGGCCAGCGTGCAGACCATCAAGGTCCGCTCGACGATCTCCTGCGAATCGGCCTTCGGCGTCTGCGCTCGCTGCTACGGCCGCGATCTGGCCCGTGGCCACCTGGTCAACATCGGTGAAGCGGTCGGCGTCATCGCCGCGCAGTCCATCGGTGAGCCGGGTACCCAGCTGACGATGCGTACGTTCCACATCGGTGGTGCGGCATCGCGAGCTGCTGCGGTCGACAACATCACCGTCAAGACCACCGGCTCGGTCAAGTTCAGCAACCTCAAGTCGGTTGCCCATGCCAACGGCTCGCTGGTCGCGGTGTCGCGCTCGGGTGAAATGTCGGTGCTCGATGCGCACGGCCGTGAGCGTGAGCGTTACAAGCTGCCGTACGGTGCGACCATCACCTCCAAGGACGGTGATGCGGTCAAGGCTGGCCAGACCGTGGCCAACTGGGATCCGCATAACCATCCGATCGTTTCGGAAGTGGCCGGTTTCATCCGCTTCATCGACTTCGTCGACGGCATTACCGTCATCGAGAAGACCGATGAGCTGACCGGCCTGGCGTCGCGCGAAATCACCGATCCGAAGCGCCGCGGCGCCCAGGCGAAGGATCTGCGCCCGATCGTCCGCATCGTCGATGGCAAGGGCAACGACCTGTCGATTCCGGGCACCGACCTGCCGGCGCAGTACCTGCTGCCGCCGCGCTCGATCGTCAACCTGCAGGACGGCGCTGCCGTCGGCGTGGGTGACGTGGTTGCCAAGATCCCGCAGGAAGCGTCGAAGACCCGCGACATCACCGGTGGTCTGCCGCGCGTGGCCGATCTGTTCGAAGCCCGCAAGCCGAAGGATCCGGCAGTGCTGGCCGAGCGTTCGGGCATCATCAGCTTCGGCAAGGACACCAAGGGCAAGCAGCGCCTGATCATCAAGGACACCGATGGTTCGGAGCACGAAGAGCTGATTCCGAAGTACCGTCAGGTCATCGTGTTCGAAGGTGAGCACGTGACCAAGGGCGAAACCATCGTTGACGGCGAGCCGAGCCCGCAGGACATCCTGCGTCTGCTGGGCGTCGAGCCGCTGGCCGCCTATCTGGTCAAGGAAATCCAGGACGTGTACCGCCTGCAGGGCGTGAAGATCAACGACAAGCACATCGAGGTGATCACCCGCCAGATGCTGCGCAAGGTCGAGATCACCGATCAGGGCAGCAGCAAGTTCCTGAACGGCGAACAGGTCGAGCGCCAGCGCGTCATCGAGGAAAATGCACGCCTGACCACCCGCAACGAGCTGATTGCTCGCTTCGATCCGGTCCTGCTGGGCATCACCAAGGCATCGCTGGCTACCGAATCGTTCATCTCGGCTGCTTCCTTCCAGGAAACCACCCGCGTGCTGACCGAGGCTGCCGTCCGCGGCACCAAGGACAACCTGCGCGGCCTGAAGGAAAACGTGATCGTCGGCCGTCTGATTCCGGCCGGTACCGGTCTGACCTACCACGCCAACCGCCGCCGCAATGCGAGCGGGCTGACGGACTCGGAAATGCAGACCCTGGCCGGCACCCCGGCAGCTGCAGCCGCCGTGGCCGTGGCAGCACCGGAAGTGGTGGTGGAGTCGACCGACGCCGAGCAGGCCGAGGATTGATCGGCCGGTCCGGCTCAGGCCGGACCTCGATCGGGCAGGGGGCGGCCATCGGCCGGTCCCTGCTTCATGGTCCGGCTCCGTGCCGGACACGTATCACGCAGGACCCGCCTCGGCGGGATCTGCACTCGAGGGCCCAGGCCGCTGGTCTGTTCGCCGTCGATGAGGTAGGATGCCGCCCCGGCCCAGCGATGGGTCGGGCGACAACCTGAACGGGGGGCATGGAGAAGGCTCCCCTGTAACGGCCCTGGATCAGGGCTGGCTTGGCGTGTGCGCATTTGACCGCGTTTTCGCCAGGTTGCTACAATCGTCTGTCTCAGCAGGCCGGTCTTTCGCCTGCTCGCACATATCCGCATTCATGGCCGGTTTTTTTCGGCCTCTCTCAGAAGAACATACTGATGGCGACGATCAATCAGCTTGTCCGCAAGCCGCGGCAGGCAACCACTTATAAGAGCGCCTCGCCGGCTCTCGAAAAGTGCCCCCAGCGCCGTGGCGTCTGCACGCGCGTTTACACCACTACTCCGAAGAAGCCGAACTCGGCCCTTCGCAAGGTTGCCAAGGTTCGCCTGACCAACCAGGAAGAAGTGATTTCCTACATCGGCGGTGAAGGCCACAACCTGCAGGAGCACTCCGTGGTCCTGATCCGTGGCGGTCGCGTCAAGGATCTGCCGGGTGTGCGTTACCACACCGTTCGTGGTTCGCTCGACGCCTCCGGCGTTGCCAAGCGTCGCCAGGGCCGTTCCAAGTACGGCGCCAAGCGTCCGAAGAGCTAAGGGAAAGCACACATGTCTCGTAAAGGTAATACGCCGCAGCGCGCAGTCCTGCCGGATCCGAAGCACGGAAGCGAAACCATCGCCCGTTTCATCAACATGGTGATGCTGAGCGGCAAGAAGTCGGTCGCTGAAAAGATCGTCTATGGCGCCATGGACGTGATCGGTGAGAAGAACCCGAATTCCGTCGAGCTGGTTCAGAAGGCTCTGGAAAACGTGGCTCCGTCGGTCGAAGTCAAGTCCCGCCGCGTCGGTGGTGCCACCTACCAGGTGCCGGTCGAAGTGCGCGCCTCGCGCAAGATGGCTCTGGCCATGCGTTGGCTGATCGACTCCGCGCGCAAGCGTGGTGAGAACACCATGCCGAAGAAGCTGGCCGCTGAACTGATCGACGCCTCGGAAAACCGTGGCGGCGCCATCAAGAAGCGCGAAGAAACCCACCGCATGGCCGAAGCCAACAAGGCATTCGCCCACTACCGCTGGTGAGTTTGACGGCCTTGTAAAACAGGCAGGGCAGCACCATCTCGGTGCTGCCTCGCGGCCCCAGAAGGGCTGCGCCAATCCGAAGGCCGCCGAAAGGCGGCGTTCGGCCATCCGAAATCCAAGAAATCTGAGAGGCTCCCCGTGGCCCGTTCCACTCCCATCGAGCGTTACCGCAATTTCGGCATCATGGCCCACATCGATGCCGGCAAGACCACCACGTCCGAGCGCATCCTGTTCTACACCGGCAAGAGCCACAAGATCGGTGAAGTGCATGACGGCGCCGCCACCATGGACTGGATGGAGCAGGAGCAGGAGCGTGGCATCACGATCCAGTCCGCTGCGACCACCGCGTTCTGGAAGGGCATGGACAAGTCCCTGCCGGAGCACCGCTTCAACATCATCGACACCCCCGGGCACGTCGACTTCACCATCGAAGTGGAGCGCTCGCTGCGCGTGCTCGACGGTGCCGTCTTCGTGCTGTGTGCCGTCGGTGGCGTGCAGCCGCAGTCGGAAACCGTGTGGCGCCAGGCCAACCGTTACAAGGTGCCGCGCATCGCGTTCGTCAACAAGATGGACCGCACCGGCGCCAACTTCACCAAGGTCGTCGGCCAGCTGAAGGCGAAGCTGGGTGCCAAGGCCGTTCCGATGCAGCTGCCGATCGGCGCTGAGGAAGGCTTCAAGGGCGTCGTCGATCTGCTGAAGATGAAGGCCATCCATTGGGATGAGGCTTCGCAGGGCATGAAGTTCGAGTACAGCGATGTGCCGGCCGACCTGCTGGCTGAAGCGACCGAAGCCCGTACCTTCATGATCGAAGCGGCTGCCGAAGCCAGCGAAGAGCTGATGGACAAGTACCTGGGCGGCGATGAGCTGACCGAGGCCGAGATCATCGAAGCCCTGCGCGTGCGCACCCTGGCGACCGACATCGTGCCGATGTACTGCGGCTCGGCGTTCAAGAACAAGGGCGTGCAGGCCATGCTGGACGGCGTGATCCAGCTGCTGCCGTCGCCGATCGACGTGCCGGACGTGACCGGTACCGACGTTGACGATGAAACCAAGGAAATGAGCCGCAAGTCTGACGACAAGGCTCCCTTCTCGGCCCTGGCCTTCAAGATCATCACCGACCCGTTCGTCGGCGCGCTGACCTTCTTCCGTGTCTACTCGGGCACGTTGAATGCAGGCGACCAGCTGCTGAACTCGGTGAAGGGCAAGAAGGAGCGCATCGGCCGTATCCTGCAGATGCACTCCAACAACCGTGAAGAAATCAAGGAAGTGCTGGCAGGCGACATCGCCGCCGCCGTGGGCCTGAAGGACACCACCACCGGTGACACCCTGTGCTCCATGGATCAGCCGATCATCCTCGAGCGCATGGTGTTCCCGGAGCCGGTCATCTCGATGGCCGTCGAGCCGAAGACCAAGTCCGACCAGGAAAAGATGGGTCTGGCACTGGGTCGTCTGGCCCAGGAAGATCCGTCGTTCCGCGTCAAGACCGACGAAGAATCCGGCCAGACCATCATCTCGGGCATGGGCGAGCTGCACCTGGACATCATCGTTGACCGCATGAAGCGCGAGTTCAACGTTGAAGCCAACGTCGGCAAGCCGCAGGTGGCTTACCGCGAAACGATCACCCTGTCGGACGTGAAGTCGGACTACAAGCACGCCAAGCAGTCCGGTGGTAAGGGTCAGTACGGTCACGTCGTGATCGAGCTGTCGCCGATCACCGATGCCGATCGTGCAGATCCGAAGATCGCCGCGGGTATCAAGGACGACTTCCTGTTCATCAACGACATCACCGGTGGCGTGATTCCGAAGGAATTCATTCCGTCGATTGAAAAGGGTCTGCGCGAAACCATCACCAACGGTCCGCTGGCTGGCTTCCCGGTCGTGGACGTCAAGGTGAAGCTGGTGTTCGGCTCGTACCACGACGTCGACTCCTCGGAAATGGCGTTCAAGCTCGCTTCCTCGATGGCCTTCAAGGAAGGCTTCCGCAAGGCCAAGCCGGTCCTGCTGGAGCCGATCATGAAGGTCGAGATCGTGACCCCGGAGGATTACCAGGGTGACGTGATGGGCGACGTGAGCCGTCGTCGCGGCGTTCTGCAGGGTTCTGATACCACCGGTGACGGTTCGGCCAGCATCATCAACGCGATGATCCCGCTGGGCGAAATGTTTGGCTACGCGACCTCGCTGCGTTCGCAGACCCAGGGCCGCGCCACCTTCACGATGGAATTTGACCACTACGAGCCGGCGCCGAACAACATCGCCGACGAAGTCATGAAGAAGTCCTGAGCGTAACGCTCAGGTCCTCCAAACCACTTACGAACTAAAAGGTAGAACGAAATGGCAAAGGGTAAGTTCGAGCGCACCAAGCCGCACGTCAACGTCGGCACCATCGGTCACGTCGATCATGGCAAGACCACGCTGACCGCCGCACTGACCAAGATCGGTGCCGAGCGCTTCGGTGGCGAGTTCAAGGATTACTCCGCGATCGACGCCGCGCCGGAAGAAAAGGCGCGTGGCATCACGATCTCGACCGCGCACGTCGAGTACGAATCCACCGTTCGTCACTACGCCCACGTCGATTGCCCGGGCCATGCTGACTACGTCAAGAACATGATCACCGGTGCTGCCCAGATGGACGGCGCGATCCTGGTGTGCTCGGCCGCTGACGGCCCGATGCCGCAGACCCGCGAGCACATCCTGCTGTCGCGTCAGGTCGGCGTGCCGTACATCGTCGTGTTCCTGAACAAGGCCGACATGGTTGACGATGCCGAGCTGCTGGAACTGGTCGAAATGGAAGTCCGCGAGCTGCTGAGCAAGTACGACTTCCCGGGCGACGACACCCCGATCATCTCGGGTTCGGCCCGCCTGGCGCTGGAAGGCGACCAGAGCGACATCGGCGTGCCGGCCGTCATCAAGCTGGTCGAGGCGCTGGACACCTGGATCCCGACCCCGGAGCGTGACGTCGACAAGGCATTCCTGATGCCGGTCGAAGACGTGTTCTCGATCTCGGGTCGCGGCACCGTGGTGACCGGTCGTATCGAGCGCGGCGTGATCAAGGTCGGTGAAGAAATCGAAATCGTCGGCATCCGTCCGGTGCAGAAGACCACCGTGACCGGCGTGGAAATGTTCCGCAAGCTGCTGGACCAGGGTCAGGCAGGCGACAACGCCGGTCTGCTGCTGCGCGGCACCAAGCGTGACGACGTCGAGCGTGGCCAGGTTCTGGCCAAGCCGGGTTCGATCAAGCCGCACACCAAGTTCGACGCCGAAGTGTACGTGCTGTCGAAGGACGAAGGCGGCCGTCACACCCCGTTCTTCAAGGGCTACCGTCCGCAGTTCTACTTCCGTACCACCGACATCACCGGTGCGGTCGAGCTGCCGGAAGGCGTCGAGATGGTGATGCCGGGCGACAACGTGAAGATGGTTGTCACCCTGATCAACCCGGTCGCCATGGACGCTGGCCTGCGCTTCGCAATCCGCGAAGGTGGCCGTACCGTCGGTGCTGGCGTGGTTGCCAACATCCTCGAGTAATCTGCTAGACTCTGCGCCCCGATGTTGCCTGGGTAGGGCATCGGGGCGTATCAAACGGGAAAGTAGGCACAGGATGTGCCTTGTGTTCCCCGGACCAGGAAGGGTCAATGCCATTCAGGCGGCGTCAACAGGAGACTGTTGACAGCTGCCTTGCGTGCCATTATGCTTCTCCGTCTGGGCAGGCCGGTTTCACGGGTCTGCCTATGCATTTGGGGTCTACGGATTGACCTTGTCGGCCTGCGGGAATGCGGGCCGTCTGTATTCAGGGATTTCATGGGGCAAAGCAACCCAGAGGCTTTGTCTGTCGCTCTTTTATCGAAGGAACCTACCGCCATGGCGGACCAAAAGATCCGGATCCGGCTGAAAGCGTTCGATCATCGTCTGATCGACCGTTCGGCCAGCGAGATCGTTGAGACGGCGAAGCGGACCGGCGCGCAAGTGCGTGGCCCGATCCCGCTGCCGACCAAGATCGAGCGTTACACCATCCTCGTCTCCCCGCACGTCGACAAGGACGCGCGTGACCAGTACGAGACCCGCACGCACAAGCGCGTGCTCGATATCGTTGACCCGAATGACAAGACCGTGGACGCGCTGATGAAGCTCGAACTGGCTGCCGGCGTCGACGTTCAGATCAAGCTGACCTGAGGACTACGACCATGACGAAGAAGTATTCGTTGGGCTTCGTGGGCCGCAAGGCTGGCATGAGCCGCGTGTTCACCGAAGATGGCCGTTCCATTCCGGTGACCCTGATCGAAGCAACCCCCAACCGCATCGCGCAGATCAAGACCGTCGAAACTGACGGCTACAGCGCCGTGCAGGTGACCGTCGGTGCGCGTCGCGCTGCCCTGGTCAACAAGCCGGAAGCCGGCCACTTCGCCAAGGCGAAAGTGGAAGCGGGCCGTGGCCTGTGGGAATTCCGCGTTGAAGACGCCCAGCTCGGCGATTTCGCCGTGGGTGGCGAAGTCAAGGCGGACATCTTTGAAGTCGGCCAGATCGTCGACGTCCAGGGTGTCACCAAGGGTAAGGGCTTCCAGGGCACCATCAAGCGCTACAACTTCCGTATGGGTGACGCTACCCACGGCAACTCGCTGTCGCATCGCGCGCCGGGTTCGCTGGGTCAGCGCCAGACGCCCGGCCGCGTGTTCCCGGGTAAGAAGATGTCCGGTCACATGGGTGCCGTGCAGCAGAGCACCCAGAACCTGGAAGTTGTCAAGGTCGACGTCGAACGCGGTCTGATCGCGGTTCGCGGCGCCGTTCCGGGCGCGGCGGGTGGCGACGTGATCGTCCGTCCGGCGAGCAAGGCATAAGGAGAGATGACGATGGAACTCGTTATCACGGGTAGCAATAACAAGGTCTCGGTCTCCGACGCCGTGTTCGGTCGCGATTTCAGCGAAGATCTGGTTCACCAGGTCGTCGTTGCTTACCGCAACGCCGGTCGCGCCGGCACCAAGGCGCAGAAGACTCGCTCCGAAGTGGCAGGTACCACCAAGAAGTCGAAGAAGCAGAAGGGCGGCGGCGCGCGTCATGGCGCACTGACGGCTCCGATCTTCGTCGGCGGCGGTGTCACCTTCGCGGCAAAGCCGCGCAGCTTCGAGCAGAAGGTCAATCGTAAGCAGTACCGTGCCGCCATGTGCGCGATCCTGTCCGAGCTGAACCGTCAGGGCCGTCTGACCATCGTGGAGTCCTTCGATGTCGAAGCGACCAACACGAAGGCTCTGATCGCCAAGCTGGCCGGCCTGGAAGTGGGCAAGCGCCCGCTGATCGTCACTGAAGAAGCCTCCGAGCACCTGTACCTGTCGGCTCGCAACATTCCCTACGTGGAAGTGCGTGACGTCCAGGGCCTGGATCCGGTGTCGCTGGTCGGTGCCGACACGGTCGTCATCACCGCTGACGCGGTCAAGAAGGTCGAGGAGTGGCTGGCATGAACAGCAACGAAAAAATCTTCAGCGTGCTGCTCGCCCCGCGTGTCTCCGAAAAGACCGCGCGCCTGCAGGAACTCTCCAATCAGTACGTCTTCGAAATTTCGAACGAAGCCACCAAGGCCGATGTAAAGGCCGCGGTTGAGCAGCTGTTCGACGTCAAGGTCGAAGCAGTCAACGTGGTCAACGTCAAGGGCAAGAACAAGTCCTTCCGTAACCGTGCTGGCCGCCGCGGCGATTGGCGCAAGGCGTACGTTCGCCTGGCCGACGGCCAGTCGATCGATGTAACGGCCAAGGCCTGAGGTACATCCCATGCCATTGATGAAATTCAAGCCCACTTCTCCCGGTCGCCGTTCGGCCGTGCGCGTGGTTACTCCCGACCTGCACAAGGGCGCTCCGCACGCTCCGCTGGTCGAGTCGCAGAGCCGTTCCGGTGGTCGTAACCACCACGGCCGCATCACCGTGCGTCACGTCGGTGGTGGCCACAAGCAGCACTACCGCCTGATTGACTTCAAGCGCAACAAGCTGGGCATCCCGGCGCGCGTGGAACGCATCGAATACGATCCGAACCGCACCGCGCACATCGCCCTGCTGTGCTACGTCGACGGCGAGCGTCGCTACATCATCGCCCCGAAGGGTCTGAAGGCTGGTGATCAGGTGATCGCTGGTTCGGATGCTCCGATCAAGGCGGGCAACACCCTGCCGCTGCGCAACATCCCGGTCGGTACCACCATCCACTGCATCGAGCTGAAGCCGGGCAAGGGCGCTCAGATCGCTCGCGCTGCAGGTGCTGCCGTGCAGCTGGTTGCTCGTGAAGGCATCTACGCCACCCTGCGCCTGCGCTCGGGTGAGATGCGCAAGGTTCCGGTTGAGTGCTGCGCGACCATCGGCGAAGTCGGCAACGACGAGCACAGCCTGGAAAAGCTGGGCAAGGCCGGTGCCAAGCGCTGGCGCGGCGTCCGCCCGACCGTTCGTGGTGCTGCCATGAACCCGGTTGACCACCCGCACGGTGGTGGTGAGGCGAAGGCCGGCCAGGGTAACCCGCATCCGGTCACCCCGTGGGGTGTTCCGACCAAGGGTTACAAGACGCGCCATAACAAGCGCACTCAGCAGTTCATCGTCCGCGATCGTAGGGGCTAATCGACCATGGCACGTTCACTCAAGAAGGGCCCGTTTGTCGATCACCACCTGGTTGCTAAGGTGGCTGCCGCTGCGGGTAGCAAGCGTCCGATCAAGACCTGGTCGCGTCGTTCGATGATCCTGCCTGACATGGTAGGCGTCACCATTGCCGTGCATAACGGCAAGAACCACATCCCGGTTCTCGTCAACGAGAACATGGTCGGCCACAAGCTCGGCGAATTTGCCATCACCCGGACCTTCAAGGGTCACGGTGGTGACAAGAAGTCGGGCAAGTAAGGAGAGATGACAATGGAAGCGAAAGCCATCCTGCGCACCGCGCGCATCTCCCCGCAGAAGGCACGTCTGGTCGCTGACCAGGTGCGCGGTCTGCCGGCCGAGCGTGCCGTCAACCTGCTGAAGTTCTCGGACAAGAAGGCTGCCCACCTGATCAAGAAGGTGGTGGAGTCGGCTATTGCAAATGCCGAGAACAACCAGGGCGCCGACGTCGACGAGCTGAAGGTTCAGACCATCATGGTAGATGAAGGTCCGACCCTGAAGCGTTTCATGGCGCGGGCGAAAGGCCGCGGTACCCGCATCCTCAAGCGCACCAGCCACATCACTGTGGTTGTGGGCGCCGCCAAGTAAGCGGATAAGGAAAAGACCATGGGTCATAAAGTTCATCCGATTGGTATCCGCCTCGGCATTTCCAAGGACTGGAACTCCAAGTGGTACGCCAACAAGGCCGAGTTCGCTGGTTACCTGGCAGCCGACCTGAAAGTGCGCGAAATGCTGCGCAAGAAGCTGGCGCAGGCCGGCATCAGCAAGATCCTGATCGAGCGTCCGGCAAAGACCGCTCGCGTGACGATCCACACCGCCCGTCCGGGCGTGGTGATCGGCAAGCGCGGTGAGGACATCGAGAAGCTGCGCAAGGAAGTGAGCGAGATGATGGGCGTCCCGGCGCACATCAACGTCACCGAAGTGCGCAAGCCCGAGCTGGACGCACAGCTGGTTGCCGAATCGATCGCGCAGCAGCTGGAGCGTCGCATCATGTTCCGCCGCGCAATGAAGCGCTCGGTCGGCAACGCGATGCGCCTGGGTGCCCTGGGCATCAAGGTCAACGTGGGGGGCCGCCTCAACGGTGCAGAAATCGCCCGTTCGGAGTGGTACCGCGAAGGCCGCGTGCCGCTGCACACGCTGCGTGCCGACATCGACTACGGCTTCGCTGAAGCCAAGACGACCTACGGCATCATCGGCATCAAGGTCTGGATCTACAAGGGCGAGGTCTTCGATTTCTCCCAGGTTGGCCAGGAAAAGCAGGACGACACCCCGTCGCGCAACGATCGTCATGATCGCGGCGACCGCGGTGACCGTCAGCGCCCGGCTCGTGAAGCGAGGTAACGACAATGTTGCAACCCAAGCGAACCAAGTACCGCAAGGTGCACAAGGGCCGTAACGAAGGCCTCAGCTGGAGCGCAAACGCTGTCAGCTTTGGCGAGTACGGCCTGAAGGCAACCGCCCACGGTCAGCTGACCGCGCGTCAGATCGAAGCGGCTCGCCGTTCGATCAGCCGCTACGTGAAGCGCGGCGGCAAGATGTGGATCCGAGTGTTCCCCGACAAGCCCATCACCAAGAAGCCCATCGAAGTTCGAATGGGTTCGGGTAAGGGCAACGTGGAATACTGGGTGGCCCAGATCCAGCCCGGCCGCATGATCTATGAAATCGAGGGTGTTACCGAGGAAGTGGCACGCGAGGCGTTCCGCCTGGCCGCTGCGAAGCTCTCGGTCACCACCACTTTCGTGACCCGGACGGTGCGCTGATGGATATCAAAACTCTCCGTGAAAAGTCGGCTGACGACCTCAAGGCCCACCTGATCGACCTGCGTAAGGAACAGTTCTCTGTCCGTATGCAGCAGGTCACCGGCCAGCTGCCGAAGACACACGACATCCGCCGGGTGCGTCGCGAAATTGCTCGCGTCAAGACCCTGCTCGGCAGCACGAAGTAAGGATGGCCGCTATGAGCGACAATACTGAAAACAAAGCGCTGCGCACGGTCGAAGGCCGTGTCGTCAGCAACAAGATGGACAAGACGGTTACCGTCCTGGTCGAGCGTCAGGTCAAGCACGCACTGTACGGCAAGTACATCAAGCGCTCGACGAAGCTGCACGCCCACGATGCCGACAACGCCTGCAAGGAAGGCGATGTCGTCCGCGTGACCGAGATTGCTCCGATGTCCAAGACCAAGAACTGGCGCGTGGTGGAAGTCATCACGCGTGCGGCTGAATAAGGAGTCTGAATCATGATCCAGATGCAGAGCTACCTTGACGTCGCCGACAATTCTGGTGCCAAGCGAGTGATGTGCTTCAAGGTGCTGGGTGGTTCCAAGCGCCGTTACGCCGGCATCGGCGACATCATCAAGGTCACCGTGAAGGATGCGATTCCGCGCGGCAAGGTCAAGAAGGGTGAAGTGTATGACGCCGTCGTGGTGCGTACCCGCAAGGGTGTGCGTCGCGCCGACGGCTCGCTGATCCGCTTCGACGGCAACGCCGCCGTTCTGCTTAACAACAAGCAGGAGCCGATCGGGACCCGTATCTTCGGGCCGGTGACTCGTGAACTTCGTTCGGAGAAGTTCATGAAGATCGTCTCGCTCGCTCCCGAAGTGCTGTGAGCGACAGGAGATAATCATGGCTAACCGTATCAAGAAGGGCGACCAGGTTGTCGTCAACGCCGGCAAGGACAAGGGTAAGCAGGGCGAAGTCGTCCGCGTCGATGGCGACCGTCTGGTCGTCGCCAACGTGAACATCGTCAAGCGCCACACCAAGCCGAACCCGCAGGCAGGTGTTGCCGGCGGCGTGGTCGAGCGTGAAGCGTCGATCCATATCTCCAACGTGAATGTGCTGAACCCGGCTTCGGGCAAGGGCGAGCGCGTTGGCTTCAAGGTGCTGGAGGATGGACGCAAACTGCGTGTGTTCCGCTCCAGCGGTGAGGCGCTCGACGCCTGAGGAATGAGAAGATGACTTCCCGTCTCGAAAAGTTTTACAAGGAAGAAGTGGTGCCGGCGCTGATGAAGCAGTTCGGTTACACCAATTCCATGCAGGTGCCGAAGCTGGTCAAAGTCACCCTGAACATGGGTGTCGGCGAAGCGGCCACCAACAAGAAGATCCTGGAAAACGCCGTCGGCGACATGACCAAGATCTCGGGCCAGAAGCCGATCGTCACCAAGTCGCGTATCTCGGTGGCATCGTTCAAGATCCGTGATGGTTGGCCGATCGGCTGCAAGACCACGCTGCGTCGCCACAAGATGTACGAGTTCCTGGACCGCCTGATCAACATCTCGCTGCCGCGCGTGCGCGACTTCCGTGGTGTTTCCGGTCGTTCCTTCGACGGTCGCGGCAACTTCAACATGGGTGTGAAGGAACAGATCATCTTCCCGGAAATCGACTTCGACGCTGTCGACGCGATCCGCGGTATGGATATCGCCATCACCACCACTGCGAAGACCGACGCGGAAGCGAAGGCGCTGCTGGCAGCGTTCAAGTTCCCGTTCCGTAACTGATTCGTCGAGGAAACCGAAATGGCAAAGACCTCCATGGTCAACCGCGACATCAAGCGGAAGAAGCTGGCTGAAAAGTTCGCTGTCAAGCGTGCTGCTCTGAAGAAGATCGTGTCCTCCCCGGATGCGAGCTACGAAGAGAAGATCGAGGCCGCCACCAAGTTGTCGAAGCTGCCGCGCGATTCGTCGCCGAGCCGCCATCGCAACCGTTGCGAACTGTCTGGCCGCCCGCGTGGCGTGTATAGCAAGTTCGGCCTGGGTCGCAACAAGCTGCGTGAAGCCACCATGCGTGGCGACGTTCCGGGCCTGCGCAAGGCCAGCTGGTAACCCCAGCCGGTCCTGCCAGCGAGGGCTCCCCCCGGGGGGCTTCGCAGCCGGGGAGGGGGGGCGTTCAGCTTTCCCTCTGCAAAAAACCGAAGAGCCCGACGCAAGTCGGGCTCTTTTGGCGTATACTCCCGCGTCTTGCTCTGCGCAACGCGTAGGGGTAGGGGGCCTGGCCCGTTTCCAGGAGACAACAGATTTTCGCGAAAGCGGATATCGGTGCACTCAAAGGTACTCATATGAGCATGACTGATCCCATCGCCGACCTGCTGGTCCGCATCAAGAATGCGGCAGCGGTTGGCAAGCAGACGGTGAAAGCCCCGTCGTCCAAGATCAAGGTTGCGATCGCCCAGGTCCTGAAGGACGAGGGTTACATCGCCGACCTGCGCGTGACCGCGCTCGAGAACAACAAGTCCGAGCTGGAAATCGTGCTGAAGTATTTCGAAGGCAAGCCGGTCATCGCGACCCTGAAGCGCTTCTCGCGTTCGGGCCTGCGCCAGTACCGCGGCAAGAGCGAACTGCCGAAGGTCATGAACGGCCTGGGCATTTCCATCATTTCCACTTCCAAGGGCATCATGACTGATGCGCAGGCGCGCCAGTTGGGCGTCGGCGGCGAAGTCCTGTGCTTCGTGGCCTAAGGCGAAAGGAGTAGACCATGTCCCGTGTAGCCAAGAAGCCGATCGACCTGGGTAAGGTTGAACTGAACGTCCAGAACGACAACGTCATCGCCAAGGGCCCGAAGGGCACCCTGTCGCTGGCCAAGCCGGCTGGCATCAACATCAATGTCGAAAACGGCGTTGCCACCCTGAGCACCGACAACGTGGAGCTGATCCCGCTGACCGGTACCGTCCGCGCCATCCTGTCCAACATGGTCAAGGGTGTTTCCGAAGGCTTCGAGCGCAAGCTTGAGCTGGTCGGCGTGGGTTACCGTGCCGCGATGCAGGGCAAGGACCTCAGCCTGTCGCTGGGTTACTCGCACCCGATCGTGTTCGTGGCGCCGGAAGGCATCACCATCACCACCCCGACCCAGACTGAAATCCTGGTGCAGGGCGCTGACAAGCAGGCCGTCGGTGAAGCTGCCGCCAAGATCCGTGCGTTCCGCAAGCCGGAGCCGTACAAGGGCAAGGGCGTGAAGTACTCCGACGAAGTCATCATTCGCAAGGAAGCCAAGAAGGCCTAATTAGGACCTTCCGCTTTCCAGGGAAAAAGATCATGAACAAGAACATCGCCCGCCTGCGTCGCGCCAAGTCGACCCGTGCCCACATCCGTGTGCTCGGTGTGGCCCGCCTGTCGGTGCTGCGCACCGGCCAGCACCTGTATGCACAGGTCTTCACCGCTGACGGCTCGAAGGTGCTGGCTGCCGCCAACACCACCCAGGCCGACATCAAGGAAGGCCTGAAGAACGGCAAGAACGCCGATGCCGCCGCCAAGGTTGGCCGCATCGTCGCTGAGCGTGCCAAGGCCGCCGGCGTCGAGAAGGTTGCCTTCGATCGTTCGGGTTACCGTTACCACGGCCGCATCAAGGCCCTGGCTGACGCTGCCCGCGAAGCCGGCCTGCAGTTCTAAGGGATCAGGGCAGGGGACTCCGGTCCCCATGCCCGCCTGCTCGCCAGCCTGAGTGAGGCTGGGCGGCGCCGCTCTTCTGCAGCTGCCCACCGCAACAACGCACCACTCCACAACCATAAGCGGCCTCGAGCCGTACATAACCCAACAACCAAGGAATAAACATGGCAGAAGAACGTCAGCAGCGGGGTCGCGATCGCGACCGTAACCGCGAAGAGAAAGTCGATGACGGCATGATCGAAAAGCTGGTCGCGGTCAATCGCGTCAGCAAGACCGTCAAGGGTGGCCGTCAGTTCACCTTCACCGCCCTGACTGTTGTCGGCGACGGCGAAGGCAAGGTCGGTTTCGGTTATGGCAAGGCACGCGAAGTGCCGGTCGCCATCCAGAAGTCGATGGAGCAGGCTCGCAAGAACCAGGTCACCGTCGATCTGAACAACGGCACCCTGTGGCACACCATCAAGGATGGTCACGGCGCAGCGCGCGTGTTCATGCAGCCGGCTTCCGAAGGTACCGGCGTCATTGCCGGTGGTGCCATGCGCGCCGTGCTGGAAGCAGTTGGCGTGAAGAACGTGCTGGCCAAGGCCACCGGTTCGCGCAACCCGATCAACCTGGTGCGTGCCACCGTGAAGGGCCTGACTGCAGCGCAGTCGCCGGCTCGCATCGCGGCCAAGCGCGGCAAGAAGGTGGAGGATCTCAACCATGGCTAATGAAACCAACAAGACCGTCAAGGTCCGTCTGGTTCGCGGCCTGCGTGGTGCCCAGGCGCGTCATCGCCTGTCGGTGCGTGCGCTGGGTCTGGGCAAGCTCAACGATGTGCGTGAACTGAAGGACAGCCCGCAGGTTCGCGGTCTGATCAACAAGGTCCACTACCTCGTCAAGGTTGAGGAATAATCCAATGACCATGCATCTGAATGAATTGAGCCCGGCACCGGGCGCTCGTAAAGAGCGTACCCGCGTCGGTCGCGGTATCGGCTCCGGCCTGGGCAAGACCTGCGGCCGCGGCCACAAGGGTTCGTTTGCCCGTAAGGGTGGCGGCAAGATCAAGGCTGGCTTCGAAGGCGGCCAGACCCCCATGCAGCGTCGTCTGCCGAAGATCGGCTTCCGTTCGCCGATCGCCAAGGACACCGCTGAAGTGCTGCTGTACCAGCTGGACAAGCTGCCGGCCGGCGAGATCGACTTCGCTGTCCTGCGTGCTGCCAAGCTGGTCCCGAGCACTGCCAAGAAGGCCAAGGTCGTCGTCAAGGGCGAAGTGACCAAGGCGTTCACCCTGAAGGGTGTTGCTGCCACGGCCGGTGCCAAGGCTGCGATCGAAGCTGCCGGCGGCAGCGTAACGGAGTAAGAGAATCATGGCGCAAGCTGGCATCGGTAACCTCGCGGGCGGAATGGGCAAGTTCACTGAACTTCGCCAACGTTTGCTGTTCGTCGTCGGGGCTTTGATCGTCTATCGCATTGGCTGCTACGTGCCGGTGCCGGGCGTCAATCCCGATGCCATGCTTGCCATGATGCAACAGCAGGGCGGCGGCATCGTGGACATGTTCAACATGTTCTCGGGCGGCGCCCTGCACCGTTTCAGCATTTTCGCGCTGAACGTGATGCCGTACATCTCGGCATCGATCGTGATGCAGCTGGCTGTGCACATCTTCCCCGCCTTGAAGGCGATGCAGAAGGAAGGTGAGTCCGGTCGCCGCAAGATCACCCAGTATTCGCGCATCGGCGCTGTGCTGCTCGCAGTGGTGCAGGGCGGTTCGATCGCGCTGGCGCTGCAGGGCCAGGTGTCGCCGACCGGTGCACCGGTCGTGTACATGCCGGGCATGGGCTTCGTGCTCACTGCCGTGGTCGCACTGACCGCCGGCACCATGTTCCTGATGTGGGTTGGTGAGCAGGTGACCGAGCGCGGCATCGGCAACGGCGTCTCGCTGATCATCTTCGCCGGTATCGTGGCGGGCCTGCCGGGTGCGGTCATCCACACCTTCGACGCCTACCGCGACGGCAACATCCAGTTCATCCAGCTGCTGCTGATCGCCATCGTCGTGCTCGCCTTCACCTTCTTCGTGGTGTTCGTCGAACGCGGCCAGCGCCGGATCACGGTGAACTACGCGCGCCGCCAGGGCGGTCGCAACGCGTACATGAACCAGACCTCGTTCCTGCCGCTGAAGCTGAACATGGCCGGCGTCATCCCGGCGATCTTCGCCTCGAGCCTGCTGGCCTTCCCGGCCACCTTGGCCATGTGGTCCGGCCAGGCTGCCAACCAGAGCACCTTTGGCCAGACCCTGCAGAAGGTCGCCAATGCCCTGGGTCCGGGCGAGCCGCTGCACATGATCGTGTTCGCTGCGCTGATCACCGGTTTCGCGTTCTTCTATACCGCGCTGGTGTTCAACTCGCAGGAAACCGCCGACAACCTGAAGAAGTCGGGCGCGCTGATTCCGGGCATCCGTCCGGGCAAGGCCACCGCCGACTACATCGACGGCGTGCTGACCCGACTGACTGCTGCCGGTTCGGCTTACCTGGTGATCGTCTGCCTGCTGCCGGAACTGATGCGCACGCAGCTGAACGCCTCGTTCTATTTCGGCGGTACTTCGCTGTTGATCGTGGTGGTGGTGGTGATGGACTTCATCGCCCAGGTGCAGGCGCACCTGATGTCCCACCAGTACGAGAGCCTGCTGAAGAAGGCCAACCTGAAGGGCGGCAACCGCGGCGGTTTTGCTCGCGGCTGATTAGCCTGTTATACTTTCGTCTTCCTGACGTGATGGTCCTCCGCTTCGCGGACTCTGGCCACACAAACGAAGGGCGGCCCCCGCAGCGGTTCCGGGTGGGGGTGTGATGAGGTGGTCCCGCGCTGGAGTAGCGCGGGCGGCCCGGGAGGCAACTCCAGGTCCAACCCCATCCGGCGCCGGAGCCTGGGCACACTCCCCGGGCCGGGTTTATGAAACCTCTGGTTTCACGGGCTTCCAAGTAAACCGGAACCTTGTTAGTATCACTGGTTCACTTTTTTGATCCATCCTGCCGGATCGGCGTGCCTTGAGCGCGCTGTCGGCCATCACTCAGCTGGAGAACCGCGTCATGGCGCGTATTGCAGGCGTCAACCTGCCAGCCCAGAAGCATGTCTGGGTCGGGTTGCAAAGCATTTACGGCATCGGCCGTACCCGTTCGAAGAAGGTCTGCGAAGTCGCAGGCGTCACTTCGACCACCAAGATCCGCGATCTGTCGGAGCCGGAAATCGAGCGCCTGCGCGCCGAAGTCGGCAAGTACATCGTGGAAGGCGATCTGCGCCGTGAAATCGGTATCGCGATCAAGCGCCTGATGGACCTGGGCTGCTACCGCGGCCTGCGTCACCGTCGCGGTCTGCCGCTGCGTGGCCAGCGCACCCGTACCAACGCCCGCACCCGCAAGGGCCCGCGCAAGGCGATCAGGAAGTAAGGGACATATAAATGGCTAAGCCTGCTGCTAAGACCAAGAAGAAGATCAAGCGCGTCGTCACCGACGGCGTTGCCCACGTCCACGCTTCGTTCAACAACACCATCGTGACCATCACCGACCGTCAGGGCAACGCTCTGTCGTGGGCGACCTCCGGTGGCGCTGGCTTCCGCGGTTCGCGCAAGTCGACCCCGTTCGCAGCCCAGGTGGCTGCCGAAAAGGCCGGTCGTGCTGCGCTGGACTACGGCGTGAAGTCGCTGGAAGTCCGCATCAAGGGTCCGGGTCCGGGCCGTGAGTCGGCCGTGCGTTCGTTGAACAACGTCGGCTACAAGATCACCAACATCATCGACGTGACGCCTATCCCGCACAACGGGTGCCGTCCGCCGAAGAAGCGTCGCGTCTAAAGGGAGCGATAAGAAATGGCTCGTTATATCGGTCCTACCTGTAAGCTCGCCCGTCGCGAAGGCGCCGACCTGTCCCTGAAGAGCCCGGCGCGTGCGCTGGACTCCAAGTGCAAGTTGGAGCAGAAGCCCGGCCAGCATGGCGCCACTGCCCGCAAGGGCAAGCTGTCCGACTACGCTACCCAGCTGCGTGAAAAGCAGAAGGTCAAGCGTATCTACGGTCTGCTGGAGCGTCAGTTCCGCAACTACTACAAGAAGGCCTCGACCAAGAAGGGCAACACCGGCGAGAACCTCCTGCAGCTGCTGGAAACCCGCCTGGACAACGTTGTCTACCGCATGGGCTTCGCCGTGACCCGTCCGGCTGCCCGTCAGCTGGTGTCGCACCGCGGCGTCACCGTGAATGGCAAGTCGGTCAACCTGGCCTCGTACCAGGTCAAGGCTGGCGACGCCATCGCCCTGTCTGAAAAGGCTGCCAAGCAGCTGCGCGTCCAGGAAGCCCTGACCGTCGCCGCCCAGCATGACCTGAGCCCGTCGTGGGTTGAAGTGGATTCCGGCAAGTTCTCCGGCATCTTCAAGGCTGTTCCGGATCGTTCGGATCTGCCTGCGGACATCAACGAAGCGCTGATCGTCGAGCTGTATTCGAAGTAATTCACATTGGAGAGCCCCCGGCGACGGCCGGGGGTTCACTAGGAGAACCCGCAACATGACGGTTACCGCCAACCAGGTTCTGCGTCCTCGCGGTCCGCAGATCGAACGCATTACCGACACCCGTGCAAAGGTCGTTATCGAACCTTTGGAGCGGGGTTACGGGCATACGCTGGGTAATGCCCTGCGTCGCGTGCTGCTGTCGTCCATCCCGGGCTTCGCCATCACGGAAGTCGAAATCGACGGCGTGTTGCATGAGTACACCACGGTCGAAGGTCTGCAGGAGGACGTGCTGGAAGTCCTGCTGAACCTGAAGGACGTGGCCATCCGTATGCACTCCGGCGACAACGCGACTCTGTCCCTGTCCAAGCAGGGTCCGGGCGTTGTCACCGCTGCCGACATCAAGGTCGACCACAATGTGGAGATCTTGAACGGCGACCACGTGATCTGCCACCTGACCAAGGACACGGCAGTGAACATGCGTCTGAAGATCGAGCGTGGTTTCGGCTATCAGCCGGCAGCTGCGCGTCGTCGTCCGGACGAAGAAACCCGTGCCATCGGCCGTCTGGTCCTGGATGCCTCGTTCTCGCCGGTCCGCCGTGTCGCCTATGCCGTGGAAGCGGCTCGTGTCGAACAGCGCACCGACCTGGACAAGCTGGTCATCGATATCGAGACCAACGGCACCATCGACGCCGAAGAAGCAGTGCGTACCGCTGCCGACATCCTCAGCGATCAGCTGTCGGTGTTCGGTGACTTCACCCATCGCGACCGCGGTGCGGCGAAGCCGGCCAACAACGGCGTGGATCCGGTGCTGCTGCGCCCGATCGACGATCTGGAGCTGACCGTGCGTTCGGCCAACTGCCTCAAGGCCGAGAGCATCTACTACATCGGCGATCTGATCCAGAAGACCGAAGTCGAGCTGCTGAAGACCCCGAACCTGGGTAAGAAGTCGCTCACCGAGATCAAGGAAGTGCTGGCCCAGCGCGGCCTGTCGCTCGGCATGAAGCTGGAGAACTGGCCGCCGGCCGGCGTCGCCAGCCACGGCATGCTGGGCTGATACCGCCTTTCTGCAAGACCGCATGGCCCCGTCGGCAACGACGGGGCCATTGCACCAAGGCAACACCGCCACGACGAACGAAGGTTCGCGGGCAGGTCGTCCAGGACGGATGGCCAGGACCAACCGCAGTCCGAGCAGCAGCGCCAGGATGGCGACAACGATCCGCAAAGCCACATCATTAACCAAGGAATATCACCATGCGTCACCAGAAATCCGGCCGTAAGTTCAGCCGTACCAGCGCCCACCGCGAAGCGATGTTCAAGAACATGGCCGCCTCGCTGTTCAAGCACGAGCTGATCAAGACCACCCTGCCGAAGGCCAAGGAACTGCGCCGCGTCGCCGAGCCGCTGATCACCCTGGCCAAGGTCGACTCCGTCGCCAACCGTCGTCTGGCCTTTGCCCGCCTGCGCGACAACGAAGCCGTCGGCAACCTGTTCACCATCCTGGGCCCGCGCTACGCGAACCGTCCGGGCGGTTACCTGCGCCTGCTGAAGTGCGGCTTCCGCGCCGGCGACAACGCGCCGATGGCCTACGTCGAGCTGGTTGACCGTCCGGTCGTGGCTGAAGCCGTCGAAGAGTAATCGACGCGCGACACCCGTCATTCGGTGAAGAACCCGGCCTCGTGCCGGGTTTTTCCGTTTCTGGGCGACGGATGGAGATCCACGCCGGGCGTGGATGATCCCGCATGTTGCGGCGCGCGCGCCGGCGTGTTCCGACGGGCGCGACGTTGTGGCGGTTCGAACGGCGCGCACTCTCGGTTACGCTTGCGGTCCGTACTACACGAGCGTTGCCGATGAATCCTCTGCGCTGGCCTTTCCGCGCCCAGTTCCTGTTGGGCTTCCTGATCTGCGCGGGCCTGCTGGGCTACGCGATTTTCCTGCAGCTTAAGATGGGGCTGGAGCCGTGTCCGCTGTGCATCTTCCAGCGCCTGGCGTTCGCGGCCCTGGGCCTGCTGTTCCTGATCGGCGCACTGCATGGGCCGTCCAACCGTCCGGGGCGGGCGACCTACGGCATCCTCGCGTTCATCGCTGCCGCCGTGGGCGTGGGCATCGCCGCACGCCATGTCTACGTGCAGATGCTGCCGCCGGAAATGGGGGCGACGTGTGGCCCGCCGCTGGCCTTCCTGCGCGAGACCATGGGGCCGCTGGAAGTGTTCCGCACCGTGCTGACCGGCACCGGCAACTGCGGCAACATCGACTGGACGTTCCTTGGCCTGACCATGCCGATGTGGTCGGGCGTGTGGTTCGTGCTGCTGGCGCTGTGGGCGCTGGTGGTGTCGCTGCGCAAGGTCAAGCACTGAGCCAGTCCGGAGCCACGCATGGCGTGGCTCTACTGTTTTCCGGTAGTGCCGGCCGCTGGCCGGCAGTCGGCGCTACCTCAAAAATCCTGCTGCAGGCTCAGATAGGCGCCGCGACGTGGTCCCCATTGCGGTGCGAACACGCCGATGCCTCCGCCATCGCGCAGCTGGTAGCTGCGATCCAGCGCGTTGATCACCGCCAGTTGCACATGCAGCGGATGACCGCTGTCGGCGTTGAAGTCATGCGCGGCGCTGAGATTGACCTGCAGGTACGACGGCAGTTCGCCGCCATTGGGCACGCCCTCGATGTCCGAACGCAGGCCGCTGCCGTACACGTAGTTCGCACCGACCCGATTGTGGCCAGCGAACGCATAGCTGACGCCGCCGGAAGACGTCAGCTTCTGGTCGTGGTCCAGATGGATCCAGTTCTGTTGCACGTAGGCCAGTGCATCCGGATCGAGGTTGTACTGGCTGGTGATGACCTGGGTGCCCATGGCCTTGTTGTAGGCCGCGTTGAAGTACGCGCTGATCGGTCCGTTGCTGTAGTCGGCGCTGAACTCCAGACCATGGATGTGGCCGCGGCGATAGTTGAAGGTGGAATAGATGTAGGCGGCGCCGAACTGGCCTTCGTCCTGCAGGCGGTGCACGCGTCGGTCGTAGGCATCCAGGCCGAGGGTGAGGTGGTCGCCGACCTGCTGTGACACGCCGATATCGTAGTAGTCACTGCGCTCGGACAACGGCGTGTTGCTGCCATTGGCGGGTTGCTGGTTGCTGGTGCCATCGAACAGGGCAAGATCGCTGCCGGCAACCAGTTCGCTGGCGGGCGGGGTGAAGTAGCGCGAATAGCCGGCGTGCACGGTGGTGCTGTCGCTGGCGTTCCAGACCACGCCCAGACGTGGGCTGAGCTGGCCCTCGGTGTGACCGAAGGCCTTGAAGCGGTCGCCGCGCAGGCCGTAGTTGACGGTCCAGTCATCGCCGATCCGCCACTCGTCCTGCACGTACAAGGCTGCGGTGCTGGCGTGGAAGGCATTGCGGTCCGGGATCAGCTGCGGCGTGGTGCTCGTCTGCCGCCCATCGGCGTTGACCGGGAAGACCCAGCTGCTGTTGTTGGCGGCGGCGTGTTCGTAGTTGCCATACAGGCCATAACGCAGGGTGTGGTTATCGCCCAAGGGGGTGGAGAAATCGGCCTGCAGGGTGTTGGCGCGGTTGCTGCGCCGGACCTGCGAGGCGACGCCGCTGAACACCAGGTCGCCCACGACGTCCGGATTGAAGGCCACATCGCTGTAGCGCTGGCCGGCCGAGAGCTGGTACGCGGTCTGGCCAAGCGTGCCCTGCAGCACCAGCATGCCGAAGCGGGTGGTCTCGCGCTGGGTTTCGTCCAGCTGGCTGGAATCGAAGGTGGTGGTGTCCAGGTAGCCGAACTGCGGGGTCTGTCCCGGGTTGACCGGGATCTGGAAGCGGTTGTTGGCAAAGCCGGCGAACACGCTCAGGCGGGTGCTGTCGTTGACCAGATAGGTCAGGTCGGCAAAGGCCTTCCCCTGGTGGGTGTCGTCATGCAGCGGCCTGCGTGCGCTGGTGGGGTTCTCCAGCCCGACCTCGTTCTGGTCGTAGTTGCCGGTCAGGAACCAGCTCCAGCGGCCCTGGTTGCCCCACCAGGAGGCGTTCGGGTTGACCTTGCCGAACGAACCGGCGGTGATGCCAGCGCTGCCGCCGTTGCCCAGCTCGGCGCCACTGCGGGTGGTGATATCGACCACCGCGGCGGTGCGTTCACCGAACTGCGCCGGCAGCGCACCATCCATCAGGCGGATGCTCTTGATGGTGCGGGCATCCAGGGTCTGGCCGAAGCCGGAGATCGATTCGGGCAGCAGTACGCCGTTGATGCGGTACTGCAGGTTGGCGTGGTCGCCGCGCACGTGGACGCCGCCGTAGGAGTCCTGGACCACGCCCGGGGCCTGCAGCAGCACCTGGCTGAGCGGGGCGGAGGCGCCCAGCGGCTGCTTCTGGATGTCCTCGGCGGTGATCTGGTACTGGCTGCTGCCGATGTCCGGTGACAGGGCGTTGCGGGCCTGGTCGAGCTGAGCACTGACGGTGACTACGTCGAGGTCCTTGACCACAGCCGCGCTGGCAGCAGTGTCGGCGGCAAGCACGGGTTGGCTGGTGAGGATCAGGGCGAAGGTGATGGCGGTGGTGAGCAGGGAGGGCTTCATGGGAAATGGGCAGGGGAGGGGGAGGGGGCCGGTCCATGAGGGAGTGTTACTCCGTAACAACTGCGTGCCGATCATGCGCCTGTCCGGCGATGGCGACCATGCCGTTTCTGGCCGATCACACGGCCCCTTTCCACACCGTTCAGGCAGTCATGACCGGGCCCGGCCCTTTGCGCCAGCGGCTGGCTCTGCGACCATGACCGCCCCCCACCCCGGATGTCCGTAATGAGCCTGTCCGCCGTTCCGCCCGCCCCCGATCCTGCCGCCATCGCTGCTGGCGCCGCTTGGTCACCGGAGAGCTGGCGGGGCAAGACCGCGCTGCAGATGCCGACCTATCCCGATCCGGTGGCACTGGATGCCGCGCTGCACGAGCTGAAGCGGCTGCCGCCGCTGGTGACCTCGTGGGAGATCCTGGCGCTGAAGCAGCAGCTGGCCGACGCCCAGGAAGGCAAGCGTTTCCTGTTGCAGGGCGGCGACTGCGCGGAGAATTTCAGCGACTGCGAATCGGGCACGATCTCCAACCGGTTGAAGGTGCTGCTGCAGATGAGCCTGGTGCTGGTGCACGGCCTGCGCCAGCCGGTGATCCGCGTCGGCCGTTTTGCCGGCCAGTACGCCAAGCCGCGCTCGGCCGATACCGAGACCCGCGACGGCGTGACCCTGCCCAGCTACCGCGGCGATGTGATTAATGCGCCGGCCTTCACCGAGGCGGCGCGTCTGCCCGACCCGAAGCGGATGCTGCAGGCCCACGCGCATTCGGCGATGACGATGAACTTCGTGCGGGCGCTGATCGATGGTGGCTTCGCCGATCTGCACCATCCCGAATACTGGAACCTGGAATGGGTGAGCCATTCGCCGTTGGCCGCCGAGTACCAGAAGATGGTGGCCTCGATCGGTGATGCCGTGCACTTCATGGAGACCCTGGCCGGGGCCCGTGTGCACAACCTCAACCGCATCGATTTCTACACCTCGCATGAAGCGCTGCTGCTGCCCTACGAGCAGGCGCTGACCCGGCAGGTGCCGCGCCAGCAGGGCTGGTTGAACCTGAGCACGCACTATCCGTGGATCGGCATGCGTACCGCCGCGCTGGATGGCGCGCACGTGGAGTACCTGCGCGGCGTGCGCAATCCGATCGCGATCAAGGTGGGCCCGTCGGTGACGCCGGACCAGTTGTTGCGCCTGATCGATGTGCTCAACCCGGATGACGAGCCGGGCCGCCTGAGCTTCATCCATCGTATGGGAGCGGCGCAGATCGCGGAGAAGCTGCCGCCGTTGCTGGATGCGGTCAAGCGCGATGGTCGTCGCGTGCTGTGGGTGTGCGATGCGATGCACGGCAATACCGAAAGCACCGCCAACGGCTTCAAGACGCGGCGCTTCGACAACGTGCGCGGCGAGGTCGAGATGTCCTTCGACCTGCACGCGGCCGCAGGCACCCGCCTGGGCGGCGTGCATCTGGAGCTGACCGGTGAGGATGTGACCGAATGCACCGGCGGTGCGCGCGAACTGACCGAACGTGACCTGGAACGCGCCTATCGTTCGACCGTCGACCCGCGATTGAACTACGAGCAGTCGTTGGAGATCGCGATGGCGATCGTGCGCAAGCAGGAGCAAGTGCGGTAGGGATTTTTTCGGCAGGGCTGCGCCCTGCACCTGCAGAGGCCACTGCCAGAGCAACAGCAAGAGCGGCATTCCGTGGTTGGCGGGGCGGTGTCGGATTGCGGGGACGCCGCAAGTACGTCCCTGTAGGCTCAGCCGCGCCATCCATGGCGCGGATGCCCCGCAATCCGACACCGCCCCACCTCTGACAGATTTCCGGTGGCTGTTGGTCCATCTGTGCTTCGCTTGGATCAAATCCAATCGAAATCGAATATTTCGACAATTGATCGAAGAGCATCCACGCATCGCGTCGATCTACGTGTCGACCAAGGTCGACACCCACCAAGAGCAGGCCATGACATTCCGACAGATCGCGGGAAATTGTCGGAGGCGGGGAGGGGGCAGATGGCGGGGGCGTGAGCGCCATGGATGGCGCGACCGAGCTTACATGGACGTACTTGCAGCGTCCCCCGCCATCTGTCCCCTCCCCGCCATCCCACGGAATGCAGGCTTTTGCTGTTGCTGTTGCTGTTGAGGTTGAGGTTGAGGTTGCCGGCCAGCGGCCGGCACTACCGCGGGTGCAGGGCGCAGCCCTGCCGAACACCCCCGCCTACATTCTGCTTACGAACGACTGACATTGTGCTCATGGTGCATGGGCCACGCTGTAGCTCGGTGTTTACAGCGAGGATGCATGGTGGTCTGGCAACAGCTGCAGCAGTACCTGTGGCCGATCGGCAGCGCCCTGGTGGTTGGCGGCCTGGGGGCTTGGGCCGTACTGGCCCTGTACCGTCGCCTGCGCGGGCGTGACCGGCGCCGTGCGCGCATCGGCCGGGTGATCGGACCGCCGCTGGCCCTTGCACTGCCCGTGCTGTTGCTGGTGCCGGCGCTGCAGGCCACGCCATTGCCGGAACACACGCTCGATCAACTACTGCGCGTGCTGCACATCGCCCTGACCGCCTGCTTCATCTGGTTGCTGGTGCGCGGCGTTGCGGCGGGTGAGCGGGCGATCCTGCGCAGCCACCCGATCGATGTGTCGGACAACCTTGAAGCGCGCCGCATCCAGACCCAGACGCGAGTGCTCAGCCGCGTGCTGATGGGCGGCATCATCGTGCTCGGTGCTTCGCTGGTGCTGCTGACCTTCCCGATGGTGCAGAAGATCGGCACCGCACTGTTGGCGTCAGCGGGCCTGATCGGCCTGGTGGCGGGTATCGCCGCCAAACCGGTGTTCGGCAATCTGATCGCGGGCCTGCAGATTGCGGTGACCCAGCCGATCCGGCTCGATGATGTGGTGATCGTCGAGGGCGAATGGGGGCGCATAGAAGAGATCGGCAGCAGCTACGTGGTAGTGCGCATCTGGGATGAGCGGCGGATGGTGGTACCGCTGACCTGGTTCATCGAGCACCCGTTCCAGAACTGGACACGACGCAGTGCCGACCTGCTCGGTACGGCGTTCCTGTGGCTGGACTACCGTGCGCCGATCGCGGCGATACGTGCCGAGCTGGAACGCATCTGCCAGGGCCAGCCGCTGTGGGATGGACGGGTGTGCGTGACGCAGGTGACCGAGACCAGCGAGCGCGCGATACAGGTGCGGCTGCTGGTCAGCGCGCGCAGTTCCGGTGATGCATTCGACCTGCGCTGCCTGGTGCGCGAACGCATGCTGGATTTCCTCGCACGCGAACATCCGCAATCGTTGCCGCAGGTGCGCGCGCGCCTGCAGCGGGACGATGAGCTGGATATGCCGCGGATGCGGCGTGCAGGCAGCGCCGATGTGCGTTCACCCGGTGCGGAGGATGGTGAGGCGGCCATCGCGCCGGCGGAGCCGCGCCCGGAATGGTAGCGCCGGGCCATGCCCGGCGGATTGCAGAGTGCCGCTGCGCTCGCCGGGCACGGCCCGGCGCTACCATCCATTGGGTCAGGGGTCGCCGGATTCGATCAAGGTATCGGTATCGAAGTGCGGTGGGCGCCGGGCGCGCGTGCGCTGCTCATACGCGTAGGCCATCTCGATCAGCTTCGGTTCGCTCCAGGCCGTGCCCATGAACAACAGCCCCGCCGGCAGGCCATCGATCTGGCCCATCGGCACGCTCAGGCTGGGGTAGCCGGCGACGGCGGCGACGCTGTAGCTCTCGCCGGGGAAGTCATCGCCGGTGCTGCGCAGGGGCCAGGCCACACCGGTCGTCGGTGCGACCAGCGCATCCAGCTTCTGCGATGCCAGCACGGCGTCGATGCCTTCCGGGCCCGCCAGTCGCCGCGCATCGCTGCGCGCGCGGATGTAGACGGGATCGCCCAGGCCTGGAGTCGCCTGGGCTTCCAGCAGCAGCTCCTGGCCGAACAGCCCCAGTTCCTGGCCTTTGTGTGCCTGGTTGAAGGCGATCAGCCCGGCCAGGCTGCGCAGTGGCGCCTGGTAGGTGTTGAGGTAGCGCTCCAGACCCGCCTTGAATTCGTACAGCAGCACGATGCGCTCGGCATCGGCCCAGGCGCCCTGGTTGGGTAGTTCCACCGGCACCACCACGGCGCCGGCGCGGCGCAGTTCAGCGACAGCCTGTTCAACCAGCGGTGGCATCCCGCGATATTTCAGCAATGGTGTCTGCAGCAGGCCGATGCGCTTGCCGCGCAGGCCCTGCGGATCCAGCCGTGCGGTGTAGTCGTAGACTGCGCGGCCGGGCATGGTCGCAGTGGCGGGATCGGCGTCATCGCGGCCAGCGATGGCGGTCAGCACGGCGGCGGCGTCGGCGACGCTGCGGGTCATCGGGCCTGCGGTGTCCTGGCTGAAGGAGATCGGGATGATGCCTTCGCGGCTGACCAGGCCGACGGTCGGTTTCAGGCCGACCACGCCGTTGATCGCTGCGGGGCAGACGATGCTGCCATCGGTTTCAGTGCCGATGGCCACGCTGGCCAGGTTGGCGGCCACGGCCACCGCGCTGCCGCTGCTGGAGCCGCAGGGGGAATGACTGAGGCGGTAGGGATTGCGGGTCTGGCCGCCGCGCGCGCTCCAGCCGGAGATGGAGTCGTTGCCGCGGAAGTTGGCCCACTCGCTGAGGTTGGTCTTGCCCAGCACCACTGCGCCCGCTTCGCGCAGGCGCCGGACCAGGTAGGCATCGCCGGGGCGGAAGCCCTGCAGGGCCAGCGAGCCGGCACTGGTGGCCATCGGTGCGGCGTTGATGTTGTCCTTCAGCAGGATCGGGATGCCATGCAGGGGGCCGCGCAGGCGGCCGGCACGGCGCTCCTGGTCGCGCTGTGCGGCTTCCTTGAGGGCATCGGGGTTGAGTTCGATCACCGCGCGCAGGCGTGGCCCGGTGCGGTCCAGGGCGGCGATGCGCTTGAGGTAGGCGCCGGTCAGGGTGACGCTGTCGAGCTCACCGGCGACCATCCGCGCCTGCAGGTCGGAAACTTCGGTCTCGGCGTAGGGGAAAGGCATAGAGCTGTTGCCGGGTTCACCGGCATGCGCGGTGGACGCGGCCGGGCTGCAGCCAGCAGCGAGCCCCGCAGGCAACGCGGTGATCAGGAAGGACAGGAGGGGCGGCAAGGACAGGCGCATGGGGCAGCTTCGACGGCTCCGATCCCCAGTGTAGCGGCTGCTCAGCGACGGCGCTTGCGCAGGTCGCGCGCCAGCACGTAGACGACGATCAGGTTGATCGCCAGCACCGTCCACGAGGCCCAGCCGGGATGGCGGACGATCGCGTAGATATCGAAGGGCAGATAGATGGAGGCGGTCAGGCAGCCCAGCCAGGAAGCCCATGCCTTGGCTTTCCAGAGGCCCCAGGCCTCGACCAGGTGCAGCAGGCCGTAGCCGATCATCGCCGCCGCAGCCAGGTGCACCGCGTCGGGACTGATTGCATTCAACAGCGAGGGCAGGGTGCCGTGATCCGGGTCCAGGCTGAAACGCCGGATCAGGGCATTGACGCCGTCGCGAAGCGGCTGCGGGCCGAGGATTTCCAGCCCGGTGGCCGCCAACAACGCCAGCATCGCCTTGCTCGCTTCGAGCAAGGCGATGACATGGAGGCCCGGATGCCGGTGTGGATCCGGGTTGTAGCCGTTCTGGCTCACGGTTCGCTGGATCAGCCGCCGCGCGAGTTCTTCTTGCGGTCGCTTTCGGTCAGGAACTTCTTGCGCAGACGGATCTCCTTCGGGGTGATCTCGACCAGCTCGTCGTCTTCGATGAAGTCCAGGGCCTGTTCCAGCGAGTACTTGATCGCCGGGGTCAGCTGGATCGCATCGTCCTTGCCCGAAGCACGCATGTTGGTCAGCGGCTTGGTCTTGATCGCGTTGACGGTCAGGTCGTTGTCCTTGGAGTGGATGCCGACCAGCTGACCTTCATACACGTTGTCGCCTTCAGCAGCGAACAGCTTGCCGCGTTCCTGCAGCGGGCCCAGCGAGTACGCGGGGGTGGTGCCCGGCGCATTGGCGATCATCACACCGTTGATGCGCTTGGCGATGGCGCCCTGTTCCTTCGGACCGTAATGGTCGAACACGTGGAACAGCAGGCCCGAGCCCTGGGTGAGGGTCTTGAACTCGTTCTGGAAGCCGATCAGGCCACGGGCCGGGATCTGGTATTCCAGGCGGACACGGCCCTTGCCGTCCGATTCCATGTTCTTCAGCTGGCCCTTGCGGGTGCCCAGCTTTTCCATCACGCCGCCCTGGTGGACTTCTTCGATGTCCACCACGAGCTGCTCGATCGGCTCCATGGCCTGGCCGTCGATCTGCTTGATGATCACTTCCGGGCGCGACACGGCCAGCTCGTAGCCTTCACGACGCATGTTCTCGATCAGCACCGACAGGTGCAGTTCGCCACGGCCGGAGACCAGGAACTTGTCGGCGTCTTCCAGCTGTTCGACCTTCAGGGCCACGTTGTGGACCTGCTCGCGGTCCAGGCGGTCCTTGATCTGGCGGCTGGTCAGGAACTTGCCACCGGACAGGTCCTTGTTGCCGGCGAACGGCGAGTTGTTGACCTGGAAGGTCATCGAGATGGTCGGCTCGTCGACGGTCAGTGCCGGCAGGGCTTCCGGGGTTTCCGGGTGGCACAGGGTGTCGGAGATGGTCAGCTCCGGAATACCGGAGATGGCGACGATGTCACCGGCTTCGGCAGTGTCCTGCTCGATGCGCTCCAGGCCCAGGAAGCCCAGCACCTGGGCGACCTTGCCGTTGCGCTTCTTGCCTTCACGGTCGATCACCGCGACCTGCATGTTCTTCTTCAGGGTGCCGCGCTGGATGCGGCCGATGCCGATCACGCCCACGAAGTTGTTGTAGTCCAGCTGGCTGATGCGCATCTGGAACGGACCTTCCGGGTCCACTTCCGGCTTCGGCGCGTGCTGCATGATCGCTTCGTACAGCGGGGTCATGTCGCCGTCGCGCACGGTGTCTTCCAGGCCGGCGTAGCCGTTCAGGGCCGAGGCGTAGACGATCGGGAAGTCCAGCTGCTCATTGGTGGCGCCGAGCTTGTCGAACAGGTCGAAGACCTGGTCGATCACCCACTCCGGACGCGAGCCCGGACGGTCGACCTTGTTGACCACGACGATCGGCTTGAAGCCCATCGCGAAGGCCTTCTGGGTGACGAAGCGGGTCTGCGGCATCGGGCCGTCCATCGCGTCGACCAGGATCAGCACGGTGTCGACCATCGACAGCACGCGCTCGACCTCGCCGCCGAAGTCGGCGTGTCCGGGGGTGTCGACGATGTTGATCCGGTTCTTGATACCGGTCTTCTTGTCTTCCCAGGTGATGGCGGTGTTCTTGGCCAGGATGGTGATGCCGCGTTCCTTTTCCTGGTCGTTGCTGTCCATCACGCGCTCGGCGAGGACGGTACGCTCGGACAGGGTGCCGGACTGCTTCAGCAGCTGGTCGACCAGGGTGGTCTTGCCATGGTCGACGTGAGCGACGATGGCGATGTTGCGAAGGTTTTCGATGGACATACGAAAGGGGGCCAGTCGGCGCCGGATTTGGAAAAAGAAGTCCAACATTATACGTCGAACTTGACGATTGGCGAAAACCTGGATTTCAGGACTGCTGAGGCCCCCATTCAGCCTGCCCCCCGGCGCTGCCCGTCCGCAGGCTGAAGACCCTGCCTGCGCACATGGTCGAAGCCGCCCATGCCACGGGGGAGGTGTATCCTTATGGGGCTGATTACACACCCCGCATCCCAAGGATCTGCATGTCCCTCATCGCCACTTTCGACACCACCCAGGGCCCGATCAAGGTCGAGCTGTTCGCCGACAAGGCGCCGCTGACGGTCGCCAACTTCGTGAACCTGGTCAAGCGCGGCTTCTATGACGGCCTGATCTTCCACCGCGTGATCCCCGATTTCATGATCCAGGGCGGCTGCCCGCAGGGTCGTGGCACCGGCGGCCCGGGCTACAAGTTCGAAGACGAGAAGAATGGTGTGAAGCACCAGATCGGCTCGCTGTCGATGGCCAACGCCGGCCCGAACACCAATGGCAGCCAGTTCTTCATCACCCACATCAAGACCGATTGGCTGGACGGCAAGCACACCGTGTTCGGCCAGGTCCTGGAAGGCCAGGCGATCGTTGATTCGGTCAAGCAGGGCGACGTGATCCATTCGATCACCCTGGAAGGCGACACCGACGCCGTGCTCGCCGCCCAGGCAGAGCGCGTGGGTGAGTGGAACAAGATCCTCGCCGCCTGATCCAATACCCGGACGGCCCCCTGCAGAGGGGGCCGTTTCCATGTTGCGGCCGCCCCGCCAGGCCTGTCCCCGCCCGCGCGGCCATCTCCCACAACGCTACTTAGCTTCTTAGCAGAGGAAATCCCCATGAAAGCACCTGTTCGTGTTGCCGTGACCGGCGCCGCCGGCCAGATCGGCTACGCCCTGCTGTTCCGTATCGCCTCCGGTGAAATGCTGGGCAAGGACCAGCCGGTCATCCTGCAGCTGCTGGAGCTGCCGGTCGACAAGGCCCAGGCCGCCCTGAAGGGCGTGATGATGGAGCTGGAAGACTGCGCGTTCCCGCTGCTGGCCGGCATGGTCGGTACCGACGACGCTGAAGTCGCCTTCAAGGACGCCGACATCGCCCTGCTGGTCGGCGCACGTCCGCGCGGCCCGGGCATGGAGCGCAAGGATCTGCTGCTGGAAAACGCGAAGATCTTCACCGCCCAGGGCGCCGCACTGAACAAGGTCGCCAAGCGTGACGTGAAGGTGCTGGTGGTCGGCAACCCGGCCAACACCAACGCCTACATCGCCATGAAGTCGGCGCCGGACCTGAACCCGCGCAACTTCACCGCCATGCTGCGCCTGGACCACAACCGTGCGCTGAGCCAGCTGTCGACCAAGCTCGGCAAGCCGGTCGCCGGCATGGAGAAGTTGGTGGTGTGGGGCAACCACAGCCCGACCATGTACCCGGACTACCGTTTCGCCACCGCCGATGGTGCGTCGATCGCCGATGCGATCAACGACCAGGAGTGGAATGCCAACACCTTCATCCCGACCGTCGGCAAGCGCGGCGCGGCGATCATCGAAGCCCGCGGCTCGTCCTCGGCAGCTTCGGCGGCCAACGCAGCGATCGACCACGTGCGTGACTGGGTGCTGGGCAGCAACGGCAAGTGGGTCACCATGGGCGTGCCGTCCGACGGTTCCTACGGCATTCCGGAAGGCGTGATCTTCGGCTTCGCGGTCACCACCGAGAACGGCGAGTACACCCTGGTCAAGGATCTGCCGGTCGACGACTTCAGCCAGAAGTACATCGACAAGACCCTGGCCGAGCTGGAAGAAGAGCGCGCCGGCGTCGCCCACCTGCTGGGTTGATGCGGTCGGTGCCGGCACCCTGCCGGCACCTTTCCATCAGGGTAGGTACCGGCTGTTGGCCGGTACGCAGGAAACGGGGAGGCTTCGGCTTCCCCGTTTTCGTATGGAGTACCTGGCAACGACATGATCCTTCTGCATTACATCGACGACGCGCTGCTGGTGGCCGAGAAACCGTCCGGCCTGCTGTCCGTGCCCGGTCGCTCGGCGGAGAACCAGGACTGCGTGGTCGCACGGCTGCAGGCGGTGTATGCCGATGCGCTGACCGTGCATCGCCTGGACCAGGTCACCTCTGGCCTGCTGCTGCACGCGCGCGGCAAGGACATGCAGGTAGCGCTGTCGATGCAGTTCGAGAAGCGCCAGGTGGGCAAGCGTTATGAAGCCATCGTGCAGGGGCTGCTGGAAGATGATGCCGGTGAAGTGGACCTGCCGCTGATCGTCGACTGGCCGAACCGGCCCAAGCAGATGGTCGACCACGAACGCGGCAAGCCGGCACTGACCCGATGGCGGGTACTGTCGCGTGACACCGAGGCGCAACGCACGCGCGTTGAACTGGAACCGGTCACCGGCCGCAGCCATCAGCTGCGCCTGCACATGGCCAGCCTGGGTCATCCGATCGTCGGCGACGTGCTGTATGGCGCAGAGGCCGCGCAGCGCGTGTGCCTGCATGCGCGGAAGCTGCAGTTCACTCACCCGGTGACGGGCGAGGCGCTCGCGTTCGAGTCTGCGACTCCGTTCTAGAAGGGTAGGGTGTTCGGCAGGGCTGCGCCCTGCACCCTGCACCGGCGGTAGTGCCGGCCGCTGGCCGGCAACCTCAGCAGCAACAGCAACAGCAACGGCAACAGCGGGGTTCCGTGGGATGGCGGGGCGGGTCCGGTTGCGGGGGACGCCGTAAACCCATCCATGAAGTGACCCCCAGGAGTTGGACACCTGATCCAACCCCGAGGGTTACATGAATAGATATGAGGTTTGTTTCAAATTGCAGGTCGCCAAAGAGGCCTGCAAGACCTCCACATCGGTCAAGGCGGTTG